>JGI12316J15310_10000003_pt5 | contig 378305 bp, 349 predicted proteins | sample MarCyaLeptolynsp_FD_15310 | JGI IMG/M metagenome (IMG submission 15310) | reverse complement strand
GGGAATAAGGAAAACCAACAAGAGGCGAGGAGCGCCGCAGGCGCGACCGGGAATAAGGAAAACCAACAAGAGGCGAGGAGCGCCGCAGGCGCGACAGGGACAGGAAAAAACGATGATCTCCTGATGATCGTCCGCCGGGTCGAGGCGCTCGGCGCCTTTCTCGATACAGACGACGGTGCGAGCCTTCTCACCGCCTATAGGCGCGCTGCCAATATCCTGCGGATCGAGGAGAAGAAGGACGGCCAGTCCTATTCCGGCGTCCCGGACAAGTCCGCCCTTGCGCAGGAGGAAGAGCGCGCCCTGTATGCGGAAATCGAGACCACCGCGCCGGCCGTCGAGGCGGCGCTGCGGGCTGAGGATTTCGCCGCCGCCATGTCGGCGCTCGCCGGCTTGCGGGGGCCCGTCGATGCCTTCTTCGATGCCGTCACGGTCAATGCCGATCCTCCCGAGTTGCGCGCCAACCGGCTGCGCCTCCTATCGCAGATCCGTGCCGGCATGGACCGGGTCGCGGACTTTTCCCGAATCGGCGGTTAGCCGCTAGCATGCCGGCCAGGTCCTATGTGGGCCGATGGGCAAGCCGGAGGGAAAGCCATGTCTGTCGATCTCGTCACCATTCAGCCGATCGTCGCGCTGATCGCCGGTATCCTCATCCTGATCGTGCCGCGCATTCTGAACTACGTGGTTGCCTTCTACCTGATCCTGATCGGCATTCTCGGCCTCGGCGTCATAAGTTGATCGGCTGGCCGGTTTAGTTCCGGCGAGGTCGATTAAGCGTTTGTCTGACATGACGTTTTCGGCAAGCGACGCTTGCGGGACACGCACTGCCCATCCATCAACTCTGTTTTCCTTAACGGAAGCGGTGTCCGGTATCGCCTACTATTTCCCCCCTCCGTGTCATTGCCGGGCTTGTCCCGGCAATCCATGAACACCGTCGCTGGCTTGGGTGTTCATGGATGCCCGGAACAAGTCCGGGCATGACAGCCGAGGAGAGAGTGCGCCCCCTCGGCCATCATCCTCAACTTGATCGAGGATCCGGTAACCCCTGCGGGGGCATCTGAGGCGAGGCCGAAAAGCCAAGAAAAAGCAATATCTTACATGGTATCCACCTGCGCGGGGATGGCGTCCGGGTGTGTGGCAGGCTGAAAACCAAACCCCGGTGCCGCTGAACCGGACAGTGGTGCCCGAACCCCACCGAAGCTGGTTGCCGCCTGAGATTTGCCGACAAGAGCGTTGAATCCCGTGCCGTTTTGGGCGATTGGGAAGCGCCCGGCCCGATCGGGCTGACCCTTCCCCGGCCATTCAGGGACGCTTGACATGACGAAATGGGTGTACACCTTCGGTGACGGACGCGCCGAAGGCGCGGCAGACATGCGCAATCTGCTCGGCGGCAAAGGGGCCAATCTTGCCGAGATGTCGAGCCTCGGCCTCCCCGTACCGCCGGGCTTTACCCTCACCACCGAACTGTGCACCTGGTATTACGACAACGACAAGCGCTATCCCGGCGAATTGACGGGCGAGGTCGACGCGGCGCTGCGCTTCATCGGCGAATTGGTGGGCAAGGTCTTCGGCGATGCCGAGAACCCGTTGCTGGTGTCGGTGCGCTCCGGCGCCCGCGCCTCGATGCCGGGCATGATGGACACGGTGCTCAATCTCGGCCTGAACGACGCCACCGTCGAGGCGGTTGCGGCCGCTGCCGGCGACCGGCGCTTCGCCTATGATTCCTATCGCCGCTTCATCCAGATGTATTCGAACGTGGTGCTCGATCTCGACCACCACAATTTCGAGGACATCCTGGAGTTCTACAAGGAGGAGCGCGGCTTCGATCTCGACACGGACCTGGCCGCCGACGACTGGCAGGAGATCATCGTCCGCTACAAGGCCCGCGTCGAAGAGGATCTCGGCAAGCCGTTTCCGCAAAGCCCCGAGGAACAGCTCTGGGGCGCGATCGGCGCCGTGTTCGAGTCCTGGCACAACCAGCGCGCCAACACCTATCGCCGCCTGCACGGCATCCCCGACGACTGGGGCACAGCGGTCAATGTCCAGGCGATGGTGTTCGGCAACATGGGCGAGACCTCGGCGACGGGCGTCGCCTTCACCCGCAATCCCTCGACCGGCGAGGACGCGCTCTATGGCGAGTTCCTCGTCAATGCCCAGGGCGAGGACGTCGTTGCCGGCATCCGCACGCCGCAGGACCTGACGGAAACAGCCCGCGTCGGCGCCGGCTCCGACAAGCCGTCGCTCGAGACGCTGATGCCGGACTCCTTTGCCGAGTTCACCCGCATCTGCGGCATTCTGGAATCTCATTACCGCGACATGCAGGATCTCGAGTTTACCATCGAGCAGGGCAAGCTGTGGATGCTGCAGACCCGATCCGGCAAGCGCACCGCCAAGGCAGCGCTCCGGATCGCCGTCGAGCTTGCCGAGGCCGGCGTGCTGACGACGAACGAGGCGATTGCCCGTGTCGATCCGGCAGCCCTCGACCAACTCCTGCATCCGACAATCGATCCGGAGGCGGAACGCAACGTGGTGGCGCGCGGCTTGCCCGCCTCGCCGGGGGCGGCCCAGGGCGAGATCGTCTTCGATGCCGACACGGCGGAACGGATGAAGGCCGATGGCCGTCCGGCCATCCTGGTGCGCGTCGAGACGAGCCCGGAGGATATCCACGGCATGCATGCCGCCGAAGGCATCCTGACGACGCGGGGCGGCATGACCAGCCACGCCGCCGTCGTCGCCCGCGGCATGGGCAAGCCCTGCGTCTCCGGCGCCGGCATGATCCGCGTCGATTACGCCACCGCGACCCTGACGGTCGCCGGCAAGACGCTCAGCAAGGGTGACGTCATCACCATCGACGGTACGACGGGCGAGGTGCTGCTCGGCCGGGTCAAGATGCTGCAGCCGCAGCTGTCCGGCGAGTTCGCAAGCCTGATGACATGGGCCGACGCGGCGCGGCGGATGAAAATCCGCACCAACGCGGAAACCCCGGCCGATGCCCGCACCGCGCGCGAATTCGGCGCCGAGGGGATCGGGTTGTGCCGCACCGAGCACATGTTCTTCGAGGAGGGCCGCATCATCGCCGTGCGCGAGATGATCCTGGCCGCCGATGAGGCCGGCCGGCGCGCCGCGCTCGACAAGATCCTGCCGATGCAGCGCCAGGACTTCACGGAACTGTTCAAGATCATGGCCGGCCTGCCGGTGACGATCCGTCTGCTCGACCCGCCGCTGCACGAATTCCTGCCCCAGGAGGAGGAGGAACTGGCCGAAATCGCCGCAGCGCTCGGCACCGATCCCGAACGCGTCCGGCGTCGTGTCCAGGACCTGCACGAGTTCAACCCGATGCTCGGACACCGCGGCTGCCGGCTCGGCATCTCCTATCCGGAGATCTACGAGATGCAGGCGCGCGCGATCTTCGAGGCCGCCGTCGCCGCGGCCGCCGAGACGGGTAGCCCGGTGACGCCGGAAGTGATGATCCCGCTGGTTGCCACCCGCGCCGAGCTCGATTTCCTGAAAACCCGCATCGTTGCGGTCGCGGACGCGGTGAAGCGCGAGACCGGCGCGGATCTCGACTATCAGATCGGCACGATGATCGAATTGCCGCGCGCGGCCCTGCGGGCGGCCGAGATCGCCGGGGCGGCCGAATTCTTCTCTTTCGGCACCAATGATCTCACCCAGACCACCTTCGGCATCAGCCGCGATGATTCCGCCCGGTTCCTGGCCGAATATGTCGAGAAGCGGCTGCTCGACACCGACCCCTTCGTCTCGCTTGACCGCGACGGGGTCGGTGAACTGGTGGAGATCGCGTCCGAGCGTGGCCGCGCCGCCCGGCCCGATATCAAGCTCGGCATCTGCGGCGAGCATGGCGGCGACCCCGCCTCGATCGCCTTTTGCGAGACGATCGGTCTCGACTACGTGTCCTGCTCGCCCTATCGCGTGCCCATCGCGCGGCTTGCCGCGGCCCAGGCCGCGCTGGGAGGAACCATCGAGCGGGACAAGTAGGCGACGCCGAACCGAGGTCCGCTAACCTGCGGTTAACCATGTTCGCTGCTTTTGCCAGTCTGCGACCGGCGGAGACCGGCCGCAGACTGGCCGCGCCCCCGTTGTCGCAACCGCTGGCACGAGACGGTCCTACTGTCGTGTTTTTATAAGATAATTCAGAGCATTAGATAGGCTGTACTCGGCTTGTCCGGAGTGGACTGGAGTGATTTCATTCGCCCCCGGCCCGGCCCGCCGGTGTATTTGCGCAACGCCGAACAACCGCCGCATTCCATAGTTAAACGAACATAAAGAAATTCGCGGCAATCTCGGTTGTCGCGGGGGGACGGTGGGATGCCTCGCACACGCCAGAGGGATGTTGGTCGGCGGTTCGCAATACGCCGCGATCGATACTGGTGGATTTTGCGCATTCAGTATGGAGTAAGCCTCGTGCGGGGTATTGCAGCGCATTCCGGGGGAGCCGGGCGACGTCATCTGCGGTTTATCCGCCCCTACGTCTTGAGTGTCGCGGCCTTGCTGGCAACGACCGTTCAGGCGGCCTACCAGGACGCCGCCGGCTTCGTCGAGCTTGAAACCGATTCCGTTCAGCGCTGGCAGAGAACGCTCGTCGCGACGCCTTACGGCTCGCAGCACAAGGCGCAGGTCGCCCTGCCGGTCGGCGCGTCCGGTCCGCTGGTCGACCGGCCGGTCGGTCTCAGCACCGGCAAGCTCGGCACGCCCGACGAGACGCTGGCCTTCGCCCATACGGCGCCGACGAACCTCGCGGCGGCCGATCCGATCACGACCGGCTCTGTGGCGGTGGCGGGGGGCCGGGCGCCGGATCGGGCGTTTCCGCAAGTGGTCCGCGAGACCAAGGGCAATCTCCTGATGAGCCGGACCGGACAGTCGCAGCGCCTGCGCGTCGATCCGGGCTCCGGCGGCTTGATGCGCATGCCGCGCTTTGTCATCGAGCCGCCGAGCGCGAAGGAAAAGAGCCTCATCCAGTCGTTCCGCGATTTCGACCCGCCGAAGAAGTCCGGCAAGCACGTGATGGTCGCCTCGCTCGATCCGCTGGCGGGTTTCGAGAATGTGTTCGCCTTTCAGCCGCTATTGACCACGCCGCTCGAGGACGTGTTCCGCGGCCGCATCGACATCGTCGACTATGACCGCGACCGGCACTGCCTTGCGACCGCCATCTACTTTGAGGCGCGCGGCGAATCCGAGGCCGGCCAGCGCGCCGTCGCCCAGGTCGTGCTCAACCGCGTGCTCGACTACCGCTATCCCGATACCGTCTGCGGCGTCGTCTTCCAGAACCAGACCTGGCGCAACCGCTGCCAGTTCTCGTTTGCCTGCGACGGCCAGCCCGAGCGTGTCAACGACAAGCGGTCGTGGTCGACCGCGATGATGATCGCCGAGGAGGCGCTCGACGGGGACTATTTCCTGGATGGCATCGGCGACGCGACCCACTACCACGCCACCTATGTCAACCCGCGCTGGAGCCGGGCGCTGCGCAAGGTGGAGAAGGTCGGCACGCATATCTTCTATCAACTACGTCCCGGCCAGCGCTGAGGGGCTTGGGCTCCTGTCATCCGTAGGCCGGCGCCCGCCGTTCGCGGGCGCCCTCCGCATCGGCCAACCGCTCCGCCTCGGCAAGCGTCAGCACGGTCCGGCGGGCCTGGGCGGCGTCGATTGAGGGGAAATCCGTGCGCTGGTGGACGCCTCGGCTTTCGGTTCGCTTCAGCGCGAAGACGGCGATCAGCCGGGCCGCCATGATCATGTTGCGAAACCAGAAGGACGGCCCGCCCTCGCGTTCCAGGACGGCGATCTGGTCGATCGCGTCGATCAGGCCGTCCCGGTCGCGCACCGCGCCGACCTTGTCGGTCATGATCTGCTGCAGGCGCGCCGTCGCCTCGCTTTCGCGAAACAGGCCGGACCCGAACGCGCTGGTAGCGCCCGCTCTGATCGGCATCGCCATCGGCGCGGGATAGAGCACGGCGATGTCGCTTGCCACCCGGGCGGCGAAGACCAGGGCTTCGAGCACCGCGTTCGGGGCATGCAGTCCGGCGCCGTGGATACCCGTCGAGGCGACCTCGCCACAGGCCCAGAGGCCGTCGACGCTGGTGCGCCCGCTGGCGTCGGTCAGAACGCCGCCAATGTGAAAATCGGCCGCCGCCGTCACTTCTTTCATGGGCCCGTCCTCCATCGGCCCGTCTTCGATCGCAACGAACCGGACGAACTCAACGTCGGCAAGCAGCGCGCCGGCCCTGGCGGCAAGCGCCAGCCCCTGTCCGAACGATCCCGGCGGGCTCGTCGTGCGGGCATAGAGGCCGCCCGCGCCGCCGGTCGCGATCACGACGGCCCGGGCCGTCAGACGGATCTCGGCGGGTCCGGACGCCGGATCGTCGGCATTGGCGACAAGACCGGCGACCCGGCTGCCGTCCTTGATCAGGTCCGAGACGGAATAGCCCTCCAGCACCCGGATCGAGCCGTTGGCGCGCACCGCCCGCGCCAGGCGGGTATAGATCGGCAGGTCCCGGCCATCCCCTCCGGTGTCCCTGTCGGGCGCGGCCGCGTAGCCTTGCAGGGCGTCGAGATGGGCGCCGCATTCGGTGGCCATCAGCTCCGCGATCCGCGCATTCGAAAGCCCGGCGCCGCGCGCGACCGTTTCGTCGGCATGATCGTCCGGCGGTTCCGGCGGCTGAAACGGCGCCGCGCTCGATTTCAGCATCGGGGCGGGATGCTCGGGGGCGGGGCGCTCGATCGGTATCGCGGAAATCAGCGTGACCGGTCGCGGCGCAAGCTTCAGGGCGCAGTAGAGGCCGGCCAGCCCGCCGCCGATGATCACGACGTCGTCGGCAACCGCTCCATGCGTATCTGGCCCGTCGTTAACTGCCCTTTCGGTATCTGCGATCTGCTCAGGCATCCGAAGCCGTCTCGGAGGGGGGATCGATGAGGCGAATCGACTGACATGACGTGTCCCTCAAGACAATCGTCGCACCGAAATGGTGGCTGTCAACACGCGGGCGGCGCGCGATAAGGCGATCAGGCCCGGAATTCGACCCGGACGGTGCCGAGATCCCCGAAATCCCCAGTCACCACCGACCCGGCTTTCACCGGGACGACGCCCAGGCAGGTGCCCGTCGTGACCCAGTCGCCGGCCTTCAGGCCGCTGCCCCGTTCGGCCAGTGCGTTGGCGAGCCAGGCAAGCGCGTTCAGCGGATGGCCGAGAACGTTGCGGCCGTGGCCGGCATTCGTCTCCGCGCCGTCGACCAGCCCGCGCACCGGCGCGGCGGCGAGATCGACGCTCTCGTAGTCCGCGATCGCCGGGCCATGGATGAAGGCGACATTCATGCCGAAATCGGCGAGCGCCGCGCTGACCGGCGGAAAGCCGTCGCTTTCGACGCGGCGGCCGACGATCTCGATGGCCGGATGGCAGGATTGAACCAGGCCTGTGACCGTCTCGCGGTCATGGCCGGCCTGCCCCGCCGGCTGGTCGGCCGCGACCCTGAACGCGAACTCGCATTCCGCCCCGAGCGTACCGGGTGTGAGCGGAATCGCGTCGCCGCTTTCGAAGGTCGCCGACTGAAACAGCGGCCCGTAGACCGGCCCGTCGCATTGCAGCATCTTCTGGGCTTCCGGGCTCGTCGCGCCAATCTTCCAGCCGGTCACCGGCTCGCCCATCGCCGCGATCGCCCGCTCGCGGATCGCTTCGGCATCGATCGGGCTCGGCGGCCAGCCGGCCGGGGCCGGGATCATCCCGCCCTCGCGTTTCGCCTTTGCCAGCGCCGCACCCAGCGATTCGATTTCGTCCCTGTTCATCGGTCGAGTCCCTTGAAATGATTGCAGATACAAGCAATCATCAGCATCATTGATGATTTGCATCATCAAAATCCATTTCTCCGCGCTTGGGAAGGCGCTTAATGTACGGGCGGGATCAGATTGGCTAACCCATTGCAGGGGCCGACCCAATTTAGGACCCGGGCGGGATCGGGAGGCGGACGGTTGATGATACGGCATGAGGAAAGCCGGATCGGGACTGCGGCGGTCACGGTCATCGTCGTGTGCGGTGCTGCGATTTCGATGCTGTCCTTCGGGCCGCGCGCCTCCATGGGGCTTTTTCTGGCACCGTTGTCGGATACCCATGGCTGGGGCCGCGAGGTCTTCGCGCTGGCGCTGGCGGTGCAGAACCTGGTCTGGGGCCTGAGCCAGCCGCTGTTCGGCGCGGTCGCCGACAAATGGGGCGAGACCCGCGTCATCATCCTCGGCGCGGTGCTCTATGCCGCCGGTCTGGCGCTGACGGCGGTCGCCGATACGCCGCTGATGGTCAATCTGGCCGCCGGCGTGCTGATGGGCGTCGGCATCGCGGGATCGGCCTTCGCCATCGTCATATCCGCCTTCGGCAAGCTGCTGCCGGCCGAGAGCCGGTCCTGGGCCTTCGGCATCGGCATCGCCGCGGGCTCTGTCGGCCAGTTCCTCTTCGCGCCGCTCGGCCAAGCCTTCATCTCGGCCTACGGCTGGCAGAATGCGCTTTACTACATGGCGATCATCATGCTGATCATCCCGTTTCTGGCGCTTGGCCTGCGCAGCCGGCCGGGCCATGCGGCGGGGCAGCAATCCACCCAGACGCTGAGTCAGGCGCTCGGCGAGGCGATGGGCCATCCAAGCTATGTGCTGCTGGTTATCGGCTTCTTCGTCTGCGGCCTGCAGCTCGCCTTCATAACTGTGCACATGCCGGCCTATGTGAACGATATCGGCCTCGACCCGAAATGGGGCGCCTGGTCGCTTGGCCTGATCGGCCTGTTCAACGTGGTCGGCGCCTACAGCGCCGGCGTCATGGGCGGCAGGGCGAGCAAGCGGCTGATGCTGTGCTGGATCTACCTGCTGCGCTCGGCCGCGATCGCCATGCTCATCCTGCTGCCGGCGACGCCGGCGACGGTCCTGCTGTTCTCGGCCGCCATGGGCCTGCTCTGGCTGTCGACCGTGCCGCTGACCTCAGGGCTCGTCCTGGTGATGTTCGGGCCGCGCTATATGGGAACCCTGTTCGGCTTCGTCTTCCTGTCACACCAGGTCGGCTCCTTCGTCGGCGTTTACCTGGGCGGCGTCTTCTACGACCGGTTCGGCTCCTACGACCTATTCTGGTGGGTTGCCATCATCGCCGGCCTGTTCGCCGCCGCCGTCCACTATCCGATCCGCGAGGCCCCGGTGGCGCGGCTGCAGGCGGCGGAGTGAGGAGACGCCGTATGGTAAGGCAAGCTACCGTGCAAGCCTGACCCGAAACCCCCGGAACCGCCTGCGCGCCGGGTCGTCGATATTCTTGCAGGCGTTGCCGTCGAGTTCGACATCGCCGTCGTCGCTGAGCGCATAGAGGCCGTCGCCATCGAGGAACAGCGCTTCCGGGGTCAGATCCTTGGCGACCGACAGCCAGTCCGGCGCGCTGACCGGCTTGATGCTTGCCGTCCCCGGCCCGGACCAGTCGAAGATCCGGTAGCTGTCGTCATCGGTACGTCCGGCCAGAACGAGATAGCGCTTGTGGGCCGAGTCGTAGTCCAGGCTGCGGACCCCGCCGCCATCCAGATCGAGCGCCGCCACCGCGCCGAGCGCGGCCCGGCGGCCTTCGAGCAGGTCCTGCGGATTGAGGACGGGCACCACCAGCGCCATCTCGGCCTTGCCGGGTCCGTCCGTCCGGTCCTGTTTCAGCGTCGGCGCGCGCAGACCCACCAGCAGCGTACCGTCCGGCGAGGCCGCAAGCCCCTCGATATTGAAGTCCTTGCCTGCCGAGCGAACGATCGGATGGGCTTCGATGTCGGCGCGCAGCATGCGGTAGGGCTGCCCGACGATCGTGACGGCGAGCCTGTCTTCCTCGCGGCTGACATGGGCTGCGAACAGCAGGTGCCGGTTCGGTGCGATCTTGCCCTTGTGGTCGCTGTGCGAGCCGGTGATGAAGATCAGGTTGCCGATCCGGGCAGCCGCTTCCAGGTCCGCCTGGTCCGTGCCGTGAAGACCGAGAGACGGGCCGAGCGGATCGCTCACGGCGACGGGATTGAGCTTGCCGCAGCGATAGAGCCGCAGACGCTGGCTGCGATTGTCGAGCGCCAGAAAATGCCCGTCCCCGAACGCAACAGCCGACGACGCGTCGCAGATGCCCGAATAGAAGTCGATCGTTCTGGATGCCATGGTTCCAGCCCCTCTTTGTCGTGCCCTTTGTTGTCCCGGCCTTTGCGGCCGTTTCCGCGACGCTCGTCCGCTGTGTTCGATTGCTTCGACTATTGGATACGAAGCGCGCTCAATACAACTTATGCGGAAATCCGGCTCCGGTCACCCCGGGCGTCGGGCTCAGCCGGCAACGCGGATCGTCTTGCTCAGCCGGTGATCACGGTAGGCAATCTGCCGGACCCTCTTGCCCCCGGCGCGGTTTGCGGGCAGGTAGGGCGCACAGACAACGCGCGGGAGTGAACGCACCATGCCGGACCGGTTTCCAGCGATACTCGTCTCCAAGGACGGCGACGAAGCCCAGAAGGTCGAACAGGTCGAACTCGGCCTCGATGATCTGATGGACGGCGACGTGGTCGTCGATGTCAGCCATTCGACGGTCAACTACAAGGACGGCCTGGCGATCACCGGCAAGGCGCCGGTCGTGCGCCGCTGGCCGTTGGTTCCGGGGATCGATTTCGCCGGGACGGTGGCAAGCTCGGCCGATCCCGACTTCAAGCCCGGCGATGCCGTCATCCTGAACGGCTGGGGCGTCGGCGAGGTGCACTATGGCGGCTATGCCGGCAAGGCCCGGGTCAAGGGCGGCTGGCTGATCCACAAGCCCGACGGCCTGACCGGCGCCCAGGCGATGACCATCGGCACGGCGGGCTATACGGCGATGCTGTGCGTGATGGCGCTGGAACGCCAGGGCGTGACGCCGGATCAGGGGCCGATCATCGTTACCGGCGCGGCCGGCGGCGTCGGTTCGGTCGCCATCGCCATCCTGGCCAGGCTCGGCTATGAGGTCCTCGCCTCGACCGGCCGGCCCGAGGAGGCCGACTACCTCAAAGGCCTGGGGGCTGCCGACATCGTCGCGCGCGAGGAACTGAGCGGCAAGCCGCGCCCGCTCAACAAGGAGCGCTTCGCCGGCGGTGTCGACGCGGTCGGCTCGACGACGCTCGCAAACGTCCTGTCGATGACCAGATATGGCGGTGCGGTCGCTGCCTGCGGCCTGGCCGGCGGCATGGACCTGCCGTCCTCGGTAATGCCGTTCATCCTGCGCGGGGTGAGCCTGCTGGGCGTCGATTCCGTGATGGCGCCACGCGCCCGGCGGATCGAGGCCTATGACCGGCTGGTCCGCGACCTCGACCACGACAAGCTTGCCGCGATGACCACGACGATCGATCTGGCCGGCGTGCCGCAGGCAGGCGCCGACATCGTTGCCGGCAAGGTGCGCGGCCGGGTTCTGGTCGAGGTCGGCGGCTAATCCCGCTCGATCCGTTCGAGCCAGCCGCGCAATATCGCGTCGAGAGCCTCGAAATCGTCGCGCGGCAGTCCGGTGACAAGGCGCCTCTGCGTTTCGACGTGATCGGCGAGCGCGGCCTCGATCGTCTCGAAGCCGCGCTCGGTCAGCGAGATCAGCACGCTGCGCCGGTCGTCCGGATTGCCGGTCCGGGCGACCAGGCCGGCTGCGACGAGCTGATCGATCCGGTTCGTCATCGTCCCCGACGTGACCATGGTCGCGGCGATCAGGTCGCCCGGTGACAGGCTGTGGGGCGTCCCCGCGCGTCGCAAGGTTGCCAGCACGTCGAAGCTCGCGGCGTTCAGCCCATGCCGTGCCCAGGTCTTGCCCATTTCCCGTTTTGCGAACGCGGAGAGCCGGTTCAACCGCCCGAGCAGGCCCATCGGCTCGACATCCAGGTCCGGCCGCTCGGCGCGCCACTGCGCCTTGATGAAATCGACATGATCCATGGTCGTCGTTTTCCGGATTTTTATCTTGACGTCAAGGCAAATCAATTTATCTTGATATCGAGATAAATTGCGGAGCCAGTCATGTCGCATCCGGTCACGTCCCGACATCTAGACATCGTTCTGACCGGGCTCGCCCCGGCGATCTGGGGCAGCACCTATTACGTCACGACGGAATTCCTGCCGGACGGCTATCCGATCACCGTCGCGATGCTGCGGGCGCTGCCGGCCGGCCTGCTGCTGCTGCTGTTCGTCCGGCGCCTGCCGGCGGGTGTGTGGTGGGGCCGGGTGTTCGTGCTCGGTGCGCTCAACTTCTCGATCTTCTGGACGATGCTGTTCGTCGCCGCCTATCGGCTGCCCGGCGGCGTGGCGGCGACTGTCGGCGCGTTGCAGCCGCTGGTGGTGATCGTCCTGGCGCGGATCTGTCTGGGATCGCCGATCCGGCTCCTGGCGATTGTCGCAGCCATTGCGGGCATGGGCGGCGTCGGGCTGTTGATCCTGACGCCGGCCGCCGCGCTTGATCCCATTGGCCTGCTCGCCGGGTTTGCCGGTGCGGTGTCGATGGCGGCGGGGACGGTGCTGACGAGGCGCTGGACGCCACCGGTGCCGCTGCTCACCTTCACCGCCTGGCAGCTTGCCGCCGGTGGCCTGCTGCTCCTGCCGCTCGCCCTGGCGCTCGAGCCGCCGCTGCCGCCACCGAGCGCGGCCAATCTTGCGGGGTTTGCCTATCTCGGCCTGATCGGCGCCGCGCTCACCTATGTCCTGTGGTTCCGGGGAATTGCCCGGATCGAGCCCTCGGCGGTCTCCACGCTGGTGTTCCTGAGCCCGCTGTCGGCGGTGTTGATCGGCTGGATCGGGCTCGGTCAGACGCTGACCCTGCCGCAGGCGGTCGGCGTCGCGGTCGTGTTCGTCGCGATCTGGCTGGGGCAGGCCGCGCAGGCGCCGCGGCCGGACCGGGTGGTGGGACCGTCCGCCGTCAGGCCGGCTGCATCGGGAAGATGATGCAGGTCTCCGTCCCATGCGCCAACAGCTTGCCCGCGCTTGTCTTCAGCGTCGCATCGGAGGTGGCGACCCGGCCGCCGCGATGGACGACCCGGCCCTCGCAGACGACCTCGCCGGTATCCGGCATGATCGGCCTGACCAGGTTGACCTTGAACTCGACGGTCGTATAGGCCTCGCCGGCCTTCAGCGTCGAATGGACCGCGCAGCCGAGCGCGGAATCCAGCAGCGTTGCCGCCCATCCGCCATGCACGGTACCGAGCGGGTTCAGGAAATCGGCCGAGGGCGTCCCCCTGAAGATCGCATGCCCGGAATTCGCCTCGCTCAAAAGAAAGCCGAGCGATCGTCCGATCGGCGGCGCCGGCAGGTCGCCGGCGATCATGGCCTTAAGCTGCGACAGTCCGTCCATGCCCTTGATCTCGGCCAGCGGCAGGGTGTCGAACCGTCGGGCCTCGGGGAACCGTTGGGACTTCGCCGTCGATTGGCTATACTGGTCGGACATCGGCTTTCCGGCTTTCGGTTGGACATGGCGTCTTCGGCATGTCGGACGATTGTGCGGAGCAGATAAATGCATATACAATAAAGCGATTGTGAACAACCCTATGCCAGGCCAGACGGATATCAGCATCGCCCCGATCGAGGTCCCTGTCGGTTCATCGGCGGAGGGCGCGCCGGAGGCTATCGCCAAGACTGTTTCCGAAACTTACCCAGGGACCGTCCCCGGGACGGTTGCCGAAACGGTCGCCGAGCTCAACTGCACCGGCTATCGCCTGCGCAAGGCGACGCGGCGGATAACGGCGCTGTTCGACGATGCCTTGGCGCCGGCCGGCATGACGGTCACGCAATTCTCGATCCTGGCGCGTCTGGCCGTTTCCGGCGCCTCGCCGATGTCCGGCCTTGCCGACCGCATGGGGATGGACGCCTCGACACTGACCCGCACCCTGAAGCCGCTCCTGCAGCGCGGCCTGATCGCGCATAGCCAGGGCGCGGACCGGCGCGTCAAGCAGGTCGGGCTGACCGATCAGGGCCGGGAAGCCGTGGCGCTGGCCGTGCCCTATTGGCGGTCGGCCCAGCAGAAGGTCGAGCGGGCGCTCGGCGGCGAGGTCAGCCATCTGCACAGCCTGCTCGGCCGGCTGTCGAAGGCCGTCGATCAGGACATGGGCTCAGGCCGCTAGCAACCGCATCGGATCGCCGACCCTCAGCCGCGTGGGCCGATCTCCAGCGCGAAGGGGACGCCCTCATAGGCGAACTTGCCACGGCCGATCCGTGCGACCGCGGTGCGCATGCGGCCGCCGCGGCCGAGCACGTCGTCGGCCAGCGCCACCAGCCGGGCATTCGGGGTGGCCGTCGGCGAGGCGGCGCGGATCGTCTGGGCCAGGTCCTCCTCGTCGGCGCTCGGATCAAGCGCGCAGGCGGCGATGAAGGCGGCCGCCGTCGACCGGCTGATGCCGGCGAAACAGTGCACCACCATCGGCTGCGTCTGGTCCCAGGCCTCGACGAAGGCGAGATAGTCGCTGACATGGTCATGCGAGGGCGGAGTCATGTCCTGCATCGGCTCGCTGATATCGTGCATGGCCAGGAACAGGTGCCGCTCCGGATGGATCGGATCGGGCCGCACCACCTCCGTTCCCGCCGTGATCAGGGTGACCAGATGGCTCGCCTTGGAGGCGGCGACGATTTCATCGATCCGCGCAAGCGAACAGACATGGATTGCCGGCATGGCGAAAGGCCCTTTCTGCGCAGGTACTGGAATACGAGGCGACCAGGTTACGGCCGCGTCGCTGAAGTATATGCGCCGATTCGACGGTTCTTCCAGCGTTGGTCCCGATCTCACCCACCGCTGTCCGGTTAAGCGGGGACGGGGCTCTGGTTGGCAGCCTGGCCACCCCCCTCGGATGTCATGCCGGGACAAGCCCGGCAATGACACGAAGGGTGGGTGGCCGGCGACATCAGACATCGCTTCCATCGTGGAAAACAGAGTTGATGACGTCCGGATTGGTGTATGGGGCGTGTGTATCCCGCGACCGTAATTTGCCGAAAACGCAATGCCAGGCAACCGGTCAATCGACGTCGCCGAGATTAAACCGAACAGCACTGGATCTCACCGGGTCGCGCCGATCAGCTATCCAGCGCCGCGAAGCGGTCGAGGAAGCGTGCCTCGGCGTCGGCGACCGGCAGCGCCTTGAGGCGGAACAGGGTTTCGAGCCCGGCGCCGCCAAGCCGGCCAGGCCGGCCGAAGAAGCGGGCGGCTTCCGCGTCCGAGAAGCCGGCGAGCTGCGTCGCCTCCAGGAAGGCGGCGGCGATGTCGGCGCGCTTGATCGCCTTCGAAATATCTTCGGGTAGCGTCGCAGGCAGGCCGAAGCGGATATGCACGGCCGCCTGGATACGCCGTTCGACCTGCTTGTAGTCGCCACCGATCACCGCCTTGAACGGGCTGATCATGTCGCCGATCACATATTCGGGCGCGTCATGCAGCAATGCGGCGAGCCGCCAGCGTTGCTCGATGCCGGGAAACAGCCGGCCGATCAGGTCTTCGACGAGCAGGCAGTGCTCGGCGACGGAAAAGGCGTGGTCGCCGACCGTCTGGCCGTTCCAGCGGGCGACCCGGGCAAGGCCAAGCGCGATATCGGCGATCTCGATATCGAGCGGCGAGGGATCGAGCAGGTCGAGCCGGCGGCCGGACAGCATCCGCTGCCAGGCGCGGGCGGTCTGGTCCGCCGTGCTCAAGGCGCCCCCGTATCCGCTTTAGATCGATCCGCATCGGGCCAGTCGAACGTTGCCCAATCGGGACGCGCGGGCGTCAGCGTCGCGGCGCCCGCGGTAATCTGTGTCCCCGCCGTAAGGGCCTGCTGCATCCGGTCGAGGCGAAGCTTGGCAATGCCGTGTGCGCCGGATGCCGAGCCCATGGTGCCGATCTGCCGGCCGCCGGCCTCGATGGCGGTGTCCGGCGGCGGCACCTCCCCGGCGATCACGACGGGAACGTACCGGCTGCGCGCGGTGCCGCGATGATGCATGCGCGAAACGACCTCCTGGCCGACATAACAGCCCTTGTCGAAATCGACCCCGCCGAACTGATCGAGGCAGGCCTCGTGGGCGAAGACGTCGCCCGATCCGAAATCGTGGCCGAATTCGGCGACGCCGAGCCCGATGCGATGCGCCTCGTAATCGGCCTCCGTACTCGCGGTGTACGGAGACAGGACGGCGTCCGCGTCGCCTCCGGCGACGATCGCGCGATAGCCGAGCGCGGCAAGCCGCGGGTCGCGGAACGACAGGGCCGCCTCAGGCGGCGTATCGGTGTCCCAGCAGGCGATGACGGACAGATCCTCGCGCAGGGCGATCTCCGCCTTCGCCCGCAGCCGGTAGAACATCAGCCGCTTGACGAGATCATCGGCTGCCGCCCGGTCGACATCGAGCAGGATCGTGTCTCCTTCCCCCCGGACGACCAGAAAGGCGAACAGCAGCTTGCCCTGCGGTGTCAACAGGGCGCTGTAGCAGGCCGTTCCGGGCGCCGGTCCGGGAATGTCGCTGGTCAACAGGCCGTCGAGCAGCGACTGCGCGTCGGGCCCGGATACCGAGACCAGTCCGCGGCTTTTGAGGCAAATTGCAACGCCTCCGGTCATGGACGACTAACCCTTTCCTCAGCGTGCTGTGGTCTTGAAGCGGATAACAATGCCGTTCTCCGTTTCAAGCCTGGCGATAGTGGTTTAATGTCAATGGGCATGATTTAGGGATCATTCCGCCGGGGGGTGGGTTTGATCGGAGGGGACACAGAACACGCATGGGCGACTTCGATCGGACGATGTCCCGATCGAAGAGCGGTACCCTGCGCAAACCGGCCTGTCCGACATAAACGGCCTTTCCGGAATAGCGGAACGAACCAGACGAGTGGGCCCCGGATTGGCGGGGCCACGTCTTAGGTATGCCGCCGGTTGCCTGCGGGCAAGCGTGTGCGGCTTTACGAGTGTGTCATGGTCGCGAGATTCGATACGGTTTTCCACAGCGGCACGGTCGTCAACCACGATGGCGTGGCGCGGCGCGATGTCGGCATCCGCAACGGTCGGATCGCCGCACTGGGCACGATCGATCCGGGGCATGCCGCCGAGGCGATCGATTGTACCGGGCTGACCATCCTGCCCGGCGTCATCGATACCCAGGTCCATTTCCGCGAACCGGGGCTTGAGCACAAGGAAGACCTGGAATCCGGGTCCCGCGCGGCTGTGATGGGCGGCGTCACCTGTGTGTTCGAACTGCCGAACACGGACCCCCAGACCGACACCGCCGCGGCGCTGAACGACAAGCTGGCGCGGGCGCACGGCCGCATGCATTGCGACCATGCGTTCTTCGTGGGCGGCACGGCGGAGAACGCCGATCAGCTTGGCGCCCTGGAGCGTTTGCCCGGCTGCGCCGGCGTCAAGGTGATGATTGGCGCTGCGAACGGATTGGTGCCCGTCGAGGATGATCCGCGGATCGCCGAGATCCTGCGCGGCATCTCGCGGCGCGCCACGTTTCACGCCGAATACGAGCCGCGCCTTGCCGCGCGCAAGGGGCTCGCCGAGGCGGGCCGGCCGGAGACGCACCCGCTCTGGCGCGACGAGACCGCGGCCCTTCAGGCGACCGAGCGGCTCCTGCGTCTTGCTCGCGCGGCCGGCAAGCGCATCCATATCCTGCATGTCAGCACCGCCGAGGAGATCGCGCTTCTGGCGGAACACAAGGACGTGGCGAGCGTCGAGGTCACGCATCATCATCTGAGCCTGACGGCGCTCGCCTATCGCCGGCTCGGCACCCGCATTCAGATCAACCCGCCGATCCGCGACGATCGGCACAACGTGGCGCTCTGGCACGGGATCGCCGATGGCGTGGTCGACATCCTCGGCTCCGACCACGCGCCGCACACGCTCGACGAGAAGGCTGAGGCCTATCCGGGCTCGCCGTCCGGCATGCCCGGCGTCCAGACGCTGGTGCCGATCATGCTCGATCATGTCCATTCTGCCCATATGACCATCGAACGCTTCGTCGACATGACAAGCCATGGCCCGGCCCGGCTGTTCCAGATCGCCGGCAAGGGCCGGATCGCCGCCGGTTTCGATGCCGACCTCACGGTGATCGACCGGAACCTCAGCCGTATGATCACCGATGACTGGATCGTGTCGAAGGCGGGCTGGACGCCTTATGCCGGACTGACCGTGTTCGGCTGGCCCGTTGGCACCGTCGTGCGCGGCCGGCGCGTGATGTGGGAGGGCGAGTTGCTGGCCGCCGGAACGGGCCGGCCTGTCCGTTTCCTGGAGACCCTGGAGCCGGCGCGATGACCACACCAACCCCAGCTGCCCGCATTCGTCCCGCCACACCGCAGGATGCCGGCGCGATCCTGGACCTGCTCGACGGCCTCAATGCCCATGTCGGCGCCGAACGCGGGAAGATGTCCCGCCGGACCCTGATAAACGACGCGTTTTGCGACGAACCGAAAGTCCGCTTCCTCGTCGCCGACCGGGACGGCATGATCGCCGGCTATGCTGCCTGGTGCGACGCCTACGAGACCGAGCATGCCATGTCCGGCCTCTACATGATCGACCTGTTCGTCACGCCCGAGCATCGCGGCGCCGGGCTCGCGCGCCGGCTGGTCGCGGCGCTGAGCGCCGAGGCGCGCCGGTCGGGCCATGGCTTTCTGTGGTGGGCCGCCGCGCCCGATAACGAGGAGGCTGCCGGCTTCTACAAGAGCCTTGGCGGGCGCAGCGAGCCGATGATCGCCCATGCGCTGTTCGGCGCGCCCTTCGACGATCTGGCCGACGAGGCGGAGACCGGCTGAGCCGATATGCGGTAAACTCTGCGTCAGGCAGCGTCTTGGCGCGTGCCCTCAGGCCCTCGATGCGGCAGACTGGGAATGCGGCAGACTGGCCGCACCTGTTCCTCACCCCGGATATCCCGCAACCCATGCTCTCACCCCTCGATCTCGGCGCGTTGCGCGCCCCGCTTCTCGTGTTCGGCGGCCCCTATGGCAATCTTCAGGCGACGCAGGCGGTGTTCGCCGAAGCCGATCGGCTTGGCCTCAGTCCCGACCAGATCCTCTGTTCGGGCGATTGCGTTGCCTATTGCGGCGCGCCGGCAGCGACGGTCGCGCTGATCCGTGACCGGGGCATCGTCGTCGTCCAGGGCAATGTCGAGGAGCAGATCGGCGCGAACGCGGCCGATTGCGGCTGCGGTTACGAGCCGGGCACGGCCTGTGACGTGCTGTCGCGCGACTGGTATGCCGCCTGCCTGGCTGCGCTCGATCAGGAGACCGCCGACTGGATGGCGGGGCTGCCGGCCGCGGTGCGGTTCTCGATCGGCAAGACCCGCTTCGCCGTGCTGCATGGCGGCCTGGAGCGCAACAACCAGATCCTGTTTGAATCGACTGAAGGGGACGAAAGACGCCGTCAGCTCGAGGTCCTAGACATCGACGCGGTGATCGCCGGTCATACCGGCATCCCCTTCACCCAGGCCTTTGGCGCGCGCTACTGGCACAATGCGGGCGTCGCCGGCATGCCCGCCAATGACGGCACGCCGCAGACCTGGTACACGCTGATCACGGAAACGGGCGAGGGCGGCCTTGCGCTCACCCACCATCGTCTGTCCTATGATCACGCGGCCGCGGCCCGCGACATGCGCGCGGGCGGTTTTCCCGAGCCCTATGCAAGGGCGCTGGAAACGGGCCTCTGGCCGAGCCTCGACATGCTGCCTGCGCGGGAAACCGCCGCGACCGGTCACCCGCTGGCGCCGACAGGCGCGTTGATCGAGGCTCCCGTCAAGGAGTTAGCCGCAGTCAAACCGGGCTGAAGGCCGACTGGCTACGCTAGTCGCCGGCGACGAAGAAGTGCCAGGTGCCGTCGGGACCGAGCCCGAGTCGGTAGAAATTATAGGCGCCGAATTCCTCCATCAGCGCACGGTCGTGCGGCGTGACCAGCTTGTAGAGCTCGACCTCCTGGGCCGGCGTCAGCGAATCGAGCGGCAGGGCGTAAAAATAAGGCCACACATACATTTCCTGCGGCGTGCCCGCTTCCAGGTGGACGAAGCCGGCCTCGAGTATCTCGATCAGGATCGCCAGGATTTCCCGACCCTCCGGATCGCCGCCGGCCGACCGCCAGAAGGCGATCGGGTCGGTCTCGTCGCCGAAGGAGACGAGCGGCGGCAACTCGTTGACCTCGACCATCGGCCGCATCGCCTCCAGGTTGCCGCCGGCGGCAGCCTCGATGAGCTGTTCGCGCATGCGCCGGACCGGCGCCGGCAGCAGTTCGGGGTCATACAGGACCATCGGCGGCGCGAAGGCGTCGGCGGGAGCGTCCGCGCCGTCCGTCTGCGGACCGGCGGGGGCGGCCGTCTCCTCCTCAAGCGGCGGCAGCTCGATCGTCTCGGTCTTCACCTTCGTTTGCGCCTGCGCGGGCATCAGGCCCGCCGGCAGCGCGGCGAGGGCGGTCAGCACGATGGCGAGGAGGCGGATCGTCGGCATGGCGTAATGATCGGCGCGGGAAGCGATCAGTCAAGTCGGAAGCGTGCGGGAAACCGGTAACGTTTCACGCAAGCGTGTAATCGTCGCGTCATATGATCGCGACATTACGGGCGGCTGGTTGTTACACTGCGGCCCAGGGATTAAGAAAAGTCCCAGGGCGAGACGTGTCGACGTGGCGTTGCGCAGCCGCTGCGTCCGGATCCTTGGGGGAAAATGACGAATCTGGTTGTCATTCCGGCCGGCATCGCGATCGGCATCCTGACCTCCGCGCCGGTCGGGCCGGTCAACATCATCTGTATCGGCCGGGCCTTTCGCTATGGATTCGTGCCTGCCTGGCTGGCCGGAATCGGCGCCGCGATCGGCGACGGCGTTCTGGCGCTCGTCGCGGTGTTCGGCATCGGCGTGATCGCTGACGCCATCACCAATCACACCGGCCTCATCCAGTCCGTCGGCGCGACCATCCTTATCATCTTCGGGCTCTATGTGATGATGTCGACGCCGCACGGCTCGCCGCGCGCCGAAGCGCATATGGCCGATTCCGGCATGCGGATCATTCCCGCGACCTTTCTGATCACCATCACCAATCCGGGCGCCCTGCTCGGTTTCTTCGCTATCTTCGGCGGCATCATCGGCAACCGGCTGCTGCCGGAGGGCGACTGGACATCGGCGATCCTGATGGTCGTGTCGGTGGCCGGCGGCGCGCTTTTGTGGTGGACGGGGATCGCCGGCTTCGTCGCCCGCATCCGTCACCTCATCAGCGACCAGACGCTGCGCCGGATCAACATCGTGTCCGGCTTTCTGCTGGCCGCGATCGGCGTCGCCATCCTGGTGAAGGTAGCGTTGCGCCATTTCGGCCTGATCTAGGCCGTTTTCTACTGCCCGTAGCGCGAGGCGATCCGCTGGGCGATGTCGGCGCCCTCGCTCATATAGGTATCGATCACCCAGACCGCCGTCGTCGAGCAGGTCCGATAGCTCTGCTCGAAGCCGCGATAGCCGCGATTGAAGCTGTCGACGAGCTTGGCGCGCCGGTCCGGCGAGGGGTTTTCCGCATCGATCAGCTGCTGCATCATCGACCGCCAGGTCTGGCCCTCGTCGGCCTCGCAGAGCGTCCGCAGATAGTGGACGGCGCCGAGGATCTCGGCGAGCCGGTGCATCTCGCGATCATAGGGCGGCGCGGTCGGCAGGGTTCGCTGGTTCTGGGTTTGCGGAACCTGGGTCTGCTGGGCTGTGCCGGTGGCCGCGGTGGCGATCAGCAACGCCAGCGCGCAGGCGCCCGCCCGTAACCCGTCCATCATATGCCGCCTGAATGTCATGTCCTATTCCTAGACCGGGCCTCTCGGAATCTCAATCACCGGCGACCTTCATCGATACCGATCAGCGCGGCGGCCTTCGCAACTACCTCGGGCGTTCCCTCGGTGATCGTCAGTCCGCCGAGTTCCGGCGGTGCAAGCCAGGCGATTTCGCTCGCCTCATTCGATGTGACACCCGCACCGCTGATCCAGCGCGCCGCGAAACACGCGATGACATAGTGGGTCGACACCGCGCCGGCTTCGTCGCGGCGGATGATCTCGACCGTATCCGCCAGCGCGGCGATCTCCGCCGTTACGCCGGTTTCCTCGAAGACCTCGCGGGCCGCTGCCTGCGCCAGGCTCTCGCCGGCCTCGACAAGGCCGCCGGGCAGGCTCCAGATCCCGGCGAGCGGGGCACGCGCCCGCCGGGCGAGCAACACGCGGCCGTCACGGAAGACGGCGGCGGATGCCCCGATCAGCGGGCGGGCCGGGTAGTGTCTTTCGTCGGAGGGGTCGGTCACGCAGGCCTGCCATTTTGCGGGTGGAAGCAACGACGAATCATTGCCGCGCGCACCGTTGCCATGTCAAATCAGGCAGCAAACGGGAGACGGCGATGTGCGGTCGATTCAGCCTGACGGTGCCACCTGAGGAGATCCGCGAATTTCTCGGCTTTCCCGAACAGCCGAACTTTCCGCCGCGCTACAACATCGCGCCGACGCAGCCGATCGCGGTCGTCATGCGCGGCGCGGATGGCCGGCATTTCACACTGATGCGCTGGGGCCTGTGGCCCTCCTGGGTCAAGGACCCCAAGGATTTCCCGACCCTGATCAACGCCCGTGGCGAGAGCGTCGCGGTGAAGCCCGCCTTCCGGGCCGCGATGCGCCGGCGGCGCTGTCTGATCCCCGCCGACGGCTTCTACGAGTGGCAGGCCTCCGGCAAGGGTCAGAAGATCCCGCATCTGATCCGCCGCCCGGACGGTGGCCCGTTCGCCTTCGCCGGGCTCTGGGAGACCTGGATGGGCGCTGCCGGCGAGGAGATCGACACCGCGACGATCGTCACGACCACCGCGAACGACAAGCTGAAGCCCCTGCACGCGCGGATGCCGGTCGTCGTGGCGCCTGAGGATTTCGCCCGCTGGCTCGACTCCGACGCCAATCCACCTGAAGCCGTCGCGGACATCATCAGGCCGGCGCAGGGTGATTTCTTCGAGGCCTTCCCGATCTCGACGCGGGTCAATTCGGTCGCAAACGACGATCCGGACATTCAGACACCGCTCGCCGAGGCAGCGACGCCGCCCGCCGAGCCGCGCAAGAAGCCGCCTGCTAGGAAGAAGAAAAGCGACGACGACCAGATGACGCTGCTGTAGGCGATACCGCCTATTTGACCATCGCCAGCACCCGGTCGACCATCTGCTCGCTCAGGCCCAGATAGTTGTTGGGATCGGTTAGCTTGGCGATCTCCTCCCTGCTCAGATGCGAGGCGACGTCCTCATGCTCCATCAGCAGCGTGGCGAAGCCCTTCTCGTCGATGTCGGGGGCATGGCAGATCGCGTAGATCACGTCATGCGCCTTGTCGCGGCCAAGCTCCGGGGCAAGCCGCATCATAACGGCTTCCGAGCAGATCAGGCCGCGCGTCTCGTCGAGATTGCGCTTCATGGCATCGGCATGCACCTCGATCCCCTCGAGCACGAAACAGGCCTGCGCCAGGGCGCCGCCCGTCAGGGTGAAGATCTCGGGAAGCGCGATCCACTCGATCTGCCAGGGGCCGGTCGCCCGCTCGTGGTCCTCGACCATCGCATCGAGCAGGGCCGCCACGTTCTGGCGCACGCCCGCCGCGCAGGCGTGGATATAGGCGCATGACATCGGGTTGCGCTTCTGCGGCATGGTCGAGGAGGAGCCGCGATTGGGCACATAGGGCTCGCTCGCCTCGCCGACCTCGGTCGACGCCATGATCTTCAGGTCGGTGGCGAACTTGCCGAGCGTCCCGGTCAGAAGCCCCAGGAAGCATCCCGCCTCGGCGATGCGGTCGCGCTCGGTGTGCCAGGCGATATCGGGCTGGGCGAGGCCGAGCTCGCTGACCAGGCCCTCCTGCACCTCAAGGCCGCGGTCACCCAGCGTCGCCAGCGTGCCCGACGCGCCGCCGAATTCGAACACCTCGATGCGCGGCCGGATCTCGGCGAGCCTGTCGCGATGGCGCATCAGCGTCGCCAGCAGCCGGGCCATCTTGAAGCCGTAGGTGATCGGCACGGCCTGCTGCAGGTTCGAGCGGCCGGCCATCGGCGTCGAGCGATGGTCCCTGGCGATCCTGGCAAGCGCCTTGATCGCCCGGTCGAGGTCCTTTTCGATCAGGTCGAACGAGGCCTTGATCTGCAGGATCGTGGCTGAATCGGTGATGTCCTGGGTGGTCGCGCCCCAGTGGCAATAGCGGCCGGCATCGCCCTGACACAGGTCGCGGATCTGATGGACGATCGGCAGCACCGGCCAGCCGATGATCAGCATCTCCTTTTCGTAGCGCTTGAAGTCGATGTTCTCGACCTTGCAGACACGGGTGATCTCGTCGGCGGCCTCCTGGGAGATGATGCCGAGCTTCGCCTGCGCGCGGGCGAGGGCTGCCTCCCAGTCGAGATATTTCTGGGTGCGGAATTCGTCCGACCAGACCTCGCGCATCGCCGCCGAGCCGAAAATGTTGCGGAAAACAAGGGAATCGATGGCGCTGGTCGGCATTCTTCATGTCCTTCAATGGTTAAGCCGCTGAAAACAGGGTGCGGCGGATTGCAATCTGCCAAATCAAATCTGTCGGCCGGCTAAGAGGCCGGCTTGCGGGCCGGGTCGATCCACTTCGCCATGGTGACCCGCTCTTCCGTGTCGTAGCCGATGGTGCGGTAGAAGTCGACAACCGCCGTGTTGTCGGCGCGAACCATCAGGTTGAGCTTCCAGATGCCGCGCGCCTTCAGCCAGTCCTCCGCCGCCGTCATGATGGCGCGCCCGGTTCCTGACCGCTGCCGGGCCGGATCGACGCTGACATAGTAGACCGTACCCCGGTGTCCGTCATGACCGACCATGACGCTCGCGGCGACCGCGCCATCGAGGCGGCCGATAAGGATCGCCGTGTTGTCGACCGAACGGGCAAAGGCGATATCGGCGACCGGGTCGTTCCACGGCCGGATCAGGCCGCACCGCGTCCACAGGTCGACAACCGCGCCGATATCCGCATCGGTGATCTCGGTGACGATGAGGCCTGCCACGATCAGACCACCTTGCCCGGATTGAGGACGCCCTTTGGGTCGAAGGCCTTTTTGAGGGCCTTCATCATGTCGAGCTCGACCGGCGATTTTATCGTTCCCATGAGGTGCTGCTTCATGATGCCGATGCCGTGTTCGGCGGAAATCGAGCCGCCGAGATCGGCGACGACTTCGTTGATCGCCCCGGTCACCGCGTCCCATTGCTCCAGAAACGCGTCACGCTCGCCATCGACGGGTTGGCTGAAGTTGAAATGGATGTTGCCGTCGCCCAGATGGCCGAAGGGGATCGGCCGGCAGCCGGGCACGATCTTTAAGACGGCGTCGATGCCGCGCGCGATCAATTCGGCGCTGCGGGCGACCGGCACCGAGACGTCGTTCTTGATCGAGCCGCCCTCGGCGCGCTGCACCTCCGACATCAAAAGCCGCAGCTGCCAGAAATCCTGCGCCTGGGCAATCGATTCCGCCACCGCCGCATCCCTGACGATGCCCTGCTCGAAGCCGTCCTCCAGGATCGCCTGCAGCACGCCGCTGACCCCGCTGCCCTCAAGCGGCGAGGCGAGTTCGACCAGCACATACCAGGGATGCGGCGCGGCGATGGGGTCGCGGGCGCCGGCGGCGTGCTTCAGCACCATTTCGAGGCCGGCCCGCGGCATCAGTTCGCAGGCCGTCAATTGCGCCCCCGCCATGCCGCGCGCCAGCGAGAATACCTTGAGCGCGGTGGCCGGGTCGTCGACCGCGACGAAGGCGGTCGCCACCTCGCGCGGCCTGGGAAACAGCTTCAGGACGGCCGCCGTGATGATGCCCAGCGTGCCCTCGGCGCCGATGAACAGGTCCTTCAGGTGGTAGCCGGTATTGTCCTTGCGCAGCGACCGGAGACCCTCCCAGACCCGCCCGTCGGCCAGCACCACCTCGAGCCCGAGCACCAGGTCGCGCGCATTGCCATAGGCGAGCACCGCCGTGCCGCCGGCATTGGTCGACAGGTTGCCGCCGATCTGGCAGGAGCCTTCCGAGCCGAGACTGAGCGGAAACAGCCGGTCGACGGCCTCGGCGGCCTTGTGCACCTGATCGAGCACGGTCCCCGCCTCGACCGTGATCGTGTCGTCGTCGGGGTCGACGGACCGGACGCGGTTCATCCGTGACAGCGACACGATCACCTCGCCGCCTTGCGCGATCTGGCCGCCGACCAGCCCGGTATTGCCGCCCTGCGGCACGATCGCCGCGCCGGTCTCGCCTGCAAGTTTCAGGATCGCCGCGACCTCGTCGGTCGATCCCGGCCGCAGCACCAGCGGCGTGCGGCCCTGATAGAGGTCGCGGTGCTCGACGAGATAGGCCGCCATGTCGGCCGGATCGGTGATCGCGTGGGCGGACCCGACAATGTCGGCGAAGCGGGCGATGAGGGCGGGAGAGGGACTTGGCATGGAACCGTTCGTGCGTTGGGCTTCGAAGAATAGGCAAAGTCGCGACGAGGTCCAGTCTCCGGTTTGCCGGTCTCCAGATTGCCGGATGACATTCCATTTGACCCGGCCCCTGGGTCTGCTCCGATAACGATCCGGCACTTCGCCAATTCGATTCGCAAGGAAGACCCGGACATGACCAGCAAGCGACCCGTCCTAAGCCCCTCCGAGGCAGCCGCGAGCCTTGGGATTTCGGTCAAGGCGCTGCGCCTCTACGAGCAGCGCGGACTGATTGCGCCGGTCCGCACGCAGGCCGGCTGGCGCGTCTACGGCCCGGCGGAGATGGATCGTGTCTCCGAAATCAAGGCCCTGCGCGGACTGGGCTTCACGCTTGCCGACGTCGCATCGCTGCTGGACGCCGGGCCAGACGCGCTGCAATCGGCGCTTGTCGCCCGGCAGGCCGACATCGAGGCGCGGATCGGCAGGCTGGCGAGCGCCCTTGGCGCGGTGAAGCGGTTGCGCAGTGAGGTGTTAGAGGTCCGGTCCGTCGGCCCGGCGTTGCGTCCGGGCATTGCGCTGACCTTGCCTTGGCCGTGGGACGGCGAGCGCTTCGAGGTCGAGGACCGGCGGCCGCTCACCTTCATCACCGGGCCGCTGGGCAGCGGCAAGACGCGGTTCGCCAGGACGCTCGCCGAGACGCTGCCCGGCGCGCGGTTTCTCGGGCTTGACCGTCTCGAGGGCGATGCGACCGGTGCGCTTGAGATCCTGATGGCTGAAATCGACACCGGGGAGGAGGGCGGGCTCGTCGTCGATATGGTCGAGCAGGGTCTGGACCGTGCGACACAGGAAACACTGATCGCCCGTCTGCGCGACCGTGGGCCGGGCGCCCGGCCGCTCTTCCTGATGACGCGGTCGACCGCGATCCTTAATCTCGACCGGACCACGTCGGAGGACGCGATCATCCTGTGTCCGGCCAATCACGCCCCGCCCGCCTATGTCGTGCCGGTTCCCGACGCGCCCGGCTACGAGGCGGTCGCCTCCTGCCTCGCCGCGCCGGATGTCCGCGCCCGCACGGCCGGCGTCGTCGTCCGCTTCGCCAGCTAGATGACAGGCCCTTGAACGGATCAGCCGCGCTCCGCCGCCGCCCGCGCCAGCCGGTCGTTGATCGCCTCGCCGAGGCCTGAATGCGGGATGGGTGCGACGGCGATCGCCGTGCAGTCGGTCGTATCGAGCGCGCGCAGGAACGAGAACAGGTTCGCCGCCGCCTCGACCAGGTCGCCATCTGGCGACAGGTTGCGCGTCGCGACGGCCTGTTTTGCACCTGCAGGCGGATTCGGCCCGAAGGCGAGCAGCGCCTCGCCGTCCCGGATATCCGTCACGTTCAGGCGGACGGCTGCGTCCGGAGCATAATGCGAGGCGAGCATGCCCGGCGCCATCGGCTTGCTTGTCTCATTGTCCCCCACGTCTTGGCCGACACGGACAAGCGGTCGGCCAAGCAGCGCCTCGATCGCCTCGCGCGAAACCCCGCCGGGTCTCAGGAGGACTGGCGCATCGCCCGTGCAGGCGACGATGGTCGATTCCAGACCGACGCGGCACGGCCCGGCATCGACGATCATCGCCACCCGGTCGCCGAGTTCGGTGGCGGCGGACTCGGCGGTGGTCGGGCTGATCCGGCCGGACCGGTTGGCGCTTGGCGCGGCGATCGGCCGGCCGAGCCGTGCGATAATCTCGCAGGTGATTGCGCTGTCTGGAAACCGCAGCGCCACCGTATCGAGCCCGGCCGTCGTCAGGTCCGAAACGGTCGCCGTCTGCGCCTTCGGCAGCACCAGCGTCAGCGGGCCGGGCCAGAACGCCTCGGCAAGGTGTTCGGCGGTGCTATTGAGCAGCCCCTGGCGCCGCGCCATCTCCAGGCTTGCGACATGCGAGATCAGCGGGTTGAAGGCCGGCCGCCCCTTGGCCTGGTAGATTCCCGCGACCGCCGTGCCATGCGTTGCGTCGGCCGCCAGCCCGTAGACCGTCTCGGTCGGAATCACCACGAGCCGGCCGGCGGCCAGATGCGCGACGGCCTTCGCGATGCCGGCATCGCGGGCTGCCTTTTCAGGAGGGATGGGCCAGACGGTCATTCTCTCGCCATTGACGCAAATGGAACGCGGCCTAAAGTGCCAGACCGGCGGCAACAGGCCGGGCCGCGCGCAGCGAGTCAAGGCCTGAGTTGAAGGCGGCAGGACCGTTCAAGGGAGGAAGACGTGACCTATCAGGCCCCGGTTTCGGACATTTCCTACACGTTGCGTGCAATCGCCGGGCTCGACCGAGAGCTTGGTCGCGGCACCTTCGGCGATCTGAGCGACGATCTGGTCGAAGCCATTCTGGAGGAGGCGGGCCGGTTCGCGTCGGAGGAAATCGCGCCGCTGAACGCGCCGGGCGACCGGGCCGGCACACCACTTGCCGACGGCAAGGTCACCATGCCGCCGGGCTGGAAGGAAGCTTATGCCAAGTGGATCGAGGGCGGCTGGGCGAGCCTGACCGGACCGGAGGCCTATGGCGGCCAGGCGCTGCCGACCATGCTGTCGATCGCCACCCAGGAGATGTGGAATTCCGGCTCGATGGCCTATGGCATCGGCCCGACCCTGACCTTCGGGGCGATCGAGGCGCTTCTTGCCCATGCCAGCGAGGACCTGAAGGAAACCTATCTGGCCAAGCTCGTCTCGGGCGAATGGATGGGCACCATGAACCTGACCGAGCCGCAGGCCGGATCGGACCTGGCCCTCCTGCGCTCGAAGGCCGAGCCGCGCGGCGACGGCACCTATCTGATCCGCGGCACCAAGATCTTCATCACCTATGGCGAGCACGATCTCACCGACAACATCGTCCATCTGGTGCTTGCCCGCCTGCCCGTCGCGCCGCCGGGCACGCGCGGCATATCGCTGTTTGTCGTGCCGAAATTCCTGGTCAACGAAGACGGATCGCTGGGCGCGCGAAACGATGTCTACTGCACCGGCGTCGAACACAAGCTCGGCATTCACGCAAGCCCGACCTGCGTGATGTCCTTTGGCGACGGCGAAGGTGCGGTCGGCTGGCTGGTCGGCGAGGAGAATCGCGGGCTCAACTGCATGTTCACGATGATGAACAACGCCCGGCTCGCCGTCGGCATCCAGGGCGTGGCGATCGCCGAGCGCGCCTTTCAGCAGGCGCTCGCCTATGCCCACGAGCGCAAGCAGGGGCGGGCGCGCGGAATGGATGCGAGCGAGGCCGTGACGATTGCCTCGCACCCCAACATCAAGCGCAAGCTGATGACCATGAAATCGCTGACCCGGGCGGCAAGGGCGATCTGCTATCAGACTGCGCATGCCATCGATCTGGCGCATCTGGCAACCGACGCGGCCGAAAAGGACCGGGCGCGCGAACGGGCCGATCTTCTGACGCCGGTCGCCAAGGCCTTTTCGACCGATATCGGTTTCGAGGTTGCCTCGATCGGAGTGCAGGTGCATGGCGGCATGGGCTATGTCGAGGAGACCGGTGCGGCCCAGCATCTGCGCGATGCGCGCATCGCGCCGATCTACGAGGGCACGAACGGCATCCAGGCGATCGACCTCGTCACCCGCAAATTGCCGATCGACGGCGGCAAGGGCGTCGAGGCCTATCTGGCCGAGCTGCGCGACATCGCAAGGAAGGTGTCGGCAACGAACCAGCCCGGTTTCGGCCGGATGGGCGACCGCCTGACGGAGGCGCTCGATTCGCTTGAGCGGGCGACGGCGTGGATTCTATCGACCCTGAAGACCAGGCCCGAACGGGCGCTCGCCGGCGCGACGCCCTACCTGCGCCTCTTCGGCATCGCCGGTGGCGGCGCCGCGCTCGCCAAGGGGGCGTTGTCGGGTGCTGGCAACGGTCACGCGGCAGGCCATGTCGCGACGGCCCGGTTCTTCGCCGAGAATATCTGCCCGCAGGCGCACGGGCTTGCGGAGATCGTCATGGAGGGCGCTGAATCCGTGCTCGATACGGAGGCGGCGCTTGCGTCGTAGCGGGTTTGTTTGGCGGGTATGGAATGCGATTGCGGACCGCTGGGTGTCTTTCCCGGACGTGTTCCACTCCTGTCCGGTTTAGCGGGAACGGGGCTTTTGTTTTCAGCCTGACCACCCACTCGGCTGTCATACCGGGACAAGCCCGGCATGACAGCCGAGTGTGCGGCAGCGGAATACGGGCCTCTCCCGCGTCATCCCGGAAATCGCGCCGGCGATTATCCGGATCGGGGAGCCCCGGCGTGTCGTATCGGTCCCGGCCGCGGACCAGTGATCTGACAAACAGGAGATCAACGCCATGAGCGAACGCCACACCGGACGCTGCCTGTGCGGGGCCGTCACCTATGCCTTCACCGGCGATCCGACCTGGTGCTGTTACTGCCATTGCGAGAGCTGCCGACGCGGCTGTTCGGCCCCGGTGACCGTGTTTTTCGGCGTCGACGACGGCAACTGGGCCTGGACCGGCGAAGCGCCGGCCGTGTTTCGGTCCTCGCCGGGCGTGCGCCGCTATTTCTGCGGTGCCTGCGGCTCGCCGATGGCGTTTGCCTCCGACAGGTTCGCCGGCGAGATCCACTTCTATCAGGCAAGCCTCGACGACCCCGCGATCTGCGAGCCGACCTATCACGTCCATCACGCCGAGCGGTTGCCGTGGTTGCATCTCGATGATGATTTGCCACGTAATGAGGCGGGGTCCGGACGCGCGTAGACGCTTAAGCCGGGCGGACAACGGCGTAAGGAGGACAGCCGCATATGGCGACGCTTGAGGGAAAGACACTGTTCATCACCGGCGCAAGCCGCGGCATCGGTCTGGCGATCGCGCTTCGGGCGGCCCGCGACGGCGCCAATGTCGCGATCGCAGCCAAGACCGCCGAGCCGCATCCCAAGCTGCCCGGCACGATCCACACCGCCGCCGCCGAGATCGAGGCGGCCGGCGGCAAGGCGCTGCCGCTCGTCTGCGACATCCGCCACGAGGATCAGGTCCGCGATGCGGTCACAAAGACCGCCGAGACCTTCGGTGGCATCGATATCTGCGTCAACAATGCAAGCGCCATCTCGCTGACCGGCATAGAGCAGACCGAGATGAAGCGCTTCGACCTGATGCAACAGATCAACGCGCGCGGCACCTTCCTGGTGTCGAAATACTGCGTGCCGCATCTGGCCAAGGCCGACAATCCGCACATCCTGATGCTGTCGCCGCCGCTCGACATGCAGACCAAGTGGTTCGCGCCGCACACCGCCTATTCGATGGCGAAATTCGGCATGAGCATGGTGGTGCTCGGCCTTGCCGGCGAGTTGAGGCCGAGGAAGATCGCCGTCAACGCCCTGTGGCCGCGCACGACGATCGCGACCGCGGCGGTTCAGAACCTGCTCGGCGGCGATGCCCTGATACAGGCAAGCCGTACCCCCGACATCCTCGGCGATGCGGCCCATGTCGTCCTGACGCAGCCGTCGGCGGACTTCACCGGCCGTTTCTGCATCGACGACACGACGCTTTGGGAGGCGGGCGAGCGCGATTTCGACAAGTATCGGGTCGATCCGTCCGTCGACCTGCAGGTGGATTTCTTCGTACCGGATGAGAGTGAGCCGCCGGTCAGCCTGAAAAGGGTCGACTGAGGCAGGCGCGGCCTTTTCACCGCGCCGCTTCTTCTGCATAAGGTGGGTCTCCCTAACGCTTCGGAAAGCGATTCCGTGTCGACGCTCTATCTCTCCCATCCCGATTGCCTGAACCACGACAACGGCTTCGGCCATCCCGAGCGGCCGGACCGGCTGCGCGCCGTCGACCGGGTGCTGGAGGACGAGATCTTCCAGCCGCTGATCCGCGAGCAGGCGCCGCTGGGAACGCTCGAGCAGGCAGCGCTTGCCCATCCGGTCGCCTATGTCGAGGCGATCGCGGCGGCAGCCCCGAGCGAGGGCACGGTGGCGCTCGACGCCGATACCGCGATGTCGCCGGGCTCGCTCACCGCCGCGCTGCGCGCCGTAGGGGCTGCCACCCTTGCCGTCGACGAGGTGGTCGAGGGCAAGGTCAAGAACGCCTTCTGCGGCGTTCGCCCGCCCGGTCATCACGCCGAGAAGGACAAGGCGATGGGCTTCTGCCTGTTCGGTTCGGCCGCGATCGCCGCCCGCCACGCCCAGGAGAAGCACGGGCTGGAGCGCGTCGCCGTCGTCGATTTCGACGTTCATCACGGCAACGGCACCCAGGACATCTTCTGGGATGACAAGAGCCTGTTCTATGCCTCCACCCACCAGATGCCGCTGTTTCCCGGCACTGGGGCGGCATCGGAGACCGGTGTCGGCAATATCGTCAACGCGCCGCTTGCCCCCGGTGCCGGCGGCGACGAGTTCCGCGAGGCCTTCGACGTCGCGATCCTGCCCGAACTGGAGCGGTTCGCGCCCGATCTCGTCATCATTTCGGCCGGATTCGATGCGCATACACGCGATCCGCTTGCCAATATCAACCTGGTCGAGCGGGATTTCGCCTGGGTCACCAAGCGGTTGATGGACGTTGCCGATGCCGGATGCGGCGGCAGGGTCGTCTCGCTTCTGGAAGGTGGCTACGATCTGCAGGGGCTCGCCCTGTCAGCGGCCGCCCATGTGCGGGCGCTGATGATGGCGTGAGGGGCATTGAGAGGGAAGAGGGATAGATGACGCAAGTGAATGCCCCTGATGGCGGGACGCCCGACAGCGGCGGCGGCAGCGGTAGTGGCGGCCCCGATCTGGCCGACCTGTCGTTCGAGGACGCGCTCGACAAGCTCGAAACGATCGTCCGCCAGCTCGAGGACGGCAACGTTCCGCTGGAGAAGTCGATCGAGATGTACACGCGCGGCGACGCACTGCGCCAGCATTGCGAAAGCCTCTTGAAATCGGCCGAGGCCAAGGTCGAGAAGATTATCGTCGACAAGACCGGCGGCGCCGGCGGCACGGAACCGCTCGACGGGGCCTGAGGACCGCCGCGCACGGGATCGTTTCGGCGGCAGCGCATATGCCTGCGCGGACCGCAGATCCGCCGCAGCCGGCCTATCCACTGCGAAACCGCGCCTGACCCGCTGCTGGCGGCCCGCCGCCTTGCGGCGGCCTGATCCCCGTGTCATACGAAGCCGTTGTGGGTAGACGAGGTGGCGAGGTCCCGACGATGAATAACAGCCAGGGTTTGATGGCCGGCAAGCGCGGCCTGGTCATGGGGGTCGCCAACAACCGGTCGATTGCCTGGGGCATCGCCAAGGCCTGCGCCGACCAGGGCGCCGAACTGGCGCTGACCTATCAGGGCGAGGCGCTGAAGAAGCGGGTCGAGCCGCTCGCCGAACAGCTCGGCGCCCATGTCGTCGGCCATTGCGACGTCACCGAGGACGCGACGATCGACGCGGTGTTCGAAAAGTGCAAGGCCCTCTGGGGCGGGCTCGATTTCGTCGTCCACGCCATCGCATTCGCCGACAAGGATGAGCTGGTCGGCCGCTACGTCGATACGTCCGCGGACAATTTCAACCGCTCGCTGTTCATCTCCTGCTATTCCTTCACCGCGATCGCCCAGCGCGCCGAGAAGCTGATGGGCGAGGGCGGCTCGCTGCTGACGCTCACCTATTACGGCGCCGAGAAGGTGATGCCGCATTACAACGTCATGGGCGTCGCCAAGGCCGCGCTCGAGGCGAGCGTGCGCTATCTCGCCGTCGACCTGGGCGCCAGGGGCATCCGGGTCAACGCACTGTCGGCCGGACCGATCAAAACGCTCGCCGCATCGGGCATCGGCGATTTCCGCTACATCCTGAAATGGAACGAATTCAACGCGCCGCTGAAACGGGTGGTCACCACCGATGAAGTCGGCCAGTCGGCGCTCTATCTGTTGTCCGACATGGGACGGGCGGTGACGGGCGAGGTCCATCACGTCGATTCCGGCTATCACGTCGTCGGCATGAAGGCCGTCGACGCGCCGGACATTTCGACGGTCTGACCGGCTCCGGCTGACCGGTTTCGCAACGCAACGGGTTCAATTAGGTGGGAGAGCCTAGCCAATGAGTGGTGATATCAATCGTGTTGTCCGCTTGAAGAGCCGGCCGGTCGGCATGGTCAAGCGGGAGGATTTCGACATCGTCGACGAGCCGGTCGCCGAACCGGGCGACGGCGAATTCCGGGTCAAGATCGGTTACGTCTCGCTCGATCCGGCGATGCGCGGCTGGATGTCGGCTGGCAAGTCCTATGTGCCGCCGGTCGGCATCGGCGAGACCATGCGCAGCTTCTCCGTTGGCCTCGTCGAGGCCTCGAACCATCCGGGCTTCAAGGTCGGCGATGCCGTCGCCGGCCTGCTCGGCGTCCAGACCCATGCGATCTCCAACGGCGAGCGTTGCTACAAGGTCGACCCGGCGCAGGCGCCGCTGGAGCGCTGGATCGGCGGGCTCGGCATGCCAGGCCAGACCGCCTATTTCGGCCTGCTCGAGGTGGGCGAGCCCAAGGAAGGCGAGACCGTGGTCGTGTCGGCGGCCTCGGGCGCGGTCGGCTCGCTGGTCGGCCAGATCGCCAAGATCAAGGGCTGCCGGGCCGTCGGCATCGCCGGCGGGCCCGAGAAGTGCCGCTACGTGGTCGAGGAACTGGGCTTCGATGCCTGCATCGACTACAAGGCCGGCAATCTCGTCGAGGATCTGAAGGCGGCCTGTCCGGACGGCGTCGACGTTTATTTCGAGAATGTCGGCGGCGAGATCCTCGATGCGGTTCTCGCCCGGATGAACCTGTTCGGCCGGATCGCCGTCTGCGGCCTGATCTCGGCCTACAATTCGACCGAGCCCGTGCCCGGCCCCTATAACTTTCGCTCCGTGCTGGTCAATCGCCTGCGGGTGCGCGGCTTCATCGTCTTCGACTTCGCCGACCGGATCCCGGAAGCCGTCCAGCATCTGGGCGAATGGGCGGCCGCGGGCAAGCTGAAGATGCGCGAGGACGTGCGCGACGGCGGCGTCGATGCCTTCCCCGACGTTTTGAACCTGCTCTATACCGGCGGTAATCTCGGCAAGCTGGTCCTCAAGCTGTGAGCGCAAGGCTGTGAAGACACCGGGGCCGATCCTCCTCCTCATTCGCCACGGCGAAACAGACTGGAACGCGGAGGGCCGGCTTCAGGGCCAGCGCGACATCCCGATCAACGCCAAGGGCCGCCGCCAGGCGGCCCGCAACGGCAGGGCGCTGGGCGACTACCTGGCGTCTCTCGGCCGCTCCGCCGATCAGTTCGACTGGACGGCGAGCCCCTTGTCGCGTGCCCGCGAGACGATGGAGATCATCCGCGCCGCGATGGATCTCGACCCGAACGCCTATCGCCCCGACCCGCAGCTCAAGGAGATCTGCTTCGGCGACTGGGAAGGCTCGACCATGCAGGAGATGCGCGAGATCGATCCGGTCGGACGGGCGGAACGCAAGAAGGACAAATGGGGCTTTGCACCGCCTAACGGCGAAAGCTACGAGATGCTGTCGGCGCGCATCCGTCCCTGGCTGCTCGGCCTTGAACGCGACACGATCTGTGTAGCCCATGGCGGCATCACCCGCGTTACCCGCGGCATGCTCGAGGATATTCCCGGTCACGAGATCCCGATCGCGATGATCCCGCAGGACCGCATCTATGTCTGGCGCGAGGGCCGAGCGGAATGGATTTAGGCTGCGGATTTGACGGCGTTTCCGCCTGCCTCTAGAAACGCCGGCGAATTCCAGGGCAGCCCGCTTCATGTCGCACAACACCTTCGGCCATCTCTTCCGCGTCACCACCTGGGGCGAAAGCCACGGAGCCGCGATCGGCTGCGTCGTCGACGGCTGTCCGCCGCTGATCCCGCTGAGCAAGGACGATATCCAGCCCTGGCTCGACAAGCGCCGGCCCGGTCAGTCGAAATACACGACCCAGCGCCGCGAGCCGGACCAGGTGAAGATCCTGTCCGGCGTCTATACCGATGCCGAGGGTGTCCAGGTAACGACCGGAACGCCCGTCTCGCTGATGATCGAGAATGTCGATCAGCGCTCCAAGGACTATAGCGACATCGCCGAGCGCTACCGGCCCGGCCATGCCGACATGACCTATGATACCAAATACGGCATCCGCGATCCGCGCGGCGGCGGCCGTTCGTCGGCGCGCGAGACGGCGATGCGCGTCGCAGCCGGCGCGATCGCCCGCAAGGTGGTGCCTGGTCTTAACGTGCGCGGCGCGCTGGTTCGCATCGGCCCGCACGAGATCGACCGGACCCGCTGGGACTGGGAGGAAGTCGGCCGCAACCCGTTCTTCTGCCCCGATGCTAAGGCAGCCGAGACCTGGGCGGCCTATCTCGACGGCGTCCGCAAGGCCGGCTCCTCGACCGGCGCGGTGATCGAGATCGTTGCAGACGGCGTGCCGGCCGGGCTCGGCGCGCCGATCTATGCCAAGCTCGACCAGGACATCGCCTCCGGCCTCATGTCGATCAACGCCGTCAAGGGCGTCGAGATCGGCGCGGGCTTTGCAGCCGCCGCCCTGTCGGGCGAGGACAATGCCGACGAGATGCGCATGGGCAATGACGGGCGGGTGCTGTTTGAAACGAACAATGCCGGCGGCATTCTCGGCGGCATCTCGACCGGCCAGCCGGTTGTCGCGCGCTTTGCCGTCAAGCCGACCTCGTCGATCCTGACGCCGCGCCGCTCGATCACCCGGTCGGGCGAGAACACCGATATCCTGACCAAGGGGCGGCACGATCCGTGTGTCGGTATTCGCGCGGTGCCCGTCGGCGAGGCGATGGTGGCGATGGTCATTGCCGATCACTATCTGCGGCACAGGGCACAGACGGGCGCCCCGGCCTGAGCGACAAGGAACCAAAGACGATGACCGAAGACATGCGGCAGGTGGCCGAGGCGATCCGGGCGATCGAGCGCGGCGAGATCGTCGTCGTGACGGACGACAACGACCGGGAAGGCGAGGGCGATCTCGTCATGGCCGCCTCGCTGACGACGCCGGAAAAGATGGCCTTCATCATCCGCCACACCTGCGGCATCGTCTGCACGCCGATGACCGGCGACGATGCCCGCCGCCTGCGGCTCGACCCGATGGTCGCTGACAACGATTCCCAGCACGGCACGGCCTTCACCGTCTCCGTCGATTACCGTTTCGGCACGACCACGGGCATCTCCGCCGACGACCGCACCGCCACGGTGCGCGGCCTTGCCAACCCCAATGCCGGCGCGTCCGATTTCAGCAGGCCCGGCCACATCTTCCCGCTGATCGCCAAGGAAGGCGGCGTCTTGATGCGGTCCGGCCATACCGAGGCCGCCGTCGACCTGTGCCGGCTCGCCGGCCAGCCGGAGATCGGCGTCATCTGCGAACTGGTCAATGATGACGGCACGGTCGCGCGCGGGCCCCAGGTCGCAGACTTCGCCGAAAAGCACGGCCTCGTCCTGGTGTCGGTCGCCGACCTGATCGCCTACCGCCAGCGCCAGGAGCGGCTGGTCGAGCGGGTCGAGGAAGCGCAGGTCGACACCTTCGCCGGCCCCGCTACCGCCATAACCTATTCCACCCCGTGGGATCCGATGCAGCATCTGGCGCTGGTCTTCGGCGATATCCGCGACGGCCGCAACGTGCCCGTCCGCCTGCATCTTGAAACGGTGCTCGACGATGTGTTCGGCGCCGAGCGCCCGCTCGACGGGATCGTCCAGCAGATCGCCGAGGGCGGCCGCGGCGTCGTCATCTATCTGCGCGAGGGCGCCGTTGGGGTTGCCCGCGGCCGCAGCCTGCGCAGCCGTCAGGAGCAGATGGAAGACCACGAATCGGCGCAGAAGCGCGAGGAGCAATGGCTGGAAATCGGCCTCGGCGCCCAGATCCTGCGCGATCTCGGCGTCTCGACCATCAAGCTGATCACCACCCGCGAACGCCACTATGTCGGTCTCGCCGGCTTCGGCATCGAGATCGAGGATACCGACATCATCGAGGGCTGAGGCCTAAACCGGCAGCTCCGTCGTCCGCTTCACTTCTCTCAGCGTCATCGTCGAGTTGACCCGCACGACGCCGGGCAGGCGGGTCAGGATATCGGTGTGGATCCGCTCCAGGTCGGCGGCGTCGCGATAGACGACCCGGATCATGTAGTCCGACTGGCCGGCGAGCAGGTGGCATTCCGGGATCTCCGGGATCGCGCGAATCGCGTCCTCGAAGGCGTCGAGCGCCTGGCGACCCTGCTGGTCCAGCGTGATGAAGATGAAGGCCGTGCCGGGCAGGCCGCAGGCGCGCTGATCGAGGATCATCGCATAGCCGGCGATCAGCCCTGACTCCTCCAACAGCCGCACCCGCCTGAGGCAGGCCGATGGCGACAGGCCGACCCGGTCGGCGAGTTCGGAATTGGTCAGCCGTCCGTTCGACTGCAGGGCGCGCAGGATGGCCCGGTCGCGGGCATCCAGATCGATTGTTTGCATAATGTTCGACTTATCTCCGACATAGTCGCAGAATATTCAAAAACCTAGTCAGCCAAGGGCTGCCTTTGCAAGACAATTTCGCGCATTTCGTGCCATCGTCAGGACAATGACAGCGAGACGCGAGGCGCGGCGGACGGGACGTCCGGACCGCGCGAAAGCGTGTTCAATTGCGAGGAGACGTTGCGATGCTGGTCGGCGTACCGAAGGAAATCAAGAACCACGAATACCGGGTCGGCCTGGTGCCGTCATCGGTGCGGGAACTGGTCTTCAACGGCCATGAGGTGATCGTCGAGACGGGCGCGGGCGATGGCTCGGGCCAGTATGACGACGACTATGTCGCCGCCGGCGCGACCATCGTCGGCACGGCCGAGGAGGTGTTCGCGCGCGCCGACATGATCGTCAAGGTCAAGGAGCCGCTGGCGGTCGAGCGGGCAAGGCTTAGGCCCGGCCAGATCCTCTTCACCTATCTGCATCTCGCCCCCGATGCCGAGCAGACCCAGGACCTGATCAAGTCCGGCGCGGTCTGCATCGCCTACGAGACCGTGACGAGCCGCTTCGGCACGTTGCCATTGCTCACCCCGATGTCCGAAGTGGCCGGTCGCATGTCGACCCAGGTCGGCGCACGCTGCCTTGAGAAGGAAGCCGGCGGCCGCGGCGTGCTGCTTGGCGGCGTGCCCGGCGTGACGGCGGCCGATGTCGTGGTGCTCGGCGGTGGCGTCGCGGGATCGAACGCCGCGCTGATCGCGCTCGGCATGGGCGCGACTGTGACGGTCGTCGACCGGTCGGCCGAGGTGCTGCGCAAGCTGGTCGCCGAGTTCGGCACCGGCATCCGTACGGCCTTCTCCACCCGCGACGCGATCGAGACCCTGGTCGAGAACGCCGACCTGGTGATCGGCACCGTGCTGGTCCCCGGTGCCGCCGCCCCGAAGCTGGTGACCCGTGAGATGGTCGCGAAGATGAAGCGCGGCAGCGTCGTCGTCGACGTGGCGATCGACCAGGGCGGCTGCTTCGAGACGAGTCGGCCGACCACCCATTCCGATCCGACCTATGTGGTCGATGGCGTCGTCCACTACTGCGTCACCAACATGCCGGGCGCGGTCGCCCGCACCTCGACCTTCGCCCTCAACAACGTGACCCTGCCCTTCACGCTGTCGCTTGCCAATGACGGCTACCGCGCGGCGCTCGCCAAGGACGAGCATCTGCGAAACGGCCTGAATGTCATCGACGGCAAGGTGACCTGCAAGCCGGTCGCCGACGCGCAGGGGCTGGAGTTCGTCAGGCCCGAGGCGGCGCTCAAGCTGTAAGGCGGTTTCAAGACGCGGTTTTACGACGGCCGGCGCGCTTCCAGAACGGACGGGTCCGTTTCAGATGCGTGCCGTAGCGCCGGCCAAGCCGCGTCTCGACGCGCGACAGGAAATCGTCGACCGGTCCGTAGCGATGCCGCGCCGCCCTGAGCCAGGCGCGCGCGGTCGAGCTCGTCGCGACCAGCACCGCCAGGCTCACCGCGATCAGCGGCGCGCCGATCGGCAGCGGCGTCGGCAGCGTCACGGCGCCGATGAGGAGCGCCACGACGGCGAGCGGTTTCAGGATCAGCCAGGACAGCATCGGCCAAGCGGCTCCGGCAGGACAAATGGATCCGACAAGAAGAACGCCGTTTTCGTGCCAGATTTATGACCGTCGCGGCGAAAGGCGCGTGCGCGTCTCGCAAAGGTGACCGATTTCGGCCGAAACGGTAAAGAGGCTTACAATAAATTCCGCTCAGGTTTCGCAAACGCCATGACCTTCGAGACGAAGGCGGTGCGGCTGGAGACCGGTTCAAGCCCCGCCTCGCCGAACAGCACGGTCAGGTCCTCGCGCGTATAACTCTCGTAGAACGGCTCGTGGAAGCCGGACGGGAACAGTTCGAGCAGCCCGTCATAGTCCTCGACATCGCCGAGCTGCAGCGAATCGACGAAGACCAGCAGGCCGCCGGGCTTGAGCACACGGGCGAATTCGGCCGCGACGATGCGCCGGACCTTCGGCGGTAGCTCGTGATAGAGAAAGATGGTCGTTACCACGTCCTGGCTGTCATCGGGCAGCGGCAGGGCTTCGGCATTGGCGACCATCAGCCTGGCCCGGCGGCGCTTCAGATGCCGGCGCGCCTCCTCGATATAGGTCGGTGACAGGTCGATGCCGGTCGGGCGGAGGCCGGGAAAGGCGTCGGAGACGAGGCGCAGGAACCGGCCGGTGCCGCAGGCGACATCGGCAAGCGCGACCTTGCGCTGGTCGCGACCCTTCAGCGCGTCATGGATCGGCACCAGCGCCTGCCGGCGCATCGCGTTGGCCGTGCCGTTGAACAGCACCTCGACCTGCAGGTCGTAGAGTTTCGCCGAGCCCTCGGTCAGATAGCCGCCGGACTGGTAGTGGAAATTCTGCAGGTAGTAGCGCGGGAATTTACTCCGGAAGTCGTCGTTGAAGACCTCCTGATGAGCCTCCGACTTGCGCCGCTTGAAGATCTCCGGCAGGTCGAGAAAAAAGGCGCGGCTGCGGTCGATCCGGTCGGGCAGGGAGCCGTCATGGTCGCTCGGCATCGGATAGATGCCGGCCTCGACATTGGCGAGATCACGGGCGAACAGGCCGGCGAGATCACGCCACAGCCGGTCGCGGTCCGGTGTCGGCCGGCTCGCCTTGCGCGGCCGCGCGGCGTTCGGGTCCTGCGCCTCGGCAAGCTGCCGCAGCTGCCCCATCGCATAGCCATGCGCCAGATACCAGGCGACCCGGGGCGCCTGCCTGAGCCCGTAATTCGCCCGGAGTCCGAGCCGTTCGATCGCGCTTGCCATCGTTGCGTCTCCGATTAAGGACGCGAAAGCGTCGCCACTGCCTCAATATGGGGCGAAAAGACGAACTGATCCACCGGGGTCACCTGCGTCACGGCGTAGCCGCCGTCGGTGAGTAGTTTCAAATCACGGGCAAGCGTCGCCGGGTTGCACGAGACGGCGACGACCCTCTGCACGTCCGAACGGGCGAGTTCGGCGGCCTGGGCAGCAGCACCCGCCCGTGGCGGATCGAAGACGACGGCGTCATAGGCCTTCAGTTCAGGCGCCGACAGCGGCATCCGCGCGAGATCGCGTTTCAGCGTCTCGATCGGTTTCAGGCCGCGCCCGCGCCGGCCGGCCTCGCCGAGCGCGGCGATTGCGGGCGGACTACCCTCCACGGCAGTGACGCGGGCGCGGCGGGCAAGCCTGAGCGCGAAGGTGCCAATGCCAGCGTACAGGTCGGCGATCCGTTTCGCCTTGTCCACACCGTCGAGCACCAGCCGGGCCATCGCCGCTTCGCTGGCCGCGCTCGCCTGCAGGAAGGCGAGCGGCGGCAGGGTGACGGGCACGCCGTCGATCTCGATCACCGGATCGGCGAGCTGCAGGATCGTCTCGCCGGCGATCGACAGGCGGGCGATGCCATGCCGTTCGAGCAGGGGCGCGGCCAGCGGCACCAGCGCGGGTGCCCTTGTCGCCGGGCCCTCGAAGGCGACGTCGAGCCCCTGCGGCGTCGCGGTGACGGCGATCCGCAAGTCCCCCTTGCGCGGCAGGATCGGCCGGGCGAGATCGCGCAGTCCGGTGAGCGCGCGGGTGATCGCCGGCACCAGGATCGGGCATTCGGTGATCTCGATGATCCGGTGGCTGGTGCGGGCGTGATAGCCGAGCGGTGTCGTCTCGCCGGTCCGCCGCGCGGCGAAGACCGCTCGCCGCCGCGATTGCGGGGGCACCGCGATCGTCGGCGCGACCGGCACCTCTAGCCCGCGCTGGGCAAGCGCGATGCGCAACTGGTCGCGCTTCCAGTCGAGATAGGCCTTGTGGCGCATGTGCTGCAGCGCGCAGCCGCCGCAGGTGCCGAAATGCCGGCAGATCGGCGCCGTCCGCGCCGGGCTCGCCTCCAGCACCTGTTCCAGCCGCGCGCGCTGCGAATTGCCGGGCTCACGACGGACGCGGACCCGTTCGCCGGGCAGCGTCAGCGGCACGTAGAGCGGGCCGGCTTCCGTCTCCGCGATGCCGTCGCCGCGATGGCCGAGCCGGGCAATCGAGACGGTCTCCGGCTTCTGTGCGGACGGGCTAGCCATCGGTGGCCCCGTCGCCGTGGCGCGCGCCGATCAGGAATTCGGTATTGCCGTCGCCGCCGGTGATCGGCGAACGGATCAGCCCGGTGATGGGCCAGCCGCGATCGGCGATCCAGCCTGCGATATCCTCCGCGGCGGCTTGTGCCTTCGCCGGATCGCGGACGATGCCGCCCTTGCCGAGGCCGTCCCGGCCGACCTCGAATTGCGGCTTGATCAGCGCCGCCAGCCAAGCGTCGGGGCGGGCGAGATCGAGCGCCTTGTCGAGCGCCAGCCGCAGCGAGACGAAGCTGACATCGGCGACGATCAGGTCTACCGGCGCACCGACAGTCGCCGGCGTCAGGTCGCGGGCGTTCACGCCCTCCAGGTTGCTGACGCGGTCGTCGGCGGCGACCGTCGCATCGAGCTGGCCGTGGCCGACATCGACCGCAAAGACGTGCTCCGCGCCGCGTTCCAGCAGAACTTGCGTGAAACCGCCGGTCGACGCGCCGATATCGAGGCAGCGGCAGCCGGCCGGATCGATGCCGAACCGGTCGAGCGCCGCGATCAGCTTCAGCGCGCCGCGCGAGACATAGCGCAGGCCGGGATCGTCGGCGCTGATATCGGCGGCCTCGTCGACTTGTACGCCGGCCTTCCGCGCGGGTCTGCCGTCGACGGCGACATGGCCGCGCAGGATCGCATCGCGCGCCCGCGCCCGGCTCGGCGCAAGCCCGCGCCGAACCATCAACTCGTCCAACCGGATCTTCATGGACCACGCCTTTGATGCGATTTCTCCTCAAAGCACAATCAAAAAACGCCGCGCGGCGGACCGCGCGACGTTGTTGCTCGATTGGCTTGCGGTAGGACCCGGCAATTTCGGATCCGTTAATGCGGCGATTTCTCCAACAGGCCGGAGAGTGACGACGCGCCCGAGAAGTCCTCGGCGGCCTCGAGCTGCAGCCAGTACATGAAGTCGGTGCTGACCGAATTGTCGCCGACGGTCGCCTTGGAATGGCAGCCCATGCAATTCGACCTGATGTCCGATTCCATCGTCGTATTGGCGAGATATGGGCTCAGGTCCGTCGGATCCGCGGGATCGAGTATGAAGCTCGGCAGGATTATCTTCTTCTTCGCCGTCGGTTTCGACTGACAGGATTTCGGCTTGGTCTGATACCACTGCACGGCGATCTGTTCGTAGCGCGACCAGACCGATCCGCTCCCCAAGGCCTTGCGGCAGGCATTGTTGCGGGAATTGAAGATGGGCGGCCCCTTGATGTTCACCTGCCTGCACAGGCGGGACATGCCGTCGACCGCGGCCGGCGGCTTGTCGAGACACCAGCTCACATCGTCCTCGACATTCGGGTTGGTGCAGCCGTTCCGATTGGAGACCGGCTGGGCGTTACAGCTCTGGCAGGCATCCGGATCGGACCCGTCGGCGGAACATTTCTGCGGATAGAACAGATAGTCCTTCGTGACGGAAGCAGGGCAGGAGAGGTTCGGCGTCGACCCCTGCTGGTCACCGGGCGGCGGCAGGGCATCGTCGCAATAGGGCGCGGTGGACCGGTGCTCGTAGGTTGTCCAGATCCAGCGTGGCTGTTTGACGGTCTTGTTGGCGATATGCTGGCCGACAAGCGCCATCGTCTTCTTTTCGCAGGTCGCAACTCCGCTCTTGTTGCGATAGCTCGGCGTGTAGACGAGCAGGTCCTCGGTGTGGAACTTGCGCAGATACTCCGCCCGGTAGTCCGACCAGCTCAGGCTGCCCTGATCGGCTTCCATCCAGGCATTCTTGACGATGAAGGACCCGGCCTTCCTGTTGCCCGGATCGCCGCCCTTATAGGACCCCGAGCCGCAGGGAAAAGTGAGGTCTTCCGTCAGCCCGTCGAGGACGTCCTTGTCGTAGAGCTTGTTTTTGATGACATATTTCTGGGCGACCGGATTGACCAGGATTTCGTAGCGGACGAATTTGCCGTTGCGGTCGATGAGCGGCGTGTTCGACAGGTTGCCGACGGTCGCCTGCAGGAAATTGTCGTCGACCTTGCTGATCTGGCCAAGCACCCGGTAGTTCCTATAGCCTTCGATCGCTTGGCATTCGGTCGGATAGTACTCCAGCCGGGCGCTGGTGCAGGAGCCGCTTGCGCAGGTGCAGTTCGTGCGGTCGCGCGCGCAGCGGATCAACGCCTGTGACGAGGACCAGGCTTCCCATTGCGTCCGGTTGTCGCCGGCCAGGTTGACAAACCGTCCGGGCGCCTCGGCGGCAAGGGCGAGAAAGGTCTTCCATCCGTATTTTGAAATCTTCTCGCCGATCCGCCCGTTGACATTGCTGGTGTTGAACGGGAGGTCGACCTTGAGATTGTAGTTGATGTTGCACCGATAGGCGTGCGCTTTCGGTACGGCACCGTAAACCAGCGCAACCATCAGCACTGCGAGCAGGCCTGACAACCAGTGCGTGCGAAACATTATGGCAACCCTTTCGATAAAGATTTTAGATAACAAAGCTATTTCAACTAAAAGATTCACTGTACTATACTGTATCAAATAGTTATTTGGATTTCAAGTGTCTTCCATCCAATATGGATGCTTCAATTTTTATCAAAGGGTGAGGGAAAAGAGAGCGGTGTGATCTCCAGAATTGATTCTGTAGGTCAGATTTGGATCGGAAATTGGGCCATGCATGTATTTTTCGGATTTAAACTGGAGGTCCTCAGCAGAGTTTAAGCGTTTTAGTGGCCGGGCAGTCCGCAAGCGGCCATCGAAACGCGTACGCCCCTGATTCGGTTCAATCCTGCCGGCGCCGCATCGAAACGGCGCCGGCAGATATGCTTGGACCGCCCGGCTACTCGGCGGCCTCCAGCACCGCAGTCAGATCGCTGGAGGTATCCGTATTGTAGGATTCCAGCAGGATCCAGTACATGAAGTCGGTGCTGACATTGTTGGTGCCGACGGTCGGATGGCCATGGCAGCCCATGCAGTTGGAGCGCACGTAGGTTTCCATCGACGAGTTGGCCATGTACGGCGTGTGGTTCCTGCCGCCCTGGCCCTTGATCGGAACCTTCGGCCGCTCCTTGTTGCGATTGACGTTCGGCCGCGTCTGGCAGACCGCGCCGTCGTCCTTGTTGTACCACTGGGTCGAGATCAGCTGGTAGTTCGACCAGACCGAGGCGGAACCGAGCTTGGCGGCGCAATTCCTGTTCAGCTCGTGCGCGGAGGGATAGTATTCGGCGATATTGACCTGCCGGCACGCGCGGGTGATGCCGGCTACCTTCTTCGGCTTCTTGTCCAGGCACCAGCTCGTATCGCCCTCGACGGTCGGATTGTCGCAACCCTTGCGGTTGGAGACCGGCGCCGCGTTGCAGGTCTGGCAGGCATCCGTCTTCGAGCCGTTCTTCGAGCAGGATTTCGGATAAAAGTTGAAGTTCTTGCCGACATTCTTCGGACACGAGGTATTCGGGCCGGAATTGCCCTGGTTGCCGCTCGGCGGCAGCTCCGTGCAGGACGGCGCGTTGCGCCTGTGCTCGAAGGTCGACCAGGTCCAGCGCGGCTGCTTCTGCGTCTTGCGGGCGATGTGCTGACCAACCAGGCCGACCCGCCGCTTCTCGCAGGTCGCGACGCCGCTCTTGTTGCGATAGGAGGGCGTAAAAATCAACACCTCTTCGGAGTGATACTGGTTGGCGTTCTTGTAGCCGATCGCGGCAGCCTTGTTCGGCAGGAGCATCCAGGCGTTCTTGACGACGATCGCACCGGCATCGGTGTTCGCCGGGTCGCCGCCGGTATAGGATTCGACGCCGCACGGGAAGAGTAGGTCCTCAGTCTGTGCATCCAGCGCCGCAGCCGTGTAGAATTCGTTGTCGATCACGTAGTTGTGCGTGACCGGGCTGGCCAGGATCTCGAAGCGCAGGAAGTTGCCGTTCGCATCGATCAGCGGATCGTTCGACAGACCGCCGTGGGTCGCCTGCAGGAACAGGTCGTCGACCTTGCTGACCTCGCCCAGGATCCGGTATTTCTTGTAGCCCTTGATGGCCATGCATTCGTCTGGATAGTAGCGGGCCCCCGACGCGAAGCAGTCACCGCCCGGACAGACGCAATTGGGCGAATCCGGCTCACGAGCGCATTGGATCAGCGATTCCGTCGACGACCATTTCTCCCACTGGGTCCTGTTGTCGCCGATCGTGGCGAGCCGTTCGCCGACCCCCGGCGCGTTCAGCGCCTGGAACGTTGCCCAGGAATACTTGTCGAAGGCGGGATGGTTGTTGGTGGGAAGCGTCACGCCGACATCGCCCGGCAGATTGTATCTGAGCGAGCAGGTCAGCGCCTCGGGGCTGCTCACGTCCCCGACGGACTTGGCGCCAAGCGCGGCGAGCATGGTCGCCGCATCGCTCGTTTGCGCGGCGGACCTGTCGGCCGTCGCAAACGCGGCAACCGCTACGGTCAGAACGGCCGCCGCAGCGCCACGAAGCCATCGTATTGTTCCAAACCCTGACGATAGTGAAGCGTCCATCGCATCCTCCTCCTGAAAGCGTGCGGTCCTCGGGCCAGCCGATCCCGCCGGCGGCACGGTCCGCATGGTCACCCGGCACGGGCCGGATGATGCAAATCACGCAAATACAAACAGGCAGCCATGCTGCCCCGGTAACGGCGGGTCCAGCCTTCCGCGTCCCTCTCGGGAGGGCGGGAAACACCGATCAGCCCCGGCGGCGGTAAACGCCTCCGCTGCCGGCGCGCTCAGTCTAGCGTGAATCGGGACCGTGAGGACAATGACAAATCAACAAAATATTCGCCGGCGCATGAGTGCGCTCAGAAAATCCAGGGAATGAGCCGCTTCGTGCGCTGCGAATAGGCGCGATAGGTCTCGCCGAATTCGGCGAGCATCATCTGCTCTTCGCGGAACACGCGAAAGGTGAACAGCGTGCCGAAGCCGATCAGTCCGGCCGGTCCGGCAATCCAGTTGGGCAGTAGGAAGGCCTGCGCCAGCGCCCACAGGAAGAAAGCGGTGTACATCGGATGGCGGACATAGCGGTAGACGCCGTCGGTGATCAGCTTGTGTTCCTTGCGCACATCGAGCGATACCGACCAGTTGCGGCCGAGCTCCCGGTGCGTCCGGTAGAACAGAGCCAGCGCCGCGATGAACAGGGCCGTGCCGATATAGCCCTGGAGGGGATGAAAGACGTAGTCGGCAAAGCCGCCGAAGCCGGTCGCCACATAGGCGGCGGGGACGATGCCCAGGCCGGTCGTCGAGATGGACAGCAGCAGCCATTCCCGCCCGCCGCGATGGCTTGCCGCGACCGCCGTCTTGCGCGCCTTGCGCTCGTGCGGATAGCGCAGCACGTACCAGCCGACGACGCAGACGATCCAGATGATTTGGGCAAGGGAAGCGGTCATGGGAGCCTGTCTGCTGATGGCGCGGGGTGCGATGCCCTCACGCGGGCCCGCCGTCTGCCGGAATATAGGTACCGTCCGGCTGAAAGTCCTCAACGGCGCTCCACTGGCTTTCGATGCGCCTTGATTGCGGCATCGGTCCGCAGCAGGCCATGAAGAAGTCGTAGTGGGTGCGCGCCTCGTTGCCCATCACGAATTGCCGGTGCAGGCGCAGATAGTTGGTCCTGAAGCGCCGATAGGCCTGTTCGCCGAGCATCGCCCGGATCTTGACGGTCCGCAGCACCGGCCCGCGCGGTGCGGCAAGGCGCAGCACCCGGACCGGGTCGGCCTTGTAGAAATTCAGGAGGTCGACAAGCGCGGTATAGTCGATCCAGGCGATGTCCCCGGCCGGTCCGCGCGTCGACAGGACCCTCCCGATTGCCCGGTGCAGCCGCGTCGCGGCAGGGTGCAGCCCGACCTTCAGGAGCGAGGAGCCGACGCTCATCAGCGTCACTGGCGGCCCGTCGCCGGCCGTTCCCTTCAGCCGGTCAAGCGCGCCGCTTGCCGTCTCGACGGCGAGCACCGCGCCGAGCGAGTGGCCGACGATGACGATCTCGTCGGCCGAACGGTCGCGCATCAGCCCGCTGAGCAGCCGGGAAAACGTCTCGATCCGGTCACGATAGGCCGCGTGTCGGTCGCGCGCGATCATCCGGGCGAAATGCCAGTCGTTGAGCATGTAGGGGATATGCAGGAGCCGGCCGGGCCATTTCAGCAGAAGCCAGAACACGGCAACGGCGAGCAGCGCGAATGCCGGCCAGGGGAGGGAGGCGCCAAGCGTCGCCGCGAGGCCGAAATCGACAAGGCCGGTCGCAAGCAGGGCAAGGCCAGCGAAGGCGGCGACCAGCACCAGCGCATAGGCGAAGAACAAGCCGTAGCGCCAGGCGACGCGGAAATAGCGGAACGCCGCGCCGGTCACAACGAAATCGGCAAGCGCGAGCAGGCCGGCCGGACCGGACCGCCAGTCCGGCCGCGCGAAATCCTCCGCGATCAGGTCATTCCAGGCGCAATAGTGGAACTGCGTCTCGACCCGCCAGTTTTTCGCTTCCGTCTCGATCTCCCAGACAAGCGCCTGCGCCGTTTCGTCGAAGGCCGGTGCCCGGTGTGTCGTCCGCACGGACCAGGTTGCGTCGAAGCGGCGGCTCTCGCGCACTAGCCGGCGAAACTGCAGGTCGGCGCTGCCGCGCTCATAGCCCCCGAAAAACAGGACGATGCGCTTCGTGACGGGATCGGGGGAACGGGCCATTCGATCGGGGGCGCTGACAGGTGGATATTGCGAGGGGACGATCGAGCCTAGCTTTGATCGACCGGCCGCCGGGTTGCAAGCGATTCGCGTTCTCGCTGCTTTCACACGCGCATCATTTGCCGGCTTGGCCGGTTGGTGCAGAAGCGGGAGCTAAGTGTTGCGGAACTGCAAGCCCCGTGACAAATTTGATGCAGTCCCGGCAAATAAATGTTGCGCTTTCAGATAAGCCGGGTATTTCGATTCTAGCGTGACGGATCGGTCAGGCCGGTAGATTTCAGTGCGTTCGGGGGCGACGCCGGACAGGTCCGCGCAAGCCGTATTGAGGCACAACGGCATTGATCGATCAGAGGGGTCCTGAATGCTCGCCCGAGCTGTCAAACGCATATGCTTTGCGACTGCCGTCACGGCAGTTTGTTCGTTTTCCGCCGCTGGTGCGGGGATGGCCCAGGAAATCGGGGTCCAGGAAATCAACGTCCAGGATATCAGGGCTCAAATCGAGCCCGTGTCTGTCGCGGCTGGCCAGGTGGCGGACCTGCCTGTCGAGCTCGCCCACCACACGACCGTGTCGGGCCGGACCGGCGAGGTCTATATCCTGCGCGGCCTGATGGATGTCTTTTCCCGCGGCATGGACACCCTTGGCGCCAAGCTTCGCGAAAAGGGCTTCACCGCCAATGTGGCGAATCACGGGCAGTGGAGTTCGATCGCCAGGAAGATCGTCGCCAATCGCGAGGGCAAGAAATATCCCGAGCCGGTTTTCCTGATCGGCCATTCGCTCGGCGCCGATGCGGTGATCCTGTTGTCGGAGCGGCTGGCGCAGAACGGTGTTCCGGTCCATCTCGCGGTGACCTTCGACCCGGTTCATCCCCGTCCGGTGCCCAACAATGTCCGCAAGTTCATCAACTACTATCAGTCCGACAACGGCTGGGGCCGCGAGGTCACCCGTGTTCCCGGCGCCCGCACCAGCGTGCAGAACAACGATCTGAAGGATCGCGACGACATTCACCACACCAGCATCGACAAGGACGATTCCCTGCATTCCAAGGTCGTCACCGAGATGATGCGCCTGTCGCGGCCGATCCGGCGCAAGGTGTCGTCGAGCTAGCGTCTCGGGCCGGTGTTTCCATCCGTTCGGGATGATAAGTGAACGGGCGGGACGCCCGCGTCCTCACGATCGCGCCTTGATCTCCTGCTTCAGCGCCACCACCTCGGCGCGCAGGGACCGCACCTCCTCGAGGATCGTTTCGGCTTCGGTGTGGATCGCCTTGCGGTCGGCCTCGGCAAGCTGGTCGTGCTCCTCCTGCATCGCCGAGACGATGATACCGATGAACAGGTTGAGCACGGTGAAGGCCGTACACAGGATGAACGGCACGAAGAACAGCCAGGCCATCGGATAGACCTCCATGACCGGCCGCACGATGCCCATCGACCAGCTCTCCAGCGTCATGATCTGGAACAGCGAATAGGTCGACTTGCCGATATTGCCGAACCAGTCGGGGAAGGTCGCGCCGTAGAGCTTGGTCGCCATCACCGCGAAGACGTAGAACACCAGCGCCATAAGCACGACGATCGAGCCCATGCCGGGCAGGGCGGCGACCAGTCCGCCGATCACCCGCCTGAGCGAGGGAATGACGGAGATGAGGCGCAGCACCCGTAGGATCCTGAGCGAACGCAGCACGGTGAACGCCCCGCTTGCCGGCATCAGCGCGATGGCGACGATGGTGAAGTCGAACAGGCTCCACGGATCGCGGAAGAAGGCCAGCCGGTTGGCATAGATCCGGCAGGTGATCTCGATGGTGAAGACGACCAGCACCAGCCGGTCGAACCCGGTCAGCAACGGTCCCGCCACCGCCATCGCGGCGGGGCTCGTCTCCAGGCCGAGCGTGATGGCGTTCAGGACGATCAGGCTCATGATCGTCATTTCCCACTGGCGGGAATCGGTCAGGGCCTTCAGACGCGCGCGCATGGTCGGGGCAGGGCTCCGGAATTGGGGGTGTCAGCATGGAGGCGAACCGGGGTGAAGCGGTTGGCCGAGGCTTCATATAGGAGATGAGTGGGGGGTGGGTGAAGGTGTCCGGTGGAGAAAGGAGCGTTTCAGGGTTGGTTTGAGTGCGTGGCGTTTGGGTGGGCGGTGGACGTCAGGGGTGTCGAGGTTGCTGATAGCAGGAGGTGTCTAGTTTGCGGACATTGCTACCGTTCCTGCCTCTACGTTGATTGTCGGCTTATCCTCATGGAGTGAGCAAAAGGAAATGTGTAAACCAACCTGAACGATCATCGGCGTTAACTGGTTTGGTTTACGCATTCTGCCGATCCGGCTATCGTTGCACCATGTCAATAATGATCGAACATAGCATCGGTGCGCGCCTTCGTACTGCGGAGAGGACAGCTGAACCGATTGCCCCATTTGCAGTGGAGCTTGGGGCTGGCAATATCGCCGGTGCATATCGAGTCCAACACGCCAACACCGAACATGCGATCGCATCTGGAAGGGTTTTTCGAGGGCGGAAGATTGGCCTTACCGCACGTGCCGTTCAGGAGCAGTTGGGCGTCAACGAGCCCGACTACGGAGCGCTGCTGGTTGACATGGAAATTGTGAATGGCGGGACGCTCAAGTTGGACGAACTAATCTCGCCGCGCATCGAGGCTGAGATCGGATTGGTCATCGCGCGCGACATTGATCATCCAGGGTTGTCGCCGCTCGACCTTGAAACACATGTCGACCATGCCGTTTCAGCACTGGAAATCGTCGACAGCCGCCTCAAGGACTGGCGCATCGGTATCCTCGATACGATTGCGGACAACGGAGCTTCCGCGCGCTTTGTTCTTGGCTCAAAGCAGGTCCCCATTCGAGATGTCGACCTTGCACGGTGCAGGATGCAACTGGCGCGGAACGGCGAGGTCGTATCGACCGGCATCGGAAAGGCAACACTAGGTCATCCTCTCAAAGCGCTCGCATGGCTCGTAGATACACTCATAGACCACGGACGCCCCCTGCGCGCCGGCGATCTTGTGTTGACTGGAGCACTCGGACCGGTTGCTTCGCTCGCATCCGGTGATCGCTTTGAAGCAACATTCGAAGGGTTGTCACCCGTCGCTGTGAACGTTCTTTGATCGTCGCATTCCACACACCACACAGGAGCGTCAAAGCTCATGCTTGAGATTTTGCGGGCGTCGTTCTTTGTCCGAAGTTCAAGCCCTGATGTGGTGAGCCGTTGAATTGGAGCCAGCGGTGAGCCGACATTCGGGCAGCGCACAGCATCCGACACCTTGGGCTCGTTCAAGACATTCGCCGGAGCGATAAACCTCATCCGCTTGCTTGTGTCACGCCGAGCGATTTGCGCCAAACCAGCGCGTCCCTACGCCAGCTGCGTCGTCTCCGCAGCCACATCCCGCCCCAGCGCTTCCATCACTTTCGCGACGATGCCGGCGGCATCCAGGCCCGCCTTGGCATACATCGCCGCCGGACTGTCCTGATCGATGAAGGCATCGGGCAGGGTCATGCAGCGCACCTTCAGGCCGCTGTCCAGCGCGCCGTCCTCGGCCAGGAAGTGCAGCACCTGCGCGCCGAAACCGCCGATCGAGCCCTCCTCGATCGTCACCAGCACCTCGTGATGCTGGGCAAGCTGCCGGATCAGCGCGTGATCGATCGGCTTAGCGAAGCGGGCATCGGCCACCGTCGCCGGCAGGCCGAGCGCGGCGAGATCCTCCGCCGCCCTCAGCGCTTCCGACAGCCGGCCGCCAAGCGACAGCAGCGCTACCTTGCCGCCCTCGCGGACGATGCGGCCCTTGCCGATTTCGAGCGCTTCGCCGCGCTCCGGCATTTCCACGCCGACCCCTTCGCCGCGCGGATAGCGGACGGCCGAGGGTCGGTCGTCGATGGCGGCTGCGGTTGCGACCATGTGCTTCAGCTCCGCCTCGTCGGCGGCCGCCATCAGAACGAAACCGGGCAGGCAGCCGAGATAGGCGAGATCAAAGGCGCCGGCATGGGTCGGCCCGTCGGCGCCGACGAGGCCGGCCCGGTCGATCGCGAAGCGCACGGGCAGCGACTGGATCGCCACGTCATGGACGACCTGGTCATAGCCGCGCTGCAGGAAGGTCGAATAGATCGCCGCGAAGGGCTTGTAGCCCTCGGTCGCAAGGCCCGCCGCGAACGTCACCGCATGCTGCTCGGCGATGCCGACATCGAAGGTGCGGTCGGGAAAGGCCTTGCCAAAGATGTCGAGGCCGGTGCCGGACGGCATCGCGGCGGTGATCGCGACGATCTTGTCGTCGTCCTCGGCCTCCTGCACCAGGCTCTGGGCGAAGACCTTGGTGTAGCTCGGCGCGTTCGGCGCGCCCTTGGCCTGCTTGCCGGTGATCACGTCGAACTTGGAGACGCCGTGATACTTGTCGTCCGACTGTTCGGCCGGCTCGTAGCCCTTGCCCTTCTGGGTGACCACATGCACCAGGATCGGGCCTTCCTCGACATCGCGCACGTTGCGCAGGACGGGGAGCAGATGGTCGAAATTGTGCCCGTCGATCGGGCCTACATAGTAGAAGCCCAGTTCCTCAAACAGCGTGCCGCCGGTGAAGTAGCCGCGCATGTGTTCCACGCCGCGGGTGATCATCCGGTCGACCGGCTTGGGCAGTTGCGCGGTGAGCTGCTTGCCGCGCCGGCGGATGGTCATGTAGCTGTGGCTTGAGATCGAGCGGGCGAGATAGGCGCTCATCGCGCCGACCGGCGGGGCGATCGACATGTCGTTGTCGTTGAGGATGACGATCAGCCGCTTGTCCATCGCGCCGGCATTGTTCATCGCCTCATAGGCCATGCCCGCCGACATCGCGCCGTCGCCGATCACCGCGATGACGTTGTTGTCGCCGCCCTCAAGGTCGCGCGCCACCGCCATGCCGAGCCCCGACGAGATCGAGGTCGAGGAATGCGCGGTGCCGAACGGGTCGTACGCGCTCTCGGCGCGTTTGGTGAAGCCTGAAAGGCCCCCGCCTTTGCGCAGGGTGCGGATGCGGTCGCGCCGGCCGGTCAGGATCTTGTGCGGATAGGCCTGGTGGCCGACATCCCAGATGATCCGGTCCCGCGGGGTGTCAAAGACGTGATGCAGCGCCACGGTCAGTTCGACCACGCCGAGCCCCGCGCCGAGATGGCCGCCGGTCACCGAAACCGCGTCGATCGTCTCGGCACGCAACTCGTCGGCGACCTGCCTGAGGTCGGCGTCGGTGAGTTTGCGCAGGTCTTCCGGTGTCTTGATGGTATCGAGAAGCGGCGTTTTCGGGGACGTCATGGTGCGTTGCTACCGGTTCTTGTCGTCACGTCCGGCTTGCGTTCGGCAGGAGGCCCGACGTTTAAGTCCAAGCGTTACACCACTTCAATATAGGATGCCAGCGCCGCCCCGCCGAGCCGCCCGGCTGCGGCATAGTGCCGGGCGGGACATGCCTCTGACGCGAGGCCACTAGGGCCGCGGGTCGTAGGGCTTGCTGTCCTTCCAGTCGCGCATCAGGTCCTCAAGCTCCGGCTCGGGCGTCTCCGGCAGCATGATCCTCAGCGAGACATAGAGGTCGCCATGGCCACCCTTCGGCTTGGGCAGCCCCTTGCCCTTCAGGCGGAACACCCGTCCGCTGGAGGAATTGGCCGGGATCTTCATCTCCACCTGCCCTTCCAGCGTCGGCACGCGCACCGTCGCGCCCAGCACCGCCTCGTAGAGTGACACGGGCAGGTCCTCGCGCAGGTCGTGGCCGTCGACCTTGAACAGCGGATCGGGTTTCACCGTCACGGTGACCAGCGCGTCGCCGTCCGGGCCGCCGAAATGGCCCGGCATGCCCTGGCCGCGCAGGCGGATCTGCTTGCCGTCCTCGATGCCGGCGGGGATCTTGACGTCGAGGTCCTTGCCGTTGGGCAGGGTGACGCGCCGCGTCGTGCCCTTGGCGGCTTCGGCGAGTTCCACCGTGACGCTCAAGGTCACGTCGTTGCCGCGCACCGCGCCTTGCGTCCCCGTGCCGCCCATGCCGGCGCTGCCCCAGGAGCGCCGGCCGCCGCCGACGCCGGAAAAGCCGCCACGTCCGCCGCCGCCCATGCCGAAGATCTCGTTGAGCAGGTCGTCGGGATCGATGCCGGCCCCCGGCCCACCCCCCGGGCCCGCACCACCGGGACCTGCGTTTGTATAGGTCCAGCGCATGCCGCCGGGGCCCTCGCGGGTGGCGCCTGCGCCAAATCCCTCGAAGCCGGCGAATTTCGGATTGCCGTCCGCGTCGATCTCGCCGCGATCGTACTGGCCGCGCTTTTCGGTGTCGTTCAACAGGTCATAGGCCGACGTCGCCTCGGCAAAGCGCTCCTTGGCCTTGGGGTCGTCGGCATTCGTATCGGGATGATAGGCCTTGGCGAGCTTGCGATACGCCTTCTTGATCTCGCTCTCGCTTGCGGAGCGGGACACGCCAAGAACGTCATAAGGATCACGCGCCATCAACGGTTACCGGATTGGATGAGGGCCCGGCCCGGCAAGCCTGCTTTCGGCGAACCCGGCCCGGACCCTATCGGATGAGAAGAAAAAATTCCCATTGCATGTGGGGAATCTTACGCAAATTCGCAAGGCCTGACGAGCCCCGGAGACAATCCTCTCCTTCGTCGTCCGGGCTCGGCGTGTCGGCCGTCCGGGATGACGAGGGAAAGGGGATACAAGGGCGCAACCGCCGGCTTTGGTGTTCAAGGATTGTCGGGACAAGCCCACTCCTGTCCGGTTTGAATCCGGTGACTTCGATTAAGAGCTTGTCTGGTATAATATTTTCGGCGAACCAAGATGGCGGGACACGCACTCGCTAAACCACCAGCTCGGCCGTCATCAACTCCGTTTGCCTCAACGCATCCGGTGTCTGATGTTGCCCGCCGTTCCCCCTCAGTGTCATTGCCGGGACAAGCCCGGGGATGACCTCCGAGGGCGTGGTCAGGTTGAAAACCAAAGCCCCGTTCCCCCTGAACCGGACAGCAGTGGGACAAGCCTGGCAATGACACCGGAGGGGTAGGGGGAAGTGTTCGCGGGACGGGGCACCGTCGAACGGACGCGCAAGCCTACCGGCCGGGATCGGCCGGACGCACCCGCCAGCCGCCGTCATCGTTGCGACAGGCCTCCGCCGCGAAGCGCTCGGAGCGCTGATAAGCGATCGCGGTGATGGCGAGGTCACGGCAGACCACCCCGTTTTCGTCGAAAAAGGCGTTTATCGCGGTGACCGTGCCCTCGACGGCGGCATCGCCGCTCTTCCAGGAAAAGGTCTGGCCGTCCTCGCCCGTCTCGGCGGCGGACGCAACGGCATGCTTCAGCGCCGCCCAGGCCTTGGCGCCGATGCGCTCCGAAATGCCGGTTTCCTCGACATCGTCCGCCGCCGGCGCTATCGAGCCGGTGACGATGTCGTCATCGCCCGCCGCGGCCATCGGCCCGAGCGGGATCGTCACCGGTACGGAGCAGGCCGCAGCCTGCATCGCCATCAGGCCGATCGCGATCGCCCTGGTCTGGCCCCTAAGGCCAAGCTTGCGACGGCGGGCCGCCCTTACCAAGCGTTCGGTGCTCCGATATATGACTTGCAACGACATTGAACTGCGACTGATAACGAACCAGGACTGACTGCGGACCGGCGGGCCGGTTCCGATACGCGTGTGGACGATACGGCCGGGTGGCTTCCGGTTTGGAAGGCCTTAACCCCGCCGAAGAGGGATTCACCTGAAATGGATCAAACCGTGGAAGCGTTAATTTCCCGTGATGAACACGAGGCCGGCGAACCGTTTCGGCTGTTCGGCGACTGGATGGCCGAGGCGGAGAAGAGCGAGATCAACGATCCGGCCGCCGTGGCGCTGGCGAGTGTGGACGCCGACGGCCTGCCGAATTGCCGCATGGTGCTGATGCGCGGCGTCGACGAGCGCGGCTTCGTCTTCTACACCAATTTCGAAAGCGCCAAGGGTGGCGAGATCCTGGCAAGCCGCAAGGCGGCGATGTGCTTTCACTGGAAGAGCCTGCGCCGCCAGGTCCGGGTGCGCGGTCCCGTCGAGGTCGTCTCAGACGCTGAGGCGGACGCCTATTTCTCCTCCCGCCCGCGCGGCAGCCGCATCGGTGCCTGGGCCTCGCAGCAGTCGCGGCCGCTGGAGAGCCGGCTGGCGCTGGAGAAGGCGGTCGCCCGCTTCACCGCCAAATACGCTGTCGGCACGGTGCCGCGCCCGGACTACTGGTCGGGCTTCCGGCTGAAACCGGTCGAGATCGAATTCTGGCGCGACGGCACCTTCCGCCTGCACGACCGGCTGGTCTTTCGGCGCGCCGCGCCGGAGGGCGGCTGGACGACCGAGCGTCTCTATCCCTGATCCCCGGACTTCAACCCCTTAAACGCCTCAAGGAGCCGACCGGTGTCGCTGCCCAACGATACGAGAAAGACGCTGATCCTGACCGGCGCGAGCCGCGGCATCGGCCATGCCACCGTCAAGCGCTTTTCCAGCGCCGGCTGGCGGGTGATCACCTGTTCGCGCCATCCCTTCCCGGAGGACTGTCCGTGGGAGGCGGGGCCGGAGGACCATATCCAGGTCGATCTCGCCGATCCCGTCAACACCGCCGAGGCGGTCGCGGAGATGAAGGAGCGGCTCAAGGCCGACGGCTCGCGGCTCAACGCGCTGGTCAACAACGCGGCGATCTCGCCCAAGCTGCCGGGCGGCGCTCGCATGGGCTCCATCGACACGACGATCGAGGACTGGAAGACGGTCTTCAACGTCAATTTCTTCGCCCCCATCATGCTGGCGCGCGGGCTGGTCGACGAACTGGCGGCGGCGAAGGGCGCTGTGCTCAACGTCACCTCGATCGCCGGCAGCCGGGTCCATCCCTTCGCCGGCGCCGCCTACGGCACCTCGAAGTCCGCCCTTGCCGGCCTGACCCGTGAGATGGCCCATGATTTTGGCCCGTTGGGAATCCGCGTCAACGCGATCGCGCCCGGCGAGATCGACACCGCCATCCTGTCGCCGGGCACCGAGAAGCTCGTCGAGCAGATCCCGATGCGCCGGCTCGGCACGCCCGAGGAGGTCGCCAAGATCATCTATGTGCTGTGCACGGAGACCTCGTCCTACGTGAACGGGGCGGAGATCCATATCAACGGCGGCCAGCACGTGTAGGACCTGCGACCCCTCACCCGACCCTTCGGGCCACCCTCTCCCGCAAGGGGAGAGGGAAGAAAAAGGGAAAGGCCTTGCGACCACTCCAGCGCAACGCATACAGCGCCTACTGCTGTGAAACAGTGCAGTGCTGTGAGCACTTGCCCTCTCCCCTTGCGGGAGAGGGTCTCGGGGTGAGGGGTACGCCCAAGCGGGCTCGATGTCCGCTTGGGCGTTCTGCTCCGCACTGGCGCGATCGTGACTGGTCAGTGAGCGGTTAGCCGCGTTATCGGACAGGACGGAAACCGGTCAACCGACCGGGTGGGACGGAAATCGGGATCATGAAACGGGTCGCCAACTGGCTGTTCTACGGAGTGCTGATCGCGGTCTGCCTGTGGGGCATCGCGCCGGCCTTCGCGCAATCGGCAAAACGCCTGCCCGACGGCGGCACCGCGCGCGCCGGCGGCGGCGGCATCGTGCAGGCCTACTACGTCGCGCCGACCACGCGCTACGCCCATGGCGTGCTCGGCGATGCGGTCGAGGCGGGCGGCCTCGTCGCGCGCGATGCCTCGGGAAAGCAGCATGTCCTGATGCTGCCCGACAGTGCGGTCTTCGAGGACATCACGCCGAGGCTCGCCGATCTCAATGGCGACGGCGGGGCCGAGATGATCGCCGTCAAGGCCTATCTGAGCCGCGGCGCGGCGCTGGTGGTCTATGGAGTGCGTGGCGGCGAACTGGTGCAAATCGCCGAGACCGCGCCCATCGGCCGCCCGGCGCGCTGGCTCAATCCCGCCGGCATCGCCGACTTCAACGGTGACGGACGGCTTGAAATCGCCATCGTCAAGACGCCGCATATCGGCGGCCGGCTGGAATTCTGGCGCCTGGCCGGCAACAGGCTGTCACGGCTTGCGGCGCTGAACGGCTTTTCCAACCACGTCATCGGCTCGCGCGCGCTCGGCCTGTCGGCGATCGTCGATGTCGACGGGGACGGGATCAGGGATCTGGTGCTGCCGAGCGCCGACCGCATGCAGCTCGTGGCGGTCAGCCTTGCCGGCGGACGGGCCCGCGTCCTCGGCCGGGTCGCGCTGCCCGCGCCCGTGACGGGTAACCTGTCCGGAAACGGGCGGTCCGTTTCCGCCGGCCTGGCCGGCGGCAAGCGGATATCCGTAGCCGTTGCCGACCTGAACGGCTGACCGTTTCCGGTCAGCCGCTACGCCGATCGATTGACGCAACCTCAGTCGGTCGCGAAATCCGTCTCGACATACGGAAACCGGCACTGCCGGGACGCGCTGTCGGTTCCGTTCGCCGTCTTGCCGGACGACTGGCCCTTGCAGACATGGGCGGCGGCGACGGCATTGATCCCGATCCGCGACCAGCTGGTTTCGGTCGTGGACTGGGTCCCCTGGCTCGTCGCCGATGATGAACTCGTAGGCATTTTGGTCACTCTCTAAGCACCGCGTTGAACAAGCGCGCGGCATATCCTGCCAGACTGTGGCCTCTATGCGGCAATCGCAACACGCAGGTGCATAGCTGGTAATCAGAATCCGCAGTGTGTTGCGATTTCGATACAACCGACCGCACTGACACCAATTTGTCACATAGTTACGCCTGCTTAAAGTTAAAGCTTTGTTAAATACTTCACAATTTCAGGCCGCCATGACCACGCGGGGGCCACGCGGACGGGAGTCGGTTACCGCAGCGGCAAAAAAGCCCCGCCAGAACGGGCGGGGCAGTTTGCGGGGGGAGGAAACTTCAAAGGTGTCGGTGAAGGGTCAGCGCGTCCCGGCGAACATCAACGCAGCGGCGACGGCGACGATGCCGATCGTGCCATAGGCGCGGGTCAGGGGCGGGTTTGCCGGACGGCTGATGCGGGGCTTGGCCATGTCTGTCTCCTGTCGTCTCGTCGATCACGGTGGACGTCAGGAAAGCACGGGCTGCTTGAACGGTTGCGGAACCGCCCGTTCAAGCGTCGTTCATGTTGGAAAGCCCCGTCTGCGGAAGGATTGGTCCCCGGCAGGACTAATCTGCGGCAGGCTCGCCTGTTCGTCAGGCCTCGGCCGACCGCAGCGTCACCATGGTGACCTCCGGCGGCACGCCGAAGCGGATCGGCAGGCCGGAACAGCCAAGCCCCGCCGACACCACGAGGTGCCGCCGGTTCTCGACGATATGGCCGTAGGCGTAGCGGTCGCCGTATTTCGACGGGATCACCGGCCGGCCGATGCCGGGCAGCCGGATCTGGCCGCCATGGGTGTGGCCGGCCATGGTCAGCGCGACGCGCGGCGGCATCTTCACGAAGATATCCGGCTCATGCGCCATCATCAGCACCGGCCGTCCGTCGAGCGTCTGCTGCATGGTGCCGCGCAGGTCGTGGACGCCGCGATAGGCGCCGCGGGCGTTGCGGTAGGCGAGCTGGTCGCCGAGGCCGGCGAGCCAGAACCGGGCGCGGCCATGGCGCAGAAGCGTCGCGTCGTTTTCGTAAGTCTCGATGCGCGCCCGTTTCAGGCCCGTGCGGATCGCGTGGACGTCGGTCCACCAGTCGTGATTGCCGAGCACGGCATGCACGCCGAGCGGCGCGCTCAGCCGCGACAGCGGCCGGGCCCAGTCCTCCGGGGCGAGCGGGCTGTAATGGAGGTAGCGCAGGCTTGCGGCGAAATCGCCGAGCAGGACGATCAGATGCGGCCGCTGCGCCAGGGTGGCATCGACGATTTCGTCGATCCGCGTGACCGGCATCCACGGGTCGCAGGCATGCAGGTCGGACAGCATGGCGATCCGGATCGGCGGATACTGTTTCGGCCAGGCGATGCTGCGCACGTCGTGCTCGGCGACGTGCAGCCGCAGATGCGGCTCGATCGCGAAGGCGTAGCCGCTCAGGCCCGTCGTTCCGAAGGCGGTCGCGGCCATGCCGGTCAGGAACCCTCTGCGGGTCACGCCCATGCTGCAACGAACCTCCGTCACGACCAGACAATCGCAGGCGCCGGCCTGTCGCGACCGGCGCCGTTCATCCGCGATGTATCATCGCGCGGATGAACCTAACTTAAACGGCGGTGGCGGAAAAAGAACGCCAAATTTGTATCAGGCTGTACGGAGCCCTTCCGTGTCGACCATCGCCTCGGCCTTGTCGAAGGCGCGGCCGAGCCGGTCGAACAATTCGTTGACCTCCGCCTCGGTGATGATCAGCGGCGGGCAGACGGCGATGATGTCGCCGCCCAGCGCCCTAATGATCACGCCCTCCTTTTCAGCCAGCGCGGCAAGCTTCGCACCGACCGCCTGCTTGGGATCGAAGGAGCGCTTGGTGGCCTTGTCGGCGACCAGTTCGAGCGCGCCGATCAGGCCCATGCCCCGCGCCTCGCCGGTCAGCGGATGGTCGCCGAGCGCCTTCAGGCGCTTCTGGAAGGTCGGCGCGACGGCGTTCACCTTGGCGACGACATCGATGCGCTCGTAGATCTCCAGCGTCTTCAGCGCCACGGCGGCGGCGACCGGATGGCCGGAATAGGTATAGCCATGGCCGAACACGCCGATCTTGCGGCTTTCGTCGACAGTCGCCTGATACATCGGCTCGTCGATGATCACCGCGCCGATCGGCTGATAGGCCGACGACAGCGCCTTGGCGACGGAGACGGTGTTCGGCTTGATGTCGAAGGCTTCGGCGCCGAACATCGTGCCGAGCCGGCCGAAGCCGCAGATCACCTCGTCGTCGATATAGAGGATGTCGTGCTTCTGCAGCACCGCCTGGACCTTCTCGAAATAGGTCTTCGGCGGGATGATGACGCCGCCGGCACCCGTCACCGGCTCGGCGATGAAGGCGGCTACCGTGTCGGGATCCTCGCGCTCGATCAGCGCCTCGAGATTGGCGACGAGCCGGCTGGCGTAATCCTCTTCCGTTTCGCCCGGCTCCATGCCGCGATAGGGGTGCGGCCCGTCGGTATGCAGGATACCGTTGATCGGCAGGTCGAAATCCATGTGGTTGGCCGGCAGGCCGGTCAGGCTGGCCGATGCGACCGTGACGCCGTGATAGCCGCGCTGGCGCGAGATGATCTTCTTCTTGTTGGGCCGGCCGAGCGCGTTGTTCATGTACCAGACCAGCTTGACCTGGGTGTCGTTGGCCTCGGAACCGGAATTGACGAAGAACACCTTTGAGGCCTCGTTCGGCGCGATCGCCTTCAGCCGCTCGGCAAGCTCGATGCCCGGATCGTGGCTCTTTGAGGCGAACAGATGGCTGTAGGACAGCCGGCGCATCTGTTCGGTCGCCGCATCGATCAGCTCCTCGTTGCCATAGCCGAGCGCCGTACACCACAGGCCGGCCAGACCCTCGATATATTCCTTGCCAGCCGTGTCGTAGACATAGATCCCCTCGCCGCGCTCGATCACCATCGGACCCGTCTCGCGATGGGCGGCGAGGTTGGTATAGGGGTGCAGCATCGTCTCGATATCGCGCACGGCGAGATTCGACAGCGGCTTCATGGCGCTTCGCTCCGGTGTTGGGACAGTATTGCGCGGCATCAAAATCCCAATGGCGGGTGGATGTAAACCCGTAGTTTGGCCGGACCAGCCATGCGGGGCCCGGGGGCGTCGATTGGGGCGTCGATTGGGGCGCCGATATCGGAGATGACAAACGGATCGGAATTGTCGACATTCGGGGCTTCCTACCTCCGCTACCGACCGGGATGACCTGAATGACCGCCGATGCTTCCCTGATTTCCCGTACCGCGACCGAGATCCGCGACCTGCTCAAGACAGGCGACGTCTCGCCGTTGGACCTGCTCGATACGCTCGAAGCGCGGATCGCCGAGGTCGATGAGAAGGTCAACGCGCTGCCGACCCTGTGTTTCGACCGGGCCCGCGCCCATGCCCGCGCGCTGATGGACAAGCCGGTCGGCGAGCGCGGCCCGCTCGCCGGCATGCCGGTTCCCATCAAGGACCTGACCGCCATCGACAGCGTGCGCACGACAATGGGCTCGACCGCCTTCGAGGACCACGTGCCCGATCAGTCCGACATCATGGTCGAGCGGCTCGAGGCCGAGGGCGCCATCATCTACGCCAAGTCGAACACGCCGGAATTCGGTGCCGGCGCCAACACCTTCAACGACGTCTTCGGCGCGACGCGCAATCCCTGGAACACCGCGATGTCGGCGGCCGGATCCTCCGGCGGGGCCGCCGTCGCGCTTGCGACCGGCATGGCTTGGCTCGCGCATGGCTCGGACATGGGTGGGTCGCTGCGCAACCCGGCGAGCTTCAACGGCATCGTCGGCATGCGACCCTCGCCGGGCCGGGTGCCGTCCTCGGTCTCCCCGCCGATCGACGGCACGCTCGGCATCGACGGCCCGATGGCCCGCACCGTCGCCGACCTGGCGCTCTTGTTCGACGCGATGACCGGCGAGGACGCGCGCGACCCCCTGTCGGCGCATCATGGCGGGACGTCGTTTCTGGACGCAGCCCTGTCGGCGAAACCGCCGGTCCGGGTCGCGTTTTCGGCTGATCTCGGCATGACGCCGGTCGATCCGGAAGTCGCTGCGATCTGCGAACGGGCGGCCGGGCGCTTCGCCGAGGCCGGTGTCGAGGTCGTCGAGGCCCATCCCGACTTCACCGGCGTGCATGATTGTTTCCGCGTCCTGCGGGCGAAGACCTTCGCAAGCGCGCTGAAGCCGGTCTACGATTCGCACCGCGACAAGCTGAAGCCCGAGCTCGTCTGGAACATCGAACTGGGGCTCAATCAGACCGGCGCCGACATCGCCGAGGCCGAGCACCAGCGCGCCCGGCTGTTCCACAATGCGCGCGACTTCTTCAAGACCTACGACCTGCTGCTGACGCCCGCGACGATCGTGCCGCCCTATCCCGTCGAGCAGCGCTTCGTCGCCGAGTGCAACGGCCATACCTTCAACAACTATGTCGAATGGCTCGGGATCGCCTACGCAATCACGCTGATCGCAAGCCCGGCGCTCTCCATTCCCGCCGGCTTCACCGCCTCGGGCCTGCCGGTCGGCCTGCAGATCGCAGCCCCGCCGCGCGGCGAGGCAGGCCTCTTGTCGGCCGCCGCCGTGTTGGAGAAGATCCTCTGGCCGGAGCCGATCACGCCGATCGATCCGCGCGGCGGCGACTGATCGTCAGGCTGAAGCGGTCTCGCCGCCCGCGCCGGCGCAAAACCCGTCCGGCAACTGACGGAAGGCTTCGACGAGATCGTCGGAGCCTGCCGCAAACAGCGGCCAGCCGTCTTCGCTGCCCGCGCCAGAGTCCGGGTCAGGATCCGGTTTGTGCTCGGGAATGGCGAGGACCAGGAAATCGCCGGCATCACCGTCCGGCGGTTCGGTCCGCCCGACGATCCAGTGAACCGCGCCGAAATCCGGATGCGGCGTCTCAAGGCCGAACAGGCTGACCGCCTCGGCCTCGACCAGCGCTATCCGGGCGCTTTCGACGATGTCGTGGATATCGGATGAAAGGTCGGCGGAACTGAGGGCTTGCCGGACACTGTCGGAAACCCGATCCACCGTCTTCCTGTCCCCGGGCGCCCCCCTGTCTTCGAACGCTTGGGTCATAGTCATGGGTTTAAGTGAAACCCAGAGAAAGCGGCGGATTTTGGGCAGCGGTCCGTCGCCTCGATCGCACGGAAATGTAGCCAGCGAAGCAGCTCGTTTGCTAGGCTCGGCCCTCGAAATACGCAACGGGCGCTGGAATGGCATTCACGCAGGACGCTTTCGAGGCCCTTGAAGAGGCGTTCAACACGGCCAGGGACAAGAGTGCCTTCTATGTTCGCTGCGACGCACAGGATACCGTTATCATTTATCCCTACAAAGGCCCTTTTCACGGCAAGCAGGCGCTCGTCTCGTTCTGGAATGCCGGCGTTGTCTGGATCATCGAGGCGATGTGGCCGCTGGACTGAACAGCCTCCTCGCCCCCCCCCCTCCGGCGCCGGCGGATCTGAGCGGCATCCGGAGCGTGAGCGTGAGTGGCCTTCGTTTGATCGGGAAAATCGAAGTCGTGCCTCGGGAACTCCGTTTGCGCCCGTTCGCCTCGTGTTTGATTGAGTTGCGTGGTTTGAAGCGGGGAAGGGCGTCTTGAGTCTATCGACTTCCAATGACGGCGCATCGTTCATTTCGCTCGATGTGGACCGGTCCGCTAGCGTTGTCACGCTATCGATCGACTGGGGTGTGCGGCCCGTGTTCAGCGCGGCTTTCTGCGCGCATTACCGCGCCGCTCTACCGGAAATAGAGGCGGTGCTTGCGGACGTCGTGCGAACGTCGAGGGGCGTGCAACCGGTTCTCGCCCTCCTTTCGCGATGGCCAGGAATCTTCGCGCTCGGCGCCGATTTCAAGTCCTTTCCGATTTATGACGCGCCACGCGACAATACGGCTTTCGATGCCTATTCTGCCGATATCATCGCCGGCTTGTGCGCCACCTTCGACAATTTCAATCAACCGGTCCTGACGATCGGTCTCGTCGACGGCCCGGCCTTTGGGGCAGGCCTCGAGATGTTGCTGGCGTTCGACCTCATCGTGGCGACGCCGCGCGCCCGTTTCTGTATGCCGGAAGGCTTCTTCGGGGCAACACCGCCTGTCGCCCCCTTTCTGCTGCCGCGGCGCTGCGAGGCGACGACGATCCGGCGGCTGCTTCAGGACGGGGCGGAGTTATCGGCCGATGAGGCACGAATTGCCGGCCTGATCGACGCCGTGGTGGAGGCGTCGCACCCCCGATCCGCGCTTTCGGCGTTTCTTGAAGCCAATGCCGCTCAACTGCGCGCCCATCGCCTGCGCTGTGCGATCGAAAAGCGGCGGTGTCCACTCGATCAAGAAGACCTTGAATTTGCCCTGGCCGGTTTCCGCAACCTGCTCAACGATCTTTCGGAAGCCGATAAATTCCGGATCCGGCTGCTGCTTGAAAAACAAATCCGGTTGTCCCGCCAGGCACAATCCTGACAGGACAGGTCCGGCATGCGTGGCCAGGCTGCCGCGTCTTTCCCTAAACCATCCCCTATACCATCCAAGTCCGCGGGTCGGCGATCGGCTCGTTGCGGGAGACGGCCTGCAATCCCTTGACGCAGCGGATCACAAGCCAGACGACAATGGCGATATAGACGAGCCAGCCGATCAGCAGCATCATCAGGATGACCGCAATGATTCCGTAGAGCAGGCCGATCCAGAACGTCCTGATCTGGTAGGTATTGTGGCTTTCAAGCCAGCCGGTGCAGTCCTTGCGATAGACGTAAGCAAGAACGACCGCCACGATCGGCACGATCGGGACGATGATCCCGACCAGATACAGGATGTAGATCAGCATCACGCTCTTCGACGGATCGCGTCCGGTAAGCGCGCCGGTCACGTCATCGACGGGGTTCTGGTCGGTCATGGGACTGTCCTCGTGGTCCAATGGGAGCAGAATCGGACCGGAAGCCTAGCACCGATCCCCTCACGTCGCGACACTTCCCGCACGCAACCGTTGGCGGATCGTTGCGACGACGCTAGAACAGCAATGGTCGCCCATTGCGACGAACCAGAACAACCGGCCGATCGGGGAGGACTGAATGCTCGGCTTGATGCAGGACTGGCCGCTATTGTGCCACCGGATCATCGACTACGCGGCGGAACAATACGGTGCGCGGGAAGTGGTGTCGCGATCGGTCGAGGGGCCGATCCACCGCACCACCTATACCGAGGTCCAGGCCCGGGCCCGACGCGTTGCCCAGGCGCTCGAACGCGATGGCATCGGCCTCGGCGACCGGGTCGGCACGCTTGCCTGGAACACCTGGCGGCATCTGGAGGCCTGGTACGGCATCACCGGCCTCGGCGCCATCTACCACACGGTCAATCCGCGCCTGTTCCCCGAGCAGATCGCCTATATCGTCAACCACGCCGAAGACCGCGTAATGCTGACGGACCTGACCTTCGTGCCGATCCTGGAAAAGCTCGCCGGTGACCTGAAGACCATCGAGCGCTACGTCATTCTGACCGACACGGCCCACATGCCGGAGACGTCGCTGCCCAACGCGGTCGCCTATGAGGACTGGATCGCCGACGGCGACGGCGATTTTGCCTGGCGCAGCTTCGACGAGAATACCGCGGCCGGCATGTGCTACACCTCCGGCACCACCGGCAATCCGAAGGGTGTCGTTTATTCGCACCGCTCGAATGTCCTGCATTCGATGATGGTGGCGGCGCCGAATGTGCTCGACCTGGCGTCGACCGACACGATCATGCCGGTCGTGCCGATGTTCCACGCCAATTCCTGGTCACTCGCCTTCTCCGCGCCGATGAATGGTGCCAAGCTCGTCCTCCCCGGCGCGAAGATGGACGGCGCGTCGATCTACGAGCTTCTGGACAGCGAACGCATCAACTTCACCGCCGCGGTGCCGACAATCTGGCTGATGCTGCTGCACCATCTGGAGGAGACCGGCAAGACGTTGCCCCATCTCGACCGGGTCGTGATCGGCGGTTCGGCCTGCCCGCGCAGCATGATCGACGCCTTCCAGACCAAGTACGGCGTCGAGGTGGTGCACGCCTGGGGCATGACCGAGATGAACCCGATCGGCTCGGCCGCCGGCATCAAGCCCGCCTATTCGCATCTGGAAGGCAGCGACAAGCTCGACATCCAGGAAACCCAGGGCTACGCGCCGTTCACCGTCGAAATGAAGATCACCGACGACGAGGGCACGCCGCTGCCCTGGGACGGCAAGACCTTCGGCCGGCTCAAGGTGCGCGGCCCGGGCGTCTCGCGGACCTATTTCAAGGGCGAGGGCGGTGAGATCCTCGACGACCACGGCTATTTTGACACCGGCGACGTGGCGACCATCGATCCGAACGGCTACATGAAGATCACCGACCGGTCCAAGGACGTGATCAAATCGGGCGGCGAGTGGATCTCGACGATCGAATTGGAAAACCTCGCCGTCGGTCATCCCGACATTGCCGAGGCGGCGGTGATCGGGGTCGCCCATCCCAAATGGGACGAGCGGCCGTTGCTGATCGTCGTGCCCAAGCCGGGCTCGACCCCACGTGCCGACAACATCCTGTCCTTCTTCGAGGGCAAGATCGCCAAGTGGTGGATGCCGGACGATGTCGCCTTCGTCGACGAGATCCCCCACACCGCGACCGGCAAGATCCAGAAGATGGCCCTGCGCGACCAGTTCAAGGATTATCGCTTGCCGGCCGCGGACGTCGCGGAATAGATCTGGCCTTCGAGCGGCAAGACGGGGCAGGTAACTTGGCGGCACGTTTTCCTGAGCGACGGTCGGCGATGGCCGCATGGAGCCGCAGGCTCGGCATCTTCGCGGTGCCGGTCGCCGTCCTCACCACGCTTCTGCACCGCTTCGGTGATCTCGACACCGGCGCCGGCCTGGTGCTGCTCGGCATCGTCTTCGCGCTTGCCTTCTTCGCGCTGGTCGCCGGCTGCGCGGCGTTTGCCTCGATCTGGCGGCGCGGTGGCACGGGTACGGGCCAGGCGATGGTCGGCGTCGTCTGCGCCGTGCTCGTGCTTGCCTGGCCGGCCTGGCGCGGCGCCTCGCTCATCTATCTGCCGCAGATCAACGACGTGACGACGGACTGGTTCGCGCCGCCGCAATTCGACGCGATCGCCCGATACCGCCCGCCCGGCGCCCGGTCGCTCGACTATCCCGGCCAGGATTATGCGATCGCCCAGCGCGAGGCCTATCCGGAAATCGTGCCGCTGTTCCTGTCCTACCCGGCAAACGACGTGTTTCAGGCAGCCCTCGATCTGGCCGGCGCGCGCGGCTGGCGCATCGTTTCGGCGATCGCACCGGGTCTGGAAGGGCGCGGGCGGATCGAGGCGATCGCCGGTACGCTGGTCTTCGGCTTCAAGGACGACGTGGTGATCACGGTCGTCCGGGAGGGGCCGGTCGAGACCCGTGTCGACATGCGCTCGGCCTCGCGCTACGGCCGCCACGACCTCGGCGCCAACGCCGCGCGCATCTACGATTTCCTGACCGCCCTGACCCGGCGGCTCGAGGAGCCGGTGGTCGAGGAGCGGCTGCCGCTTGGTTAGGCCGATTTCCGGTTGACCAGCAGCATGCCGATCACCAGCAGGGCAAGCGCCAGCCATAGCGACTGCGGGGCCGCTTCGCGAAACACCACATAGCCGGCGACGATGCCGGTCGCGGTGCTGACATAGCCCAGCAGGCTCTGGAACACCGGACCGTGCTCGCGCTGGATCTTGAACAGGATCGCATAGGACAGGAACGCCGCCACCATCTGCGCTGCAACGATGAAGTCCGCCGGATTGGCGCTGGCGAACAGGAGATAGGCCTCGCCATTGAGCGGCGCTGCGATGGCGAGCGCGATCGCCGACAGCGACAGCATGCCGAGCGTGAGCTGGATCGGCGAATAGGCCTCCGGCCAGGCGATCGTGCGATAGATGCCGCTGAGAGCGAGCGAAACCGGGATCATCAGCGTGGTCGCCGTCCACAAAATGCTGGCGTCGGAACCGCCGGCAAACCTCGGATAGGTCAGGATCAGGGCGCCGCACAGGCCCGCCAGCACGCCCGCGACCCTGAGTGCATCGAAGCGCTCCAGCCGCAGCGCCAGCGCCAGCGCGTAGATCAGGACCGGGACGAGGGTGAAGCTGATCGCGACGAACCCGGCGCCGACCCGTGTCACCGCCAGAACGGTGATCACCGACGGCAGGGCATAGCCGGTCAGGCCGGCGATGATGCTGTAGCGAAGAAAGACCATGCCCGGCCGCGGGAGGCGGTCGAACAGGCCGATCCATACCGCCAGGCCGATCGCGGCACCGGCGGCGGCATAGAGCATATAGGTTAGCGGCGGAACGCCGGCCTCGATCGCGACCTTGCTCAAGGGCGCGAACGATCCCAGGCACATGCCGCCGATGAGAAGCAGCCCGAACGAGCGGGCCGAATCGGTGAAGGGTCGGCTCATGACGATGATAGGAGTATGTGGGATACCCCCATAGGTTAGGACGATTTCCCGGATCCCGCAATTCACCCGCACCGAATGGCATGCGCCTGTCGTCCGGGCCGTCCCTATCGCGGCCGGAACGATCCCTTGATCCCCGGCGCACCCTCGCTTTCGACAAGGCCCCGCCCGATCAGGTCCTCCAGATGGGCAAGCACCGACAGGCCGGCGGCGCCCTTCAGGCCCGGATTGAGGCCCTTGTAGATCGTGTCGACGATATCGGGGATTGCCCGGTCGCCGGCCTGAAGTCGCTTCAGGATCGCCGTCTCGCGCTGGCGCCGGTGCAGGGCGAGCAGGCGGGCGAAGCGCTGCGGCTCGCGGATCGGGCCGCCATGGCCCGCAAGATAGAGCGTGTCGTCGCGCTTGATCAGCCGGTCGAGCGAGGCCATGTAGTGCGCCATGTCGCCGTCCGGGGGCGCGACGATCGAGGTCGACCAGCCCATTACGTGATCGCCGGAGAACAACAGGCCGGTGCCCTCCAGCGCGAAGGCCATGTGGTTGCTGGTGTGGCCCGGCGTGTGGAGGCCGGTCAGGCAGTGGTCGCCGACCGTGATCGTGTCGCCGTCGGCGACCGCGACATCGGGGACGAAATTGGTATCATTGGCCGCGTCGAGTTGCAGGTCTTCGCCCGGATGTGGCGGCCGGGCCGGCCGGTGCGGGCCAAAGCCATGGGTCGGCGCGCCGTGCCGGGCCTTCAGGGCTTCGGCGAGCGGCGAGTGGTCGCGATGGGTATGGGTGATCAGGATCGCGGCGAGGCGCTCGCCCTCAAGCGCGCGTTCGATCGCGGCGAGATGATCGGCATTGTCGGGACCCGGATCGATGACGGCGACATCGCCGCTGCCGACCAGATAGGTGTTGGTGCCGCGAAAGGTGAAGGGCGAGGGGTTCGGCGCCAGGATCCGCCGCACCCCCGGCGCGACGGTCTCGACGGCGCCCGGCGCCGGATCGTAGCTCAGATCGAATTCCAACGCCTCGCTCATCGCGCGTCTTCCCGTTTGCCTTGCCTGCCGCAGCCTACGTAAAGCAACCGTGCGCGGGGCGGCAAGGGCGGGGCAAAACCGATTTGCTGTTGGCAAACTGTCGCGAACGGGTTGCGGCGCGGGGCGAAGCGACGATATAGGGACGGTGCGGGCCTCGGACGGGCCGCTCTTGGGGCGTGGCCAAGTGGTAAGGCAGCGGGTTTTGGTCTCGCGATCCCAGGTTCGAATCCTGGCGCCCCAGCCACCCCTGAAGGGGGTTTTCAGATCACCGCATCAGCGCTCTCCCCAACGCTCATCCTTTCGTCACGCGCCGGACCACATCCGCGCGGTCTTCGAGCCCGTCGGCCAGTTCCACGCCGAGGCCCGGTCGGTCCGGCACGGTGATGTGGCCGTCCTCGATCGGCGGCAATGTGTCTAGCAGCGTGTGATACCAGCCGTAATAGAACGCGCGGGTGAATTCCTGTTCCCAGACGTTCGGGCTTGTGAGCGCCAGATGCGTCGAGACGGTGAGCGTCACGGGGCCGGAGCAGTCATGGAAGGCGATCGGCAGGGCGGCGGCCTCGGCGATGCCGGCGGCCTTGCGCGTGAACGTCAGGCCGCCGCCCCAGACGAGATCGACGATCGGCCGGGCGACGTTGCCGCGCTCGACGAGATCGCGGAACTGGCCGAGCCCGCCCAGCGTCTCGCCACCGGCGACCGGGATCGACGTGGCCTCGGCCAGCGCGGCGAGATCGGCGATCCGATCCATCCAGATCGGGTCCTCGATCCAGTCAATGCCGATCGGTTCGAGCGCCTGCGCGATCTTGCGGGCGGCCGGAAGGCTCCACAGCCCGTGCAACTCCGCCTTGATCCGCATCCGCTCGCCATGGGCTGCCCGGATATCCTCGAACGGCTTCACCCCGCGTTTCAGGTCTTCCAGCGAGATGTCGGCGCCGTCGCGGGCGCCCTCGGCGAAATCGAAGGGCCAGATCTTCATCGACCTTATGCCCATGTCGAGCAGTTCGGCGGCGACGTCGGCCGGGCGTTCCATGAAGCCGGTCAGGTCCTCGTAGCGGTCGCCGCCTTGCCCTTGCGCGCCAAGCCCGAAATTGTCCGGCCGGACGTCCGACGTCTTCGACACGTAGTCCGGTCCCGCGCAGGTGTTGTAGAGCTGGATGCTGTCCCGCACCCGCCCGCCGATGAGGTCGCAGAGCGGCCGGTTGGCGGCCTTGCCGGCGATGTCCCACAGCGCCACGTCACAGGCCGACAGCGCCCGCATTTCCGCGCCGGTGCCGAAGAAGCCGGCATAAGGGCGCATCTTGCGGTTGAGGTGTTCGATCCGTGCCGGATCCTCGCCGATCAGCAGCGGCGCGATCCGGGAATGGATATCGGTTTCGATCACCTCGGGGCCGAACCAGCTTTCGCCGAGCCCGGTAAGGCCCTGGTCGGTGTGCACGCGCACGAAGATCAGCGTCTGGTGACGGCTGGACCTGAGGGTTTCGATGGCGGTGATCTTCATGAGCGGCGTCCTCCCCGATTGGCGCCGCCCGATCTCATCGCCGGACGCGCTTCGGGGCTAGCCTAGCCGGGGCAGGCCCGTGACGACACCCTCTTGCAGCACATCGGCTGCATAAGCCTTCCGGGCGAAGACCGCGCGGACGTCGTCGGCGAAGCTTTCGAGACTGTCCATAGGGTAGTCCGGATCGAAGCTCGACTGGTCCCAGCGCTCGCAGAAATCGACGCAGGACTGGTAGTAGGGGCTGCCGGCGAATTGCTGGCGCAACTCCCGGTCCCAGCCGTAGTGATGGGCGTAGTAGGCCATCTGGAAGACGCCGTGATGCTCGACCACCCAGGCGACTTCTTCGCGCACAAAGGGCCGCAGGATCTCGGCGGCCATCTTGTCGTGGTTCTGCGGGGCGAGCCGGTCGCCGATATCGTGCAGAAGGGCCGCGACGACCCAGTCGAGATCGGCGCCGTCGCGCCGCGCCCGGGTCGCCGCCTGCAGCCCGTGCTCGAGCCGGGAAATCTTGTAGCCCGACAGCGATTCCGCGCCCTGAGCCTTGAGTTCCTTGAGAAGCCGGTCGGCGGTGCCGCTGTGATAGTCGGCCTCGTGTTCGGCGAGCAGGCGATAGTCGTCCCGCGTGCCGTCCTTCATCTGCGTGAACGAGACGGTCACGTCGTCTGTCCGATCGGTCAAACTGGCCTCCCTTCCTCCTGCGCCGCGTCGTAGAGCGGCACCTGTCCCTCGGCGCCGGCGGCGAGCACGGCGGCCTGATCCTTCAGCACCTGGTCGTAGAGCGCAAGATCCGCCGCCGTAAACAGGCCGCGCGGGCCGGCGACGTTGATCCAGCCCTGCGCGCGGTCGGTGCCGCGTACCAGCATCGCGTAGTCGCGGGCAAGATCCGGCTGCCGCACATCCGGCGTCACATAGCGGATCGCCAGGCCGATGCGCCGGTCGCCTGACCGGTTGGCGCCGGAGGCGTGGAAGCAGCGACCGTGATGCAGCGACATCTCGCCGGGGCGAAGCGGCCCATGCACCGCCTGGCCCTCGTCGACATCGTCGATCGACTGGCCGCGCGACAATAGGTTGTCGGCGGAAAACGTGTCGGTGTGGCGGGCGATGCCGCCACGGTGGCTGCCCGGCAGGAAGCGCATGCAGCCGGCCTCCACTGAGACATCGCTGAGCGCGATCCAGGCGGTGACCTCCTCGTCGGTCTCGCCCATGCCCCAATAGGTGATGTCCTGGTGCCAGCTCACCGTCTTGCCGTCGCCGGGCTCCTTGATGAAGAGTTCGGCCGACCAGACCAGCAGGTTCGGCCCGAGCAGGCTCTCGACCGCGTCGAGGATCGCCGGCGTCCGGGCGATCTCGGCAAGCAGCGGGATCACCAGCTGTCCATTGACGCGGAAGAACTGCGTCAGCGGCTGCCTGGCCGCGCCCTCGCGATACCGCGCCTCCAGCGCCTCGATCTCCGAGCGGATGTCCGCCACCCGTGTCGCGTCGAAGACCGGCACCCCGGCAACGAAGCCGTCGCGGCGATAGGCCGAGACGCGCGCCTGCGACAGTCCGCGCCGCATGCTGTCCTCCTCCATGACAGGCCTCCTCCATGGCACTGCTGTCCGGTTCAATCTCGGCGACGTCGACTGACCGTTTGCCTGGCATTGCGGTTTCGGCAAACCACAGTCGCAAGACACGGACTCGCTCAACGACAAGCTCGGACGTCGTCAACTCTGGTTTCCACCACCACGGAAGCGGTGTCCTGCTATCGCCCGCTGTTCCCCCTCCGTGTCATTGCCGGGCTTGTCCCGGCAATCCATGAACACCGATGCCAGCGAAGGTGTTCATGGGTCCCCGGAACAAGTCCAGGCATGGCATCCGAGGGGGTGGCCGGGCTGGAAAAAAAAGCGGTGTTCCCGCTGAACCGGCCCGCTGAACCGGACAGTGGTGCCTCCGTAACGGGGAAAGTCTATGGGGCGCCGCCATGCCGGCAAAGACGGATCGATTGCGCTCCAGGTTAAGCTCAGCTTATCCTCCTTCCATGTCGCTGCGCCGCATTCCATCGCTGAACTGGCTGCGCGTCTTCGAGGCCGCCGCGCGGATCGGCAGCTTCGCCCGCGCCGCCGAAGCGCTGAACATGAGCCCGCCGGCCGTCAGCCAGCAGATCCGCGCGCTCGAGGGGCATCTGGGCCGGCCCCTGTTCAACCGCGCGCCGCAGCGCGTCAACCTGACCGATGCCGGCCGCGCCTTCCTGCCCGTCGTCGCCAATGCGCTGACCTCGGTCGAGGCCACCGCGGCGAGCCTGTTCGGCCACGCGGATGGCGAGCCGCTGACGGTGCGGGTCTCTTTCATGCTCGGTTATGCTTGGCTGACCCCGCGCCTGCCGTCTTTCCTGAACGCTCACCCCTCGGTGCGGCTGACGCTGGTCAACGGCATCGTCGACGAGGATTTCCAGCGCGGCGGCGCCGACCTGTCGATCACCTTCGGCCTGCCGCCGGGACCGGGCGAGGAGGGATGCGCGCTGTTCGGCGAGACGCTGTCGCCGGTCGCCCGCCGCGACATCGCCGAGCGCATTGCCACGCCGGAGGACCTCGCCGCGCAGACGCTGATCGAGGTCGTCAGCCACCGGGCCAACTGGTACCGCGTGCTGCCCGAGGCCGGACGGGACGGTCCGGCGCCGCGCTTTCACTACACCGACACCACGACGACGGCCTTCGCGCTCGCCGCCGCCGGCCTCGGTGTGGCGCTTGCCCGCGCGCCTGCGACCGACGGCCTCGTCGCCCGGCATGGCCTGATGTCCTGCCTGCCGGGCTACGGCATTGCCGGCGCGGAGCGCTACTATCTCGTCCATGGCGCGCGGCTCAGCCGCCCGGCGGCGGCCTTCCGCGACTGGCTGATCACGATTGCCGGGGCTGATGATCAATTCTCTTGATCTGTTAACTAAACCTGTAGCAGTCTAGCGCCTAAGGCCCGTTACGCGCGTCGGCGTGAAACGGGGTATACAGGATGCAGTTGACCGGCTGGGCAAGGGGCTGATTTGGATTGGGGGTCCGGCCGGAAAAGTGCCGTGCGCGTCAGGGCGCGCCAACAGGGAGGAATACGACAATGTTCAAGGGTGTATTGACCGGCCTCGTTGCCGGCGCGGCGATGCTGGCCGCCGGTGCGGCGGTTGCCGATGACTGGGCGCCGCCGGGACCGCTGAAGGTTCAGATCGGCTTCGGCGCCGGCGGCTCGACGGATTCGCTTGGCCGCGTGCTTGCCCAGACGATGAAGGAGCAGACCGGCTGGAACGTCATTGCCGAGAACAAGCCGGGCGGCGGCGGTGTCGCCATGTTCACCGGCATTTCGAAGATGCCGCCGCGCGGCAACGTCATCGGCATCGGCGTCAACATGCCGATCATGATCAATCTCGTCCTGCGCGGCGACGAGCTGCAGTTCGACCTCGACGATTTCGACTATCTCGGCACGGTCGCCCGCGCGCAATTGTCGATCATCGCCAAGGGCGACGCGCCGTTTGACGATCTCGCCGGGCTGGTTGCCTATTCCAAGGAGAATGACGGCGCGCCGGTCGCCTTCGACGCCAAGCCGCAGGAACTGATCCTGCAGGCGATCAACAAGAAATCCGATGCAGGCCTGAGGCCCGTTTCCACCGAAAGCTCGGCGGAGATGGTCAAGCTCGTGCTCGGCGGCCAGGTCGTCGCCGGCTTCGCGGCCGGCGCCCATCAGCAATATCTGGAGACCGGCGAGTTGAAGGTCATCGCCAGCGCCAACGATTCCCGGCTGAGCTATGCGCCGGACGTCGCCACGGTGCGCGAGCAGGGCTACGGTGTCTATGTCGATCCGTGGTTCTTCCTGGCCGCACCCACCGGCCTCGATCCGGCCGCGCGTGAGGCGCTGACGAAGGCGGTCGCCGACGCGATTGCCTCGCCCGCTATGGCCGAGGTCGTCGCCAACATCCTCAAGACGGAGGTCGACAATGTCGGGCCCGAAGGCACCAAGGAGATGATCGTCAACGGGGTCGAGAACGTTAAGGTGCTGTTCGGCAAGTAGGCAGCCGCTCTCCCGCCGCGCGCAGGTGCGGCGGGGCGCGTTTGGTCGTGACGGGAGATAAGGCATGGCGGGACAGGCGGACCGCTGGACGGGGGCGTTCTTCGTCGCCGTCGCCGCTGTGCTCTATTTCCACGTGATCCCGACCTATGTCGAGACCGTCGAATACGGCTGGGTCCATCCGCGCACGATCCCCAACGCGGTCGCGGTCATCGTCGCGGTCTGCGGCGTGGCGCAGATCATCGGTCCGGCGAAGGTGACGGTGCCGCCGGCGCGGCAACTGGCCCGCGCCGGGCTGTTCTTCGCCCTGATCGTCGCCGGGCTGGTGCTGACCGCCTTTCTCGGCTTCAAGATCGTCGCGCCGCTTCTGGCACTGGTGATCATGCTGGCGATCGGCGAGCGCCGGCCGGGCTGGCTCGCAGCCGGCGTCATCGGCATACCGCTCGCGATCTGGCTCTTCGTCGCCTTCCTGCTCGGACGCCCCCTGCCATGATTATCGCTGCCATGAATGCCGCAGCCATTCAGGGAACCGGCTGAGCATGGTCGATCTCGCCACGATCCTGGCCGGCTTCGCCGACGCCTTCACGCCGTTCAACCTGGCCTTCGTGCTGTTTGGCGTGATCGTCGGCCAGTTCGTCGGCGCGGTGCCGGGCATCGGGCCGATCATGGCGATGGCGATCGCCATCCCGTTCACCTTCGGCCTCGACACGCTGCCCGCCATCGCCTTCCTCGTCGGCGTCAACAAGGGCGGGCTCGTCGGCGGCGCGGTGCCGGCCGTCCTGATGAACACGCCGGGCACGCCGGACGCGGCCGCAACGGCGCTCGACGGCTTTCCCCTGGCGCGCAAGGGCAAGCCGCTGAAAGCCACCAAGATGGCGCTGTTCTCCTCGGTCACCGGCGACACGGTCAGCGATATCGTGTTGATCACGGTCTCGGCGCCGCTTGCCGTGCTGGCGCTGCGGATGGGCCCGGTCGAGGTCTTCGCCCTGATCATTTTCGCCTTCTCGATCATCGCCGGCCTGATCGGCAACTCGGTGGCAAAGGGCGTCATCGCCGCAGCGCTTGGCCTGCTCTGTGCTTCGGTGGGCAGCGATCCGGAGCACTATACGCCGCGGCTGATCTTCGGCCATTTCGAGCTCTATGACGGGCTGCCGCTTGCCTCCGTTGCGATTGGCATGCTGGCGGTCTCGGAGATCCTGCGCCGGCTGTCGGAAACCCGTGGCCGGATGCGCGCCACCGTCGAGATCCCCAAGACCCAGGATGCGGCCGATACGCGGGTCAGCTTTGCCGAATACTGGGCCTGCCGCTTCACCCTGCTGCGCGGTGCGACGATCGGCACCATCCTCGGCGCGCTGCCGGGCATCGGCTCGACGGCGGCGGCCTTCATGTCCTACGCGGCGACTAAGCATGCCTCCAAGGAACCCGAGAGCTTCGGCAAGGGCAATATCCAGGGCATCGCCGCGGCCGAATCGGCCAATTCGGCCGTCGTCGGCGCGAATCTGATCCCGCTGCTCACCCTCGGCATCCCCGGCAGTGTCGGCGCCGCGCTGATCATCTCCGCCTTCATGATCCACGGCGTCCAGCCGGGGCCGCTGCTGTTCGAACAGCAGGGCCGGCTGATCTACGGCCTGTTCGGGGCAATGATCATGGCCAATGTGCTGAACCTGTTCGTCGGCCAGATCGGCCTGCGGCTCTGGGTCCGCGTCGTCTCGGCGCCGGAATCCTTCGTCTTCGCCTCCGCGCTGCTCCTGTGCATCGTCGGCGTGTCGATGGCGACCGGCGGCCTGTTCGGCGTCGCGGTGATGCTGATTTTCGCCGGCATCGGCTATCTGATGACGAGCTTCGGCTATTCGGTGGTGATCTTCATCATCGCCTTCTTCTTAGGCCCCCGCTTCGAGATCTCGCTGTCGCAGTCGCTGGCGCTGACCAACGGCAAGCCGGCCGCGCTGCTCGACCATCCGATCGCGCTTGCCCTGCTGGTTCTGGCGGTCGTGTGCCTGGTCTGGTTTGGGCTCAAGGCGCGGCGGCTTGCCCGCGCTGCCTGACGACCGTTTCGATCGCCGCGCTTAAGTTCGGCATCGCTGTGTTTATCTCATCGATCGTGAAGCTGCAGAAGCCGAGCAGCAGGCCGTTCAGGCGGCGTTCCGACCCGCAATAGCCCGATAGCGGCGGGCAGGTCAGGCCGCGCCGCGCGGCCGCCGCCGAGATCGCCGTGTCGGGCAGATCCTCCGGCAGCCGCAACACGATATGCATGCCGGCCGAGTGGTCTTCGAAGCCGACAAGCCGGCCAAGCCGGGTCTGAACGCGATCGATCAGCGCGGCGCGCCGTTCGCCATAGTGGCGGCGCACCCGGCGGATGTGCCGGTAGAAGTCGCCTTCCGCCATGAACAGGCCGAGCGCTCGCTGCGGCGCCGCCGAGACCTTGCCGTCATAGGCCCGCAGGAAGGCGCGGACCGCGTCGATCATCGCTGTCGGCACCACCATGAAACCGAGCCTGAGGCCCTTGGAGAAGATCTTCGAGAAACTGCCGACATAAAGCGTCCGGCCGGTCTCGTCGGAGGCGGCAAGCGCCGGCACCGGCCGGCCGGAATAGCGGAACTCGCTGTCGTAATCGTCTTCCAGCAGCAGGCCGCCGCTGCGCTGCGACCAGGCCAGGAAAGCCCCGCGCCGCGCCTGCGGCATCGCGCCGCCGAGCGGAAACTGCGAGGACGGCGTCAGGAACACGAGCTTCGGCATCCGGCCTTCGGACGGCGGCAGGGCGCCGTGCCTGTCGCGCTCAAGCCAGAGGATATCGAGCCCGATCCGGCCGATGAAATCGCGGATCTGCGGGTAGCCCGGATCTTCCAGCCCGATCCGGTCGCCCGGCGTCGTCATCATCAGGAAGCAGATCTCCAGCGCCTCGCCGGATCCGGCCGTCACCAGGATCTGCTCCGGCACGGCACGGACGCCGCGCCAGTCGCCGAGATAGCGGCAGATTTCGGCGCGGAGCAGTCGGTCGCCGAACGGATCGGCGCTCAGCACCAGCGATTGCGGATCGGACCGCGCCGCCCGCGCCACCGCCCGTGCCCAATGCCGGAACGGGAACAGCCGCGCATCGAGCTGGCCCGGCTGGAAGGGGCGGACGACAGGCTCGCGGACGACGGGCTCGCGGACTGCGGTTTCGATGGATGTCGGTTCCAGTCGGTTCGCCCGGTCCCGCTCAGCGGGCTCGACCGGCTGGACATCGGAGACGAACACGCCGGAGCCGGGCCTGCTCGTCACGAACCCTTCGGCGATCAACTGGTCATAGGCGGCGACGATCGTGGTGCGCGAGACGCCGAGTTCCTCGGCGAGCTTGCGCGAGGCCGGCAGCCGCGTGCCGGCCGCTATGCCGCCCGACAGGATGCGCCCGCGCACCGCCAGATAGACCTGTTCGAACAGGGATCGACCAGCGCCCTGGTCGATATCGATCCCCAGAAGCGGTGTCTCGGTCATGGAAATTGGACCCTTCATATTTTCGCGAATTGGCCATTTTCAGAATACCGAAACGGGCGTAGGGCTCAAGCAACTCGCACCACCGGTGCCGTTACACATGAGCACGTCCCCCATGACTGAAATCGATCAAGCCAACCAGACCCTGAACGTCACCGACCGCACCCGCGTCCGGCGCTATCCGGAGCGCGGCCGCTTCGACCGCGAAACGATCTATGGCATCCTCGACGCGATGCCGCTGTGCCATGTCGGCTATCTGATCGACGACAGGCCGGTCGTCATGCCGACGGTGCAGTGGCGCGAGGGCGACCATGTCTACTGGCACGGCTCGAATGGCGGCCGGGGCCTGAAGGCGGCCAGCGGCACGCAGGTCTGCCTGACCGTGTCGATCCTCGACGGTTTCGTGCTCGCCCGCTCGGGCATGCATCATTCGGCCAATTACCGCTCGGTCATGGTGTTCGGCGAGCCGCGCCGGATCACCGAGCCTGCCGAGAAGATCGAGAAGCTCAACAATCTGGTCGACGCGCTCTATCCCGGCCGCAGCGCCGTCTTGCGGCCGATCACCGATATCGAGGTCAAGCAGTCCGTCGTCCTGTCCCTGCCGATCGAGGAGGCCTCGGCCAAGGTGCGCACGGGTCTGCCTGTCGACGACGAGGAGGATTACGAATTGCCGATCTGGGCCGGCGTCGTGCCGGTGACCACGCAGATCGGCGCGCCGATCCCCGATCCGCGCAATCTCGACGGCGTCGAGATGCCCGGCCATGTCGGCGAGATCCGGGTCGGCTGATCAGGTCCGGCGTTGATCAGGTCCGGGGCGGATCCTGGCCGCGCTGGCCGCGCTGGCCGAGCAGGACGAAAGCCAGGAGCGCCAGGATTTCGACCGCGATCAGGCAGCCGAAGGCGGCTCGATAGCCTAAGATCGGATGGGCCGTCGCGCCCGGCCACAGGTGCAGGATGATGCCGAACAGATACTGCACGACAAAGGCGAAGCCGAAGGCGGAAATGTTGAGCGTCGTAACGGCCCGGCCTGCGAGATCGGAGGGAAAGTACCGGGTGATGACAGCGTAATAGAGGACCACTGCCGTCGACAGGAAGCCGTATGCCAGCCAGAGGCCGGTGCTGGTCGAGTGGAAGCCGGCGACGATCGCGATTCCGGTCAGGATTTGCAGGCCGATGCAAAGGCCGGCGAACGCGGCGAGGGAAAGGCGCATTGCCTTGGCGACCCGCGCGAACAGGCCGCCGCAGACGAGGCCGGCGGTCATGGCGACCGCGACCAGCAGCAGATAATTCGCGCTGCGCAGTGGCGTGAACCCCTCGACATGCTGCAGCCAGGGCCCGAGCCACAATCCCTGCATGGCGATGAAGCCGCCATTCGCGGTGGCGAAGATGGGGACGACCCGCCAGAACGCCCGGTTCGCCAGGATCTCTCGAAGACCGTCGATCTGCGCCGGCAGGCCGGGCCGGCTCCGCCGCACATCGGGCGGCTCGCGGTTGACGACGAAGATGAGCAGGGCGGCGGCGACCGTCACGCCCCCCATGATCAGGCAGAGTTCGCGCCAGCCGATCGCCACCTCGATCAGTTTCGCCGGTGTCGTCGCCGCTATCGCCCCGAGCCCGCCGCAGCCCAGGATGATGCCGTTGTAAAACGGGATGTCGTCCCGATCGACCCGGTCGGCGATCGCCTTGAACGCGGCCATCAGGCCGCCGGCCATGCCGATCCCGATGATCGCCCGCCCGGTCGCCAGCAGTGAGACACTGGACGACAGGGAGAAGATGACGATGCCGGCGGCCCCGATCAGGAACATCAGGCTTTGCGTCTTTCGCGGGCCCCAGCTGTCGAGCATCATCCCGAGCGGGATCTGGACGGCGGCGAAGGTCAGCACGAAGGTCGAGGTGATGAAACCGAGATCGGCGCTGTTGAGCTGAAGTTCGGTCTCGATCGGATGGGCCAGAACGGCGTTCACCGACCGGTACATCAGCGTGACGAAGTAGCCGGCGCCGAAGGGCAGGACCACTGTCAGCCAGAAAGCGCGGGGCTGCGGGGTCGACGTCATGGCGCCCTCGAAATCCCTGTTGCCCGTTACGCGGATTTGTCGGCGGCCCGTTCGCCCCGCCTCCCGGCAAGCGCCTGCACGACGAACGCGGCAAACGCGATGACCTCGACGACGATCAGCGTCGCGAAGGCGATCCGGTAGCCGAGTTCGGGGTGGCTGTCCGACTGCGGCCACAGATGCAGGATCAGGCCGAAGACGGTCTGCGCGACGAAGGCGTAGAAGAACACCAGGACGTTCGCCGCCGTCACCGCGCGGCCGGCCAGCGCCGCGCCGAAGCGCTGCGCGATCACCGCGTAGTAGACCAGCACCACCTGGCCGAAGAAGCCGTAGGCGATCCAGATAACCGTTGTCCCCTCCGCGATCCCGGTCACGATCAGGATCTGCACGCCGATATGGATGGCGATGCAGATCGCCGCGATCGTGCTGAGCGGGATATCGATCCGCCGCGACAGCCGCGCCAGCGGCCCGCCGGCCAGCATGCTCACCGTCGTCGCGACCCCGATGATGAAAAGGTAATGGGCCGCGTGGATCGGGTCGCGGCCTTCGACATGCTGCAGCCAGGGCCCCGCCCACAGGCCCTGAATCGCGATGAAGCCGCCATTGGCGATCCCCAGCAGCGGCGCGACCGACCAGAAATCGCGGCTCGAATAGACCATTTTCAGGCCTTCAAGCTGTGCGGCAAAGCCGCTGGCCTGCGATTTCGCAGGCGCCTTGTCGCGGCCGCTAGCCACGATCAGCAGCGCGGTCAGCAGGGTCAGGACGGCGAGCGCGATACACAGGGCGCGCCAGCCGAACTCGACCTCGAACAGCTTCGCCGGCACGCTGGCGGCCAGCACGCCGAGGCCGCCGCAGGCCATGATGATGCCGTTGTAGAAGGGGATGTCGTCGGGATCGACCCGGTCGGCGATCGCCTTGAAGGCCGCCATCAGGCCCCCGGCCACGCCGACCCCGAGGATCGCCCGTCCGATCGCCAGTAGGGTCGCGTCCGAGGCGATCCCAAACAGGAAGATACCCGCGGCGCCGGCGCAGAAGAACAGCGCCTGCGTGCGCCGTGCGCCCCACATATCGAGCAGGACGCCCAGCGGCAGTTGCGCCGCCGCCGTTCCGAGCATGAACATCGCGGAAATCAGGCCGAGTTGAGCGTTGTTGATGCCGAGATCCGTCTGGAGCGGGTGCGCCAGGACCGCGTTGACCGTTCGGAAGATCAGCGTGACGAAATAGCCGACGCCGAAGGGCAGCATGACGGTCAGCCAGAACCGGCCGGCAGAGAAGGATGATGTCATCGACGTTTCCCGTCTGTCATGCCGCTTCGAGCCTGACCTTCAGCGCGACCGGCCCGCGCACCGACAAACCGCGCTTGTAGACCGGGTCCTCGAGGAGCTCGATTGCGGCAAAGCGCGTGTTCAAGGCGGTAAACACCACCATCATGTCGAGCCGCGACAGGTGGTTGCCGAGGCAAAAATGCACGCCGCCGCCAAAGGCGATGTGCCGGTTCGGCGTTCGCGTTGTGTCGAACCGGTCAGGTTCGGCGAAGCGGTCGGGATCGCGGTTCGCCGCGCCGTAGAGCAGGCCGAACCGGGTGCCGGCATCGAAGGCCTGCCCGGCGATGGTCGTGTGTTCCGTGGCGAAACGGTGGAAATAGGGCAGCGGCGATTCGAACCGGAACATCTCCTGCACCGCCTGCCGCGTCAGGCCGGGGTCTGCGCGCAGCCTGCGGTGCTCGCCTGGAAAGCGTAAAAGCGCGTGCAGGCCGGAGCCGAGCACGTCGATCGTCGAGCCGTGCCCGGCCATCAGGATCAGCATGGCAAGCGAGATCGTCTCGTCGCGGCTTGCCTCGCCGGCCTGTTCATAGGCGATCAGCCGGGTCAGCAGATCGTCGCGCGGCCGCCGGGTCCGCTCGTCGATCAGGTGATTGAGATAGTCGCAGAAGTCGCGCACGGCGGCTTCGGCGGCCTGTTTCTGCTCTTGCGTGCGGCCGACATTGTAGTAGCGCACGACGTCCTCGGACCAGATCCGCAATTGCGGGCAGTCCTGATCGGGCACGCCGATCACCCGGCCGATGACATGGCCCGGAATATGAGCGGCGAAATCGCCGATGAAGTCGATTTCACGCTTGTCCGCCACCTCGTCGAGCAGGGTGTCGACATAGGCCTCGATCATCGGCCGTTGCCGCTCGACGAGAACCGGCGTGAATTCCCGGAACACCAGCCGGCGCTGGCGGTCGTGCGCCTCGCCCTCGCTGTCGAGCATATTCGTCTGCACGTAGCGCTCGTGATAGGGCATGTCGTGCATGCCCGCCTTGACCTTGAGCGCCCGCCGCTCGGCGTCGCCGAGGCGATCGTCGATCACCCGCAGCATGGTCTTGTCGAGCGCGACGGCCTCGACATCGGCGATCCGGGTCAGCATCCAGGTGTCTTCGCCGGCATAGTAGACCGCCCGTCCGCTGTCGCGCATCGCCGCATAGACCGGATAGGGGTCCTGCGCGAAGTCCGCGCTCAGCGGGTCGAACTGGATGGGTGGGCCGCTCACCGGCAGGTCCATGGCAATGGCGTATACGAATCCGTTCTAATGTATGCGAGGACAGACTACGAGCCCGGAACGGATCGCGGCAACCGGAAAGGAAGAGCCGACATGCGGATGACCACGCGCTTGCGGGAGTTGATCGCGGCGCCGGAGCTTTTGATGCTGCCGGGCGCGCATGACGCGCTGTCGGCGAAGCTTGCCGAAGAGGCCGGCTTCGACGCGGTGGTCATCGGTGGCCTGCCGGCGACCGGGTCGCTGCTTGCCGAGCCTGATACGTCGCAGCTTTGTCTGAGCGAGCTGGCCGAACACTACCGCCGGGCCGCCGACGCAATCGACATTCCGCTGTTCGTCGACGGCGATACCGGGTTCGGCAACGCCATCAACGCGCGCCGCACGACCCGCGAATTCGAGCGGGCCGGCGTCGCCGGCTTCTTCATCGAGGACCAGGTCTTTCCAAAGCGTTGCGGCCACACGCCGGGCAAGGCGGTCGTGCCCGCAGTCGAGATGATCGCCAAGCTGAAGGCAGCCCTCGATGCCCGTGTCGACGGCGATCTCGTCATCATGGCCCGCACCGACGCGCTTGCCGTCGAGGGTCTGGAGGCCGCGATCGAGCGGGCCAATCTCTACCGCGAGGCGGGCGCCGACCTGACCTTCGTCGAGGCGCCGCGCACCGTTGCGGACATGCGTCGGATCACGGCCGGGATCGAGGGGCCGAAATTCGCCAACATGCTGTCCTTCGGCGTTTCGCCGGACCTTGCCGCGGCCGAATTGCAGGAAATCGGTTTTTCGGTCGCCTGCTGGGGCATGACGTCGCTGTTTGCCATGGTCCACGCGGTGCGCGCGGCCTATGCGGATCTGAAGGCGCATGGCCGCGAACTGGCCGTGCGCGAGGCGATGGTGACGTTCGATGACTACAACGCAGCTGTGGGGCTGCCCGAGCTACGGCGCTTTGAGGAAGACACCACGGCCTTTGCCGAAGCGCTGGTGGAGGAGGGGGGCGGCGAGCCCAGGTCCGGGGCGTAACCGCGACCGGATTGCCGTCGCAGCTCCACTGCTGTCCGGTTAATTGCCGGATGCGGGGAACATCTGCGCGCGGAGTTCCTTGCCCGGCCGCGGCGCCCCTCCATTGTCATTGCCGGGCTTGTCCCACTGCTGTCCGGTTTATTTTTGTGGACGTAGTGCATGACATTGATTCTACTCGGTTTCAGACGTTTCGCGGCGTTTGAGACACGAACAGGGGGTCAATGTCATGCGGCATCACAATAGCGTTTTTCATCAGGTTCTGAAGCATGTTCCCTGGGGCGTGTTCGACCGTCTCGTCGACCGGCATCGGGCCGACTACCGGACCCGGTCCCTGACCAGCAAGGGGCAGTTCCTGGCGCTCTTGTTCGGGCAGTTGGCCGGCGCCTCGAGCCTGCGCGAGATCGAAGCGGGCCTGATCAGCCAGCGCGCCCGGCTCTACCATGCCGGCGGATGCTGCGTGGCGCGCTCGACCCTGGCCGATGCCAATGCCCGCCGCCCGGCTGCCCTGTATGGCGACCTGTTCGCCCATATGGCCGCCGCCGCCGGCCGCCGCACCCGCCGGCATATGGCGGATGCGGTGCGCATCCTCGATGCCACCCGCGTGCAGGTGTCGTCGCTGAGCGGCGGCTGGGTGGCGGCCGTCAAGGGGGCGCGGGCGGTCAAGCTGCATGTCGTCTACGACCCGTGCGCCGAGGCGCCCTGCCGCCTCGACGTCACCGGCCAGACCGTCAACGACATCACGCCTGCCAAGGCCATGCCGATCGAGCCGGGCATGACCTATGTGTTCGATCTGGCCTACTATGACTACGGCTGGTGGGCCAGGCTCGATGCCGCCGGCTGCCGCTTCGTCACGCGCCTGAAGACCAATACCAGGCTCAAGGTGACGGCCGAACACCCGGTGTGCGAACAGGCAACCGCCCAGGCAGCCGCCCAGGGATCCGCCAAGGGATCAGACCAAGGGCCGGTCATCGCCGACAGGATCGGCCTGTTGCCGCAGCGCATGAGCCGGTCGCGCCGCAACCCGTGCGCTGATCCTGTTCGCGAGATCACCGTGCGCCTGTCCACCGGAAAGACTATCCGCCTTGTCACCAACGATCTCGACGCGCCTGCCGAAGAGATCGCCGATCTCTACAAACAGCGATGGCAGATCGAGCTGTTCTTCAAGTGGATCAAGCAGAACCTGAAGATCCGGCACGTCCTGGGAACCTCCGAGAACGCCGTGCGCATCCAGGTCTATGTCGCCCTGATCGCATACCTGCTCCTGCGGGCTGCCAAGGCAACGCAGAAAGCCATCAGACAGCCCACCGCCTTCCGCCGCCTCGTCCGCATCAACCTCATGCACAGGCGACCAATCAACGCCCTCAAAAGCCCCGAGCCACCGCCCGTGGCAGACAACAGGCAGATGACCCTGTTCAATCAACAAACCTAAACCGGACACCAGTGGGCTTGTCCCGGCAATCTATGAACACAGATGCCAGCGAGGTGTTCATGGATGCCCGGAACACGTCCGGGCATGACAGCCGAGGGGGTGGCCAGGCTGAAATCAAAGAGCCCCGTCTCCGCTGAACCGAACAGCAATGGAACACGCTCGGGCATGACACCCGTAGAGCCGGGATCGGCCAATCACAGATCGATCTCGATCACCCCGTCCGGCTTCGCTGCGCGCGACTGGCACAGGATGATCTCGCTGTCCTGCTGCTTCTTCGACAGGACGAAGTCGCGGTGTTCGACTTCGCCGGAGATGAGGCCGCATTTGCAGACGCCGCACAGGCCGTCGGAGCATTTGACGTCGATGGCGATGCCGTTTTCCTGCAACACGTCGGTCGCCGCCCGGTCGGCGGGAATATGGAACTCCCGGCCCGACGCCATAAGCCGCACCGTGAAGTCGAAATTCTCGTAGTCGGGCAGGTCCGGCACCGAGAAATACTCAAGATGGCGGACCTCCTCCGGGAAGCCCTGCCGCTCGGCGGCCTCCATCACGCCCTGCATGAAGCGGTCCGGCCCGCAGGTATAGACATGCCAGCCGTCCTGATAGCCCGCGAGAACCTGATCTAGATCGGCGCGCGTGCCCTCCTGCGAGACATGCAGATGCAGCCGGTCCTTCCAGGGGAAGGTCTCGAGGTCGTTCAGATAGCCGGCGGTCTCGCGGGACTTCACCGAATAGTGCAGCTCGAAATCCGCGCCGATCGCGGCGAGCCGGTGGGCCATCGCGATCATCGGCGTAATCCCGATGCCGCCGCCCATCAGGAACGTCCGGGTCGCCGTCTCCTCGAGCGGGAAATGGTTAATCGGCTTGGAGATGAAGACCTTGCGGCCCTCGTTGAAGATCCGGTGCATCAGTTTCGAGCCACCGCGGCCCTCGTCCTCGCGCAACACGCCGATCTGATAGGAACTCGTATCGTCGGGATCGCCGGACATCGAATACTGCCGGAAGAATTCCGGCGCCACGACGATGTCGAGATGGGCGCCCGCCGTCCAGTCGGGCAGGGGAGCGCCATTCAGCGGCCGGAACTCATACTTGGTGATGTCGTCGGTCATCCTCTCGGCCTTGGTGACCTCGACCCGCATCACCGGGGCATCGCCGTCGATCGTGAATTCATGCGCCAGCCCTTCCGTCTCGCCGGCTTGAAGCCGCGCCTTGTGCTCGTCGGCCGTGATCATCGCCTGATAGGCCTCGATTCCCTTTTCCCGGTCGGCGGGATAGGGGAACGGCCAGGGCGGCGGGGCGAGATTGGCGGGATAGACGGCAAGCGTCTGGTCCTCGTATTTGAGATCGAGTTCGGGCTGCAGGTCGCGTTCGTTGACCGGATGCTCTGTCGGTCGGTAGGCACCGTCCTGCCCGATCTCGATGTCCCACCACCATTTCTTGACCGGGTTGAGCCCGCCATTGCCGACCGTGTCGTCGAGCTTTGCCAGCGCCGGGGCGAGCTTGGGCATATGCATCGCCGCCCAGCGGAACGGCGCCTCGGCGAACAGGCCCTCCAGGTTCCACGGACAGGTCTTCATGCAGCGCCCGCACATGGCGCCGCCCTTCGTCGTGATCCGGTAGGTGGCGCAGCGCTGCGAATCCGATTTCCAGATCTCGTAGCCGTTGAACATCAGTTTCGGCCCGGCCGTGATGGCACCAGAGGGACATTCGCGGGCGCATTTCAGGCAGCTTTCGCAAAAGGCCTGCAAGCCGAAATCGATCGGCTTGTCGTGTTCCATCGGCATGGTGGTTGTCACCACGCCGGACTTCAGCCGCGGCCCGAGATAGGGATTGAGGATCACCTCGCCGATCCGGCTGACCTCGCCGAGCCCGGACAAGAGCAGGAGCGGCGGCTGCAAGACCTCGCCGTCGAGCACCGTATGGGCTTTGGCGGGGTAGCCGAGATTGCGGATCTGCTTGGCGATGACACCGCCGAGCAGCGAGAAGCGCAGGTAGGCGCGCATCGACTGGGCGACCGAGATCCAGTCGTCGCCGGAGGCGCCCTCCATGGTCTCGTAGCCCTGGTCGATGATCATCGAGATCGCCTGGTCGTGCGGCGGATCGATCGGCTCGCCGACCGCGTCATGCGAATACCAGGTCCAGTCCGGACAGCGCGACAGGCCGACTGCGTCGACGCCGAGGAAATAGGACGTCGCCTTGATCAGTTCGGCGTTGCGGACGGGATCGGTCGCGTCGGGCGCAATCTCGGCGGCCGGCTCGCCGTCCTGGATCAGCACGAAGGCGCCGAGCGCCCTGCGCTGCGCCATCGAGGGGGCGGCTTTTCTGGCGTAATGCCCGCCTTTCGCGCCGTCCTGCACGGCCTGGCCGAAATCGCCGAACTGGGCGCGCGCGAACATGTCGGTACGCTTGGGCACCCGTGGCACGCGCGGCTCGTCGATGAAGGTGGTCGGTTCGTCGATCCGCTTCAGCTTTTCGAAGGGATGCGCCCCGTCGACATAGCGCCGCCGGGCATAGGGCTCGCGGTTCATCGCGTTCTTGGCAAAGCCCTTGCCAAGCATCCAGGCGACGCCGTGGGTCGTGCCGCGCGGCTGCTCGCGCAACGGCACAAGTGGCCTGTCGGGGGCGATCTCAAGATCGGTGGTCACGACGGCGACCCCGAAGCGGGATCCGATATAAGGGTTGATGAGGTCACCGTCCTCGACGGTCGCAAGGCCCGCCGCGACGGTCAGGACGTTCAGGTCGACATCGCTCGCGGCGGCCGAATGGGCGCGCGCGTCATAGCCGAGCAGCCGGATGTAGTTAGCGATGACCGTTGCCGTCTCCGCTGCCCTGAGCGCTGCCCGTGCCTCCTGCGCGTCCTGGATCCAGTCCGTGCCCGGCTCACCGGGCTCCGGATCGCGGGGAAACTCGTAGAGATAGACGATCGCGTGGGTGTGTCCGGCAATATCGGTCGGCGGCGCCTCCATCGATTCCTTCAAATCTGCCATGATCATGTCGATGCCAGAGGCGAGCGTCTTGGTCTGCTTGGTCCGCAGGTCGTCTGCGAGCCGGTCGATATCGGGGTTGCGCAGCGGCTCGCCAAGCGCTGCGTGCGGCGTCAGCGCGCAGGTGCCGACCATCGACGCGTCGCAGAAATAACCGAAGGCCTTCAGATGGTTGGCGCGCTCAAGGGGGTCGGCGGGGATGTCGGAGCGGGCCGGATTGGTGATGCCGATGCGGATCGCGTCGAGCATCGCCTGATACTCGCCCATCGCGTTGACGATCGATGCCGGCGCGTCGGGCCGCCGGAAAGAGACCGGCCGCATCGGCGGAACGGCGCCGAGATCGGGCATCCCGTCGGCGCGTTTCAGCCGCTCCAGCGGGTAGGGGCCCAGATGGACCGGGCGATCCTTGTCGGAGAAAAAGCGCATTTCTGTCGTGCCAACCGTTTGTTTCCTCTGCAACAGTCTATCAGGGAAACGCCCGGTTGCGACAGATTGTCCGTTCGGAGTCCGGTCAAATGGACCGTTATTCCGGCGTTACAGGCGCCCCAGTCCGGGTGCGGTGCGGGGCGTAGAGGCAGGCAAGGCCCAGGATGACGCCGGAGACGGTGGCGATCATGCCGGCGGCGCTGACGGCATCCTCGCCGCCGAGCCAGAGCGGCCCGTAGCCGGCCAGCACGAAGCCGAGCACGGCGGAGAGAGCCGCAAACAGGACGCTCCACCAGATTTGCGCCTCCAGCCGGTTGGTCATCAGCCGGGCGGCCGCCGGCGGGCAGATGAACATGGCGATCACGATGATCGAGCCGACCGCGTCGAAGGCGGCAACGGCCGCGACCGCCGCCGTCACCACCAGGCCGAAGCCGATCGCGGCCGTCGGAATGCCGATCGTGCCGGCGAAGCCCTCGTCGAATGTCGAGATCTTCAGGGGCCGCCAGAACACCAGCGTCAGGATCGCGATCACCGCCGTGACGGCTGCCATCCGACCGAGCTCCGGCGGCAATTCGGCAAGTGCTTGCCGGTCGAGAATCGACCCCCAGCCATCGGCGCCGAACCAGATCAGGCTCTCCAGATTGCCGTAGAGCGCGTGCTCGACGTCGAGGTGGACGTTGCTTGTGTCGCTTTGTTCAAGCAGCAGCACGCCGAAGGCAAACAGCGCCGTAAAGGCAACGCCCATCGCAGCGCCCGGCTCGATCCGGCCGAGCCGCTTGATCGCCTCGATCAGGATGACGGCGACGACGGCCGCGCCGGCGGCCCCCAGCATCATCGGCCAGGTCGAGGTCGTGCCGGTGATCAGGAAGGCGACGACGATGCCCGGCAGCACCACATGGCTGATCGCATCGCCGATCAGCGCCTGGCGCCTGAGGATCAGGAAATTGCCCGGCAGCGCGCAGGCGATTGCGGCAAGCGTGCCGATCAACAGCGGCGTCAGGCTCAGGATGACGAATTCGGCGCCCATTCCTTAAGCTCCCGCGACCATTGCCGGCCCGCCGATACGGCGGTCGAGATCGGCGATCTCGTCGCGCGTCAGCACCGCCTCGATCGGCGTCAGCCCGTCATAGCGACCGGAAATCGCCTCGTCGGTATAGACCTGCCGGGCGATCTCCCAGCGTTTCTCGTCGCGCAGGGTCTTTGCCGCCTGAGCACGCCCCAGATCGGTCGCGACCCGGTCCTTGCGGATCATCCGCGCCCGGCGCAGTACCGCGATCGTCAGCGGATCGTAGATCGGCTCGCCATGGGCAAGGGCAAGCAGGCCCTGCCGCCGGTGCACCCGGATCTGGAAGCGCTGATGGCGGATGATCGCCGCCAGCACGCCGCGGCCAGGCGCAAGCAGCAGCGAGGCGACGAAGACGGCGAAGCAGACCAGCACGATGATCGGGCCGGTCGGTATGCCCGGCGCCGCCGCCGACAGGGCGGCGCCAACATAGCCGGAGACGCCGCCGATAACGCCCGCGGCCAGCACCACCCGGTCGGTCCGCTCGGTCCAGAACCGGGCGGCGACCGGCGGAATGATCAGGAGCGCCACAATCAGGATCAGCCCGACCAGCTTCAGCCCGATCACGGTAACGGTCAGCACCAGCATCATCATGGCGAGATCGATCATCCGCACGTCGCGGCCGGAGGCGGCCGCATAGTCCGGATCGAAGGCGACCAGCGTCATCGGCCGGCGCAGAACGATAACGAGCGCCACGCAGACCGCCCCGCCGATCGCGATGACCACGGCGTCCTGGAACAGCATGCCGGCGGTCGCCCCCAGTAGGAAGCCCTCGAGCCCCGCCTGCTTTCCCCGCGACATGGTCTGGATGACGGTGAGCAGCACGATGCCGAAGCCGAAGAAAACCGAAAGCACGGCGCCGATCGCCGCGTCCTCCGACAGCCGCGTGCGCCGCGCGATCCATTCGACGATGAGGAGGCCGGCAAAGGCGCTGATGGCGGAACCGGCGAGCAGGCCGATCAGGTTGCGCCCGTCGCCGCCCAGAAGCGCCATGATGATGAAGGCAAGGCCGATGCCGGGCAGGGTCGCATGGGCCACAGCGTCGCTGACGAGGGCTCGTTTGCGCAGGAACAGGAAGGTGCCGCTCGCGCCGGCCGCCGCCCCCAGAAGGCCTGCGCCGATGCCCACCAGCGCGGCGTTGTAGCCCGATTGCAGCAAAAGGGCATCGAGGAAGCCGGGGAGCATCGGGTTTATCAGGCGCTGACCAGGTCGAGCTGGTCGATATGGGTCGCCGCCAGCCGGCCGCCATAGGTCGCCTGCAGGGTCTCGGCGCTGAAGGCGCTGGCGACCGGACCCTCGGCGAACTTGCGCACGTTGATCAGCATGACGCGATCGAAATAGTCGGTAACGGTCGCAAGGTCATGATGGACGCAGACAACCGTCCGGTTGTCCGCCTTGAGCGCCTTCAGCACAGTGATGATCGCCTTCTCCGTCGCCGCGTCGACGCCGGCGAACGGCTCGTCGAGCAGGAACAGGTCTGTGTCCTGGGTCAGGGCGCGCGCCAGGAACACCCGCTGCTGCTGGCCGCCGGAGAGCTGGCCGATCTGGCGGTCGGCGAAATCGGCCATGCCGACCCGGTCAAGGCTGTCGAGCGCCCGCTCGCGGTGGCGCGGCCGCACCAGTCGCAACAGGCCGAGGTCCCGGTAGAGCCCCATCATGACGACATCGATCACGCGGGTCGGGAAATCCCAGTCGACGGAGGCGCGTTGCGGCACATAGGCGATCCGGCCGCGGGCCCTTTCAAACGGCTTGCCGAAGACGGTGACGCTGCCCGACAGCTTCGGCACGATGCCGAGCACCGCCTTCAGCAGCGACGACTTGCCGGCGCCGTTCGGGCCGATGATCGCCGTCATGCTGCCGGCGGGAAACGTCGCGTCGACGGAGAAGACGACCGGCTTGTCGCCATAGGAGACGGTCAGTCCCTGGACGGCGAGCGGCACATCCGCGCCGATCGCCGTTTCGACCGTTTCGCCGTGGTCGGCGGCGAGTTCGATGGTCGCAGCGTTCATCTTGTCAGCTTCCCGCCGACAGGCGGTCGAGACGGCCGCGTGCCGGCGCCTCGCCGTCGAGCGCATGGGTGATCGTCGTGGCGTTGTGATCGATCATGCCCAGATAGGTGCCCTCATACGTGCCGTCCTGGCCCATCGCGTCGGAGAACAGTTCGCCGCCGATCGTAACCTCGTGGCCCTTCGCGGCCGCCCCTTCGACCAGGGCGCGGACATTGCGGTCGGAGACGGAGGATTCGACGAACACCGCCTTGATGTCGCGTTCCACCAGCATGTCGACCAGCTTGGCGATCTGGTTGAGACCCGCCTCGCTCTCCGTCGAGATGCCCTGGATGCCGACGACCTCGAAATCATAGGCCTCGCCGAAATAGTTGAAGGCGTCATGGGCGGTGAGCAGCACGCGGCTGTCCTGGGGAACGGTTGCGAGAACGGTCTTGGCGTAGTCGCCGAGCGCGGCGATTTCGGCGAGATAGGCCTTGGTATTGGCATCGAACGCTGCCTTTGCGTCCGGCGCCTGTTCGATGAGCGCGTCGCGGATGGCGATCACAACGCCCGACCAGCGGTCCGGGTCCATCCAGACATGCGGATCGAACTTGTCGGCATAGTCGTCATGCGACAACAGCCCGTCGCGGGGCAGGGTTTCGGCAACCGCGACCACCGTCTGCTCTTTTGCGGCATGGCGCAGGAAGTCCTCCATCTGGGCTTCCAGATAGAGCCCGTGCCAGAGCACGAGATCGGCGCCGACCATCGCGGCGATATCGCTGCGGGTCTGGCGATAGGCATGCGGGTCTACGCCCGGCCCCATCAGCGCCTTCACCTCGACCTGATCGCCTCCGATCTGCCGCGCTGCATCGGCGATCATGCCCGTCGTGGCGACCACGTTGATCGGCGTGTCAGCGGCCCTGGCCGGCGATCCGAACGGACCTGAAAGGAGAGCCGCCCCCGAAAGGGCAACCGCTACAGCGCCAAACACAACTCTCCGCCTGGATTTCAGCATCGATTTCCTCGTTCCGCCGGCAGGATCACCGGACCCTGATGATTAAGCTCCTTGGAATGAATATGCGAACGATTTGCAAAAATCAATGCTCTTGAGAACGATTTGCAACTAATCGTCATCTCGACCGGTCTGGTAGACTCCCGCACAGGGGCCTTCTCCGATACGATCTGGCCGTGATGTGGTAGTGTTTCGTGGTTCGTAGTTGCTCTGCTTGTTAAGGCCGTCGGGCAAAGATCCGGGCGGATCGATTTAAAGAAGACGATTTGAGTGGGGAGAGCCCATGGCATCTGTAATTTCGGCAGAGGAGGCCCGGACATTGCCCGGGCTGATGCTTAGGCGCATTGCCCTGTCGGGCGATGAACGCGGTTATCGCTACTATGACCGGCCCGACCGGACCTGGCGTGACTTGAGCTGGCGCGAGATGGGCGCCCTGATCGCCCGGTATCGGGCGGCGATGGACGCGCTCGGCCTCGACAAGGGCGACCGCGTCGCGATCCTGCTGCCGAACAGCGTCGAGTGGGTCGCCTTCGATATCGCCGCGATGAGCCTGGGCCTCGTCGTCGTGCCGCTCTACGCCCATGACAGTCCGGCCAATCATGTTCACGTCCTCAATGATTCCGGCGCCCGGCTGGCGCTCTTCGACACGCCGGCGCGTTGGGAGCTGATCGGCAGGACCGGCAGGAGCGTTCCCGACCTGTCGCATATCTGGGTCGCCGACCGGCTTCTCGGCAGTAAGCAGGAGGCGGACGACGCCCCGCTTGCCGAGCCGATGCGCAAGCTCTCGGAGCTGCTCCCGAATGACGCGGCCGCCGCTGACGGCATCGCTTCAGAAGAGGTCGCGGTCGCGCCCGGCGACATCGCAACCCTGATCTACACCTCCGGCACGACGGGTCCGCCCAAGGGCGTGATGCTGACCCATCACGCCATCCTCTGGGATGCCGAGGGCGTGACGAAGTTCATAACGCCCGCGTCGAGCGACACGTTTCTGTCCTTTCTGCCGCTTGCCCATGCCTTCGAGCGGACTCTCGGCTACTACCTGCCGATCATGGGCGGGGCGACGGTCGCCTATGCCCGGTCGATCGAATTGTTGCGGCGCGACCTGGTTTCGATCCGCCCGACGATCTTCCTGGCCGTGCCCCGGCTCTACGAGCGCATCCATGCCGGCGTGCTGGAACAGGTCGAGCAGAGCGCCCTGCGGAAGGTCATGCTCGACATGACGATCGATATCGGATGGCGCGACTTCGAGTGGCGCCAGGGCCGTGGTCCGCGTCCCGGCATCGGCGGGCGGCTTGCCGGGCGCATCCTCGACCGGCTGGTTGCCGCAAAGGTGCGGTCCGCCTTTGGCGGGCGGATACGGGCTTCGGTCAGCGGCGGCGCGGCGCTGTCCGATCAGGTCAGCCGGTTCCTCATCGGGCTGGGTCTGCCGCTCGTTCAGGGCTACGGCCTGACCGAGGCCGCGCCGGTGGTCACGGCGACGACTCTGGATGACAGCATCCCCGGATCGGTCGGCATGAAGCTGCATGGCGCGGAATTGCGGCTTGCCGGGGGTGGTGAACTGCAGGTGCGCGCGCCATCGGTGATGACCGGCTACTGGAACGACCCCGAAGCGACCGCGTCGGTTCTCGACGCCGAGGGCTGGCTCAGCACCGGCGATCTCGCCGACATCCGCGACGGCCGGGTGTTCATTCGCGGCCGGGTCAAGGATATCCTTGTCCTGTCGACCGGCGAGAACATCAATCCCGGCCAGATCGCCGACGCCCTGCTCAAGGATCCGCTGTTCGATCAGGTCTGTGTCATCGGTGACGATCGGCCCAGTCTCGCCGCCGTCCTCGTTCTGGGTCTGGAAGAGTGGAACCGGATGGCGCGGGATCTGTCGATCGATACGGGCGATCCGAATGCTCGGGAGGCCAAGGCGGCGGTGCAGAAGCACATCGACGCGGCGCTCGCCGATCTGCCGAGGATCGCACAGGTCAAGCGCTTTCACCTCGAACTCGAACCCTGGACGCCGGAGAGCGGCCTGCTGACGCCGACGCTGAAGATCAAGTCCCACCAGATTGCCCGGCATTTCGCCGCCGAACTCGATGCCCTCTACGCCACGCGGGTGGCGGCGTAGAGGCGCGGTTTGGTCAGAGCTTGATCCAGGCGGTCTTCAGATCGGTGTATTTGTCGAGCGCGTGCAGCGACTTGTCGTGTCCGTTGCCGGATTGCTTGACGCCGCCCAGCGGCACCGTCCCGTCGGCGCCGCCATAGGTGTTGACGTGGACGAGGCCGGCGCGCACCGCGCGCACCATCCGGTGGGCGGTCGACAGGTCCGAGGTCCAGATCGCCGCCGCCAGGCCGAATTCAGTTGCGTTGGCGATCCGCGCCGCATCGGTCTCGTCGGAAAAGCGCATGACGCCGAGCACCGGGCCGAACACCTCCTCGCGCGCGATCGTCATGTCCGGCGAGACATTGTCGAACACCGTCGGCTGCATGTAGAAGCCGCCGGTCTCTTCCAGGATCCGCTTACCGCCGGTGCGCAGCCGGCCGCCGTCGCGCGCCGCCGTCTCGACATAGGCCAGGTCCTTGTCCAGTTGCGCCCGCGAGGCCACCGCGCCAGCCTGGGTGTCGAGCGACAGGGGATCGCCGACGCGCATCGTTTCGGCAATCGCCGTGACCTTCTCGACGAATTCGTCGTGGATCGCCTCCTGCACCAGCAGCCGGGAGCCGGCGACGCAGACCTGGCCGGAATTGCGGAAGATGCCGAAGGCGGAAACCTGGGCCGCCTGGTCGAGATCGGCGGTGTCGGCGAAGACGATGTTGGGCGATTTGCCGCCCAGCTCCAGATAGACCCGCTTCAGGTTCGAGCGGGCGGAATATTCGAGCAGCCGCCGGCCGACCGCGCCGGAGCCGGTAAAGGCCAGCACGTCGACATCCATGTGCAGGCCGAGCGCCTCGCCGGCCTCCGCTCCGGTGCCCGTGACCACGTTCAGCACACCGTCGGGCAGGCCGGCCTCGGCGCAGATCTCGGCAAGCCGCAACAGTGTCAGCGAGGCGACCTCGGCGGGTTTCAGCACGACCGAATTGCCCGCCGCCAGCGCCGGGGCGAGCTTCCAGGCGCCGATCATCAGCGGGAAGTTCCACGGGATGATCGCGCCGACCACGCCGACCGGTTCGCGGTGGATCAGCCCGAGCACGTCGTCGGCCGTCGGAGCGATCTCGCCATAAACCTTGTCGAGCGCCTCCGCATAGTACCGGAAGGTGCCCGCCGCGCTGCCCGGCTCGGCGCGCAGCGCCATGGAGATCTCGGTGCCGTTGTCGCGCACGCCGAGCACGGCGAGGTCGAGGGCGTTCTCCTCGATCAGTTCGGCGATCCGGAACAGAACCTTCTTGCGCTCGGCCGGCGCCGCCCGCGACCAGGATCCGGCCTCGAAGGCCGCCCGGGCCGCCCCGACCGCCCGGTCGATATCCTCGCCCGAACCGTCGGCGATCGTCGTCAGCCGGCTGCCGTCGATCGGCGATATCACGTCGAGCGTCCGCCCGCCGGTGGCCGCGGCGGGCTTGCCGCCGATGAACAGGGTCTGTTCGGCGACGGGCAGGGCCCGGCGCGCGTCAATCGCGGATTGATCGGTCATTGTCACGGTTCTCTTCGTGTGGCGCTGTGCGACGAGTGCTGTGCGGCGGCAGATGGTTCATTATTTGATCCACCATATCATTTATCTTGCATTCTGGTTGAAACTCTGTCAATACGGACCCGTCGAACCGGAGGCCGAAACGCCGTTCAGCCATGCAGATCACCGACATATCCAAAATGCCGTGCGGACAGACCCTGCGCGCCCCGGAAGCGCCGATGGCGTTATCCGTGACGGGGCCGGCGTCATGAGCGGCGCGGCAACGGCCCTGGTGCTCGATTTCGGCGGTGTCGTCACCAAGACCCCGTTTGAGACGCACGGGTTAAGCGAGGCCGCGCTCGGCCTTCCGCCGGGCACGCTGACCTGGCAGGGCCCGTTCGATCCCGATGGCGATGCGCTGTGGCGCGACATGCAGGCCGGCAGGCTGAGCGAGCGCGACTACTGGCTGACCCGTACCCGCGAGGTCGCAGCGCTCGTCGGCGAGACCTGGAACACGATGGCCGACTTCATCCGCCGCGCCCGTGCCGGCGATCCGATGGCCTGCATCCGTCCCGAGGCGCTTGAAGCGATCGGCGCGGCGAAGCGGGCGGGCAAGAAACTGGCGGTTCTGTCCAACGAGCTCGATCTCTTCTATGGCGCGGAGTTTCGCCAGGCGCTGCCCTTCCTCGCCGATTTCGACCTGATCGTCGATGCGACCTATACCGAGATCCTGAAGCCCGATCCGCGCGCCTATGCCTTCATCACCGACGGCCTCGGGCTTGTCGCGGAAGACTGCGTCTTCGTCGACGATCAGCTGAAGAACATCCGCGGCGGCGAGGCCGCCGGCATGAAGACCGTGCATTTCGATGTCCGCTCCCCCGCAGAGAGCTACCGCGCGGCGCTTACCCTGCTTGGGATACCGCAATTCATGGAGGAACAAGACGATGTTGCGTGACAGCAATTTCCTGAAGGAAAACAACGCCCGCCACATGTGGCATCCGATGGCGCATCCAGCCGAGATGCAGGCCAATCCGCCCAAGGTGATCATGGCCGCCGAGGGCGTTTCGGTCACCGATGTCGACGGTCACTCGGTGCTCGACGCCGTCGGTGGCTTGTGGAACGTCAATCTCGGCTATTCGATCGATCCGGTGAAGAAGGCGATCGCCGACCAGCTCGACAAGCTGCCCTACTATTCCCACTTCCGCGGCACCTCGTCTGGTCCCGCCGTCGAACTGTCACATATGCTCAGCGAATGGTTCGCGCCCGACGGGCTCGTGCGGTCGTTCTTCACCTCCGGCGGCTCCGACAGCGTCGAGACCGCCCTGCGGCTGGCCCGGCAGTATCACAAGATCCGCGGCAACGGTGAGCGCACCAAGTTCCTGAGCCTCAAGAAGGGCTATCACGGCACCCATTTCGGCGGCGCCTCGATCAACGGCAACGCCAATTTCCGCCGCAACTACGAGCCGATGCTGGCCGGCTGCTTCCAGATCGCCTCGCCCTACACCTATCGCAATCCCTTCAACGAGGCCGATCCGGCGAAGCTCGCGCAATACTGCGCCGCCGCGCTTGAGGACGAGATCGCCTTCCAGGGTCCCGACACGATCGCCGCCTTCATCATGGAGCCGGTGCTCGGCGCCGGCGGCGTCATCCCGCCGCATGAGAGCTTCATGCCGATGGTGCGCGAGATCTGCGACAGAAACGGCATCCTGCTGATCGCCGACGAGGTGATCACCGCCTTCGGCCGCACCGGCGCCTGGACCGGCTCGCGACTGTGGGGCGTCCAGCCCGACCTGATGAGCACTGCCAAGGCGATCACCAACGGCTATTTCCCCTTCGGCGCCGTGATGATCAGCGAAAAGGTCGCCGAGGCCTTCGAGGCGAACGAGGATACGCGCGGCTTCATCGGCCACGGCTATACCTATTCGGGCCATCCGGTCGGCTGCGCGGCAGCCCTTGCCTGCCTGCCGGAAATCGAGAAGGCCAATGTCGCCGAAAACGCCGCCGCCCGGGGCACCGAACTGCTGGCCGCAGCCGAAGCGCTCAAGGAGAAATACGAGCGGGTCGGCGACGTGCGCGGCAAGGGCCTGATGGTGGCGCTCGAACTAGTTTCGGACCGGGATAACAAGACGCCGGCGGGCAAGGACACGATGGGAACGGTCATGGAGACCGCCTATCAGGCCGGCGTGATGATCCGCGTTTCCGGGCCCAACATCATCCTGTCGCCGCCGCTCGTCATCACCGCCGACGACGTGACCAGGATCGCCGGCGCGGTCGAAGCCGGGCTTGCCGCCGCAGGCTAGGATCGCGGGTCCCTCTCTTTTCGCGGTCTCCTGGATTGAGATGGTCGCAGGGTGATCTGATCAAGTGATCTCATCACCGAGCGGCCGTCTTGTCATCGGGTCGCGCCGGCCTATCGCTGCAGCGCGCGCCGATCCTGACGTCCGCGCAGCCGGCCTGCGACAAGGGCGACGGCGCCGATGAGCGCGCGGACCACGCCAAGCAAGACGCGTTCGCTGTTTCCGGGCGCCCCCGACGGGTGCCGGGACAGTGCGAGCGACCAAAGCGCCTGATCCGCGCTTCCCGGCGGCCCCGGGATGGACAGGCGCGTGACATCCTCCGAAAAGGCCGAGCGAGCGTGAATGCCGACCCGCCCGCGTCTCGCCGGAGGGCTGGCATGGTTGAATATGTTTCCATGCATCTTGCGAAGATGGGCTTGAAAATAAGGCCTTTCAATCGAGAACTTCTCCATAGTATATTGAGAAAAATTCAATAGGAGAAGGATATGGCCCGGCTCCCGTCGCTGCGCGGCCTGCAGGCGTTCGACGCGGTCGCGCGCAGCGGCACGCTGGCTGCCGCGGCCGAGACCCTGGCGATCACGCCGAGTGCCGTCAGCCACCGCATTCGCGGGTTGGAGGAGGACCTGGGCGTCCGCCTGCTCGATCGCCGGCCGAAGGGCTTGGCACTGACGGAGACCGGCCGGCGCTACTGGGCATCCGTCGAACAGGCCTTCGCGGTGCTGGAGACGGCGACCGACGACATTCGCGGGCCGGACCTGTCGCGGCCGCTGACCGTCAGCCTGACCTCCGAGATGGGGATACTCTGGCTGATGCCGCGCTTCAGCCGGTTTCGCGCCGCCCACCCCGATATCGACATCGCGCTGCTCAACACCTACCGGGTCGTCGACCTGGCCGCCGGCGAGGCCGACATGGCGCTGCGTTACGGCTATGGCGACTGGCCGGGCACGATTGCCGAACCGCTGCTGCATTATGCGGTGATGCCGGTTTGCGCGCCGTCGGTAATGGCGACGATCGAAGGCCTGTCGGTCCGCGAGGCATTCGACAGGGCGACCACGATCATGAGTCCCGATGGCGACTGGGACGACTGGTTCTCCGGCGCGGGCCTGCCGGGCTACGAACCGCCGCGCCGGATCAGCTTCCTCGACTACGCCATGGGCTTCGCCGCCGCTCTGTCGGGCGAGGGCATTTTGCTCGGCTATTCCGGCTATATCGACGACCGGGTCGCCTCGGGCGACCTGATCAAGCCGTTCGATCTCGAGGTGACGGTGCCCAAGCGTTATCACATCGTTTATCCGGAGGGCGGCCTCTCCGATCCCCGCGCGCGGGCGTTCCGTGACTGGCTGATCTCGGAACGGGACCGGGACGCGACGCTGCCGTCTGGCGGGTAGGCTGGTCCGGTCCGTGCTGCGATGGGCCGGGCGATGATCGGCGGGATGAGGGGAGTGTAGCGGGCGCTGCGATCATCGGCGGATCATGGAGAGTGTGGTCCTCTCCCTCGTCATCCCGGCCGAGTGTAACGAGAGCCGGGATCGGGGAGCCCCTGTCGGTGTCGATGGAACACCGGACCGGTCGGGTTCTCCGATCCCGGATCAGCCGGTGGCTGTCCGGGATGACGAGGGAGAGGGCGGTGTTGAGTGGTAACGTCAGTGTGTTTCGATAGCGCCCCCGGCGCTTGGAGCCGGTTCCGTACTGGTGCAACCGCCGTTCTGCGCTCGGCTTGGGCCTCGCGCGTTCGGCACTCGAAATGCTTTCGCATTTCGCCCGCTTGCGCGGACCGTGCCTCACCCCCCTACCGCCCGTCCTCGATCACCATCGCGGCGCCCTTCTCGGCGATCATCATGGTCGGCGAATTGGTGTTGCCCGACGTGATCCGCGGCATCGCCGAGGCGTCGATCACCCGCAGGCCGTCAAGGCCGCGTACTTTAAGGCGGGCATCCAGGACGGCGAGCGGGTCGGTGTCGATGCCCATCTTCGCCGTGCCGACCGGATGGAAGATCGTCGTGCCCAGATCGCCCGCGGCAACCGTCAGGTCCTCGTCGGACTTCAGATGCGCACCCGGCTTGTGTTCCTCCGGCGCATAGGGCGCGAGCGCCGGTTGCGAGACGATCCGGCGGGCAACCTTCAGGCTGTCGACCGCGACCCGTCGGTCCTGCTCGCTGGACAGGTAGTTCGGGCGGATATCCGGGCCGTCGGCGCCTGCCTCGCGCTTCAGGTGCACGCTGCCGCGGCTCGTCGGCCGGACATTGCAGACGCTGGCGGTGAAGGCGGAGAACGGGTGCAGGCCCTCACCCCAGGCGTCGAGCGACAGTGGCTGGAAGTGAAACTGGATGTTGGCCGTCTCGAACTCCGGCGAGGAGCGCGTGAAGGCACCGACCTGCGAGGGCGCCATGGTCAGCGGGCCGGTGCGGCGCAGCGCGTATTCGGCCGCCATCAGGCCGCGCCGGAGCGGATTGCGGTAGATGCCGTTGAGCGTCTCGATGCCGGTCACCTTGTAGACCGGGCGGATCTGTAGATGGTCCTGCAGGTTTTCGCCCACGCCCGGCAGATGATGCACCGTCTCGATGCCGAGCGCCTTGAGGCGCTCGCGATCGCCCACGCCCGAGGCCTCCAGCAGCACCGGCGAGGCAACCGCGCCCGCCGACAGGATCACCTCGGCGTTCGCGCCCGCCCGCACGGTGCGGCCGTCCTTCTCGAATTCGATCCCGACCGCACGGCGGCCCTCGAACAACACGCGCCGTGCGACGCAGTTCGTTTCAAGGACGAGGTTTTGCCGTTTCAGCGCCGGTTTCAGAAAGCCGCGCGCCGCGCTCCAGCGCCGGCCGGTCTTCTGGTTGACCTGGAAATAGGAACTGCCCTCGTTGTCGCCGGTATTGAAGTCGTCGATCTTCGGGATGCCCGCCTGTTCGGCGGCCTCGCGGATCCTGTCGAGGATCTCCCAGTGCACGCGCGGATATTCGACGCGCCAGTCGCCGCCGGAGCGGTGCAGCGCGTTCGGCGCGTCGATATGGTCCTCCTGCGCCAGGAAATGCGGCAGCACGTCGTCCCAGCCCCAGCCATCGAGGCCGATCTGCCGCCAGCCGTCATAGTCGGCGGCCTGGCCACGCATGTAGATCATCGCGTTGATCGCCGAGCAGCCGCCGATCACCCGGCCGCGCGGATAGGGCAGGGCCCGCCCGTTCAGGCCCGGCTCGGCCGCCGTCTTGAACATCCAGTCGGCGCGCGGATTGCCGATCGCGAAGAGATAGCCGACGGGAATGTGGAACCAGATCCAGTTGTCCCTGCCGCCGCCCTCCAGCACCAGCACCCGCTTGGCCGGATCGGCCGACAGCCGATTGGCGAGCACGCAGCCCGCCGAACCGGCTCCGACGATGATGTAGTCGAACGTCCCGATGCTCTCGGGCGCGGCGGTGCTGGTCATGAATATCCTCCAAAGGCGTCAGCAGGCCGATGAAACCGTGCTGATGTATACATTATTATCGCCGCAACGCCAGAGGCGTGAGAGGGGGCTTGCCGGGAATGGGGATAGATAGCGATCGGGGGGTAGCTGGCCGCCGGCAAGCCGGCTAGGGTCGGCAGGAAACCTGTATACGCAAGCGAGGACGTCTGCCATGCCGATCCCGGCCGCCTTCAAGGACCGCCTGTCGTTTCCCGCCATCGCCGCGCCGATGTTTCTCGTCTCCGGGCCGGACCTGGTCGTGGAGACCTGTCGGTCCGGCGTGATCGGCACGTTTCCCGCCCTCAACCAGCGCTCCAGCGAAGGCTACTCGGATTGGCTGTCGGAGATTTCGGACCGGCTGGAGACCGCCGATTGCGGCGACCGTCCGGGCCCGGCGCCGTTCGGCGTCAATCTGATCGTCCACCGCACCAACAAACGGATCGAGGCGGACCTGAAGATCACCGTCGACCACAAGGTGCCGCTGGTCATCACCTCGCTCGGCGCCGTCCGCGACCTGGTCGACGCGGTCCATTCCTATGGCGGTCTGGTCTATCACGACGTGATCAACCTGCGGCATGCCGAAAAGGCCGCGGAGGCCGGCGTCGACGGCATCATCGCGGTCTGTGCGGGCGCCGGCGGCCATGCCGGCACGCTCAGCCCCTTCGCGCTCATTCCCGAGATCCGCCGCATCTTCGACGGCACCATCATCCTGTCGGGCGTGTTGTCGACGGGCCGGCATGCGGCCGCCGCCGAGCTGATCGGTGCCGACTTCGCCTATTACGGCACCCGCTTCATCGCCACGCGGGAAAGCCGGGCGCCGGATGCCTACAAGCAGATGATTCTCGAGGGCAGGGCGAAGGATACCGTCTACACGCCCTCGATCAGCGGTGTGAACGGCACCTTCCTGCGCGCCTCGCTGGAGGCCGCCGGCCTCGATCCCGACAACCTGCCGCCGCCGGGCGAAATGGAGATCGGCTCGTCCGAGTTGCGGGCCTGGAAGAACATCTGGTCGGCCGGGCAGGGGATCGGATCGGTCGACGACATCCCGTCCGCGCACGACCTGTGCCTGCGGATGGCCGAGGAATACCACGCCGCCCGGCGCGACATGGCGGCCTGAGGCCGTCCTCTCCTACTGAATTCGCCGGCTGGCCCCGTCAGTCGGGCCAGCGCACGACCCGCCTGTACAGGTGCCAGGTGGCATGGCCGAGGACCGGCAGCACGACGATCAGGCCGAGCAGCACCGGCAGCATGGCGATGAACATGAGGACGCCGATGATCGCCCCGAACGCCAGCATCGGCACCGGGTTCTGCCGCACGCTTTTGACGCTGGTAACGATCGCGGTGATGAAATCGGTGTCGCGGTCGAGCAGCAGCGGGTAGCCGACAACGGTGGTCGAATAGATCAGTAGGGCGAAGACCGCGCCGACCGCGTTGCCCAGCACCAGGAAGAGCAGGCCGTGCGGCGTCGTCAGGATGTCGGTCAGCAGCGGCAGGAATTCCGGCCGGCGCAGGCCGAAGAAGCCCAGATACAGGGCGGCTGCGACATCGACCCAGATGAAGAAGGCGAACAGGTTGAGCATCGGCATCCAGCCGAGGCTGTGGCTGCCCGGTCCGGTGACGACGCCGAACACCGCCCGGATCGACAGCGGCGCGCCCGTTTCGAGGCGGCGGCTGACCTCGTAGAGCGCGATCGCGCAGAAGGGTCCGAGCAGCGCGAAGCCAGCGGCCAACGGATAGGCCAGATAGAACAGGCCGGTCATCGCCGCCAGCACGTAGACGAGGATCCCGCCGGCTGTATAGAACACGCCGACGGCGAGCCCGTAGGCCGGCGCTTTGACGAGATCGGACACCCCGCTGCGCAGGGCGGCGGCGACGTCGCCGAGCGTGATCGGGTTGATGTCGGGAACCACCTTGTCCGGTCCCCTGGACGTAAGCTCGCCGGGCAGCGGCTGATCCATGAGCGTTCCTCAAGACATGTGTTCTTGTCGTCTTTCGGCTCCCGCGGGTCGTCAGGCGCGAGTTTGCTGCCTGCCGGTCGCGAGATCCGCGCCCTCAATGCATACGCTGTTGAAAGGCGGAGTTCGTTGACCTAGGACAAACCTTATGACCCAGGACAAACCACGGTATCACACGCCAATCGGGAGGCCTCCGCAATGCCGTTCGAAAACCTGACGGTCCGCAGCCTGCGGGCGCGGCCCGTCGTCCTGCCGCTGAGGCGGCCCGTCGTCGCCCGGATTGCCACGATCACCGACTGGCCGATGATCCTGATCGATCTTGAGACCGAGGAAGGCGTGACGGGGCGGGCCTATCTGGAGCCCTATTCGGTCAAGTCGCTGAAATATCTGGTCGCCGCGCTGAACGATTTCTCGGCCGAACTGGCCGGCCGGCCGGTCGCGCCCGTCGATCTCTACGAGGCGGCGCGACGGTCGTTGCATTTCGTTGGCTATGAGGGGCTGGCGATGATCGCGGTGTCCGGGCTCGACATGGCCGCCTGGGACGCGCTGGCGCGGGCAGCAGGACAGCCGCTCTGCGTGCTGCTCGGCGGATCGGTGGGGCCGGTGAAAAGCTACAACAGCAACGGTTTGTGGCTGCATGCGCCCGACAAGGTTGCCGAAGAGGCGATCGAACTGCGCGAGGAGGGCGGCTTCCAAGGCCTGAAGCTGCGCCTTGGCCGCGACCGGCTCGCCGACGACATCGCGACGATAGACGCCGTGCGCGCAACGGTCGGCGAGGACATGGCGCTAATGATCGATTTCAACCAGGGGCTCGACATGGCCGAGGCGCTCAGGCGCTGCCGGGCGATCGACGATATGGGTCTTGCCTGGCTCGAGGAGCCGGTCGTCTACACCAATCTGGACGGCTATGCGCGGCTTGCCGCCGACCTGAAGACGCCGATCCAGATCGGCGAGAATTTCTACGGTCCGAGCGAAGTCCACAAGGCGCTGCAGCTAAAGGCCTGCGACCTGATCATGCCGGATTTCATGCGCATCGGCGGCGTCACCGGCTGGATGCGGGCGGCCGCGATCGCCGCTGTGGCCGGCATCCCGGTTTCCACCCATCTCTACCCGGAAGTCGCAGCCCACGTGATGCGCGTCACCGAGACCGCCCATTGGCTGGAATGGCAGGACTGGGCCGATCCGGTCCTGCAGCGGCCCTACGCGGTCGTCGATGGCGCGATCGAGATCCCGGACACACCGGGCCTCGGCCTGGACTGGGACGAGGACGTGGTCGCCCGCTACCAGGTGGAGATCTGACCCCCCTACGCCATGAAGCCCTCGAACCGGTCCTGCGCCTCGGAAATCGTCTCAAGCACGTCCCGGGCGCGCGGCCCCAGTTCGTCGGCGACGTCGTGCAGGATCAGGTTGATCATCGAGTAGATCGCCACCGTCGAGCTCAGGAACAGGCCGAGATCGATCGCCACCGGCAGCACGATATCGGCGCATTGATGGGCCCAGTCGCAGGTCTCGTCGCAGATGACGATGACCTTCAGGCCGCGCTCGCGGGCGAACGAAGCCAGGAGCGGGCCCTCCCGGCCATAGCGGAAGATATTGATCAGGACCAGCACCTTGGTCTCGGCCGTCGAGGTCAGCGGCTCGATGAAATTGCCGTTCATCCGCGTCACCGCCGAGACGTTGGGGCGGATATAGCCCAGATGGGTCACCATCGCGGCCGACAGGTGATGCAGGGTCAGCATGCCGGCGACGAAGACCGCCTCGCTATTGGCGATCAGGTCGATGACCCTCTTCCAGTCGTCGGTGTCGCGCATCGCGTAGGCGCGCTTGATGGCGAAACACTCCGCGTCATAGGCGTCGGCCGCCTCCTGATAGCGCCGCTTCTGCTTGTAGCGCTGCTCGTAGCGCGACACGCGCGGCCCGAAGCTCTCCTGGCGCAGCGCGCTCTTGGCGTCCTGGATCGAGGTGAAGCCGATCTTGCGGATGAAGCGGGTAACGGTCATCGCGCTGATGCCGTTGCGGTCGGCGATCTCGGAGGCGGTGGCCAGCAGCAGGCAATCCGGATTGGCGATGACGAAATTGGCGAGCCGGTGCTCCGACCGGGTGAAGGCCGGCATCGCGGCATCGATGCGGGATTTGAGCAGATCGGACATCGGGTCTTGGCGGTTGGTGTGTGGGGGTCGGGACGGCGGCGGCCGGCAAGGTGGCTTGATGTTAGCAAGCTATCGTGAGGGCAACAATGTTGGTTATTCAACACTCGAATGGGGGCGTTGCCCGGTTCGGCTGGCGCGATCAGGCGGGTGGGTTTGTTTCACTCCTGTCCGGTCTAGCGGGGACGGGGCCTTTGTCTTCAGCCTGACCGCCCCCTCGGATGTCATCTCCGGACGTGTTCCACTCCTGTCCGATTCCATTGCCAGGGCGCGTGGCTCGGCCGTTCATCGTGTCAGCTCTCTGATCCCGGATATTCGCTCACGTGAACTACGGAATGACGCGGGAGGGGTGGTGTCCGGTCCTCGTACACTCCGCAGTCATTGTCGGACTTGTTCCGGGCATGACATCCGAGGGGGTGGCCAGGCTGAAAATCGAAGCCCCGCCCCCGCTGAACCGGACAGCAGTGGAACACGTCCGAGTACGACGTCGGAAGTGGTGGTTGCGCCCCGGTATCCCTCTCGATCGTCATCCCAGACGGCCGTTAGGCCGAGCCGGGATCGGGGAACTCGGACGGTTCCCTGTTTTCTTCAGCCGCCACGCGCCGAGACGCTGCAGACGCGTCGCTCAGTCCCCCGACACCGGCCCATGCGGTCCAAGCCGCACGCCGGGTCGCAGCCGCGTATAGGGGATCCGCTCGATCCGGCAGGGATTGGCGCCGGGCGCCTCGGCGAACAGGACGTCCGCCGAAATCGGCTCGTAATCCGCCATGAAGTGGATCGCGCTCTTGACCGCGACGATCGCCTTCTCTTCCGGCTCGATGCCGACGGCGCGGAAGATCGCCTGATCGAGGTTCTGGCAGCGCCGCGTCCCCACCGCGATTTCCAGGCCGCAGGCCGGATCGATCACCCTGAGCGCCGCCATCGGCCCGAGCGCGCCTTTCAATCCGCCGAACATTGGTCCCGTGAAGGTGAAATTGCCGTCCGACAGCGCCTCGACCCGGACCCGGCAGGCAACCGCCGGGCCGCCCGACTCCGGGAACTGGCCGCCGATCTCGACATCGATTTCGGCACCGACACCGGCCGCATGCGCCGCCGCCGCCGCGTCGGGGTCCCAGATCATGCCGATGCAGGCGTTCTGCGCCTTCGCCTCGATGAGCGCCTGCAACAGGCCGGTGCTGTCGCCGGGCGCGCCGGCGCCGGGATTGTCCTGCGGATCGGCGATGATCACCGGCTTGTCGGCCTCCGCTGCGATCGCCATCGCCCTGCGCACCGTCTCGCCGGCCTCCGTCATCGGATCGCGGAACTGATCCTCGGCGTCGCGCAGGGCCGATAGCATGGCATCGGCAGCGGCGTCGACGGCGGCCTGGTCCGTGCCGTAGGCAAAGACCGTCGCGCCGACATCGGGAATGTCGGCCGGCGGGAAGCCGAAGGCGAAATCGACGGAGGCGACGCCGTCGCCCTCCAGGCCGGGCAACATGCCGTAGAGCCGTCCGCCCGGCTGCCGCATGGTCGGCTGGGCAACGATCGGGATGATGTAGTCGAGCTGCCGCCAGGCGCTGTGAAGCGGCGCACCGTGGTCGAGGCGTGTCTTCAAGAGCGATGCGGCCCGCGCGCCGGTTTCCGCCATGTCGATATGCGGATAGGTCCGGTAGATCGTCACGACCGAGGCGAGCTCGAAGAAGGTCCGGCTGGTATTGCCATGCAGGTCGAGACTGACCGCGATCGGCAGGTCGGGGCCGACGGCGGAGCGGATCCGGTTCAAGAGTTCGGCCTCTCCGTCGTCGAAGCCTTCCGGCACCATCGCGCCATGCAGGTCGAGATAGAGCGCATCGACCGGGCCGGCATCGAGCAGCCGGCTGATCAGTGTATCCGAAATCCGGTCGAAGGCATCGGCGGTGACGAAGCCGTTGGGTTCCGTCGCAGCCCACACAAGCGGCACGAGATCGAAGCCGCTGTCGGCGTCGATGAAGCCCGAAATCGGCAGGTTGAGCCCGGGAAACGTTTCCAGGATCGCCGCGCCCTCGGTGAGCGGCGGCCAGCTGCCGCCGGTGACGAAATTGGCGTAAGGGGTGGGCAGCGGCGCGAAGGTGTTGGTCTCGTGCTGAAAGCCGCCGACGGCGATGCGATAGCTCATGTGGTCGGCTCCCCGCCGAATACGGTTCCGGCGACGCCGATATCCTTCAGCGCCTCCGGCGCGACCTCGAAGGGATCATCGTCGAGCAGGCAGAAATCGGCCCGCTTGCCGGTCTGGATGGAGCCGATCTCGTGATCGAGCTTCAGCACATAGGCGGCCCCCAGCGTGATGCAGTTGAGGGCGTCGCGGACGGCGATGCGCTGATATTCGCCAAGCTGCCGGCCGGATTCGGTCAGGCGGTTGACGGCGCACCATGCAGTGAACAGCGGACCCATCGGGGTTACCGGCGCATCCGAATGGATGGCGAAATTCGGCCCGAAGATGTCGAGCGCGTCGCGGCAGGCATTCATCCGCCGCGCCCGGTCCGGTCCGATGCTCTTGGTCCAGTGCACGTCGCCGAAATAGTAGAGGTGATTGCCGAACAGATTGACGCAGATGCCGAGATTGGCCATCCGCTGGAACTGCGCCCGGTCGGCGAGTTGGACATGTTCGAGCGTGTGGCGGTGGTCGGGAAAGCTCGCCTGGCGCATCGCCTCGGCGATCGTCTCGGTGGCGAATTCAGACGCCCAGTCGCCATTGGTGTGGATATGCATCTTCACGCCGGCCTTGTGCAGCGCGTTGACGGCGGCGGTGAAGTGCTCCTCGCTCATGTTGAGGACGGAATTGTCCTTGCCGGTATAGTAGCCGGGCCACTTCAGCTTGGCGGTGAAGCCCTGGATCGCCCCGTCGGTGAACAGTTTCGCCGCCCCCAGCCTGAGCTTGTCGGTGCTCTGGGGTTCCAGCGCGTTGGCCCGCCGTGCCTCGTCTTCCGGGTCGCCGGCCATGGCGTTCATGATCGGCACGTAGCGGGCCGGGAAGGCGGGATCGGCGGTAAGCTGTTTCAGCATCGCGACCTCGCCGTCATGCAGGTCCGACAACAGGTCGGCGACGGTCGTCACGCCGCAATTGCGCGCCACCTGCCCATAGGCCCGCACCGCCTCGGCATCGCCGAGCGCCTGGATGCTGACCCTGGAGGCCTCCATCACCGGGCCCATCGCGGCGAATTCGTGCAACTCGCCGTTCGGCGCCCCCGACGCATCGCGGATCACGCCTTCGACATTCGTCCCGGCGGCGTAGCCGGCGACCTCGAGCGCCTTGGTGTTGCAGGTCAGCAGATGCATGTTCGAATGCATCACCACCACCGGTATGTCGGCGGAGACCTGGTCGAGGTCGTGGCGGTCGAGCCGCTTTTCATCGAGGAAATTCGGATCGAAGCCCCAGCCGACGATCGGCTGCCCCGCCGGCGCCTGTGCGGCAATATCCCGCAGCCGCGCGATGACGGCGGCATTCGTTGTTACACCCTCCCAGACGGTGCCATCCGGCGCGGTGCGCGGATAATGGCCGCAATAGGTGAACCGCCAGATGCCGCCGGCGGCGACATGGGCGTGCGCCTCGACCAGCCCGGGCATCATGACGAGGTCGCTGTAGCGGTCGTCCCGCCTGATCTCGCCACCCCAGCCATCGGCGCAATCGGCGCCGCCGACGGCCAGGATCCGCCCCTCGCGGACGGCGACATGGGTCGCCTCGGGTCGGTTCGGATCCAGCGTGTGAATCTTTTTTGCGTTGAAGACGGTTGTTTGCATCGAAAAAAGTTCTCCGTTTTGGCCGGAACGGATGTAGGCTGTCGGCTATGTATGCACATGAAGCGGGCACGTTCCACGCCCATGCCGGACTCTTGTGCTTGACACATTCGTGGGCATACGGTCTCAATTCGCGTTGTTCAAGACCTAACTCGGGGTGATAGAATGTTAAAACAACTAACACGGAGGGTGGCACCGCTCGCATTGCTCGTTCCGCTGGCGTTCGGCGGAATGGCGACGGCGCCGATGGCGTCGGCCGAGACGGTACTTCGAGTCATTCCACATGCGGATCTGAAGAATCTCGATCCGATCTGGACCACCGCCTACATTTCGCGCAACCACGGGTATCTGATCTACGACACCCTGTTTGCCATGGACGATCAGTTCAAGCCGCAGCCACAGATGGTCGACACCTGGGAGACCTCGGACGACGGCATGACCTGGACCTTCACGCTGCGCGACGGCCTGATGTTCCATGATGGCGCGCCGGTGACGTCGGAAGACGTGATCGCCTCGCTGAAGCGCTGGGGCGCCCGCGACGGCATGGGTCAGCAGCTCATGGGCGTGATGGGCGAAATGACCGCCGTCGACGACAAGACCTTCAAGTTCCAGCTCAAGGAGCCCTATGGCCTGGTGCTGGAATCGATCGGCAAGATCTCGTCGAACGTGCCCTTCATCATGCCCAAGCGGGTCGCCGAGACCGATCCGTTCGAGCAGATCACTGACTATACCGGCTCGGGACCGTTCGTGTTCTCCGCCGACGAGTGGGTGCCGGGCTCCAAGGTCGTCTACACCAAGAACGAGAACTACAAGCCGCGCGACGAAGAGCCCTCGGCGGCCGCCGGCGGCAAGGTCGCCAAGGTCGACAAGGTGATCTGGACCTACTTCCCGGACCAGACCACGGCGATGAACGCGCTGATGGCCGGTGAGATCGACTACTTCGAATCGCCGACCAACGACCTGGCCGAGGTGATGAAGTCCAATCCGGATATCGTCGTCGAGGTCAACGACCCGCTCGGCAATATCGGCTTTGCCCGCTTCAACTCCCTGCTGCCGCCGTTCGACAACGCCGACGTGCGTCGCGCCGCCATCATGGCGATGGACCAGAAGGACTATCTCGCCGCCGCGATCGGCAACGAGGAGTTCTGGAAGACCTGCTACTCGGTCTATCCCTGCGGCACGCCGCTGGCCAACGAGGTCGGCTCGGAGGTCATGAAGACCGCCGACAAGGAAAAGGCCAAGGCAGCGCTCGAGGCCGCCGGCTATGACGGCACGCCGGTCGTCATCATGCAGCCGACCGACGTTCCGGTCCTGTCGGCCTTCTCGCTGGTCACGGCGGAAGCGCTGCGCGACATCGGCATGGAAGTCGACCTGCAGGCGATGGACTGGGCGACGCTGACGTCGCGCCGCGCCAAGCGCGACCCCGTTTCCGAGGGTGGCTGGAACATGTTCCACACCTGGTGGATCGGCGCCGACGTCATCGATCCGATGGCGATCGCCTTCTCCGGCAACCCGGACAAGGGCTGGTTCGGCTGGCCGACCGACGAGGAACTCGAGAAGGCGCGGGCCGCCTTCGCGGTCGCCTCGACGCTGGAAGAAAAGCAGGAGATCGCCAAGAAGGTGCAGGAGCGCCTGTGGGCGATCGGTGCGTCCGGCGAACTCGGCCAGTTCTTCGTGCCGGTCGCCTACCGCAACAACGTCAAGGGCCTGATCAAGTCGCCGGTCCAGTTCTTCTGGAACATGTCGGTCGACTGAGGCATCGAGGTCGAACACGATCGGGACACGGCGTTCGCGCCGTGTCCCTTCTCCGTGTCCCTTCTCTTCGGGCCGGCAAACGGGCATGCTCCGGATGAGCAATCGGTGCCGGTTCCGCGATTGGCGGGCTGATTTCGGTCCGTTTCCAAGTTGCAATAGGCGGCCGCGGACGGAACAATAGCCGCAAAGGATACCGTTCGGGATACCGGCCGGGCTTGCGGATCGCCGGTCGGATCGACCGCTTTTAGGGGAACCACTCAAATGCTGCGTTACGTCGCGATGCGCGTGCTGTCGACCGTTCCGGTCATGGCGGTGGTCGCGCTGTTCGTCTTTGCGATGCTGCGTCTTGCGCCGGGCGATCCGGCCGCCGTCATCGCCGGCGACTACGCCACGGCGGAAGATGTCGAGCGCATTCGCGAGAACCTCGGCCTGAACGAGCCGATCGTCATCCAGTTCTGGCACTGGATCGGCGCGCTTGCCCAGGGCGATCTCGGCACCTCGATCTTCACCAACCTGCCGGTCACCACCCTGATCGGCCAGCGGCTCGAGCCGACATTGCTGCTGGCGCTGTCGACCCTGATATTTGCGATCGTCGTCGCCGTGCCGCTTGGCACGATCGCCGCCTGGAAGGCCAATTCGCTGGTCGACCGCTTCGTCATGCTGTTCTCGGTCGGCGGCTTCTCGATCCCCGTCTTCGTGCTCGGCTACATGCTGATCTATATCCTCGCCATGGAACTCCGATGGCTGCCCGTTCAGGGCTACAAGAGCCCCTTCGTCGACGGCATCGGTCCCTTCCTGCACCACATCATCCTGCCGACCATGACGCTGTCGGTGATCTATATCGCGCTGATCGCGCGGATCACCCGGGCCGCCGTCATCGAGGTGCTGCAGGAGGACTATATCCGCACCGCCCGCTCCAAGGGCCAGAGCGAGATCAAGATCCTGCTCACCCACGCGCTGAAGAACGCCGCGGTGCCGATCGTCACCGTCATCGGCATCGGCATCGCGCTTTTGATCGGCGGCGTCGTGGTGACCGAAAGCGTCTTCAACATTCCAGGCCTCGGCCGGCTCGTCCTCGATGCCGTGCTCGCCCGCGACTTCCCGATCATTCAGGGGCTGATCCTGTTCTTCAGCTTCGTCTACATCATGATCAACCTGCTGATCGACCTGTCCTACACCCTGTTCGATCCGAGGATTCGCTACTGATGGCCGTGACCCAGGACCAAATGCCCCAAAAGCAGCGGATTCCGGAGCATCTGACCGGCTCCACGACCGCCGAAGGGCCCGGCGCCGAATTCGAGGACGAGAACGCGCTGGCGATCGCCACCCGGCAGGAGCCGTCGATCTTCCGCCTGGCGCTGCGCAATCGCGGCGTCTTCTGGGGCGGCGCGCTGCTCGTCCTGTTCGCCGTGATCGCCGCGCTCGGCCCGTTCTTCGCCGCCGATCCGGTCGCGCTTAACCCGATCAACCGCCTGAAGCCGCCCTCGGCGGCCGACTGGCTCGGCACCGACTTCCTCGGCCGCGACCTGTTTTCCCGTGTCGTCAATGGTGGCCGCATCTCGCTGATCATCGGCATCGCGACCGCGCTGGTCTCGGTCACCATCGGCCTGCTGATCGGCCTGATCGCCGGCTATATCCGCTGGCTCGACGCGGTCCTGATGCGGGTGATGGACGGCCTGATGGCGATCCCGGCGATCCTGCTCGCCATCGCGCTCATTTCGCTGTCGGGCGCGAGCCTGCTCACCGTGCTGATCGCGATCACCATCCCTGAGGTGCCGCGTGTCGTCCGCCTCGTCCGCGCCGTCGTGCTGACGGTGCGCGAGGAGCCCTATGTCGAGGCGGCAATCACCGCCGGCACAAGGCTTCCGGCGATCCTCGTCCGGCACGTCCTGCCCAACACGATCGCACCGCTGATCGTCCAGGCGACCTATATCTGCGGCTCGGCCATGCTGACCGAGGCGATCCTCGGCTTCCTCGGTGCCGGCATCCCGCCGGAAATTCCCTCCTGGGGCAATATCATGTCCGAGGGCCGCACCTACTTCCAGATCAGCCCGTGGATCATCTTCTATCCCGGCATCGCGCTGGCGCTGACCGTGCTGGCGGTGAACGTGCTGGGCGACGGCTTGCGCGATACGCTCGATCCGCGGATCGCCAGAAAGATGCGCGCATGAGTGATACCGACAAGAAGCCGGTCCTTGAAATCGAGGGCCTGAGCGTTCGCCTGCCGGCGTCCGCCGACCGCGAATTCGCCATCGAGGAGATCAGCCTGACGGTGGGCAGCGGCGAACTGGTCTGCATCGTCGGCGAATCCGGCTCCGGCAAGTCGGTCACCGCATTCACTGTGATGGGGCTGATCGACAAGAGCGAGCTCAAACCCGCCGCCGGCAAGGTCCTGCTCGACGGCGAGGACCTGCTTCAGGCGACGCCGACGCGCCTGCGCGACCTGCGCGGCCAGGCGATGTCGATGGTCTTCCAGGAGCCGATGACCGCGCTCAATCCGGTCATGAAGGTCGCCGACCAGATTGGCGAGATGCTGGAGATCCACACCTCCCTGAGCCCGTCCGAACGCAAGGCGCGCGTGCTCGACGCGATGCGCGACGTGCATCTGCCCGATCCCGAGAAGATCTATCACAGCTATCCCCACCAGCTCTCCGGCGGCCAGCGCCAGCGGGTGATGATCGCGATGGCGCTGGCGCTCGATCCCGCGCTGCTGATCGCCGATGAGCCGACCACCGCCCTCGACGTCACCACCCAGGCGCAGATCCTCAAGCTCATCAAGGAGATGCAGCAGAAACACGGCACCGGCGTGATGTTCATCACCCATGATTTCGGCGTCGTCGCCGAGATCGCCGACCGGGTCGTCGTCATGCAGCATGGCCGGATCGTCGAGCAGGGCGAGACGGATCAGGTCCTCGGCAATCCGCAGCACCCTTACACCCAGCGGCTGATCGCCTCGGTGCCGAGCCTGCATCCGCCCGAGCGCGAACCGGTCGTCCGCGACGCGCCGGCGCTGTCGACGGACAGGCTGGAGAAGACCTACGGCACCGCCGGCATGTTCGGCTCGGGCCGCGTCGTGCGGGCGGCCCGCGACGTGACGCTTTACGTCAATCGCGGCGAAACGCTCGGCATCGTCGGCGAATCCGGGTCCGGCAAGTCAACGGTCGCGCGTTGCGTTGTCCGGCTGATCGACCCGACCTCGGGCGGGGTGATGATCGAGGGCGAGGATATCGCCACGCTCAGGGAAAGCGCGCTGCGCCCGCATCGCCGCGACGTGCAGATCATCTTCCAGGATCCCTATCGCTCGCTCAATCCGCGCCGCACCGTCGGCCAGGCGATTGTCGAGGGGCCGATGAATTTCGGCGTAAGCCAGAGCGAGGCGCATGAGCGGGCAAGCGAGCTGATGCGTATCGTCGGCCTGTCGCCGGACGCGCTCGACCGCTTCCCGCACCAGTTCTCCGGCGGCCAGCGCCAGCGCATCTGCATCGCCCGGGCGCTTGCCATGCAGCCGGAGGTGCTGATCGCCGACGAGGCGGTGTCGGCGCTCGACGTCTCGGTCCAGGCGCAGGTGCTGGAACTGCTCGACGACATCCGCAACCGCTTCGACCTCGCCATGCTGTTCATCACCCACGATCTCAGGGTCGCGGCCCAGATCTGCGACCGCATCATGGTGATGCGCTCCGGCGAGGTGGTCGAGCAGGGCCCGACGGCCGCCGTCTATAACGATCCCAAGCACGCCTATACCAAGGCGCTGCTGGAGGCGGCACCGGGCCGGGACGCCAATTTCGCCCGCGGCCCGATCTGATCGGGCAACGCATATCGCGACTTTCGGGGGAGTTTCCGCAATGACGAATGCCGCAGACGATGGCGGCGCCATGACGTCGCGCCCTGAAGGGACGTCACGCCTCGAGGGCCTGCGCGATCTTCCGCCCGACGCGCGGCGCGAGGCCGTCCGTGGCGCGGCCGGCCTCGATCAGGGCGACGCCGCGCTGCTTGCCGGCGAGAGCGTCCTGCCTGTCTCGCTTGCCAACGGCATGATCGAGAACGTCGTCGGCAAGTTCGAGCTGCCGCTCGGGGTCGCTGCGAATTTCACAGTCAACGGCCGCGACTATCTCGTTCCGATGGCAGTCGAGGAGCCGTCGGTCGTCGCCGCGGCCTCCTACATGGCGCGGATCGTCAGGACCTGCGGCGGCTTCCATACCTCCTCGACGCAGCCGATCATGCGGGCCCAGATCCAGGTACTGGGCGTCGCCGACCCGCATGGCGCCCGCCAGCGGCTGCTGGCCGACAGCGACGCGCTGATTGAGAGGGCGAATGCCCGCGATGCCGTGCTGATCGGTCTCGGCGGCGGCTGCAAGGATATCGAGGTCCATGTCTTCGAGGACACGCCCGTCGGCGCGATGGTGGTCCTGCATCTCCTCGTCGACGTGCGCGATGCGATGGGTGCGAACACGGTCAATTCCATGGCCGAGGCGATCGCGCCGCGGGTCGCGGAAATCGCCGGCGGGTCGGTGCGCCTGCGCATCCTGTCGAACCTCGCCGACCGCCGTCTGGTTCGCGCCCGCGCCGAGGTGACGCCTGAGGCATTGACCACCGCGACGCTCGACGGCGCCGACGTGGCGCGGGGTATCGTCGAGGCCTGCGCGCTTGCCGTTATCGATCCCTACCGGGCAGCGACCCACAACAAGGGCATCATGAACGGCATCGATCCGGTGGTGGTGGCGACCGGCAACGACTGGCGGGCGATCGAGGCCGGCGCCCATGCCTATGCCGCCCGCGACGGCCGCTACACGTCGCTGACCCGCTGGGAGGTGAGCGGCACAGGAACCCTGGTCGGTACGATTGAACTGCCGATGGCGCTCGGCCTTGTCGGCGGCGCGACCAAGACCCATCCCGCAGCAGGGGCCGCGCTGCGACTTCTCGGCGTGACGTCGGCGACCGAACTCGGCGAGGTCGTCGCTGCCGTCGGTCTCGCCCAGAACATGGCGGCGCTGCGGGCGCTTGCCACCGAGGGCATCCAGAAGGGCCACATGGCCCTGCATGCCCGCAACATCGCCATCCTGGCCGGCGCCGAGGACGCCGAAATCGACCGGATCGCCAAGGCGATGGCCGAATCAGGCGACGTCAGCGTCGACGGCGCGAAGGCCGTGATGGCTGCGGGGTAGATCAGCGCACCGGCATCAGTCCTCGGGATAGGGATATCCGGCCGGCAGGACAAACTCGCCCGTCTCCACGGCCGCCGCGCAGGCCTCTCCGACATCCGTGAACAGGTCGGCATGCATCGGGGTTCTTCGAACGGATGCGATCGTTTCGCCGGCGATCACGCCAAGCGCGGTTCCGAATTCGCCGGGAACGGCGGCGGCGCTTGCGTCTTCCTTCAAGCGCAGGATCACCCCGATGCCCGGAAAGACGGCCTCGATTATCGGATTTGCCGCAGTCGGCTGGATTGCGAGCACCTCGATCATTTCCGCGCAGAGGGTGGCTATCCCGGCCGGTGCGCCGCTGGCCAGGGTGGGCAGGTCCCGCGGTTTGGCGGCCTGGGCGGATGAGCAGGCAAGAACAAAGCCGGCGACGAGAGTGGAAACAAAGGCGGTTCTAAAGGACATTTTGATCTTTCCAAAAGAGAAATGAGTATTGAACGGATCGCCCGACAAGCTGCCGGCTAGCGGCCGCTTGCGTTGAACGGATAGCCGTCCGGCAGAGCATAGACGCGTTTCTTGATGGCGTTCTTGCAGGCCCGACCCACCGCGACGTAGAGGACTTTGTCCTGGGGTTGACGGGCGACGCTGCCGGATATGGCCGCATAGATCTGACCGAGTGCGATCGCTGTCTCGCCGGGGACTTCATCCTCGGTGGGGGCGAGAGCCATGAGCATTTCTATTCTCGGAAAACCCAGTCCGATGAGCGCGTCAACGCGATCCGGATCCATTACGGTTTCCCGGATGATGCTTTCACAGATTTCGGCAATACCACTCGCCGCGCCATTGGGAAGCGGCTGTCTTGCGATCCCGCCTGCCGGAAGCGCGACGGAAAGACCGAGGGCGACGGAAAGCCCATAAAGGACTGATAATCTTCGTGAAAAAGCCATCATAAATAAGTGTCCATGAATGAAGTGAATACCAAATGACACGGATCATGACGCGTCTAACTAAGATGCGCAAGCGGTCGGCCCGGGCAGAGGGCTTTCAGCGCGACCGGTCCCGACGGCCGGCTCCGGATGAAACCGGACGCCAATCACAGACGTCCAAGCGCCTTGCGCTTTCGCCGGCCTTCGGGTAATCCCGTCCGTGGGACACCCCTCCCCAACGAGGGGCACCTATCTGGAAGGGTAGTACATCATGACGATACCGACGCAACCGGCCGTGCGGCCGGCCGTACCTGATTTTTCATCAGGCCCCTGCGCCAAGCGGCCGAACTGGTCGACGAAACATCTCGAAGGCGCGCTTCTGGGACGTTCCCACAGATCAAAACCCGGCAAGGCCCGCCTGCTTGATGCGATCGAGCGGACACGGGCAATCCTGCAGGTTCCCGACGACTACAGGATCGGCATCGTGCCGGCCTCCGATACCGGCGCCGTCGAGATGGCGCTGTGGTCGCTGCTCGGCGCGCGCGGCGTCGACATGCTGGCCTGGGAGAGCTTCGGCGAAGGCTGGGTGAGCGACGTCGTCAAGCAGTTGAAGCTCGACGCGCGCCTGCTGAAAGCCCCCTATGGCGAACTGCCGGACCTGGCACAGGTCGACTTTGCCCGCGACGTCGTCTTCACCTGGAACGGCACCACCTCCGGCGTGCGCGTGCCCGACGGCGACTGGATCGCGGCGGACCGCGATGGCCTGACGATCGCCGACGCGACGTCGGCCGCCTTCGCCCAGCGGATCGACTGGCTAAAGCTCGACGTCGCGACCTTCTCCTGGCAGAAGGCGCTCGGTGGCGAGGCGGGGCACGGTATGCTGATCCTGTCGCCGCGTGCGGTCCAACGGCTCGAAACCTACACGCCCCCCTGGCCGCTGCCGAAGGTCTTCCGGATGACCAAGTCCGGCAAGCTGAACGACGGCATCTTTCGCGGCGAAACAATCAATACGCCGTCTATGTTGTGTGTCGAGGACTATCTCGATGCGCTGACCTGGGCCGAAGCGATCGGCGGGCTCGACGGCCTGATCGCCCGCGCCGACGCCAATGCGGCAGCGCTGGCGGCCTGGGTCGACCGGACGCCGTGGATTAAGAACCTCGCCGCCGATCCGGCGGTCCGGTCGAACACGTCGGTCTGCCTCGCTTTCACCGATCCGGAGATCACCGCCCTGCCGGTCGCCGACCAGTCGGCGTTTGCCAAGCGAATGGCCGGCCTGCTCGACGCCGAGGGCGTCGCCTATGATATCGCCCACTACCGCGATGCGCCGCCGGGCCTCCGCATCTGGTGCGGCGCCACCGTCGAGACGGCCGATATCGAGGCGCTCGCGCCCTGGCTCGACTGGGCCTTTGCCGCCGCCAAGGCCGCCGAGGCGGCCTGACCGAGCCCGTATCGTCCGACTTGATTGCAACCGTCATTCCGGCCGTCATATCGCGGTGGCCGGAATGACGAGGTTCAGAGCTTTTACCGATACCACAAGGACTTGCACCCATGGCTCCCCGCGTTCTGATTTCCGACAAGCTGTCGCCCGCCGCCGTTCAGATCTTCAAGGATCGCGGCATCGCGGTCGATTTCGAGCCCGAGCTCGGCGCCGACAAGACGGCCTTCGCCGCCAAGGTCGGCGCCTATGACGGGCTGGCGATCCGATCGGCCTCCAAGGTCACCGAGAAGGTCATCGCGGCGGCTGAAAACCTGAAAGTGATTGGCCGCGCCGGCATCGGCGTCGACAATATCGACGTGCCGGCGGCGACCAAGCGCGGCATCATCGTGATGAACACGCCCTTCGGCAATTCGATCACGACGGCCGAGCACGCGATCTCGATGATGCTGTCGCTCGCCCGCCAGATCCCGGCCGCCGATGCCTCCACCCAAGCCGGCAAATGGGAGAAGAACCGCTTCATGGGTGTCGAGGTGACGGGCAAGACGCTCGGCGTCATCGGCTGCGGCAATATCGGCTCGATCGTTGCCGACCGGGCGCTGGGGCTGAAGATGAAGGTGATTGCCTTCGACCCCTTCCTGACGCCGGAACGGGCGCTCGATCTGGGCGTCGAGAAGGTCGAGCTCGACGCCCTGCTCGCCCGTGCCGACTTCATCACCCTGCACACGCCGCTCACCGACAAGACCCGCAACATCCTGTCGGCGGAGGCTTTGGCGGCAACGAAAAAGGGCGTGCGGATCATCAATTGCGCCCGCGGCGGACTGGTCGACGAGGAGGCGCTGCGCGCTGCGCTCGAGGAAGGCCATGTCGCCGGTGCCGCCTTCGACGTCTATTCCGTCGAGCCGGCAAAGGAGAACGCCCTGTTCGGCGCGCCGAACGTCATCTGCACGCCGCATCTGGGCGCGGCGACGACGGAGGCGCAGGAGAACGTGGCGTTGCAGGTCGCCGAACAGATGTCGGACTATCTGTTGACCGGCGCGGTGACCAACGCGCTCAACATGCCGTCGATCTCGGCGGAGGAAGCGCCGCGGCTGAAGCCCTTCGTGACGCTGGCCGACCAGCTCGGATCGTTTGCCGGCCAGCTTACGGAGACCGGCATTCGCGGCATCCGCGTCGAATATGCCGGCGACGTTGCCGAGATGAACACCCGCGCCCTCGGCTCGGCGGCGATTGCCGGCGTGCTGCGGCCGCTGTTGCAGGACATCAACATGGTCTCGGCGCCAGCGATTGCCCGCGATCGCGGCATCCAGGTCGAGGAGGTGCGCCGCGAGCAGTCGGGCGCCTATGAGAACTATGTCCGCCTGACGGTGATCACCGAGCGCCAGGAGCGCTCGGTCGCCGGCACGGTCTTCTCCGACGGGCGGCCCCGGGTCATCCAGATCAAGGGCATCAACATGGAGGCGGAGCTGGCGCCGCACATGCTCTACGTGACCAACGAGGACAAGCCGGGCTTCATCGGCAGCCTCGGCATGATCCTCGGCAACACCGGCGTCAATATCGCCCGGTTCAGTCTCGGCCGGCAGGCGCCGGGCGGCGATGCCATCGCGCTGGTCGAGATCGACGAACCGCTTGCCCCGGACGTGCTGGCGGCCGTCAACGCGCTGCCGCATGTGCGCCAGGCAAAGCCCCTGGCGTTTTAGGCGCGCGGGCTCAGAAAATCCGCGATCGCGTTGCCGCTGGCGCGGGCATAGATGCCGCGCCGCGAGGCCGCATTTCCGGTGATGCGATGCAGGGCGACGGCCATTTCCGCCGCCCTGATCACCGTGGCGATGCCCTCGACGACCAGCGCGCCGTTGACCGTGAACGGCTGCATGTAGGACAACAGCAGCATCGGCATGCCGCCGGACGGGATCAGCACATCGGCTCCGGCGTCGACCAGCGGGCGCAGCCTGGTTTCGAAGTCGCGGCGGATCTCCTCGCGGATCGCATCGTCCTCGAGGCCTGCCATGAAACGCTGGACGTCCGCCTCGATCGCCGCGACGCCCACGACCCGGCTGTCGAGCCCGTAGGCCGCAATCTGTGCCTCATGGATCGGCACGAAGACCGGATTGATCGTGACGAGGCCGATCCTGCGGCCGAGCGTGCAGGCGTGCAGCAGGTTGGCTTCGCCGAGCCCGATGACCGGGATGTCGACGGCGCCGCGCGCCTCCAGCAGGCCGCCATCGGGGAAATGGCCGATGACGAAGGCGTCGAAGCCCTGCTCCTGCGCCTTGATGGCGTTGCGGATGGTCTGGTCGGCGCAACGGAACTCGGTCAGCGCATGGAAATGGCGGTCGGGCGGTGTCACCCCGACCATCTCGATGTCCGTATTCGGTGATTTGACGGCCGCGAACCGTGCCTGCATCTGCCGGAAATAGGGGGCCTGGTCGTCAGGGTCGATGAAGCTCTGATACCAGATCCGGATCGGTCCTGCGTCGTCTGCCATGCGCCCCTCCTCGGGCTGCCCTATGATCGCGCGATCAGGTTCCTCAGCTTGCCGAGCGCGGTTTCGGTGTCCTCGCCATAGGCGATCGTCCCGGCGAAGGTGCCCTCGGCATCCATCAGATAGATGGTCGCGGTGTGGTCCATCGTATAGCCGCCATCCTCCAGATTGACCTTGCGCGAAAACACCCGGAACGCCTTGGTCATGTCGGAGACCTGTTCCGGCGTGCCGGTCAGCCCGACGATGCGGCTGTCGAAGGGCGAGATATAGTCGCTCATCACCTGCGCGGTGTCACGCTCGGGATCGACGGTGACGAAGCTGACATTGAGCTTATCGGCCTCCGGTCCGAGATCCTCCATCAGCGTGCTGATGTCGTACAGGCTGGTCGGGCAGACGTCCGGGCAGTGGGTGAAGCCGAAGAAATAGACCGACGGCTTGCCGACAAAGTCCTGATCGCTGACCGGCTTGCCGGTGTGGTCGACCATGGTGAAGGCGCCGCCGATGGCGGCGACGCCCGAGCCCGTTCCGGGCTGGCCGAGCAGGCTGTCCCGGATATTGGGGCTGACCAGAACCGCCACGGTCAGGCCCGCGACCAGGACGACGAGTATCCAGGCTGTCCAGCGAATGGTGCGCATCGGTTCCGATCCTCAGGGTTCGTCTTGTCAGTGCTTGTGGCCGGGATGCATCTTGGAGCCGACCGGCCCGGCCGGCATCATGATCTCCAGCTCGCCGGCTTTTTCGAAGACCAGGGTGACCGGGATCATCTCGCCTTCCTTGAAGCCGTCGTCGACGCCCATGAACATAACGTGATAGCCGCCCGGTTCCAGGGTGACCGAGCCGCCGGCGGGGATCTCGAGGCCGTCGGCCAGTTCCCGCATCTTCATGACGCCGCCGTCCATTTTCATTTCATGAACTTCGCCGCTATTGGCGCGCGGTGACGACAGGCCGACGAGCCGGTCCGGTTCGCTGCCGGCATTGGCGATCACCATGAAGCCGCCGCCGACGGCGGCTGAAGGCGGCATCGCCCGTGTCCAGTGGTCCGAAACGGTGATATCGCCGGCGGTGTGGGTCTTCTTGGCGTGGTCGTCCGCCTGGGCGGTCAGGGGAAGGGCGAGGGCGACGAGCGTCGCGAGCGTGAGCGCGAGTTTGCGCATGGGATGTCTCCTGTTGGCAGGGAAATGAGTGTTCGGCCGCCGGCGCGTGCCGGGGCCGTTTGCGGTTGATCTCAGGCCAACGGGGACGGGGGCGCGCGGATGGCGCCGGGCAGGGCGGGGGACGCGGAAACGTTGCGGTCGTCGTGGACGGCGTGAATAGGCTGCGCCACCAGCGTCGGCAGACCCGCCGGGACGATTGTCTGTCCGGCAAGGCCGGATGAACCGGTATGGACGCAGCCGTTCAGGCAGCAGGTATCGTGCCGGTCGGGAACGGAGGTCGGGTCGGTGATGCGGACGAAGCCGTCGCTGGTGCAGATCACGACCGTGCCGTCGGCAAGCCGTGTCGCGCCGATCGCCGCGTGCAGGCCCACTGCTGTCAGCAGCACGGGCACGAGTAGAGCCATCATCGCCAGGGTGGCGAAGGGGCGACGCTCGCGGATCAGGGTCTGTAGGACACCGACGGGTCTCATACCGGCCAGTCTAGCGGGGAATGGGGCGAAAATACACGCGACAGTAAGGCGCGGTCCGCCCGAAGGGCGGCTTCGAGAGCGCCAACGGCGCTATCGAACTTTTCCCCTGCCCTCCCTACGGCATCGGGATCGGCTGGCCGCGCGCCGGCACGTCATAGCCCTTCTGGACGGCCGGGCGCTCGGCGATCCGGGTGTACCAGGCCTTGACGTTGGGAAAGTCGTTGAGATCGATCCGCTGCCACTCGAAACGCGAGGCCCAGGGCCAGGTGGCGATGTCGGCGACCGAGTAGTCGCCGGCCAGGAAATCGCGGCCTTCAAGCCGCTTGTCGAGCACACCGTAGAGCCGCTGGGTCTCCTTGCCGTAGCGCGCCTCCGCATAGGGCGCCTTGCCCTCGTTGAACTTCAGGAAATGATGCGCCTGGCCGAGCATCGGACCGAACCCGCCCATCTGCCACATCAGCCATTCCATCGCCGACCAGTAGCCGGCCTCGTCGGTCGGCATAAGCTTGCCGGTCTTCCTGGCCAGGTAGAGCAGGATCGCCCCGGACTCCATCAAAGACAGGCCGGTATCGCTGTCGACGATCGCCGGGATCTTGTTGTTCGGGCTGATCTTCAGGAAGTCCGGCGCGAACTGATCGTCCTCCATGATGTTGATCTCGTGCACCGTGTAGGGCAGGGCGAGTTCCTCAAGGGCGATCGAGACCTTGCGGCCGTTCGGCGTGGACCAGGTGTAGAGATCGATCACGGTGTTCTCCCGGAGTTTATTGTCTGATGAGAGGCGGAATCCGGCCGGGCGGTGCTGCCACCGCCCGGCCGGACATGGCCGGAGCTGAGCCTCGGACTGTAGCGCTTTTGCGCGCCACGTCACCCGTTATCGCAGTTCCACCGCGTAGGTTTCGACCGGCACGGTCTCCTCGATCAGGCCCTGGTCCTTCATGAAGGCGCCGAACCGCTCGTAGCGGCCGGTGTCGAGCGCCGCCGGGCGCTTGGCGAAGCGCCGCAGGGTGTCGAACCAGGCGCGCCGATTGAGTTCGTCGTCAAGATCGGGATGGGCCTTGATGAACAGCTCCCAGCCTTCCTGCGGATGGTTGGTGAGCCAGATCGTCGCTTTCTCGGTCGCATCGAGGAAGGTCAAGTGGCGCGGATCCTCAAGCGTGTCGTTATGGGCGATCAGGATCAGTTCGTCATAGACCGGAACGCCATTCTCCTCCGGGTAGAAGGCACGGCCGGGACGCTCGTCGATATCCATCTGGTTGAGCTCGAAATTGCGGAAGGCGCCGATCACCGCATCGACCCGGCCGGCATAGAGCGACGGCGACAGGCTGAAATTGACGTTGATCAGCTCGACATCGTCGAGCGTCAGGCCTACGGGATCGAGCATCGTTGCAAGCAGCGCGTCCTCGAAGCCGCCGACCGAGAAGCCCACCGTTTTGCCCTTCAGGTCGGCAAGCTCGGTGATCGGGCCATCTTCCAGCACCACCAGCGCATTGAGCGGCGTCTCGACGATCGTGCCGACCCGCGTCAACGGCAGGCCTTCGGCGACCTGCAGATAGAGGCTCGGCTGATAGGACACGGCGAGATCGGCCTGGCCGGCGGCAACGAGCCGTGGCGGCGCGCTCGGATCGGCTGGCGGCACCAGTTCCACGTCGAGGCCCTGGTCGGTGAAATAGCCCTTTTCGGCGGCGATGATGAACGGTGCGTGGTCGGGATTGACGAACCAGTCGAGCAGGACGGTGTATTTCTCCGCAGCCTGCGCTGCGCCGGGAACAAGGGCGGCGAGCAGGGCAAGAGACGCTAGCAGGTTTCGCATGAAGGGACTCCGTTTGCGAGGGGTTGCGAACAAATGAAAAAGAGGGGCTCGGCGAGAGAGGCTCAGCGGGAGCGTTCAGGGCGCCTCGCTGACCCAGGGCGTCAGGCGCCGGGCGAACAGGTCGACGCCGGCGCGGATGATCAGTGCCATCGCGGCAAGCAGCACGAGCGCGGCAAACAGCGTGTCGGTCTGCATGCGGGCATTGGCCTGCAGCATGACGAAGCCGAGGCCCGCCGATGCGCCGACCCATTCGCCCACCACCGCGCCGATCGGCGCGACGGCGGCGGCAACACGCAGGCCCGAGGCAAGGCCCGGCAGTGCCGAGGGCAGGCGGATCAGCCTGAGCGTATCGAAGCGCGAGGCTCCGGCGATCGTCGCCAGGTCGAGCAGGCCCGGGTCGGTGCGGCGCAGGCCGTCGAGAAAGGCCGACGCGACCGGAAAGAAGATGATCAGCGTCGCCATCACGATCTTCGAGGCAAGACCGAAGCCGAACCAGATCACCAGGAGCGGCGCAATCGCGAAGACCGGCAGGGCCTGGCTTGCCACCATCACCGGCAGCATGACGCGGCCGGCGGCTGGGAACAGGCTGGCGGCAAGGGCGGTCGCGCAGCCGAGCGCGGCGCCGACGATCAGCCCGAGGACGATCTCGGTTCCCGTGATGAGGGCGTTATGGGCGAGGAAGGCGGGTTGGGCGGCAAGGGCCGCGGCAATCCGCGTTGGCGTCGGCAGGATATAGGCCGGCACCGCGAGCACGGTGACGGCGATCTGCCAGACGGCCAGCAGACCGGCCGTGACGGCGGCGATACGCAGGATCCGCGACACCACGAGGCGGGTCACGGTAGACCCCCCGGGATGGGGGCTCCCGCAGTGCAATGGACAGGCATGTTGGATCTCCCCTGCGTCGTCAAACAAGGAGATCCGGGGAATTCTGGCGTAAAGGGGAACAGGTTCCAGTCCCTTCGCCGGCATGACCCGGATCAGGTTCGAAGGGTTCGAACGACCGGTCCGGCCGGCGCGTCCATCTCAGCTCCCTGCGGAGCACCCCTTGGAATCAGGCGCTACAATTGCGCAGCGGCGCGTGCGACGCAAGCCCGCGCCGCCGGTTATTCGATGGTGCCTAGCTACCCCAGGCGGTGAAGGCCTCCTCGAAGACGCGGCCGCCGGTTTCGCCCTTGGCAAGCGACAAGACGGCGCGGCCGCCATCCTTGTAGGCGATCGGGATGTCGATGAAGTCGCGGGTCTGCATCTCCGATACATTGCGGGCCTGGTCCAGATCGGATTCCGACAGGCCGACCAGGAAATAGCCGTCCATGACTGGCACCACGGCGCCGACCAGTGGCTGGCCGGTGGAGCGCGGCGTCGCCTTCATGAAGATGCCGGGAATGTTCGCGACGCCTTCATTGGCAAAGCCATCGCCGGCATCGAAGACGAGCTCGATGAGATGGCTCGCCGGCAGGGCCTGGTCCAGGTTGCGGCGGATGGTCACCACCAGCCGGAGGTCCTTGTCGGGAATGGCGACGGTGCCACGAATCACCTTCTCAACGCCGTTGATCGCCTCGGCGTCTTCGGCCAGCACCCAGTCCACCGATCCGCCGACCGAGCTTGCCGGCGTCGTGCTGTCGCCGGTTTCCTCGACCAGCAGCGCCTGGGCGATCCGCTCGCTGCCGGTTTCGCTTGCCGCGGGCTGGCCGTCGTCGCGGGCCGGCAGTTCGGCCGCCGTCTGGCCGCCGGTCCCGCTCTCGTTCGTTGCGGGCTGCTCGCTGGCGGCCTGCTGCTGTTGCGTCTCTTGCTGCGGGGCGTTCGTTTCCTGTTCGGCCGTCTCCTCGTCGCTGGCGCCGGGCAGGCGGTCGGAGATCTTGCCGTCGTCGGAGGCGGTCTGCTGCTGGTCGCCGCCGCTGAGCGCGGTGACCGCGTCCATGACCGCCTCGCGCTGCCAGAAGCCGACCCCGGCGATGCCGACGATCACCAGAAGCAGGATGATCCAGGCAACGAAACGCCCCGATCCGCTACGTTCGTCCTCGTCGTCATCGTCATACAGCGCCGTCGGCTGGCCCTCCGGGGGCGATCCAACTGGCCCCGACCCAACTGATCCCGACCCAACTGATCCCGAAACACCTCGCGCTTCGGGTGCGGGAGCCGGTCCCGTTTCGGGCGCCGGTCGGTCTCCGGCCAGTTCGGGGCGTGGTTCGGGGGGGTGGGGGGGCGTCGCTGCCGATGCGGTCGAGCGTCTCGCGGGCCTGGCGGGCGGCCGCCGAGGCAGCCCCGCCCAATGTGCCGCTGTCGGTTACGGCCGACCGGAAGGTCTCGCTCGGTGTCGCGGCGGAGGTTTCGGTAGATGCGCCAGGGGGGGCGCCAGGGGATGCGTCGGGGGACGTCCCCGGCGATTGCGGGACATCCGATGTCTGCGGAGCAGGGGCGACGGGCGGAATGACCGGTTTCGGATCGGATGGATTGGAAACGGGCGGGTCGGCAACAGGCGGGCTCGCGGGGGCGGGCGGTGGCGCGAATTCGGCCTCTAATTCGGCGATCGCCTGGTCGAGCCCCTTTATCTGCTGGTCGATCTGGTCGGCGCCGAGCGGCGGATCGACGGCTTCCAGCTGCGCCCGCAGCGCGGCCCTGGCCTTGGCGTAGATCGCCTGGCGCGTCGTTTCGGTGTTGGTCTCCAGGTTCCCCACCGCGCGCCGGAGAACCGATACAAAATCTGCCATCGCCTGATCTGTGCTTTCCTGACGCCCCTAACGCAATCGGGCTCAATCCTGGAACGGATCGTGGACCAGAACGGTGTCCTCGCGCCGCGGGCTGGTTGACAGCAGGGCGACGGGAGCGCCGATCAGCTCCTCGATCCGGCGGACATATTTCACGGCCTTGGCCGGCAGGTCCGCCCAGGACCTGGCGCCTTCCGTGCTTTCCGTCCAGCCTTCCAACGTTTCATAGACCGCCTCCACCCGCGCCTGGGCATCCGGCGCGGAGGGCAGGTGGTCGATTGCCTTTCCGTCAAGGCGGTATTCCACACAGACCTTGATCTCGTCAAATCCGTCCAGCACGTCGAGCTTGGTCAGCGCGATGCCGTCGATGCCGGCGGTGCGGATCGTCTGGCGCACCAGCACCGCGTCGAACCAGCCGCAGCGGCGCTGCCGGCCGGTCACGGTGCCGAATTCGCGGCCGCGCTCGCCCAGTGTCCTGCCGGTCTCGTTGTCCTGCTCGGTGGGGAAGGGGCCGCTGCCGACACGCGTCGTATAGGCCTTGGTGATCCCTAAGACATAGCCGAGCGCGGCGGGCGAGGAGCCCGAGCCGGTCGCCGCCTGGGCCGCGACCGTGTTCGATGACGTCACGAACGGATAGGTGCCGTGATCGATATCGAGCAGGGCGCCCTGCGCGCCCTCGAACAGAATGCGCTTGCCAGCCTTTCGAACCTGGTCGAGCAGCGACCAGCCGGAACAGGCAAAGGGCAGGATCGAGCCGGCGATGGCCTTGAGGTCGGCTTCCAGCGCGCCCGTGTCGATTTCCGGCCGTCCAAGGCCGCGGCGCAGGGCGTTGTGGTGCACGAGCAGGCGGTCGATCTTCTCGGCAAGGCGGTCGGGCTCGGCCAGGTCGCAGACGCGGATCGCCCGGCGGCCCGCCTTGTCCTCGTAGGCCGGGCCGATGCCGCGCTTGGTCGTGCCGATCTTGCCGGCGCCGGCGGCATCCTCGCGGAAGGCGTCGAGTTCGCGGTGGAGCGGCAGGATCAGCGTCGCGTTGTCGGCGATCCGCAGGCTGTCCGGCGTGATCGAGACGCCCTGTCCGGTGAGCTGGGCGATCTCGTCGCGCAGCGCCCAGGGGTCGACGACGACGCCGTTGCCGATCACCGAGAGCTTGCCCGGCCGGACGATCCCGGAGGGAAGCAGGCTCAGCTTGTAGGTCGTGTCCGCGACGACGAGCGTATGGCCGGCATTGTGCCCGCCCTGGAAGCGCACCACCACATCGGCGCGCTCCGACAGCCAGTCGACAATCTTTCCCTTGCCCTCGTCGCCCCATTGCGAGCCGACGACAACGACATTCGTCATGCGATCCGTATTCCCTCTTCGCCGCGGCAGGTGGCGCCGACCCCGCACAGGAAACCCTGCCCCGGGATTGTTTGCCGGCGCCATTTCACCGGACGTCCGTCCCATCCCTCAGGTCCACCGAACCGGCGGCCCCAAAGGCGCGCGACTATAACGGCAACCGCGCGCGGGCGCGACCGCTAGTTATCGCTTTACACACAAGCCTATAGCCGGTAGCTGACGGTTTTTCCAATATCCAGGTCAGCACAGATGTCCGATTGGATTGGCCGATTCGGTCAGTGGTTCTACGCGCAAGCCTATCTGCTGCTGGCGCTGACGATGCTGTTCTGGTCGGGCAATGTCGTGCTTGGCCGCGCGGTTGCCGGCGAGGTACCGCCGGTCGCGCTTGCCTGCATCCGCTGGTTTGGCGCGCTGTTGATCCTGCTGCCCTTCGCCTGGCCGCATCTCAAGCGCGACTGGCCGGTGATCCGCCAGCACATGCCGATCGTGCTCGTTTTGTCGTTCACCGGCATCACCGCCTATAACACGCTGGTCTATTTCGGCCTGCAGTTCACCGGCGCGCTGACCGTCGTGCTGTTGCAGTCGGCCCAGCCGCTGATCATCGCGGTCGCCACCTTCGCGCTGTTCGGCGACCGTCTGACGAAACGCCAGGGCATCGGCATCACCATCTCGCTGATCGGCGTCGTCGCCATCCTGTGCCAGGGCGATTTCGCCCGTATCCTGTCGATCCGCTTCAATTTCGGCGACTTGGTCGTGCTCGCCGCGGTCGTCCTGTACGGCCTCTATTCGGCGCTCCTGCGCCGGCGCCCGGCGATCCACTGGATGTCGCTGCTCGCCGTCACCTTCCTGTTCGGCGACATCATGCTGCTGCCGGTGCTCGCCTGGGAGATATCGACGGGCGCTGTGCCGACCTTCAACGCCGTCACGATCGCGGCCTGTCTCTATGTCGCGATCCTGCCCTCGCTCGTTGCCTATGCCTTCTTCAATCGCGGCGTCGAACTGATCGGTGCCAACCGGTCGGGACCGTTCTTCCACCTGATGCCGCTGTTCGGCGCGCTGATGGCGGTCGGCTTTCTCGGCGAGCAGTTCCGGCTCTACCACGCGATCGGCATCGTCGCGATCCTCACCGGCGTGGCGCTGGCAACCGCCGCGCCACGCCGGAAGAGTGGATAAGTCGCGTCCTACTCGGCGGCTTCGGCGGCCGTCAGGTCGGTGACCTGGCCGCGGGCGGGATAATCCTTGGCCAGCACGAAATCGATCGCAGACAGGATCTGGTCGAAGGCCGGTCGGGCAAAGGGCATCGTCTGGACGGAGCTGAAATACAGCGTGCCGTCGGCGCGCACCAGGAACACGCCGGGCTCGGCAAACAGCGCCGGCTCCTCGATGCCGACCGAGGTCAGGCCGCGGCTCGTCGAGATGAACAGGCCCCAGCGACGCGCGGTCTCAAGGGAGAAGCCGTGGCCGATCTTGAGGTTCGCGATGTCCCAGTCCGCCTTGGCCTGCTCGGCGCGGTCCTTGGTGTCGGTGGAGGTCGCGATGACGCCGACGCCGCGCTTGTCCAGGTCCGGCAGCATCTGTTCGAGGCCGGCCAGGTATTTCGAGCAGATCGGGCAGTGCAACCCGCGATAGACGACGATCAGCGTGAAGTTCTGCGAGCGCTGCTCCGACAGGCGCCAGTCGCCGCCACCGACGAGGGACAGGGACAGGTCCGGGACCGGCTGGCGTGGAATGAGGGGCGTGAAGTCTGACATTGCGAGTGTTTCCTTGCGTTCTGGTATTCTTCATACCGGTCGGAACCGGCCCTGTGGGATCCCCGGATCCGCGGCCATGATCTTTGGCTTCAAGGTGATAACGCGGACGGCCGGGGCGACGCCTCCAAAATAGACACGTCGCCGGAGTGGTAAACCGCCTCTAGTTTCACGTGACCGTGATGCGACCGGCGGTCGCCTTGTTGCTTTGCTGGCCTTGCCTGTCCACTCCCCTGTCCGGCTGCGTCGCCGCCATCGAGGGGCTTGCATAAGCCATGGCGGGGCCTCACTCTGGAGAGCGAGGGAATGAAAATCGCGCCGACGCGATGGATGGGAGAGGGATGGGAAATACCGAAACGGTCCGCATCGCCATGTGGTCCGGTCCGCGCAACATATCGACCGCGATGATGCGGTCCTTCGAAAACCGGCCCGATACACGCGTTGTCGACGAGCCGCTCTATGCGGCCTATCTGTCGATGACCGGCATCGATCATCCGATGCGCGACGAGGTGATCGCCTCGGGCATCGCCGACTGGCGGCGCGCGGTGGCCGAGTTGCTTTCGAGGGACCGGCAGGAAGACCGGATCATCTATCAGAAGCACATGACCCACCACATGCTGCCGGAGATCGCGCGCGACTGGATTGCCGGGCTGCGCAATGCGTTTCTGATACGCCGGCCACAGAACGTGCTGGCGTCCTATGTGCGTAAGCGCGAGGCGGTGACGCTGGAGGATGCCGGCTTCCTGCAGCAGGCCGAACTGTTCGATATCGTCGCCGACGCGCTGGGCGAAGCGCCCGTCGTGGTGGATGCCCGCGATGTCCTGGAAAATCCGCGCGGCATGCTGACGGCGCTGTGTTCCGCGCTTGGCATTCCCTTCAGCGAAGCGATGCTGTCCTGGCCGCCGGGCTTCCGCGCGACCGACGGCGTCTGGAAGAGCCACTGGTACGAGGCGGTCGCGGCGTCGACCGGCTTTTCGGCGCCCAACCCGGATGTCGACGACCTGCCGCCGCATCTCCTCAAGATCGCCGAGGCCGCCACGCCGGCCTATCACCGGCTCGCAGGCTACAAACTGACGCCTGCGACCTAGGCGCGGTATTTGTCGTCTGAGGGAGGTCGCCCGCTCAGGTCGCCCGCATGTGCATGGCCAGTCCGATGGCGTCCAGCTCGGCCTGGGCCCGCTGGGACTCGGCCTGACGTTCGCGATCCTGGTCGCGCTCTTCCAGGAGTTCGACCTTCTTCAGGTCCTCGAAGGCTTCGGCGAGCGCGCCCTGGGCGGCGTCCAGCTGCGCCTGTAGGTCGGCGATCGAGCCGTTCAGGTTGTCGCGCCGCTGCATCGCCGCCTTGGCGAAGGTCGGGTAGGCGAAATGGGAGATGTCGGTGACGCCGACCCGCCGCTCCTCGTCCTCGATCTGCCGGTCGAGTTCTTCGGCCATGCGGCTGAAATCGGCGATCATCGTTTCAATCTGGGTCACCTGCCGACGTTTTTCGTCAACCTGGAACCGCTTCAGGCGCAAAAGGTTGTCACGGGACTTCATCACTCATTACTCCGTGGCTCATCTTGGGGCTCCGCCGGATCCCCGTTCACAATGCGTGCCAACTGCCGATATCCTTCGCCGATCGCAGTGGCCTCGTCCTTGTCCTGGGCCAGAAAGGCCTCCAGGTCGGCGTTCTTCTCGATTGCTTCGTCGACGTCCCCGCTCGATCCCTTTCGATACGCGCCGAGCCGGATCAGTTCCTCCATGTCCGTATAGGTCGCCATCAGCTGGCGGGCCTTGCGGATCGTCGGCAGGAACTCCGGATCGGCCGATTTGGGCATCGTACGGGAAACCGATTTCAAAATGTTTATCGCCGGGAAGCGTCCCCGTTCGGCGATCGCCCGCTCCATGACGATATGGCCGTCGAGAATGGAGCGGACGGCATCGGCGACCGGTTCGTTGTGGTCGTCACCCTCGACCAGAACGGTGAACAGGCCGGTGATCGTGCCGGTCCCCGCACCCCGGTCCACGCCCGGCCCGGCGCGTTCCAAAAGGCGCGGCAATTCGGTGAACACCGTCGGCGTGTAGCCCTTGGCGGTCGGCGGTTCGCCGCCGGCCAGGCCGATCTCGCGCTGCGCCGTGGCAAAGCGCGTCAGCGAGTCGATCAGGCACAGCACGTCCTGCCCCTGATCGCGGAAATGCTCGGCCATCGTCATGGTCAGCCAGGCGGCCTGCCGGCGCATCAGCGCCGTCTCGTCGGAGGTCGCGACCACCACGACGGCCTTGCTCAGGCCCGCCTCGCCGAGATCTTCGGCGATGAATTCCTGCACCTCGCGGCCGCGTTCGCCGATCAGGCCGATCACGGCGACATCGGCCCCGGCATGGCGGGCAAGCGAGGAGAACAGCACCGACTTGCCGACGCCGGAGCCTGCGAAAATACCCATGCGCTGCCCGCGGCAGCAGGTCAGGAAGGTGTTGATCGCGCGGTTGCCCAGATCGATCGGCGTGCCGAGCCGCGCGCGCTGGTGGGCCGGCGGCGGGGTCGCCCTGAGCGGCATCGCAACGTGTCCCGCCGCGATCGGCCCCTTGCCGTCGATCGGCGCGCCATGGGCGTTCACCACGCGGCCGAGCCAGGCGCTCGAGGGATTGACCGCCGCATCCTGGCGGGCGACCAGCGCCCGGCAGCCCATGCGGATGCCTTCGATCGGACCGAAAGGCATGCAGACCGCCCGGTCGTCGCGGAAGCCGACCACCTCGCAGTCGATCGGGTCGCCCGAATGGCCGGCATCCGGCACGCGGATCCGCGAGCCCACGCGCATTGCATGGACGGGGCCGGAGACCTCGACGAGCATGCCCTGCACCGCCGCGACGCGTCCGAACGTCTCGGCCGGCGGTATCGCCTCAATCTGCTCGATCAGTGCTCTCAAAGCCGTGTCGCCCCGATCACGTCCCGTGTCGCCCGTCTCGTCTCACCGGTCCGGTGTCGTCCGGCCCGAAGACCTCGCCCGCCGGACGGTCCACCCGTTGCCCATCTCAAGGATGCCCACCCTAAGGATGCCTGTCTTAAGGATGGTGGGCACCGGCGTAACGATTCGTTTACGCCTCCCGTCAATACTTTCCTTTAAACCTCTTAAGGCCTCGTAAACCAAGCTATCGCCTCGATGGATCGGCGGTCGGTGAGTCCGGAGAATCGGTTGGGCGAGTTTCTTAATGTAGTGAGTTAACTGTGAGCTTTGCGGGTTTCCCAAAGATTCCAGTGGACTGGGAAGATTCGTGACAGCGGAAAATCAAATCGGCTGTTGACGAAAATGAGGAATTGTTAACCATTGGGGCATACCTTGATTCGTGGATGCCAGGATGGTTTCCGAGTGGCGCGTCGCGGGCGATGACGCAAGGACATGCGTAAACGCGTTAATGCGAAGACGCATTGGTGCGGCGGGCGGCCTAGAAGGGCATGCGGAAAGGGACGGGCATGCGAGTTCTGCTGATCGAAGATGACAGCGCGACAGCGCAGAGCATCGAGCTGATGCTGAAGTCTGAGAGTTTCAACGTCTACACGACCGATCTCGGCGAAGAGGGGATCGATCTGGGCAAGCTCTACGACTACGACATCATCCTGCTCGACCTGAACCTCCCCGACATGAGCGGCTACGAGGTTCTCAAGACCCTGCGCCTGTCGAAGGTCAAGACGCCGATCCTGATCCTGTCGGGTCTGGCCGGCATCGAGGACAAGGTGCGCGGCCTCGGGTTCGGCGCCGACGACTATCTCACCAAGCCGTTCCACAAGGACGAACTGGTCGCCCGCATTCACGCCATCGTGCGGCGCTCCAAGGGCCATGCGGAATCGGTGATCGAGACCGGCGACCTGAAGGTCAATCTCGATACCAAGACGGTCGAGGTGAACGGCCAGCGGGTGCATCTGACCGGCAAGGAATATCAGATGCTGGAGTTGCTCTCCCTGCGCAAGGGCACGACGCTGACCAAGGAGATGTTCCTCAACCATCTCTATGGCGGCATGGACGAGCCGGAACTGAAGATCATCGACGTGTTCATCTGCAAGCTGCGCAAGAAGCTCTCGGCGGCAACCGGCGGCAAGAACTACATCGAGACCGTCTGGGGCCGTGGCTACGTGCTGCGCGACCCCGATCCGGAGGCCCTGTCGGCCTAGTTCAAGACGCCGACAGACCCCAGGGTCCGTTTCAAAGCCCCGTCCTCCGGCGGGGCTTTTTTGTTGTTTGCCCATCCCGGTCCGTGCCATCCTCGCCGACGGATTGACGAACGCGGACAGCGCACGATCGGGAGGACATGATGGCGGATCTGGGTGCAATTCTGAGTGAAGCGGTGGAAAGCGGCGATGCGCCGTTCCTGGTGGCGATGACCGGCAATTCCGGCGGCGTTACCTGGTCGGGCCAGGCCGGCGACCGGGTGCCGGGCACCCCGGCGAGCGAAGATACGGTATTCCGGATCTTCTCGATGACCAAGGCGATCGGCTCGCTGGCCGCCATGATCCTGATCGACCGCGGCAAGCTCGGCCTCGAGACGCCGGTTGCCGAGGTGATCCCGGCCTTTGCCGACATCAAGGTGCTCGACGGCTTCGACTCAGACGGCAAGCCCAACCTGCGCGCGCCGAAGACCACCGCCACCATCCGCAATCTGGCGACGCACACCACCGGCTTCGTCTACGAATTCTGGAATGCGGACATGCCGCGCTACATGGAGGCGACCGAGCATCCGACCATCATCTCCGGCCTCAAGGCATCGCTGATGGGACCGCTGGTGTTCGATCCGGGCGCGCGCTGGGATTACGGGCAGGGCATCGACTGGCTCGGCCAGGCGGTCGAGGCGGTCGACGGCCGGCGCATCGATCAGTTCTGCAAGGAAGAGATCTTCGATCCGCTCGGCATGTCCGACACGCGCTTCGAGCTCGAGGGCACGATGGCCGACCGGCTGGCCAATGTCTCGGCCCGCGATGAGACCGGCGCCTTCGTCGAGACCGACCTGGCACCGCCGCCCAATCCGGAATTCTACGGCATGGGCCACGCCCTCTATTCGACCGCGCCGGACTACATGCGCTTCCTGCGCATGATGCTCAACAGGGGGAGCCTGGACGGCGCGACGATCCTCAGCCCCGGCGGCGTCGACACGATGATCGCCAACCAGATCGGCGACCTGCGGCTTGGGGTGATGCAGACGGTGGCGCCGCCGGTGACGGGCGACGTCGACATGTTCCCGGGATGCGACAAGACCCACAGCTTCGGCTTCATGCGCATGGAGGTGGACGTGCCCGGCATGCGCTCGGCCGGGGCCCAGGCCTGGGCCGGCGTGCTCAATTCGCACTACTGGTTCGATCCGGCCCGCGATGTCGCGGGTCTCATCATGACCCAGCTCCTGCCTTTCGTCGACGAACGCTTCATGGGCGTCTACGAGCGCTTCGAGAAGGGCGTCTACGAAAACCTCGGCGCGCCCCAGAAAGCAGCCTGATCAGGCCTTCCGGTCACGCGGTCCGGGACAGCGGAACGACCGTGCCCGGCTCCGATCTCGCGCGGCTCGGGGCCGGCCGGTACAGGCCGCGGCAGCCGTCGACGGCTTCGAAGCGGTCGGTCAAGCCGACCACCGTCTCGGCCGCGCCGAGGATCAGGAAGCCGTCCGGTTCGAGCGTGTCGGCGATCCGGGCCAGCACGTCCGTCTTGGTCGGCCGATCGAAATAGATCAGCACGTTGCGGCAGAACACGATGTCGAAGCGACCGATTCCCGTCAGGGAATTCAAGAGGTTGAGCTTCTGCCAGCGCACCATCCGGCGCACCGTCGCGTCGAGTTCCCACATGTCGCCGGTCTGGTTGAAATACTTGACCAGCAGCTGGATCGGCAGGCCGCGCTGCACCTCGAACTGACTGTAGATCCCGGATTTGCCGCGCTCCATCACGCTGGCCGCGATGTCGGTGGCCAGCAGGTCGAGGCGCCAGCCGTTCAGCCGGGTGTCCTCGCGGGCGCTGATCGCAAGCGAGTAGGGCTCCTGTCCGGTCGAGGCGGCTGCGCACCAGACCCTGATCTGGCGGCTGGGCGCCCGTGCGCTGAGCATGTGCGGCACGATCGTATCGCGGAAATGCTCGAACGGCGTCTTGTCGCGGAAGAACGACGATTCGTTCGTCGTCATCGCCTCGACGACGGCCTCGCCGAGGGCCGGATCGCGCGAGGTGCGCAGCGCCGCGACCAGCGCCGACAGCGTGTCGTGGCCCGCCCGACGGGCGATCGGGTTAAGCCGCGCCTCGATCAGGTAGCGCTTGTCCTCGGCCAGGTCCAGGCCGGACTGGCCATGCAGGAAGCTGCGCAGAAAGTCGAATTCCTGTGGCGTCATCGTCCGCCCCCCTTGAGCAAACCGGCGAGCTTGCCGGGGATCGCGCCAAGCGGCAGAACGGCCGAGCAGATCCCGGCCCGGGCCACCGCGCCGGGCATGCCCCAGACGACGCTGCTTGCCTCGTCCTGGGCGATTACCGTTCCACCCGCCGCCGCGATTCTGCCGCCGCCTTCGGCGCCGTCATGTCCCATGCCGGTCAGCACGAGCCCAAGTGTCGCCGGACCGTAGGTTTGCGCCGCCGTCTCGAACAGGGGATCGACGGCGGGCTTGCAGAAATTGATCGGCGGGCCGTCGTCGAGCCTGATCGCCGGGGCGGCGCCCGCCTTGACCAGCATGTGCTTGCCGCCGGGGGCAACGTAGATCCGGCCGGCGAGGATCGGTTCTCCATCGACCGCTTCGGCCGCCGGCCGCCCGGCCGCCCGGGCCAGATGCTCGGCCAGAATGCCGGTGAAGGTCGGCGGCATGTGCTGGGTGATTAGGATCGGCACCGACTGTCCTGCCGGGCCGAGCGCCTTGAGCGTTGCCGACAGGGCCGGTGGTCCGCCCGTCGAGCTGCCGATCACGATGACGCGCGGCAGCACGGTCGACGCGCTGCGCAGCGTGATCTTCGCCTCAGCCTCCGCGGGCGCCGGCACGGCCGCCGGAGCCGTGCGGGTCCTGGCGGCGGACGCTTCGGAAGGACGCCTGTGGCGTCGCCTGGGTGCCAGCGCGCGGATCTTGGCGAGAAGGTCACGGCGAAAGTCGTCGGCCGTCACCAGGCCGTGCTGGGCTTCCGGTTTGGGAATGTAGTCGCGGGCGCCGAGCGTCAGCGCCTTCAGGCTGATCTCCGCGTTGCGGCGGGTTAGCGTCGAGGCCATGATGACCGGCAGCCCGGGCTTCTTGCCAAGGAGCAGCGGCAGCGCGGTCAGCCCGTCCATTTCCGGCATTTCGATGTCGAGGATGACGACGTCGGGATCGTCCGCCTCGATCGCGGCGACCGCGAGCCGGCCGTTGCGATGGGTCGCGACGACCTCGATATCCGCCTCCGCCTCGATCCAGCGCGAGATCAGCCCGCGCACGACCGCTGAATCGTCAACGACCGCTATTCTAATTTTGTCGGCTAATTTATCCGGCACGGCGGCTGCGATCGCGGGCGAGGCCATTCTGTCTTGTTCCGTAGCTGTCCGAACCTGGGCAGGATCTAGAGCATATCCAAGGACATGCTCTAGAGGATCCCGGCCTCGGCGAATTTCGCCTCGACGATGTCCCGGTCGAAGGGCTTCATGATGTATTCGTTCGCGCCGGCCTTCAGCGCGCGGGCGATCTGGGCGATGTCGTTCTCGGTCGTGCAGAACACGACCTTCGGCGTATCGCCGCCGGCCATCGTCCGCAGCTTGTTGAGGAACTCGAAGCCGTCCATGACCGGCATGTTCCAGTCGAGCAGGATCGAATCCGGCATTTCGGTGCGGCAGGCGACCAGCGCCTGGGCGCCGTCCTCGGCTTCCGAAACGGTGAAATCGAGGTCTTCGAGGATCCGGCGCGCGACTTTGCGGATGACACTTGAATCATCCACCACCAGGCAGTTCTTCATGAGCTTTGCTCCGCGCTATTCATCCAGGGGTTCAACCCTGGCAAGAAGCTTAAACATTCAAACCTTAGAATTGGTTACGTAAGGCGATGTTGTTTCAGGCCGCGGCTTTGCCCGTATCCATGTCGAGAATGCGTTCGACGTCGAGGATGACCAGCAATTCGTCTTCAAGACGCTGCACGCCGGAGGAGACCCGCGTCCAGCGCGCGTCCAGATTGACCGGGTTGGGCTCGATATTGGCAACGGGCAGGGAGAGAACGTCGCCGACCTCGTCGATGACCAGGCCGTAGGATTCCCCGCCATGCTCGATCCCGACCGCCATCGGCGCTTCCTCGCCATCCCGGGTCGGCATGTCGAGGCGGCGGCGCATGTCGATCGCGGTGACAATGCGGCCGCGCATGTTCAGGACGCCCGCGATCTCCGGACGCGCCATCGGCACCGGCGTCATGCCGGTCAGCCGGAACACGTCGTGAACCCGCTCGATCGGCAGGCCGAATAGCTGCGATCCGATGGTGACGGTGATGTAGTCGGCGGTGTCGCCGGACTCCCGATTGCTGACGACTTCGAATTCGCTCATGCGGCTTCTCCAAGCGGCGCGGCCATTTCCTTCAGGCTTTCCAGGAGGCCGGATCGGTCGAACTTCGCGACATAGTCATGGAACCCGGCCTGGCGGCCCCGTTCGATCGCGTCCGCGTCGGCATGCGAGGAGAGCGCGATGACCGGCAGGTGTTTCCACCGGGCGCTGCTCGTCAGACGCTCGGCAAGCTCGTAGCCGTTGACCTCCGGCATCTCGATATCGCTGATCAGCACGTCGACATGTTCGCCGGCCTCGAGCAGCCGCAGCGCCTCCTCGGCGCTGGCGCAGACGCAGGTATTGTAGCCGGCCGATTTCAGCACCGGTGCCAGCATGTTGCGGAAGAAGGCGCTGTCATCGACCAGCATCACCTTTGTGACGTCGGTGATCGAGCCGCGCTGCTTGCGATGGAACCAGTCGGCGAACGCCATCGGCAGGAAATGGGCGACGTCGATGATCTCGGTCGCCGATCCGCGGATCACGGCCGAGCCGAGAATGCCTGTCTGCTCCGAGGAGATCTCGATGTCGAGCGCATCGTCGACGATATCGACGACCTCGTCGATGACCAGCCCCATGGAGCGGCTGCCCTCGGTGAAGACGATCATCGGCTGCGAGCCTTCGGTGCGCCGTTCGACCTGATCGTTTACGTAGACGAGCGGCATCAGCCTGCCGCGATACTGGACGAGGCTGCGACCGTTGGTGACCTCGATGCGGTCGACCTCGATCTCCTCAAGCCGCGTGATCAGCGACAGCGGCACTGCCTTCGGCGCCTCCGAGCCGGCCCGGAACAGCAGCATCGAGACGCTGTCATCGCGGGTCGCGGCGGCATCCTCGGCGGCAGCGCGCTCGAGTTCGCCTCCGATGTCGGTGCGCACCTCGCGGGCAATGCCGTTGGGATCGATGATCATGATCACCGACCCGTCGCCCAGAATGGTGTTGCCCGAGAACGCGTCGATGCCGCGCAGCATGCTCGACATCGGCTTGACGACGATTTCCTCGGTATGGAAGACCGCGTCGACGACGATGCCGAACCGGTGCGAGCCAACCTGCAGGACGACGATGAACCCGTCGGTCTCGTCGGCGCCGTCGGCCCCCGTTTCGCTCGCCAGGTCCTCGATGGGCTTCGCCGCAAGGCTCAACACCTGCGACAGGCCGACGAGCGGCAGCAATTCGTCCCTGAGCCGCAGCACCGGCGTGTCCTTGATCTTCTCGATCCTGGTCGCCGATCCGGAGCCGGTATGGACGAGTTCGACCACGGCCAGCTGCGGAATGGCGAAGCGCTGGCTGGAGGACTCGACGATCAGCGCCGAGACGATCGCCAGCGTCAGCGGGATCTTGATGGTGAAGACCGACCCCTCGCCGGAGATCGACTTGACGTCGACCGTGCCGCCGATCAGCTCGATATTGGTCTTCACCACATCCATGCCGACGCCGCGGCCGGAGACGCTGGTCACCTTTTCAGCCGTCGAGAAGCCGGGATTGAAGATGTGCCGGTGGATTTGCGCTTCCGACAGCTTTTCAAGCTCGGTTTCGCTGACCAGACCGCGCTCGATCAGCTTGCGGCCGATCTTCTCGCTGTTCAGGCCGCGTCCGTCGTCGGCGATCTCGATGATGATATGCCCGCCCTCGTGGTAGGCGGCGAGCCGGATCTTGCCCATATCGGGCTTGTTGGCCGCGCGCCGCTGCTCGGGCGTCTCCAGGCCGTGATCGGCCGAGTTGCGGACCATATGGGTGAGCGGATCCTTGATCAGCTCGAGCACCTGCCGGTCGAGTTCGGTATCGGCGCCGACCATCTCCAGGTCGATCTGCTTTTGAAGCTCGATGCCGAGATCGCGGACGATGCGCGGCAGTTTCTGCCAGGCATTGCCGATCGGCTGCATGCGCGTCTTCATGACGCCTTCCTGCAGCTCGGCGGTGACGTTCGACAGGCGCTGCAACGGCACCTTGAACTCGGAATCCTCGTGCCGGCGGACGATCTCGAGAAGCTGATTGCGGGTCAGCACCAGTTCGCTGACCGTCGTGATCAGGTGTTCCAGCGTATCGACCGCGACGCGGATGGTCTGGTTGGTGACCGGGGCGTCGGATCGGGTCGTTTCGGGTTCCTTGGCAAGCGACAGGCGGGCCGGTTCGGCCGCCGCCGCAGGTTCGGGCGCGCTTGCGGTCTCCTTAGGGGTCGCATCGGGCTCAGCTACATCAGGGCCGGGCGTTTCGCGAAAGGCGCGTTCGAGGTCGTCGAGCGAAACCTCGCCCGGCCGCAGGTCCCGTTCCAGCGTCTGCGGAACGATACTGCCTTCGCTGACCGGCGCTGCCGCCTCCGGCGCGGCGTCGTCGCCCGCGTCCCCGTCGCCCGAGCCATCGCCCGCGCCGTTGACGGCCATGTCCTCGAGCTTGGCGATGATCTCCGCGTCCGATCCGGCGGGCTCCTGGCCGGTCGCCGCCAGCGCCTCGATGATCTCCTTGACCTGGTCGATCGATTCCAGGATCAGCGTCACCGCCATCGGCGTCACCGGGACACCGTCGCGGAAGCGGCCCATCAGGGTCTCGGCGGCATGCGCCAGCGCCTCAAGGCGCGGCAGGCCCAGGAACCCGCAGGTTCCCTTGATGGTGTGAACCAGCCGGAAGATATTGTCGAGAATTTGCGCGTTGTTCGGTTCCTGTTCGAACTTGACGAGCTCGACATCGATTATCTCGAGGCTCTCGTTCGTTTCGGTCAGGAACTCGCTGACGAGATCGTCCATATTGTGCCCTTTCTGGGTCGACATCACCAGTCGGCCTTCAGCCGCACGGGCACAGTGCGGTCAGGACGGTTAAGAATAGCTGAAATCGTCGGATTTATTATTCCAGGCCGCCCAAAGATTATTTCCGGGCGGCCGGGGAATTCTGTTCTGCCCTAGGGGCAGGTCTCTAGTCCGGTGTGGCGACCATGTCGACGGCACCGTCGCCGCCATTCACGCGAATGCGCATTCCAAGCGACCGGGCAAGGCGATGGGCATAATAGGACTGGATTGAGCGCGCATCGAGGCCGGTCTCCGGCAGGGCGCCGTCGAAGATCGTCTCGGCCGCCTGCGGAACCGTTGCATGGCTGCCCGTCGCGGTGAGCCTGAAGGTCACCGCGTCGCCGCCGTCATCGACTTCTTCCCCCCGATCCATGTCGACGCTGACCGATCCGCCGCGCGGAATGGCCGATACGGCGATCTGGACCAGGTTGACCAGCAGCTTGACCTGATCCTTCGGCAGGCTGTCGGGGCCGATGCGCCAGTCGATCTGCGCCTTTTCGCCCTCGTAGAGGCTGAGCGTCAGCCGCTTGGCATCCTCCAGCGGAAAGCGGTCGCCGGTCGCCCCCATGGCGCCGAAGGCGAGCCGCAGGAACTGCAGCCGCGTCGAGGCCTTGTCGGCATTGGTGCGCATGATGCCGAGCGCCATCTCGCGCATCTGGTCGTCGTTCTCGTCCTCGAGAACCTCGAACCCGTTGGTGACGGCCCCGACCGGACTGATGACGTCGTGGCACAGTTTGCTGCACATCAGTGCGGCAAGGTCCAAATCGCTCATCACCGTCTCGTCCATCGGTCTCCGTCCCGTTGCCAGGGCCGCGCCGGCCCATTCTGGTTGCGCCATCCGATCCCTGGAAGGCCGGCGAAGCGCGGCCGAATCACCCGCGCAAACGCGGCGCTTCGCCGAACTGTGCTACATCCGCCCCTCGCCGGCGACAAGCGTCCGGGCAGACTTATTCGGGCAAACTTATTGGCCGGACGCGTGCATCCCGGTCGGAGTGACGAACCGGAGTGCCGGATCGGGGTGGGCGGACCGGTGCGGATCTGGTATCAGCCGTGCCGAAACAGGCCGGTCCGGCCGGCGGTCACAGCGTTTCCAGTGGGAGTTTCCAGTGATTGAGAAGACCAGTTCGGGGTTCGTGTCGCGCGAGAATCGGCCGCTCGGCGACGATCTTGCCGATATCGCCTTCGACGCGGGGCGGGCGATCATGGCGATCTACGAGACCGATTTCGCCGTCGAGCGCAAGGACGATGCATCGCCGGTGACCGAGGCCGACGAAAAGGCGGAGGCGATCATCCTCGACCGCCTGAAGACGATCGCGCCGGACATTCCGGTGATCGCCGAGGAATCGGCTGCCGCCGGCAATATCCCCGAGGTCGCTGATTGCTTCTTCCTGGTCGATCCGCTCGACGGCACCAAGGAATTCATCCGCCGCAACGGCGAGTTCACCGTCAACATCGCCCTCGTCGAAAAGGGCGAACCGGTCGCCGGCGTCGTCTATGCGCCCGTGCTCGGCATGATGGCGCTGGCGGACTCGCCCGATGCCGCGCGCGAGGCGAGCCTTGAGCCGGGCCAAAGGCCGGCGGATGCGCGCTGGACGCCGCTGTCGACACGGGCCCGGCCGGCGGACGGTCCGGTCGCGGTCGCAAGCCGCTCGCACCGCTCGCCGGAGACAGACGCCTTCCTGGCCGAGCACGGCGTCACCGATACGCGCAGCGCCGGTTCGTCGCTGAAATTCATCCTCGTGGCGCGCGGCGAGGCCGATCTCTATCCGCGGCTCGGCCGGACCATGGAATGGGACACGGCCGCCGGCCACGCGGTCCTGCGGGCTGCCGGCGGTGTCGTGCTGACGCGGGACGGCGATCCGCTTCGCTACGCAAAACGCGAGCGCGGCTACGACAATCCCGAATTCATCGCCTGGGGGCGCAAGCCCTGAGACAGCAGCCCTAAGTAGCCCTAATAAGGAAACAGCCGGCCCCAGTGTTTCCGGGCCTCGGCGATGGTGCCGTCGGGATCGTCGAGGAAGGCGTCGCGGTTCTCGGGTGTATGGAAGAAATAGAGCCCACCACCGGCGATCGCCCACAGCCGCGGATCGCCCTCGGAGGCGTAGCCGCGCGCCAGCATCACCGGACACCGTCCGCCGAACCGCGGCGCATAGACCGACGGATCGGCAGCGAATGCGGAGCGATTGCCTTCGTTGACGAACCGCCAGGCAACGTCTTCCCAAACGGTCTCGTGGTCGCCCATGCCCCGGCGGGCCGCCGCATCGACGTAGTAGGCGACCGGATCATACCCATCGATGGCGTACCCGGTCGTCGGATCGGTCAGGAAATGGCCGTTCTCCGGACCGGTTTCGGCCACGACCGGGGCGGCGAGGGCAAGGAAAATCGCAACGCCTGCCGCAATCGACTTCATTGAAGACACATTCTTAACCATCTCTTCGCACAACATAGCGTTCCGCGCGCGCAATGTGCCCCGATGAAAGAGACCGGACCGCGACGCGCTGCGCGAACCGGATGTTTGTGACAAGGCCAACTGTCGGGCAGCCCGGTTAACGGTTTAAAAAAATCGTATCGCGCCGACACTTGGTTTTTGCTTTGAGGGCCCAGGACATGCTCAGGACACGCCGTTCCGTATTGACCGGACTTGCAACGCTTGCCGGCGGCGCCATCGTCTCGAGATCGGCACTCGCCCAGACGACATTAGCCCAGACGACGTTGGCCCCGACCGACCCCGCGACGGGGGCCAATCAGTACAACGCCAGTCAACCGGGCGCCTACACGATGGACGAGATCGTCGATGCCGGCCACGGCTTCTTCGGGCAGTTGAGCCAGGGTCTGGCGCAATCCATCGAACATCTGTTTTCCAGCCAGGGACGGCCGAACGGCTATGTGCTCGGCGAGGAGGGCAGCGGCGCCTTCGTCGCCGGCCTGCGCTATGGCGAGGGGACGCTGAACACCAAGAATGTCGGCCAGCATCGTGTCTACTGGCAGGGGCCGTCGATCGGCTGGGACTTCGGTGGCGACGGTGCCCGCACTATGATCCTCGTCTACAACCTGCCGGATGTCGACGCCATCTACCGGTATTTCGTCGGCGTCAACGGATCGGCCTATCTTGTCGCCGGCGCCGGGGTTTCGGTCTATTCCAATCACGAAATCCTGATCGCGCCGATCCGCACCGGCGTCGGCGCCCGGCTCGGCGCCAATGTCGGCTATCTGAAGCTGACCCGCAAGCCGACCTGGAACCCGTTCTAGGGCCTGTCGAGCACAAGGCCCAAGCGCCCGTAAACCGACGTTTAAGCCGACTTGGGTCGACTCGGTGTAAATACGCGCCGTTTCGTTTACTATGCCCTGATCGCGGTGCGCCGCCGGTGCGTTAGGCACTGGCGCGTTACGCTGCGGCGTGTATGTTACGGGCGCCCCATGGCTGGGGCTGGTCGGCCATGATCGAGAACCTCGTAGTCTTTGCCCTCGGCGCGCTTGTCGCCACCTTGTTCGCGTTGCTGGTGATTCCGGTCACCTGGCGCCGTGCCGCGCGCCTGATCGAGCAGCGCATCCGGGCGACGACGCCGCTGACGATGGCCGAGATCCAGTCCGAGAAGGATGCCATCCGCGCCGACTATGCGGTTCAGTTGCGCAAGGTCGAGGTCCGGCTGGACCAGGCCAAGCGCCAGGCCGCCCAGCGCGAGATCGAGATCAGCCGGCGTGATTCGGCGATTACCGAACTGCAGACCGAGCTTGCCTCGCGCACCGAGACGATCGGTGACATCGAGGCGCGCGAGGAGGAGTTGAAGGGCAACGTGCTGGCGCTCGAACGCCAGGTCAGCCTGCAGACGGCCTCGCTCAAGGAAAAGCAGATGGCGATCTCGGCCGCGAACGACGCCCTGCGGGCGCGCACCGAGGAACTGACCGGATCGACCGAGGCCGCCGACAGCCGCAAGGTGGAGGTCGCCTCGCTGACGACCCAGCTGGAGAACTACAAGGGCCGGGTCGCGGAAATGCGCGCCGAGCTTGCCGCCCGCTCGATCGCAGCCGAGGGCCATGCCTCCGAGGTCGACGAGTTGACCGGCGTCCTCAAAGGTCGTGACGCGGCAATCGCCAGGCTGAAGGACCGCAACGACCTGCGCCGGGCGATTTCGCGCAAGCGCCGCGAGAGGACGAAGGAGCTCGAGGCCCTGCTCGCCGGCCAGCGCGAGCGCGTTGCCGAGAAGACCGCGGCGCTGTCGGCGGCCGAACTCAACAAGCTGAAGCGCGACGAGGACATCAAGGCGCTCGAAGGCGAAAAGTCGGACCTGCGCCGCCGCATCGCCGAACTCGAGGCCAAGCTCGGCCTGAACGAACGGGAGGCGGCCCGCGACGCCGGCAAGCGCGCTTCCCCCGCCGGGGGAGACAAGCCGTCGGCGATCGCCGAAAGGGCCAGGCCGCAGACGATGACGCCGGCCGAGACCCGGAAGCTGCGTGAAAGCATCAGCGATCTTGCCGCCCGGATCACCCGGATGGCGGCCGATCAGGGCGATGGGGAAATCCGCGCGCTCATTGACGCGGTCTCGGTCGACACCCGTCCATCGGGCGGATCGGCGGCGAAGGAGCCCAAGTCGAATGGTGCCGGCACAGGCCGGGTCGTCAAGGGCGGCCGGAAGGGCCGGGTACCGCTTGCCGAGCGGATCAAGGAAGCCGATCTCACACCGGGTGAGTGACGACCGGCGGCGGGACGCTCAACGGCCCTGATTACACTCTTAGACGTCATCGACTTTGTTTTCCTTAGTGAGAGCGGTGTCCGGGCATTGCCCACCATTCCCCCTCCGTGTCATTGCCGGGCTTGTCCCACTACTGTCCGGTTCAGCGAGGAGGAACCTTTGGTTCTCAGCCTGAGCGCCCCCTCGGATGTCATGCCCGGACTTGTTCCACTGCTGTCCGGTTTATTTTTGTGGACGTAGTGCATGACATTGATTCTACTCGGTTTCAGACGTTTCGCGGCGTTTGAGACACGAACAGGGGGTCAATGTCATGCGGCATCACAATAGCGTTTTTCATCAGGTTCTGAAGCATGTTCCCTGGGGCGTGTTCGACCGTCTCGTCGACCGGCATCGGGCCGACTACCGGACCCGGTCCCTGACCAGCAAGGGGCAGTTCCTGGCGCTCTTGTTCGGGCAGTTGGCCGGCGCCTCGAGCCTGCGCGAGATCGAAGCGGGCCTGATCAGCCAGCGCGCCCGGCTCTACCATGCCGGCGGATGCTGCGTGGCGCGCTCGACCCTGGCCGATGCCAATGCCCGCCGCCCGGCTGCCCTGTATGGCGACCTGTTCGCCCATATGGCCGCCGCCGCCGGCCGCCGCACCCGCCGGCATATGGCGGATGCGGTGCGCATCCTCGATGCCACCCGCGTGCAGGTGTCGTCGCTGAGCGGCGGCTGGGTGGCGGCCGTCAAGGGGGCGCGGGCGGTCAAGCTGCATGTCGTCTACGACCCGTGCGCCGAGGCGCCCTGCCGCCTCGACGTCACCGGCCAGACCGTCAACGACATCACGCCTGCCAAGGCCATGCCGATCGAGCCGGGCATGACCTATGTGTTCGATCTGGCCTACTATGACTACGGCTGGTGGGCCAGGCTCGATGCCGCCGGCTGCCGCTTCGTCACGCGCCTGAAGACCAATACCAGGCTCAAGGTGACGGCCGAACACCCGGTGTGCGAACAGGCAACCGCCCAGGCAGCCGCCCAGGGATCCGCCAAGGGATCAGACCAAGGGCCGGTCATCGCCGACAGGATCGGCCTGTTGCCGCAGCGCATGAGCCGGTCGCGCCGCAACCCGTGCGCTGATCCTGTTCGCGAGATCACCGTGCGCCTGTCCACCGGAAAGACTATCCGCCTTGTCACCAACGATCTCGACGCGCCTGCCGAAGAGATCGCCGATCTCTACAAACAGCGATGGCAGATCGAGCTGTTCTTCAAGTGGATCAAGCAGAACCTGAAGATCCGGCACGTCCTGGGAACCTCCGAGAACGCCGTGCGCATCCAGGTCTATGTCGCCCTGATCGCATACCTGCTCCTGCGGGCTGCCAAGGCAACGCAGAAAGCCATCAGACAGCCCACCGCCTTCCGCCGCCTCGTCCGCATCAACCTCATGCACAGGCGACCAATCAACGCCCTCAAAAGCCCCGAGCCACCGCCCGTGGCAGACAACAGGCAGATGACCCTGTTCAATCAACAAACCTAAACCGGACACCAGTGGACTTGTTCCGGGCATCCATGAACACCGCCGTTAAGAATGGACGCAAGCGACTGTGTTCCAGCAGGCGCCGAACATGCCTCCTGCCGTCCGGCCCCATTGAGCCAGGCGTTCGGCTACCTTATCCCGCGATCCGGTCGGCATCCTGACCGCCGCATGATGGCGGATCCACGTCGAGGATGGCTTCGATCTCGTCGCCGCTGACCGGCTTTGCCAGCAGATATCCCTGGATCAGCGCACAGCCGGCGACATCGAGCGCGGCAAGCTGGGCCTCTGTCTCGACGCCCTCGCCGATCACGTCGACGCCGAGATACTGGCCAAGCGTGATGACCGTGGTGACGATGGCGCGGGCCTGCGGATTGTGTTCGATGCCGTCGATATAACTGCGATCGATCTTGATGAAGCTGACCGGCAGATCCCGCAACAGGGCAATCGACGTATGGCCCGTCCCGAAATCGTCAATCGCGGTTTGAATGCCCCGTTCTTTCAGCGCCTCGAACCGTTCGCTCAGCCGGATCCGGTCCTGGACGACCACGCCTTCGGTCAGCTCGATGCAGATATGACCGGCGATTTCCGGATAGTGCTCCAGGATGCGGTCGACATGATCGAGGAAGTCCGTGTCCTCCAGCGTCGGCGGCGACATGTTGACCATCAGCAGTGACACGGCCACGCCACGCGCCTTCCAGTCCTTGAGCTGGCGCGCAACCTGGCCCAGAACCCACATATCGATCGAGGCGATGACGCCGACCCGCTCGGCGATCGGGATGAAATCGCCCGGCATCATCTGCTGCCCGTTGCGCCTGTTGGTCCAGCGCAGCAGGGCCTCGACGCAGGCGACCTTGCCGGTCTTGCGTGTGAAAACGGGCTGATAGACGAGCTCGAACTCGTCATCGGCAACGGCCCGGCCGAGGTCCAGTGTCATGATCCGTTCGCGCAGGTCCCGTTCGGCAAGCTCGGCGTCGAAGAAGACATGCCGCCGGCCGCCGGCCTCCTTGCCGACATAGAGCGCGAGATCGGCGTATCGTTGCGCCAGTTCCGGCGTCTCGGTGTGGAGCGGCATCGCCGCGATCCCGACGCTCATCGAAATCCGCACCGCCCCCTGTTCGAGCAGGAAGGTCTGGGAGGCGGCATTGACGATAGCGGTGGCGAGCATGTCGACCCGCTCCCGCGAGGCTTCGCGCAGCAGCAGGCAGAATTCGTCGCCGCCGAGCCGGAAGAAGCCCGAGCCGCGCGGCCGGAGGGCGTCGATCCGCTCGAAGAAGGCGCATAGCAGCGAGTCGCCGGTCGCGTGCCCGTACTGGTCGTTGACCGGCTTGAAGCCGTCGAGATCCATCACCAGGATCCAGCAGGGCACCTCGCGCGTCGCCACCTGGGCGAGTGCATCGATACGGTCCTGGAAGGCGGCCCGGTTCTCCGCCCCGGTGAGCAGGTCGTGATGGGCGAGATAGTTGACGCGCTGCTCGGCGTCCTTGAGCGCGGTGACGTCGACGAAGGAGACGAGCTTTTCACCCTGCGTATAGCGGTCGTGGGGCAGGTCGGAAACGAAGACGATGACCTGGCGGATGTCGCCGCCGCGGCGGTTGAGCGTCTTCGTGCCGAGGGTCGCGCCGCCGGCGGCGATCGTTGATATCTCTAGCCCGTCGAGATGGTCGGCGATGAAGCGGGGGGCGCGGACGGCGTGCAGATCGGCCTCCGCCGACAGGCCGAACAGCGTCAGCAGCGCCTGATTGACGAACAGGGTCCGGCCGTCCCGGTCGAAATGCCAGATGCCCACTGGCGACGTTTCGGCGACACCCCGGAACCTGGCATATTCATGGCTCGCCAGCGCCTTGGCCTCGTAGAGTTCGCTGACATCGATCCCGACCGCGACGGTGGCGCCGCATTCGGTCCGTGCGGCCAGCATCCTGAGCCACCGGCCGTTGGGATAGCGCCGGTCCGTGGCGACCTCCGAGGCTTCCTCCAGGCCGCGCAGCCGCTCCCTGAACTCGCGGTCGCGGGCCGCGTCGTCGAGCGTGGCGGGAAGCGTCGCCCTGACGAGGTCCGCCGCGGTGATAGGCCGGGGCAGCGATCCTATATCGATGTCGAGAAAGGCCTCGTAGGCCGCGTTATGGGCGATCAGGTGATCGTGCTTGTCGTAGAGCGCGAAGGTCGACGGGGTTTTCTGGATCGCCTCCTGGAAGTAGTCGAGCATCCGCCGCCGCTTGATCGCAGTGACGATGTGCCAGCCAACGCCCAGGAACACCGTCGTCAATCCGATCAGGGCGAGCGTGCGATGATACGGCAGGTCCAGGATGTCGCGGACGAAGCCGAAGGCGAGAAGACACAGGCAGGCGACGACAAGGGCGATGTCGCTGCCGCGCATGTCACGGATGAGGCGTATCGCCCCTTTGATTGGCCCGGTCAGGTCCGACACTGGATTGTGCGCCCCTGCGTTGGGGCAGGACCCTTGAGGCGCCGCCCGAGGCTGCGTGCGACAGATGGTGTCGACGCGGTGAGGGCCGCAGTTCTCGCATCCGGAGTTTAGATTTCAATTAACGCAGATCGTTAATGTTCAGTATTCCCGCAACGATATTCGCCCGGCAAACAAAGCATCGCGTGCGTTTTTTCTCGCCTCGCGACGATCGGCTCAAATAGATCAGTCGCTTAAACCGGTTGATCCGGATAGGCCAGTTCTTGCCGGTTGCGCCATTCGGGGCCGACATAATTGATGATCAGCGACCGCCGGATGCCGGGGATCGCGCGTTGCTCGAATCCGTGCCAGGTATTTTTGGCGGGAACGAAGACCATCGCCTGGTTGAAGGCGCTGGGCGAGGCGCCGAAATGGCTGTGTGCCTCGTCGTCCTCATAGATGTCGGTGCCCAGCGTCTCGGCGCCCGGCAGGTCGATCAGGTAGTGCAGGAAGGTGATTCGCTTCGGGCCGATATCGGTATGCGGTTCGAGCCAGAAGCCGTCGCGATCCTGGGCGTATTCGATCCTGAGCGACGACCCGTCGAGATCGGCGTCGGTGACCTCCTTGATCGCGGCCACGGTCTCCGGGTGCTGCAGGGCTTCGCTGACCGCCGCGCAGACCGGATAGGCGTCCTGGTTTTCCCTGGAAAAGAACACCCGGGTCGAATTGTGCGTGTCCCGCTTGCCGCCGGTATCGTCGATCACGGGCGCGGGGAAGGGCAGGGCCGGAATCGCGCGCGACGTTGCCAGCGGCATCACGTCGTCGAGGATCCAGTGCTTGTAGGGGGTGGTGTTTCGGGCCGACTGGCGAAAGGCGCGGATCAGGGATGCGCGGATCTCGTCGGCTGAATTCGGGGCCGCTGAATTGGGGGCTGCGGCGTTCGCGGCTGTGGGGGCGCTGTGTTCGTTCATGACTGTCCGTTCCGATCCGTGTCGATCATCAAGAAGGGCTAGATCCCGGGCTGACTGTCGTATCGGCCGGAGTGAAGCCGGTGCGTCGCAGCGGCTAGCAATGCGCCCTCAGGTCCGGCTGTCGCAGATTTGGCGGCGTAGATACCGTGGCGCCCCCTAGGGGACTCGAACCCCTGTTTCCGCCGTGAGAGGGCGGCGTCCTAGACCGCTAGACGAAGGGGGCGGCGCCGGTAGTTACGCGTAAGTATCCGCATATAGACCGGAAGGCTTGTCCCCGCAAGGCCCGTGAGCATCGATTGCGCCAGGCTTGACGGTTCGCCTCATTCCGAGGCGACCGGCGGGCTTTGCGCCGGCGCCCCGCCAAGGGAGGGCGACAGGACGCTGAGCACCTGGCCGCTGCGCAGGTCGATGACGAGGATCGAATTGCCGTCCGGCCGCTTGATCACCACGGCCATGCGGTTGCCGTCGATCTCGGTTGCGACCACCTCGCCGTCGGGGCCGAGCAGCCGGGCGATGTCGGCATCGACGGCGATCGACATTGCCTGCGCCGCTTCCTCCTCCTCGGCCGAGGAGACACGGTTGATGATCGTGACGACGACCAGCACCATGCCGAGCACGATCAGCACGCCCATCACGATCACCGAAATCTTCAGGGCCTGGTAGTTGCGCTCCGACCATGTCGGGGGATAGGCCTCGCTATCGCTATTGTGCTGGTCTTGCTGGCTGGTCATGGTGTTGGAAACGGGTGTGCTGATGTTGGGATGGACGGGTCGTGGCCGCAGGGGCTGAAGAATTTCGTTTCGAGGTTGCCGCCGATCGGCCCGCGGACCGGCTCGACCGGGTTCTCGTCGCCGCGCGCGCGGACATGAGCCGGTCGCGGCTGCAGGCCCTGATCCGCGACGGCCGTGTCGCGGTCGGCGGGCGGACGATAATCGAGCCGAAATTCCGGGTCAACGCGGGCGACGAGATCACGCTGACGATTCCCCCGCCTGAGCCCGCGACGCCGAAGCCGCAGGCGATCCCGCTCACCGTCGTCTTCGAGGACGACCAGATGATCGTCGTCGACAAGCCGGCCGGCCTGGTCGTCCATCCCGGCGCCGGAACGCCCGACGGCACGCTGGTCAACGCGCTGCTCCACCATTGCGCGGGCTCGCTGTCGGGCATCGGCGGGGTCGAACGGCCGGGCATCGTCCACCGGCTCGACAAGGATACCTCCGGTCTGATCGTCGCCGCCAAGACCGATATCGCCCACCGGTCGCTGGCCGACCAGTTCGCCGATCACGGCCGCACGGGTCCGCTCGAACGCGGCTACCGGGCGCTCGTCTGGGGCTGTCCGCGCCGACCGCGCGGCACGATCGACGCGCCGATCGGCCGCTCCCGCCAGGCACCGGAGAAGATGATCGTCCGCGACGGCGGCCGTCACGCCGTGACCCATTACGCGCTTGAGGAGTCGTTCGCCGCCGCCGATGGCACGCCGCGCGCCGCCCTCGTCGAATGCCGCCTCGAAACCGGTCGCACGCATCAGATCCGCGTCCATATGGCGCATCTGCGCCATCCGATCCTGGGCGACCCGGTCTATGCCGCCGGCTTCCGATCCAAGGAGCGATTATTGACGGAAAATCAACGATTTGCGCTGAACACTCTTGGAAGACAGGCCCTTCATGCCTATCTGTTGCAGGTGAGCCATCCCGCGAACGGCGAGGTTCTGCGCTTCGAAAGCGCGTTCCCGGCCGCCTTTCAGACCTTGGTTGACAGCTTGCGGGACGGGTAGCTTGAGAGGGACCATCATTTAGACATAATACGCGTTTCTCTTCAGACCTTGGCTGAAATCCAGGACCTGCGACGGTTGTCGCCCGAAGATGCAGTCGACCTGCATAGGGGGCAGAGCGCAGGGGCCGCAAGAGGAGGATATCATGGCCAACATTTCCGTTCCCGCCGTCTCGGCGGAAGGTGGACTGTCGCGCTATCTCGCCGAAATCCGCCGTTTTCCCATGCTTGAGCCGAACGAGGAGTTCATGCTCGCCAAGAGTTGGCGCGAGCATGACGACCGCGACGCCGCCCAGAAGCTCGTCACCAGCCATCTGCGCCTGGTCGCCAAGATCGCCATGGGCTATCGCGGCTACGGCCTGCCGATTGGCGAAATCGTTTCGGAGGGCAATGTCGGCCTGATGCAGGCCGTCAAGCGGTTCGAGCCCGACAAGGGCTTCCGGCTCGCCACCTATGCGATGTGGTGGATCCGCGCCTCGATCCAGGAATATATCCTGCGCTCGTGGAGCCTTGTGAAGATGGGCACCACGGCCAACCAGAAGAAACTGTTCTTCAACCTGCGCAAGGTGAAGGGCCAGATCGCAGCCCTCGAGGAAGGCGATCTGAAGCCCGATCAGGTCTCCGAGATCGCCGAGCGGCTCGGCGTCCCGGAAGAGGACGTCGTGTCGATGAACCGGCGCCTGTCGGGCGATGCCTCGCTCAACTCGCCGCTCAGGGCCGATGGCGAATCGGCCAGCGAGTGGCAGGACTGGCTCGTCGACGAGCAGGACAGCCAGGAGGCCGTGCTGGCCGAAAGCGAGGAGTTCGACAACCGCCGCAAGATGCTCGCCGAGGCGCTCGACGTTCTGAACGACCGCGAGAAGCGCATCTTCACCGCGCGCCGGCTCGACGAGGATCCGCTGACGCTGGAGGCTTTGTCGGAGGAATTCGGCGTTTCGCGCGAACGCGTTCGCCAGATCGAGGTCCGGGCTTTTGAGAAGGTGCAGAAGGCGGTGACGTCGGCTGCCCGCAAGATGGAGGCGGCCGCGCACGCCGGGGCGTGAGGGCCGCCTGGCTGGTATCGTTTTGACCGGCATCGAGCTGGTCGAAACGGCCTGCCCGGCGCTCGGCTCCTAGCGATGCGTTTGAACGCATCGCGTTTCCGCCGTGCGGAAGCGTTGCTTCCGCTGCCGGCTTTGCCGGTACCGGGCTCCAACTCTCGCGCGTTCGGAACTCGAAACGCTTTTGCGTTTCGTCCGCTGAAGCAGACCGTGCCTCACCCCAAACTCCGCAAGATTTGTCAAATCGCTCCGTGTCATGGTCCGCTGCGTCGATGAGATGAAGGACGGACACCATGAACGACGCCGCCAGACGGGCCTATGAGGACCGGTTCAAACGGGTCACCGATTACATCTACGCCCATTTGGACGACGAGATCGACCTCAACACGCTCGCCGAGATCGCCTGCCTGTCGCCGCATCACTGGCACCGGGTCTATCACGCGATGCGCGGCGAGACGATCGCGGCGACGGTCAAGCGGCTGCGCCTGCACAGGGCCGCCTATTATCTCGCCACGACCGGTAAGCCGGTCGCCGAAATCGCCGAGACCTGTGGCTATCCCAACCTGCAGTCGTTCAACCGGATCTTCAAATCGGCCTTCGGCATGCCGCCGGCCGCCTATCGCAAGAACGGGTCTCATCGACGTTTCCTCGACACCTCCAGAGAAATGGACACTGCGATGTATGACGTTGAAACCCGAATGCTTCCGGAAATGAAGGGCGTGGGCGTTGACCACACCGGCCCCTACATCACGGTCGGCAAGGCCTTTGAGACGCTCTATGGCTGCCTCATGTCGCGCGGTCTGTTCCGGCCCGATATGCAGATGGTGGGGATCTACTATTCCGACCCCTCGGCGGTGCCGGAAGACGAACTCAAGTCGCGCGCCTGCCTGGTCTTCGAGGGCGCGGTGCCGGTCGAAGACCCGCTCATCGAAACGGTCATTCCCGAAACCCGCTGCGCGGTGCTGACCTATAAGGGGCCCTACGCGGACATGAAGGCGGCCTATGACTGGCTGTTCGGACAATGGCTGCCGCAATCGGGTGCCGAGCCCGGCGACCGGCCCTGTTTCGAGATCTATCTGAACAACCCGCGCGATACCCCGCCGACCGAACTGCTGACGGAAATCTGCCTGCCGCTCAAAGGTGGCGCGGCGGCTTAGCGCCCGATCTTTGAACCGTGATTTGCCTTTGGCGTCCGGGGTGCGGTAGGCGTTGCTGCCCCCCGGATGCCGCATCATATCCGGCAGGCCGGGGAACGCCGGAAAGGCTAGGGAACGCGGGAAAGGAACACCATGAAAATCAACGCCGATCTGTCCGAGCGCGCGGTCGTCGACAGCGAGACGCTGAACTGGGTGCCCTCGCCGATGGCCGGTGTCGAGCGCCGCATGCTCGAACGCGACGGCGAGGAGGTCGCCCGGGCGACCAGCCTGGTCCGCTATGCGCCGGGCTCGGCGTTTTCCGCACACACCCACGATCTCGGCGAGGAGTTTCTCGTGCTCGAGGGGGTGTTCTCCGACGAGAGCGGCGATTTCGCCCGCGGCATGTATGTGCGCAACCCGCCGGGCTCGGCCCATGTGCCCTCAAGCGCGCCGGGCGCCGTGATCCTGGTCAAGCTGCGCCAGATGCGGCCGGATGACGACACGTTCGTGCGCATCGATACGAAGGCTGAGGCCGGGTGGCGGCCGGGCCGCCCGGGCGAGCGGGTGCTGCCGCTGTTTGAAGCGCCCGACGAGACGGTGTCGATGCTGCACTGGGAGCCGGGCTCAGCCTTCGACGCGCAGGCCTTTCCCGGCGGCGCGGAGTTCTTCGTCGTCGACGGCGAATTCTCCGACGAAGACGGGACGTATTCGGCCGGCGCCTGGTTGCGCCTCCCGGCGGGATCACGCCAGACGGCGAAGACGCAGACCGGCGCCCGCATCTGGTGCAAAACGGGGCATCTCGCTTCTACCGTTTGACCGCTTGCTTGACGAAATCCTTGGGCCCGCCGGAGATCACTGTCGCGACATCCATCAGCACCCGTGGCAGCGTAAAGCCGCCCGGCATGGCCAGATAGCGCGGTGTCCAGACCGGATGGTACTTTTCCTTGTAGGCGCGCAGGCCGGTGAAATTATAGAGCGACGTCCCGTGCGCGAACAGGAAGGTGCCGACCTTGTGCCAGGTCGGCGCCAGCGGATGGGTCTCGAAGCCCGATAGCGGCGCCATGCCGAGATCGAACCAGGTATAGCCCTCCTCCTTCGCTGCCAGCATGGTCTCGGCGAACAGATAGTCCATCGTGCCGTAGGGCGTGACGGAGCGATGGCGCATCAGGTCAATGGCGACCTCCGCCTTGTCGACGCCGGACCGGCAGAGATTGGCGAAGGCGACGATGCGCCCCTCGAAGCGGACCACCGCGATATCAAAATTGGACAGATAGGCCTCATCGAAGAAGCCGAGCGAAAAGCCCTTCTCCGCGCCGGTCTTGCCCTCAAGCCACTCGTCGGAAACCTCCTTGAGCTCCGCCATGATGCCGACGACTTCGGCTTGCGGGATGATCTCGAAACTCGCGCCCTCCCGGTGCGCGCGGTTGACGGCATAGCGCGCATCCTTGTTCTTCGGCCCTTCCAGCGAGAAATCCGCAAGCTTCACGCGCGCTTCCTCGCCGAACTTGGCGACGGTCAGGCCGATATCGAGGAACAGCGGAAGGTCGTCGGCGCGGAAGCTGTAGAAGACCGGCGTGCCGCCATAGCTGTCGACCAGTTCGCGAAACGCCCAGGCGGCCTGCCTGCGGCCCTCCGGCGTGCCGATAGGGGGGCCGAGCGCGATCCAGCTGTTGCCCTGGATCTGATACATCACGAAGGCATCCTCGTCCGGCGTCAGCAACAGCCGTTTGTCGCCGAGCAGGGCGACATTGGCCTCCGCGTCCTCGGCATGGACGAGCAGCTTGCGGACCGCCTCGGGCACCGGCATCGAGGCGGGGCCGGGCGGCCGGGTCGGGGCCTGGATGCGCCAGATCAGATAGAGGAAGCCGACCGCACCGACCGCGACCATGCCGCGCATCGCGCGCGGCGCATCGCCGTCCCAGGCGAATTGCCACCACATCTCGTTCTTGTATTCGACATGCCCATAGGCAAACAGCGCGTACCAGACGGCGATCACCAGGATGGTGCTGATCGCGGCGAACCAGGGCACCGAGAAGGTGCCGGCGGCAAAGCCCGAATTGCGATGGAAGGCGGGCCGCGCGATCAGGACGAGGACGAGCATCGCGGCAAGAAGCGCCGCCTCGGCCCAGGCGAACCCCTTGGCGAGCGAGACCGCGATGGCGACCGCGAGCACGATCACCGTCATGCGCCAGGCGATCTTCAAGCGCCGCATCAGGCCGCGCGCCAGGATCAGGAGCGCGATGCCGGCAAGGCTCGCGATCAGGTGCGAGGCCTCCAGGACGCTCAGCGGCACCATCGCCTGCAGTCCGGCGAGCTTCTCGGCCCGGACCGGGCTGATCGCCGAGAACAGGATGATGACGCCGGCCAGGAACACGCCGGCGCCGAGCAGTTGCGGGGCGACCGTGCGCAGGGTCGCGGCCGCCGTTCCACCCAGCATCTGTCCGGCACCCGTCCGCGCCGCGCCGAACGAGACGAGCGCTACGGCAATGCACAGCGGCAGGACGTAATAGAACACCCGGAAGGTCAGGAGGGCTGCGAACATGCCAACCTTGGCATCCTCGGGAACGCTCAAGAGCAGGATCGCCTCGATGACGCCGAGGCCGCCGGGAACGCCGCTGCCGGACCCGGCCGCGAAGGCTGCGACGGTGAGGCCGGCAAAGGTTATGAAGCCGAAGGGCAGGTCGACGGGCACCAGCAGGTAGAGGGCCGCGGCCGACACCAGGATGTCGATCGTCGACACGCCGGCCTGCGAAAAGGCGATCTGCGGCTTGGGGATCGGGATCGAGACCCAGCGCAGCTCAAGCGCCTTGCCGCCGCCGGCCGCCGACGCGCCGAGATAGCCGATCACGACGACCGCGCCGCCGATCGCCAGCCCCCTGACCAGCACTGGCGGCAGGCCGACGGCCTGCGCCAATTGCGCGGTATCGAACACGCCGGCGGCCGCCAGGATGATCCCGGCGCCGATGATGAAGGAGCCGAGCGAATAGGCGGTGATCAGCGCCACGTCGGCAAGCGGCACGTTGAGGGCCGAATAGGCCCGGTAGCGGATCGATCCGCCGGTCAGGACGGCGAAGCCGAGATTGTTGGAAAAGGCGTAGGAGGTGAAGCCGGTCAGGAGCGCGTGGCGGGCCGGCACCTCGCGGTCGACGATCCTGAGCGCCAGCCAGTCGTAGGAGGACAGGCAGAAATAGCTTATCGCGACCAACAGCAGCGACAGGGCGATATTGGCTGGCGGCACCGCGCGGATGGCGGTCTCGATCTCGCTGACGCTGACATTGGCAAGCTGGTGGCGCAGGATCAGCACCGCCGCGACGGCGATCGCAACCGTCAGCAGCGCGAGGATCGCCCTGCGGCGGTTGAAGCCGGAAAACCGCCCGATAGTCGCAGTCGAAGACACCCGCCGCCCTCCGCTCAGCCGGTCATCCCGTTCCGGCCATGCCATTGCCTGAGATGTATCGCAGGAAGCCGTTAACGCACAATGGCGGTCGCGCCCGCCCGCTGGTATCGTTCGATCAGGGGAGGAGAGGAAACATGGCAGGCGACAGGCAGGAAAAGCATCTCATTCGCTACGGGACCGATTTCAGCCCCTGGCTGATCGAACGGGCCAGCGGATCCTTCGTTTACGATACCGAGGGCCGCGAAATTCTCGATTTCACCTCGGGCCAGATGTGCGCGACGCTCGGCCACAACCATCCGCGCATCGTCGAGGCGATCGAGCGAGGGTGTGACGGCGCGATCCATCTGTTCTCCGGCATGCTCAGCCCGGCCGTGGTGGATCTGGCTGAAAGGCTCGCCGATATCCTGCCCGGCGACCTGACCAGGTCGATCTTCCTGTCGACCGGCGGCGAGGCGAACGAGGCCGCGCTCCGGATGGCCAAGCTTCACACCGGAAAATGGGAGGTGGTCGGCCTCACCGGCTCCTGGCACGGTATGACGGCGGGCGCATCGTCCTCGACCTATGTCGCCGGCCACAAGGGCTATGGGCCGGCGATGCCCGGAACGACTGCGATCCCCGCGCCGAACGCCTATCGCTGCCCGATCCGCCATTGCAGCGGCACCTGCGACATGACCTGCCTCGATGTCGGCTTCGCCATGGTCGACGCACAGTCCTCCGGCGCGCCGGCCGCCGTTATGGTCGAGCCGGTGCAGTCGTCCGGCGGCGTCATCGTGCCGCCGGAGGGCTACCTGGCGGCGATGAAGGCCAAATGCGAAGAGCGCGGCATGCTGATGATCGTCGACGAGGCGCAGACCGCCTTCGGCCGGCTCGGCGCCAATTTCGCCTGCGAGATCTTCGACGTCGAGCCGGATATCCTGAGCCTGTCCAAGACGCTCGGCGGCGGCGTGCCGCTGGCGGCCGCCTGCACGACGGCCGCGATCGAGGAGGACTGCCACGACAAGGGTTTCCTCCACCTGACCTCGCATGTCTCCGATCCGCTGCCCGCCGAAGTCGGGCTTGCGGTGCTCGGCGTGCTTGAGGAGGACAACCTCAACCAGCGCGCCCTCGAAATGGGCGCCCACCTGAAATCGGGCCTGGACGCCCTGCAGCAGCGTCACGAGGTGATCGGCGATATCCGTGGTCTCGGCCTGCTCTACGGGGTGGAACTGGTCAAGGACCGGATGAGCCGCGAGCCGGATCCGGAAACCGGCGCGGCGGTCACGCGGCGCTGCATGGAGCTTGGCCTGTCGATGAACATCGTCTCGGTCGGCGGCATGGCCGCCGTCTGGCGCATCGCCCCGCCGCTCACAGTGACGAAAGAAGAGATCGACAAGGGGCTGGACAGGCTCGACACCGCGCTCAGCGACGTCACTGCCGGGCGGGCGTGACGCAGCGCTGAATCCGCGCTATTCGATAATCGGAAAGTGCCCGCCGGCCTCCCGCGCGATTATCCCGTCCAGACGCGGATCGGGAGCGATCTCCAGCTTGCGGGCATAGGGCGTGAAGCCGTTCTTCTGATAGAAGCCCAGGGCCGACGGGTGGTCGAGCGTGCAGGTATGGACCCAGACGCGCTCAATGCCGTCGCGCCACAGCCGGCGCAGCGCCTCGGCCATCAGCCAGCGGCCGACGCCTGCTCCGATCGCGGTCTTCATCAGGCCGAAATAGGCGAGTTCGGCGGACGGCGGAAAGCGGAAGTCGAGTTCCAGCAGGCCAACCGGCTTGCCGTCCAGCATCGGCGTATAGACCTCGACCAGCGGATCCCCGATGATCGCCTCAAGCGCCGCGTCGTCATATCTGAGCCGTGAGGTCCACAGCCAATCGTCGCCGACATCCCGGAACAGGCCACGATAGGTGGCCAGATCGATCTCCGGCAGGTGCTGAAGCCGCACGCCCGGCGGCACGGGCGCGTCCGACGCGGCCGGTGGCGCGTGCATCTCCAGAAACGTCGCGACGGCGACGAGATGGTCGCCGGGCAGGTCGGTATAGCCGTTGAGGTCGATCGTGGTCATGACGCCCGCGATACGCCGCCGCGCTGCGAAATGCAATGCCGATAGCCGCCGCGTATCGCGCATATATCCGACGTGCATCCGGCTGAATAAAGGACTAAAACCGGCCCATGCGAAGAATTCGGATAAGAACCCTGCTCGCCCTCACGCTTGGCGGCCTCGTCCTCATCGCCACCGTGCTCGTTCTCGGCATCGCGTTTTCGGCGAGCATGCGCAACACCTTCGAGTTGCTGAACCAGCGCATGGTGCTCGTCCTCGACGGCATCGAGAACGAGGTGCGCGACAAGCTGGGATCGGCGAGCAGCCTCGTCGACGGGATCGCCGCGGAGCTGCAGACCTCGCATTCCCACGCCACGACGCCTCAGGAAATCACCGATGTCTTGACCGTGGTGCTGGCGACGGCGCCGGACGTCGGCGTGTTGCTGTTCTGGGACAATGATTTCGTTCTGCGCGGCGTGGCCCGTGAGCCTGACGGAACGCTCTTTCAGCTTCCCCCCGAAAGGGTCATGGATCCACGTCAGCGCCACAGCCTGGAGACGGTGCCGGCGGATCTGCCGCATGTCTGGGGGCCGCCGGTTGCCTCGGAGGGCCAGACCTTTCTGAACGTCGTGACCCGCGTCCCCGACAACACCTACGACGTGCGCTATGTCGGTGCCGCCGTGTCGCTTGCCCAGTTCTCGAAATACGTTTCGGCGGTGGGGGAGCGCTATGGCGCCACAGCCTTCATCCTCTATGGCGACGACGCCCTTGCCGCGCATCCCTATCTTGCCGGTCCGGGCGAGGGCGCGGACGCGTTCGGTGTCGTTCCGATCTCCGAGGCCCTCGATCCCGTGATCGCTGCGCTGCCCGATGCCGAGGCGCTTCCCTTTACCAGGGGCGCGCGGGCGGAGGGGATCACGGCCCGGCAGGTCGAACTCGGCGACGAGGACGTCTTCATCGTCATGACCCGCGAGCTGCCCGGCTTCGGCGACAAGCCGCTCACCGTCGGCGCCTATTATCGCGCCGATCAGGTCGGTGGCGCGATCGAGCGGCTGTTCCTGTCGGGCATCGCCGGGCTGGTCGTCGTGGTCGTCGCGGTCGTCACCGCGCTGCTGATCGGCGGCTTCCTGTCCCGGCCGGTGCGGCGCCTGGCCGAAAGCGCGACAGCGATCGCGCGGCTGGAGACGGCCACCGCACCGCGTCCCAAGGGCAGCGCGATTGCCGAGATCGACGACCAGGCGCGCGCCTTCAACGTCATGCTCGACGGGCTCAAGGTGTTCGAGACCTATGTGCCCAAACAGCTCGTGCAGCGGCTGATCGCGCTTGGCGAGAAGGAAAGCGTCGAATCCGAATTGCGGGATCTGACGGTGATGTTCACCGATATCGTCGGGTTTACCGCGATCGCCGACCGGATGGGCGCGGACGAGACCGCGCAGTTCCTGAACCGCCATTTCAGCATCCTGGCCGACTGCATCCAGGCGCAGAACGGCAGCGTCGACAAATATATCGGTGACGCGATCATGGCCTTCTGGGGCGCGCCCGACCGGCTCGACGACCACGCCGCCCGGGCGGTGGCCTGCGCGCGGACGATCGCCGAGGCGATAACCCGCGACAACCGCCGCCGCGCCCGCAAGGGCCTGAAGCCCATCCGCATCCGTATCGGCCTGCATACCGGCGCGGCCGTCGTCGGCAATATCGGTGCGCCCGGACGCGTCAACTACACCATCATCGGCGACACGGTGAACGTGGCCCAGCGGCTGGAGGTGCTCGGCAGGCGTTTCGACGACGGCAGCGATGCGGTGGTCCTGATGAGCGCCGACACCGCCCGTCTCGCCGCCGAGGACGGCGGCCTGTCGGAGGACGAGCGGGAAGACGCCGGCGCGCATACCTTTGCCGGCGTTTCGGGCGAGGTCTCGGTGGTACGGCTCAAGGGGGCCTTCCGCTCGAGTGAGCCGGAACAACCATCATCGCAGGACGTGCAGAACCGGAGGCCGAACGCACCGATACCCGCGAAGTAACGGATTGATGGATTAAAGCCCTGATTTCGCCGACAACGGCGGCGGGCTATCGGAACAGGTCGAGATCGATCCGGTAGCTGATCCCCATGCCGACGGAGAACTGGTTTTCGCTGCCGGCGACCGTGACGATCGGCGAGTCGGCGGCCCCGTCGAGCAGGCGCTCGTAGCCGGCGCGGAAATGCAGGTCGACCTTCTCGGTCCATGAATAGACCGCGACCGCCTGCAGGCCGACGGCCTTCAGGCCCGAGCCGGCATTGTAGGCGGGCAGGCCGGACGCTGCCGCCTGTGACGGCGTCACAGAGAAGTAGGTATCGAAATAGTCGGCGCTGGCAAAGGACAGGTCCGGTCCCGCCCGCATCACGAAGCGCTCGGTGGGCCGCCAGATGCCGTAGGCTGCGACTTCGCCGACAACACCTTCGTGGCCGCCGAAGCCGCGCCGGATCGCCGCGTAGGCACCCCAGTTGTTGACCTCGTAGGTCCCCTTCAGCCCGACCTCGACGGCGGAATCCACATCGCCGATGCCGATCAGCGCGGGATCCTGGTCCTGGTCGCGGCTGCCGATGAAGTTGAAGGAGGGGCCAACCGAGAAGCCGACCTTGCGGCCACCGATCTCGTTGAGGCCAGGCAGTTTCAGGTATTCGAGCGAAACGATCGGCCAGGGCGATAGTTCGTAGTCGTCTGAGCCCTCGTAGTCCGGCTTGTAGACGCCGCCGATGCCGATCCTGATCGACAGGTCGACACCGGTATCGACCGGTGTCGGGTCGGCGAATTGCGCATCATACTGGCTCTGATCGCCGGAATCCGCCGCGAGCGCCGGCGCCGCAGCCACACTGGCGGCAAGCGCCACCAAACCGATAGTCTTCTTCACGCCGGAAACTCCGCCCAATCCGTCCTGAACCCACGCGTTATACGCACCGTCTGTGTTTACCGATCATATCCCGTAAACAAAATCCCGACCCGGTACGTTTGGCCGCACCTGTAGCAGGCAGGTCACACTCTGAACCGGGGCGCCGCCCTTAAGGGCGGCTTCGATGGCGTCAACGGCGCTATCGAAACAACGGCCCATCATCATTCCGCCAAACGTCAAGGGGCGTAGCCGACCATCTGCGTAGCCCCCCATCCCTCACACCGATCCGATCGTCTTCAGCTTGGCGCGCGGATGGATCTCGCTTTGCGACATGACCGGCGTCTGCGCCCGGAACCGCTCGATGATCGAGCGGACATAGGTGCGCGTCGCCGGAGAGGTCAGAAGGATCGGAATCTCGCCCGACTGGGCCGCCGTCTCGAAACTGTCGCGCACCGCGGCGATGAAGGTCTGCAGCTTCGACGGCGCCATCGCCAATTGCCGGTCGTCCCCCTCGCCATGCAGCGATTCCAGGAAGGCGCGCTCCCAGTCCGGCGTCAGCGCGATGATCGGCACATAGCCGCCCGGCGCCTGGTGCTGGGCGCAGAGCTGGCGGGCGAGCCGCGAGCGCACATGCTCGGTGATCGCCTTGTTCGACAGGTTGGAGCCCGACACCTCGGCGATCGCCTCCAGGATCGTCGGCAGGTCGCGGATCGACACCCGCTCCTCCAGCAGCGCCTGCAGGATGCGCTGGACCGACGACATCGAGATCTGCTGGGGAATGAGGTCGTCGACCAGGTTGCGCTGGGCGTCCGGCAGTTCCTTGAGCAGGTTCGAGACATCGGCATAGGACAACAGATCCGACATGTTGTTGCGGATCAGTTCGGTGAGATGGGTCGAGACGACGGTCGCCGGGTCGACCACGGTCAGGCCCTTGAGCTGGGCCTCGTCGCGCAGGGCGGTGTCGATCCAGGTCGCCGGCAGGCCGAAGGTCGGCTCGGTGGTGCGGATGCCGGGCAGTTCGATCGGCTTGCCCGAGGGGTCCATCACCATGTCCTGGCCGGGATAGACCGTTCCGCGGCCGGCCTCCACCTCCTTGACCTTGACGATGTAGCAGTTCGGTTCGAGCTGCATGTTGTCGAGCAGGCGGACCGGCGGCATCAGGAAGCCCATCTCGCTTGCCAGTTGCCGCCTGAGCGCCTTGATCTGCGCGGTCAGGCGGTCCTCGCCGTCGCTGCCGTTGATCAGCGGCAGGAGGGCATAGCCGATCTCGATCTTGACGTCGTCGATGGCGAGTGCGGTGGAGATCGGCTCCTCTTCCGGCTCGGCGAGCGCGTCCGGGTCCAGCGCCTCTGCTTCCGCCTCCGCCGCCTGTTTCTGGTTGCGCGCCGCCGACCAGGCCATTGCACCGGCGACGGCGGCAAGGGCGAGGAACGGGATCATCGGAATGCCGGGCAGGACCGACATCACGACCATCACGAAGGCCGACATGCCGAGCGCCTTGGGATAGCCGGAAAGCTGCTGGATCAGCGCCTTGTCGGCCGATCCCGTCACGCCGGCCTTGGAGACCAGCAGGCCCGCCGCCGTCGAGACGATCAGGGCGGGGATCTGCGAGACCAGGCCGTCGCCGACGGTGAGCAGCGTATAGGTGGTGCTGGCCTCACCAAGCGACAGGCCGTTCTGCGCGACCCCGACGATCATCCCGCCGAGCACGTTGATGAAGGTGATCAGCAGGCCGGCGATCGCATCGCCGCGGACGAATTTCGAGGCGCCGTCCATGGCGCCGAAGAAGGAGGATTCGTCTTCCAGCGTCTTGCGGCGGTTGCGCGCCTCGGTCTCGTCGATCAGGCCGGCCGACAGGTCCGCGTCGATGGCCATCTGCTTGCCGGGCATGGCATCGAGCGTGAAGCGCGCGGCGACCTCGGCGATGCGGCCCGAACCCTTGGTGATGACGACGAAATTGACGATCACCAGGATGCCGAAGACGATGATGCCGATGACGAAATTGCCGCGCATCACGAAGTTGCCGAAGGCCTCGATGACGTGGCCGGCGGCATCCGTGCCCTCGTGGCCGTTGGCCAGGATCAGCCGCGTCGAGGCGAGGTTGAGCGCCAGCCGCAGCATGGTGGCGATCAGCAGCACGGTGGGAAAGGCGGAGAATTCCAGCGGCGTCTGGATGAACAGCGCCGTCATCAGGATCAAGACGGAGAAGATGATCGAGACCGCCAGCAGCATGTCCAGCATCATCGCCGGCATCGGCAGGATGAGGACCACCAGGATCATCATCACGCCGAGCGCCAGCGCGATGTCGCCGCGCCGCAGGAAGGCGACAATGTCGCCGATCGACGGCAACGAGGCGCCGCCGGTGGGGCGCGTGCCGCCGGACGGACCGCTGGCGGAGGTATCGGTCATTCAGGCGCCGCGATCATCTGGCCGCGACCCGGGATTCGCCGGGTTGCGGGATGGTGAAGCCCTCGTCGGAATAAAGATGCAGCTTGTTGCGCAGGGTGCGGATCGAGATGCCGAGGATGTTGGCCGCATGGGTGCGGTTTCCGAGGCAATGGTCGAGCGTGTCGAGGATCAGCTCGCGCTCGACATCGGCGACGGTGCGGCCGACGAAGCTGCGGGTCGCGGCCTCGGCCGCCTGGGCCGCCTGGCCGACGATCGTATCCTCATGCGCGCCGATCATCGCATCGAGCCGCGACCCGTCCGGCATGCGCAGCGCGTCGACGCCGATCATGTCGCCGGTGCCGAGCAGGACGGCGCGATGGATGGTGTTTTCCAATTCCCGCACATTGCCCGGCCAGCGCGACAGGGTGAGCTGGCGGCGCGCATCGTCGGAGAGCGGCCGGTTCGGCAGGCCGTTCGCCTCGGCGTATTTACCGCCGAAATGGTCGGCCAGCGCCAGGATATCGGCCGGCCGGTCGCGCAGCGCCGGCAGTTTCAGGTTGACGACGTTCAGCCGGTAGAACAGGTCCTCGCGGAACGATCCCTCGCGGACGGCTTCGGCGAGATTGCGGTTCGACGTCGCCAGGATCCGGATATCGACCTGGACCGGTCTGTTCGAGCCGACCCGGTCGATCATCCGCTCCTGGATGGCGCGCAGGAGCTTGGCCTGCAGGCGGATGTCCATCTCGCTGATCTCGTCGAGCAGCAGCGTGCCGCCATTGGCCTCCTCGAACTTGCCGACCCGGCGGGCGACCGCTCCGGTGAAGGCGCCCTTCTCATGGCCGAACAGCTCCGATTCCAAAAGCGCCTCGGGGATCGCGGCGCAGTTGATCGAGATGAACGGCTTGTCGGCGCGGTTCGACTTCTGGTGGACGTAGCGGGCCAGCACCTCCTTGCCGGTACCTGATTCGCCGGTGATCAGGACGCTCGCCTCAGACGGCGCGATCTGCTCGGCGAGCTTGACGACGCCGGCCATCGCATCGTCGCGGAAGACGAGGGCATGCCCGTCATCGGCAACCGCGGCGAGCACGGCCGCGATCAGTTCCGGATCGGGGGGCAGCGGGATGTATTCCTTGGCGCCGGCGCGGATCGCGGCGACCGCGGCGCGGGCATCGTTCTGCACCCCGCAGGCGACGATCGGCACGCAGATCCGCTCGTGCTCGAGCCGGGCGACCAAATCGGCGATGTTCAGGTTCGCCTCGACCATCAAAAGGTCGGCGCCGCGACCGGTCCTGAGCGCCTTCATCGCATCGTCGATCGTCTCGGCGTGGAGCACCTTGGCGCCGCGGTCCATGGCGATCCGCGTCGCCTCGCTCAACTGGCCCCGCAGGGAGCCGACAATCATTAATCGCATGATACAAAACCCTCTTCAGTAGCCTCTGGCGCCCCCATCAGGGTCTAGACCCTAGCCACGATCCTTGATGATCTCGGTCATCGTCACGCCGAGCCGCTCGTCCACCAGGACGACCTCGCCGCGCGCGACAAGCCTTTCGTTGACGTAGATGTCGATTGCCTCGCCGACCTTGCGGTCGAGCTCGACGACGGCCCCCGCCTTCAGTTTCAACAGATCGGAAATATCCATCCGCGATCGTCCCAGCACGGCGGACACCTTGACGGGAACATCGAACACGGCTTCCAGTTCGGAGGCGGCGTGGGTCGCGTTCTCGTCGTCGGGACTGGCCGGCGCCGGCGTCCCCGACGGGTCCTGCTCGAGCTCGTCGAACGGGCTTTCTGCGTCTTCACTCATCCGACTGGTTCCCTGACTGTGAGCTGGCGGCAGTGGGACTGACCGCGTCCGGGCCGGCGAGATATCCCTCGACCGCCGCGTCGATGGCCCGCCTGATCTCCGCGACGTCGCGTACGACGCCGCCATCGGCCCATTCGATCCGGCCGTCGCCGGCGCTGATCTGCGGCTCGCCGATGACGATCACCTTGCCGGCGAACCCGGCAAGCCGGGCCGCCTCGCCGGCGTGGCGGCGCATGTCCTCGACCTGATCCTCCGCGACCCGGATCGCCAGATGCGGAACGGCGCGGATTTCGGCAAGACAGGTGCGCAAGAGCGCGGTCAGTTCGGCCTCGGGCTCGCGGGCGACCAGTTCCTCGGCGAGCTTTGCGGCGGCGTGATGGGCAAGCCGGACGGCGGCCTGCTCGATCGCCGCGCGATCGGCGGCGGCGCGCTCGCCGAGCCCGGCCAGGCCGCCGGAAAGCCGTTCCAGCGCGCTGCTCAGCCGTTTCGCCTGTTCGTCCTCGGCCAGCCTCCGGCCCTCGGCGATACCGGCCGTCCGTCCCTGCTCGCGGGCCTGCGCCAGCGCCGCCTCGTGTTCGGCGAGCCCGACCGTGTTGGCCGGCTGCGGGGTGTGGTCGCTGTCCAGCGCGAACACCTCGTCGAACAGGTAGCGCGAGGGTTTCGTGCCCGTATCGAGGGTCGGCTTGGCGGCGGTCTGGGCGCTCATCGGCCGCCTCGCGGCATCGTTTCGGGTCGGGCAGGGGGCATGGTGTTACCGGTCAATAGATCAGCTCGTCTTCGCCGCGGTTCTTCGAAATCATGATCTCTCCCTTGGCGGCGAGGTCCTTGGCGAGATTGACCATCTGGCCCTGCGCCTCGTCGACGTCGCGCAGGCGGACGGGGCCGAGCATCTCCATGTCGTCCTGCAGAAGCCCGGCGGCGCGCTGCGACATGTTCGACAGGAAGAAGTTGCGCAGGGTCTCGTTGGCTCCCTTCATGGCGATCGCCAGCTTGTCCTTGTCGACCTGGCGCAGCAGCGTCTGGGTGCTGGCGTTGTCGAGCTGGCCGAGATCCTCGAAAGTGAACATCAGCCCCTTGATCCGCTCGGCGGAGTCACGGTTGTGCTCCTCCAGCGAGGTCATGAAGCGGGATTCGGTCTGCCGGTCGAAGCTGTTGAAGATGTCGGCCATCTGCTCGTGGCTGTCGCGGCGCTGGGTCTTGGCGAGGTTCGACATGAACTCAAGCCGCAGCGTCTGTTCCAGGCCCGCGAGAATTTCCTTCTGGACCGATTCCATGCGCAGCATCCGGTTGACCACTTCAAGCGCCAGGTCCTCGGGCAGGATCGACAAGACCCGGGCCGAGCATTCCGGCTTGATCTTGGTCAGCACGACGGCGATCGTCTGCGGATACTCGTTCTTCAGGTAGTTGGCGAGAACCTGCTCCTGGACGTTGGAGAGCTTCTCCCACATGTTGCGGCCGGCGGGCCCGCGGATTTCCTCCATGATGATCGACACGCGGTCCTCGGGCAGGAACTGGGCGAGCAACCGCTCGGTCGAATCGTAGTTGCCGACCAGCGCGCCGGCATGCCCCATGTCGAGCACGAACTCGACCATCAGCTTTTCGATCAGTTCGCCCTGGACCTTGCCGAGCCGCGACATGGCGACCGAGATCAGGCGAACCTCCTCGTCGTCGAGCTCCGCCCAGACCCGCTGGCCGTGTTCGCGGCCGAGCGCCAAGAGCAGAACGGCGGCCCGCTCGGCGCCGTTCAGATCATCGATCGAATCGATCTCGCGGGGGTCGGCAAGTCGCGGGTCCTTCTTGGCGGGAACGTTCATGTGGCGGGCTCGTGGATCCAGTTGCGGATGATCGCGACGGCTTCATTGGGGTTCTGCTCGATCATCTCGCCGACCTTGCGCAGCGAGGCGGCCTGCACCTCGCTCATCTGCTCCGCCAGGTCGAGCGCGTCAAAGGTCGGCGGCCCGGGCAGTTGTGCCGTCTGGGCATCCATGCCGGGCGGGCCGGTCAGTTGCGGTATCGCCGCCTCGCCATCGGCCGGGGCCGCGGTTCCGTCCGCCTCGGCGGTGACCAGGGCCGTGCCGGTCGCGCTGCCCGTCGCATCGGGAGCGAGGATCCGGCGCACCAGCGGACGGGCGACGAACATCAGCACGAGGAGCCCGAGCAGGAACAGGACGCCGAGCTCGGCGAAGCGCATGATGTCGCCCTTGGTGAAGGTCGGCAGCAGCGAATCGTTCTCCTGAAGCGGCAGGCTCTGGGGGGCTGCGGCAAAGCGCAGATTGGCGATTTCCACCGTATCGCCGCGATCCACGTCATAGCCGATCGACGAGCGCACCAGCGCGGCGATCCGGTCGAGCTGATCCTGGGGACGCGGCGCATAGGTGATCGAGCCGTCATCGGCCTGGGTATAGAGGCCGTCGACGACGACGGCGACCGACAGCCGCTTGACCGATCCCGGTTCGATGATCTCCGTCTTGGAGGTGCGGGAAATCTCGTAATTGGTGATCTCTTCGGTGGTTTCGACGTTTTCGCTGGCGCCGCCGGCTGCCCCGCCCGCCTCGGCGCCCGGCAATTCGTTGCCGACCGTCGCCTCGCCGGCGCCGGCATCCTTTGACTGGGTCGATTCCTCGCGCAGCTGCGAGGAGCGGATGACCCGCCCCTCCGGATCGTACTGGTCGGTCGTCTCGGTGATGCGGTTGTGGTGCAGTTCGGCGGCGACCTGGACGCGGACCCGGTCCGGACCGACGATCGAGCCGACGATGTTCTCGACCTGCAGGCGCATCTGCTGTTCCATGGCGCGGCGCCGGTCGTCGAGCGCGGTCGCCGAGCCGGGATCTGCCTCGCCGCTGCCGTCGGCGAGCAGCCGGCCGGTATCGTCGACGATCGCCACGCGCATCGGGATCAGGCCCTCGACGGCGGAGGCGACGAGATGGCGGATCGCCCTAATCTGCGCCGGATCGAGCGATCCGCGCGTCTTCACCACGATCGAGGCGGACGGGCTGACGGTGTCCTGGGAAAACAGCCGCCGCTCGGGGATGACCAGATGGACGCGCGCCGCCGAGACCCGGTCGAGTTCCTTGATCGTCCGGCTCAGTTCGCCCTCAAGCGCGCGCAGGTGATTGATGTTCTGAACGAAGCTCGTCGCGCCCAGCGTATCGCCGCGATCGAAGATCTCGTAGCCGACGCCGCCGCCGGTCGGCAGGCCCTCGGACGCCAGGTCCATGCGCAGCCTGAGCACCTTGCTCTCGGGCACCAGCACGGTCGCGCCCTCGTGGCGCAGTTCATAAGGGATGCCGCGCTGCTCGATCTGCCGGACGACCGCGCCGGAATCCTCGAAATCGAGATCGGTATAGAGTGGCACCATCGTTTCCGACGACAGTTGCAGGATGACGAACGCGAAGAAGCCGATGAGCCCGACGCCGACGGCCCCCATCGCGGCAAGCCGCGCGGCGCCCATCGTCCTGATGAATTCAAGCCCCCCCTGCACGTTGCTCCCCAATGCCCCGCAATCGATCGTCTCGCCGGTGACCGGCCCAGTCGGCGCTCCAACCCGCCGACGACCGGCTTCATCGGACCGCACCGCCGAATCCCGAATCCGGCCCGACAACCACCCGGCAAGAATTTCCTACCGGAATGCTAAACAAGATGTTAACGCCGCCACGGAAATCCGCGCCGGCCGGGTCAGGTTGGGACAGCCGGCCGGTGAAAGAGGCCGGAAAGCGTTACGATTTGCTTAGAGGGTGACGTAGCGGCATGGGATTCCGGCGAAAGTTATGTGGTTTGGCGGGAACGCGCTTTGGGTTTCGGACTGGCCGCCCATCCGGAGGTCATCTCCGACTTGGTCGGGCAACTGTGTGCGGGGATGTCGGGAACACGCTCGGTTGACCACGGGGAGACCCGTAGGCCGCTGCCTTGCAATCGTCATCCCGGCCGCAGGCGAAGCCGAAGAGCCGGGATCGGGGAGCCGGTGTCGGTGCCGATGGGACTCCGAACCGCCTCGGTTCCCCGATCCCGGATATTCGCTCACGCGAATTCCGGGATGACGAGGGAGAGGATTGCGTTCCGCCGCCGCCCACTCCGATGTCATCGCCGGGCTTGTCCCGGCAATCCATGAACACAGTCGCTTGCGTCCATTCTGACGGCGGTGTTCATGGATGCCCGGAACACGTCCGGGCATGACATCCGAGGGGGTGGCGAAGCTGAAAAAGAGCCCGTCTCCGCTGAACCGGACAGCAGTAGGGTCCGGCCGGCACACGATGCCGGGACGTGCGGAAAGCGACCGGTCGCCGCCGGCACCGCATGACGCTAGGTCATGGTCGTAGAAGAGCGAAGGACCCCGGCAACGCCAAACGCCGGCGGGAGGGCCGGCGTCTTGACGTCTGCGGTTTGAAACGGATGTCGGCTGGAACGGGCCTTGGCGGCCGGCCTATTGCCGGTATTGCTGGACGCGTGTCGCGCGAAGGCCCGGCAGGCCATGGCGATCGATCGAATGCTGCCAGCTCAGAAACTCTTCGACGGTCAAGGTATAGCGGTCGCAGGCTTCCTCGAGGCTGAGTAGCCCGCCGCGCACAGCGGCAACGACTTCCGCTTTGCGCCGGATGACCCAGCGCTTGGTATTTTTCGGCGGCAGATCGGCAACGGTAAGGGGACTGCCGTCCGGTCCAATGACGTACTTCGCCCGCGGGCGGTAATGATCGGTCATCACTAACTCACATACTCAACTGACCAACACAAACCGCAATCTAGTCGGCGCGACTTAAAATTTGGCTAAGGCAATCCGCGCGACTTTCTTAACAATCTCCTTAAGCTGGGCTCAAATTGAAACAGAAAGATTAAGATCCGGCGCGGGTGTCACGCTCCGAGCACAGCCGTTACATGGCTGAGCGGAACGCCTTCATCGCCGACCAGCAGCACCGGCTCGACGCCGCTGAAATCGACGCCATCGATCATCACCGAAACCTCGACGGCGGTCGCCACCGATTCGCCGTCGGTGTCCTTAGCGTCGATTGTCAGCGAATAGCGGCCGTCCTCAAGCTGGTTGCCGTCCTTGTCGAAGCCGTTCCACTTGAAGGTGTCGCGGCCGGGATCGATGCTCTTGTCCTCGGTCCAGACGACATCGCCGTCTTCGTTGCGCACGGTGAAGGTGGCCGTCGTCGCGCCGCTGCCGGCGATGAAATCCCATTTCGCCTTGCCGTCGGTCAGATCCGTCGTCGTCGACTGGATCATCACCTTCTTGCCGATGAAGCTGGTTGCCGCCGTTGCGATATTGGCCGCGGAAATCTCGAGCAGCGATTCCAGGTTTTCGTTGGCCTTGATCGACTGCTCGACCTCGGAGAACTGCACGAGCTGCTGGGTGAACTGATTGGTGTCGAGCGGATCGAGCGGGTTCTGGTTCTGCAACTGCGTCGTCAGGAGCTGCAGGAACGTATCGAAGTCCTCGGCGATCATGCCCCGGTCGGCCGTGGCGCGGCCGAGCGAGGTGACGTTTGAGATGGCGTCGAGAGCCATGTCGGAACTCCTATATCGTCAGGTCGAGGCCGCGCAGGGCAACGGCCCGTCTCGAGGCGGAGGGATCGGCGGGTTCGGGTCCCGCCCGCGTATCATCGCCCTGGCCGCCCGAGCCGGACTGCTCGCCCCGGGCCTGTCCGTCAGGCGTCTGGCCGTCGCGGTGCTGGGCAAAGGCCGACTGGTCGCGCAAGTGATATTGCAGGCCGCCCTCGTCGAGCTTCAGGCCCTGGTTCTGCAGCGCCCGCTCCAGGCCGCGGGAATCGCGCAGGAGTGCATCGAGCGTATCGCTGCGCTCGACCATCAGGTGGGTCGTCACCCGGCCGTCGCGGCCGAATTCGAGCTTCACGTCGACCCGCCCGAGCTCCGGCGGATCAAGAGCGATCTCGAACTGCTGCTTGCCGTCGCGGGCCGATTGGGCGATGCGCAGAGAGATCGACGCGATATCCGGCCGCGCCGCCATCGGCAGCAGTGCTGCCGAAGCCGCAGTCGCCGATGCGCCGCCACCATGGGTCATGCCGCCCAACGGCATTCCGGAGGCTGAGTATTGCGGGTTTGCCGCTTCGGCGGCGAACATCGCGGTTTCGCCATAGCCGGCAAGGCCGCTCGCGGCGGTCAACCCGGCAGACGTCAGGCCGGTGGCCAGAACACCTGTGGCCGGCACACCGCTGGCCAGAACACTTGTGGGCGGCACGCCGGCGGGCCGCGATGCCGCCTCCGTCAGGCGCTCGATACCCGAAGTCCGCGATGCGACGCGATCGGCATGGATCAGCGGCTTGCCGGTCGGCATGGCAACGGGCGCCGCGTCGGTGCGGGCGGGTTGGGCGGTCGCTGCCCGGTCGCTCGCCGACGGCTGCGCCGGGGTGGCCGGACGATGCGGCGCTGTGTCTGCGGTTGCAAGCCGGTCAGTCGGTGCTGCCTGCGCGGGGGGCTGCCCGTTCGGCGCGGGCACTTCATTGGACAGGGCCGCAAAGGCAGCGGTCGGTGTCGTGGCCTGTGCGGCGGAGGCCGGGGTTGCATTGTGCCCGGCTGAGGACAGGACCCGCTCCAGAGTTCGCCCGGACAGTCCCGGCAGCGCCGGGCGCGGTGTGGGAACGACCGGACCCGGCGCGGGGGCCGGGGCGGCTGCGGCCACGGATAGCGTCGTGTTGCCCTGCGGTGCGGCGCGCTGCGTTGCGGATGCGATCGGTGTCGGTTCCGAGGTCTCGGCGGGAGCCGACGCGGGTCCGCCTGCCGGTTGCGTCGTGGCGCGGTCGCCGGTGTTGGAAGCGGTTGCCTGCGTCTTGGACGCGGCCGGCGCGTCGGAGCCGGCTGATTTCGCCGCCTCTCCGGGCCGCGATCCGCCATTGTGCGTTTGATCGGTCGGCGCGTTGCCGGCCTTCGCGTTCGGATCGGCTGCGGCAACCGTCTTGCCGCCGGTTTCGGCGGAATCGGAAACACCCGCGCCGCTGTCGGACCGCGGAACCGGCGTCGCCGCGGTTTGCGGTCGATCACCACGCGGCGCCGCGTCGGCACCCGCCGGGTTCGCATCGGAAGGACCGGCCACCGGTTGATTGGCCGGCGTCGCCGCGGCAGTGGTTCCGGTTGCGGCAGTGGTTCCGGTTGTGGACGGCGCCGAGCCTTGTGTTGCGCTGGCCTGGGACCCGTCGCCGGCGCGCGGTGTGATGTCCATGGCGGCCGGGCGTGGTGCGGAGCGGCTCGACCCGTCGGCGGCAGTGGGTGTTGCCCGATCCCCTGCGACCGATTTGCCGGTTGGCTGTCCGCCATTGTCGACGGGGCGTGTCGGGCCCGCCGGGTTTTTCTCCGCCGGCGGTCCCGTGTCTTCCACCGGGCCCGTGGCAGGCCGCGCTCCGGCAGAGGGTGGTGTCGCCGTCGATGTCTGCGACGATCCGTCGGTGCCGGCGAAAGCGGCTGGATGCGGGGTCGGTGCTGCGGCGCTCCCGCTTCCGGCTGGCCCGGTTCCAATCGTATCCTGGCTGGTCGTATGGACCGCGCCCTGTCCGGTCCTCGCGGTGCCGTCGGAGGGGTCCTGTGCCGGCTGCGCGCCTACGGTTTCGCGAGATGAAGCGGCCGTGTCGGTCGTCATCGTCGCGATCGCCGTTGCCATGGCCCCGCCGGATACCGCTGTCTGGCCAGATGGGGCGGGGCCGGACGGAGTGGGACCGGCCAGGAGGGGGCCAGACCGGGTGGAACCAGACTGGGTGGAGCCAGACGGGGCGGGCGACGTTACACCCTGCCCACTCGCACCCTGTCCGGCGATGTCCTGTCCATCGGACGCCACCTGTCCGAGCAGCGACCGGAAATCCGGCCAGCCGGTTTGCGTCGTCGGCCCCGATGCCGGGTTTCCGCCGGCGGATCCGGCCGGTCCGATCCGGTCGACACCGAAAGGCGAGGCCCCGAAAGGCAGGGCATCGAACGGCGGGGCGAGGCCGGCCCGGCCCCCGAGCCCGGGCCGGCCCCACGCACCCGGTCCGCCGTCCCCCGATGACGGCGGTGCGGTCTTGAGAGCCAGTGCAGAGAAGAGGGTGTCCGTCATTTCCGCTTTCGATCGCGCCCGTTATCGATCCGGTTTCGCTCGGGTCAAGTTTCGTCAAGGCGCACCACGCGCCGCTTGCCGAGGCTGTGGCAAGTTCCGGGCCAAATCGAAACCTATTTGAAAACAGTACTTTACCTGAGATTTGGCACGCTTGGGAAAGCGGCAGGCGGCAGATTTTGCCGGTTCGCGGACGCAATTGCCGGGTGTGTGCAGGGGCGCCAGGCTTGACAGGGGCCTTGAATGCGGTGTTTGCGTGCCTATCATTGGCTGCAACGCAGGCCGTTTGGCCGACCGGACGGAGACCCCGTCCGGCCCCTGACATCTGACGATCATGACGAAGACGACGCTCAACAGCTTGGATCTGCCCGGGGCGCCCGCCGACACGCGGGTGGTCGTCGCCATGTCCGGCGGCGTCGATTCCTCGGTGGTCGCGGCCCTGTTGAAGGATCAGGGCTACGACGTCATCGGCATGACCCTGCAGCTCTACGACCATGGCGAGGCGACCCATCGCGCAGGCGCCTGCTGCGCGGGCCAGGATATCTATGATGCCCGCCGGGTCGCCGAGGACCTGGGCATTCCCCACTATGTCCTCGACTATGAATCGCGCTTCCGCGAGGCCGTGATCGACGCCTTTGCCGATAGCTATCTGGCCGGCGAGACGCCGGTTCCCTGCATCGCCTGCAACCAGCAGGTCAAGTTCAAGGACCTGCTTCAGACCGCGCGCGATCTCGGCGCCGACGCGCTGGCGACCGGCCACTATGTGGCAAGCCGCCCCTCACCCGGCGAGCCTGGGTCCGGCGCGAACGGGCACCGGGCGCTTTACCGGGCCCGTGATCCCGAGCGCGACCAGAGCTATTTCCTGTTCGCCACCACGCAGGAGCAGATCGATTTCCTGCGCTTTCCGCTCGGCGACATGACCAAGCAGGAGACCCGCGCGCTTGCCCGCAAATACGGCCTGTCGGTCTCCGAGAAGTCGGACAGCCAGGATATCTGCTTCGTGCCAACGGGCAGCTATGCCCAGGTGATCGAGCGGCTGCGCCCCGGCGCTGCGGAGCCGGGCGACATCGTTCATCTCGACGGGCGCGTGCTCGGCCGGCACGAGGGCATCATCCATTTCACCGTCGGCCAGCGTCGCGGCATCGGCGTCGCCATCGGCGAGCCGCTCTATGTGGTCGATTTGGATGCCGAGGCGCGTCGTGTCGTGGTCGGCCCGCGTGAGGCGCTGTCGACCCGTTTCGTTTCCCTGCGCGAGGTCAACTGGGTCGGCGACGGGCCGCTGCCTGCATACCCGCAGCACACGGGCCCTCTGGATGTCCATGCCAAGGTCCGCTCCACCCGGCCGCCGCAGCCGGCGCGTCTGATCGCCGGCGAGGCCGGTCTCGAGGTCGAACTGCTCGACGGCGAGTACGGTGTTTCGCCCGGGCAGGCCTGTGTGCTCTATGAAAGCGATACCGATCAGAGCCGCGTCCTTGGCGGCGGCTGGATCGACGCGGCCCGCCCGGCCGACGAATTCGCCGCCGGCTTGCACGACACGGCGGCGATTGCGACACTGGCCGCCGAATAGGGGCGTGTCCACGGGGCGCGGGGTGTGTCCGTGCTGGCGGGTCTGGCCGGTTTAGCGTCCGACTGGAACTTAAACGTCTTCCCCGCTTGACACGCTCAAGTCCCCCTCCTTATATCGCCGGCACGGTCGCCTGGGCGCTTAGAGCCCCTGTCGGGCGGATGTCGGGCAGACCCCTGACGCGACACCTCAAATCGCGTTGGCCCTTGGGGCGGAGTAGCTCAGTTGGTTAGAGCAGCGGAATCATAATCCGCGTGTCGGGGGTTCAAGTCCCTCCTCCGCTACCATCATTTTAGGTAATAAAATCAATCAGTTGCGTGAAGATAAGGTGTCATTTCAGTGCCAATTCGTGTTGCATCACGTCGCAAGATGTTTCCCTTGAGTTCCAACGGTTTCCGCTGGCGTGCGGCGAATCCATGCGACATGAAACGCGACATGAGCCGGGCTGAATTGAGCATCCGGTGTGCCCTTGAGACCGCTGTGTGTGGTTCCTCGCGCTAAACGGGCGACGCTCGGGAGTGAGGTTGAAGAAATGAGCGACTTCGACGAACGCTATCCCCATGCTCGCACCAAACAAGGGAAGCCACATTGGCCGCCCGGTGTCAGAAGCATCTCTCAGGACGGGTTAGACTGGATCGGAGTTGATGACGACGGACACCTATACTGGGATGGCCAGCGGCTGGCCGTCCAAAAGATCACGCTGACGACCGGCCAGGTCGCGATCGCTTGGATAGGAGTCAGCGCAGCCGTAACGGTTGCCGCAGTGGAATTGCTGCGGTTCTTCGGGATGGGCGCATAGGCAAGGAAGTCTCCAGTGACAGATGAGATCGAAAGGCAGCTGTACGATGCTTGGCAGGATGCGGAGAGTGAGCGCAAGGCCGCTCTTGATGCGGCAAACGCGGAAGCTCGTAGGCGGCCGGGGTGGGCAATTGAGATCACCTCCGGAACCGATCGCGCGATAAAGCAACTCAATCTCGCTGATGAAAAGGCAGGATTAGCCAAGCTAAAGTGGTACGACTACGTATCTTCAAGGCAGGGGTGAAGGCTCGCTATCCGAAAGGTATTGCCATGATGGCAATGCTCACCGGCTCAAGAAAAGGTCGCTATGGATTTCCAGAGAGTGCGTCAGCAGGTGTGATATCCACGTTATCCACTGATCAATAGCACCTAATTTACGACCAAGTTATCAGCCGAACTCAGTACGCTAGAATTGCGCTCCCGACTTAATTGATTCGGAGCAGTTCCATGAAAATCGATATGCCCACGGTCAGGGCCATGGTTGACGCCAGAATCGAATTTGCCGTCAGCCTGCCAACCATTCACGGTGGGTTCACAACTGCGGTCAAAGCTGAAGATATTCCGCGATACGTCGAAGACCGGATGCAATATGCAGCGGATTTCTTTGGCGTTTCTAAGGATACGTATCTCGAATGGCTTGATTGTTACGGCTATAGGCGTTGCAGCGCGTTCAATGCGAAAGGGAAACAGTGTGGAAACTATATTGCCGGGGGCGGTAGGGAGATTGAAGAATGGCTGGCAGTCGAAGGCGATTATTGCCCCGTTCACGGCGGTGATGATTCCGAAACGGCAAGGATTAAACTTGGGCGCCGACGCTGGTGAGAAAGGCTCATCAGCCTGCATTCTCACCTTCTAAATCCTATCCGGGTATGCCGAGAATTCCGCAAACCCCCGTCGAGCCACACAGAAGCCGCAGAACGGCCGATTGCACCGTCGCGCGTACCCTCGTCAGAATACCGTCGAAGCCGTTCAGCGCGACTCCATGTCGGGAATTCTAGGGAAAGCCCAGACCACCCGTGTAAAAAACAGTACGGCACTAACCGCAGACGTTCCGCCCCAAACGAACTCCAGAACTTCCGCCATTGGGCGCGACGTATCAAGATCCAAATAAAACCGTCCAGATATTGAAAACGCAATCAGGAATACCCCGGCCGGGCCGAGTTTTTCGGCAACATCTTCAAGCCTTCCCCAGCCGATATTTCCGCTCATGCGCGCCAATTAATTCCAGTGATTTTGCATCCGCCGTCGTTCGCGTTTAATTGCAAACGCGCCAAAAACCCAAACAACTAGGAAGGTTATGGCAAAATAGCTCGCGATCTGTGAACTTGTCACAAGGTAGATGACTGAGAAAACAATTGCCAGCAAGAAGCCAATGGCAGCAAGTATCCGAAACACGCGCAGCCGGGTTGCGGGCGCGCGATCAATTGGATTCCATGCATCGTTGACGAACGTCATTGTTCCTCGTCCCTGAATATCAGATTCTGTACGATGAAACCGCATCGGCTACACGCTTTAAACCTGACCGGCATCGAGAGCATCTTTCCATCGCCGGCGACTCCAACAACTACATGGAAAAACCCCCGCCGTTTCGTGAGATCACTCGGGCCGGAGTCGATAAACTTGTCATGTGCGCATATCGGACATTTTACCTCAATCAGTGAGCCGTCGGACGACCGGAATGAGTAAAGCTGGCCGTTTTCTGGCATGGGAAATACCGAGCTATTTCCGGCATATTGGGAGCCGGACCAGTGCCTTGAGCATCAGAATCGTACCAAAGAGTTTACATATCGTCACGTCGAATACATAGTGATCGACAACGATAGTTGCCATACCACATCCTCCGACACGTCCATGCACGCGATCATTCTCCGCATGGCAGCGCTAAAATCTACCCATTCGGCGTCACGGATCTGGCGGGCTTCGTGGACTTGTTTACGGATCAATCCAGCATCATCGACAGTCGCCCTCATGTTCCCTCCGCGAACATGAGAGATATCCCAGATGAGACGGTCGCAAGATGCCCCCTAAGCAGCTTGATAGGCCTTCTAGCCTGGAAGGCCTGCGTCCAGCATGGAAAAAGGTTGGAAGCCGTAAACTTTAACTCTGCCGACTGGGCATACCCTATCCAGTCCTGAACCGCGTGAATGGTCCCACAAGGCCTGATTATTTTCTGTACACATTTATTATTGACTCGCTCTTATTTACCGTGTACGAATAATCCATGCAGATCACATGGGACGAGCCGAAGCGGATTGCGAACCTGGCCAAGCACGGGTTGGACTTCGCCGATCTGACATCGGAGTTCTTCGAAGCCGCGAGCGTTCAGGTTGCCAAGCAGGGGCGGTATCTGGCCATCGGCGAAATGGACGGGATTACCGTTATCGCCGTCGTGTTCCGTCCGCTGGGCACGGAAGCTCTGTCGGTGATTTCCATGCGTCGTGCCAGCAAGAGCGAAAGGAACCCGCAATGACCAGCAAGTGGCCTGCCTTCGTGACCAAAGACCTTGGACCCGATGACGACGCTGAGATGATGCGTCGCTGGGAATCCTATGACCGCGACATGAAAGCCCTGATCGCCAAGGGCGGTGTCCACCAGGATAGTGAAGGCTGGTGGTACGAAACCGCTACCGGCGAACTGATCGGCCCTGATCCTGAAATAGAGCGCCCCTGGACCGACGAGGAAATCGCGAACGCGAAGCCGCTTGAAGCAGTGCTGCCGGATCTGGCTGAGAGCATCAAGCGTGGCCGTGGACGCCCGAAGAAGGAACACGCCAAGGAAGCCGTGACACTCCGGCTGGACCCCCGCACCATTGAGCGGTTCAAGGCGCAAGGTGATGATTGGCGCGCCCGGATGGCGGAGGTTATCGACAAGGCTGGATAAATCGGGCGCCCGATTCACCAACGAGGAATATAGGCTTAGGTTGAAACCAACCCCTCTCCACAACTTTTCGATAACAATATTAATTTATTGATGTCAGCCTGATGTTGGCTGGGCAGAAAAAAATGACCTATCTTCTCATCATAATTATGCAATTAGGCGACACGTTTACTTACTTTTTTGGAAATTGGCAGGCAGCGATATTCGCTGCAATCGTTATTATTGATCTGATAATTGGGCTGAAGAGAAAGTACTTTGTTGTAATTGCCATCGTTCAAATAATCATAGTTGCAGCCGGCATAGTATGGACTTTCTATGAATTCAATAAACAGGATGTCGCTGGCCCTTATGCATGGGCGCTGGCGGTAGGGTTTTGGTTCGTGATCACCATTTTATTGCATGCTGCGTACGCAATTTATGGCTTGAAAGAGCGCTGGAGAACGTGATTGCCGTCCATCGCAGATGAGGATTTTTCAGGCCAGACGAGTGGTGCGATCGCCGCGCACGCCGTTATCGTAAAGTTCCCCCACCATCTCCCCGTGCCGAAAAGTGACACCCTACGGAATTCCTCGCGAGGCTGGTAGGAAGCTCATCGCGGTCACAGCGGAAGATGAAACAAAGCACGGCGCCAATCGTAAATCGCTACACCGGATCCCATGGCCGCCGGCCCGTCGACGATAATTTCGTTGCCGCCCGTCCAGCCGCCTCAGACCGCATCTGTGAGGACTTGGCGACCCGCAGCGACCGCGCCGCCGCGATCAAGGCCCGCCCCTCGCGCTCACGCGTCGCCAGCAGACGATCGAAGCGCTTCAGACCGTCATCGTCAGCCTTGAACCATTCCGCCCGCCAACGATCGATCTCGCGCGACAGAAGCCGATACGTCACCACATGCCGGCAATAGGTCTACAAGACGTCCCATGTCTCACGCGGGAACCATCCGGACGGCATGCGATTGACTACAGTCCGCCATTCGTCCGCCTGATAGTCGGTAAGGTCGTACGGAGCGTCCGGCCGGCCATCAGGATCGACCACCGCGACCGTGGCCAGTTCTGCCTGTGATTTACGCCCTCGTTTCATCGAAAAGTACCCGTTTATGAAAAGTTGTGCCCCACGCCGGTCCTCGGTCCCAATCTCCCAGAGATTCGATATCCCCCGGGGAGATCGGCGGCCACGCGGCCATAGAAGGAACCGCCGCCGCCTGTCGGTGTTCTCACGGTCACCGCCGACTGGACCGGCCGTGGCAAGACCTACAGTAGCCACAGCGTCAATCCCGGCGTGCGCGGTGTGCCGGGATCGGAGTTAGGATGTCGCCACCTTCAGCAGCTTGATTGAGTTGCTGTCCGCCATTCCACCGCCGACGCGCTTGGTCAGGTAGAAGTGGACGAATGGCTTGTCGGTGTAGGGATCGCGCAGGATGCGCGTGCCGAGCCGGTCAACGATCCGATAGCCGCGTCGCCAGTTGCCGAAAGCGATCGGGAACGCATTGGCCGAGACGGTTGGCATGTTCTCCTCCATGGCAACCGGGTAGCCGAGCAGCATCGGCGGCTGGCCGGCCTGCGTGCTCTCCTGCCACAGATATCGATCATCGTTGTCCTTCAGCTTGCGGACCTTGCTGGCTGTGGTCGAGTTCATCATCCAGCCAACGCCGGGACCAGCCCGATAAGACGGGCGGACGGCATAGACCAGGTTGATCAGTGCATCGACGCCATTGTTCGATACGTCATTCAGATCGGCGGCAACACCGGTGGGAACATACTGCATGGTGCCGAATGGACGGGTGTCGTCATCCGTCGCGGCGGTGTCGTGGGTGAGAAAGCCGCGTGGCTTGTTGACGCCATCTCCCGACACGAATGCCGTGCCTTCCTGCACAGCGAATTCATCGAGAATGTTCTCGCGAATGAAGGCGTCCAGGTTGAACTTGGAGTCGTTGAGCAGCCACTGCGTAATCCGCGCGTTGGCATAGATCTCGCCCTCGGCCGGCATGATCTTGCCGAGCGATGGCGTATCCGTTTGTGGCCGGGCATCCGTTTCGCCAACCCAGCCGGATGACGCGCCGCGACGATTGACCAGGAAAGAGTATGTTCCCGCGCCGCGACCAAGGGTGACGATCGAGGCCCAGCGGCGAAGCGGGGAGAATTCGAGAAGCTGGTACTGGATTGTGTCGTCGATCTTTTCCGGCACCGTCCAGCCGCCATCGGGATCGGAGGATTCCCGCATGTTCGCTTGCGGCATTCCGGTTTGCAGGAACTTGGCGAAAGCGGAATGATCAACGCGGCTCGGAGATCCGCCACCGGCGCCGACCTGCAAGGCCGCGATACTTTTGTTGAGATCGTCGACGGCACCTTGAAGCTGGTCGGTGCGACGGTCATTGCGGACCTTGAAGTCTTCGAACGCGCCGGTCAGTTCTGCCAAAAGGTTGCCTGCCGACGCATTGGCCCCGACACTAAGGACGCCTCGGCGCCTATCCTGAACACCTTGATTCACTGCGTAATCCTCGTCTGTTCAAAGGGCGACTGACAAGGAATTCCGACACTCGTCTGCATCGCCGCGAAAGCGGTCAAAGATGGCGTTGTTCGCCTATCCTGATATCGATGGAGACTGGCGGCGTCGGCGTAGCCCGCTCGCATCTCGCGGGGCGGAACCACTTGCTTCGGCGAACCGCCTGCATCGCGCGTGGCGGCGTCCAGCGGGTATCCGTTGCATCGCGCGGGCGGAACCCTTCAGAACGTTTCCGTGTTTCGGTCTCGCGTGCATCACGCGGGGCGAAAAGCCAAAGACGGACGTTTCCGATATCCATCAATGTACGTGATTTGTTCCGGATCGACAAGTCGTCAGTTCCAGACCTGGCGCGGCCCCCGCCGGGATCCTTCTCGTTCGCCTTCCAACTCTCCCGTCACCTTCTTCAGGCCATCGATAACGTGCTCGAACCCGAGCGCCTCAAGCGAGATCCCAAGCCCGACGGTCACCATGCCGTCGCCGATCAGTGCCCTGTCGACGCCATGCGCAGCGATCTGATCGGCAAGCTTCATGCACAGATTGGCGATGATTTCGTGCTGCTTCTCGACTTCCAGTTCCGTCATGGTCTTTCCCTTCATCGGTTTCGGCCAAATTGGCCATCACAGGACATCAATCTGGTTTTGCGAAAGATTGTGCCCCACGCCGGTCCCGACCCCCAAGGTGCCGAAGATTTGACACCCCCGGCCTTCAGTGCCGCGTTCCCTGCTCCTTGCCTGCCGTTCGAAGGATCGCCCAGGCAACCTGTTGCAGAAGGTCGGCCGTCGCCTCGTCACCGGCATCTATGGACAGCAAGGCGCCACCGCTTGCGAGCATCGTCTCGGCAAGCACATGGGGTGGGTGGCCGTCTTCAACCCACCGGGCGACGAGGTGGTGTATCAACACCTTCGCTTCCTGCCTGAGTGTCTCGTGTGAGGCATCGGGTGTGATTGTCATGTTCGACCTCCCTCCGAGATATCGAGAGTAGTCACGGTTTCCGGACTATGGCCTGTAGTCACGGTTTCCGGACTATGAAACGGGCTTGAGCGGTCCGGTTTCCGTACCAAGCTGTGGTCCGGATTCCGTGACTGGAGATTAGTTTTTTCTGCAACTGATTTTCGGGCGGCTGAGGCGATCTTTTTGGCCTGCGCGATCGTCTCAACACGGCTCCATTCGTCGGTCGGTCCGCTCTTATCCGTGTTCTGATAAGTCAGCCTATAGACGTGCGGCCGCCGCCAAACAGAGTTGCCGGCTCGACCGCGTTCGGTGATCTCAAGAAAGCCAAGTGCCGCAAGAGCGCGGATTGCCGGTGCGATCGAATCCCGGTGAATACCGTACTCTTGGAAATCGTCGAATGTGCACGGCAGCTTGCCGTTGTCCGCACCGCCGTGCCGAGACAGTTCGATCTCGAGACGTGCCAGTATCCGGTGTTCAGATAGGCTGAGAACGCGGAATGCAGGCGACTCCAGCATCGCCACGGTGCGGGTCCGGAACTGCCCGGAAATCTTGGTCCGCTTGTTGCCCTTGCGTTTCCCGGTTGATCTACCGGTTGCGTCGTGCGCCTTGGCTCCAGGTGCCGTCATGGATTGATCCTGACAGGCTGCGAAGCGATCAGGCCGGACCTCGCCATTAGGCGGCTCCGCCATCACCCACGATGACGAGCCGCCACAACTCGGCACGGATCGCGGCTTCGGCGGATTGGATTTGCCGGTCTATCTCCGGCGCCGGGATGCCGCGCTTCAACATGGTTTTTCGCTGTAGGTTGAGCTGCGCCCGCAAGTGCTTCTCAGCGGTCGACTCCCGCAGGTCGGCCATTCGGGCCGCATGCCGCCTGATGAAGGCGGTGCGGTGGACGATCGGAAAGGCGATGATCTCTGCGCTGGGCATGCTTGCGATCTCTTATGCTGTTGGCCAAACCTTTGACGACAGGCCGCGGATGCGGTGGGAAATGTCATCGGCTATATCCATGAGCGGCCAGACCTCTTTGTGCGCTCGCTTAGAATGGCCGTAGCCGCAAATCGCCAAGTGCAGCAGTGCGGCTTGCTCCGCCAACGCGTTGAGTTCGTCGGCGATTTGCAGTCTGTCGAGCGCGGCATCGGTCGAACTGACAAGGACGCGGTTGTCGGTCGCGGTCATCGGCTCGATCCCGCCTGTTCGATCGCCATTGGGTCGAGCACGGTCACTTCGGCGACGACGCGGCCGGCGACACGTTCCTCGAACTGATCGAGTGTGCACTCGCAACCTTGATAGCGAGGATTCTCCAGGCGGAGACGCACCTTCGCTTCGCCGAACAGGTAATCGACGTAGTACGGGGCGAGACCACCGCCGTTGTGCAGCATGTACATTCCGTCGCCCTCGAAAGTCGTGCATGGGCGGATCATGATGTAATCCAGATCGCTCCGAAGCCGAGGCTCCATGCTGTCGCCAAGCACCTTGGCGATGCGCAATCCGGGAGTTGTGTGGATGGACAAATCTGTCGCGGTCCGCATTTTGATGCTCCCCATAAGGCCAGAAGTCTGGCGGTAAGCCGAACTAGTTCGCGGTCTCCAGGAAGAGGCTGACAAGCTGGCTGCGCTCCGCAACCCAGCGCTTGCCCACCTTCTTCGCCGGCAGCTTGCCGGTGGAGAGCAAATGGAACGTCTGGCGTTCCGTCCGTCCGATTAGCTTTGCGATCTCCGAGACCTCCCAAATGAGGTCGAGCGGCTCTGTCTTTTCGATGCTAGACGCGTGGCTCAATGGGTTCTCCATCAGTTAAGGTTAATGACACCATATTAGTGTCGCACCATTTTGGTGTCAAGACATGGTGTCGATTTGGTGCTATGGACGGTGGTTGCGAGTGATGGGAGCTACACAGTGGCGACTGACGATCAAGAAGTTAGACTCACCTTGCGATTGCCGCTTGGCCTTCGAGATCGCATCAAGGCTTATGCGAAGCGGCAGGGGCGGTCGATCAATGGCGAGATTGTCAAGGCACTGGAGAGGGAGTTTCCTGAGCCATGGTCAATCGAAGATAAAATCGCCGAGTTATTGGCGTTGACACGTGTAATCAAGACTGGAGTGAATGATTCAAGAGTGGATAAACTGGCGTATGAATTCGAAGACACGATAAAGGGAATGATCTCGGGTCGTGTTAAAGGCTTGGATGAAATCACCATAAAAAGAGTCCATATATTGTGGGAAGAGTATAACGAGAAGAAGTTGGAAGATTGGCGGGATCTTAACGAACTGGATGAGGAAGAAGAACGCCAAATGTCGATTAGCGGCACCACTGCCAAGCATGCAGACCCATTCGAGGGCGAGTAGTGAGCGTCCGCCGTCGCACATGGACTAACGGGAAGGGCGTCGAAAAGTCGGCGTGGGTGGTCGATTACGTCGACACGACCGGCAAACGTCGGCTCAAGACCTTTGCGAAGAAGAAGGAAGCGGACGCATTCTCCGCCGCGGCGTCGGTCGAGGTCCGCGACGGTGTGCACGTCGCCGACAGCGCGACGATCACAGTCGAGGAGGCTGGTGAACTCTGGCTGCGCACCTGCGAGGCGTCGGGCCGGGAGCGCACGACGACGGACCAGTATCGCCAGCATGTCGAGCTGCACATTGCTCCGCTCATTGGATCAACGAAGCTCAACAGGATCACCGTGCCGGCCGTCCGCGCCTTTCAGGAGAGGCTTCGCGAGGAAGGTCGATCGGCTGCGATGGTCAAGCGGGTGACCTTCAGCCTGGGCAGCATCCTTTCCGATGCGCAAGAGCGTGGCCTGGTCGTGCGCAATGCTGTCCGCGAGATGTCGGCGCGGCGGGGCAGGGGGGCTGCAAAGGCAGAGAAGCGCCAGAGAGCGCGTCTCCGGTACGGGATAGACATTCCCACCAGAGAGGAGATCCGCGCGATCCTGGAGGCCGTCACGGGCCGGTACAGACCCTTGCTAATCACGGCGATCTTTACAGGCATGCGGGCAAGCGAGTTGCGCGGCCTGCCATGGAGCGACGTTGATCTCGACAAGGCGGTGATCCACGTTCGGCAGCGTGCGGACAGGTTCAATGCGATCGGCGCGCCGAAGAGCGAAGCCGGTCAACGGTCGATCCCTTTGACGCCGATGGTGGTCAATACGCTGACCGAATGGCGCCTGGTGTGTCCGGCAAGTCGGCTCGACCTCGCCTTTCCCAATTCAGCCGGAAATGTCGAAAGCCTCGCCAACATTATAAATCGCGGTCTCCACCCGACGATGATCAAGGCCGGCGTGACGACCAAGGCGGACAAGGTGGGCGATGACGGAAAGCCGATCCCCTCCGCGAAGTACACGGGGATGCATGCCTTGCGGCACTGGTACGCTTCATGGTGCATCAACGCGAAGTCGGATGGCGGCCTTGAGTTGTCGCCAAAGGCTGTCCAGGATCGCTTGGGGCATTCGTCAATTCAGATGACCTATGACGTCTATGGACACCTGTTCCCGGCCGCCGACGAAGCTCAGGCATTAGCCGATGCCGAAGGCCTCTTGCTGGCAGCCAACGCGACATAGACGCGACATGATCGCGAAAAGCCTTTAGATTTCAACGCATGCAGGAAAAATCATAATCCGCGTGTCGGGGGTTCAAGTCCCTCCTCCGCTACCAAAATTTCCTTTAAATTTCCGATACTTAAGTCTCGCGTGCTGCAAGCGCGTCAGCGCATAGAAAGTCCGGGGTTGCATTCTGGGTGACAAGTGCGTTTGTTTGAATGCAACGGGAGGGAGTGGGGCTAGTCGTGATGATTGCTCCCTGCAACGTCAGTAGTGTTGCGTCTGCGGCAACATTCGCCAGAACACCTGTGCTGGTGCTCGTTTTCTGAAGCACCGATAAAAAAGTTCTGGTATCCCGCTTATACTTCCTGAGATCTATGCTACATTAAGGTTGTAAACGTTGGGGGTTTGACCGAACGACGCGACCATAGCGGTTGCAGAAACAGGGCGAACTTACGACCCTTCCGAGTGTGGAAGACCTCCAGCTGGTTGAACCAAAGCCAAAGGAGGCTCCCTATGCTCGCAGAGTATCTGGGTCAATGTGGTCCCTATGCGGCGTTTTTTGACGTCGTTTCTCTTAATACCCCTGTATCCGAATTGAGTGGCGATGGCGATGACGCCATGTCTGAACTCATCGATACGCTCCCCTCTCTCTCCCCCACGCCTGAAGACGAGTATCTGCTGCAGGACATTCTGACTGAAGTCGGAGTGTTTGTCGACGAGCTGCCCGCCCCCCTGAAGCGTGTTGCCATACTCCACTTTTGGGATGGTCATACCCAGATTGAAATTGCACACGAGTTGGGCATTTCACAGTCTGCAGTTTCCCAACGGTTGGCCAAAGTGATTGCCCTTGGACGCACTCGTTTTTGCGTCAGTATTCACTAAAACCCCAGCGGGAGGCGGGCTTTCGCTTGTCCCCGCGCCCATTAGCTTCCAACGCGGTCGAACAGTGACTGCATCAGTAGAAGGAACCACAAGAATGTCTATCGAAGCGAAAATTCAAAGCCAGAGATCTGATCTCGACAAGCAGAAAGCCTACGCCGAGAGCCTTTCGGCAAAAGGTTTCAAATACACGTTTGCTGTTGGCACCGCATTTGTCGAAAGCATGCGGAACACTCACTACAAACATACCGGGACCGCTCTCGATGAGTTGATCGACAACTCCATAGAAGCCGGAGCCACCCAGGTATGCATCGCGCTTGGTTACAGCGGTAAGAGCACTGCGACGCCCAATGCACTCGCCGTCATCGATGACGGGCACGGGATGCCGAAAGGTATGTTGCAGCCTGCTGCCGCGTGGGGCGGTACCCATCGTCATAATGAAGAAAACCGCAGCGGCTTTGGCCGGTTCGGCTTCGGGCTACCGAGCGCTTCGGTAAACCAAGCGCGTCGCTACTCTATTTATTCCATCACTGAGGGCGGGAAATGGCGGTCTCTTACAGTCGATCTCGATGACATTGCAGCAGGGAAGTACACGGACAGTACGGATACTGTGCGTATGCCCGACGAAGTAGAGGGCACAGAACCCCCGAAGTGGGTGATGGATCATATTTCCGAGCACATGCCGGGAGGCAAACTCACGCACGGCACCATCGTCGTCTGGGAAAAGATGGACCGCATTAAGTGGAAGACCACAAAGGGGATGCGTGACAACCTCCTGCAGCACTTTGGGGTGATGTTTCGGAATTACCTGCAGCAGACCGCAATTAAGTTTGATGGCACATCCATAGAGCCACTTGACCCACTCTTCATTACGCCTGGCTTTCGATACTTTGATGAGGACGAAGATCGCGCCACAGCGCTTGAGCCCACAGAAATAGAGGTCAAGTCCAAGCGCAACCCAGACAAGAAGGTTAAAATCTCGGTTCGGTACGCTTTGTTTCCTCACCGGTTTTTCTCTATCGATAAGAGCAGGAAGGCAGATAAGGGAAACCAGCGCAATCGTTTTAAGGTTTCGAACGAGCACCGTGGCATTATCGTTTGCCGAATGGGGCGTCAAATCGATGTTGTCGAGCGTACTCCTTGGCATGGCTTCGAGAAATTTCGTAACGATGACCGCCTTTGGGCTCTTGAAGTCGATTTTCCTGCCGAACTGGATGAAGATTTCACCATCGCAAACTCGAAGCAGGGTGTGGTCATGTCCGACCGCATTTGGGATCTCTTGCAAGGTGCCGGGGTAGAGGTGGTACTTCGCTCGTTCCGCAAACAGATCACGGCTATGCAAAAGGCCGATGCATCAAAGACCGAAGATCCCGAAAAGGATCGAGCCTCCGAAGCGTCGATGAAGGAAAGCGAGAAATTCCGGCGCGACCGTGCTGGGAGGACTTCGGCCGAGCGTGAAGCCAAGGCGCGTGAGCAGTTTGAGCAGTACGTCAAACAGAAGGCGAAGGAACAGAAACGTCCTGAGGACGTGGTTCGGACCGAGGCAGAGGAAGAGGAAGCTAAGCACCCCTATAAGGTTGAGTTCGCAAGCCATCCCAACGCCCCATTTTACCGTGTCGTTCAGAGGGGCGCGATGAAGGTGCTCGAGATCAACATGGCGCACCGCTTCTATACCGATCTCTACGCTTCGACAGCCGCAAATCGGTTTCTGCGTGCTGGTCTTGAAGTGCTGCTTTTCTCTATGGGCGAAGCGGAGCTAGATGCGTTGGCAAATCAGGACAAGACGAACTTCTACCATGTCGAAAAGATCGCGTGGTCGGAGCGGTTAGAAGTCGCGCTAGACGTTCTATATCGCTTCGGGCACGAAGAAGACGTTGTGGATAGCGCCGACAGTGGCATCGCAGCGGAATAACCGAAGCCAAATTAATTAAGCGCGGGTCATTTTGGTAGCCCGTGCATTTTGTTATAAATGCCCTATGAACAAACAAGAAAAAACAACCGAGCCCAAATACTTCTTCCCTTCGAAACTCTCGGATGGAGATAGGAAGCGCATGCAAGCGAAAGTAAAAAGCACTACGAGAGTCGATTTTGAAGATCGATCCGCTATTTTTCGCAGTCAAGCGAGAGCGTTTAAGTCGCAAGCCCAAAATTCGGAGGTCGTCGACAATCTACGTATGGCCGTGGCGTATTCCGTCTTGGCTGATCTAACCGCGCAGGGCTGGAAAATTGATGTCAACGATTTTGGAATTACGGTTGAGACCGCATCGTTCGCTCCGCTCGACGGTGAAACCGTTGAGCACGCGAAAAGACGTATCCGGGCTGGTCTCGAGATAGCAAGTAACCGTCAACTCAGCGAAGAGTCGGTTCAAAACTTCCTGCAACGAATGGAACGCGAGCGGGATCACAACGGAAAAAACGTTTCTGTTTTGTCGCTGATTGACAGCGGAGCTGCTCTTGCCGCCGCTCTGAACGAAGCAAATACCTCAGCGAAGGTAGGAGACCCGGCGCAAGCTTTGGGAAAGGTGATCAGGCCAGTCTTGCAGGAATGCCCAGCAGGCGAGAGGTGCAAATATAGTGGGCTTAAACTCCAAGACATTTGGCGTTACTTTCGATACACATGGTCGCTTGAATACAATCCTCTGCCGGGCAGAACGCAGAGATTTCTAATAAGAAATGCTGCACGAAAAAACCAACCTATCATCGGGATAGCCATGCTCGCGAGTCCCACTGCAAATCTCGGCAGCCGAGACAAGTGGATCGGGTGGCAGATCGATGCTTTAGCCGAAAAGATTATGTCTGGGGAGTATCCCGCCGCATCAGTTGGCAAGCGATTGTTGTCTGCCCTTGAGGAGGCAATAAAAGACATTCGCTGTGACGACCTGATTGATGCCGATGAAATCGAAAATCCGAGTTTCGACACTCTGATCCGCCTAGAAAGAAGCGCAGCCCAAGGCGCGGCGCAAAGAAAGAAGGATCTGTCCTCAGTTCGTGATGACAAGCCGATCGACATCAGAGGGTACAAGAAGGAAGAGATTGGTGACGAGGAATGGCGTCACCTTTCAGAAACTGGACTATTTCGGAAAAAGCGTGCTGAACAGCTCGCTCCTTTGCTCAGAGCGATCCAGACTCTGAACGGATTGGGTGTTAGAAAGGAGCCCGCCGCCGCGACTTATCTAGCCTTCACGGACAAAGAGGGTCAAAGCGCCATTCGCGTTGCTCTTAACGAGATTAAGAAGAAGCACCTCGCAACTGAAGTGGCTGACTTAGCAGTATGCGGAGCCATCGCGCCATATAATGCGCTGTTGGGTGGAAAGCTTGTGGCGCTGACTATGGCGTCGCGCGAAGCTAGGAAGTTCTACGGAGAAAGGTATTCAAGCCAAGTAAGCGAGATTGCCTCACAAATTGCAGGACGTTCGATTATTCGAAGCTCAGACCTAAAGCTGATCACGACAACGAGTCTATACGGTGTAGGTGGAAATCAATATTCCGGGCTTACGCTAAGGCGTCAGAAGTTTGAAGGTCTGAGCGCAGATGTGGTCTGGAAGAAACTGCAAAGCGGAGCGGGTGTCAGCATCACGCATCTAGGCGAGGAAACGGTCAATCTGATGCGGGAACTTGGTATTGCGATCTATGGACGCCGAAGGATAAACAGCGTCTTTGGCGAAGGTAGCAGCCCCAGAATGCGTCAGATCCGAGAAGGTCTTAATCTTATTGGAGTTAATGACGACTCTCTTCTGAGGCAGTCACATGGCCGAAAGGTTTATGGGTGCGAATTGTTCGACGGAGCAAAAGAAGATATACTCGGGTTCAATAGTAAAGCACGAAAAAAGTCCTTGCCCTCACTTCGCAGCATCTCAGATGCTTGGATCAAACGGTGGCTAACACCGCGGATCAAAAAGCCTGGCATATTGGATGGACTTAAAGATGTCGGACCGAATTCAGTCAAAGATGGCCTGAAATTGCGGGCCGTAAAAGGAGGGCTGATTGATCAATCCTCTCCAGACAATGAGTCAAGTCCTTCCAAAATGCTTTCGATCACGGACAATAGTTCGGATCGATCAAACGCCTTGCCCGCTCTTAGCGATGTGGCGACGGCTTCCAAGACATAGAGCATCTCTGGAGCAGCACGAATTAACGCCAGGCTGCGTTCGAAGCGGTCCAGTCTACTTCTACTTCCTGAGACTATTGTTCCAACGTGATAACCGCTATTTGGATCGATGCAGAACAGATTTTTCCGAGTACTACAGACAGTATCAGTAATCTGCCATATTCCGTATGCAGCTTTATTAGCTCCGTAGGGAATTGAAGCGGGCGAAGAGAGCGGGCGTATCTTGTTCTTGTTTCTCATTGGTTCACTTGCTTTTTGGCGTTTTGCCTTCGACAAAATGGGTTCGGTTGGAAAGAGCTATACGCGCTTCCTTTTCTCCAGCCGACCCTTTCACCCACTGCCAAGGCGTGCGCGGCTTGTGCATCTTGGCAAGTTCGGGGTGTTTCTTGGCGTTGCGCACAGCGGCACGCAGGCGCTCGCGGGCCTCGCGCGGATCGAGCTTAAGTTCGGCGCAGAGTTGCTTGAGGGTGATGATGACGGGGGTCTTGTCGGTCATTGATCGTCTCCTTCGGTTTCAAGACGATCTATCCAATAAGACAACCACAAAGGCCGTGTCAGGAAAAACCCTAGATTATTTTCGGCGGATGGCGATGACTGCCTCAGCCTGCGCTACTGCGGCCTCAAGATCATCGTTGGTCATGACCGCTCCTGCAGCTTTGAGTCTTTCAAGTGTCAGTTCTCGCTGGCTCTGTTTCCCTGCACTAGTGTTCAAACCAAGCAGGTCGTTTGGCGTCGATTGTAGCACGTCGGCAATCCTGATGAGCATCGCTAAGTCGGGTTCATTACGGCCACTGACATAATGCGCGTAACGACGCTCGCTCAGACCAACGCGTCTCGCCACCTCGGCATTGGACAGTTCAAGCTCCTGCGCTCTGCGCCTTAGGTTATCTGCGAATGTTTCCATGAGGAACAAAATGTTCCTGACGGTCTGACCGCGTCCATGTAGGATATGTTCATCTTTGTCAGAACATTTCCTGTGGTTTCATGCGTGAAGTAATCGATTTCCTCATCAGCCATCCTGTCATCTCAACTCTGGTACTAATTTTCGGCGCCATTGGCTTGGTGGAGTTTTGGGCCTTTCGCATTCGCCCCCTGTTCATTCCGAAGGTCGAGATTGACTCGGTTGTGGACGAGCTGATCGCAAGGCACGGGCCGCGTGCGGAGGAGATCGCCTATATCAACGAGGATCGCGCTTGGCGCTATTCCGATACGTTCGAGCAGGGCAAATGGCGCCGGGTCAGGCGTGAGCTTTGGCGGCGGTATGAGGCCGGCGAGTGGGAATAGCACCTGCAACTAACCGGCACTCTACACGGACATACGCGCACGCGGCGGCGTTGCAATGAGCCAGCAACGATGTTTGCGCCAACTCCTGAGGCAATGTACCGGCGAACGCATAAACACGCTCGCTGGGTCAAATATGAGCCTCGACGGGAAGCGATTGATGACTGGCGCGATCGAGGCGCTGGTCAGCCTCATTCGACGCCGAATGCATCCCAAAGCCCACGCTTTGCCACCCAACTGTAACCCAGAATAGGCAGCCACAGGTAACGGCGAGATTGGGCGCTTTGATTTGATTGGATAATTCGCGCTCGGAAAGTGTCCGATAGGCTGACAGATTATCAGCGTGTCGGTCTCCAGACCCACGGCTGGACTGAATTTGCGCGCGTGTGATCAGTCGACCACAAGGGGATGGGGGAGGGCGTTTTTATCGGGGAACCGATCTGGGCGCGGACAAGCAGTCCTATCGACTGCCGAGGTTTTGGCTCCGTAGCCGCTGCGAGGCAATCCGGCTATTGGTGCATTCGATATATCAATTCGCGTACATGAATTCATATATCGATCAGTTCTCGGTATTGGCCTCTCCCAGCACCCATCGGGCGTTCTTGCCGCTGCCGACCTGCTCGATACGCCCGGCCTTGGCGAGTTCTGCCCTGACAATGTTGAGTGTCGCAGGAGATGAAATCGATCGGGCGGCGGCCGCAAGTTCCAACGCCTTCCATGCTGTCGGCTCGTCGGATAAGAACTCCAGCACGAACGTTTCAGCCGCCTGAGCCTCGCTGCTCGGCCTGCCGACCGCGTTTTTCTGGACGCGGCAGACGTCGAAGTGGTCAGCGTCGCTGAACTCGACGGGTTTCAGGAGCGGGACATCCTCTCGACCGCCGCCTACCTTCTCGAAGATGATGGTTCGCCCCTTCTCGCTCTGGTTCGATTTGCCGTGCGCGAGGGCGACGCGGGTCGGATCGTTGGGGTCGGGGCCGAAGAACAATGCGGATCGAATACTCGCTGCAAAGCCGATCGAGCCGACGATGCGATAGAGCGGGCTCTCAGTGCTGGTCTTGTTGAGATGCGCGAGCCCGACGATTGCGGAGCCTGTACTCTCAGCCATTTCCGTCAAAAGCGCCATGAACTCTCCGACCTCATTCTGGCGGTGCATGTCGCGCCCACCGCCCATGTAGGCCGATAGTGTATCGACCACGACAAGGTCGGGTCGCCACTCCTCCATATGCTCGGCAAACAGCTCAAGCCGTTCGTTCGTGAGTGCCCGGAACTTGTACATTTGGTGCAGGTTGTCGAGTTTGACCCCTGCCTTGATCAGCCGATTGAGGACGACGCGCTGCCAGTTGTCCTCCGCCGCTAGCACTAAGACACGATTACCGCTTGGCTTCTCGTCGGATAGCGGCCAGTTCAAATCACTTGTGACTGTTGCGAGAAGCAGGGACGTCAGCAGCGACTTGCCGATGCCCGGATCACCGGCAATAAGCGTCATGCCATAGCGTGGGAGGTAGGGGTACCAGAGCCACTCCATCGGTAGAGGGTCGCGCTGGATGGGCGGCCCGAACAGGTCTTCGCGGGTTTCGCTATAGCGCGAACTACTGCCAATCAGACTGCGCAACTCTCGGTCCGGCAATGGCTCCTGACACGCTCGCGAGTTAGCGATCTTCATCATCTCGAGAATGATGCGCTCATCATCGATCCTTCGGCGTATGGCGCAAGCCGTGCGGAACAGGACGTCGTTGCGTTGGCCCAGTTTGATAGCGTGCGTCGGTCGGCCACGTTTGGCTGTGACCGTGGCGTCGACGCCTGTGCGCAATCTCTGGAGCGTGTCGGGTACCAGCGCTGCTGTATTTGTCCGCGATCGAAGCCAACGATACCGGAACCCGCTCTCATGAACGCTCGGTGGGAGCATGGCATAGCGGTTGCTGCCGGTAAGGACATCTACGTCTTCGGCCTTGAACGTTCCGCCTTCGGGGGTGCCGATGAAATGATGATGATAGCCGCGCTTGGTCTTCACCTTCACGGTTTTCGGCAGCTTGAGGGCATCGACCGCCTGCTTACCCTTTGGGCCGTCCACATCGACCACGGTGCGACCTTTGAGCGTCGCGGCGGTGTTGGCCTTGGGATGTCTGCGCAGTGTTTTGCGGATCAGCACAATGTCAGAGGTCGCGCTGTTCGCTCCGTTGGGAAAGTACTCGCCAATCGGGTGCTTGCCGGCGTGGGGGCAGTCCTTCTGGCCGCACGTACACCGACCGGCATCATCAATGCCGTGGATCAGGATGAGTTTAAGGCCCGCTTTCAGATAGGCGCGGGCGACGACCAACGTGTCGTACGAACGCATGGCGTTGGTCACGCGAAAGCTGTGTCGCATGATGCGTTCCAATCGAGTTCTGGGAGAAGGGGGGCGTCTGCCCCTCGATCAGTAGGGATCGGCGTAGTGGTGATTGGCGCGTTCAGCGGTCCGTGCGGCCAGCCAATCCTCGATCTCGCTCAGCAGCCATGCGACGCTGGTGCCGGCCATTCTGATCCGGCGCGGAAAGCGACCGGCAGCCTCCCAGCGAAGTAGGGTGCTGTTGCTGACTTTGATGCCAAGCCGCGCAAGGTCTGCGCGATTGGCAAGGGCCTGTTGCCCACTTTTGAGTTCCATTGTGTCTATCCTTATTCAACGGTTGGATTGAATGAAGGAGCGCTCCGACACGAATGAGCATGTTTGATTTTGAGGCAGATTGGGAGCGGATTTCAGGAGGGTTTTAGCCTCCGGACGGCTGATTTCCTCTAGAGTTTCTATTGACACGTTTCAGGGCCAGCTTGATGTCGTCATCCAGCTGTTTTTGCAAGCCAGTAATCTCTTTGAAGGCCATTCGGACCAGCGCATTTGCGCGCGTAGACATTCTGTTTTTGTAGAGGTTTAGCTTCTTTTCCATGATCTCAACGATGCCGTTTACGATCTCGAATTGGAGCTGTGTTGAATTTCGAATGGAATGCGTTGCCTGCATGTCCAGTTCGATAAAAGCTGCCTCTGCAAATTCTTCAATTTCATCCAGAAGCTTCAGTGTCTGGTCAAAATCAGGTTCAAAAGCCGAGTGATCGAACATGGCACTATTAAAAAAATGACGGTTTTCGGGACTCAGTGCTTTCTTCAGTTTTGCGGCAGGCATGATGACATCGCTTTCCAACCGATCGCGCTGCTTGGAAATGTCAATGTTTTCAGGGCCGTTTGGAAAGCTAGATGGAACCGTGGCTATCCGAGCGCGAAACGGTTGGGCGAACGCTCTTAGCTGTTCGCCGAGCTCAAGAAATTGGTCCTTGCTGATGTTTCCAGCCTCCTTGAGGCATCTGTCCAACCACGCAGGTCCGAATAGCTCGTCAATTCCTCCACCTTCCTCGCCCATAGCTCCAGCGCCTCGCGCTTTTCGTCCAGATACGCGTGACGATTGTAGATTGCCGCAACGCCGGAGACGATACCGGATTTGTGGTTCAGGACGGCTTCGATGATGTGAGGCGCGACGCGGAGCATCGCCATATTGGTTGCCATTGTTCGGCGCAGATCATGGAAGCGCCAATTCTCCGCATCGACAAAGGCGGCATCCAGCCGGTCCTTAAGGCGCCCAAAGCCCGAGATCGGTGTTGTGCCGGTCGTCGTGAATACAAATTCCGAGTCTTGAAAGCGCGGCACCGACTTGAGGATCTCGATCGCCAATGGGGCAAGCGGGACGATATGTGCGGTAGAGTTCTTTACGCGGATGGAGGGCAGACTCCACAGTCCTTGCTCGAGGTCGAGTTCCGACCAGCGCATGCCGGAAACCTCGCCTCGGCGCTGACCGGTCAGGATCATCAACTGGACGCATTGGGCGAAGGGGAAGCCTTCAAGCTCAGCCATGCGCCAGCAGCTCTTCAATTCGGCATCGCTCAACACGCGTTCGCGCGCCGTTTCCTTCGTGGGCGGCCTCAGGTGAGCCACGGGCGATGTTTCGATCATGCCGCGATCGATGCGCCAGTTCATGAGCTTTTTGATCGCAGCCAGCGCTCGGTTCGCCCGCGTCGGTGCACCATCGGCAATAATCGTGTCGAGCACACGCACCACCTCGGCGCGTTTGATCTGATCAATGGGGCTGGAGAAGAGGGGAGAGAACTTCAGCAGGACGCGTTCGCTGCCTTTCCAGTCCTTGGTGCGCTGCTTGGCGTAGAGCTCGATGAATTGCGGAACGACCTCTCCTAAAGTCATCATGCGCTGCTCTTGTTCGTGCGGCGCTTTCTCGACATAGCGTCCGAGTTCGATCGATCGGAGAATGCTGCGTGCCTTGTCGCGGGCATCATGGAGGCTGATGATCGGCCATGTGCCGATCTTGATACGCTTCATCGTCCCTTGGACACGCGTCGATATGTAGAAAACCTTGCCGCCCGTGGCCGACACCCGAAGGTGCAGGCCGGGCAGAAGAGCATCGCGCACCTCGTATCGCTTGCTCGTGGCAGGCGGAAGCGCATCGATGGTCTTGGGTGTCAGGCGTCTTTTCATGACGCCGAACATAAGATCGAAAAATCTGCGTGTCAGGGTATAGTTTGGGAGGTTTCGGTTCGATCTGATAGACTTACAAAGCGGTTTCGTTCTTCGGATAAGTAACGACGAGCCGCTCTCTTTGCGCTTTATTGGTCAGTATTTTCGTTGAGCATTTGCCGCACTGTCGCAGCCGGCAAGAACATCCGCAGCGGATTGGAGGGCAGGGGCTGGAAACCATATCCAGCATACAGTTTGGCCCGCCGCTCCACGAGCTCGGGATTTCCGTCGTCCAAAACATCCAGGATCACAACGGCGATTCCGACGTACTCGGCTGCTTGCATAACCCGTAAAAGCGCATCGACCAGAAGGTCACCGCCATAGCCTTGACCAGCATAGCGTTGATCGACCCCGATCATGGATAGAAACGCCGCCGGAATGGAGCCATGTGCAGGCCGCGATCGGGCATATCTTTTCGGCAAATCCTGATAATCGATCGCATGCGCATTGAGCGCATAGAATCCGATCACCGCGCCGTCCGGCCCGTTCATGACATAGACGCGGGCGTTGCCAGCTTTCGCCAGCTTGTTGCCTGTTTTCTTGAAAAAGTTATCGACTTGCTCGACACCGCAGGAAAAAGTTGTCCGATCGTGCTTGTCTGGATCGAACGGCTCTATGGTGCTTTTTTCGCTCGGTGCGCTGGTCACTTCGACAGAACGCGCGACTTATGGCGGGCAAAGGCGTCCCGCAGCTTTTTGGTTGGCCGCGGCGGCGTGTCGAGTGCATCGAAGAACGCGGCATGATCGATCGGCTCCAGCACCGTACGTTCGTGCGCGGCAATCGTTTCAAGTGCAGACTGATAAGCGGCATTCATCGTGAACACGCTGTCGTCCACACCGCTGAGGGCCGCCGCGCGCTGGATCGCCTGCTTGATATGCGGTTTGGTGCGGAAGTTCATCCGCTCGCTGGCCCGCTCTCGAATGTCCTTTGTAGTATCTTTGAACGCGCGCATGGCCGCTCTCCTCAAACTCTATCCGTATAAAATGTACGTCGCAAAAGCGTACATTTCAATGCTTTGCGAGAGTTTATGGGATTATGGGTTCGTACGTCCGACGGCATCCGAGGGTCGCTTTTCAGCTGGGTTTCAATAGGGATACATTTACCTATGAGCTTGAATGTAACGCTCTGAATTCATTTGAGAAAGTTTGAAAACCCTTTTCCGAACGCGATCAAACGGTCTGTGAAGCGGTTTGGGTCATATTGAGATTAAGCAATTGATATATATAGCTTTATCATAATCCGCGTGTCGGGGGTTCAAGTCCCTCCTCCGCTACCACAAACTTCGTTTGATTTCAGTGGGTTAAGCTTGACGTGAGGCGTCGAGTCGCCTCGTCATCGATACGGTCGCGGGCTTCGGCCGGCCTCACCAACCAGCGCCTACAAAACGCGCGGCGGCTCGAACGACTTCGGCAGGGCGGCCAGCAGCGCCGCCTTAACGGTCGGGTCCATCGTCGATGCGATGTTGTTCAGTTCATACGGATCGAAATCCGGGCTGTCGGGGTCGTGGTCGTAGCCGGATCGGCCGCCGCCGCCATAGTCGATGATCCGGCCGCGCCTGTTCCGGGCAGACGTGTAGAAAATACCGCGGCGATCCCCACCCCAGATCGAGACGACCGGTCTGTCGTCGAGGCCGGCCTCGCCGCGCAGCCGCTTCGACAGGTCGCGGCCGTCGCACCAGTCCGGCACGTCGATACCGACCAGCCCGCAAACGGTCGGGTAGATATCGAGCAGCGAGACGGGCCGGTTAATCGTGGTGCCGGGCGGGATGCCCGGTCCGGCGATGAACAGCGGCACCTTCAGCGATTGCTCCCAAAGCGCGAACTTCCGGAACCGACCTTTGTGCCCGAGCAGAAATCCGTGATCGGAGGTCACGATCAGGTAGACCGACTGCTCCAGCGCGGCCGCCTGCCAGGCATCCAGCACCTCGCCGAGCTTAGCGTCGGCGAAGCTGCACGATGCGTAGTAGGCCCGGCGATAGGCGGCATCCTCGTCGAACGTGTCGAGCCGTTGGCCGAGGCGGTTGTGCCCCATCGTATCGGCCCGGCGCGGCTCGTCGTCCAGATCGGCCAGGTTGTCCGACCAGCTTGTCGCCTTGGCCAGGAAGCCCGGCGGCGGGTCGGGCGCTTCCGGATAGAGATCGAAATAGGCCGGTGGCACGACCTGCGGCTTGTGCGGCCGGTACAGCCCGAGCCCCAGGACCGATCCGGGATGGTCGGCCAGGAAACCGCCTTCGATCCGGTCGACCGCCCAGGCCGTCACCGCGTCGTCGGCGCGCCCGCCCTTCCTGCCCGGGCCGAAGTCGATCAGGCTATCGGGATTCGCCACCTGGTACTGGCTGCGCGCCTTGCCGCGGTCCAGGGCACTGGCGGCATAGCGCCGTGGCGCGAAGGTCGTGTCCGGCCGGGTCGGCAGGTTGTCCAGGAAGGCCTGCTCGACGTCGCCGTGATAGACCTTGCCGGTCAGCTTGATCTTGCCGCCGGTCTGCGACCGGACATAGTCGAACAGCCAGCGATGGCCGGCAGGCACCCGCGCGTCGAGATGGTCTTGCGGGTTTTCGTATATGCCGGTCTTGTTCGCCGCGATGCCGGACCACAGCGCGCAGCGCGACGGGCCGCAGGCCGGGACATGGGCCATGGCGTTCTTAAACCGCGCGCCAAGGGCCGCCAGCCGCTGGAAGTTCGGCAGCACGATGTCGGGATAATCGAGCACCGCGCCCGCCATGTCGTCGACGGTGACGATGATCACGGAATGGCCGTTTCCGGCCTTCCGCTTTGCCCGCGCACCGGTGATGCCGACCGAGCCGGCCAGGCCGAACACGCTCCCGGCCAGCGCCTGCCTGCGCGTGATCTTCATTCTCGTAGTCTCCGGAAAAAGGGGGCTTCGGTCTGGTTCGGGCGGGCAGCGTTCGGCTTCGATCGGGCGTCGTTATGTCCGGATGTCCGTCGTGAGGGTCGGGCGATTCCGGTCAATAATGCTATCTAGCCAAGATGGCGACGTTTGACCAGACGACACGGAGAGGGTGCATCCGGCACGATGGGTGCCGCCACCCCTCGACGTGGCGGCATCGGGCGGGCATTCTGTCGGTTCCCAGACAGCGCATGGCGATCGCAGACATGGCAAAGAAGAATCCCTACCGCCCGTTCACCCCGGATCCCGAAATGATGGCGTTGTGCCCGGATGTTACCGGAAACGCGATCAACGGACTGGGCGAGGAAGAGGTGCGCCGCCCCAGGATGGTCTACTGGGCGCCGGATCCCGACGACATCGCCTTCGGTGACGTGCAGAAATGGTTCTACCGGAACGAGCCGCCCGATCCCGTCCTGATGGAGCATCGGGGGCGGCGGCGTGAAATCCTCGATGCGCCGCTGCCCGATCTGGCGCCCGTTGCCGTAGACCGCAGCCCGGAGGACTGGACCGCCGCGCTCGATGCCTTCATCGAGGCCGGCGACTGCGAACGGGTCGGCGTCACGAGGCTGCGTCCGGAATGGGTGTTCGACCATCACGAAACGGACTTTGAGACCGTCATCATGCTCGGCGTCCAGCACGCGTACGAGGAATTGAAGCACGTGCCGGAGACGCGCGGCGGCATCGAGGTGACGCGGCAGTATTGCCGGGCCGCGGCGGTTGCCAAGAAGGTTGCCGGCTGGCTGCGCGAGCAGGGCTGGGACGCCGATCCGGTGACCGGCCCGATGGTCGGCAAGATCCTCATGATCCCGCCGGCGCTCGAGGCCGGGTTCGGCGAGCTTGGCAAGCACGGGTCGCTGATCAATCCGGAATTCGGCTCAGCCTTCCGCCTCGGCGCGGTGCTGACCAACGCGCCGTTCGCGCTGACGCAGAAGCGGGAATTCGGCATCGACGATTTCTGCCAGAGCTGCCGGGTCTGCGAAAACGCCTGCCCGCCGGTGGCGATCGGACCGGACAAGCAGATGGTGCGCGGCGTCGAGCGCTGGTATGTCGATTTCGACGCCTGCATCCCGTTCTTCGCCGAGACGTCGGGCTGCGCGATCTGCATCGCCGTGTGCCCCTGGTCGCGGCCGGGGGTCGGGCTGAACCTCGCCGCGAAGCTCGCCCGGCGGGCGGAGCGGCAGGAGTCGTCCTGACCTGGGAGCAAGCTGATCTAGCCCGCCTGCGACCAGTCGACGACCAGCTCCTCGCGCCATCCGAAGCGCTTCAGATGGACGTCGATGACGGTCTTGAGACGGTCGGCGGCCTCCTGATCGGCGGATTCGCACTTGATCGTCAGCCCCTGCGGGTCAGCCGCCAGCCGGCAGGTGCCGAAGGGAAACCGCACGCAGCCCGTCGTGTCGTCATACTCGACATCGACCTTGTGGGCGAAATGCTTGCAAAGCTGAACCAGATACTTGGCGGCCGAGCCGGTCTCGACGCGGGAACTCAGTGCGATCATCGTCTCCTCCATCAGAATTTCACCGCCGCCGAGAGATAGAAGGACCGACCGGGGGAATAGACCGGGGTGACACGCGCCGTCGGCGGGAAGGTCGCGCGCGTGAAGTAATACGCATCGAAGAGATTGTTCACCTCCGCGCGCAGCGTCAGGTTAGTCGGCAGCGTGGCTGGCTGCCATTCGACGAAGGCGTTGACGATCTGATAGCCGGGCAGGGGGTTCTCGTAGCCGTTCAAGGCCAGATCGTCATTGGAATAGTCGAAGGCGATTTCGGCATCGGCGCCGACGGTAACGCCGTACTGCGCGAAGGTGTAGCCGGCCGCGAGCGTCAGGATGCCTCCCACCGACAGGCCGTTATTGTAGTCCGAGGCGAGCGCGATCCGGTCGCCATACTCGATATCGGTATAGGAATAGGCGGCCCGCACGAAGGCGTTCTCGGTCTCGTAGCCTGCGGCCAGGTCGACGCCCTTGCTGACGAGATCGTCGCCATTGACGCGCAAACGGGCGAAATAGTCGAAGCTGACCGGGTTGATCATCTTCAGATAGAACACGCCGGCCGACAGCGTCAGGCCGTCATTGGCATAGTCCAGGCCCGCCTTGGCATTGTGGGCGTAGGTCGGGTCGAGATCGAAGGCATACGTGTAGTCGCCGGCATGGAACAGCCCGACCTCGGCCTGCTCGATGCCGCCGAAGACGTAGGAGTAGCCGGCCCGGGCAACGAGGCCGTCGACAAGTTCGTAGCCCAGATTGATGTTCGGCGAGAGGCCGAAATTGTTGAAGGTCTGGTGGTCGACGGCGCGGTAGCGCTGATAGTCGGCGCGCAGGCCGGTCGACACGTCGAACCGGTCGATCGGCGCAAACCGGGCCTGCACGTAGCCGCCGACATTCGCCACGTCCTCTGAGACGTCGTTGGGGAAGTGGAACCGCTCGACCTCCGACTTGTCGTTATAGACGTCGATGCCGGCGGTGACGTCGCCCATGGCGAGATGAAAGGTGTTCTCGACCTTGCCGCCGATCGATTCGACATCTGAGTTGAAATCGCCCGAGGGGCGCAGATAGCCGGTCTTGTCGGGGCGCTTCAGCCGGTTGACGTTGTAGTAGACCTGGATTTCGGGATCCCACATGCCTGTCGCGCCGTCGATCGTATAGGTCAGCGACGTGGTCAGGCGCTCATAGGTGTTCTCATTGAGATCCGCCGTCACGAAGCCCATGTTCGGCCGCAGGCGGCGCAGGCCGTAGTCGCGGAAATACTCGCTGGAAAACGCGATCCGGTGCCCCTCGGCCGACTGATAGGCGAGCTTGCCCAGGCCGTTCCACATGTCCGCGGCGGTGCCGGTCTCGGTCAGCCTGTCGCCGTTCTCGTAGTCGTCGCCCTCTTCGCGCGACAGGGCGGCGAACACCTCGAAGCCGTCCGACAGGCCGTAGCCGGCGCCGGTGCCCTTGAACGAACGGGAATTCGTGTCGTAGCCGAGCCGCGCCATGCCGCCGGCCGTCTGTCCCGGCTCCAGCAGGTCGCGGGCATCGACGGTCTCGAACCGGACCGCGCCGCCGAGCGCGCCGGGTCCCCGGTCGGCGGCGGCGACGCCGGCATCGACCGAGACCTGCTTCAGGAACATCGGATCCAGGCCGATATTGCCGTTGTGGTGCCAGACATTGTTCTTCTGGCGGACCCCGTCGATCTGGACGTTCAGCTTCGACTGGTCGATGCCGTGCACGTAGAATTTCTGCGAGGCGGCGCTGCCGCCGGAAACGGTCACCGAGGGTGTCGTCATGAACAGCTGCTTGAGGTCCTGCGGCTGCCAGGTCTCGATATCTTCGATCGACAGGTCGACATCGCCGGCGATCGGCGTCTCGGCGCGCGCGCCGGGGGCCTCTTCGTCCGTCGCGATATCGTCGCCGGGGACGACGTCGATCGTCGCCAGCGGCGTCACGTCCTGCGCCCAGGCCTGAGTGTTGGCACCAAGACCGATGAAGCTGACCGTCGTCAGCAGGAGGCCGATGGTCGATGTGTTTGCGCGCATTCCCGAACCCCGCAGCATACGCCTGACGTTAACTTGACTTTTTGAGTCAGAATATGGGTAAACAGGACGTGCCCGTGACGCCAGAGCGAAGGGTTATGCGCGAGGTCCGATCGCCTTTGCGCAACAGCCATCGCGACACGGTCCTGGAAACCTGATTGGTTTCAGAAGCTTGCGGCGCGGTGCACAGGCGCGCTTCGGGAAAGCCATTGTATGCGGGACCATCGATTGACCCTGGACAGACCGTCGACGGTGCTGACCGTGGACGACATCAACGCCCTGTTCGAGGACGAACTGCCGGGGCCGGACGCGCAGAGCCGCATCGTCGCCCCGCCGGCGCAGGCGACGACCGAATTGCTGCGCGGCGACGTCCAGCGGCTGGTGCGCCGCAACGGCATGTCGATCCACTATTCCGATGCCGAAGAACTCTGCGACATGACGGTCGAAAGCGAATCGCAGCCCCAGCTTTCCATCAAGGTGTTCCTGCAAGGGTCCGTCGAGGCGCGGTTTGACGACCTGCTGATTCCGACGGCCCGCAAGACCCGCGCCGGGTGGCAGCCGGTCGCGTCGATCCTCGCCCAACCGCGCCGCGCCCGCTTCGTGCGCCGGTCGCGAAAGGGCGAACGAATGCGAAAGATCGTCATCTCGCTGACGCGGGACTGGCTGGAGGAGACCGATCTCGGCCGTGAGGAAAGGCAGGCCCTGCTTGCCTTCTCGCGGCGGCATATGGACATGGTCACCTGGCGTCCCGACGCTGCCATGGTTGCCGCCGTCGAGCAGATCCTGCGCGGCGCGGCGTTCAATCGCGGGCTCCATGCGCTCCATGTGGAAAGCCGCGCGCTGGATATCGTCACCGATGCGTTCCGGACCGTCTTCGGACACGGTGGCCCTGGCGCGGCCGGGCCGCTCAACCCGACGGACCGGCGGCGGCTCAGCCGCCTCCACGACTTTCTCGCCGCCTCCACCGGTCCGCTGCCCTCGATCGACGCGCTCGCCCGCGAGGCCGGCGTCAGCCCCAACACGCTGCAGCGCCTGTTCCGCGCGACCTACGGGATGTCGGTCTTCGAGTGGATCCGGACTGACCGGCTCGAAAAGGCCCGGCTTCTGCTTGAACGCGACCACGCCAGCATTGCCCAGATCGCCTTCGAAGCGGGCTACCTGAGCGCGGCGAATTTTTCCACAGCCTTCAAGCGGCGCTTCGGCCTTGCGCCGAGCGCACTGCGGCGGCGTTAGGCGACCTGCGAACGTTGCCCCGCGAACCCGGTCCCATGCCGGGCCAAACCGGTTCCGAACCGGCCCCGGGCCTGTCCCGAACCGGTCAACGCGCGAACCGGTCAACGCGCAAACCGGCGCGCCAGGCGGCGCTCCACCCGTCCGCAGCAGGCAGTCTGGAATGGTTAAAACAAAGTTTCAAATGATGTTTTACTTGACTATTTAAGTCAGGTATAACGGCGAGCGTCGAGCCGGATCGCGGGGGTCCGGCTGTGCGCAAGAAGCCAGCATCGCCGTCTTCCCGGTCGCGTGCCAGCCACCTGACTGCACTCACTTCTCTAATGGGTTTGGCAATGATCAAGATCGACCGCGGCACGTCACGGCTGGCGTCCGCCCTTCTGGGAACCGCTTCCCTTACCACGCTGGTGATGTTCCAACCGGCGCTCGTTCAGGAGGCGCTGGCGCAGGATGCCGTGTTCGCCGGTGTCGAAGAGCTTGAGACGATCACGGTGGTGCCGGATCAGGCCGACCGCTTCGACAAGCACCAGGGCGCCGCCGACCGCGCCGCGTCCATCTATATCTCGCCGGAAGATATCGAGCGCACCGATCCGCAGACCCTGCGGGACCTGTTTGCCGGCGAGCCGTCGATCTCGGTGGGCGGCGGCATTCCGATTGCGCAGAAGGTCTTCGTCAACGGTATCGAGGACACCAATCTCGCCGTCACCATCGACGGTGTCCAGCAGGGCAACCGGGTCTTTCATCACGCGACGACGAATTACATCGATCCCTCGATGCTCAAGGCGGTCCGCGTCGATCCGGGTGTCGCGCCGGCCGATGCCGGTTTCGCCGCGCTCGGCGGCGCCATCGTCTACGAGACGGTCGATGCCAGGGACATGCTGATCGGCGATCGTCCGATCGGCGCCTATGCCAAGCTCAGCTACGAGACGAACGGCGAGACCTTCACCGAGACCGCGTCCGGCTATGCCCGCCATGCCGGCTTCGAGGTGCTCGGCTACGGCCGGCTCGCCAAGGGCGGCGACTACAAGAACGGCGACGGCTGGACCGTGCCGGGAACGGCGGCGGACTTCTCCGCGCTGCTCGCCAAGGGCGCCTACGAGGCCGACAATGGCTACCGCGCCGAGGTGACCGCGCAGCGCATCGTCGACAACGCGCTCAGGCCGTGGCGGGCCAATTTCGCCGGCCTGAACGGGGCTTATGACCTGCGTGTCTACGACACGACGCGCGAGAACTATTCCTTCAACTTTGATTCGGAGGCCACCGAGGGCTGGTGGAACCCGGTCGTCACGCTCGGCTACAGCACCAACGACTTCAAGGTGCCCGACCCTTACAGCAGTGAAGGCGATGGCAGCACGCTGACGGCGAAGGCGGAGAACATCTTCGCTTTCAACGACACCGACACGGTCGCCGTCGGCGTCGACTTCAACGACGTCAAGGGCGACTATTTCGATCCGGCGGAGTCCTACAAGGAGGAGGTCTCGAATTTCGGCTTCTACGCCCAGGCCCGCGTCGAACCGCTGGAGCGGCTGACCCTGTCCTTCGGCGGCCGCATCGACAGCAACCACTTCACCGGCAAGGACGGCACGACGCTCGACAACACCGGCCTGAGCGGCAACGTCTTCGCCGAATACGCGCTGTCGGACGCGTGGTCCGTCAACGCGGGATATTCGCATGTCTTCGGCGGCATCAAGCTGGAGGAGACGTTCCAGTACTGGCGGACATGGAACTATATCGGTCTCGACCCGGTCGAATCCGACAACGTCACCGGCGGCGTCAAGTTTCAGCACAACGGCTGGTACGCCGAGGGCAACCTGTTCAACACGAAATTCCGCAACTTCCGCAACGGCGACCAGAACATGGACTTCCGCAGCTACGGCTTCAACGTTGCCGGCGGATATGACTGGGGCAACGGCTTTGCCCGCCTGGCCTACTCCGATACGCGCATCTCGGTGTCCGGGCTGACGCTCGAATCCTACTACCTGCTCGATATCGGCGCGGCCGTCGGCCAGATCATCACCGGCGAGATCACCCACACCTTCACCGACTACGGCATCACGCTGGGTGCCACTCTCGATGCCGCGCTCGAATTCGACGGCTATGTCGCCGCCGGCTACGACAAGCTTGACCCCTATGCGATCTTCAATGCCTATGCCGAATACACGCCCGAAGATTTCGACTTCTTCACGCTGCGGCTGGAGGCAAGGAACATCTTCGACGAGAACTACACCGACCGGGCGACGTACGGCCAGGAATATGACGAGGTCACGCCGCTCTACCAGCCGGGCCGGTCATTCTACGTGATGGCGCGGGTCCGGTACTGATCCGGCCGAGCGAACACCGCACCGCCTCGGTTCCCCGATCCGGATAGTCGCTGTCGCGACTTCCGGGATGACGAGGGTGAGGCACGATCCGCGCAAGCGGACGAAATGCGAAAGCATTTCGAGTGCCGAACGCGCGAGGGTTGGAGCCCGGTGCCGGCAAAGCCGGCTGCGGAAGCATTGCTTCCGCAGGGCGGAAACGCGATGCGTTCAAACGCATCGCTGGGAGTCGAGCTCTGGGAGGCGGTCGCAGTCGATCACCGCCCTAAGAAAAGCCCATCCGCTCCAGCCCATCCATCTCACCCGCTCACGCATGATGCAGGGCGACGAGCCGGCCGTCGATGCGCCTGATGTCCACGCTCATCCCGAACACCGATGACAGGCGCTCGGGCGTCATCACCGTCTCCGTCGGTCCGTCGGCGACCAGCCGGCCGTCCTTCAGGGCGACAACGTGGTCGGCATAGGCGGCGGCATAGTTGACCTCGTGCAGGACGACGACGACCGTGCGCCCATGCCGGTCGGCGAGTGCGCGAAGCTCGCGCATCAGGGCGCGGGAATAGTACATGTCGAGGTTGTTGAGCGGCTCGTCGAGCAGCAGATAGTCCGTGTCCTGGCAATAGGCCATGGCGACCAGCGCCCGCTGCCGTTGGCCGCCGGACAGTTCGTCGATGAAGCGGCCCGCGATCGGCTCAAGATCGAAATAGGCGAGTGCCGCCTCGACCTGCTCCCGGTCGGTGTCGGTCGGGCGCCCGCGATGGTGGGGAAAGCGGCCGAAGCCGACGAGATCGCGCACCGAGATCCGCGTCGCGACGCTCGCATCCTGGCGCAGGATCGCAAGCTTGCGGGCAAGCGTCATCGAAGCCGTCGTCTGAACGTCGAGACCGTCGAAGCGGATATGCCCGGACTGGATCGGCAGGAGCCGCGCCATCAGGGCGAACAGCGTCGACTTGCCGGCGCCATTCGGCCCGATCAGCGCGGTCAGCCCGCCGCGCGGAAGGGTGAGCGAAATCTCGCTCAGCACCACCGTCCGGCCGCGCCGGAAGGTCAGGTCTTCGATTTCGATCATGTCCGCACCTGCCGTAATACAAGCGTCAGGAAAACAAGGCCGCCGAGAAGGTCGATCACCATGCCGAGCGTTCCGGCCATGCCGAAACCGCGCTCAAATAGCGTCTGGCCGCCGACCAGCACCACGACGGATATGAGGCTTCCCGCAACGATCAACTCGCCGTGGCGGTTGCTCTTCATGATCCAGTAGGTCAGCGCGGAAATCAGCAGCCCGAACAGGGCGACCGGCCCGACCAGCGCGGTCGAGGCGGCGACGAGCGCGGAAACGAGAGCAAGGCCGATCCGCAACTCGCGCCCGTAGTCTAAGCCGAGATTGACCGCGTGCTCGCGTCCCAGCGCCATAACGTCGAGCCGGGCCCGGCGCCGCCAGGCAATCGCGATACACAGGGCGGCGACCAGCGACGTCATCGTCAATTGGTCCACATCGACGGAGTTGAACCTGGCAAACGTCACGGACTGGACGACGGCGAATTCGCTCGGATCAATGAGCCGCTCCAGGAAACGGGTCAGGCTGCGAAAGAGCACCCCCAGCACCACGCCGACGAGGAGCATCCGGAAGAGATCGTGTACCCCTCGGCCCAGCAGGGTGCCGAACAGCAGCATCGCAAAGCCGCCGAGCAGGCCCAGTTCGAGCCCGAAGGCGAGTTCGGCGGGCAGCATCACGTAGCCCAGTCCGCCAAGGCCGTAGATCAGGGCGGTCTGCAGCAGGATGAACAGCCAGTCGAAGCCGACGATCGACGGCGTCAATATGCGGTTGCTGCACAGGGTCTGAAAGATCAGGGTCGAAACGGCGATCGACACCGCTACGACGATCAGGGCAATCAGCTTGGCGCCGCGGAACGGCAGGACGAAGCTCCAGCTGCCTTTCGCGCCGACCATCATGAAGGCGACGGCCGCCAATGCCGCGATTGCCGCAAGCAGGATGATCCGCCTGTCAGGGAGTCGCCTGTCAGGCATGGCGGCCGGCTCCGCGCGGTGACGGGCTGAACAAAAGCCACAGAAACACGATCGTCCCGATGACACCGAACACCGTCCCGGCCGGGATTTCGTAAGGGTATCGCAGCAGCCTGCCGACGAGGTCGCAGGCCAGCACGAAACCGGCCCCGGTAAAGGCGACCGCCGGCAGCGTGGCGCGGACGTTGTCGCCGAGGAACCGGCTGACGATATTCGGCACGACCAGGCCGACGAAGGGTAGCATGCCGATCGTGGTCGTCGTGAAGGCGGTGATAAGCGCGACGATCGCGAGGCCGGCAAACAGCACCTGGCGATAGTTCAGCCCGAGGCTTATCGAGGCATCGCGGCCGAGCCCGACGATGGTGAACTGGTCGGCGATCGCATAGGCGGCAAGCGCCAGGAGGCCCGACAGCCAGAGAAGTTCGTAGCGCCCCTGCATCACGCCCGAGAATTCGCCGTTCAGCCAGACGGACAGGAATTGCAGAAGGTCGGTTTCGTAGGCGATGAAGGTGGCAATCGACATGAGGATGCCGCCGAAGATGATGCCCACCAGCGGCACCAGCAGCGGCTGCGTCGGCGGCAGCCTGTTGACGATCCACAGAAACGCGGCGGTGCCGATCAGGGCGGCGGCGCTTGAGGCGGTCATCTTCGCCAGGATCGACGCGTCCGGCAGCAGCAACGTGGCCACGATGAGCCCGAGCGCCGCGCTTTCGGCGGTTCCCGCCATCGCCGGCTCGACGAAGCGGTTGCGCGCCAGCATTTGCAGGATCGTGCCGGCCACGGCCATCGACGCGCCGGCAAGCAGCGCGGCAAGCGTTCGCGGCAGCCGGCTGATCAGCACCAGATCGAGCCCCTCGCCGCCGGCGAGGATCGATCGCACGGTGACCTCGCCGCTTCCCACAAGCAGGCTGGCGAGGATCAGCACAAGCAGCATCGCCGGCAGCAGCGCCCGCGCGGCCCGGCGCGTCCGCCTGTGTCCGTCTGCTGCGGCCATGCCGGGCACGGCTGCTCAGTCCGCGTTGTCGAGGGCCCTGGTCAGCGTATCGATCGTATCCATCAGGGCCCTGATGCCGCCGACGCCGATATAGATATCGGCGGCGTTGAGATAGACCACCTGATCCGAGGACCAGGCCTTGGTCTCGGCAACCAGCGCGTTGTCCAGGGTCGCCGCCGCGTTCGACGCCTCGCCGCTGATCGCCGAGGCCCGGTCGACGACGATCAGCCAGTCGGGATTGACGGAGCGGATGAACTCGAAGGAGACCGCCTCGCCGTGAATGGAGACCGGCAGGTCGGCGGTTGCCGGCTCAAGGCCGAGATCGGTATGGATCCAGCCGAAGCGCGAGCCCGGCCCGTAGACGCTGATCTTCGGCCCGTTGGTCAGGACGATCAGCGCCTTTCCCCGACCTTCGGCAAGGGTGCGAAACCGCGCGATGGCGCCATCGACCTCGGCGGTGAGCGCCGCCGCCTGCTGCTCCTTGTCGAACAGCACGCCATAGGCGGCAAGACGCTCGACAGTCTGCGCCAGCGTGCCGTCTCCGTAGACGGTAGTGTCGATCGTCGGCGCCAGCGCCGACAGCTCCGCGACTTTGGGGGAGGACCGTCCGCCGGCGATGATGAGATCCGGCTGCAGCGCGTTGAGCGCCTCGTAGTCGGGCTCGAACAGGGTGCCGATGGGCTCGGCTGCCTCGGCGGCGGGTTCAAGATGGTCCAGGAACACGTTTTCGGGAACGCCGACCACCTTGACGCCCAGCGCCGTCAGGCTGTCGAGCGCGCCGATATCGTAGACCGCGACCCGGGACGGCGTGGGCGCGACGTCGACCGGCCCGCGCGCCGTCTCGATCCGCACCGTATCCGCCGATGCGCCGCCAATGGCGAGGCCGACGAAAAGGGTTGCTGCCGACAGAGTAGAGAAACGCATCACCTTGTCCTCCGGTGACGCCTGGCTAACCCTTCGGGGCATGGCTGAGCGGGTTGGTTTGGAAGGGGCCGTTCGATCTCATCGACTCTGGGCGGACCGAACGGGCGACCAGGGCGCCTGTGATGCCCGATCGCTTGGATGAAATCAATCCGAGGCGGTAAGGCCCTCCGCATCGCTTGCAAGCGCGGCGAGATAGCCTTCCGCGCCGGTCGAGGCAAAGGCGCGGATGGCGTCGACGCTCGCCGCGTTTCGGCCGCGGACGGCCGCGACCCGCATCGCCGACACCGTCGGATCGAAGATCAGGCCGACAAAGGTCTCGATCTCGGTCCGCAGGCTTAAGGGAGGGTCCGCCGTGGCGCCCGCCATGTCGGCGAACTTCGTGATGCCGGGCGCTTCGTAGTCCTGGGCACGTTCAAGGATTGCCTCGCATTCCGATGCGGCGTGCTGCATCAGTTCGATGAACGGGTCTGGCCTGCCGGTCGCCGGATCGACCCCGAGATCGAGCAGCGTATCGAAATAGACCGCCACGATCTCGCTCAGCGACGGCCGGCCGTGACCGTTGCTGGCCTCCAGGGCGCTGAGCTTTTCTAGCAACGTGGTGTCGAGCTGTTCGAAGCCATTCTTCAGCAGTTGGAAGATCAGTTCGTCCTTGCCGCCGAAATAGTAGTTGATGGCGGCGATGTTCGCACCGGCGTCCTCCGTGACCTCGCGCACGGATGTCTCCGTGATTCCGTTCAGCGCCATCAACCGTTCGGCGCTCTCCAGTAACCGCTGTCGGGTGGTCACGTTTGCCAAGGATGGGTCTCCCTCCGCCGGCGGCTGGCCGGCAATACGGACATCGCATTGAAACGGCGTTTTAATGCCTGGCTTCCGCTGTTGCAACGCGGCAGATCAATTATGTGGTTGATGGGCGAAACGGTGGCCTTGGTCCCGCAGGCATAGTCGTGCAAGGGAAGCACACAGGGAGCCCGTGCCGGTGCCGGTTTCACGACCGGGGAAACCCCGAACCGCCCGGGCTCTCCGATCCCGGCTCTCGCTGCGCTCGGCCGGGATGACGCGGGAGAGGGTTGCGGGCTCTCGTCTCCCTCCCAGGTCAATCCTCGGACGTGTTCCACTGCTGTCCGGTTCGCCGGGGGCGGGGCCTTTTGATTTCAGCCAAGCCACCCCCTCGGACGTCATGCCCGGACTTGTTCCGGGCATCCATGAACACCTCGCTGGCATCTGTGTTCATGGATTGCCGGGACAAGCCCGGCAATGACAGCAGAGTGCGATGCAGCGGGACTCGGACCCCTCCCTCGTCATCCCGGAATTCGTGTAAGCGAATATCCGGGATCGGAGAGCCCGGGCGGTTCGGGGTCCCCTCAACCGTGAACTGGCTCGGACAACGGCGCGCCGATGTCGGCTCGGCCTGACGGCCGTCCGCGATGACGAAGGAGGGTGGCGTTCCACACGTTCACCCCGTCATGGCCGGACCTGAACCGGATAGCAACGGCCTCTACCGCGCCATCGTCAGCTTGTTCCAGGCGGCATAATCCGGCGAACCCTCGCGGCGGATCGTGCCGCCATAGCCGAATTCGACCATGCAGATCATCGTCGACGCGTTGTCGGCGAGGATCACCGCATAGGCTTCCGGCAGGTCCGAGCCCGACAGCAGGCTCTCGCTGCCGAAGGCCGGCCAGCCCGCATGGTTGGTGCCGCGCGGCGCGGAGAAGGGCACGCCGTGCAGCGAGCCGTTGAGCGGCAGGTGGCAGTGGCCGTGGACGATGTGCCGGATCCGGTCAGCGTGCTGTTTCACCACCGCGCCGAAACGTTCGTGGTCGACCAGCATGATCTCGTCCATCGGGCCGATGCCGGTCGGCACCGGATTGTGATGCATGAAGATCCAGGCCGGCGTGTCGAGCCCGCCAAGCGTCTCGTCGAGCCAGGCCGCGCGCGCCTGACAGAAATGCCCGGCATGGGTATCGGGCCCCCAGGTGTCGAGGATGATGCCAGTGCCCTGCGACAGGGCGAAGGTGCGATGCACGAAACCGCCATCGCCCTTCAGGTCGGCAAACACCGAGAGCATGGTGTCGCGGTCGTCGTGGTTGCCGATGCACAGTTCGACGGGAACCGGAACCGAGGCGAGCCGGTCCTTCAGCCGCAGATAGTCCTCCCGCTCGCCCCAGTCGGACAGGTCCCCGGTAATGATCAGCGCCTCGGCATCGGGATGGTGCGACAGCGCGTGGTCGAGGGCCTTGTCGAAATTGGCGTTGGGGTCGCGTCCGGCGATCGTCTTGCCGGGGTCGGTCAGATGGATATCGGTGAGCTGAATGAGTTTCATGGGTCGTGGCCGCGAGTCTTTTGGTCGAAAGAAGGTCTTCGGGTCGGAAAGAAGAGGTGCGGCGAAAATCGCCGCACCAAGTCGTGTATCGAGCGCTCAGGATCCGTGCGGAAGCAGGTCCTGGACTTCTTCGTTGAGTTCCTCCTGCAGCGCTTCCATGTCGTCGTTCTCGCCGGTGACGATGGATTCGATGCCGTCATAGAGGATCTGGGTGACCGCCAGGCCGTTGTCGCCGGGATAGGCCTGCCAGTCGCGCAGCAGCGGCAGCTGGCGCACGGCGGTCTCCTTGTTCGGGTTGTCCTTGTAGAAGTCGGCCAGGATGATCTCGTTGGCGGCCTTGTTCGGCGGCATGTAGCCGGTCGTGCGCGCGACATCGGCAGCACCCTCGCCGGAGGTGATGAACTTTAGCCACTTCCAGGCCGCGTCCAGCACCGCCGGATCGTCTGACTGCGACACCAGCATCGCCGCGTTGCCGCCGGCCGGCAGGCCCTTCGGGCCTTCCGCCGTCAGGCCGGGGAACTCGTTGGTCTTCAGCATGAAGTCGCCCTGCGCGCGCTCCACGGCGCCGAGCGCCGAGGTCGACCAGAACATCATGGCGATCTCGCCGGCGGAGAAGGAGGCGAGCGCCGATTTCCATTCCAGGTTCTGCATGTCGCAGCCGCGGAAGATCTGGTGCATCGTCTCCAGCGCCTTGCGGCCCTCGTCGGTGTCGATCTGGAAGTCGGTGCCCATCATGGTCGGCTTGTCCTGCGTCCACATCAGCGCCTGCAGGAACCAGTTGCCGGTGATGTTCCAGCCCCAGAAGATCGGGTTTTTCACACCGGCGTCGCGCAGCTTGCCGCAGACTTCGACGACCTCGTCCCAAGTTTTGGGAAGCTGGCCGGCGGACGTGATGCCGGCCTTCTCCATCAGGTCCATGTTGTAGTAGCCGACCGGCAGCGAGACCGAGAACGGCAGGCCGTGCACTTCCTCGTTGAAGGTGCCGAGATCGAGCATCGCCCGGTGATAGCCGTCCTTGGCGAAATCGGCTTCCTCGCCGATGAACGGCTCGAGCGACCTGGCGATGCCCTTCTCGACCAGGATCGCCTGGCGGTTCAGGCCCTGCATCGTCACGTCCGGCAGGTTGCCGGCCACCGCCTCGCGCAGGATGGTGTTGGTGCCGTCCTCGTAGGATTCGTAGGTGGCCCGCATGTTCACCTCGATATTGGGATACTGCGCGTTGAACTTCGGCAGGATCTTCTCGTAGGTGACGTCGAACAGGTGGCTGTACGGATAGGCGAATTCGATGACGACCTTGTCCTCCGCGTTCGCATTCATGACGGGCGCGCCCGCGACGAATGCCAATGCCGCGAAGGATGCGAGCAGCATCTTTTTCATGATAGTCTCCCTTGCTTACCGACTGCGGCGGGTCAGGCGTCCAGACCGTTCCGCCGCGGGTGATCCCTTGCGGGATTTGGTCGGGGGGCTGCCGGTTGCCGCCGGCGGTCCCCCAAATCAGATCGAGCCGAAATTCACTTCATCCCCGCCACTCACTTCATCCCAGATAGCGTGATGCCCTCGATGAAGCGGCGCTGGGCGATCAGGAACGCCACGATCAGCGGCGCGACGATGATCGTCGCGGTTGCCATCATCGGGCCGAAATTGTCGCCGTCGGCATCTCCCTTGAATTCGCGCAGGCCAAGCGGTGGCGTGAACAGGTCGCGGTTGCCGGTGATGACGATGCGCGGCCAGAAATAGTCGTTCCAATGCGCCACCACCGAGAAGATCGCGAATGCGAGCAACGCTGGCACCGCGGTCGGCAGCATCACCCGCCAGATGATCGAGAACTCGCTCATACCGTCCATGCGGGCCGCATCGATCAGGTCGTCCGGCACGGTCATGAAGAACTGCCGCATCAGGAAGATGCCGAAGACCGAGATCGTCCAGGGAATGATCAGCGCCGCGTAGGAATTGGTCAGCCCGACCTTCGACAGCATGATGTAGAGCGGCAGGGCGATCGCGTGGACGGGGATCAACAGGCAGAACAGCACCAGCGCGAAGACCGCCTCGCGGCCCCACCACCTGAGCTTCGCCAGCGCATAGGCGCAGGGCAGGGCGACGATCACCTGGATGAGGAAGATCGAGACCGTGACGATGACGCCGTTCAGGAGATAGCGCAAAAGCGGCGCTTTCTCGAAGGCGGTCGTGTAGTTGTAGAGGATCGGCCGGACCATGCAGTCCTCGACGGCGTTGCCGAGCTTGACGCAATAGTCGTCGCGGAAGAGTTCCTGCGCGCCGAAGATGCCGCCCGAATTGGTCATGATCTCCGAGGGCGATTTGAACGAATAGGTCACCATCACATAGAACGGCAGCAGCACGATCAGCGCGCCGACGATCAGCACGGCATGCTTCATCGCCTCGCGCGTCGACCAGCTAAGCGCGGTCGCGTCGCGGCGTTCGGCGGTCGTTGCGCGGGGAAAGGCGGTGTCGGTCATGTGTAGTGGACCCTGCGTTCGACGAGCCAGCGCTGGACAAGCGTCAGCATCATCACGAAGGCGAGGAAGATGATGGTGATCGCGGCCCCGATGCCCATCAGGTTCTGCTGGATCGCCTTTTCGTAGATGGCGAACATCATCACGTAGACGGATTTCGACGGGCCGCCGCCCTGCGGATAGAACGCTTCGACCGTGTCGAAGACCTGGAAGGAGCGGATGCAGGAGATGGTGACGACGAAGACCGTCGTCGGCCCGAGCATCGGCCAGGTGACGAGCCGGAACCGGTCCCAGGGGCTCTTGGCGCCGTCCATCTCGGCGGCGTGGTAGAGCTCGCGCGGGATAGAGGTCAGGCCGGCCAGATACAGCACCATGTTGAAGCCGAAACCCTGCCACACGCCGATGAAGGCGACCGTCCAGATGGCATAGGCGCGGTCGGTGAGCCACAGCGGGAAGGTCCGCTCGCAGCCTTGCGCGTACCAGCTCCAGCTTTCCAGGACGGTGCCGCAGCCGAGCGCCAGCGTCGAGTTGACGATGCCGATGGTCGGATGCAGCGCGAATTCCCAGACGATCGCCATCGCCAGCAGCGCCGCCATCACGGGCAGGAAGTAAATCGTCTTGTAGAGATCGCCGAAGCGCGTCACCGAATTGATCAGGAGGGCGGCGCCCAGCCCCAGCCCGACGGTGAGCGGCACCACCACGCCGACATAGGTGAAGGTGGCGATGAACATCTTCTCGTAGGTCGAGCTTGAGAAGATCTTGTCGAAGTTCTTCAGGCCGACGAAATCGGCGCCGGGATTGCCGAGCGAGTAGCTGGTAAAGCTGATGCCGGCCGCGATCAGGATCGGCACGATCAGGATGACGAGCATCAGGATCAGCGCCGGCGCGACGAACCAGATATGGGCGCGCGACCGCACCATCACGCGACGACCTTCTGCGGGGTCTCGATGATGGCCGCCCGGCGGCCGTCGATCGCCTCGCGGCGCAAGGCGATCCGCGCGCCGCTGTCGGCGAAGGCGAGGACATAGCCCGGCTCCGCCTTGAGCGCGACCTGATCGCCGATATGCACCCGCCGTCCCGGATGGGTCCGGCAGATCACCCGCGTGGCGCCGTCGCCGACCGCGCAATGGACGAACAGGTCGGAGCCGAGATTTTCAAGATGCGTGACGCGTCCGGCCCAGGTCGCCGGCCCGCCCGCCTCGTCGATCATCAGGTGCTCGGGACGGATGCCGATCGTTACGGCGGTGCCCTCGCTCTCGCCGACGACCACGCCGCGCGCGCTCACCTGGCCGCCCGCGCCGGTGGTGGCGGGCAGCAGGTTGATCTTCGGCGAGCCGACGAAGGTCGCGACGTCGATGTGGCTTGGATCTTCATACAGGACCTGCGGCGCGTCGAGCTGCAGAATGTCGCCGTTCATCATCACCGCCATCCGGTCCGACATGGTCAGCGCCTCGGCCTGGTCGTGGGTGACGTAGATGAAGGTCGTCTTCAGCGACCGGTGCAGGTCGGTCAGTTCGGAGCGCATGTGGACGCGCAGCGAGGCGTCGAGATTGGACAGCGGCTCGTCCATCAGGAAGGCGACCGGCTTGCGCACCATGGCGCGCCCAAGTGCTGCCCGCTGGCGCTGGCCGCCCGACATCTGCCCCGGCTTGCGGTCGAGCAGGGCCTCGATCTTGAGGATCTCGGCCGTTTCGCGCACCTGGCCCATCAGGGCGCGATGCTTGCCGCGCGCGATCAGCGGCCCGGCGAGCGGCAGCCGCTCGTGCCATCTGAGATCGCGCAGGGTCAGCGGCGTCATCATGTTCTGGGCGACGGTGAGATGCGGGTAGAGCGCGTAGGACTGGAACACCATGGCAAGGTTGCGGTCGGCGGCGCGCACGCCGCTGACGTCGCGCCCGCCGATCTCCAGCCGGCCCTCGTCCATCGCCTCCAGGCCGGCGATGATGCGCAGCAGGGTCGACTTGCCGCAGCCCGACGGGCCGACGAGCGTCAGGAACTCGCCGTCGCGCACATTAAGGTCGATGCCGTTGAGCACCCGCGTGTCGCCGAAGGACTTGTTGATTGCACTGAGCGTCAGAGCTGCCACGGCCTTGTTCCCCATCCGGACCTGAGCCGCTTTTAGGCAACGGATTTAACTTGGTCGTGACGTCATATTAGTTGCGCTTATGGCTGCTATAGCCCGGCCATCCGATCGACTGGCGGGTCCGCGCCCATGGAAAAACCAAGCCCTTATCAGATCATGGCTTTTGCCCGCGCCGCGCGCGAGCGGAGTTTTTCGCAGGCCGCCGCGGCCCTCGGCGTGACCCAGTCGTCGGTGACGCAGCATGTCGCCAATCTGGAGCGGCATGTCGGCGCCCAGCTTTTCGTCAGGCGGCGCGACGGTCTGGAACTGACCCGCGCCGGCCGGGAGCTGTTCGCGGTCGCCGACCGCTGGGCCGCGGTCAACGACCTGGTCAACGAGCACGTCGCCAACTACGCCGCCCTCAAGGACGGCCACCTGCGCATAACCGCCACGGCGCCGCGCCCGGCCCTGCCGCTGATCGCGCGCTTCAACAAGCGGTTTCCCGACATCCTGATCGACTTCAAGCTGCTCAACTGGACCCAGAACGCGCAAGCCGTGCGCAACCGGGAGGTCGATATCGCCATCATCACCAATCCGGCGATCGATGACACGGTGTTCACCCGCAAGATCGAGGACATCCCCTACCGGGCCTATATGCGTGTCGATCACCGGCTGGCGAAGAACGAGGCTGTATCCCTGCGCGACCTTCAGGACGAAACCTTGGTGATGACCGAGGACGGCTCGCTGACGCAGCGCGCGCTTTTGGAGGCCGCGCGCCGCAACGGCCTCGTCTTTCGCAAGACGATCAAGATGACGACCTTCGCCGTCGTCAAGGAGGCGATCCTGCACGGGCTCGGCGTCGGCCTGCTTCTCAAGGACAGCGTCCATCCTTCCGACCGTCTGGTGGCGTTGCCGGTCGAGGAGATGCGGGAATTGTTCTCGAACTACTTCGTCATCCCCAGCGAAAAGGAAAAGCTGCGCCAGATCCGGCAGTTCATCGAGCTGGTTTGAAGGCGGTTGGGTATTCGAGACGCCACCCCGAACAAAGAAGGCGGGCGGCCCGCAGGCCGCCCGCCCTTTGATCATGTGTGCGTCACAAGGTCGTCTCGATGGGTCCGCAATGGCGGGCCATCGCGCCGTTCAGCTGTTCGGGCCATCGCCTCCACGACCCGTCGCGGTATGATCGTTCTTGACGTTGCCGCCCTTGCCGCAGATCGCCGTGACCTGGGTCACCTGATGCTTGATCGTCGTCGTGTTGTTGCCGAGACGACTGCGGGCATGGACATAGAAGGCATATTTCACGCCCGGCTTGACCGCGAAATTCTGGTGCATGAACCACATGCGCCAGTCGCGGTTGCTGTCCCAGTTGACCTGGTGCCAACTGCTGGACGGAGGATTTGCCGAGGTCGAGATCGTATAGTCCACGTCCTGGCCGTTCGCATCGGTGTGGCCGTTCGCGAAGACCGCGCAGACGCCGCGGTACTTCGGGCCGATGGTGACCTTGCCGATCTGGTACCATTTGTCGTTGGCGAGATGGTTGGGCCCGATCTGGTTGCTCGTTCCCGACCGCATTACGGTCTGGGCACTGCCGACGCCGGCGAAGCCGACACAAGCAATGGTCGCAATCACTGCAGTCTTCGTCAGGGTATTCATCAGTCTGTTCCTTTCCATGCTGTAGAGGAAACCCGGTTTATTCGGATTATTTTCGTTTTGCCCGGCGCGAATAGCCCTTCATCAATAGTGTGCGCCATTGATCTCCAGTTATCGCGTCGTGCATTACTGATTTGGGAAGGCGGTGTTTCGCACCAGTTTCGTGCGTGCGGTAAAATTGTTTCTTTGGTGTTTCAAAAACACGTTATTTTACTTGTTGTGTAAGTATCGGTTCCGCCGGATGAAAGACAGTCGGCAGCGCCAACACCGTCCTTAACCGGACGGGCCGGTGGCCAGGTGGCCGTGATGAGGCTTTGGAGGCGGCGGTGTTACCGCAGGCCGGCGCGGCGCAGGCCCTCGACGAAGACGTCCAGGTCTTCCGGGTTCTTGTAGGGCGGCACGTTGCGCCAGCGGTCGATCGAGAAATTCGGATGCACCTTGAGCAGCGCCTCGGCGTGATAGCGGGCGCTGTCCTGCTCGCCGAGCAGGGCATAGCTCGCCGCCATCAGCCGGTGTCCTTCCGACTGGTCGCGCATCTTCAACAGTGTCTGGATCGTCTTCTCGTATTCGCCGAGATCGAAGAAGGCGTCGCCCAGATACCAGAGATAGAAATCGGGGTGATAGGGATTGAGCTGGATCGCCTGCTCGAGCAGGGTCACCGATCGCTTCGACTGGCCGAGATAGACCAGGCAGTCGCCCATTTCCGCCAGCAGGTCGGCGTCGTTGGGATTGAGGTCGAGCGCCCGTTCGTAGGCGGCCAGCGCCTCGTCGTGCTGCTTGAGATAGAGATGCGCCAGGCCCATCTCGGCATAGCCGCGGGCGTCGAGGTCGTCGCGGTCGACGGCGAGCTGGGCCAGTTCCAGCGCGTGGCGCAGGGCGGCCTCCGGATCCTGCGTCCAGTGATAGCGCCACTCCACGTTGAAGGTCCGCGACATGGCGGCATAGCTGCGGCCGTAGGCCGGATCGAGGTCGCGTGCCTGTTCGAACAACCGCCGGGCATTGAAATTGTCGTCGCGCCGCGGCCGGACGCTCAACTCCTGGCCGCGCAGGATGAAGCCATAGGCATTGAGATTGGGGTGGTGATGGGCGGCGAGACGGCGTTGCTCGGCCCGCTCGATCTGAATGGCAAGCCGGCTGGTGATCGTCGCCGTCACCGTGTCCTGGAAATCGAAGATATCGGCCATCGACCCGTCGAAGCGTTCCGACCAGATCGTCTTCTCGGTCTCCGCCTCGACGAGGTCGACCGTAATGCGGATCTGCGTGCCGGCCCGCTGGAAGCTGCCCGACAGGACATAGCGGACGCCGAGATGCTGGCCGATCTCGCGCGTCGAATGGACCTGCTCGGCGACCATGAAGGCAGATCGCCGGGCCGTCACCATCAGGTTCCGGAACCGGCTCAGGCTGGAGATGATATCGGCGACGAGGCCGCGGCAGATATGCAGGTCGACGGTGTCGCCGGTGAGGTTCTCCAGCGGCAGGATAGCGATGGTCCGGTCGGGTGTCTGGTCGGGCTGCATCGGCCGCGGCGTCGCGGCCGGGGGCACCAAGACCTCGGTCCTGGCCGGCTGCGGCGCCTCGTCCGTCAGCGCGTAGATCTCGATCGGGTCGGTAATATTCTTCAGCGGCGTCGGGCCGAGCGAGCGCAGGGTGTAGTCGACCCTGTTGCGGACCGCCGAAAACACCATGTCGGACACGCAGATGCCGCCGGGCGGCGCAACCGACTGGATGCGCGCGGCGAGATTGATCGAATGCCCGAATAACCCGTCGTCGCCGCGCGTGATCTCGCCCAGCGCGATGCCGACCCGGAAGGTGATCGGATCCTGCCCGTCCGCCCAGGCCTGTTCCTGGGCCAGTTCGCGCTGCATGACGACGGCGAAGCGCAAGGCCTGGGTGGCGCTTGAAAACAGCGCCAGCACGCTGTCGCCGGCCGTGTTCTCCACCCGCCCGTCATAGTCGCCGATCAGCTTGCGGATCAGGTGCAGCGTCTGGCCGACGCGCGCGATCGTACCGGCCTCGTCGCGATCCATATGCCGGCTGTAGCCGACGATATCGGCATAGAGGATGGCGTGGAGCGATTGGTCAGCCAAGGAGTGCGCGTCGGACATCGAATGGCAGCATATGCGTTTGACTGTCACCAAAGCATGTAGCGCAAATCATCCCTTGGGTCACCCCGTTGCAAATTTGCGCCGCCTGAACCGCGAAACCGGCAAAAATCGTCCCGAAACGGGTCGGACTGCCATCATTTCCGGCGCAGCGGCGCAAGGCGAGCCTGACCCTTGCCGAGCGAAATCGGCCATTGCCGCATCCGGATCGGATGTTCTGGGATCAGTCGCTATTGCCGCCCCGGGCGTGCATGCCGCGCGCATGCATGCCGCGGGCATGCATCCCCCTGGCGTGCATTCCCCGCGCATGCATGCCGCGCGCGTGCATGCCCTTGGCCTGGGGCAGCCGCTCACTGTCGGGATCGAACATCGCCTCGAGCAGCACCCGCTCGAACATGCCCGTCTCGACATCCATGCGGATCGTGTAGTCGGCTTCGTCGTAGGACCAGACCCTCAGGTCGTCGGCGAAGTCGAAGCCGGCCGAGGCGAGCCCGGTGAGCGCTGAACTGCGCGGCGCCCGTGCATCGTGCGGCTCGCCCGTGTCGGCCTTTGTCACCAGTTCGCCCTCGCCGTGGACGAGGAACAGCGTCGGCCGGGGCAGGTCGTAATAGGCGCCTTCATAGGCGAAGCCGTAGATCCGCGCGAAGCAGGCATCGTCGGAGTGCAACTGAAGTTCGAGCTGGCGGTTGCGGCCGCGCCGGCGTTTATACGCGCCCTTGCCCCGGCCTTCGCCATGGAGACGGGCCGGCGTGATGGTCGCCTTCTGGGTCACGCCGCCGGAATATTTGGCGGGGTCGGGGTCGAGTTCGACATTCTTGCCGGTCGCCTTGACTTCCCAGCCGTTCGCCGCCGCTCCGGCCCGGGCCGGGGCGAGTATGGTCACCTCGTCCCCGCTGACCCTGGCCTCGAAGGAATCGCCAAGCCGGCTGTTGATCGAGGCGGCGATGTTGCGGGCGTTTTGAACGGCGTTCCTGCCGATATCGATCGAACCGCCGGAGGGCAGGTCGAGCAGGTTGATCGCGGTACCGCCCACCGTGACCGTCAGGCTTTTCAGCGACGCGGCGTTCGTTTGGACCTTGCGGGAGACCGAGACCGTGCATCGGGCGCGCTTGAACGGCGTAAAGTTCTCGTTGATCTTGAAACGCTGCGGGTTGCGGTTGCCGCGTTCGGCCGGGTTGTGGAAGGCGATGATCGCATCCCCGTCGAGTTCGACGAGTCGCCACTTCTCGCTGGCGCCGAGCACCTCGTAGACGCCGTTCAGGCTCCGCTGCTGGCCGAAGACGAGCACCTTCCGCCCCCTGCCGAAATACAGGCCACCGGCTTCGAAATGGCCTTCCAGCTTGGGCTTGGTGGCATCGATGACGTGATGGACGACGACGTCCGCATCGGGATTCTCGATCTTCAATCCCGCCAGTCCGATGCCGAACAACTCGATATCGGAAAAACTGAGAAGTGTCTCGGCCATCTTAACCGCCCCTGACCAAACGAAACGACAATTAAAAGCGTCAACGACTTTCCGCGATCCGGCGCGCCGAATTCATCGGACACCGGTTCTCGCAGGTAACTTTCCTAGCGTAATACCACCCTAGGCCTCGACCCTGCCGACCGCAAGGGCGCCGGCGAAAAATGCAAACGATAGCCGGCGTTAGGATCGGCCGCCTGCGCGGATGAGCCGTTCCCGGTAGGAGAGCGGCCGTCTTACCCGCAACCCGCGGGCCGGCGCCGGCGCGTCGGGAACGAAGGTGCGGGTGGAATTCATATGGTTGTGTTCCTTGCCCGGCTTGTCCGTCTTCGGCCTCTCGCGCTTCGGTCCGACGATCGCGTGGCCGATGCCGCGGCGCACGAGGTTCTGATAGATGATCCGCTTGTAGCGGGCGTTCGTCAGAACTTCGTCGGCGATCAGCAACTCGCGGCCGACATCGGCGTAATTCAGATCGTCGGCGCCAAGCGCCCGCCAGGTCTCAGCGAGGAGGAAACCGACGATATCCCGGGCCTGGACGAGAGCCTGGCGGAAGACGTCGGGGGCCCGCGCATAGGCGCGATCGAAGATCGGCTGCATCACGGCGTGATAGTCCGGATCGTTTTCCAGGTGGTCGGACAGGTCCTCGGCGGCGTGGTCGATCAGCTTCGCGTCGAGCAATTGCTCGTGAAAGACGTCGACGAGAATGTCGAAGATCGCCGCCGTCAGCGGCTGCGCGAGGGTGTGTTCATCCTGCCAGCCGTCTTCAAAATCGTAAAGCGTCTTGTCGTTTGCGGCGCGCCGGATCTGTCCGTTGCCGGTCAGTTCGATGATGCGGTTGACGTGGTTGAGCGTGTAGAGATTGCCGCGCGTGTTCTTCAGAAGCTCGTCGAGGACCGACTTGAAGTGCATTGCCGCAATCAGCGCGGTCAGGTCGGCGGCGGATTCGTGAAAGCCGAGATATTCCGAACTCGCCTTGTCGGGCGCAGGCACGCCGACGGCGGAAAAGATGATGCAGTGGCCGGTCTCGTGGGCGATGACGTCGAAATTGAGGCTGAAGGGATGGATATCGCCGTTCCTGGCCTTGTGCACGCCGACTTCGAGAAAGCCGAACCCCATGAAGGCGTTCTCGAACAGGTCGCGCTGCAGCACCAGTTCGAGCTGCTGGGAGCGTGAGCGGAAATGCCATTCCAGCCGATGGCCGAAATAGCCCTCCCAGATGTCGAGCGTCAGCCGCACGGCGGCATAGAGATGGGCGGCCTCGAATTCCGGCGCGTCGACCGGAATGTGATCGAAATGGCCGGCCGCGTCCGGCAGGGCAGGCGGATAGGCCGGGCCGGTCCAGGGCGGCAGGAAGGCGCCCGGTCCGCTCATGCCGGCCTCGGTATGGCCATAGGCCTCCGGCTTGCCGATCGGATCGACGACATACATCCGCTCGTCGCACGGGCCCGGCCCGACGCCGCCGGCGGGAACGGAGACGGTCACGGTTTCCGGCTCGCTGAAGGCCTCGGTCAAAGGCGCCTGGGCGAACAGGCGGAAACGGGTCAACTCGCTCACCACCCTCCCTCCGGCTAAGGGGTTCCTGCGCGCATCCAAAGCCTAGTCGCTAACGGGTCTCCGCGCCAAGCCCGTCATCGTTCCTCCCGGATGCCAGAAGCGCGTATTCGCCGGCAAGCATGGTATGCAGGTCCTCGCTGCCGGCCAGGCCGATCGACCGGGCATAGGCATCGAGATCGTCGGGAATGTCAGTGTCGCACCGCTCCTCGAAATACCAGCGCAGCAGCGCGCGCGGCGGCATCGCGCCATCTGCACTTGGTGGCGAAAGGCTGGCCTTGCGGCGCGCCCGGTCCTTCAGGCGCGGATAGAGGCCGGCCCAGCGCAGCCGGTCGAGGATCAGCGGTCGCAGGCGCGCGTCGAGGTCTCCGGCGAGGTCCTCAAGCGCGGCGTGATGCTCGATCAGGGCCTGGGTGTGGCCGAGATCGCTGTCGTTGCGCGCCGCCCAGTCGGCGACGTCCTGCTTGCGGTAGAGCCCGTTCAGGTCGCGAAACCCGTGCATCACCCGCCGGACGGACCGCCGATCCGTTTCCCGGCCGGATCGATCGATTTCCGCCGCCGCGAGCCAGTCGAGCAAGGCGTTGTCGCGCATCGCCGTATAAGCGTCCGGGTCAAGGCGCAACTCGTTCAGGATTGCGTCCGCGTCGCGATCCTCTTCGTCAGGCCCGGCGCCCGAGCGCCAAGGCGCGTCCGCCCAGCTTTGGGTGAATTCAAAAGAAAAGCTGGGGGCCGGGGCTGGTTCGCCGCTGCGCAGATGGTCGTCCAGCGCGGCAAGCAGGTCGAGCGCGTCGGCACGCTTGCGGTCGACCTTGCCGCCCTCCAGCCAGGTGGCGAAGCCCGCGACAGGCGCCGTCTCTGGGAGGGCGCCCAGGACGCTCTCCCAGGTGCGCGCCTGATAGAATTGCGCCTTCGCGACCTGCCTGATGGTTTCTGCCAGGTCGGCGCTGATCACCGCCTCGTCGACGGCTGTCTCAAGCGTCGCATCGATCGTCACCATCGGCTCGGTCAGCGCGACGAAGCCCAGCTCCGCCGGTCCGTGGACAAGCGCGACGTCGTCATCGTCGGTGCGGATCTCGTCCCGGTAGTCCTCGAAGATCCGGCCGATGCCGACCATTCCGAAGCCATGCAACTCGGCAGCCCTCAGCGCCCCCATGCTGGCGGCACCGAAGACGGCGATCCCCTGCGTGAGCGCCCAGAGGATCTCCTTGTGCCAGACCGCCGGCTGGCCGTCGAAATAGCCGTCGACGATGCCGATCGCGGCGGCGCCCGACTGGATCGCCCGATAGACGTCGCCCTGGCGCACCGGCGGCAGCGGACGGATGTGGGGGTAGGCGCTGAGGTCCTCAGGCCGCAGGCTCGGGCCGACGAAGACGATGGCGCTCATCAGGCGGCCTCCATGGCGGCCAGCGCTCGTTCGCCCGGCTGGTAGGCGGGATGATCGTCCGGCGGCTCGAGCCCCGGAATCAGGATCTTGACGACCGACAGGCCGATCTCCGGCTTGCTGAGATCGACCGCGACGGCCTGATCGGCGCCGGCGTCCTGCAAGCGCGTCAGCAGCCAGGCGAGATCGTCCTGGAATGTCTCGGCCTGGAGATCCGGGGCCCGCGAAAACGCCCGCGCCCGCGCCGTCGATGCCACCATCCGTTCGATCGCCTGCCGCTTCTCCGCCCGGCCGGCCTCGGTATATTCGGCCTCGTCGATGTCGTCGCGGGTCCCGGAAATATACGTGGTCCGGACCTGCACGGCCTCGGTCAGGGCGCGGGTCAGCGCGACGGCTCTGGCGGGATGGGTGCCCGCGCCAATGCCGACATGGCGGTCGGGCTCGCGCCGATCGGTCAGGGCGCAGAAGAAGGAGGGCACGCCGATATCGCTGGTGGTCTCCCAGACATGGACGGCGATATCGGCGGCGTGGAGCGAAGCCAGGATATGCCGGCAGACCGCGTCGTCGACCGTGTCGAGGTCGAGCCTGGTCGCGTGGCGGTCCGCCGCCGGTCCCAGGCTCCACAGCGTCGTCGCGTCCCGTTCGATCGCCTCGCAGATGCCGTGGCACACCGCCTCGCCGAGACTGTTCCCCGAGGCAAGCCCGTTGGTGCTGCGATCGAGGCAATCGCTCTGCGGCGGCGCCGGCAGGGTGTAGTTGGCGCTGACGCATTCGAACGGCACCCAGCAGGCGTCTCGAGCCATCAGGTCGTAGCCTTCGGTCCACAGGATCGGCCGATCCCTATCGAAGCTCCGGCCGCCGACATGCGGCAGCCGGCGACTGTCGATCAGCGCAACCCGGCGCTCCATGTCGCGCCGGCTCGAAAGGGTCAGCGGGTTTTCGATATGCTCGGCGTGATACAGTTCGGCTGCTTCCATCAGGCCCGAGGCGGTCGCGGCATCGAGGTCGCCGCCCTTGCCCTGCGAGACGGCGATTGAGCGCGCGTTCGGCCGGCAGACCATCACGACGGGAAGGCCGATCCGGTCGAGCCCGGTGACGTTGGCAACCCGCGTGATGCCCATGCGGGCGCGCAGCGGCGTGATCCGGTCGATCGTCCTGGCCGGCGCGATCGTCCGGTGGCCGCCGTCGCGATGGTGTTTGATCTCGCGATCATCGCGCTCGTCGCGCAGGAGATACTCGAAGACGGACATTGCGGGACTTTTCAGCGGGTTTCGGACGGTGCGTATCGGATTAGCGTAGGCCACAACGGTGTGCGCATCCACTCCGCGATACGCCGGCATTGCCAATCGGATCGAATATCGGGCAAGACTGTTGGCGATTGATAGGTGCCAGGTTTGTCGGTGGCCGGATCGAAGGCCGCCGGGACCCGTATTTTACGGATGATCGATGCAAAAGCGGCATGTTGTGCTCGGACTGGTCTGCCTGCTGGTGGCAGCCGGCGCGATCTACTGGTTTGCGTCCGATGCAAGGCGCGGCGGCGTTCCGGCTGAAGCACGGGCGCAGGCGACCCGTACGGTGCTGGTCGAGGTCGAGACCGCCACGGCCGAGGACGTGCGCGACCGGCTCGATGCGGTCGGCACGACGCGCGCCGTCCAGGCCGTCGATATCGTTCCGCTGGTCTCCGGGCGGGTCGAGGAAATCTTCTTTCAGCCCGGCGATCAGGTCGCCAGCGGCAGTCCGCTGGTCCGCCTGAACGATGCTGCCGCCCGGGCCCAGGCGCAGGAAGCCCAGGCCGAGCTCGACCGGGCCCGCCTTGCCTTCGAGCGCACCGAATCGCTGTTCCAGACAAGCAGCGCCGTCTCCCAGGCGAGCGTCGAGGAGCAGCAGTCGGTCTACCTCACCGCCCAGGCCCGCCACGCGCTTGCCCAGGACGCGCTCGACGAGCGGACGATCCGCGCGCCCTTCGCCGGCACCGTTGGCTTCCGCGCCGTCGATGTCGGCGACCGCGTCGCCGAGGGCACGCTGCTGACGACGCTCGATGATCTGTCGACGGTCGAGATCGATTTCGCGGTTCCGGAGATCTATTACGGCTCGCTGCGCCGCGGCATGGAGGTGACGGTCGGCACGCTCGCCTTCGGCCGGCGGCGGTTTCGCGGCACGATCGCTCAGATCGACACCCGCGTCGATCCGCTCACCCGGTCGTTTCAGGTGCGCGCCGACGTGCCCAATGCCGACGAAACGATTCCCGCAGGCATGTTCATGAATGTCGGCGTGACGCTGGAACGGCGCGAGGCCGTGGTCGTGCCGCTCGATGCCCTGGTCGTGCGCGGCGACGAGACGTTCCTTTATGTGGTCGAGGACGGCATCGCTATCGAGCGGCCGGTGACGGTCGGCCTGCGCCGGCGCGAGACGGCCGAAATCGTCGATGGCCTGTCGGTCGGCGAGCGCTACGTGACCAAGGGCTTCCAGAACCTCCGGGACGGTGTCGCGGTGGAGGTCGTGTCGTCCTCGCCCGACGACAGGGTAGGCTGAGCCGTGTCGCTGCCCGAACTGTGCATCCGCCGCCCGGTCCTGGCGACCGTGATGTCGCTGATCCTCGTCCTGCTCGGCCTCTATGTGCTCGAGCGCCTGCCGATCCGGGCGCTGCCCGATGTCGAGGCGACCTCGGTGTCGGTCACCACGCGCTATATCGGCGCCTCGCCGGAGATCGTCGAGACGGAGATCACCGAGCCGATCGAATCGGCGATTTCCGGGATTGCCGGTGTCGACACCATTTCCTCGCAGAGCAGCCGCGGCCAGTCCCGCACCACCCTCGACTTCACGCCGCAGACCGCGATCGACGAGGCGGTCAACGACGTGCGCGACGCGATCAGCCGGATCCTCGATAGGCTGCCGGACGATGCCGACCAGCCGATCATCACCAAGAACGACAGCGATGCCGATCCGATCATGCGTATCTCCGTGCTGTCGCCCTCGATGGCGCCCGAACAACTCACCGACTTCACCGAGCGCTTCCTGCTCGACCGCCTGACGACGATCGACGGCATTGCCCAGATCGAGTTCTACGGCGAGCGGCGGCCGGCGATCCGCGTCTGGCTCGACCGGCTTGCGATGGCGGCCCGCGACGTCACGGTCGACGACGTCGAACAGGCGCTTGCCCGCAACAGTCTGGAACTGCCGGCCGGCGAATTGCGCGCCGGCGGCCGCGAATTCTTCGTCCGCGCCAATGCCCGGCTGTCCTCGCCGGATCAGTTCTCGCGCATCGTGATCCGCCAGGACGGCGACTTTCCGATCCGCCTGCGCGACGTCGCGACCGTCGCGCCCGGCGTCGAGGAGGACCAGTCGGCCGCCCGCACCAACGGCAAGGCCTCGGTCAATCTGGGCGTCCTGCGCCAGTCGCAGGCCAACACGGTGGCGATCTCCGCCCGCGTCCGCGAGGTGCTCGACGGGTTGCGGCCCGTCCTGCCGGCGGACATGGAGGTGATCGTCACCGCCGACGACGCGCAGTTCATCAATGCCGCGATCCTTGAGGTCGGCACGACGCTGGCACTCGCGGTCCTGATCGTCATCGTGGTGATCTTCCTGTTCACCGGCTCGCTGCGCGCCACGCTGGTGCCGGCCGTGACCATTCCGGTGACGCTGACCGGCACCTTTTTCGGCCTCTGGCTCGTCGGCTATTCGATCAACATCCTGACGCTTCTGGCGCTGGTCCTGGCGATCGGCATCATCGTCGACGACGCGATCGTCGTCTTCGAGAACATCCAGCGGCGCTATCTGGCCGGCGAGGACCGGACGACGGCGGCGATCAAGGGCTCGAACCAGGTGATGTTCGTCGTGCTGGCGACATCGACGACGCTGATCGCCGTGTTCGTGCCGCTGACGCTGATGGAGGGCACGGTCGGCCGACTGTTCGTCGAGTTCGGCGTCATCCTGGCGATCGCCGTTATCATCTCGACCTTCGTCGCCCTGTCGCTCTGCGCCATGCTGACGTCACGGGTGCTGCCGGAGCAGCGGGCCGAATCCGGCTGGGCCTTAGTGGTCGCGCGGGGGTTCACGACGCTGGAACGCGCCTATGGGCGCATCCTGACCGTGATCCTGAAGGCGCCCTGGCTCGCCCTGCCGATAACGGTCGCGGTCGCCGGGGTGGCGATCGGCGCCTATGCGGCGCTGCCGAGCGAACTGACGCCGCCGGAGGACCGGGGCCGCATCCTGGTCACGCTGACCGGTCCGCAGGGCGCGAGCTTCACCTATACCGACGCCGAGGCCGTGGCGGTCGAGAGGGTGCTGGACGCGGCCCTGCCGGCCGAGGAAACGAAATCGATCACCACGATCGCCGGTTTCCGCAACCGGCCGAACCGCGGCTTCGTCATCGTCTCCCTTGTTGACTGGGAGAACCGCGACCGCAGTTCCGCCGAGATCGCCTCGTCGCTCATTGGGCCGCTGAGGCGCGTCGTCGGAATCAATGCCTTTCCCTTCATTCCGGCGGGCCTCGGCCTGCGCGGCAGCAGCCGGCCGTTGCAGGTGGTGATCGGCGGCTACGACCATGGCGACGTCGAGGCCTGGTCGGAGGCTTTGCTGCAACGCATGGAAGAGAACGAGAACCTGCTCGACGTGCAGTCTGACTACGAGCAGAACCAGCCGGAGATCGACATCGAGATCCAGCGCCTGCGCGCCGACGATCTCGGCATCAGCGTCGAGACGATCGGCCGGACGCTGCAGACCATGTTCGCCTCGCGCACGGTCACCCGCTATATCGATCGCGGCCGCGAATACGACGTCATCGTCCAGGCCGCGCCCGAGCAGCGCCAGTCGCCGCAGGACCTGCGCAACGTCTTCGTCCGCTCCGAGCGCACCGGCGCGCTTTTGCCACTCGATGCCGTGGTCGCGGTCGAGGACCGCGCGGCTGCCGCGACGCTCAGGCGCTATGACCGCCTGCCGAGCATCACCATCACCGCGGCGCTGGCAGACGGATACGACCTCGGCACGGCCGTCGCCGATATCCGCGCGCTCGTAGCCGAGACGCTGCCCGGCGAGGCGCGGCTGTCCTTCGGCGGGCTCACCAAGGAATACCTGGAGTCCTCGTCAGGCGTGCTGCTGACGCTGCTCTTGTCGATCGCCATCATCTATCTGGTGCTGGCCGCGCAGTTCGAGAGCTTCCGCCAGCCCTTCGCGATCCTGCTGACGGTGCCGCTGGCGGTCACCGGCGCGCTCCTGGGCCTGTGGCTTACCGGAAACTCGCTCAATATCTACAGCCAGGTCGGCCTGATCCTGCTCGTCGGTCTGATGGCCAAGAACGGCATCCTGATCGTCGATTTCGCCAACCAGCGCGTCACCGACGGACTGGATGCCCGTCAGGCAGCGCTCGAGGCGGCGGTCGCGCGGCTGCGGCCGATCGTGATGACGCTGCTGTCGACCGTGTTCGGCGCGGTCCCGCTGGTGCTCGCCTTCGGGGCAGGCGCCGAGGCGCGGTTTGCGATCGGTCTCGTCATCATCTGCGGGCTTGGCTTCTCGGTGCTGCTGACGCTGCTGCTGAGCCCGGCGCTCTATGTCGTCTTCGGCGGCGCGGCCCGGTCCGAGACCGGGGTCCGCCCGGAAGGGCGCAAGGCACCGATGTCGTAGTGCGAGACGACTCTTCATAGGTCGGCTTAGAAATAAACGGGGGCAGCCCTATATTGAACGAAAGCCGTGTGAGAAGGAGCCGATCGTGAGATACATCCTTGCGACCCTGGTCGCTCTTTCGGTGTCGACAGCCGGCGCGGCCCATGCCCAAGGCCCGGGAGGGGGCCCGCGTCTTCTCTCCTTGAACTACACCGCGTCTGACACCTGCCAGAAGGTGCTGTCGACCCGTCGTGGCGCGCCGCCGGGACAATCCGTCGGATCGGACACGATCCCCGTCACGGTCACGATCGGCCCCAATCCGCGCGGATGCGGCGACAGCCGGCGGGTCACGGGCCGCTTGAACATCGGCGGCCCGCAGTCGCTCATCAAGGTGTTCTACGTCGACACGTCCGGCCGGATCCTGAAGACGGAACAGATCGCGATGAAATAGGCGCGTGCGTACCCCGCCCTGATTGGAGCACAAGGCGGCGACTGGCCATTCAAGCAGTTCGGTTCGCGGAACGGCCTACGGGATCGAATGTCGAGGGGTTTCCAGCAGCTAACCCATTGAAAGAAATGGTCGGAGTGGCAGGATTTGAACCTGCGACCCCCTCGTCCCGAACGAGGTGCGCTACCAGGCTGCGCTACACTCCGGCCGCTGGCTGAGGCGCTATATAGCCCCCGGCGCCGGTCCCCGCAACCCGCTGCGTGAATCTCTCCGCCCGGATGTGGGAAACCGCCCGCCCGCAGGGCACCCCGCTCGACCGCACCGCCACCCCGCACGGTCGTGCGCATGCTTTTGGCCTGTCGGGAGCGGCTGCGGAACGAAACAATTGAAACAAACTCGACGATGAAAGACGCGATCTTGAAAAATTGCGTACCTAAAGCATTGCGTCGATTGAAGACACCTGCGGGGTGCCGGTCCGGACTGTTTTAGACAAGGGGCCGGCGTGATGGGTGGGGCGAGCGTGTATCGAAGCCGCAGCGCAAGGAGTTCAGCACCTTGGGGGACAAGGTCACCTCATCGCAGTCGGATCGCTTCGCCGGGTCCGACGCCATCGGTGTAGCCCCGGCTGCCCCGGGTGCCCCGGTCGTAACGTCGGCCGCGGTGCATTTCGCCGGCACATTGGACAATGGTGCCCACGAGCGGGGCGCCAATGACCCGGACGCACTTGACGGAAACGGACGCGACGGGGACGAGCCCATGGCAGATGTCGCGCCCGACCAGACGCTGCTGCAATTCGCCGCCTCCCAGTCGCCGGCCGTGCTCTATATCGGAACATTTTCGGAGTCCGGTCGGCTGAGCTTCGTCAGTGACAATGCCCAGTCCGTTCTCGGCTGGTCGCCGGAAGACCTGACCGGACCGGCGTCCAGTTGGCGCGACCTTCTCCACCCCGATGATGTTCATAGCTACGAGCGGGGCTTCGAGGCGGTCAGGCGGGATGGCGCCGGCACCTACGAATACCGGATGCGGACCAGCACCGGCGCCTATCGCTGGATACGCGATCAGCAGCGCCTGACGTCGAAGGACGATCCGCGCCGCGAATTCGTCGGCTGCATCATCGACATCACCGCGGAGAAGGAAGCGGCGTTCGAACGTGACCGGGCGAACGCCATCAACCGGGCCGTCGTCGCGGCGGCCTGTGATGCCATCATCACGACGGACGGCGAGGGACGGGTCATCGATTTCAATCCGGCCGCCGAGCGGACCCTCGGTTACACGGCCGACGAGGCGCAGGGCCAATGCCTCTGCGACCTGATCATCCCGCCCGCCGTACGGAACCGGACGCGCGAGAGCTTCGAGGCCTTCTGCCAGGGGCTGCCGACGTCCGAATTCGCCGACCGGTTCGAGACCGCCCTGTGCCGGGCGGACGGATCGGAGTTCCCCGCCGAATTGCGCGCCTGCCTGGTCGATGTCGGCGGTGAGAAGATCGTCGTAACCGAGTTGCGCGACCTCACCGAACGGGCCGAGGCCGAGGCGACCGAGCGCAAGCTCATGCAATATCTTCAGCAGGCCGTCGACGCGATGCCGGCCGCCTTCTCGATGTCGGATCCGGACGGCCGGATCGTCGTATGCAACAAGCTCTTTTCCGATGCTTACGGATTGTCGGTCCGCGAGATTGTCGGGATGGCCCGCGCCGACCTCATCCCGTTGTTCGAGGAGCATCTGCTCGTCGTCGACGGCAAGCCGGTCGAAACGAGCCCGCGTGCCTATCGGGACGCGCTGGAACGGATTTCCGATCCGGAGTCCGATCCCCTCGAGGTCAAGTTCAAGAACGGGGAGTGGAAGCTGGTGTCATCGTCCCACACCGCGGATGGCGGATTCGTCACGATCCGCACCGACATCACCAGGCTGAAGCAGGCGGAAACGGCGCTGCGCGACAGCGAATACACCATCCGCATGGCGGTCGAAGCCTGCCCGGTGCCGCTCGGGCTGGTCCGTCTGCGCGACGGCCGGCTGCTCTACGAGAGCCCGGCCGGCAGGCGCCTGTTCCGGCGCACCCCGTCGAGCGAGCCGGCGACGACCGTCGGCATGTTCGTTGACGATGACGAACGCCGCGCTTTCCTGAAAAAGGCGCGCGACGGCGGCGTCGACGAATACGAGATCCTCCTGCGCCGTATCGACGGCGAGGAATTCTGGGCCTCGATGTCGGCGCGGGTCATCGATTTCCAGGGCGAGGAATCGATCGTCTCCAGCATCTACGACCTGACCGAGCGGCGCGCCATCGAGGATGAGATCTCCCGGCAGCGCGAGGCGCTGCACCAGGGCGAAAAGCTGGCCGCGCTCGGCGAATTGCTGGCCTCGGTCGCGCACGAGCTCAACAATCCGCTGTCGGTGGTGGTCGGCCAGGCGCTTCTCTTGAAGGAGACGGCGACCGACAAGGCGATCGCGGCCCGCGCCGAGAAGATCGGCTCGGCCGCCGACCGGTGCTCGCGGATCGTCCGCACCTTCCTGGCGATGGCCCGTCAGCAGCCGATGGAGCGCCGCCCGGTCGATGTCAACCGGGTCGTCGAGCTGGCGCTGGAGGTTACCGCCTATTCGCTGCGCGCCAATGATATCGATATCCGCCTGTCGCTTGCCGACGGGATGCCGACGATCTGGGGCGATGCCGACCAGCTCAACCAGGTGCTGACGAACCTGATCCTGAATGCCCAAAAAGCGCTCGAGGAGAAGGCGCCCGGGGAGAAGACGCCCGGGGAGACGGGGGACCGCCGGCGCATCAAGATCGTCACCGACTATCGCGAGCGCAGCCGCGAGGTGGTCATCAAGATCAAGGACAACGGGCCCGGCATTCCCGAAAAGATCCGCTCGCGGATCTTCGAGCCCTTCTTCACCACCCGCCAGGTCGGCACGGGCACCGGCATCGGCCTGGCCTTCTGCCACCGCACCATCACCACCCATGGCGGCACGATCTGCGTGGAGACGGGGATCGACGGCGGCGCCAGCTTCGTCATTCGCCTGCCCGTCACGCGGATGGGCGACACCGGGCCGGAGCCCGTCGAAGCGGATTACGACACCTCTCCGGCCGCGACCATTCTGGTCGTCGACGACGAGGTGGCCGTGGCCGAGATGATGGCCGACATTCTGGCCGATGACGGTCATTCGGTCGAGATCGCCCATTCCGGAAGCCAGGCGCTCGACATCATCGAGAAGCGGCCCTTCGACCTGGTGCTGTCGGATCTGCGCATGCCCGATCTCGATGGGCCCGCGATGTTCGACGCCATTCGCGAGGCGCGGCAGGACCTTGTCTCCCGCATCGCCTTCATAACGGGCGATACGATGAGCACCCGTATCCGCGATTTCCTGCAGGTGTCGCGGCGGCCCTATATCGAGAAGCCGATCGCCCCCCAGGATGTGCGTGATCTGGTCAACCAGATGCTGCGCGAAAGGCGGCCTTCGTTCGAGGAGCTGGAACAATGATTGCTGGAATGGACGTTGCGCAGGCGCCACGGTCTTGCCCGTCCGGCACTGTCGAGACCGAGACCGGGCACCACATCGTCATCGTCGACGACGAGGCGGACATTCGCGAGACGGTGCGCGACTATCTCGACCTCAAGGGATACCGGGTGTCCTGCGTGGAAAGCGGGGCTCAATTGCGGGCACTGCTGGCCGACGAGGCGGCGGATCTGGTGCTGCTCGACATCGCCATGCCCGAAGAGGACGGCCTGTCGATCGCCCGCTATCTTGCCGCCAATCACGATATCGCCGTGGTGATGCTGACGGCGGCCGGCGACGTGGTCGACCGGATCATCGGTCTTGAAATGGGCGCCGACGACTACATGGCCAAGCCCGTCGACCTGCGCGAGTTGCTGGCCCGCATCAAGGCGGTGCTGCGCCGCGGCGGGCGCCGCGGCGAGGAGGCGCCGGCCAATGACAATGCCCTGGCCAGAGGGCGGACGCGGGACCGGGTCAGGTTCGGTCAGTGCGAACTGGATGTCGCCGCGCACCGGCTCACCGATGCCAACGGCAACGACATCGCCATCACCGCGATGGAATTCGATCTCCTGAAGGCCTTCGCCGAACGGCCCAACCGCGTCCTGAGCCGCGACCAGCTTCTCGATCTGGCCCATAATCGCGACTGGGAGCCGTTCGACCGCTCGATCGATATCCGCATCGCCCGGCTGCGTCGCAAGGTCGAGCCGGAGCCGGCCAAGCCGCAGGTCATCAAGACGGTACGCGGCGCCGGCTATATGTTTGCCGCGGGGAAGTAACCCGGCGGTGGAGCCGGAGCGCCGGTTCCCGCCGCGCGCTCAGGTCCGCGACGGGAATAAGCCGATAATCGCGATGCAGCGGGTCAGCGGGGCGTTGTTGGCGTCGAAGGGCGGCCGCAGGTAAGGCAGGCCGAACATCTCCCGCCCGTCGCCGCCGAATTGGGTGCCGAGCAGGGCAAACAGCGCTTCGTTCTCGGCCACCCTCAGGAGCTGGCCGTTGGTCTGCGTCCAGCCGCGCGGGCAGAAGTCGAAGCCGAAGTCGCGTATTTCGCCGATGAACGGCTCCTGCGCCAGCGCGCTGGTGCTCAGGCCACCTGTGCTCAAGCCGATGAAGAGGATGGCGGCGGAAACGATCTTTTTCATGATGTCCTCGCAAATTCCGAAGTCAGGCGGGCTGGGACCGCTCGTTAGAGCATGGGACCGAAAAGTGTGAACCGGTTTTCGGAAAAATCCGATGCGTAGATAAAGAGATAGAGCGGCACCGCGATTCCAGTTAAATCCTCACCACGACCTAGTCCCAGTATTTCCCGATGAATCGCACCGTGCAGCCGGGAAACTCGATATCGAAGGTCAGCTTCAGGCGGTTGAGGTTCTTCTTGAATCGCGCCCGGTAGTTGGAAAAGCGTGGCTTCCTCACGTCGTCGGGGTAGCCGGACGTGGTGTTGAACAGAAGCCGCCCCTTTTTCTCGCCGGTGAACTTGAACCGGGCAAGGCCGGTCAGGAGATACCCCCGGCTGCCGGAGTAGATTTCGTCGATAAGGACCTGCTGGACACCCTCCGACGTGCTTTCGAATACCGAGGTTCCGGCCTTCACGGCGCAGAAGTTCCCGCCGACCGTGCCGATGGTACTGCCGGGCAGCGGCGTATCCTTCGGCATCGCCGAGGCCGGCGCGCACAGGAGGATGAGAGCGGTGGCAATGGTCGGCACCGTTGCGGTTGGGCTGAAAGCAGACATGGCAGGATCCAATCCCTATCGGTTCGTCCGTAGACAGGCAGGGATCATTGTTTGCCGTAACGGCAGCTCAGTCAATCGACCATCGCAAGACGGAAGAGCCGTGCCCGTTTCGATGCAATCCGGTCCGCTCGCGGAGACCTGCCGCGCAAGCGCACCCGTCATAGGCAAGCCCGCCGTTTCCCGCTACGATCGCGCCCATATTACGTTGCGTTTGTGATGGTGCGTTTTACGGAGGTCTGACAATGCGGCCGCGATTGATAACGGCGTTGCTTTTGGGATTTGGTCTGATGGCCGCGGGTTTGGGATCGGGCGACGCGCTGGCACAGGAGAAGAAAAAGAAGAAGAAGGCAAAGCCTGAGCAGGTCGGCGAAACCATGCCCGCGCCTGCCCCGAAAATGATGCCGAAAACCGCCTCGGAAACCGGGCCGAACACGGGTCAAACGCCGCCGCCCCCGCCGGTAAGTTGCCCGGGCGAATTCGCCAACGATCTGCGGTCCCATGACTCCGGCGTTCCCACCGAGATAACCTTCGTCAACGGCATGCCCGATGCGATTTCCGTGTTCTGGATCAATTACGACGGGCAAGCCCAGCACTATGCGACCCTGCCGCCCGGCGAACAGCTCGTTCAGGGCACGTTCCTGATGCATCCCTGGCTGGTAATCTCCGAGCCGCTGCCGCCACCGCCCCCGACCGAGGAGGATCCGGGCGCCGGGCCGAATGGCGACCCCGACCAGAAGCGCAAGAAAGCCGGAAAGGCGGGCCGGAAGGGCAAGAAGGCGAAGGCGGACGATGCGAAGGGCGCGGCCGTGCAGGTGGCCGCTGGACAATCAGTCGATGAGCAATCGCCAACCGATATGCCGGGACCGGCCTGCATCGGTGTCTATTTTCCCGACGACCGCAAGCGCACGATCATCATTCAGTAGCCATCATCTTTCAGCAATCCATCAGCGGCGCGCCCCACCCGGTGCGGGCCGGTTTCGGCGCGATCGCGGATCATTTCGGATGCTGTAACCGACCGTATACAAATGAAACACTTCTCCTAGCGTAAGACGCAAGACGGAAAAGTGTGACGCCTACATATGGTCTCCACGACATCGCGAGGCCCGGACCGCGATCCGGCGGTTCGGGAAAGGAGACCGACAATGACGACCGCAGATTTCACCGACTTTCCGCGGACTGCCAGGCGTTCGTCTGTGCTGATCCCCGGAGCGCTGGCGATCGTGCGTGCGGCGCCGGTCGACGCGCTGGCCGGGGCTGTCACCCTGGTTCGACGCTGGCGCGCCTTCAGCAAGTCGTTCGGCGAGTTGCAGCGTCTCGACGACCGCATGCTGCTCGATATCGGCCTGACCCGGTCGATGGTCCGTTCACCCGCCCGGCACGCCTATGACGAGAGGACCCGCCATGCCCGCCCCCGCCATGCCCGCCCCCGCCATGCCCGTCGTTGAGAGTATCCACCGTAGCACCAGCCCGATGGTCCGCAAGGTCGCCGGCATCGTCGATGGACGGGTGCTCGGGCGTGCGCCGGTCCACGCCAGGTCGATCGTCTTCGCGCATGGTTCGCTTGCCTCCGGCCGCATGTGGGAGGGCTATGCCCGGGCGTTCGAGGATCGCTGCTTCGTCCGCACGCCGGATCTGGTCGGCTATGGATCGAACCCCGAATGGCCCGCCGATCTGCCCTTCCGGCTGATGGACGAGGTGTCGGATTTCGCGCTGCATATCGACGGCGTCTTCGAGCCCTTCGATATCGTCGCCCATTCCTATGGTGCGGCTGTCGCGCTGCGCTTTGCCTGCGAGTTTCCCGAGCGGGTGCGCAGCCTGACGCTGATCGAGCCGACGGTGTTCCCGGTCCTTGACGACCCCCGTCACGGCGCCGCCACCGAGAGCGATCAGATCCGCGTGGTCGCTGCCCGCGTCCGCGATTGCGTCCAGCGCGGCGATCGCGACGCGGCGATGCGCGGTTTCGTCGATTACTGGAACGGGCAAGGCGCCTGGCAGGCGCTGGCGCCGGATCTGCGTCGGCGCTGCGCCGCTCAAGGTGCGACCGTTGCCCGCAATTTCGAAGCCGCGTTCGGCGATGACGGGATCTGCGACGACCTGCGCTATCTCGACGTGCCGACCCTGCTGATCAGCGGCGGGCGGTCGACGGCGGCCGCGCGGGCGACGACCAGGATCGCCGCCTCGCTGATACGCTGCGCTAAGATCGCCGAGATCGCGTCGGCCGGCCACATGGCGCCGGTCACCCATGCCGATGCCGTCCTGCGCCTGGTCCTCGCCTGGCTCGACGACGGCGCGGCTGCGCATCGGTTGGCCGTCTGATCGCGGCCCGTGCATCGGCGATGCGTATCGGCGGTGCTTCTTTCACGATGAATTGCCGGCTTCGTGAACCGGGCGCCGGTATTTCTCTGCGCGGTTTGATCGATCGTCAGCACGAAAGGCTCGATTTACCGGGCCGATTCCGGAAGTATGGCCGGTGGTATAACGCTGCGGGAGTGGAGCCGAATGCGTATCGGCGTGCGCCTTGCCCTGACGTCCTTCGTGCTGGTGACGATCATCGTCACCGCGGTGATCGTCAATGCCCTGTGGTGGCGCGCAGCGCAGGGCAATTCGCGCCAGCTTGCCGCCACGATCAACGACCGCATCGTCGAGGCGGTCGAGGCCGAGATCCAGGATATCGCCACCCAGGGCCGTTCGGCCTATTGGGCGATCCGCACCCTGTTCCAGAACCAGGTGCTCACCATCGACGAGCGCGACAAGCAGCAATTCGTCTTCCTGTCGCAGATCCAGGCCCAGCCCTCGGTCTCCTGGATCGTGCTGGGCCGCCCGTCCGGCGACTTCTTCGGCGTCCACAAGCAGGGCGACGACAAGCTCGAGGTTATGGAAATCGACGTCTTCGAGGACCGTTACGACGACGCGCGCACCCGGATCGTCGACCGCTACTACGTCTATCCTTCAGACATCCTGTTCCGCGAGCGCGAGCCGATCCCATCCGATTTCGTCTCGACGGACCAGCCCTGGTACAAAAGCTCGATCGACCGGACGGGGCCACACTGGATCGATGTCGTCGAGCATCCCACCGGCACGCGGCCGGCGCTGGTCTTCGCCGGTCCGGTCATCGTCCACGCGCGCACCCGCGGCGTCCTGGCGGTGATGATCGAGCATGACCGGCTGTCGCGCTTCCTCTCCGGCCTGTCGGTGGGCGAAAGCGGCGCCGCCTTCATCCTGAAGCCCGACGGCACGCCGATCGCGGTCCCCGATCCGGAAGCCGATGAACTGATGGGAACCCGCTTCGACATCGAGCCCGAATTGCTGCGGATTGCCCAGGCCGGCATCTACCAGGCGATGGAACCGATGGACGAGACGGCGACGCGGATGAAGGGCCAAGAGGAGTTCCGGATCATCGGCGACGACAGGCAGGCCTATGGCGTTACCCTGACGCCGCTTGCCTATTCCGGCTGGACGCTTGCCACCGTCATTCCGGAATCGGAGTTCCTGGCGGAGATCGAACGCACCACGCAGCGGCTCCTGCTCGGCATCCTGTCGCTGGTGATCATCGCCGCCGGTGTCTCGGCCTGGCTTGCCCGGCGGATGATCGCAAGCCCGCTTGGCGCGGTCGCCGGCGAGCTCGACCATATCGAGCGGTTCGAACTGGACCGGGTCGTCTATCGTCCCTCGCGCCTTAGCGAGCTCGACCACCTGTCCGGCACGATCCACCGCATGGCCGGCGGGCTCGCAGCCTTCCGCAAATACCTGCCCGCCGATCTCGTCCGCATCCTGGTGTCGGAGGGCATCGAGGCAAAGCCCGGCGGGGCGCGGCGCGAACTGACGATCCTGTTTTCCGATATCGAGGGTTTCACCGGCCTGTCCGAGCGGCTCGGCGAGGACGTGGTGCCGGTGCTCGGCTCCTATCTCGACATGATGTCGAACGCCATCCAGGGCGAGCGCGGCACCGTCGACAAGTTCATCGGCGACGCCGTGATGGCCTTCTGGGGCGCGCCGCACGACAATCCCGACCATGCCGCCGATGCCTGCCGGGCAGCCCTGATATCGGCGCGGGCGCTTGCCGACAGCGACCTGCGCGACGACCGCGGCAATCCGATCGGCATGCGCATCGGCATCAATACCGGCGAGGTGCTGGTCGGCAATATCGGCTCCGAACGCCGGCTGAACTACACCGTGATCGGCGATGCGGTGAATATCGCAAGCCGCCTGGAGGGCGCCTCCAAGGTCTACGGCACCTCGATCATCATCGGCGAGCGCACCCGCGAACTGGCCGGCGAGGCGATCCTCGTGCGCCGGCTCGACAAGGTCGCCGTCTATGGCCGCGACGGCGGCACGACGATCTACGAACTGGTCGGCCTCGCAGGTGAGCCGATCCCGGCCTGGATCGCGCCCTATGAGGACGGTCTGGCGAGCTATCTGTGGGGCGATTTCGACACGGCCATCCGGCATTTCCAAAAGGCGCAGCGCCTGCGTCCCGAGGGCGACAGGCCGTCGGAAATCCTGATCGCCCGCTGCGAGGCCTACAAGCTCAACCGGCCGAAAGCCGATTGGGACGGAACGACCGCGCTTGGCAGCAAATAGGCATTGGATCGCCCAGCGTTCGGGCCGTCAGTCATCCCCGGCCCGAGGCGCTTCCGTGATGAACCGCCAGGTCAGCACCGTAACGATCGCGTAAAGCAGCCCGACCAGCGCAAAGACCGGCCAGAACGCGCCGGTCAGCACATAGAGTACGGAGGACAGCGACATCCCGAGCGTGCTGCCCAGCAATTGCATGGTCATGTTGATGCCGCCGGCCTCGCCGCGTTTTTCGGCCGGAACCACGTTCATCACATCGCGCAGCGCGGGCGTGAACACGCCCGACAGGCAGACGCCCCAGACCGCGAGCGCCGGCAGCAGCCACACGAAGGCGGCCGCATGAACGCCGACGGACAGGACGGCCATGGTAAGCGTTGCCGCGACCACGCTCAGCAGCAGCATCGCCCGGCTGCCGGTCCGCTCCAGGACCGCGCCGGCGGGATAGGCGCTGAGCATGGCCGGGACGGTCGCCGCCATCAGGGCGACACCGGCCGTCAGGGCGGGCAGCTTCAGCACCGCCTGGAAATAGAGCGCGGCGAACACGAACACCGCGATCTTGCTGTATTGCGACACGAAGGTTGCGAAATTGAGGGTGGTGAAGGCGCCGCTTGAAAACAGCTCAAGGTCGATCAGCGGCTGCCGCGCCCGACGTTCGACGGCGATGAAGGCGGCAAGAACGACGATGCCGAGCGCCGCCGGCACCAGCACGGTGACATTGAGCCAGCCCCAGTCCGGTCCCTGCATGAGGGCGAAGACGATGAGGCCGAGCGCGCCGATCAGCGTTACCGCTCCGGGTGCGTCGAAGGTGACCGGCTCGCCCTGCTTATCCGGGTCGCGCCAGGACAGCAGCAGGACCAGCACGATCGCGATGACGATCGGCGGGTTGATCCAGAAGATCCAGCGCCAGGACACGAGATCGGTGAACAGGCCGCCGACGAGCGGGCCGAACGCGATCCCCAGCGTCCCGATGCCGCCGGACAGGCCGATGGCGACGCCGCGTTCCTCGGGCGGAAAGGCATGGGCGATGATGGCGAGCATCAGCGGAAAGATGATCGCCGCGCCGATCCCCTGAACGGCGCGCATCGCAACGAGCATCGCGCCGCTTTCCGCAAAGCCGCAGGCAAGCGAGGCAAGGCCGAACAGCAGGACGCCGAAGGCGAACAGCACCTTGATGGATACGATATCGCCAAGCCGCCCGGCCGCGCCGGCAAGGCCAGCAAAGACCAGCAGATAGGCGTTGACGACCCAATGCGAGGTGACGGTCGACAGTTTGAGATCATCGGCAATGGTCGGCAGGGCGACGCCGACCACGGTCTCGTCGAGCAGCACGATGAACAATACGCCGCCGGTCGCCCCCAGTGTCCACCATCTGCGGGTGTCGGCGGCGGCGGTCATCGTCAGTCTCTCGCGGCGCCGCATCCCGCCAGGATGTCCGACACGCCACGCGACCAGTCGGGATCGGTATGCCTGGCCCAATAGTCCTCGATCAGCGCCGCGGTGACAGGGCCCATCCGGCCGCTGCCCACGGGTGTGGAATCGAGTGTCGTGATCGGCATGATGCCGCCGGCGGTCGAGGTCGCGAAGACCTCGTCGGCGCTACGCATCTCCTCAACCGAAACGGCGCGCTCGGCAACCGCAAAGCCCAGGTCACGGGCGATCTCGATCGCCGAGCGGCGCGTGATCCCCTCGAGCACGCCGCGATCGGGCGTGGCGATCCGCCGGTCCTTGACGACGAACAGATTGAAGCCCGGCCCCTCGGCGACATTTCCCGCCCCGTCCTGCAGCACGACATTTGCCGCGCCGTGCTCGTAGGCGTCGTAGAGGCCCATCACCAGATCGAGCCAGTGGTAGTTCTTGATGCGCGGGTCGACGGAGTCCGGCGGAATGCGGACGATGTCGGACACATGGACCGACAGGCCGGCCTCGCGCGCCTCCGGCCGGAGCACCCAGCTGAACGGAATGGCGAAGCAGATCAGCTTGTTGATCGCGTCGCGCGGATCGCGCGAGAAGGTCGGCGAGGTGCCGCGCGTCAGCACCATCTCGACATAGGCGTCTTCGAGCCCGGACCGCTCGACGCACTCGGCGAGGATTGCCTCCAGCCGGTCGCGCGGCACGGGAAGGGTCAGGTGCAGCCGCTTGGCCGAGGCCAGGAACCGGTCGACATGCCTGTCCAGCCGGAAGAACCGCCCTTTCCAGACATGCACGACGTCATAGGTCGCATCCGAGCGCAGGAACCCCCAGTCGAGGACCGAAATCTTCGCCTCGTCCATCGGCACGAAGCGGTCGTCGAGATAGGCGACACCGTGTGGCACGGCCATGGCGGTTCTCCCCGTCTGCCCTGTCGGGGCACGTTAGTCGGTGACGTGCGGGCCGGGCAAGGGCGGCGGCGGGTCGACCGGGAAGAGCCGCCGCCGGCGATCAGCGGCCGTAGCGGCTCGCGACCAGGCGCTGGAACAGACCGCTGAGCTGCTGGCCATGGCCGAGCGAGCCACCCCGCCAGACGATCTGTGTCCCCACGAATGCGGCATATTCGAGTTCGGCGAGCAGCCGCGCGTCCGCTTCGGCAAGCGCAAGACGGCGGACATAGGACTGCGCGAGGTAGGAAATCCTGATCTCATCAATCTCGGCCACTGCCCTGGCGGCCTGCTTGTTCTGAAAGGCGAACTGCCGCATGCCGACCTCGACCGCCTGATTCATGGTCATTGCCACGGTGTTGAGGCGCTCGGCCTGCCGATCGGCATCCGGTATCGCCTCGACGGCAGCGATGACCTCTTCCGTGTTGGTCTTGCGCCAATGGCCAAGCAACGCGTCGAAGAACTGCGCCTGGTCGTCGAAGTGATGATAGAAGGAGCCGATCGTCCGTCCGGCCGCCTCGCAGATCGTGGTCACCTTAAGGGTTTCCGGACCGTTTTCGGCGAGCCGCGCCAGGGCGAAGTCCAGCCAGTCCTCCCGGGTGAACCGCTTGCGTTTCATGCCGCTACCCCAATCCCGCCGAGGATCGCGATCGGCAGGAACAGCCAGCCTTGCGGCATCTGCGCGTAGCTCTGCGCCTTCCACGGCGGCAAGACGACGCCCCAGAGCCAGTAGAATGCCGCCTGAACCGTGCCGGCGACCGCCAGCGCCACGCCGGCGTCCGTCAGTCCGGCCCAGAGGAACAGCCCGGCCATCATGGCGAGATTGAACGAGACGAGATGCCAGCAGTAGTAGCTAACGTATTTGGGCATGTCCGGAAGGTCGTTTGCGGCGAGAAGGGGTCTGGCGACGCTCGGTCCGCCCGCGAACAGATGCACGGCCGTCCAGGCCAGCGCCAATCCGCCGGCGGCGAGAAACCAGATGTTCATGGCTGTCCTCCACGTTGAAAATCGCAGTAACATAACATAATCTATGTTATGTATTGAAGTCGAGACGATCACCGGATGTGGCGGCGATCCAGTCCCGCCGGCGACCGGTTGGAGCAGGTGAAAACGATGTCGAGATCCGTTCATCTCATTCACGAATACGCCCATCCGGCCGCCCGCGTCTGGTCGGTCGTGATCGATCTGGATCGACTGAAAGAGGTGATGGCGGGCCTGATCACGTTTCAAAACCTGCCAAGCGGACCGATCAGGCAGGGGCAGGACCTGAAGGTCGAGGTGTCGCTTTTCGGACTGCTGCCCTATCAGCCCTACGAGATGCGGGTGGAGCGGCTCGACCCTGCTTCGATGACGTTCCAGTCGGACGAACGTGGCGCCGGCGTCCAGTCGTGGCGGCATTGCCTCAAGGTTATCCCCACCGAAACCGGTTGCACCGTGTCGGAGAAAATCGAGATCGAGGCAGGCCCGGCCACGCCGGTCTTTGCGGCCTGGGCACGGTATCTCTATGGCCGCCGGCACAAGCGGCGCCTGACCATCCTTCAGGAAATCGCAACGAGTGAGGACGGAGCGGGGAGCCGCCGCGAACGAGGATGATCGCCGCCGGATGGCTGAGACCGCCTGTCACAGTCGCTCAGTTGCCGAACAGCCCCTTCAAGAGCTGGTTCGCCGTATCCTCCAGATCGACCGTCCCGGTCTGATCCTGCTGCGCCTTCTTGTCGGTCTTGGCCTGTTTCCTGTCCTTGTCGGACTTCTTATCCTTGTTGGCCTTGTCCTTCGACTTGTCCGGTTTCGGCTGGTTGCCGGCCGGCTGGCCGCCATCCGAGCCGCCCAGCAGGTTCTGCAACCCCTTGATCGCGCCCTGCTGCAGGGCCTCCTGGTCGACGGTGCCGTCCTTGACCAGGTCGTTGATCGACAGGCCGGTCGCATCCTTGACCTGGCTGTCGATGCCGCCGATCGCTCCGGAAAGCGCATCGCCGCCTTCCAGGTTGAACAGTCCGCCGCCGAGCTTCTGAAGCTGCTCGTAGGCGGCCTGCGGGTTTTCCAGAATGCCGGCGATATCGGGATAGATGCGCGGCCGCGCCCAGGGCCCGGCGATGACCACCGGCACGCCGAGCCCCTCCAGCTCCTTTTTGCTGCCCTGGCCTTCCAGGCTGGCGACAACCTTCGGATCGACCCGGAAGTCGAGCGTCTGGGCGGGCATATCGGCGCTGCCTGAGCCGGAGATCCGCACCAGCGGCCCGACAAGCTGGAGGTCTTTGGTACTGGCCAGGCCGCTCTCGATCTTGAAGTCGGCGCCGAGCTTGGCGAAGTCGGTCTTCTCGGTCTCGCCCGACTGCCAGCCCGACAGCGTGTTGGTCGTCAGGTTGCGGACCATCTTGGCGATATTGACGCCGCGGATCGCGCCGTTGGAGAAGGCGAAGCCGGCCGTCCCGTCAAGCGCCGAGACGATCGCCTTCTGGCTGGCGCCGCTCGCAGTGACGTCGAGCGCGATGTTGGCCGTTCCCTCGATCCGCCGGAAGCCGGCCGCGTCGGTGAGGAAGGGATAGGCGTCAAGACCCTTCAGCGAGAACGAGATCGCCTGGGTCGGCACCTTGCCGCTCGCATCGACGTTGAGCGATCCCTTGCCGGAGCCGCCATAGAGCTTGAGATCGCTCAACTCCGTCGTCAGCTTGCCGCCCTTGATCTTCGCGGCGATTGCGACCGGGCCGGCCTTGATGTCCTGATAGATTAGCTTTTTCACGCTGAGGCCCAGATCGGCGTTGATTGCCTTCAGGGCGGAGAAGTCGATCGGCGCGGTATCCCAGCCGGCGGTGCCTCCGCCGCCCGAAGGCGCCGAGGATGTCTGTCCGGCAGCGCCAAGATAGGGATTGACGTTGAGCGTCTCCAGATCAAGCCGCGCCTCGATGGTTGGCACGCCGCCGAGCGTGACCGATCCGGACCCCGTGCCCTTGGTGTCGTCGAGCCGGATCGAGGCATCCTTGAACGAGACTGCCGTCTCCGAGGCGCTTAGGTTTCCGGCCACCGAAAACGCCTCGAAGCCCGATTGCCAACCGGGTTCCTGGCCGAGCCAGCGCAACAGGCCGGTCAGCGAGGGAGTCGATAACGACACCCGGCCGGCCGCCGATCCGGACGCGCTCACCTTGCCGTCGAAGCCGGCGGAGACCCGCTGCGAGCTTGCCTTGACGTCGACCGCCGACGACTGGCCGGCCAGAATGCCGCGCACATCCGCTGTCGTCGAAAGGTCGAACCGGTCGCCGCGCCAGGTGGCGCTGCCGGAAACGGAGACGGGCGAGACGAGATCCTTGAACCGCGCGGTGAGATTGATCGCCGACACCGTGCCCGCGGCGCTGTCGCCGATTGCCTCGACAAGCTCGGGTATCGTGGCTGACCCGTCCCGGAGGCTCAGCGATCCGGACGCGTTGATGCGTCCCTGAAGTTCGGCCGGGGTCGATCCGGCGGTCGCGAAGATCAGGTCCGCATCGGCAACGCCGCTGACCGGCAGCGCCGCGCCGGCGAGGCTGCCGGCTTCCTTCAGATCGACGCCCTTGATGCGCGCCGAGCCGCTGATATAGGGCGAGGCTTTCGTCGCATCGACGCTGACGGAGGCAGCCCCCGTCGCCCCGCCGACCCCGATCAGGTCGGCCGTCAGGTCCGCCCTGCCGCCGCCGAGAGAAAGCGCCCCGACCAGCGGCTCGACGGCGATGCCGGAGACGATGATCCGCGACACCGACAGGTCGAGCTTGGCGGCAAGCGCCGACAGCGCGGAGAAATCGATCGGCTGGTCCATGCCCGTGTCCGAGCCGCCGGCCGTGCCGTTCGATTTCGCATCGGATGCGGACGTCATCAGCGAATCGATATCGATCAGGTCGCCCTTCAGCGACGCTGTGATGGTGGGCGTTTCGCCGGACAGGTCGGCGGCGAGCGTTCCTCCGAAGGCGCTGTCGCCGGCCTTCACGGAGAACGGGTCGAGCCGGACCGACTCGCCGGTATACTGCGCCGTCCCTTCAAGGCTGATCGCCTGGGCAAGCTGCGCCGGCGCCTCGACGTCCAGCGACACCGACTGGGCCGTCCCCTCGAGGAACGATCCGAACCCGCCGATCGCGCCCGACAGTTCCAGCGGCGTCCCGTCGATATCGGCTGCCAGCGTCAGCGACAGCGGGGCGTCGTAGGAGGGCAGGGAGGCGGTCAGGTTGAGCGCCGACACGGTCATGCCGGTCTCGGGATTGAGGACGGTGCCGTTCTCGATCGTCAGCCTGTCGAGGCTCAGCCGCTGCATTGTTCGGCCGGGGCCGGAAAGGCCGCCGGCGGTCTGTTCGCCCGTGCCCTGGCCCGTAGCCTCGGTCTGCTTCGGCAGGCGGATCACCGGCTCGGACAGCAGGATCTCGGTCATCCGCACGTTACCGCCGATAAGCGAGCCGAGCGACAGGCCGAAGCGCAGTTCCTCGGCGGTCGCCAGTTCCTGATAGACGCCGTCGGCGACCTGCGAGACGCCAACGTCCCTTGCGACGAGACCGAGCGAGGGAAAGACCGAGATGTTCAGCGGTCCGTCGACGCGCAGGCGGTAGCCGGTGGCGGATTCGACTTCGGTGAACAGGCGATTGCGTACGTCCTCGGCCGACAGGAAGAGCGGCAGGACCAGCACCGCGGCAACCGCGATCACAACCAGCCCGAACAGGGTAAAGAGCACCCGCTTCATCGCAATTCGATCCTTTGGATTCGCTTAAGGTTAATAAAATCTAAGCCGGATTTCTTAAGAAAGTTGCTATTTCCAACACCTGCAAAGACCCCTTGTATCGCGGCAAAGCGGCGATAGGGTGGTCGGCGGGAAAACGACCATTGGGAGGCAAGCCATGCAGCGGACGAAACCGCCTTTCCGCGCCGATCATGTCGGCAGCATCCTGAGAACCGCGCCCCTGAAGGCGGCGCGGGCAGGGCGCGAGGCCGGCGAGATCTCCGCCGAGGAGCTGCGCGCTGTCGAGGATGCGGAGATCCGCAAGATCATCGCGAAGCAGGAAGAGGCCGGCCTTCAGCTTGCCACCGACGGCGAGTTCCGCCGCGCCTGGTGGCATTTCGATTTCCTCGCAGCGCTGGACGGCGTCGATCTCGTCGTCGGCGAGAAGGCGATCCAGTTCCATGGCGTGACGACGCGGCCGCACAGCCTGAACATTTCCGGACGGGTCGATTTTTCCGACCATCCGATGCTGGCCGACTTCACCTTTCTGAAGGACAACACGTCGGTCACTCCGAAGATGACCATTCCCTCGCCCTCGGTCCTGCATTTCCGGATGGGGCGGAACGCCATTTCGCGCGATCTCTATCCCGATCTCGACACGTTCTTCGCCGACACGGCGGCCGCCTATCGCAAGGCGGTGCAGGCCTTCGCGGCGGCCGGCTGCCGCTATCTGCAGTTCGACGACACGGTCTGGGCCTATCTGTGTTCGCAGGAGCAGCGCGACCAGGCGCGTGGGCGTGGCGATGATCCGGATACCCTGCCGAAGATCTATGCCGAGATGATCAATACGGCGGTCGCCGACCGGCCCGCCGACATGGCGATCACCATGCATGTGTGCCGCGGCAATTTCCGCTCGAGCTGGATTTCTGAGGGTGGCTACGAGCCGGTCGCCGAGGTGATGTTCGGTGACCTGAACATCGACGGCTATTTCCTCGAATACGACACCGAGCGCGCCGGTGGCTTCGAGCCGCTGCGCTTCGTGCCGAAGGGGGAAAAGCAGATCGTGCTCGGTCTGATCACCTCGAAGAGCGGCACGCTGGAGGCGCGCGAGGATGTCGAGAGCCGCATCGAGGAGGCGACGCAATACGTCGCCCCTGACCAGCTCTGTCTCAGCCCACAATGCGGCTTCGCCTCGACGGAGGAGGGCAACATCCTGACCGAGGATCAGCAATGGGCGAAGCTCAAGGAGATCGTCGGGATCTCGCGGGAGATGTGGGGTGAGGCACGGTCCGCGTAAGCGGACGAAATGCATCGTATTTCGAGTGCCGAACGCGCTCGGCCCGAAGCCGAGCGCCGGGTACCGCCTTGACCGGCTCGATGCCGGTCAATGCGATACCGGCCGCATATCTTGCCGAAACCCCAACCTACCCCTGCTGGCTCTCGTAGGTAATCAGCGAGATCACGCCGCCGAACGGGTCCTTCAGCGTCGACATGCGGCCGACACCGGGGAAGTCGGCCGGCTCGCTGAGGATCTCCGCGCCGCCGGCGCGCGCCTTGTCGGTGCGGGCGTCGACGTCGTCGACGGTGAGGTAGATCATCCAGGCGCCGTCGGGCACCGGCTGCGGCAGGAAGCCGCCGACCGGATTGTCGCCGACGGCGATCACCGCATAGGACGAGCCGTCCTGCATCGGCATGTCGTTGACGGTCCAGCCGAGCGTCGTCTCGTAGAACTTGCGCGCCGCCGCCGGGTCCTTGCCGTGGTGCTGGATCCAGCTCGGCGCGCCATGGGTTTGCATCGGATTGCTCATGAACTCTCTCCTTGGGATGCGAAAAGGAACGTGCGGTCCAAGGACGAAGGAGGAGCGTCAAATCCGACACCCGGCCCGAAAAAAGATCAGAGGTCGGCGATTTTCTGCAAGATATGATCGCGCTCCGCATCCGTCGGGCGAAGATCGAGCGCAGCGCGATAGGCGGCTTCTGCGGCTGAAGGCCTGCCGGCCTCTGCAAGCAGCGCCGCGCGAGTCGTGTGGAAATAGAGGTACCCCGACAGCGAGGCCTCAAGCGGCTCGACGATGTCAAGCGCCGCCGCCGCGCCCTGTGTCTTCCAGACCGCGACGGCCTTGTTGAGCGTCACGACGGGAGAGGGCTGGATATAGTCGAGCGCGGTATAGAGCCGGACGATCTCGGGCCAGTCGGTTGTCTCCGCCGTCGGCGCGCTGGCATGGACGGCGGCGATCGCCGCCTGGATCTGGTAGCGGCCGGGCCGCCCGTGCCGCAGCGCCTTCTCCAAAAGCACGCGGGCCTCCGCGATCATCGCCTTGTCCCACAGCGTGCGATCCTGCTTGTCGAGCGGCACAAGCGCGCCGGTCTCGTCTATCCGGGCGCGGTGGCGGGCGTGTTGGAGGAGATAGAGCGCAAGTCCGCCCATCACCTCCGGCTGGCCGGGAAACAGGGTGAGCAGCAGCCGGGCAAGCCGGATCGCCTCCTCGCACAGCGGCAGCTTGATATGCACGTTCCCGCCGCCGGCCGAATAGCCCTCGTTGAACATCAGATAGACCATCAGGCAGACCTGATCGAGCCGCTCGGCGCGTTCGGCAAGGCTCGGCGTTTCAAGCCGCGTCGCGGTCGCGGCGGCCCGCTTCTTGGCGCGCGTGATGCGCTGTTCCATCGCCTTGGGCGCAACCACGAAGGCCCTGGCGATCTGGGCGACGGAAAACCCGCCGATCACCTTCAGCGCCAGGGCCAGCTGGTCGGTGACGCCAAGCTGCGGATGGCAGCACATGAACATCAGCCGTAAGACGTCGTCGCGCAGGTCGCGCAGGTCGAGGGTCTCGACGAGGCCGGTTTCGGTCTCGGAGGGATCGTCGGGGACGGGATCGCCGCCCGCTTCGGGACGCTCGCGGGCGCGGCGTCGCAACCCGTCCAGCCCGGCATTGTGCCCGGTCCGGATCAGCCAGCCGGTCGGATCCTTCGGAATGCCGCGCTCGGGCCAGGTGGCGAGGGCCCGCGCGGCGGCTTCCTGGCAGGCGTCCTCGGCAAGATCGAGGTCGCGGAACGAGCGCGTCAACGCAGCCAGCACCGTCGGCCGCGACAGCGCCAGCAGGGCGGCCGCCGCTTCGCCGCCGCTGACCGCAACCGCGCTGAATTGGGGCCCGGTCATGTGTCGCCCGTCATGTGTCGCCGATCACGTGTCGTCCTCGGAGACCAGCGCCCGCCCGCCGGCCCATTGGATCGGCCGCACCTCATAGGTGGCGATATCGGCGGGCAGCGCCTTGGCCGCCTCGATCGCCTCCTCGATCGTCTCGCAGTCGATCACGTAGAAGCCGAGCAACTGCTCCTTGGTCTCGGCATAGGGACCGTCGACGACCTGCACGGTGTCTGCCCGGCGCGTCACGGTCACGGCCGAGGCCGGCCCCATCAGCTTGGCGACGGGGCCGAGCGTCCCCGTCTCCTCGTGCCGCCGCTGCAGGGCGTAATGCTGTTCCATATAGGCCTCGCGCTCGGCCTCGGGCAGGCGCTCGAACAGGCCGTCGACGGCGTAGATCAGCACGGAATAGAGCATGTCCGGTCTCCGGTTGGGGAATATCCTGCCGCAAGGACGCGGCAACCCGCCGGAATCCGACAGGCCCGCGAAAGAAAGGAACCGTTTTCGCTCACCCCGTGCCGATATCGTAGCGGAAAGTCAGCGGCGCGATCCATGCAGGCGTAATGCGCGCGATCAGCGCGCGTGCTTTCGCACGTCTGAGCGGCCTGTATGGCGCGGCCCCGGTCGCCAGCCGCCTCTCACGTAGTGCGGGAAGGGCGTGAACCGCCGGAGCGGCTCACTCGGACATCCTGCCGTGAATACTGAGGGGAGCGCCGTCGCCCCATATGACCACATAGCGCCCGTTGTTCAGACCGGCGACAGAGGGGTCCTCAGCCTTTCTTCCGCCCGCCAATGTGTATGCATCCCCGACCGGATCGCCCGACCCGTCCACGCGACGCAGCCGGATATCGGACCGATACAGACTATGGTTACTGTTTCTGATCCAGGCGACTATGGCGTCGCCATCGCTTAAGCCCGCGATCGAAACGGGAGCCCCGGAATCGGCCGGGTCGACGGCGATTTTCGACGGGCCGGCCGGACTGCCATCGGACTGAAATATCCTGGTCCGTATTCCCTCTCCGGCCCAGGCCACAATGAAAGTGTCGGGTCCCAAAGCGGACACGTCGGGCGAATGACCACCCGTCGTGCTGTTTTCGTTGAGCTGGAAAACACCGCCGAAGGGGCTTCCGTCTCTGTTGAGGATTTGCCCGCTGAGAGAGCCATCCGTGGTGTTCTCGAAAACGACGACAAACTTGGACTTCTGTCCGACGCTTGCAACACTGGGGCCGAGGCTACGGGACCCGACGGACTTTGCCGCGATGAAGTTGCCGCCGCGCGCCGTTCCGTTCTTGCTATATATTTGCCCCAGGATCGCGAGTTCCTTTTCTTTGCCGGCCTTCCAGAGGACGACAAACCGTCCGTTGGGCAGGGCTTCAACGGTTACGTCACCCATCGTCTTGCTGGACTTCTCGGTAACCGTGAATTTCGGTCCGATCGGTGTGCCCTTCTTCTTAAAAACCCGACCCTGCACAATCTCTTGATTGCCGCGCTTGCCCTTAAGGCTGACCCAGACAACCACGAAACGATCGTCATCCAGATAGTCAACCGAAGGGTCCCTGACGAATTTCCCCGATTTGGTGACGGTTATGGGTGTTCCGCGCTTCAGGCCGGTTTTCTTGAAGCGTTGGACCAGGATCCTGGAGGCCTTCTCCGGTGGCTTCGGAGTTTTTACCTGCCAGGCGGCGATGAATTTGCCATCCGGATGGGCGCCGAGATCGGGATAAAACTCAGGGCTTTTCGGCGCGGTGTGCACGTTGAAGACCGGCCCAAGCTGTTCCGCCCGCGCGGTTGCCGAGGCCAGCAATACGGCGCAGATTATCACCAGACAGCGAATGCCGAACCTCATGTCGCAATCCTTCCGGGGTCCACAGGTATCCGGCAAACTTACAGTAAGTGTGTTGCGGGGCTCAAGATCTATGGTTGTAAAAGTGAGGAGCGCCCGGGCGGCTGACCGGTCAGTCGTTCGCCCGCCAGCTCACTCAGCCGGTGATCTCGACTTCGAGAAACCGCATCTCAGCCGGCCCGGCATTGATGACATTGTGCTCGACGCCGGCCCGGCGCGTATAGGGGATGCCCTGCGTGAGCGCCGCCGTCGCCGTGGTGCCGTCTGGCAGTTCGATCTCGAGCGTGCCGTCGACGAGCGGCACGACGACATAATCGTATTCGTGAACGTGCCAGCCGGTCTCCGCACCCGGCGAAAACACCCATTCGGCGGCTTTCACCCGGCCGTCGTCCTCGATGCGGATGATGGTCGTTGCCTGTGGTCGGTCGGTCATGATCGGCTTCCTCCTCGTGATGTTTCGGTTTGAAGACCTTCAGTGCGATACCCCGGGCCCGCCGCCGTTGAAGGTCAGGCTCAGGAATTCCAGAAACGCCTTCGCGGCTGCCGGTAGGTCGGCGTCGCGGCGCCAGGCAACGCCGACATCCATCGACGGCACGGGATCGTCGACGAAGCGGGTCTCGATGCGCTGGCCCTCCAGCGACCAGGGCCGGTAGACCATGTCGGAGAGGATGGTGATGCCGGTGCCGTTGGCGACCATCGAGCGGACGGCTTCCACGGATGACGTGCGAAAGATCACCTTCGGCCGGTAGGGCGTCGCCTCCCAGTAGCGTTCCGCGGTCTGATGCGCCTCGTCGATGGTCAGCATGACGTAGGGCTCCTGCGCCACCTGTTCGAGCCGCACTTCGGCCGTGCGCGTCATCGGATGGTCGATCGGCAGCCACAGGCGGCGGCGCGAGCGGATCAGCGTCTCGTGGTCGAGCACCGCGCGGTTTTCCAGGTTCGAGGTCAGCATCACCGCGAGATCGAGCCGGCCGTCGACCAGATCGGCCTCGATTACCGGCCGCGGCGCCTCGCGCAATTCGATCGTCACGTTCGGATAGCTGCGGGTAAACCGAGCCTGGTGCTGGGGCAGGAAATAGCCGGCGACCGTATAGCTGACGCCGATGCGGATCTGGCCCTGGACCTTCTCGGTGGAGGCGCTCGGCACCCGCAGCGCCTCGTTGACGGACGCGACGATATTGTTGGCGTGCTGCAGGAAGCGGCTGCCTTCGAAGGTCAGCGTCACGCCACCCGGATGGCGGTCGAACAGGCGCGTGCCCAATTGCATCTCGAGCTGCTTGATCGCGCCCGTCACGGCCGACTGCGAGACGTTCATCTCGACGGCGGCGCGCGAGACCTGTCCGGACTCGGCGGCGGCGACGAAATAGTGCAGATGCCGGAGCGACAGGCTCACCGAAATCTCCCCTGCGCCGAGGTGGCGCGTGTATCCTCTCAATTGATATCAGAAAAACAGATATCAGAACGGATGATTTTCGATTTCACAATACCATAAAGCTGCGCGTAGATATAGGCCTTCCGCCGCGACGCTGTGACGGTGCGACGGGGGGCGGTGATCGACGATCCGACCGCGCTGCGCTACCGTGTGAGATCCAATGAGCGAGATCGAACGGGCGGGCTCGAACGGTTGACGCCGGGGGCAAAGGGTGTGACGACATCCCTCCCGATTGCCGCATTTCGGACTGCAAATGGAGGCCAGGGCCGCATGACCTATCTGAACTGTGACATGGGCGAGGCGTTCTCGCTCTATCGTATGGGCGACGACGAGGCGATCATGCCGCTGATTGACGTGGCCAACGTCGCCTGCGGCTTTCATGGCTCTGACTTCAACCACATGCACACGACCGTGAAGCTCGCCAAGCAGCACGGCGTCAAGGTCGGCGCCCATCCCTCGCTGCCGGACCTGCAGGGCTTCGGCCGCCGCGAGATGAAGATGCCGCGCGAGGAACTCGCCAATTGCGTGATCTATCAGATCGGCGCGCTGAAAGGCTTCCTCGATGCCCACGACATGCCGCTCAACCACATCAAGCCGCATGGCGCGCTTTACGGCATGGCCGCCCGCGACGAGACGGTGGCGCACGCGATCTGCGACGCCGCCGACGTCTTCGGCGTGCCGATCATGGGCATGGTGAAGACCTGCCACGAGGAGGTCTATCCCGCCCGCGGCCACGGCTTCATCGCGGAGTATTATGCCGATCTCTACTATGGCGGTGACGGCAAGCTGATCATCACCCGCGAGCACGAGGCGATCGACGCCGCCGATGCGGCCGCCCGCGCCGTGCGCGCGATTGAGGAGCAGGTGACGAAATCGGCCGACGGTAACGACGTGCCGGTGCGCGCCGACGCGATCTGCATCCATTCCGACACGCCGAACGCGGTCGAGGTGACTCAGGCCGTCCGCGACGCCGTGAAGCCCTATCTCAAGGCCGCCTGAGCCCCCAAACGATCAACACACCCTTCCAAAGACAGGTAGAGACAATGAGCAACCAGATCGTTTCACCCCTGCCGGGCACCTTCTATCGCAAGCCGGCGCCCGATCAGCCGGTCTTCAAGGAAGCCGGCGACACGGTCGCCGCCGGTGATGTCATCGGGCTCGTCGAGGTGATGAAGACCTTCTACGAGGTGAAGGCCGAGGCCGCCGGCACGATCGCCCGCTTCCTGGCGGAGAACGAGGATCCGGTCCAGGCCGGCCAGCCGCTCGCCGAGCTCGAAGGCTGACTCCGAAGGGTTTCTGCGAACCGATGCCGATCAAGAAGCTCTTCATCGCCAATCGCGGCGAGATCGCCGTGCGCATCATCCGCGCCGCCCGCGACCTCGGGATCACGACGGTCCAGGCCTATAGCGCGGCGGATGCGGAGTCGCTCGCCGTGAAGATCGCCGACGAGGCGGTCGAGATCGGTCCGCCGCAGGCCGCCAAGTCCTATCTGAACATCGAGGCCGTCGTCGCCGCGGCAAAGGCTGCCGGCGCCGACGCGGTGCATCCGGGCTATGGTTTTCTTGCCGAAAGCGCCGCCTTCGCCGACGCCGTCGCGAGCGCCGGCATGGTCTTTGTCGGCCCGGACGCCGAGACGATCCGCACCATGGGCGACAAGGTTGCCGCGCGCGAGGCCGCGGCGTCCGCCGGCGTGCCGACGGTGCCCGGCAGCGCCGGGCGCATCGACGATGTGGAGGAGGCCAAGCGGCTTGCCGCCGAAATCGGCTACCCGGTGATGATCAAGGCTGCCGCCGGCGGCGGCGGGCGCGGCATTCGCATCGCCACCGACGAGGCGGAGTTCGAGCAGCATTTCACCACCGCATCGACGGAGGCGCAGGCCGCCTTTGGCGATGGCGGGCTCTATGTCGAGAAGGTCATCGAGGCCGCCCGCCATATCGAGGTGCAGGTGCTCGGCGACGGCACGGACGCGATCCACTGCTTCGAACGGGAATGCTCGCTGCAACGCCGGCGCCAGAAGGTCTGGGAGGAGGCACCGTCGGCGGCGCTCGACCCGGCAACGCGCCAGACGCTCTGTGCCTCCGCCGTCGCGCTGACGAAGGCGGTCAGGTATCGCGGCGCCGGCACGCTCGAATATCTCTATGACGATCGGACCGGTGATTTCTACTTCATCGAGATGAACACCCGCATCCAGGTCGAGCACCCGGTGACGGAGTGGATAACCGGTATCGATCTCGTCGCCGAGATGCTCCGTATCGCCGGTGGCGAGCCGCTGCGGATCGCCCAGGACGATGTGACGCTTAAGGGCCATGCGATCGAGGTCCGGCTGAATGCCGAGGATCCGGCCAACCAGTTCATGCCCTTTCCCGGCGTCGTTTCCGACCTGCGCGTGCCGGGCGGGCCGGGCATCCGTTTCGACACGATGCTCTATTCCGGCTACGCGATCCCGCCCTTCTACGATTCCCTGCTCGGCAAGTTGATCGTCTGGGGCGAGGACCGCGATCAGGCGATCGCCCGGCTCTTGCGCGCGCTCGCCGAGCTCGAGATCGCCGGCGTCAAGACCACCGCGCCGCTGTTTTCGGCCCTTGCGCGGGACGAAGACGTGCGCGCCAATGCCGTTCACACCCGCTGGCTCGAAGCCTGGCTTGAGACCAACTCCGACAAACTGATTTCAGAATAGGGGGAGTGCAAAGGACCATGACGACCCGATATTCCTTCGGCGGCGACGAGCACGTCTTCGTCGAGGTCGATGAAGAAATGTCGCTGGAGGCCTTCTTCAAGAGCCTCTCGATCACCAACGCGGTCCGGGACGCAGACATCAAGGGCGTCACCGAGATCTGCCCGGCCAACGCCTCCTTCCAGATCAAGTTCGATCCCGACGTGATCGATCCCGACACGATGCTGTCGGAACTGAAAAAGCTGGAGGCCGCCGCCGAGCAGTCCGAGGCGCGCATCGACACGCGCATCATCGAGGTGCCGGTGTTCTACCAGGACCCCTGGACGCACGAGACGCTGATGCGCTTCCGCGAGCGCCATCAGGACCCGAATTCCTCCGATATCGAATACGCCGCCCGCATCAACGGCTACGACACGGTCGATGCCTTCATCAAGGCTCATTCCGGCGCGCCGTGGTTCGTCTCGATGGTCGGCTTCGTCTCCGGCCTGCCGTTCCTCTACCAGATGGTCGACCGCGACCGGCAGATCGAGGTGCCGAAATACCTGCGGCCCCGCACTGACACGCCGAAGCTCACCGTCGGCATCGGCGGCTGCTTCGGCTGCGTCTATTCCGTGCGCGGCGCCGGCGGCTACCAGATGTTCGGCATCACCCCGATGCCGATCTTCGATCCGACCCAGGAGACGAGCTACCTGAAGGACTTCATGGTGTTCTTCAAACCCGGCGACATCGTCAAGTGGAAGCCGATCGATCGGGCCGAATACGACCAGGCGGTTGCCGATGTCGAGGCTAACCGGTTCACGCCGCGGGTCAGGAACGTCACCTTCGACCTTGAAGAGTTCGAGAAGGATATCGACGGCTACAACGCCAAGCTGATGGAGGTCCTCTATGGCAATTAAGGTGATCAATCCCGGCCTTGCCACCACGGTCCAGGACCTCGGCCGGCCCGGCTACTATCATCTCGGCATCCCGATCGGCGGTGCGATGGATCGCTTCGCGCTGCACTGCGCCAACCTGCTGGTGGGGAACGACGAGGGCGCGGCCTGCCTGGAATGCGTCTTCATGGGCCCGGAACTGGAATTCACCGAGGATGCGACGGTTGCCGTCACCGGCGCCGAGCTGCCGCCCAAGGTCGACGGCGCCGCCCAGGCGACCTGGACCGCGTTCCCGGTGAAGGCGGGGCAGGTGCTGTCCTTCGATTTCCTTAAAAGTGGCGCCCGCGCCTATATCGCTGTTTCCGGCGGCATCGACGTGCCCGTCGCGCTCGGCAGCCGCTCGACCTATGTGATCGGCGCGCTCGGCGGCTTCGAGGGCCGGCCGATCGCGGCGGGTGACGAATTGCCTGTCGGCGCGGGTGGCGGTGCGGCGGAGGGCCGTACGGTCCCCGAAGCGATGCGCCGCATGCCCTCGGGCGCGGTCGAACTGCGCATGCTGCCGGGTCTCTACTGGCACCGGATCACGGCGGAGGCCGGTAAGGGCTTCTTTGACGACACCTGGAAGGTCGCGCCCGAATGCGACCGCATGGGCTACCGGTTCCGGGGCGGCAGGCCGCTCGACTTCGTGCCGCGCGACCAGCCCTTCGGCGCCGGCTCCGACCCCTCCAACATCGTCGATGCCTGCTATCCCTACGGCTCGGTCCAGGTGCCCGGCGGCACCGAGCCGATCGTCCTGCATCGCGACGCGGTCTCCGGCGGCGGCTATTTCATGCTCGGCACGATCATCTCCGCCGACATGGACCTGATCGGCCAGATGCAGCCGCACACGGAGACGAAATTCGTGTCGGTCGGCATGGATGAAGCGCTCGCCGCCCGCCGCGAGCGGCACGCCGCCCTCGACGCGGTGCGCGCGGCGCTGGACTGAATACCTGTAGCCGGTCCGGCGAATAGGTCGGGCCGGTTCTCCTGATGTCCGGTTCAAGTCTCGATGACGTCGATTAACGGTTTGCCTGGCATTGCGTTTTCGGCAAACCACGGTCGCGGGGTACATCTCCCGCGAGCCACACAATCTTGCACCAAATCATCAAGACAAGTCCGGGGATGACGTCTGAGTGGATGGCCAGGCTGAAAACAAAAGTCCCCTCCACGCTTACCCAGACAGGAGTGGAACAAGTTCGGGCATGACGTCCGAGTGCGTGCACAAGCTGAAATCCAAAAGCCCTGTCCCCTCTGAACCGGACAGGAGTGGGCCGGGTCAGGGGCAGGCTCAACCGGCGGCGATTTCGATGTCGATCCGGTCCTTGTAGATGGTCACGACGATATAGATGTCGCCCTGGCGGATCAGCCTGGCGGTGTCGGATCGCATCTTGCCCTTGGCAGCCATCGCCGGCAGCTTGTTGCGGTTTTCCAGCGAACTGAAAAACGAGTCCATCTCGTCGCCCTCGTGCCGGATGCCGTAGCGGTGGACATTCGCCCGGTCCTGGCGGACGATCTGCACGGCATCGGTGAGCCGCACGCCGCTCGAATTGTAAAGGTCTTCCGGCCCGATCAGCGTGAAATAGGTTTCGATCGGCTTCTTCTTCTTCTTGTCCTTCGCTTCGGCGGCATCGAAGCCCGCCGCGGCCAGAACGAGGGCACACACTGCGATCAACCCGACCAGCACTCTCCGTTTCACTGAACCCCTCCCAGGATGTGACGATACGGAAATCGTAGACGCATTTCGCGACAGGGCAAATGCGCAAGGTGGAACCGGGTTGGGAGATAGCCGAATTGTCAGTGGACGGAGGCGGCAGCCTGACTAAAACGAGTGCCTGAATACGGCCCGTCAGAGGCCGATTCTCCATCAAAATGCTTATCCGGGACATGAAACGTTTGAGGAATCACGGGGTTCGGCGGGAAATCCGGACGAATCCCTTCACCGTCTTGAGCGCCGCCACGGCGTATAAGGAGAGACCTGAATGACAGTCGCGCAGTCGCGTATGCCCACCCTGGCCGATGCCCTCTGGCAGGCCGAAGGAACCCATCGCTTCGCCCGCTCGGCGATCCTGGCGATCGCCGGATCGATCCTGCTTGCCGTTTCGGCGAAGATCCTCGTGCCGTTCTGGCCGGTCCAGATGAGCATGCAGACCTTCGCGGTGCTGGTCATCGGGGCTGCCTACGGGCCGCGCCTGGCCGGCGCGACGGTGGCGCTGTATCTGGCCGAGGGCGCGATCGGCCTGCCGGTCTTCGGCCTCGGCGCTGGCCTTGCCTACATGGCCGGGCCGACCGGCGGCTATCTCGTCGGCTTCTTCTTTGCAGCCGTCGTGGTCGGCTTCCTGGCCGAGCGCGGCTTCGATCGCCGCTGGTCGACCGCGCTTGTCGCATTTCTCATCGGCAACGCCGTCATCTTCGCCTTCGGCATCGCCTGGCTGACGGTGCTGATCGGCTTCGACAAGGCGATCGCCGGCGGTCTCCTTCCCTTCCTGCCGGCCGAGGCGCTGAAGGTCGCGCTGGCGATGGCGGTGCTGCCGCTGGCCTGGAAGGCGATCGGCAAGCGCGGCTGATCCGGTCGCCTGCCTGAACAAAAAAGCCCCCGGACGATCTCCGGGGGCTTCGTTTTTCGGTATCCGCCTTAACGGTAGGCGATAGCGCCATTGCTCTTATAAGAGGCAGCGGATACAATTTTTGACCAGCCGATCAAAGAATCCCCCGGTCGATCGCGAAATCCCCCCATGCGTGAACCGGGCGAGGGAACTGAAAAACGGGACTGGCACGGTTCTTGTTGCGCTGCACAAACCGCGGCATTGCAGGGACCATGCCCGGCTGACAGTTAGGAGGAGAGACGGATCATGAAACGGACAGGACTATTCAGGCTGACGCGGCGCGCGATCCTTGCCGCCGCCACGCTTGCCATCGGCGCGGCCGTCGCCGGCGGCCCGGCGGAGGCCCAGAACGCCGAGCCGATCAAGGTCGCCGCGATCTACACGGTGCCGGTCGAGCAGCAATGGGTGAGCCGCATCCACAAGGCGCTCAACGCCGCCCAGGATCGTGGCGACATCACCTATGTGTTCTCGGAAAACGTCGCCAATACCGACTACGAGCGGGTGATGCGCGAATATGCCGAACAGGACATGGACCTGGTGGTCGGCGAGGCCTTCGCGGTCGAGCGGGCGGCCCGCAAGGTCGCGGCGGAATACCCCGACACCGCCTTCCTGCTCGGCTCGTCCTTCGGCCCCTCGCAGCCGAATTTCGCCGTCTTCGACAATTTCATCCACGAGCCGAGCTACCTGACCGGCATCATCGCCGGCGCGGAGACGAAGTCGAACATCATCGGCATGGTCGGCGGCTATGCCATCCCCGAGGTCAACCGCCTGATGAACGCCTTCATGGAAGGCGCGCTCTCGGTCAATCCGGATGTGAAGTTCCTCGTCACCTTCATCAACTCCTGGTATGACCCGCCGAAGGCCAAGGAAGCCGCCTTCGCCATGGTCGATGCCGGCGCCGACATCCTCTATGCGGAGCGTTTCGGCGTTTCGGACGCCGCCGAGGAGCGCGGCATCAAGGCGATCGGCAACGTCATCGACACCTCCGGCGACTATCCCGGCACCATCATGGCGAGCGCCATCTGGCACATGGAGCCGACCATCGACAAGGCGGTCGACGCGGTCGTCTCCGGCGCCTTCGAACCGGCCGATTATGGTCCCTACAGCTACATGGCCCATGGTGGCGGCAGCTTCGTCGTCGACGAGGGGATCGCGCCGAAGGAGGCCGTAGCGGCCGCCAAGGCCAAGGAGCAGGAGATCAAGGACGGCCTGTTCCGCGTCAACGTCAACGACGCCGAGCCGAAATCGACGATGTGAGGCGCGGGTAGGCACAGGTTCGATAGCGTCTTCGGCGCTATCGAAGCCGCCCTCACGGGCGGCGCCCCTCCCCCGACCCCTCCCCACAAGGGGGAGGGGAGAGCGACGACCGTGCAACTTGGCTTTGAAGCCTCTCAAAACGGGAGGCGGATCAAGTTGACAGCATTCCGCGCAGCTATCGCTCCCTGCCCCCTTGTGGGGGAGGGGCGGGGTGAGGGACCGTCAGTCGAAATCCCTTTCGACTGACGGAACCGGGCGTTCCGAACCGAAAGACCGGCCATGTCTTCGCATGAAAAAGACCAGCCTCTCGTCCTGTCGCTTGCCGGCATCACCAAGCGCTTCGGGCCGCTTGTCGCCAATGACGCGATCGACCTCGATTTAAGGCGCGGCGAGATCCTGGCGCTGCTGGGCGAGAACGGCGCCGGCAAGACGACGCTGATGAATATCCTGTTCGGCCACTACGTCGCCGACGAGGGCGAGGTGCGGATCGCCGGTCCTGATGGCGTGCTTGTCGAACTCGAGCCCGGCTCGCCGCATGCCGCGCTGGATGCCGGTATCGGCATGGTCCACCAGCACTTCACCCTGGCCGAAAACCTGACCGGCCTGGAAAACATCGTTCTGGGCACCGATCCGGCGCTCAGGCTTCGCCTGTCGGTGGGGGCGGCACGGCGGCGCATCGAGACGCTGATGGCGGAATCAGGCCTTACCGTCGCGCTCGACACCCAAGTCTCCCGCCTAACCGTCGGCGAAAAGCAGCGCATCGAGATCCTAAAGGCGCTCTATCGCGACGCCCGCGTTCTTGTCATGGACGAGCCTACGGCGGTCCTGACGCCGCAGGAGGCCGACAGCCTGTTCAACACCGTTCGTGCCCTTGCCGCCGGCGGCCTGGCAGTCATCTTCATCGCTCACAAGCTTGCCGAGGTGCTGGCCGTCTCCGACCGGATCGCGGTGCTCAGGGCAGGCCGCAAGGTCGGAGAATTGCCGACGGCCGATGCCGACCGCCGGGCGATCGCCGAACTGATGGTCGGCCGCGACGTGCCGGCGAGCCGCCGCGAGCCGCGTGAGGCCGGGGCGAGCCTGCTCAGGCTGGAGGACGTATCGGTCGCCGGGTCGGATTCGCGCACCTCGCTGCATGCCGTCTCGCTCGATATCCGCGAGGGCGAAATCGTCGGCATCGCCGGCGTCTCCGGCAACGGCCAGACGGCGCTTGCCGGCCTCGTCGCCGGCCTGAGGGCGCCGGACGGGGGAACGGTGTCGCTGTTCGGCGATGTCGTGCGCCGCTTCGATCCGCGCCGGTTTTCGCGCGCCGGCATTGCCCGTATCCCCGAGGACCGCCATCACGACGGCATCGTCGGGGCGATGACGGTCGCCGAGAACGTCGTGATCGAGGAAATCGGCGCGCCCGAATTCCAGACCGGCGGCTTTCTGAACCGCAAGGCCATCCGTGCCCGCGCCGAGGCCGCGATCAAGGGCTATGACGTGCGCTGTCCGGGGCCCGACGCGCCGTCGCGCCTGTTGTCGGGCGGCAATATCCAGAAGCTTATCCTCGCCCGCGTGCTCGACCGCGATCCGCGCTTGGTGCTGGCCAACCAGCCGACCCGTGGCCTCGATGTCGGCGCCCAGTCGGAAGTGCATCGCCGGCTGCTCGAGGCGCGCGGCCGCGGCGCCGGCGTGATGCTGATTTCCGAGGATCTCGACGAGTTGCTGGTGCTGTGCGACCGCATCGCGGTCATTCATGACGGCCATCTGTCGGAGGGCAAGCCGACCGAGACGCTCGATCGCGCGACGCTCGGCCTGATGATGGCCGGCCAGGGGGAGGCGGCGGCATGAGCAGGGTGGGGCAGGCGGTGTTTGAATTAAGGCACGGGCCTCGAGGCCCGGGATCAACTGGCGCCGACGGGGGCTCTCCGATCCCGGCTCTCCACTGTGTTGCGGCCGGGATGACGAGGGAGAGGTTTGTCGTTACTCGACGCATGTCGATTTGGCAGTCAGTCCCGGTCGTCGTCAGATCTGTGTTCGCTTCATGGCAAGCGGTGCCGCGTCCCCATCCTTTTGCGTTCGTTATCCCGGACGGCCGAAGGCCGAGCCGGGATCGGGGAGCCCCGACGTATCGGGCCGGTTCGCGGCCGTGCGGCCAATTCCCCGACGCCCGCTTCCCCGACGCCCGCTTCCCCGGAGGCCGCCGATGATCCGCTTCGAACCTCGGCAGCACATCTCTGCGACGCGGACGATCGCCGTGCCGGTGCTGGCGGCGCTCGCCGCGCTGCTCATCGCCGCGATCCCGCTGGCGCTGGCTGGCGCGCCGATCATCGAGGCCTATCGCCTGATGGTCGCCGGCGCCTACGGCTCGCTGTTCGCCTTCTCCGAGACGCTGACGCGGGCAACGCCGCTGATCCTGACGGGCCTTGCCGCCGCTGTTGCCTTCCGGGCCAAGCTCTGGAACATCGGTGCCGAGGGCCAGCTCTACATGGGGGCGCTCGCCGCCGTCGCGGTCGGCTCCGGCGCGATCGACGGGCCGCCGATCGTGATGATCCCGCTGGTCATCGTCGCCGGCATGGTCGCCGGCGCGCTATTGATGCTCGGCCCGGCGCTGTTGAAGCTGCGCTTCGGCGCCGACGAGGTCGTCACGACGCTGCTTTTGAACTTCATCGTCCTGCTGTTCGTCCAGATGATGCTGGAAGGCGCGCTGAAAGACCCGATGGGGCTGGGCTGGCCGCAATCGCCGCCGATCGTCGACAACGCGGTGCTGCCCGGCCTGATCGACCGCATGCGGGTCCATTCCGGCCTGCTGATGGGCCTTGCCGCCGCGATCCTGGTCCACATCCTGATGCGATACACCGTGCGCGGCTACGAGATCCGCGCGGTCGGCGAAAACGCGTCGGCTGCCCGCTATGCCGGCATTCCGGTGACCGGCACGATCGTCCTGGTCGCGGTCCTGTCCGGCGGGCTGGCCGGCCTTGCCGGCGTCGGTGAGGTCGCGGGGCTGAAGGGTTATCTTACCGCCGACCTGTCGCCGGGCTTCGGCTATGCCGGCATCGTCGTTGCCATGCTGGCGGGCCTGTCGCCGCTCGGCACGGTGGTCGCCGCGCTGTTCGTCGCCAGCGTCTTCGTCGGCGCGGATTCGATGAGCCGGGCGATCGGCGTCTCCAGCTATCTCGCCGATCTGGTCGTGGCGCTGTCGCTGCTCTGCGTGCTGATCGGCGGCTTCGTCACGCGCTACCGCATCCGCTGGGTCGGCCACCATGCCCGGCACGAGCAGGCGGCGGGGAAGGGGTAGGGCAATGGAGATCCTGGAAATCCTGATCACCGCCAATTTCTGGGCCGCCGCGATCCGCATCGCCTCGCCGCTGATCTTCGGCGTGCTCGGTGCGCTGATCTGCGAGCGTGCCGGCGTCCTCAATCTCGGCATCGAGGGCATCTTCACCGCCGGCGCCATGGCCGGCTGGATGGCGGTCTGGCTCGGCCTGCCGCTGTGGGGCGGCATCGCGGTGGCGGCGCTGACCGGCGGCGTCTTCGGCCTGCTGCATGCCGGCCTGACGGTCCCGCTCGGCCTGTCGCAGCATGTCTCCGGCATCGGCGTGACGTTGCTGGCCTCAAGCCTTGCCTATTTCACCTACCGCACCGCGCTGCCCGACGTCACCTCGCCGCCGCGCATCGAACCGTTCAAGCCGCTCGATCTGCCGATCCTTTCCGACATTCCGTTCCTCGGACCGGCCCTGTTCAACCAGACGGCGCTGACCTGGTTCGCCTTCCTGATGGTTGCTGTCGTCGCCTGGGTGCTCTACCGCACGCCGCTCGGCCTGGCGCTGCGGGCGGTCGGCGACAACCCGGCCTCCGTCGATTCGCAGGGGCTGTCGGTCTATGGCCTTCGCATCGGCGCGGTGGTCGCCGGCTCGGCGCTGATGGCGATCGGCGGGGCGTTTCTCACCATGTCGGCCTTCGACGCCTTCTTCTTCGGCATGGTCAACGGTCGCGGCTGGATTTGCATCGCGCTGGTCGTCTTCGCCTCCTGGCAGCCCGGCAAGGCGCTTCTCGGCGCGCTGTTGTTCGGCGCTTTCGATGCCTTCCAGGTCCGCCTGCAGACCGAGGTCGGCGCCTTCCTGCCGAGCCAGGTCTTCCTGATGCTGCCCTATGTGCTGTCGATCGTCGCCCTGGTGCTGGTCGCCCGCCGCGCCGACTATCCGCGCGCGCTGCTGGTGCCGTGGTTCAAGGGGCAGCGGTAGGGGCGCCTTGGCCACGTGTGCGTGGATGCCCGGAATACGGCCGCCGGCGAAGGTGTTCATGGATTGCCGGGACAAGCCCGGCAATCGCACAACTAGGGGACAAGCCCGGCAATGACCCCGGAGGGGGATGGCAGGACACCACCCTTTCCCTCGTCATCCCGGAATTCGCGACAGCAAATATCCGGGATCGGGGAACTGAGGTGACTCGGAGTCCCACCGGCACCAACATGGGCTCCCCGATCCCGACTCTCCGGCGGAGTTTATCCTCGGGCAGCGCTTCGCGCGGACCCGTGGGCCTATGGCCGGGATGACGAGGGAGAGGCAGAGCCCCGCCGCCTGTTCTGCGGCCGCAAAGCCCCGAGATGCCATCAGCCCTTGCGGCGCGAAGACGAAATCCGCAAGGATTGAGCCGCCTGCCTGAACCCAAGAAAGACGGAACGCCCCGATGCCCCTCGACCTGCTCATCAAGAACGCCACCCTGCCGGACGGCCGGTCCGGCATCGATATCGCCTGCGAGAAGGGTCGCATCGCAGCCGTCGGGCCGGGCATCGAGGCGCAAGCCGGTCGGATCGTCGAAGCGGGCGGACACCTCGTGTCCCCGCCCTTCGTCGATCCGCATTTCCACATGGACGCGACGCTGTCGCTCGGCCAGCCGCGCATGAACCGGTCCGGCACGCTGCTCGAGGGCATCGCGCTGTGGGGTGAACTGAAGCCGCTGTTGACCCACGAGGCGGTCATCGAGCGGGCGCTGCGCTACTGCGATCTGGCCGTCAGCCAGGGCCTGCTGGCGATCCGCTCCCATGTCGATATCTGCGACGACCGGCTGCTGGCTGTCGAGGCGCTGCTTGAGGTGAAGAACAAGGTCGCCCCCTATATCGACCTGCAACTGGTCGCCTTTCCCCAAGACGGCTATTTCCGCTCCGAAACGGCGGCGGCCAATCTCGACCGGGCGCTCGATCTGGGCGTCGACGTGGTCGGTGGCATCCCGCATTTCGAGCGCACCATGGCCGACGGCGCCCGCTCGCTGACCGCGCTCTGCGAGATCGCCGAGAAGCGCGGCCTGCTCGTCGACATCCATTGCGACGAGACCGACGATCCGATGTCGCGCCATATCGAGACCCTGAGCTACGAGACCCAACGCCTTGGCCTGCAGGGCCGCGTCAACGGCTCGCATCTGACCTCGATGCACTCGATGGACAATTACTATGTCTCCAAGCTGCTGCCGCTGATCGCCGAAGCGGGTGTCTCGGCGACGCCCAATCCGCTGATCAATATTGCCCTGCAGGGCCGCCACGACACCTATCCCAAGCGCCGCGGCATGACCCGCGTGCCGGAACTTCGCGCCCACGGCGTCGCCATCGCCTTCGGCCAGGATTGCGTGATGGATCCCTGGTATTCGCTCGGCAACGCCGACATGCTCGAGGTCGCCCATATGGGCCTGCATGTGGCGCAATTGACGAGCCGTGACGACATGCGCTGGTGCTTCGAGCGCGTCACCCATGGCGGCGCTGGCGTCATGCATCTTGACGGCTACGGCCTCGAACCCGGTTGCAACGCCGACATGGTACTCCTGCAGGCCGCCGATCCGATCGAGGCGATCCGCCTGAAGGCGACCCGGCTTGCCGTGATCCGGCGCGGTAAGGTGATCGCCGAGACGCCGCCCCGGGTCGCGGCGATCGACCTGCCGGACCGCCCGGCGACTGTGGACCCGGCCGACTACGGGGTCGCGGACGAGGGGTAGCGGATAAGGCTTGGGACCCTAATCCACTCAATTGACTGCCGAACGACAGTTTTGACCAATTGATAAAATTTTTTGACCTTGGCTGTGTTGTGTGGCACCCTTTTTCAAGTGACTGGCCATGCTCGCGTCCGGTCGCGGCGACATCCCCCGACACGTCCGAAAGAGACGGCCGCCGCGATCCGCCCAAGGGATCCATCCAGAGGATCCACACTGGGGTTGGTCCCTCAGACGGGAGACGCCTAAACCGCGTGCCCGCGACGGACCGTGCGATGATGCGACCCGGCCTGGATGGAGGAGAACGGGAATGGCATCGAACGAGGTGGCATCTAAGACGCTATCGGGGCCGGATATCGCCGCCGGCCGGCTGAGCGACGAGGACTACGACCGCAATTTCGCCGATCTGCATCCGCCGCTGACGGAGCACGAGGCTTTTGTCGAATCGGACCGGTGCTTCTTCTGCTACGACGCACCCTGCACGATCGCCTGTCCGACCTCGATCGACATCCCGATGTTCATTCGGGAAATCTCCACCGGCAATCCGGCGGGCGCGGCAAAGACCATTTTCGACGAGAACATTCTCGGCGGTATGTGCGCCCGGGTCTGCCCAACGGAGACGCTGTGCGAGGAAGCCTGCGTTCGCATGGAAAGCGAGGGCAAGCCGGTCCGCATCGGCGAGCTGCAGCGCTATGCCACCGATCACTGGCTCGAGGCCCAGGACGCCCATCCCTTCACCCGCGCCGACGCGACGGGCAAGCGCATCGCCGTCGTCGGCGCCGGCCCCGCCGGCCTCGCCTGCGCTCACCGGCTGGCGATGCACGGCCATGACGTGGTGATCTTCGAGGCAAAGGAGAAGTCCGGCGGCCTCAACGAATACGGCATCGCCTCCTACAAGACCGTCGACGGCTTCGCCCAGCGCGAGGTGGAGTTCCTCCTGGAGATCGGCGGCATCACCATCGAGACCGGCAAGGCGCTCGGCCGCGATTTCACCGTTGAAGAGCTTCAGCGCGATTTCGATGCCGTCTTCCTCGGCATGGGCCTGCCCGGCGTCAACGGGCTCGGCGTTGCCGGCGAGGATCTTAACGGCGTCGTCGACGCGGTCGACTATATCGCCCGGCTGCGCCAGGCCGATGATCTGTCATCCCTGCCGGTCGGCCGCCGCGTCGTCGTCATCGGCGGCGGCATGACGGCGATCGACGCGGCCGTCCAGACGAAGCTGCTCGGCGCTGACGAGGTGACGATAGTCTATCGCCGCGGCCAGGAGCGGATGAACGCCAGCGGCTTCGAGCAGGAGCTTGCCCAGACCAAGGGCGTGCTGATCCGCCATTGGGCGAAGCCGGTCGAAATCACCGACGAGGACGGCCATGTCCGTGCGATCACCTTCGAGCGTACCCGCGACGAAGGCGGCCGGCTCGCCGGCACGGGAGAAACCTTCACGATCGAGGCCGACATGGTGTTCAAGGCGATCGGCCAGGCCTTCGAGCCGGCCCCGCTCAATGGATCGACCGGGGGGGACGGCGCCGCGATTGCCCTTGATGGCGGACGCATCCGGGTCGATGATGAGCGCCGGACGGCGCTGACAGGCGTCTGGGCCGGCGGCGATTGCGTTGCCGGCGGCGAGGATCTGACGGTGGCCGCCGTCGAGGACGGCAAGGTCGCCGCGGAATCGATCAACCGGGCCCTGTCGGGCTGACCTGAAGGAGGACAACACCGGGAGGTTGAGCCATGAGCAGTCACGAAGACGGCGTTGCCGGTCACTATGCGGCGCCGGAATTGCTCGAAATCGTGCGCGGCGCACTCACGTCGATGGGCATCGACCCCGACGACGCGCCGCCGGAAGCCCTGCGCCCCGTCGATGAGTTCCATATCGGCGGTGCCGAGGCCACCGACTACCTGCTCGACAAGCTCGGCATCACGTCGGAGACCCGCGTCCTCGACATCGGATCCGGTCTCGGCGGCGCGGCCCGGGTGATCGCCGCCCGCTTCGGCTGCCCGGTGACCGGCATCGACCTGACGCCCGATTTCGTCGAGGCGGCGCGTGGCCTGAACCGCATGTGCGGCATGGATATGAACCCGAGTTTTGAGGTCGGCAGCGCGACCGACATGCCGGTCGTCGACGATGCCTTCGATCTCGCCACCATGCTGCATGTCGGCATGAACATTCCCGACAAGCCCGGCATCTTCAACGAGGCGCACAGGGTCGTCCGCAATGGCGGCATCTTCGCGATCTACGATGTGATGCGGACCGGACAGGGCGACCTCACCTTTCCGGTTCCCTGGGCCGCGCATGCCGGCCTCTCGGCACTGGCCGAGCCGGACGTCTATCGGCGCGCGGCGGCATCCGCCGGTTTCACGCTTGAGAAAGAAGAGAACCGCCAGGCGATCGCGCTGGAGTTCTTCGCCCGCGTCCGCGCGAAGGTCGAGGAGATGGGCGGGCCGCCGGCGCTCGGCCTGCACAACATCATGGGCGCGACGACGGGCGCCAAGGTCGCCAACATGGTGGCCGGTATCAAGGGCGACGTGATCGCGCCTGTTCTGATGATCTTTCGAAACGCCAAGGAAGGTTGACCCGATGGCAGACCTCAGAAGCAATTTCCTGGGCATCAAGTCCCCGAACCCGTTCTGGCTCGCCTCTGCGCCGCCGACCGACAAGGAATACAACGTCGTGCGCGCGTTCCAGGCCGGCTGGGGCGGCGTCGTCTGGAAGACGCTTGGCGAGGACCCGCCGATCGTCAATGTCAACGGACCCCGCTACGGCGCCATCCACGGCCCCGACCGCCGCCTGCTGGGTCTCAACAATATCGAGCTGATCACCGACCGGCCGCTGGAGCTCAATCTCCAGGAGATCAAGCGGGTCAAGCGCGACTGGCCGGACCGGGCGCTGGTCGTCTCGTTGATGGTGCCGTGCGAGGAGCAGAACTGGGCCGACATCCTGAAACGGGTCGAGGAGACCGAGGCGGACGGGGTCGAATTGAATTTCGGCTGCCCGCACGGCATGTCTGAGCGCGGCATGGGCTCGGCGGTGGGCCAGGTGCCCGACTATATCGAGATGGTCGCGCGCTGGTGCAAGGCGCATACCCGCATGCCGGTGATCGTCAAACTGACCCCGAACATCACCGATATCCGCTACCCCGCCCGCGCGGCGCATACTGGCGGGGCGGACGCGGTGTCGCTGATCAACACGATCAACTCGATCGTCGGCGTCGATCTCGACAGTTTCGCGCCGGTTCCCGAGATCGACGGCAAGGGCAGTCATGGCGGCTATTGCGGCCCGGCGGTCAAGCCGATCGCGCTCAACATGGTCGCCGAGATCGCCCGCGACCCCGAAACCGCCGGCCTGCCGATCTCGGCGATCGGCGGCATCACCACCTGGCGCGACGCCGCCGAGTTCCTGCTGATGGGCGCCGGCAACCTGCAGGTCTGCACGGCGGCCATGACCTACGGCTTCAAGGTCGTCCAGGAGATGATCTCCGGCCTGTCCGCCTGGATGGACGAGAAGGGTTTTGAGGCGATCGACGACTTCAGGGGCCGGTCGGTGCCGAACCTGTCGGACTGGCAGTATCTCAATCTCAACTACGTCACCAAGGCGCGCATCGATCAGGACCTGTGCATCAAATGCGGCCGCTGCCATATCGTCTGCGAGGACACCTCGCACCAGGCGATCACCAGCATGGTCGACGGCAGGCGGCATTTCGAGGTGATCGACGCTGAATGCGTCGGCTGCAACCTCTGCGTCAATGTCTGCCCGGTCGAGAACTGCATCACCATGGAGCAGGTGCACGGCATCGACGAACGCACCAAGGCGCCGATCGACGAAGACTACGCCAACTGGACGACTCATCCCAATAACCCGAACGCGGTCAGGGAAGCAGCGGAGTAACGAGGGGTACAGCGCATGCCGCGTCAATTTGTAGCGGAGTATAAGACTAAAAACTGACAGGGTTTTTTAACCGGCAGTTCATCGATCCCTAAAATCCGGCCGGGTCCACTCTACGTATAACGTTGTCCGGGGCGTGTTACGAAGAGAGGAATTGGCAATGCGTATCGTTAAGTCTGCAAGCTGGGCGCTTCCCCTGATTGCCTTCGCCCTCATTGTCTCGCCGGCGACGGCGAGCGCCGATGACATCGAATGCGATGGCCGGATCGGCGCGAGAACAGTCGGGGATATCGTCGTTCCCAAGGGCGAGACCTGTCGCCTCGTCGGAACCAAGGTCAGGGGATCGATCGAGGTCGAGGATAGAGCGCGGCTGCGCGCGTCCTCCGTGTTGGTGACCAAGGATGTCGATGCCGACGACGCCAGGCAGGTGCGCATCAACAAGAACTCGCGCGTCCGCGGCGATGTCGAAATCGAGGATGGCGGGTCCGTCATGATCGTGAACAGCCGTATCGACGGACGGCTCAAGCTCGAGGACAACGATAAACGCGTCGTCGTCGAGAACAACCGGATCGGCGGCAAGCTGAAGGTCGAGGACAATGACGGCGGCGTCAGGATCGCCGGCAACACGATCGGCGGCGATCTCGACTGCGAGGACAACGACCCGCGCCCGACCGGCGGAAACAACACCGTGAAGGGCGACAAGGAAGGCCAGTGCAGGTCGTTGTAGCCGTATCGCATTGATGCAGGAGACGATCGGTTTGACGCGCAGTTGAACCGCAGCAGGCCGCGCCACCGGCGCGGTCTGCGATCCTGCGGCCCTTAGTCTTGCGTTCACTGAGCCCGATCGAAATGCCCGAAGACAAGCTCCTTGTATTATGTAAATCGGCGCAATAAATCCGCTCGCATATGCGGTAGAGAGGCAGAAGATACAATCTCCGGGAGAGTAGTTCGACAAAATGCACTTCTCGAATGCGTTTGTCGGCGCTATGCTGCCCAGGCAACGGAGCATCGCCGGACGGGAGAAGTCGATGAAGCTCTACGGTGCCCCGCAAACGCGGTCGTTCCGCATCCTGTGGATGCTGGAAGAGTGCGAGGCCGACTATGAGCGGATTCTCGTCGACATCCGGGCGGGGCATCAGCACAGCGCGGCCTACCGAACCGTCAATCCGATGGGCAAGGTTCCCGCGCTGTCGGACGGAACGGTGCATATCGCCGAATCGGGCGCGATCTGCGCCTTCCTCGCCGAGCGGTTTCCCGAAGCCGACCTCGCACCGACCGTCGGCGACAAGGATCGCGGCCGGTATCTTTACTGGCTGTTCTTTTCGGGAAATTGCGTCGAGCCGTCCTTCCTTGAGAAGGCGGGCGGATTTCAGCCCAACAGCGCGGCGTCCGGCTGGGGCAGCTATCGGCGGGTCATGGCGGTGATCGCCGAGGCGATACGGACCGGCCCGTGGCTTCTCGGCGACCGGTTCAGCGGTGCCGATATCATGATCGGAACCGATCTGTATTTCGGCAGCCGCACCCTTGGCCTGATCGAGCAGAAGCCGGTTTTCGAGCGCTATATCGAGCGCTGCGGCTCGCGCCCCGCCTTCAAGCGCGCCGAAGCCTACGACCGGGACTGGAAATCCGCCGACCTGTCCCTGAGCGGATAGGGGGGAGGGCACTACTGTCCAGTTTAGTGGGGGTGAGCCTTTGGTTTTCAGCCCGGCCGCCCACTCAGATGTCATCCCCGGGACAAGCCCGGCAATGACACTGAGGGGAATGGCAGGCGACACCGGACGCCGCGTCCGCCGAGGCAAACAGCGTTGGTGACGGCTGAGTTGGTGCATGGGCAGTGCGTGTCCCGCCACCGTCGTTTGCCGAAGACGTCATGTCAGGCAATCGGGTAATCGACGTCGCCGGAGTTAAACCGGACAGTAGTGGAAGCGGATAGGTAAAGCGGATTTGCGCGAGCCTCTCAGCGGGGCCTTAAACCGTCCAGAAAGACCGTCATCAGGGTTGCCTCGGCGCCGTCGAGTGGATCGGCGGAGGGGGGCTTGCCGGGGTCTTCACCATCTCCAAGCACCGCCCTGACCTGCACGTCGAAATCGGCATAATGCTGTGTCGTCGCCCAGATCATGAAGATCAGATGGACCGGGTCGGCATGGTTCAGCCGGCCCGCCTCGATCCAGCCGCGGATGACACAGGCCTTGCGGTCGACCAGGTCCTTCAGCGGCCCGCGCAGGAATTCGCCGATGACCGGCGCCCCGTGCAGGATCTCGTTGGCGAACAGGCGCGAGGCCTCCGGCATGTCGCGGCTCAGGTCGAGTTTCAGGCGGATGTATTTCGAGATTTCCGCGATCGGATCGCCGTCCGCGTCGAGTTCCTCCAGCGGCGCCAGCCAGGTTTCCAGGATCGCTTCGAGAACCGCCCGGTAGATATCCTGCTTGCGGCGGAAATAATAGAGCAGGTTCGGCTTCGACATGCCCGCCTTTTCGGCGATCTGGTCAAGCGTCGACCCGCGAAAGCCATAGGCCGAAAACACGTCGAGCGCCGCGTCGAGAATGATCTTGCGGTTGATTTCCTGGATGCGCGTTCGCGGCTTGCCGCCACTCTTTCGGCCATCTGGCAGCGGACCTGTCATCGCCGTTTCGGCCTCCGGTTACAGCGAACGGATCGACGGCCGCGCACGGGGCGGGCCGCTCGTTTCCGGCTGATCCGGACCACTCTTGGCGCCGATGCCGCGCAGGATGATCTCGACGACATTCGTCTTCGCCTCGGCGAACTGGTCGTCCGACAGCGGTTCACCGCCGTTCAGCGTCGCGATCTGGTGGCTGAAATCGGCGTAGTGCTGCGTCGTCGCCCAGATCATGTAGAGCAGATATTCCGGATTGATCGGCGCGATCCTGCCGGTATCGATCCAGCGCTGGATGACGGCGACACGCGTATCGGTCCACTCCCTGAGCGTCGTCTCCAGATAGTCCTGGATGACCGGCGCGCGATGCAGGATCTCGTTCGCCCAGACCTTCGAGCCCATCGGATGGGCCCGCGAGATATCCATCTTCTCATTGATGTAGCGGGTCAGTGCCTCGACCGGATCGTCGCTTTCGTCAAAGGATTCCGCCGAGCGCAGCCAGATATTGAAGATATCGTCGACGACGCGCCGGTAGAGCGCCAGCTTGGTTGGAAAATAATAGTGCAGATTGGCCTTCGGCAGCCCGGCCCGCTCGGCGATCATCGCCGTGGTGGCGCCCTTGAAGCCGTATTCGGCGAACACCGCCTCGGCCGCCTTCAGGATCGCCGCCTCGTTTTCCTGGCGCACGCCGCTGCGGGTGTCGGGCTTGCGGGTGTCGGGCCCTCGGTGATCGGACCGGGATCCCGCCGCCCGTTTCGTGTTTGCCGCCTGCCTGTGCATAAAAGCCGCTTTCCGGTCCAAATTTTGGTCTTGACCATTTGGTCAGGTGGCCCTAGCGTTCAATCTTGACCACTTGGTCAACTCTGGCAGATTCCGACCGCCCTGGCAATAAAGCGGCTCTTGATCCGCAGGGGCGCGTCGGCATGGTGCCGGATTGCGGCCGGCGAGGGGCTTCGCTCCTTAGCGTCCGGCCGAACAGGAGGGGAGGAGTTCATGGACAGGATTTCCAACGCCATCGGTGCGTCCTTGGCGCCGTCGGCGAGCGACCGTGTGGCTGCGGTGTTCAATCCGGCGACCGGCGAGCAGGTCGCGGAGTTGCCGTTGTCGACGGTCACCGAAGTCGACGCGGCGGTTGCTGCTGCCAAGGCGGCCGCGCCCGACTGGGGCCGCACGCCGCCCTTGAAGCGCGCCCGCATCATGTTCAAGTTCAAGGAACTGCTCGACCGCCATGCCGAGGATCTCGCCCGCGCGATCTCGCGTGAACACGGCAAGACCCATGACGATGCGCTGGGCGAGGTGACCCGCGGCATCGAGGTGGTCGAATTCGCCTGCGGCATCCCGCATCTGCTGAAGGGCGAATACAGCCGCAATGTCGGTCCCGACATCGATTCCTATTCCGATCGCCAGCCGCTCGGCGTCGTTGCCGGCATCACGCCGTTCAACTTCCCGGCCATGGTGCCGATGTGGATGTATCCGGTCGCGATCGCCTGCGGCAACACCTTCGTCTTGAAGCCGTCGGAGCGCGACCCCTCCGCGCCGATGCTTGCCTACGAACTGTTCCGCGAGGCCGGCCTGCCCGACGGCGTCCTCAATATCGTCCACGGCGACAAGGAGGCCGTCGACGCGATCCTCGACCATCCCGACATCAAGGCCGTCAGCTTCGTCGGCTCCACGCCGATCGCCCAGTATGTCTATTCGCGCGGCACCGCGGCGGGCAAGCGCGTGCAGGCGCTCGGCGGGGCCAAGAACCACATGATCGTCATGCCCGACGCCGATATCGACAAGGCCGCCGACGCGCTGATGGGCGCCGGCTACGGTTCTGCCGGCGAGCGCTGCATGGCGGTCTCGGTCGCCGTTCCGATCGGCGAGGAGACTTCCGCCAAGCTCGTCGAGACGCTGATCCCGAAGGTCCGGGCGCTGAAGATCGGCCCGTCGACCGATCCCGACGCGGAGATGGGGCCGCTGGTCACCGAGCAGCATCTGAACAAGGTGCTCGGCCTGATCGACAAGGGCGTGGAAGAGGGGGCCGATCTCGTCGTCGACGGGCGCGGTTTCACTCTGCAGGGCTATGAGAACGGCTATTTCGTCGGCGGCTCGCTGTTCGACAAGGTGACGCCGGAGATGGAGATCTACAAACAGGAGATCTTCGGACCGGTCCTGTCGGTGTTGCGGGCGCAGTCCTTCGGCGAGGCGGTCGACCTGATCAACAAGCACGAGTATGGCAACGGCACGGCGATCTTCACCCGGGACGGCGATGCGGCACGCGCCTTCGCCGACGGCATCGAAGTCGGCATGGTCGGTGTCAACGTGCCGATCCCGGTGCCGGTCGCCTATCATTCCTTCGGCGGCTGGAAGCGCTCCTTGTTCGGCGATCATTCGATCTACGGCCCGGAGGGCGTGCGCTTCTACACCCGGTTGAAGACGGTGACGACCCGCTGGCCGGGCGGCATCAAGGACGGGGCGGCCTTCGCGTTTCCGACGATGAACTAAAGGGGATCACGGTGACGGGCGGCGTCGCGGTTTTCAGCGATATCGCCGCGCCTTCCGGCGCGGCGCCCCCACCCCGACCCTCCCCCACAAGGGGGGAGGGAGAGTTACCGCCGTGCCAATTGGCTCCTGAGCTTCTCAGCAGTCGAAGGCGGATCAAATGTGCCACGTGCCGCACGGCTATCGTCTTCCGGCGCCCGGCTTTGGGCCTCGCGCGTTCGGCACTCGAAACGCGATGCGTTTCGTCCGCTTGCGCGGACCGCGCCTCTCCCTCCCCCCTTGTGGGGGAGGGTCGGGGAGGGGGCGCGAGCCGCAGGCGAGCGTTTTGCAGGCTCAACATGCGTGGCCGGGGCGATCCGAGCCGTGCGGTCGCGGTAATACCGGCGGGCGCACGGGCTCCCCGATCCCGGCTCTCCGGCGGAGTTTATCCTCGGGCAGGGCTTCGCGCGGACCCGTGGGCCTGCGGCCGGGATGACGACCGAGAGGGGGCGATACAGGCCAATCTCTCCCTCGTCATCCCGGACGGCCGAAAGGCCGAGCCGGGATCGGGGAGCCCCGGCGCCAACCAATTGACACACCAGGAAGGGACCGGACCCGGTCCGATTGGGAGAAACGATCCATGACCACCCCAGCCGACAACCTGCGCATCAACGGCGAGCGCCTCTGGGACACGCTGATGGAGATGGCCAAGATCGGCCCCGGCGTGCGCGGCGGCAACAACCGGCTGACGCTCACCGACGACGACAAGAAGTCGCGCGACCTGTTCATGTCCTGGTGCGAGGGCGCCGGCTGCACCACGACCTTCGATTCGATGGGCAACATCTTCGCCCGCCGCGAGGGCACCGATCCCTCGCTGCCGCCGGTGATGGTCGGCAGCCATCTCGATACCCAGCCGACCGGCGGCAAGTTCGACGGCGTGCTCGGCGTTCTGTCGGGCCTCGAAGTCATTCGCACGCTGAATGATCTCGGCATCAGGACGAAGCACCCGATCGAGGTCGTCGACTGGACCAACGAGGAAGGCTCGCGCTTTGCGCCTGCGATGATCTCGTCGGGCGTCTTCGCCGGCGCCTATACCCAGGAGGAGGCCTACGCGCTGACCGACAAGGACGGCCTGACCTTCGGCGACGAATTGAAGCGCATCGGCTTCGTCGGCGAGGAAAAGGTCGGCACGCGGCCGCTCAAGGCGTTCTTCGAACTGCATATCGAGCAGGGCCCGATCCTCGAGGCCGAGGGCCTCGATGTCGGCGTCGTCACCCATGGCCAGGGCCAGCGCTGGTTCGACATCACGCTCACGGGCTTCGAGAGCCATGCCGGCACGACGCCGATGCCGCGCAGGCGCGATGCGCTCCTGGGTGCTTCGAAGCTCGTGCAGGCGGTCAACGAGATCGCCCTTGAGAATGCCCCGCACGCGGTCGGCACGGTCGGCATGCTCGACCTCTATCCCGGCTCGCGCAACGTCATTCCGGGCTCCGTCTCGATGACGGTCGACTTCCGCCACCCCGACGACGCGGTTCTGAAATCGATGGCCGATGCGATGAAGGCGCGGCTCGCCGCGATCTGCGCCGAGGGCAAGCTCAGCGAGGAGACGAAGGAAGTCTTCTACTACGCCCCGGTCGCCTTCGACGAGGCTTGCGTCGGTGCCGTGCGCCGGGCGGCTGAACGGCTTGGCTACAAGCATCGCGATATCGTTTCGGGCGCCGGTCATGACGCCTGCTACATCGCCCGCGTCGCCCCGACCTCGATGGTCTTCTGCCCCTGCGTCGACGGCATCAGCCACAACGAGGACGAGGACATTTCGATGGAATGGGCCAAGGCCGGCACCGACGTGCTGTTCCACGCGGTGGTGGAGACGGCGGAGATTGTTGAGTGAGGGTGAGGCGTTAATCGATGTCGAGGGCGTTGTTGGAGAGAACCGTGGGCTTGGAGTGCAAGCCGATGCGTTCGGGCTCCCCGATCCCGGCTCTCCGCTGCGCTCCGGCCGGGATGACGAGGGCGGGGTTGGGGGGCAATTGGCATGGCCGGCTGGGTCTACATCATGGCCTCTCGTCCCTACGAGACCTTGTATGTTGGTGTGACCAGCGACTTGGCCAGACGGGCGTACGAGCATCGCGAGGGAGTGATTCCTGGTTTCACCAATCAGTACGGCGTGAAGCATCTCGTTTGGTACGAGCGCCACGAAACGATGCCACTGGCGATCGAGCGCGAGAAACGGATCAAGCGCTGGCGTCGCGAGTGGAAGTTCGAATTGATCGAGACACTCAATCCCGAGTGGCGGGATCTGTACGAAGACTTGAACACCTGACCGGACTTGGCGGCGACGAGGACAGCGGGTCACGAAAGTCCGCTCCCCGGTTACTCAGCCACCACCCTCTCCCTCGTCATCCCGGCCGGAGCGCAGCGGAGAGCCGGGATCGGGGAGCCCCGGCGTATCAGTTGAAACACCAAACCCTCGGCTCGGCCCATAGCAAACCAACGGCAGGCTAAAGCGCGAAACACGCATTTCGGAGGAGAACACCATGTCGACAGTCATCAAGGGCGGTACGGTCGTCACCGCCGATCTGACCTACCAGGCCGATATCTTGGTCGAGAACGGCAAGATCGCCGAGATCGGGCCGAACCTCTCCGGCGACACGGTGCTCGACGCCTCCGGCTGCTACGTGATGCCCGGCGGCATCGATCCGCATACCCATCTCGAGATGCCCTTCATGGGCACCTATTCCTCCGACGATTTCGAAAGCGGCACGCGCGCGGCGCTGTCGGGCGGCACCACCATGGTCGTCGACTTCGCGCTGCCGGCGCCGGAGCAGTCGCTGCTCGAAGCGATCCAGATGTGGGACAACAAGTCGACGCGGGCCAATTGCGACTACTCCTTCCACATGGCGATCACCTGGTGGGGAGAGCAGGTCTTCAACGAGATGGAGACCGTCGTCCGCGACAAGGGCATCAACACGTTCAAGCATTTCATGGCCTACAAGGGCGCGCTGATGGTGGACGACGACGAGATGTTCGCCTCCTTCCAGCGCTGCGCCGCGCTCGGCGCCCTGCCGCTCGTCCATGCCGAGAACGGCGACGTCGTCGCCCAGCTTCAGGCCAAGCTGATGGCGGAGGGAAATAACGGGCCGGAGGCGCATGCCTATTCGCGGCCGGCCGAGGTCGAGGGCGAGGCGACGAACCGCGCCATCATGATCGCCGACATGGCCGGCGTGCCGGTCTACATCGTCCATACCTCCTGCGAGCAGGCGCACGAGGCGATCCGCCGGGCCCGCCAGAACGGCATCCGCGCCTATGGCGAGCCGCTGATCCAGCATCTGACCCTGGACGAGAGCGAATATTCCAATCCCGACTGGGACCACGCCGCCCGGCGGGTGATGTCGCCGCCGTTCCGCGACAAGAAGCATCAGGATTCGCTCTGGGCGGGTCTCGCCGCCGGCTCCCTGCAGGTCGTCGCGACCGATCACTGCGCCTTCACCACCGAGCAGAAGCGTTACGGCGTTGGCGATTTCACCAAGATCCCCAACGGCACCGGCGGTCTGGAGGACCGCATGCCGATGTTGTGGACATATGGTGTGGAAACCGGCCGGCTGACGATGAACGAGTTCGTCGCCGTGACCTCGACGAATATCGCCAAGATCCTCAACGTCTATCCGAACAAGGGCGCGCTGCTGGAAGGTTCGGACGCCGATATCGTCGTCTGGGACCCGGCGAAGGAAAAGACGATCACGGTTGCGACCCAGCAATCGGCGATCGACTACAACGTCTTCGAGGGCAAGCAGGTGAAGGGCCTGCCGCGCTATGTGATGACCCGCGGCGTCGTGTCGATCGAGGATGGCGACGTGAAGACCCGCGAGGGCCACGGTCAGTTCGTCGCCCGCGAGCCGTTCCAGGCGGTCAACACCGCGCTGTCGACCTGGAAGGAACTGACCGCGCCGCGCAAGGTCGAGCGCAGCGGCATTCCGGCAAGCGGCGTGTGAGGGAAGGCCGGCGATGCCTGCGACCGTACCCCGCAACCCCTTCATGCGTCATCGCCGCGAACGACAGGGTGGTGCGGGCCGATGAGCGAAGCCGCATCCGTCGTCTCCGCCAAGGGGCTTAGCCTCACCTTCGAGACCGCCGACGGGCCGGTGCACGCGCTGTCCGGCATCGATCTCGACATTGAACGCGGCGAGTTCGTCTCCTTCATCGGTCCGTCGGGTTGCGGCAAGACCACGCTGCTGCGGGTCATCGCCGATCTCGAGCAGCCGACCGGCGGCGCGATCACGGTGAATGGCGTCAGCCCGCACGCAGCCCGCTCGGCGCGTGCCTATGGCTATGTGTTCCAGGCCGCGGCGCTTTATCCCTGGCGCTCGATCGCCCGCAACGTCGCCCTGCCGCTGGAGATCATGGGCGTGCCGAGGGCGGAGCAGAGGGAGCGGGTTGCCCGCAATCTCGATCTCGTCAACCTGACCGGCTTCGAGGGCAAGTTTCCCTGGCAACTGTCGGGCGGCATGCAGCAGCGCGCCTCGATCGCCCGGGCGCTGTCCTTCGATCCGGACCTCTTGTTGATGGACGAGCCGTTCGGCGCGCTCGACGAGATCGTCCGCGACCATCTCAACGAGCAGCTTCTCAAGCTCTGGGACAAGACGGAGAAGACCGTCGTCTTCGTCACCCACTCCATCCCCGAGGCGGTGTTCCTGTCGACGCGCATCGTCGTCATGTCGCCGCGGCCGGGGCGGGTGCACGACATCGTCACGTCCGACCTGCCGCGCGACCGCACGCTCGACATCCGCGAGACGCCGGAATTCCTGGAGATCGCCCATCGCGTGCGCGAGGGGTTGAGAGCGGGGCATTCCTATGAGGATTGAGGGTGCGTTCGAACTGGCGTCGCGGCCGGTATCGTTTCGGCCGGCATCGCGCCGGCAGCCGGCTACCGCCTTCACCATCGTCATCCCGGAAATCGCGCAAGCGATTATCCGGGATCGGAGAACCCCGGCGGGTTCGGGGGCTCCCCGATCCCGGCTCGGCCTGCGGCCGTCCGGGATGACGAACGACAGGTTGGCACCGGCCGCGCGGGGCCCCCGATGAGCAAGAGCGCCGGCGAGACCAACGTTTTTGTCCACCGGGTCTTCCCGGTCCTCGTCGTCGTCGCCGCCATCGTCGCGATCTGGTACATCGCCGCCGTCTTTCTGAACGCACCGTTCCAGCGCGAGGCCTTTGCCCGCGCCGACCAGGCCTATACGACCGGCGACCTGATCTCCGCGACGCTCAACCAGGAGCGCCCAGTCCTGCCCGCGCCCCATCAGGTCGCGCAGGAACTCCACAAGACCGTCTTCCTGATCAAGCCGTCGTCGAAGCGCAGCCTGATCTATCACGGCTGGATCACGCTTTCCTCGACGCTGCTCGGCTTCGCGCTCGGCACCCTGCTCGGCATCGTGCTGGCGGTTGCGATCGTCCATAGCCGCACCATGTCGAAATCGCTGATGCCGTGGATCATCGCCTCGCAGACGATCCCGATCCTGGCGATCGCGCCGATGATCATCGTGGTGCTGAACGCGATCGGCCTGTCCGGCCTCCTGCCCAAGGCGATGATCTCGACATACCTGAGCTTCTTCCCCGTCACCGTCGGCGTGGTGAAGGGGCTCAGGTCGCCCGACCCGATCCATCTCGACCTGATGCGCACCTATTCGGCGAGCCAGGCTCAGGTGTTCTGGAAGCTGCGTTGGCCCTCCTCGGTGCCGTTCCTGTTCGCCTCGATGAAGATCGCGATCGCCATCTCACTGGTCGGTGCGATCGTCGGCGAATTGCCGACCGGGGCCGTGGCCGGCCTCGGCGCGCGGCTGTTGGCCGGCTCCTACTACGGCCAGACGGTGCAGATCTGGTCGGCGCTGATCGCGGCCGCGATCATGGCCGCCGTGCTCGTCACCCTCGTCGGTATCGTCAATCGCTATGTCTTGCGGGCGATGGGGATGGCGCACCTATGAAGCTGCCGCCGCTCCTGATCGCCTCCGTCATCCTGGCGCTCGCCGCAACGCTCCTGCCGGCGACGGGCGACACCACGCAGGCGGCCGTCAACCTGATCGTGGTGAGCACAACGCTCATCATCGCCGGCGGCCTGTCGATCGCCCTTCCTGCCGCCACCATCCCGCTCACCCTGCTCGGCGCGCATTTCGCCGCCTGGCGGCTCGTCGCGGCGGCCGAGCCGCTATCGGGACATGTCGGCATCGGCTTCTGGTGCCTGGTGGTGGCAAGCTGGCTGATGGCCTGGCAGCTCGCCAACGCCCTGTCGGCGCTGGAGCCGAGGCAGGTCGCTCTGCGGCGGCTGGTCAGCCTCGCCGTCCCAGTGCTGTTCGGCGTGTGGATCCTGATCCTGTGGCAGTTGATCGTGCGCGGCTTCGCCATTCCGCAGGTGCTGCTGCCCGCGCCGGACCAGATCTGGGCGCGTCTGACAAGCTCGGTGCCGATACTCTGGGCCGATTTCCAGCAGACCTTCCTCAAGGCCGTGCTGATCGGCTACGCGCTCGGCTGCGGCTCCGGCTTCGTCGTCGCGATCCTCGTCGACCGGGTACCTTTCTTAAGGCGCGGGCTCCTGCCGATCGGCAATCTGGTCTCGGCCCTGCCGATCGTCGGCATCGCCCCGATCATGGTGATGTGGTTCGGTTTCGACTGGCCCTCGAAGGCCGCCGTCGTCGTGGTGATGACCTTCTTCCCGATGCTGGTCAACACGGTCGCGGGGCTCGCCGCCGCGGGCAGCATGGAGCGCGACCTGATGCGCACCTACGCGGCCGGCTACTGGCAGTCGCTGATAAAACTGCGCCTGCCCGCCGCCTTGCCGTTCATCTTCACCGCGCTGAAGATCAATTCGACGCTGGCGCTGATCGGCGCCATCGTCGCGGAATTTTTCGGAACGCCCATCGTGGGAATGGGCTTCCGCATCTCGACCGAGGTCGGCCGCATGAATGTCGACATGGTCTGGGCGGAGATCGCGGTCGCCGCCCTGGCCGGCTCGGTTTTTTACGCGCTGGTCGCGCTCATCGAGCGGACCTTTACGTTCTGGCATCCGTCCTACCGCTGAGATTTGAATAAACGGGACGGACGGGGCCCAATCCGGAGGAGTGAAATGAAAAAACTGTTGATCGCAACCGCAGCCGCCGCGCTCGCCTTTGCCGCCGCCCCCGCGCTGGCCAAGGACAAGGTGGTCCTGCAATTGAAGTGGGTGACCCAGGCGCAGTTCGCCGGCTATTACGTCGCCCAGGACAAGGGCTTCTACGACGAGGTCGATCTCGACGTCGAGATCAAGCCGGGCGGCCCGGACATCGCTCCGCCGCAGGTGATCGCCGGCGGCGGCGCCGATGTCATCATCGACTGGATGCCGTCCGCGCTCGCCTCGCGCGAGAAAGGCGTGCCGCTCGTCAACATCGCCCAGCCGTTCAAGCGGTCGGGCATGATGCTGACCTGCCGCAAGGATTCCGGCATCGAGACGCCGGAGGATTTCCGCGGCAAGACGCTCGGCGTCTGGTTCTTTGGCAACGAGTATCCGTTCCTGTCCTGGATGAGCCAGCTCGGCATCCCGACCGACGGCGGCGAGGACGGCGTCACCGTGCTGAAGCAGGGCTTCAACGTCGACCCGATCCTGCAGAAGCAGGCCGACTGCATCTCGACCATGACCTATAACGAGTACTGGCAGATCATCGACGCCGGCATGACGCCGGAGGAACTGATCGTCTTCAAATACGAGGACCAGGGCGTCTCGACCATGGAGGACGGTCTCTACGTCATCGAGAGCAAGCTGAAGGAGCCGGAATTCGTCGACGTCATGGCGCGCTTCGTCAAGGCCTCGATGAAGGGCTGGGACTATGCCCGCGCGCATCCGGAAGAGGCCGCGATGATCGTGCTCGACAACGATGCGACCGGCGCCCAGACCGAAAAGCATCAGGTCCGCATGATGGGCGAGATCAACAAGCTGACCGAGGGCTCGGACGGCACGCTCGACCCCGCCGACCATGACCGCACGGTCAACACGCTGCTGCAGGGCGGGTCGGACCCGGTCATCACCAAGAAGCCCGAGGGCTCGTGGTCGCATGCGGTGACCGACAAGATGAAGTCTATGTGACGCGACTTGCGTCTCTGACTTGGGCGAGGGGGCGTTGGCCCCCTCGTTTCGTTTTGGAGGATGATGATCTCTTTGTCGTCATCGCCGCCCCGCGCTGCCCTTGGCCGGGATGATGCAGCCAAGGCCGGAGCAGAACCACAATCACTGAAGAAGCTATCCCGCCCGTCCGGTGCACTGTATACATTGACCCGCGCCGCCTTATCCGATAGCCGCTCAGGGGCGCTCCAAAAAACGCAGCGCCCATCCGCAGCGAGGCGATTCTTGCAATCCACCGCCGATCCGATATCCCGTACACGGGCCCCGGCCGGGCTCGTCGTCGCAGCCTTCGTGCTGATGCTGTCGTCGACCTATGGCCAGACCTATTTCATCGCCGTCTTCGCGCCCGATATCAAGCGCGTCTTCGGCCTGAGCGACGGCGGCTTCGGATCGATCTACACGGTCGCCACGATTGCCAGCGCGGCGACGCTCATCTGGGTCGGCAAGTTCGCGGACCAATACCGCATCCGGGTGCTGGCAAGCGGGGTCATGATCGCTCTTGCCGGCATGTGCCTCGCCATGGCGCTGGTGCCGGTCATGTGGCTGCTCGCGCCGATCTTGATGGGGCTGCGCCTGTTCGGGCAGGGCCTGTCGACCCATCTGGCGATCACCGGGGTCGGCCGTTGGTACAAGCGCCGGCGTGGGCGGATGATGTCGGTCTCCGTCCTCGGCTTTTCCACCGGCGAGGCGGTGCTGCCCTTTACCGCAGTCGTGCTGATCGGGGCGATCGGCTGGCGCGAGACCTGGCTGATCTCGGCGGCGTTTGTCCTGCTGGTGTCGCTGCCGCTGGTCCTTCTCTTCCTACGCCACGAACCGGCGCCGGACGCGGTGGTCGAGGACGGTCCGGAGGATACCGCGCGCGTGCGTGACTGGACGCGGGCCGAGGTGATGCGCAGCCCGGTGTTCCACGCAGTGGTCGCCGGTGTCGTCTCGCCGGCCTTCGTTTTCACCGGCGTCTTCTTTCACCAGGCCTATCTGGTCGAGGCGAAGGGCTGGACCCTGGTCTGGTATACGAGCTGGTTTCCCGCCTATGCCGTCGCCAGCGTCCTGACGGCGATCGGCACGGGCTTTATCGTCGACCGCATCGGCGCGCGCCGGCTTTTACCGCTGTTCCTGCTGCCGATGTGCCTGGGCGTGCTCGTTCTCGCCCTGTCGGATTCGCTCTATGCAGTGCCGGCCTTCATGCTGCTCGCCGCCGGCACAGCCGGCAGTTCCAACACCCTGCTCGGCGCCCTGTGGGCCGAGCTGTTCGGAACCCGTCATCTCGGCGCGATCCGCTCCGTCGCCGTGGCCGCCCAGGTCTTCGCAACCGCGCTGGCGCCGGGCCTGATCGGTATCCTGCTCGATCTCGGCGTCTCGATCGAAGCCCAGTTCCTGGCGATGGTCGCCTATGGCCTGCTCGCCTCGCTGGGCCTGGCGCTGCTCGGGCCCAGGCTGAACCGCATCGCCGGCTATGCGGTGTCCTGACGGGCCTCCTCACAGATGCGCGACGATGTTGATGAGCCGTCCGAACGGGTCGCGGACGTAGAAACGACGCACGCCCCACGGCTCGTCGACGGGCCCGTATTCGACCGCAAAGCCTGCCCTTGAGACGCGGTCGAAGGCGGCATCGACATCGTCGACCTCGATCGACAGATCGGGAACCGGCGTCTGCGAGCCGCCTTGTGAGGCGATGCTGACCTGGACGCTCTGTGTCTGCGGCGATCCATAGGTGTTGATCCAGCCGAGATCCATGACCAGGTCCAGCCCGAGCGCCTCGCTATAGAAGGCCCGTGCGGCGGCCGGATCGGCTGCGGCGATATTGGCGACGATTCGCTTGACCTGCATTCTGCCTGCTCGCGTTTGCTAAAGGCTATCAATATGCCCAACCGGACAGAAATGACAGTAAGTGGACCGTTTACACGTGCCGATCTGGCGCCTGGCGGAGCCTCTGGACGCTGGCGCTGATTACCGGCGGCGATGATTGTGCCTCGAAGCTGGGCATAACTTCCAAAACGGGGGTGATCATGGCGGGCGATTGAGTCATAGAGACTGGTTAGCCCCAAAACAGTTTGGATTCCTCCCAATGGATAACGTCACCGTCGTCGATCACCCGCTCGTCCAGCACAAGCTGACCCTGCTGCGCGACAAGAACCGCTCGACTGCCGGGTTCCGCCGGCTGATCAAGGAGGTCGCCCTGTTCCTTGGCTACGAGGTGACCCGCGACCTGCCGATGACGAAGGAGCATATCGAGACGCCGGTGGCAGAGATGGAGGCGCCCAAGCTGATGGGCAAGAAGCTCGTCTTCGCCTCCATTCTGCGTGCCGGCGAGGGCATGATCGAGGCGTTGATCGAGCTGGTGCCGTCGGCCCGCATCGCCCATGTCGGGCTGTATCGCGACCCCGACACGCTGCAGCCGGTGCAGTATTACTTCAAGGCGCCCGACGATATCGCCGACCGGCTGGTGATCGTCGTCGACCCGATGCTGGCGACAGGCAACTCGGTCTCGCACGCAATCCAGCTCCTGAAGGACGAGGGCGCCAACAACCTGCGGCTGCTCTGCCTGCTGGCGGCGCCCGAGGGCATCGCGGCGATGCGGGAGCGCCACCCCGACGTGCCGATCGTTACCGCAGCGATCGACAGCCACCTGAACGACCACGGCTATATCGTGCCGGGCCTCGGCGATGCCGGCGACCGGATGTTCGGGACGAAGTAGCGGCCTTAAGTTTCGTCGTTGCCAAGCCACTTGTAGACAATACCGCCCAGCAGGCCGCCGATCAGCGGAGCGACCCAGAACACCCAGAGCTGCCCCAGTGCCCAGCTGCCGACAAACAGCGCCTGTCCGGTCGATCGGGCCGGATTCACCGAGGTGTTGGTGACGGGAATGCTGACCAGATGGATAAGCGTTAGCGCCAGCCCGATGGCGATCGGCGCGAAACCGGCCGGCGCTCGTTTGTCTGTCGCGCCCATGATGATCAGCAGGAAAAAGAAGGTCAGCACGATTTCTGCGACAAGCGCGGAGACGAGCGGATAGCCGCCCGGCGAGTTGTCGCCGAACCCGTTGGCGGCGAAACCGGTCGATAGGGCGAATTCCGCCTGTCCGGAAGCGATCGCATAAAGCACGGCCGCCGCCGCGATCGCGCCGATAACCTGGGCGATCCAGTAAGGCAGGATGTCGGACGCGGGGATCCGCCCGCCGATCCACAGTCCGAGCGTCACGGCGGGATTGAAATGTCCACCCGAGATGTGCCCGACCGCGTAGGCCATGGTCAGCACGGTCAGGCCGAAGGCAAGCGCAACGCCGACAAAGCCGATGCCGAGATCGGGAAAACCCGCCGCAAGGACCGCCGATCCGCAGCCTGCGAAGACCAGCCAGAACGTTCCAAGAAACTCCGCCCCCAGACGATTGACCATCGGCATGGCGATTACTCCTCGATAAATGTAGCCGGATACATAATAAATCGAGTCGTACACCTGATGGCGCCGTCAGGGAAGCCTGGGGAGATGGGCCCGGAAGGGAAGTCTGAAGGGAAGGATTTCATGATCGTCCCTGCCAGAATGCATACATCTTGACAGGCCCGGATGAGCAGAATACCGCAGCCTGTATGTTTCAGGAGAACCGGAATGACCCAGATCCGGGTGCGCAGCGCCGAGGAGCGACGCCGGGAGATTCAGGCTGAGGCCGCCGCGCTGGGTATCGACGAGGCCTATGTGTCGGAACTGGTCGATACCTTCTATGCCCGTATCCGCGCCCATCCCGTTCTCGGCCCTGTCTTCGAGGATGCGATCGGCGAGCGATGGGACGAGCATCTGCCGAAGATGAAGGCGTTCTGGTCGTCGGTTGCGATGAGCACGGGACGGTATTCGGGAAAGCCGGTGCCAGCACATGTCAAGCTGACGTCCGTTACGCCCGGCCACTTCGATATCTGGCTTGGGCTTTTCGAGCAGACCTTGCGTGATACGGCGCGAACTCCGCAAGCGGTTCCTTACTTCATGGAACGGGCAACGCGGATTGCCGAAAGCCTGAAATTGGCGATGTTCGGCGGCCTGCTCGGTCCCATCCGGGGGATGACGCAATAGCCGCGCGCTTGGAGAGGAAACCGTTCGCGACGTACGGTTTCCCCTCCGGCGTGATGCGCCGGCGAAGCCGGCCTGTCCGCGCTCAGACGGATACGCCAAACGCCGTCGTCGCGGCCCGGTCGATCGCGCGATAGATCTGCGGCCTGAGCGCGCCACGGGTTACCTCGCAGCCGTCCTTGAAGATCGCAAACAGCACGTTCGGCGACCAGGTCGCGGCAATCGCCAGCACCGTGTCGCCGGCAAACGCGGTGCGTGGCGGGACGAGGTTAAGCTTGGCGATCCAGATTTCCGCAGCCTCGCCATCGATATCCATCAATACCGAGGCATGGCCACGGGCGCTCAGGGTGCGGATCCGGTCGCGCGTCAGGTCGAGGCTGGACGGGCAGCCGGAGGTCGCGGCGGGCGTGTCCACGGCCGGCCCGTCGGTCGCCTCGGCGCGCGCGCCGGAGGCGGGCAGGGCCGCAAACAACGGCAGGGCGAATGCCGCGGCGATCGCGGCAAGGGCAAACCGCCTGGTCCTCGTAGGCGCTTCGGGAGCGAAAGGAACGGCTTCACGTCCCGGTTCGCGGGTGGTCACAAGGGCGTCGGTCGACATGTTCGGTCTCCATCGAGAGCGCCCCGTCCTATGATTCGAGATAGGCCGAAACCGCCGCGCCGCAAGCGCATGGCTGCTTCACGCCAAGCTCAATTGCCTGTTTCCCGTTTGCGAGCAGGAAGGTCCGGCGCGGCCGGAAAGGCGTCCGTCAAGCCTGGTTAAGTCCCAGTTCCCGCTGCTTTTTCTTCGTCAGGCCGAGGGACACGATGCGGTGGGATTCGGTGAGGTAGAGCTTGAGGTCGTCGTCGCCGAGGCCGGGCTCGGCATAGTCTTGGATCCATTTCATGCCGCGCGAGGCAAGATAGGGGGCGGGCCTCAGGCCCGGTTGCCCGGCGAGGATTTCATAGGACAGCGGGCTCACCTTGAAGGTGAAGGCCGGCCGGTCGTCGGCCCAGCCGCCGATCGCGAAGACTTTCCCCCCGACCTTCCAGACATGCGCGCCGCCCCATTGCACCACATGCGTGGTCGCGGGCAGGGCGCCGCAGAAGGCGTTGAACTCGTCATAGGTCATGCGGGCGGCCGAATCCGGGATGGTGACGGTTTCGCAGACGGTCGCATCCGCGCCGCTTCTTGCCAAGCCGGGATCGCCCGCCGGCCCTATTCTGGCGCATCAACCGGAAGCCCCCTTTCTTGGAGCCCCCGATGCGCTTTCCGAACCTGTTCAAGCCGATCGATATCGGCCCGAAGCGTTTGAAGCACCGCCTGAATTTCGGCGCCCATACGGCCAATATGTCGGTCGAAGGGCTGCCGAGCGATCGCCATGTCGCCTATTATCGCGAGCGTGCCATCGGCGGGGCGGCGATGATCGTCGTAGAGCCGGTCCCGGTCCATGCCGCCGCCGTCTTCAAACGCGGCTGTTTCCGCGCGAATGATGATTCCATCATCCCGCATTTCGCCAGGATCATCGAGGCCTGCAAGCCGCACGGCCCGGTGATGATCCAGCAGCTCCTGCATATCGGCGCCCATGGCGACTACGACAATTCCTATCACGCCAACTGGTCGCCGTCCGGTTTCCCCAGCTACCACGATTCCGATGGCAGCCACGCGATGTCGGAAGACGAGATCGAGGAGACGATCGAAGCCTTCGTCGCCGCCGCCCTGCGCGCCCAGGCGTCCGGCTTCGACGGCATCGAGATCTTTGCAGCCTACAATGCCCTGGTCGATCAGTTCTGGTCGCCGATCACCAATACGCGCACCGATCGCTGGGGCGGCAGCCTGGAGAACCGGTTGCGGTTTTCAGCCGAGATCCTCGACCGCATCCGCAATCGCGCGGGCCCCGATTTCGCCATCGGCATGGCGATCACCGGCGATGACCGGATGCCCGGTGGCCTCGGGCCCGAACAGATGGCCGAAATCGCCGCCTGGCATGACGCGCGCGGGCTTGCCGACTACATCTCGGTGGGCACCGGCAGCTACTACGACTTCTCCGCGCTGATCCCGACGGTGTTCTATCCCGATCGCTTCGGGCCAACCAACGCCGAGGTGATCAAGGCGGCCGTCAGCCGCATCAAGATCCAGGCCGAAAGCCATGTCCGCACGCCGGAGACCGCCGACAACGTCATCGCCTCGGGCCAGGCCGACATGGTCTCGATCGTGCGCGGCCAGATCGCCGATCCGCATATGGCGGCAAAGGCCGCGGAAGACCGCGCCGACGACATACGCCCCTGCATCTCCTGCAACCAGATGTGCTGGGGCCGGCGGTCGCGCGACTATGCGATTTCCTGTCTCGTCAACCCTTCCGTCGGGCGGGAAGGCGAGTGGGGCGGCGACCGCTTCCTGCCGGCGGAAAAACCGAAGACGGTCCTCGTCGTCGGCGGCGGTCCGGCCGGGCTGGAGGCTGCCCGCGCGGCCGCCGAGCGCGGCCATCGGGTGACGCTCGCCGAAGCCTCGAATGAGCTCGGCGGCCAGTTCCGCCTCGCCGGCCTGCAGCCGCGCCGCGCCCAGATCCTCGACCTGATCGACTGGTACGAGCGGCAATTGAACCGGCTGCAGGTCAAGCTGCTCTACAATACACCGGTCGGACCGGACGAGGTGGCCGAGATCGGTGCCGACCTCGTCATCGCGGCGACCGGCTCGCAGCCCGCCGAGACCGGTTTCCAGCGGATGTTCCCAAGCCGCAAGACGCTGCCCGGCATCGACAAGGGCAATGTCCATTCCGCCGAGGCCGTGATGAGCCGGGCCGCCCGCCTCGGCGCGCGCGTGCTGGTGCTGGACGAGGGCGGCGCCTGGAAGGGCTGCGGCACGGCCTGGCATCTCGCCGAGCAGGGCCACACGGTAACGCTCGCAACGCCTGATCCGATCATCGGCAAGGAATTGCAGCGCACCTCGGCCGATTTCCCGCTGCGCGCGAAGCTGAAGACGCTCGGCGCGGAAATGCTGATCAACACCTGTGTCGGTGAGTGGCACGGCGATGCCGCGACGCTGGTCGATATCCTCGACATGTCGGAGGCGCGCCGGCCGTTCGATTCACTGGTACTGGCGCTGACCAATGTCGCCGAGGACTGGCTGGCGCTGGAATTGAAATCCGCCGGCGTTCCAGTCGTCAGCGTCGGTGATGCCGTCGCGCCGCGCCACGCGCCGGCGGCGACCTATGAGGGGCGGGCTGCGGCGCTGGCGGTGTGAGCGGCTATCGTCCGCTTCAAGCCCGCCGGGCCGGGGCTCAGGGCGCCTCCAGGCCTGCGGCGGCAAAGGCGACGACGCGCTCGACGAGGGCGTCGGCATCGCCGAGCGCAAGCGGTGCGCCGGACAGCGCCTCCAGCCGGCGCAGGTCGTGATAGAGCGAATGCAGCGCGCCCATGGCGAAGTGAAACCGCCACAGCAACGCATCGCGCGGAAGCGCGGGCAGCGCCTCGGCGAGCGCATCGACGAAGCGTTGCAGATGCGCCACGTCGCGCTCGATCATCGCCCGCATCTCGTCGGGCCCGTCAAGGGCGGCGCGGGCAACGAACTGCATGTAGATCGACCGGCCGCCGGCGGCGGGCTGCGACAGTGACGATCCGGTCCGCAAGGTCGCCCGGATCGGCGGCGCGAAAAGGGCATGCAGGATCGCCCGCACCGTCGGTGCCCCGCCTCCGGCCTCGGCCGTGGCTGCGCGCAGCAGGCGGGCGCGCTCGCGGTTGATCGCCCCGCTGCCGCGCCGGAACACCTCGAGCAGCAACTGGTCCTTCGAGCCGAAATGGTAGTTGACGGCGGCGAGGTTCACGCCGGCGCGCGCCGTCAGCGCCCGCATGGTGACGCCCGAATAGCCGTGCTCGACGAACATCGCTTCCGCGGTGTCGAGGATCAGCGTCCGGGTTTCATCGCCCCTCGGGCTTAGCCGGGGGGCTGCCCGGTGGCTGTCATGGGAGCTCGCTCCCTCTTTGCGATGGGGCGCGGAGCGCGCGCCCCGCCGCGTGTCCATCGCTCACACCATATAGACGTCGCCCGATCCGCCGGTCCTGGCCGGATCGGTGTTCTGATACTTGCGCAGTTCCAGCCGCGCCATCTGGTTGCGATGCACCTCGTCGGGTCCGTCGACGATCCGGCAGACGCGGGCATAGGCATAGGCATTCGCCATGATGTGGTCGGTGACGCCGCCGCCGCCGAAGGCCTGGATCGCCCAGTCGATCACCTGGCAGGCCGCCTTGGGGGCCGCCACCTTGATCATGGCGATCTCCATGCGCGCTTCCTTGTTGCCGACCGTGTCCATCATGTAGGCGGCCTTCAGGGTCAGAAGCCGCGCCTGGTCGAGCAGGCTGCGCGATTCGGCGATTCGCTCCGACCAGATCGACTGCCGGGCGATCGGTCCACCGAAGGCCTCGCGGTCCTCAAGCCGCCGGCAGGCCCGCTCCAGCGCCCGTTCTGCGACGCCGATGATGCGCATGCAGTGATGGATGCGTCCCGGTCCAAGCCGCCCCTGCGCGATCTCGAAGCCGCGCCCCTCGCCGAGCAGGATGTTGGAGGCCGGTACGCGGACATTGTCGAAGGTCATCTCCATGTGCCCGTGCGGCGCATCGTCGAAGCCGAAGACGGGCAGGTGGCGGATCGTGGTGATGCCCGGATGCGGCAGCGGCACCAGGATCATCGATTGCTGGCGGTGCCGGTCGGGATTGTCGGGATCGGTCTTGCCCATGAGGATCAGGATCCGGCAGCGCGGGTCGCCGGCGCCGGAGGTCCACCACTTGCGGCCGTTGATGACATACTCGTCGCCGTCGCGGCGGATTTCCGTCTGGATGTTGGTGGCATCCGAGGAGGCGACGGCCGGTTCGGTCATCGAGAAGCCGGAGCGGATCTCGCCGGCGAGCAAAGGTTTCAGCCACTTTTCCTTGTGTTCGGGCGACCCGTAGCGGACCAGCACTTCCATGTTGCCGGTATCGGGCGCCGAGCAGTTGAAGATCTCCGGGGCGAAATGGCTGCGGCCCATGATCTCGGCAAGCGGGGCGTATTCGAGGTTCGACAGGCCCGCGCCCTCGTCCGATTCGGGCAGGAACAGGTTCCACAGGCCCTCGTCGCGGGCGACCGCCTTCAACTCCTCAAGCTTCGACAGCACCTTCCAGCGATCGCCGCCTTCGTCGATCTCCGCATAAAGCGCCGGCTCGTTCGGATAGACATGCTCGGCCATGAAGCTGAGCAGGCGTTCGCGCAATTCGTTGGTTCTGGGACTGTAGTCGAAATCCATCTCTCTCTCCTCGGCCGCTATCGGTCCGGCAGGCGTCCTGCCTCTTTCGGTATCTCTGTGTGCGACGGATACTAATTCAAACGAGCGTTTGAATCAAACACGTGTTTGAATTAATTCCGCCACGCGGATCGAATTCGTTTCGGCGATGGCGAAGGGCTGCGCTATGGCTGTGCCGCGATTAGGCTCCGGCCGGAGGGCGGACAAGCGAGCAAGGGGAGTACAGACATGTCGAGGGAACCGGTAAGACCGGTCGTAAGCCTGCCGGGACTGCTGGCCATGGCCGGCTCGTTTTCGCGGCAGTCGGACTGGACGGTGATCGATCAGGCGATGATCGACGAGTTCGCCGAGATGATCGACGATCACCAGTTCATCCATGTCGATGCGGAGCGGGCGCGGCAGACGCCGTTCGGCGGGACGGTGGCGCACGGGTTTCTGTCGCTGTCGGTGATGGGCGGGCTTGCCGGCGCGCTTGTCCCGGCGCTCGACAGCCAGACGATGAGCATCAACTACGGCTTCGACCGCATCCGATTCGTCGCCCCGGTGCGATCGGGAGGCCGGGTGCGCGCCGATGTGTCGCTCGTTGACGCGAACGTGAACGACAAGGGCTATGTCGCCCTGACCTACGCCTGCGTCCTGCAGGTGGAGGGCGAAGACAGGCCGGCGATCGTCGCGGACTGGCTGGTACGGCTGTATTTTTCTGATCCGTGATCGCCTCGCCCTAACCGCCGTCTTGAACGCGTCCCATTCCCGCGGCGCCGCGCGCCCGCTACTCTGGAATTATTCGATAGTTCTCCCTATACTGTCGGCATGTCCCCCGCCCAGGTCGCGTGGACGGTTTCAATACGCGGCCCTGATAGAGGCTCGACACATGCGTCTGACCAAACAGACCGGATATGCTCTTAGAATTTTGATCCAGTGCGCCCTGAACGAGGGGCGGTCGTCGACCGTGGCCGAGGTCGCCCGTCAGCAGCACATCACGGAGCACAACGTTTTCAAGATCGTTCCGATCCTCGTCGAAGGCGGTTTTCTCGAGACGTCGCGCGGCCGCGGCGGCGGCATCCGCCTGGCCAAGACGGCCGATGAGATTCGCATCGGCGACGTCGTCCGGGTGACCGAGGAAACCCATATCCAGGCCGACTGCTTTGGCGGTGGCGCCGACTGCGCCATCCGGCCGGTCGCGCCGATCAACCGCATTCTCGGCGACGCGCTCGGCGCCTTCGTCGAGGTGCTCGACCAGCACACGCTGGCCGATATCGTCAGCGCCCGCCCGGTGATGGGTGGCGGCAATCCCGTGCTCGAGGCGCTCGCCCCGATTTCCTGAGGGCTCGGCTGTCTGTAAGCCGCCTGCCTGTAGCCAATTGAACGGACCATGGTGCCCGGATCCGATTTCGACCCGGGCCGGCCGTGTTCGTTCCGACCGTGTTCGTCCCGACCGCGCATACCCGCTATCGTCTGCTTGCGGTTGGCCTTGCCGTTGCAGTGACCTATAACCTTTGCCGGAACACAGGCAGGTATCAGGACGGAGATCGGGTATGACGGCATGCATCGTCGGCTGGGCGCATTCGCCCTTTGGCAAGCTCGAGGGCGAGAGCGTCGAATCGCTGATCGTCGCGGTTGCGGGCGATGCCCTTGCACATGCAGGTATCGCGCCCGGCGATGTCGACGAGATCGTGCTCGGCCATTTCAACGGCGGCTTCTCCGCCCAGGACTTCACCGCCTCGCTGATCCTGCAGGCAAGCGATGATCTGCGCTTCAAGCCGGCGACCCGGGTCGAGAACGCCTGCGCCACGGGCTCGGCCGCCGTGCATCAGGGCATCAAGACGATCCGGGCGGGCGCGGCGAAGGTGGTGCTGGTCGTCGGTGTCGAGCAGATGACCGCGACGCCGGGGCCGGAGATCGGCAACATCCTGCTCAAGGCCTCCTATCTGCCCGAGGACGGCGATACGCCGGCGGGCTTTGCCGGCGTGTTCGGCAAGATCGCCCACAATTATTTCCAGCGCTGGGGCGACCAGTCCGACGCGCTTGCGAAGATCGCCGCCAAGAACCACAGGAACGGCGTCAACAACCCCTACGCCCAGATGCGCAAGGATCTCGGCTACGCGTTCTGCCGCACCGAAAGCGAGAAGAACCCTTATGTCGCCGGTCCGCTCAAGCGCACCGACTGCTCGCTGGTCTCCGACGGCGCCGCCGCCATTGTGCTGGCCGACACGCAGACTGCGCTGCAACTCGACCGGGCGATCGCCTTCCGGGCCGCCGCCCACGTCCAGGATTTCCTGCCGATGTCGAAGCGCGACATCCTGAAATTCGAGGGCGGCGCCGAGGCCTGGCGCCGCGCGCTCGCCGAGGCCGGCGTCGCAATCGATGATCTGTCCTTCGTCGAGACGCATGACTGTTTCACCATTGCCGAACTGATCGAATACGAGGCGATGGGGCTTGCCGCCGAAGGCCAGGGCGCGGCGGTCGCGCTGGAGGGCCAGACCGAGATCGGCTGCCGGCTGCCGGTCAATCCCTCCGGCGGATTGAAGGCGAAGGGCCATCCGATCGGCGCGACCGGCGTCTCCATGCATGCGCTCACCGCCATGCAGCTTACCGGCACGGCGCCCGAGGGCATGCAGGTCGACGGCGCGACGCTCGGCGGCATCTTCAACATGGGCGGCGCGGCGGTGGCCAACTACGTCTCGGTGCTCGAGCGCATCAAGTAGAAACAGGTCTCGTTAGGGCTTGAAGAGTATTGTAATTGCAAATTCAGATAGCGGTTGCCGAATATAGCAGCATTAATTTCAAATCAGCGAGGTGGACTAATTATCGCAAAAATCTATTTTATTTGGGATATTCTTTTCCCGAAATTCATAATGCCGCCCACTTGAATTATAGCTTAGCGGAGACTCGAGCCTCTCGCCTAATACGCCTAAATTTTTCTGAATAATGTCTGGCGCTGGGCCGCCGTTGGAAAATATATCAGAATATCTACCGTATATATCAGAAATCTGATCATAATTTTCTTTATACGCCCAGGGCGCTATCACAGCGGTAACACCTAAGAGGTTGCCGATGCCATTGGTTCTCGCTGTTGATCCGATTGATTCCTCGGTGCTCAATTGCGATAGAGATTCGTTCAGATGTTTTAGAATCACGCATATCGAGTCATTGTCGATCGTGTTGGCCAATATAATTGTGGAATTTACTCTAAGTATCTTCGAATCCGACATTGCCGCAAGGGTTAGTACGTTAACCGTCTTCTCGTCAAATGAATCGCGGATCATTTTTATGGCGTATGTATCATCATCGGAAATGGCTTGCCGTAGCATTCCTGTTAAATCGATCAAGTTACGCTCAGAAAATCGACTGTCTCCTTTTCCACCGTAAATCGGACCAGGATATGTTTGGCTAAAGTTTGAAATTTCCAAAAGAGAGCACTCTACTATAATGTCAATGCTATGTATCTTGTAGATGTCTACCCGCTTTGGATTGTTTAAATCGGCAAGGAAGCCCTCACATTCCATTGAATTGGCCGCAATTGCCGCATTGGCAAAAGTCAGAAACCAGCCGGCTAGGAAAGTGGTCGAGATTGGTCGCATCAGTTTACAGCGGGCATTGACTTCGAGAAATTATCGGGGACGACAACCGTCGCACCGGGAGGCAGTGTTTCAAGCTCTATTTTTTGTAGATCGCTAAAACTAGTGCTTTCCTTCTCAGAATCGGTGATATACAATGGGAAATAGCCTCTTATTTTGGGAATATCGTGACCAGTGCCATGATCAAGGTCAACATTTGTCGCAAATTTAACTTCCAGTGGCTGCGTGTGTTCCAGCTTTAAATATCCAAATCGTGGCTTTGATTTGGATACATAATGTATCCTCGCTTCGATGTTCATCGATAGCGCTTCCCGTCCGGCTCTGTACGGAATGAGCACATAGAAAACATCTCCGTCACGGTAGGCGGGCAGTGCATTCCCTTCATAGTAAAATTCACCGATGTAGCCATCGAACGTAGCGCGGCGACCCTCCGCGGAGTCCGGGACGACAATCGCCTTGACGTATCGTGTTTGCTCCTGAAATGCAGCCTTGATATCGCTGCTAAAATGTACCACTCCGAATGCTATGACCAATGTCAATATTCCAGCGCCACCGGCCATTTGAATACTATACTTATTCCTATCAACCTGAGAATCGAATGTACCGGCACCCTGTGTGCCTGTCCCATATAACAGGATTGCCAAGCCGGTGATCACGAGCACGAACGTAAAGGAAGAGTGGGTGTCGTTCATTATTCGATAGGCACAATATAACATCAGCGATCCAAATATAATGAAAAAGGTCCCGCTGCTGAAAAAGGCCGAAAAATATCGAGCCAAGTTAGAGATTTGATCGTTCTTGCTCATCTCAATAAAACCAGTACTGTGCATATAGTCAAAGATGATTGAACTGAAACAGTGTATCAGAAAACATCAGAATTACAACTCAAAATGGTGGCTTTGTAGGCGATCTGTTCTTTTCGCGCGAAACGCGGCGAATTCCAGGCAGATATGGAAGATCGAATTTGGATCAGTGTCCATTTAGATTAACACCTCCATTTTTAAGAATTTAGTCCTTACGTTATGCTCCCAGAATTCGTTATCCCGTTCATCGGTCCACCCGGTTCCCCGAAATCGTCAGCTCCGGATAGGCGTCCGCGCCGCCCGTGGCGAGATCGCCAGTGACGATCTCTTCCCAGCGCGTGCCGACGATTGCCGCCTGCGTTATCTCCGACATCACGTTGTCGGTGATCGCCGTATTGCGGATGCCGTCGACCACCGAGACCATGAAGCCATAGGGCGCGCTGCGGACGATATTGTTCGCCGCGGCGACATTGCGCAGATACGGCCCGTAGCCGAGCGCGAAACCGGCATGTTCCGCGTTCTCGACGACGTTGCCGGTCACCGCTGTGTCGCCGGCGGCATAAATGCCGACACCGCGCCGCTCCGGCAGTTCGCCGATCCGCAGATTGCGGATGAGATTGCCGGAAACGGTGGCCAGATGGCCGTTCTCGTTGAGATTGGTGACGGACAGTCCGGTGAGCGCGGTGTCGACGATGTTGTCGGCGACGACGGCGCCGGTGAAGCCGAACTCGACATAGAGCGCCACTTCGCCGAGATCGGCGCATTGGTTGTCGGTGACCATCACGTTGGTGCCGGCATTGACCCGGACGGCCGAATAGGCGCAGTCGCTGATCCGGTTTCCCGAAACCGTGACGCCGCCGCCGCGAAACACCAGGATGCCATTGCCGTATTGCCCGCTTCCCCCGGACCGGTTGTGGATGCCGGTCACGCGGTTGCCGGAAATCCGGGCGCCGTCATGCTGCTGCACGGATTGCCAGACCAGAATGCCGTTGTCGCCGCAATCGGCGACCTGGTTGTCAAGGATGTCGAGATCGCGCCCGTCAAGCGAGAACACGGCGCCGTCGCGCGCATTGGCGATCCGGCAGCCGGCGATCCGCCCGCCGCAGCGGTTAAGCGCGATGCCGTTCGACCAGCTGTTCTCGACCACACAGGCCCGCAGGTCGACCCGGTCGACATCGTCGAAGACGAGCAGGCCGTCGGCATCGCCCATGTCGCGGGCAAGGCCGTCGAAGACGAGGCCGTGAAGCGAGACGAAATCCGTGCCGCGCGCGGTGGCAAGCGGGCCGGCCCCGTTGAGGACCAGCCGCGACGCGCCGGGAACGCCGGAGATCCGTGTGCCGTTGCCGAGATCCAGGCCGCTCACCGGATAGCGGCCCGGCGGAAGCAGCAGCGGCGTTTCCGCGACACGCGTCGCATCGATCGCCCGCTGCAGCGCAGCGCTCTGATCGGTGTCGGAATTCGCCGTGATACCGTAGTGGGCCGCATCGACGCCGAGGCTTTGCGCAAAGGCGCCGGCAGGCCCGACGATCGGCGCGGCGCCGAACGCCGCCGCGGCCGCCAGCATCCGGCGGCGGGATATCCGTTCGCTCATGTCCTCTGGCCCGTCATCGGCTGCCCGCTTCCCTTGCAGACCTATAGCGCGGGGACGGCGGTTCGACCAAATCGTGCGATCCGCTCATGGGAGGCCACCTTCTTGCGCATTCGACATGGAGGGGACGAGCGCGTAATCCGTTGGCTCAAACAGGGCAACCTAAAGGGAATCAGGAATGGACGAGATCAGGGACAAGGTCGTGGTGCTCACGGGTGCGAGCCGGGGCATTGGCGCAGCCGCCGCCCGCGACTTTGCGGCGATGGGGGCGAAGCTCGTGCTCGTGGCGCGCAGCGGGGCGGATATTTCGGCCCTGGCCGACGAGATCACCGCCTCGGACGGCGCGGCGATTGCCCGTACCGGTGACGTCACGGTCTTCGCGGACATGGAGGCCGCCATTGGTACGGCGCTTGCGCAGTTCGGCCGCATCGACGTTCTTGTCAACAATGCCGGCGTCATCGAGCCGATCGCCCGGCTGGGCGAGTCCGACCCGGATGCCTGGTCGCATGCCGCCGACATCAATTACAAGGGCGTCTATAATGGCCTGCGGGCGGCGATCCCGCCGATGGCCGAGCAGGGCGCTGGCGTCATCGTCAACGTCTCGTCGGGCGCCGCCGTCAGTCCGCTGGAGGGCTGGAGCCACTACTGCTCGTCGAAGGCCGCCGCGCTGATGCTGACCCGCTGCGCGGATGCGGAGTATCGCGACGCCGGCATCCGCGTCGTCGGCATGAGCCCCGGCACGGTCGCAACCGACATGCAGGTCCGGATCAAGGCCTCGGGCATCAACCCGGTGAGTCAACTCGACCCTGCCGTGCATATTCCCGCCGACTGGGCCGCGCGGGCGATCGTCTGGCTGTGCACCGAGGCGGCGGCGGACTTCGCCGGGACCGATCTCAGCCTGCGCGACGAGACCAACCGCCGGCGGATCGGGCTGATCGAATAGAATCCGGAGCCTGGAGCTTGGAGCAGGGGAGGGCCCTCAGGGTCCGTCCTCGACGCTCTCCAGGTTTCGCATCAGGCGGGCGAGCATGCCGGTGAGCTGGACGACTTCGGCCTCGGAAAACCCGTGAAGCAGCCGCTTCTGCAGGCCAAGCGAGACGGGAAGGATTTCCGCGTGCAACGCATGTCCCGTCTCCGTCAGGCGCCAGGTGCGGCTGACAGCATGGCGTTGCGGCCGGTTCGGCACCGCCAGGCCGGCTTTTTCCAGCCGTCCGAAGGCACGGCTGACGGCCGCCTTGTCGATGCCGATGACCCGGCTCGCATGGCCGACGGTCGCGTCGGGCTCGCGGGTCAGCATGACCAGCATCCGCCAGTCGACGACACCGATGCCGAAGCGGTCCTGATAGGTCCGCGCCGCGGTCCGCGTATAGCGGTTGGCGGCAAACACCAGCGCGACGGAGGGCGAGCGCGAGAAGCTGAGCGTCGCCCGCGTCTCGCCCCGGCCCTCGTCGTCGGGCGGGTGATCGACGCAAACCAGGAACATGTCGTCTGAAAGATCCGGCATTGTCGGTCCCCTGCTGCGGCCACGGCCGGAGTGGCTCCGCGATATCAGAATTGCTGTTGACTCGGCAACACTACTGCGGCATCTGTTGACTTGACAACAGTAAGGCATCGGTGCCCCGGCGCCCGGTGCCGTGCACAGGAGGAGGAGACGATGACGCGTTTGACGTCGTCCTGGGACATTCCCGACGTTGCGGCGCCGGTCTCGGATTTCGGCAAGACCTACCGGCCGTTCGAGCACGAGGGCATGTATGATTTCTTCAAGGCCGCCCGGCGCGAGGAGCCGGTCTTCTATTGCCCGGAGATCGGCTATTGGGTGGTGACGCGGCGTAAGGACATCCTGCCGATCTTCCGCGATCCCGACCGCTTCTCCGCTTCCATCGCGCTCTCCCCCGTCACGCCCTTCCCCGACGCGATGGTGCGCTATCTGCAGGAAAACGGCTTCGGCGCCGAGCAGACGCAGGTCAATTGCGACCGCCCCAAGCATACCCGCGTCCGCCAGGTGGCCGCCCAGTTCCTCAACATGAAGGTGTACCACTCCTACGAGCCACAGATCCGCGCGCTGGTCACCGACTATGTCGAGGAGCTGAAAGGCCGGAACCGGGTCGATATCGTCGATGCGATGACCTACGAGTTGCCGGCCCGGGTGCTTTTCCTGCTGATGGGCATTCCCGATTCGGAGGCCCGCAAGATCAAGGAATGGGCCGACAACCGCCTGCTGATGACCTTCGGCAAGCTCAGCGAGGCGGAGCTTCTGGAGGCGGGCAAGGGGCTTCTGGACTTCTGGAGATACTGCCAGCGCATGATCGAGGACCGGCAGACGGCACCGAAGGCCGACTATGCCAGCAAGCTGCTGGAGGTCCGCGACGGCGACGATTCCGTCCTCACACTGAATGAGGCCGCCTCGCTGGTCTTCGGCGTCCTGCTCGCCGGCCACGAGACGACCACCAACGGGCTCAACAACGTCCTCCTGGAACTGTTGCGCCACCGCGACCAGTGGGAGCGGCTCGTCGCCGAGCCCGATCTCATCGCGAACGCGGTCGAGGAGGGCCTGCGCTTTTCCTCTTCCGTCATCGCCTGGCGCCGCCGGGCGCTGGAGGATGTCGAGATCGGCGGCGTGGCGATCCCGAAAGGCTCCAACATCCTGGTCGCGCTTGGCTCGGCCAATCACGACGAGAGCCAGTTTAAGGACCCGGAGGTCTTCGATGTTGCCCGCAAGAACGCCCGCGAGCACATCGCCTTTGGCAACGGCATCCATTTCTGCATCGGCGCGCCGCTGGCCCGCCTGGAGATCCGCATCGTCCTGGAAACGCTGACGAAGACCTTCCCGAACATGCGGCTGGTCCCCCAGCAGAGGCTCGACTGGGTTGAGACGATCGCCTTCCGCGGACCGGTGCGCCTGATGGTCGATCTGGAGGGGTAGAGCATCGGGCGATAAATCAGACGCATTCTGACGGAGTGGATTTGTGTCAGGGCCAAGCTTAGTCGCGAAGGGCGTATCCGTCGATACGGTCGAGCGGCTAAGCGCCGGCATTGGCGCAAATCCGGCCGTCCCGGAGGGCTTGTCTGCGCCGGGCGCCCGCCGGCGAAGCGTCCTTGCCCGATGCGCGGCATCGCGCTGCGGTCGTTTCACCGCCGGATCGCCACAGCGCAAACAAGCAGAATGCAGCTGATTTATCGCCCGATGCTCTAGGGGCGGCGTCAGCCTCCCTTGCGGCCGACCAGATAGGCCGTCGCGATCCGGCCCTTGCCCTTGACGTCGACCTCGCCGCGCGGCTCGATCACGAAGCGGTCGGCAAGCCGGTCCGCGAGATCGCCGGGGACCTGGATCCGGCCCGGTTCGCCGGTCGATTCCATCCGGGCCGCCAGGTTCACCGCGTCGCCCCACAGGTCATAGGCGAACTTGCGGTTGCCGATCACGCCGGCGACGATCGAGCCGGAATTGATGCCGATGCGCACTTGCACCGGATTGCCCGTCCCCGGTTCGCGGATATGGGAGACCGCATCCTGGATCTCCAGCGCCAGATCGGCGATCGTGCCGTCGGGATCGGCGAGCGGCGCGGGAACGCCGGCGACCGCCATATAGGCATCGCCGATCGTCTTGATCTTCTCCACGCCGTGGCGGGCAACCAGCGCGTCGATCGCGTTGAAGACCTCGTTCAGCATCGCCACCACCTGGGCCGGCCGCAACCGCCCGGACATCTGCGTGAAGCCGACGATATCGGCGAACAGGATCGCCACGCGGTCATGGTCGTCGGCGATCATGCCCTCGGTTTCCTTGAGCCGGTCCGCGATCGGCTCGGGCAGGATGTTGAGGAGCAGCCGCTCGCTTTCGTCATAGGCCTCCGCCAGCGCCTTCTCCGCGCGCGCCGAGGCGCGGATGAAGGGCAGCACCATGATCAGGATGAAGATCGGCCAGGAGACGCTTGAGGAGATGATCAGGCCGTGCTCCTCCGACTGCGGGACCGTGTAGATCGGCGGGTTGTTGAGCGCGTACCAGGTAACGATACCGGCGCTGGCAAGCGTCGCGGCGGTCATGGCGATCGAAAAGCGCATGCCGTAGAAGGGCTGGATGAACAGCAGGACCGGGACCAGGAAGGCGTAGTTCTGGAAGCCGAAACTCGGGCCCACGCAGATCATCGCGGCGATGCCGTGCAGCGTCACCTCGCCGACCGCACCCCAATAGGCGATCCGGTAGTGGCCGGTCTTCAGCAGCACGAACGCCGTCACGAAGATCGCCACGCTGCCGATATTGAAGATCGCCATGAACGTGACGCCGTTATAGGCGAACAGAAAGATCGACAGGAAATGCGCCAGTCCGGCCGCGACGTAGAAGATCTTCCAGTAGACGTAGTACCGGATCATATCCTGCGGCACGTTGGACGGCACCGACGTGATCCGCTTGATGACGTCCGGTCTCTGATCGGCAATCGCTGACACGTCTGGTCTCCTGATCTGCGGGGGCAACGGGCGGCAAGCGAGCCAAGCGCCCATGCCCCGACGGTAACAGCCTGTTCGCCCGATCAGCCATCTGTCAAGGCGACAAAATTTATCAAATTGTCTTATTCCGGTGTCAAAGCCGGCCGCGGCGGATCGGGAAAGCGGTCCGCCGTGCCGCTATCATATTGCCCCCTTGCGCCGTCCGGCCTATCTATGGTCGCCGGACGGGGGCGGCCGCGATCAGGTCCGTTTACAGGAAATCCCCTGACCGGAACCCGCACGAGGAGGGACATCATGGCTTTTGAATTGCCCGATCTGCCGTATGCCTATGACGCGCTGGCGCCATACATGTCGGCGGAAACACTGGAGTTTCACCACGACAAGCATCACCTTGCCTATGTCAACAACGGCAACAACCTGCTGCAGGGCAGCGAGTGGGAAGGCCAGAGCCTCGAGGACATCGTCAAGGGCTCGTTCGGCAAGAATGCCGGCCTGTTCAACAATGCCGGCCAGCATTACAACCACCTGCATTTCTGGAACTGGATGAAGCCCGGCGGCGGCGGCAACAAGCTGCCCGGCGCGCTGGAAGCGGCGATCGAGTCCGATCTCGGCGGCTATGACAAGTTCCGCGAGGCCTTCGTCAATGCCGGCGTCACCCAGTTCGGCTCCGGCTGGAGCTGGCTTGCGGTGAAGGACGGCAAGCTGGAGGTCATGAAGACCGCGAACGGCGAAAATCCGCTCGTCCACGGCGCGACGCCGATCCTGGGCTGCGACGTCTGGGAGCATTCCTACTATATCGACTACCGCAACCGGCGCCCGGATTATCTGGCCGCCTGGGTCGATCACCTGATCAACTGGGAGTATGTCGAATCGCTGTTCGAGCAGGCGACCTGACGATCGCCGGATCGATGACCGAATGCAGAAGCGGGGCTCCGGCCCCGCTTTTTTTGTCGGTTTTGGCGCCGACCTTCATGGCGCTGATGAAATGGTCTGGCATCCCTGATCGCTCTGGCCGATCTTTGTCGCTGCCGGAGCGCGTCTGATTGCAAGCGGGAGGGAAGGGCGAATGCTGTCGATCTACACTGCGGGCGAGGCGGGTCTGGAGGCCGTCGCCGATCCCGGTTCAGTCGAGACCCTGCCCGACACCGCCGTGTGGATCGACCTGCTCGAGCCGGATGCGCGGGACGAGGCGCGTGTCGAGGCCTGGCTGGGGATCGACGTTCCGACCCGCGAGGAGATGCAGGAAATCGAGATTTCCAGCCGGATCTACGAGGACGACGGTGCGGTCTTCATGACGGTGCTGTCGCTGCTCAATGCCGACAAGCGTGACGTCGGCACGACCGACGTCACCTTCATCCTGAAGGACCGGTATCTCGTCACCGTACGTCACGACGAGCCGCAGCCGCTGCGCCAGTTCCTCCAGCGCGCCCCGAAATTCGGACCCGCCGGCCGCGATTGCCATTTCGTCTTCGTCAGCCTGATCGAGGCCTTCATCGATCGGATCGCCGATGTACTCGAGCAGGCCGGCCTTAGCGCCGACACCATCGCCGGACGGATCTTCCGGCACGAGGCAAACAACGCCAAGCCGATGGACAACAAGGATTTCAGAGACATCGTTGCCGCGATCGGCCGGGCCGGCGACCTTGCCTCCAAGGCCCGCGAGAGCCTGGTGACGATTTCGCGCGCGCTCGTTTTCCTGTCGACCGGGCCGGCGGCGATCCGCGTCTCGAAGGATGTCAGGGTCCATATCAAGACGGCGATACGCGACGCCAACCAGCTTTCCGATCATGCCAGCTATTCCGCCAACAAGGCCGTCTTCCTGCTCGACGCGACGGTCGGCCTGATCAATATCGAGCAAACCAATATCATCAAGATCTTCTCGGTCGCAGCGGTCGCCATGATGCCGCCGACGATGATCGCCTCGATCTACGGAATGAATTTCCAGTTCATGCCCGAACTGCACGCCGTCTGGGGCTACCCGGTCTCGCTTATCGTGATGATCCTCTCGGCCGTGGCGCCCTATGTCTATTTCAAGCGGAAGGGCTGGCTTTAGGGGGGTGAAGGTGCGAGTGCGGGCCGTTGCTGCCTCTCAATCGTTATCCTGGCTCGCGCTGACGCTTGGCCGGGATGACGTGGGAGAAGTTCGCGTCCGGTTGCCCTACACTCCGCTGTCATTGCCGGGCTTGTCCCGGCAATCCATGAACACCTTCGCTGGCCACTGTGGTCATGGATCCCCGGGACAAGTCCGGGGATGACGGTCGAGGGGGTGGCCGGGCTGAAAGCCAAAGCCCCGTTCCCGCTTAGTCGGACAGCAGTGGCCTGCCCAGGCGCCGACAAAGCCCATTGCGGCGGGCTCGCTTTGGTCGCAGGATAGGCTTGAGCGCAAAAGTTCAGGCTCTACGATTACGCCGCCGGCGCGGCTAAGTATTTTTAAGACGAGGCGTAGCGGTATTCCGCAATGCCGAGTGGAACTTCCTAGATTGTGCATTGGAGGGCACCGTGACCCGCAAAAGCCGCCTTTCTCCCCTTGCCCGTTCTCCTTTCGCCGCAAGCAGACCGTTCCGGGAGGCTCTCCAGGGGGGAATCTCCCGTCGCGCCTTCCTTTCCGGTCTGATGGCGGCCGGCGGCGTCACCCTTGCGAGCGATTTCAGCCTTGCCCAGTCGGAGACGACCCCGGACACCACGGACAAGGAGGCGCTGGAAGGGATGGCGGTCGAGGGCGAGACGCCGGACTACACCCTTGTCGCCAAGTTCGCGACCTACGAAATCAATCTTCTCTATGGTGTTGATGCCGATGGCAAGCCCGATCCGGCCGGCGCCCGTCTTAAGCAGGGCAAGTTCAAGTTCATGACCCGCAGTTGGGCCGACGACGGGGTTCTGGACGACAACTATCTCGGACCGCTGCTGGAGATGCAGCCGGGCAAGGCTTTCCACATCCTGGTCAAGAACGAGCTGTTCGAGACGGGCGACTACGCCGACTATGGCCCGCCGGAGCCGACCATCGACGGCTGGCGTCCGGTCATCGACCGGAAGAGCGGGCCATCCGTGTTCCTGCATGAAGACCAGCCGCTCGGCATGCCCTTCTTCAACACCTGCACGCCGGAGTCCCCTGCCGACGCCTTTGACGTGGACTGGGAGAACGTGCCGAAGAACTTCAACTGGACCAACCTGCATGTGCACGGGCTGGAGGTCGATCCGCACCTGTTCGAGCCGCAGGGTACGTCCGATCCGAAGGCCGGATACATAACGATCAAGCCGGGCGAGGAGAAGATGTATCGCTTCGCCCTGCCGGACCTGCATCCCACCGGCACGTTCTGGTATCACCCGCACCGTCACAATTCGGTCGCCATCCAGGCCTGGGGCGGGCTTGCCGGCATGTTGATGGTGCGTGGGCTCTATGACGAGGAGATCAAGGCGAACGGCATCACGGTGGAGGTGCCTTTCGTCGTCCATGATCCGCACTACCGTATCGAAAAATATCCCGACGGAGACGAGCCGGGCATCGCCAAGGTCGGCGGCTTCCTGGAAAACCAGAACGGCGAGAGCGACTATTGCTACACGGTCTCCGGCAGGTTCCAGCCGACCTATACGTTCAAGCGCAACCAGATTGTTCTGTTCCGCCATTTGACGGCGACTGTCGAGAACACCGCCTGCTTCCGTATTGTGCCGGCGCCGGGTACGCACTCACCATTGGCGACCGAAGGTGTCGAGGGCGACAATTATCCCTTCTACATGATCGCGTCCGACGGCATTGCCTTTGGCGAAGTGGTCAGGAAGGACACGATGATCACCGGCGGTGGCGAGCGCCACGACCTGCTACTGAGTTTCGATGAACCAGGCGAGTACTGGGTGTTGAGCGATGGACTTGACACGGTGCAGTTCTTCGGCACCGGGCCGCGCGATCAATTGCTCGCCAAGATCGTGATCACCGAGGAAGACGGCGGTCAACCGCTATCCCAGATTGAAGAGATGAACTTTACGCCGGGCATCCCGAAAGAAGGGCCGCCCGGGATGGCGAAGATACAGCCTTCCGAAATCACCCGTCGTCGGCATTTCGTCTTCGATATCGATGGCGATACCTGCCGGCTGCCCTATCAGCAGTTCCGCATCAATGACGTGGTCTACGCGACCGACAAGGTCGATTTCGAGATCGAGCAGGGCACCGTCGAGGAGTGGGTGCTTATCAATCCGACCGGCGGCGTGCATCCCTTCCACGTTCACGTCAACGCCTTCCAGGTCAAGGAAGCCTATTCCGCCCAGGTGCCCGATCCCAAAACGGTCGGCGCCGACGTGGCGAAGGTCCAGGCCCGCATCGACGCCTTCCGCCATATCGATCATCCCGACCAGTGGCGCGACACGATGATCATCCCGCCGAAGGGCTATCTCAGGGTCTGGACCCGGATCTATTCCGAACGCGTCGGCAAGACCGTTCTGCATTGCCATTTCCTGGCGCACGAGGAGACGGCGATGATCCAGAATTTCCTGATCACGCCGAAAGCCGGGAACAAGGGTTGAACGGCGCAGCCGTTTTGCCTCCCCCAAATCCGGACACGGAGGTCCTCATGTCGTGTTTGCCCGGAATTAGCCCGAAGGCCGGGCTTGCTGCCGCGCTGATGGTGTTGGTGGCTTCGACCGCTCATGCCGCCGAAACCGACTACTGCCGGACGATTTCCGATGCCGACGCGGACAAGTTGAAGGGCCGCACCGCGGTCGTCACCGATATCGACGGCGTCCTCGGCCGCTACATCCTCTATGACTACGGCCCGACCAACGGGTTCTTCCTGGACAAGGCGATCGCCTTTCCGCGCGAGGACGCGGCCTTGATGCTCAACATCTATCACCGCCGCGGCTATGCCATCGTCTATATGGCCGGCCGGCCACGCCAGATGACGGTCAACGGCAAATCGATGTGCGATGCGTCACTCGACTGGCTGGCGGAAAACGGCTTTCCCACCGAGGCGGGCGACACGGTCCTGCTGCTGCGCGACGGCGACCGGTCGGTGGTCGAGGCCGACGATCCCGGCCAGGTGATGGGCGAGTGGATGGGATCGAACGGCACCGGCCTGTTCATTTCATTCGTCGACGAGGTGAAGTCGCGATTCCATGTCACGCCAGTTTACGGGTATGCCGATTCAAGCGTCATTTCAGATGCCTTCATCGAGGTTGGTGTAAAGCCAGCGAATATATTTACCATCGGCAACAAGGGCGTTACCCCTCTTGGCTATCGCGGCACCACGCCGATCGTCGGCGAGGACGCCAATGACGGCTTTGCCGATCATGTGAAATCCTTCGTCGTCCCCGAAGTGCCGAGCGTCAGATGAGAACGATCGGCAAACCCCTGGCAGCCATCCTTCTCGCGGGTGTGACGGCCACCCTGGCGGCGCCAGCGGTCGCCGGTCCGCTTGACGACATGGTCGGCTGCTGGGTCAGCGAAGCGTTCACGCCGACCTCGCTGCTGAAGGACGCATCGGATCCGGCGAGTGCCTCGGTGACCGTCGAGAAGATGTGGCTGTCCTTCGACCGGATCGCCGGAACCGAGTATCTGGTGCTCGGCCATATCTACGAATGGGACGAGGCCGGTACCTATGTCCTCGGGCCGACCTACCAGAACGGCGCCTACAGTCCGGCCGACGACGTCCTGACCTTCGGATTTCCGCAAGGCGGGCTCGATCGTGTGACGCAACCGGCACCGGACGCATTGCTCTACGTCCACACCAAGTCGGCGTCGCTGTCGGCGATGTCGGTCAGGCGGCTCAAGCGCATCGACTGCGCCGACGCGGAGGCCTTGGAACGGGACCTCCTGGCCAGGCAGAAAACCCTGAAATAGGGCGTCGCACGCCCGCGCCGTTTTGCCGGGAAAGGCACGACGATCGGTGTTTGGTTGATTGATCAACGATAAAAGTTGACCAGTCAACATATCCTCCCTACGATGCCAAACCAGAATAGGAGACCGCCCTGCAAACGGGCGAAATCGCCACATCTGCCTGTCCGGCAAAGGGAGGAAAACATGACACGCCTCACGCGTCGCGCCGTATTCGGTGTTGCGTCCGCCGCCGCGGTCGCGCCCATCGCCGCGCCCTTCATCATCCCCTCGGCCCGTGCCGCTTCCGGCGCGAAGCCGCATATCTGCCTCGTCCATGGTGCCTGGCATGGCGCCTGGGCCTGGACCCGGCTGATGCCGCTCCTGATCGAGGCGGGCTATACGGTTTCCGCTCCGGATCTGTCCGGCCTGGGCGCCAATTCGCATCGTCAGGCGCCGGAGATCGGACTTCATGTGCATGGCCAAGACGTGCTCAACCACCTGTATTTCAACGATCTCGACAATGTCGCCGTGGTCGGCCACTCCTATGGCGGCTGCGTCCTGTCGGAGGCGCTCGCCGGCGACAGCGACAAGCGGATCACGCACGCGATCTATCTGGATGCGCTGGTTCCCGGCGACGGCGAGGCGCTTGCCACCTTCGTTCCCGAGCAGGTCCGCGGCAATTTCGAGGCAGCCGCCGAGGCCGGCGGGATGATCCCGCCGCGGCCGCCGGAATTGTGGGAAAAGATGTGGGGCCTCACCGGTGAAACGGCGGACTTCGCCGGTCCGCGCCTGCGCCCGATGTCGGCCCGCTGCTTCGTCGAGCCGGTCCAGGGGGATCCGTTCCGGGATGGCGTCAAATACACGTTCCAGCGCTGCACCCAGAACATCAATCCGCTCTTCGAGATGTTCTCCGAGAAGATGAAGGCCGATCCGCGCTTCGCCCATGCCGAGATCGACGGGCACCACGACGTCATGGTGATCGACCCGCCACGGATGCGCGATGCGCTGATCAGCGCGCTTTGACGGTTTCGGGGCGATCGCCCGAACGATTGCCCGAATGGTTGCTGGGCGGCGCGGTCCTCAGGAAGGCCGCGCCCCTCAGAAGACCGCACCAAGCGTGAAGCCGACGACGAGGGCATCGTCGATGTCGGACTTGCCGTCCGGATCGATGATGTACTGAATATCGGGCTGCAGGTAGACCGCGGGCAGGAGCTGGGCGCGGTAGTTCACTTCGAGTATCGTTTCGTTGCCCTGATCGGCCAGCCGGTCGCTGAAGGTGCCGTTGGCGAACACGAACGAGGCCGTATCCAGCGGCCTGCCGGGCAACAGCCCGACATAGCTCAGGCCGCCGGCGGCCATGAATTCCAGTTCGTTGACATCCGGCGGTGAATAGCTCAGCGCGAGCCAGGCCCAAAGCCCCTGTGAATTGTCATCGGCCTCGGCAAACAGCATCTGTTCGCCCATCGCCCAGGCCGCCCAGGTCGCGCCCTCGTCGGCGCCGGTCGCCAGGTTGGTATGGGTCTCGCCGTCTATATAGCCGCCGAATTTGTAGGTGCCCGGCAGCCCGGGACCCGCGGCGCGGCCGCCGACATTGAACCCGAATTCGCCGAGCCCGAGCAGCGCCGATCCATCGGGGACGCCAAACTCGACGCCATGATCGTTCAAGTCGAAGAAATCCGGATAAACATGGTAGCCGCCGACCTGCGCATACCATCGGCTTCCCGGTTTCACCTTGATCCGGCCACCCCAGGTGGAGAACGGGTAGGAGGGAAAGTTGATGTTGACCGATCCGACGAACGGGTTGCCGCAGATATCCTGATTGAGCGACGTGCAGGCTCTCCCGATGGTCGCGAAATCATCGCCGGCGCTGATCCGGCCACCGACGATTTCGGTGGAGTTGTTGAAGCCCTCGGCTGCGACCGCCACGTTGACCAGGCGGGTAACCCCGTTGCTTGAGGAGGATGAACCCAACTGGACCGGAAACAGGTTGCCGACATAGTCCGGACTGAGGCTCGGGGTGCTCGCCACGGATTCGAACGATGTCTGGAAATAGATCCGCTCCTCGATCCCCAAAAGCCGCTGGAAGTCGATGAAGGCGGCTCCCCCGAGCGTGGAAATGAGGCTCGATCCGCCCTCCACCTCGCCGCCGACAGGGTTGGCCGCGAACTGGTTCGAGGTCGCCAGCGCAAACGAAATGCCCTTCAGTTCGAGCTCGTCGCGGATGCCGCCCCAACTGCCGAATATATTGCTCGACTGTATGTCGCCGGAGAGCCAGCCCCAATCCTGCCCGGGGGTCCAGGTTCCCGGATGCAACCAGGGCGTATCCGTTTCCGGCCCGGCCGTGTCCCATTTGGCCGGATTGTAGCGATCGGACTGGATCCACGGATTGATATCGGCCATCGCCGGCATCGCCGGGATCATCAGCGACATCGCAAGCAGGGCACCGCGTGCCGGCACCCGGCCCGGCCATCGTGACGGATGCGCTGCCCGCGTCGTGCGGTGAGGATCCATCCACGCCTTCATTCCAGGCCTCCAGTCGGTTCGAGCCGTAGCGGCCCGTCCGGGTGTTTGCATCCGGGCGATTGCAATTGCCCGCTATCGGCTGACTGCTCCGTATCGTTCCGTACAGCCGGAACGGGCCGGTCAGCTATGCGCCCAGTCCCAATACATCTCCCGCGCCTTCTGATAGACCGGACCGGGCTGCAGGTCGCGATCCTCATAGCGGGTAATCGGCAGAAGCTTGGCGTAATTTCCCGTCGAGAACAACTCGTCGGCTTCCAGTAGTTCGCTTGCGGCGATCACGCGCTCGAACACCCGGTAACCGGCCGACCGCAGCAAGGCGATGACGCGCTGACGGGTGACGCCGTTCAGGAACGTGCCGTTGGGATAGGGCGTGTGGACATCGCCGTCCCTGGCGAAGAACAAGTTGGCGGTGGCAAGCTCGGCGACATTGCCGAGCGCGTCGCACACGACCGCATTCATGTAGCCGCGGGAATTGGCCTGGAGAAGCGCCCGGGCGGAATTGGGATAGAGACAGGCCGCCTTGGCGTTGACCGGGGCCTGCTCCAGCGTCGGCCGGCGGAACGAGGACAGGCAGGCCGAGAAGCCGGCGTCCTCCGGCATCGGCGTATCGTAGATTGACAGGCAGAAGCGGGTCGAGTCCGGTGCCGGCGCGACGCCGACATAGCTGCCCTGGTCGGCCCAGTACATCGGCCGGATATAGACCTCCGCATCCTTGTCGAAGCGGGCCAATCCATCTTGGGCGAGTTCGAGGATCTCCTCCGACCGATGGGTCGGCGCAAGGCCGAGCGCCTCGGCCGAGCGGTTGACGCGCTCGCAGTGCCGGTCGAGGTCCGGCGCGACGCCCTCGAAGCCGCGGGCCCCGTCGAACACGCAGGAGCCCTGCCAGATGCCGTGATTGCGCGGGCCGATGATCCCCGGATTGCCCTCGACCCAGGCCCCGTCGACAAAGCTCCAGGTTTTCGACCACTCCGCCATCCCGCATCTCCTCGTCTGTTTCGGTGTCCGTTTGCCGCGTCTGGGCGTGCGCCAGAGGTGTCACCCCAGGGGCGCCATCCCGGGGATGCCACATCGAACGCGTTTCGCACTGTTTCGTCAATCGCCGGGGCTTCGTCAATCGCCTGACGTGTTGGGAAACGCGTATCGTCCGTTGCCATCGCAAAGCCGACCGTTCCACATTACAGAACGGTCAGTCACGCTGGTTTGACTTGTCTCGGTCGCCACATTTTCGGAAGGTTCCCCTGCGATACGGTTTCGCGACCTGATTTGGAGGAGATGGGAATGAAGCATTTGCTTTTCGCAGGAACGACGATCGCCTTGCTGACGGCGACCGCGGCGTCTTGGGCGGCAATGGATCCGATTGCGACCCGCCAGGCCGTCATGAAGGATAACGGCGCGGCGATCGGCACGCTCGCCAAGATGGCGAAGGGGGAGATGGACTTCGACGCGACCGCCGCGAATCTGTCCGTGCGGGTGCTCTATAGCGGCGCGGCCGGCTTCACCAGCCTATTCCCGGCCGGCAGCGAGACCGGCGGCGAAACCGAAGCGAGCCCGAAGATCTGGGAAGACATGGCCGGCTTCGAGGCCAAGAACGATGATCTTCTCAACGCCGCAGCCTCGATAAAGGCGACCCCGATCGCCGATCTCGACGGCGTCAAGGCCGCCCTCGGCGCGCTCGGCAAGACCTGCCAGAGCTGTCACGAAGCCTACCGTATTAAAAAGAACTGAGTCCTGGGCTATGATCGGGGCATGTTGAAACGCGTCCTGATCGTCCTGATTGCGCTCGCCCTTGTCGGGGCGGGCGCGTTCTGGCTGGTAACGATGCCGCGCCCCCTGACCGCGGCGGATCTTCCCGATCATCAGCCGGATCTGGAAAACGGCCGCTACATGTTCTTTGCCGGCGGCTGCGCGTCCTGCCATGCGACGCCGGGCGGCGACGATCCCTTTCATCTGGGCGGCGGCCTGGAACTGAAATCGCCCTTCGGCAGCTTCTATGCGCCCAATATCTCGCCGGATCCTGAGGACGGGATCGGCGGCTGGTCGACGCTCGATTTCGTCAATGCCATGCAGAAGGGTCTGTCGCCGGACCTTGAGAACTACTATCCCTCCTTCCCCTACACGTCCTATCAGCGCATGCGGCCGCAGGACGTGATCGATCTGAAGGGTTTCCTCGACACGCTCGATCCAGTGACCGGTTCGGTGCCGGATCACGCCCTGCCGTTCCCCTTCAATATCCGCCGCACGCTCGGCGGCTGGAAGCTGTTGTTTCTGGACGGCAAGCAGTTCGAACCGGACCCGGCCCTATCGGACGAGATCAATCGCGGCGGCTATCTCGTCACCGGCCCCGGCCATTGCGCGGAATGCCACACGCCGCGCGACATGCTCGGCGGGCTCGAACGGAGCCAATGGTTGGTCGGCGGCCCCAATCCGGAGGGCGAGGGGCGGGTGCCGGGCATCGCTGCGGCCGATCTCGACGACTGGTCGCAGGGCGATCTCGCCTATGCGCTTGAATCCGGCTTCACGCCGACCTTCGATTCGCTCGGCGGCAGCATGGCGGCGGTGATCCGAAACACGTCGCAGCTGACCGCCGAGGACCGCAACGCCATTGCTGCCTATCTGAAGAGCGCGCAGGCGCAGGAGGCGCTCCGTTAGGATCAGGGGGCGCTCCCAAGGGGGCGCCGGGGGAGACGCGTGGATGTCGATTGCCAAACTGGCCCTGATGCTCGTGGTCTTCGTCGACCTGATGGGGCAGGGGTTGATCTTTCCGATCATCAACACGCTGATGCTGGACACCGACCGGGCCTTCCTGCCGGCGGGAACCTCCACGGCCGCCCGCCATGTCGACTACGGCATCGTGATGGCGGTGTTCTATGTCGCCTGGTTCTTCGGCGCGGCCTATATCTCGCGCGTGTCGGACATGATCGGCCGCAAGCCGGCGATTATGGTCTGTCTGATCGGCGGGTTTGCCGGCTACGGGCTGACCATCCTCGCCCTGATGTACAATTCGCTGTGGCTTTTGATCCTCGGCCGGGCGATCACCGGCTTCACCGCCGGCAATCAGCCGGTGGTGCAGGCCGCCGTGGTCGACCTGAGCGAAAACGACGCCGACCGCGCCCGCAACATGGGCTACTACATGGTGGCGGGAAGCGCCGGCCTGATCGCCGGACCACTGATCGGCGGATTGCTGTCGGATACGGCCCTGCTCGGCGCCTACGCGTCGCTGCAACTGCCGTTCTATGTCGCCGCCGGGCTGATCGCCCTGACTGCGCTGCTGGTCGTCATCACCTATAGCGACGCCGGCCAGCCCCGGCAGCCCTTCCGGTTCGAGCCGCTGGAGATCTTTCTCGTCCTTTGGCGCGTCACCCAGCGGCCGGTGGTGCTGCGCATCGCGATCGTCTTCTTCGTCTTCGAGATCGTCCTGAACGCCTTCTACATCTTCATGGACACCTATATGAGCACACATTTCGGCTATGGCACCCTGGGCACCTCGATGGCCATGCTGGCCTTCGGTGCCTGTCTTGCCTTTTCCGGCGCGTTCCTGGTGCCCTATTTGAGTTCGCGGGTCACGCTGCGGGCCATGGTCGGCGTGTCCCAGGCGATCATCGGCCTGTGCTGCCTGGCCTTCGTCCTGGTGCCTTCGGGACTGCTGAGCTTCGTGCCGATCGTGCTGATCGGGCTTGCCTTCGGCGTCGGATACCCGATTTTGCTGACGATCTTCTCGCTTTGCGTCGGCGAGGAGGAGCAGGGCTGGGTGATGGGCGTGTCGATGGCGTTGTTCACGCTCGGCGCGGCGCTGACCTCGCTGATCGGCGGCGAGGCGATGGGCGTGGAGGCGCGACTGCCCTTCCTCGGTGCGGCAGCCCTGTCGATCGTGTCCCTGCTGGCGATCCGGGTCCTCTGGTCGTTTCCCGGGGTGCAGGCGATCGTCAGCCGGCGTCCCGAGGCGAAGCCGGCGGCCGAAATCGAGGCGTGAGCGGTCAGGGCGCGGCCCCGGCGGATGCGGCATCGGCTTGCCGGGTCGCAGCCTAGCCCGCCCGTTCCTGCAGGTAGAGGAGCCGTGCGGTCATCGCCAGCAGGCCGATCGAACCGGTGCAGATGACCGCGACCGTCCATGCGACCGCGTTCATGCCGACGGCTTTCGCTTTCGGGATCAGAAAGGCGAGCGCGACACCGGCGGCGAGCAGCAGGTCGAACCAGATCTGGTTGCCCCACAGGTTGCGCGAGTGCTCGGTCCAGAACCCGAGCGGCCCTTCCAGGATGACCGCCGCGAGCGTCCAGGCAAACAGCGCGGCCGACAGAACGGCCGGCCCGATCCAGGCGCCCCCGATCAAGGTCTTGCGGCGCGGCGCAACGCGACCGCTTGCATAAAGCAGGGCGAAGGCTATGAAGGCCAATGCCGCCAGATGCGGCGCGACGGTGACGAGGCTCATGAAAACGCTCCGGTGCGGATCGAGCAGGATTGTAGCAATTGCTACATAAATACCAGATTGTAGCGATCGCTACAAGAGGGGAGTGAATGACCGAAAACCGGCCGAAGAAGGCGGCTTGGCTCGAGGCGATGGCGGCGCATGTGCTCGAGCACGGCCTCAACACCGCCAGCCTGCGGCCGCTTGCCAGGGCGGCCGGCACCAGCGACCGGATGCTGATCTATCATTTCGGCTCGAAGGACGGGCTGGTCGCCGAACTTCTCACCTTTCTGGCGGGCAGTCTCACCGAAATGCTGTCGGAGGCGTTTCCGCCGCGCCGCTTCGAAACGCGCGCGGCCTGCGTCGGCGCTGTCGTTGATCTGTTGCGCCTGCCCGAGGCGCGGGGGTTCATGCGGGTCTGGCTCGACATCGTTTCGGCCGCCGCCCAGGGCCAGGACCTGCACCGCGCCACCGGGGAGCGGATCGTCGAGGGCTTCGTCGACTGGCTGGAGCAGCGCGTCCCCGCCGGCGAGCCCGATCCCCGTGGCTGCGCGATGACGCTGATCGCGCTGATCGACGGGATCCTGGTGCTCGACGCGGTCGGCCAGACAAAGATGGCCGATGCGGTGATTGCCGATCTTGCGACGGGTTAGGCGGGAGAGCCCCCTGTCTCTACGCTTTCGGCACCACGCGGACGCCCGGGCTCTCCTATCCCGGACAATCGCTTGCGCGATTTCCGGGATGACGGCGGAGAGGCCGGATGGATCAACCCGATCCCTATTCCCCCGCCAGCGCGCCGATGACCCGGACCCAGGACCGGGTGCCCTTGTGGAAGCTCGACAGGTTGTACTTCTCGTTCGGCGAGTGGATCGCGTCGTCGTCGAGGCCGAAACCGACCAGGATCGAGTCGAGGCCGAGCGTGTCCTTGAAGCCGCCGACGATCGGGATCGAGCCGCCGCAGCCCATGAACACCGCCGGCCGGCCGAACTCCGCTTCCAGCGCGCCGGCGACCTTGGCGACCTCCGGCCGCGACAGGTCGGCCTCCAGCGGCGGACCGCCGCCGAGCACCTTGAACTCGACCGTGCAATCGGCCGGCACGCGGGCGCGCACGAAATCCCGGAAGGCCTCGCGGATCACCGCCTCGTCCTGCTGGCCGACCAGCCGGAACGAGACCTTCGCCGACGCCTTGGAAGGCACGATCGTCTTCGAGCCCTCGCCGGTATAGCCGCCAATGATGCCGTTGACGTCGCAGGTCGGCCGCGACCAGATCTGCTCGAGAACGCTGCGGTCGGCTTCGCCGGCGGGCACCGACAGGCCGACATCGCCGAGAAACGACGCCGCGTCGAAATCGAGCGCGTCCCACTGCGCCTTGACCGCCTCCGGCAGTTCCGGAACACCGTCATAGAAGCCGGGGATCTGGATGCGGCCGGCATCGTCGTGCAGGTCGGCGAGGATCCGCGCCAGCACCCGGATCGGATTGCGCGCCGGCCCGCCATACATGCCCGAATGCAGGTCGCGGTCGGGTCCGGTGATGAAGACCTCGTCCTTCATCATGCCGCGCAGCATGGTGGTGATCGCCGGCGTCTGCGCGTCCCACATGCCGGTGTCGCAGACCAGCGCGACATCGGCCTTGAGCTCCTCCTTATGCGCGGCCATGAACGGGCCGATGCTCTCCGAGCCGGATTCCTCCTCACCCTCGATCAGGAAGGTAATGGCGATCGGCAGCGATCCGTTCGCCGCAAGCCAGGCCCGGCAGGCCTCGACGAAGGTCATGAACTGGCCCTTGTCGTCATCGGCTCCGCGCGCGACGATCTGCTTGCCCGTCGGCGTGTCGACCAGCTGCGGCTCGAAGGGCGGCGAGTTCCACAATTCCAGCGGATCGGCCGGCTGCACGTCGTAATGGCCATAGAACAGTACATGCGGAACGGTTCCGTCGGGCGTCGCCCCGCCATGGCCGACCACCATCGGCTTGCCGATCGTCTCGCGCGCCTCTGCCTCGAAGCCAAGACCGCGAAGCTGCGCGACGACCCAGTCGGCCGCCTTCCGGCAATCCGCGTCATGGGCCGGATCCGTCGAGATCGAGGGAATGCGGATGAGCTCGAACAGCCGGTCGAGGCTCTGGTCGAGCCCGGTATCGACGGCGGCCAGGGCGGATTCGGTGGCGGTCATGACGTGCATCTCCATGAAGTTTGAAGCTATTGACAGTTCGAGCATCACCGCCGCATCGAGCCGAAGATCCCCCGGAGGATGCGGTTGCCGCCGTCGCCCATGTTGCGACCGAGCGAGGAGGCGAAGGAACGGCCGAAGGATTTCAGCACCTGCAGGCCGGCCTCCTTCAGTTCCGGCGAAAGCTCGGCGAACACATCCGCAACCCCGCCGGCCGATTGGGGCGGCGCATCCGGACCCCGGGTCGCTGTCTGTGCCGTCGCCCCGGTTGACGCGGCAGCGCGCGACGACAACACCTCATAGGCCGATTCCCGGTCGACGGCGTGGTCGTAGCGTCCGCTCACCGGGCTGTCGCGCATCAGCAGCGCCCGCTCGTCCGGCGTGATCGGGCCGAGGCGGGAGGCAGGCGGCCTGATCAGCGTGCGCTGGACCACCGAGGGAACGCCCTTGTCTTCCAGCGTCGAGACGAGCGCCTCGCCGACGCCGAGTTCGGTGATCACCTCGGCGGTGTCGAAATCCGGGTTCGCGCGGAACGTGTCGGCCGCCGTCTTCACCGCCTTCTGTTCGCGCGGCGTATAGGCGCGCAGCGCGTGCTGCACCCGGTTGCCGAGCTGGGCGAGCACCGTATCGGGCACGTCGAGCGGGTTCTGGGTGACGAAATAGACGCCGACGCCCTTTGAGCGAATGAGCCGCACCACCTGCTCGACCTTGTCGACGAGCGCATCGGGCGCGTCGTCGAAGAGCAGATGTGCCTCGTCGAAGAAGAACACCAGCTTCGGCCTGTCCGGATCGCCGACCTCGGGCAGTGTCTCGAACAGTTCCGACAACAGCCACAGCAGAAAGGTCGCATAGAGCCGTGGCGACCGCATGAGCCGGTCGGCGGCGAGCACCGAGACGATGCCGTGGCCGTTCCGGTCGATCCGCATCAGGTCGACGATATCGAGCGCCGGCTCGCCGAAGAAATGCGCCGCGCCCTGGTTTTCCAGCACCAGAAGCCGCCGCTGGATCGCGCCGATCGTCTGCTTGGTGACGTTGCCGTAGGACGTGGTGATCTCGGATCCCGCCTCGGCCAGATGGGCAAGCAGGGCGCGCAGGTCCTTCAGGTCGAGCAGCAGCAGGTTCTGTTCGTCGGCAAGCCGGAAGGCGATATTGAGCGCGCCCTCCTGCGCCTCGCTCAGTTCGAGAAGCCGCGACAGGATCAGCGGTCCCATCTCCGAGATCGTCGTGCGGACCGGGTGGCCCTGTTCGCCGAACAGGTCCCAGAGGATCGCCGGAGACGCGCCGAAGGTGTAGTCGTCAAGCCCGATCGCCTCGGCGCGTTTGAGGAGGAAGTCCTTCGGCTCGCCCGGCATCGCAATGCCCGACAGGTCGCCCTTGATGTCGGAACAGAAGACCGGCACGCCGGCTTTTGAAAACCCTTCCGCGAGGATCTGCAGCGTCACCGTCTTGCCGGTGCCGGTCGCGCCGGTGATCAGGCCGTGCCGGTTGGCGAAATTGAGCGCGATCGTTTCCGGCTTGACGCTGGTGCCGATCTGGATCGTGTCGTCGCGGTCCGCCATGGCGTGTTCCTGCGGTGGTTGGGTTAGTGTCCTGACCCCAAGAAGTCGGGACCCTGTTCGCCGTTTATAGAAACGCTGTCACCGCTGCGCAATCAGCGCCTTGTGTCCGCTCGGCTTGCATGCAGAATGAGCGGCGAACCGCGATCGCCCGTCCTGAATGGTGATCGGCGCACCAATGCCCGGGCCGCAAGGAGGCTGTGATGGATGAACTTCTCGGATTGATTGAGTCGAATGTCGGCATCGACAGGGAAACGGCGCAGAAGGCCGTGGAGATCATTATCGGCTTTCTCAAGCAGGCCGGCCCGGAGGACAAGGTGGCGGAGCTGATGGACAAGCTGCCCGGCGCCGATGCGATCGAAACGCCAGGCGGCGGCATGCTCGGCGGCATGGGCGGGATGATGGGTGCCATGGCGGCGTTCAATTCGCTCACCTCCGCCGGCCTCGACATGGGCCAGATCCAGGGTGTCGTGAAGCAGCTCGTGGGTTTTGCCAAGCAGCATGCCGGCGACGAGCTCGTCGACGAGGTCATGGCATCGATCCCCGGTATCAGCCAGTTTACGTAAACACCGGTTTACGTGAGCACCGGGACGGCAGGCGTCGCCACCCGCCCCTGAGGGGCATCAGCGAGGAGACGCAAGCAATGTCCTATCCGATCGAGAAGATTGAAGGGATCGGTCCGACCTATGCCGGCAAGCTCGGCGCCGTTGGCATCGCCAATACCGGCCAGTTGCTCGACCGGGCCAAGGATCCGAAAGGCCGCAGGACGCTTGCCGAGGAGGCCGGGATAGACGGCACCTATATCCTCAAATGGGCCAACATGGCGGATCTGATGCGCATCAAGGGCGTCGGCGAGGAATATTCCGAACTCCTCGAGGTCGCCGGTGTCGATACGGTCAAGGAACTGCGCACCCGCAATCCGGAAAACCTGCACGCGAAGATGACCGAGATAAACGCGGAGAAGAAGCTCGTTCGCGTGCTGCCCGGCGCCGATACGGTCGGGGATTGGGTCGCGCAGGCCAAGGACCTGCCCCCCGTCATGACCTACTGAGGCCAGCCGAGACAGGGCCGCCTGGCGGCCTAGACGCATGTCTTACATCCAATTGAGTGTGGCGCTTGTCTGCGGGCTATGGCACTAAACGGCCTGAATTCGTGTTTCGGCAATGGCATTTGGGCGAGCCCGTTTTATGGATGAATTGCAACTGACCGCCGGTTTTCCCCCGGCGGATGCGTCACGATGGCTCGGTCTGGTCGAGAAGGTCCTGGCCGGCCGCGGGGCCACCTCTCCGGCCCGATCTCCCGACGATCCGCTTAAGGCGCTTGAGACGCCGACGCTGGACGGCTTTTCCGTAAAGCCGCTCTATCGTCAGGACGGACCCGGCCGGCAGATCCCCTCGAACCGCGCGGTGCCCGGCCGCTGGACGGTGTTCCAGCGCGTCGATCATCCCGATGTCGACATCGCCAACCACTTGGCACACGCCGATCTTGACGGCGGTGCGGACGGTCTCGAACTGATCTTTCCCGGCTCCATCCGGTCGGTCGGCTTCGGCATCCACGCCGAATCGCTCGACGATATCGACCGGCTGCTCGCCGATATCGATCTGGCGGTGACACCGCTTCGGATCGATGCTGGCTATGAATCGCGGTTCGCCGTGGCCTTCATCGCAGCCCTCATCGAGCGCCGCGGCATCGATCCCGCGGCGGTCGAGATCACCGTCATGTCCGATCCGATCGCCAACATGATGTCGCAGGGCATGCTGCGCTACGACATGGAACGGGTGACCGGTTATCGCGACGATATCGTTGCAGCCTGCGCCAGGCGCGGACTGACGGTCGGCATCGATCCGATCGATGCCCGTTCGGTGCATGGGGCGGGCGGGTCCACGGCACAGGAGCTGGCCTATGCGATGTCGCGCGGCATCGAGATGCTGCGGACCCGCGAACGGCACGGCTACGACCTTGAGCGCGTCGCGGGGTCGATGATCTGCGCCATGTCGCTGGATGCCGATCAGTTCACGACGATCGCCAAGCTGCGCGCGGTGCGGCGGCTGTGGTCGTGCGTGATGCAGGCCTGCGATCTTCCCGACGTGCCCCTGCGCCTGCATGGCCAAGCCGCCTGGCGGATGATGGCCAGGACCGACCCCTGGGTGAACATCCTGCGCAACGCTGTCGCGGCGGCGGCCGGCGGGCTCGGCGGGGTCGATTCCATGACGCTGCTGCCCTTCACCCTGCCGCTCGGGCTGCCCGATGCCTTCGCCAGGCGCATCGCGCGCAACACGCAACTGGTGCTGATCGAGGAATCCGGTCTCGGCCATGTCCAGGATCCGGCCGCCGGCTCAGGCTATGTCGAGGCGTTGACGGATCAGCTCTGCGAGGCGGCCTGGGGCCTCTTCAAGGAGATCGAGCGCGAGGGCGGCTTGCAGAAGAGCCTGGCCGCCGGCGCCTTCCAGGCGCGGGTCGCGCAGGCGTCCGCCGACAGGGCGCGCCAGGCCGCGACCCGCAAGGCGCCGATCCTCGGGGTCTCCGAATTTCCGCTGTTGAAGGAGGTGCCGGCCCGCGTGCTGTCGCCGGCGGTTACCTCGATCAGCGATTCAGGCCAGGTTCTCGACCTGCCGGCGCCCGGTGATGGCCGCCATTCCGAGGCGATGATCGCCGAGGCGCTGTCGGGTGCCACCTTCGCCGACTTCGCGGTAACCGCCGATGCGGCGGTCCAGCAGATCATGCCGCTGACCCCGGAACGCACCGCCGAGCCCTTCGAGCGGCTGCGCGCGGCAAGCGACCGCCGCTACGACGAAACCGGCCATCGCCCGGCCGTCTATCTGGCGACGATCGGCTCCCCGGCTGCGTTTTCGGCCCGGGCCGGCTTTGCCGAGAACGCCTTTGCCGCGGGCGGCATCCAGGCCGCCGGCGGCGCCGGGTCCGTCGCCATCGAGGCCCTGGCCGAACGGTTTGAACAATCCGGCGCGGACATCGCCTGCATCTGCGGAACCGACAAGGCTTACGCGGAGGAGGCCGAGGTGATGGCGCGCGCACTGAAATCGGCCGGCGCACGCATGGTGCTTCTGGCCGGACGGCCCGGCGACAGGCAAGCGGACTGGCAGGCTGCCGGCATCGATTCCTTCCTCTACGCCGGATGCGATATACTGGCCCGCCTCGAGGCCGTGCACGCTGCGATCGGATTGCGCGGCGAGGCGGCGGTTGCGGCCGGGAGCGAAAGACTATGAGCCGGATACCCGATTTTTCCGAGATGCCGCTGGCAACGCCCGACCAGCGGGCGCCTGAGGCTGCCTCCGGCGCGGACGGCGCCGCCTGGCAGACGCCGGAGGGCATCGCCGTCAAGCCGGCCTACGGGCCGGACGACCGCGATCGTCTCGATTTCCTGCAATCGTGGCCGGGCATCGCGCCCTATCTGCGCGGCCCCTATCCGACCATGTATCGCACCAGGCCCTGGACGATCCGCCAATATGCCGGCTTCTCGACGGCGGAGGATTCCAACGCCTTCTACCGGCGCAACCTGGCGGCCGGCCAGAAGGGCCTGTCGATCGCCTTCGATCTGGCCACCCATCGCGGCTATGATTCCGACAACCCGCGCGTCACCGGCGATGTCGGCATGGCCGGCGTGGCGATTGATTCCATCTACGACATGCGCATCCTGTTCGACCACATCCCGCTCGATGCGATGAGCGTGTCGATGACCATGAACGGCGCGGTGCTGCCGATCATGGCGCTCTATATCGTCGCGGCCGAGGAGCAGGGCGTGCCGAGCGAGAAGCTCACCGGCACGATCCAGAACGACATCCTCAAGGAGTTCATGGTCCGCAACACCTATATCTATCCGCCGCGGCCATCGATGAAGATCGTCTCCGACATCTTCGCCTTCACGTCTCAGAAGATGCCGAAATTCAACTCGATCTCGATCTCCGGCTACCACATGCAGGAGGCCGGCGCGACGGCGGACCTGGAGCTTGCCTATACGCTCGCCGACGGGGTGGAATACCTGCGCGCCGGCATCGACGCGGGCATGTCGGTCGACACGTTCGCGCCGCGGCTGTCCTTCTTCTTCGCGATCGGCATGAACTATTTCATGGAGATCGCCAAGCTGCGCGCCGCGCGTCTGCTTTGGGCGAAGCTGGTCAAGCCGTTCGATCCGCAAAACGAGAAGTCGCTGGCGCTCCGGACCCATTGCCAGACCTCGGGCTGGAGCCTGACCGCGCAGGACGTCTTCAACAACGTCACCCGCACCTGCATCGAGGCGATGGCGGCAACCCAGGGCCACACCCAGTCGCTGCACACCAACGCGCTCGACGAGGCGCTGGCGCTGCCGACCGATTTCTCCGCCCGCATCGCCCGCAACACCCAACTCCTGCTGCAGCAGGAAGCCGGCACCAACCGGGTGATCGATCCCTGGGGCGGGTCCTACTATGTCGAGCGCCTGACCCACGATCTCGCCGCCCGCGCCTGGACCCATATCGAGGAGGTCGAACAGATCGGCGGCATGGCCAAGGCGATCGAGGCCGGCCTGCCGAAGCTGAAGATCGAGGAGGCCGCTGCCCGCACCCAGGCGCGCATCGATTCCGGCCGCCAGACCGTGGTCGGCGTCAATCGCTGGAAGCCGGAGGAGGAGGCCGAGATCGACATTCTCAAGGTCGACAACTCGGCGGTCCGCGACAAGCAGATCGAGAAGCTCAAGGCCCTGCGCGCCGAGCGCGATCCCGGCGCCGTCGATGGCGCCTTGAAAGCGCTGGGCCACTGCGCCCGTACCGGCGAGGGCAACCTGCTGGCGCTGGCGGTCGAGGCGGCGCGGGCGAAGGCCACCGTCGGCGAGATTTCCAGCGCGCTGGAAGCTGAATGGGGCCGCCACCAGGCCGAGATCCAGGCGATTTCCGGTGTCTACAAACAGGAGGTCGGGCAGATGGACGAAGCCGTGAGCCGTGTCCAGAAGATGGCCGAAACCTTCGAACGGGACGAGGGCCGCCGGCCGCGTATCCTGGTCGCCAAGATGGGCCAGGACGGCCACGACCGCGGCCAGAAGGTCATCGCCTCGGCCTTCGCGGATCTCGGCTTCGACGTCGATATCGGCCCGCTCTTCGCAACGCCCGAGGAGGCGGCCCGACAGGCGGTCGAGAACGATGTCCACATCATCGGCGCCTCTTCGCTCGCCGCCGGCCATCTGACGCTTGTCCCGGCGCTCAAGAAGGCACTCACCGATGCCGGTCGCGGCGACATCATGATCGTCGTCGGCGGCGTCATCCCGCCGCAGGACTTCGAGGCGCTGAAAGCCGCCGGCGCCACCGCGATCTTCCCGCCCGGCACGGTGATCGCCGATGCGGCGATCGAACTGATCGCCGAACTGAACCGGCGCCTGGGCCACGATCCGGCGGAAGCCGCAGAGTAGGGCCGCGGGTCGCGGGAGCGCCAGGGAGAAATTGAAGATGCGGGCGCTCCTGTCCTCCATCCTGTGCGTCGCGGCGATGTCCGCCGCCGGCTGCGTTACCGCCGAGACGCCGGTTGCTTCTCCCGCTGCGCCGGTGACCATGGTTTCCGATGAGGAGACCGGCGCGGACCTGCCGCTCGGCGACTGGAAACTCAGGTCGGAAGACGGCCGGTCTTCCTGCTCCATCAAGCTGCAGCCGTTACAGGGCTATGGCTACGGTCAGGTCTGGCAGAACGGCTGCACGACGGCGTTTCGGGACACGCCTAAGATCGCAAGCTGGCGCGGCGACGAATTCGGCGTCACGCTGATGCAGATGCACGGCAAGGGCGCGGTGGGACACCTGCGCCGCAGCGGCAACGACGAATTCCGGGGCAGGCTCACGAGCGGCGAACGGGTAACGATGACGCGCTAGGCCGGAAGCGCTATGCGCGGAGCGCGTCGGCGGCGGCCGCTCTATCCCTCCCAGAGCTCCGTTCCGGGATGGAACTGCGACCAGGCAAACCAGAACGCCTGATGGCTGCCCAGATCGGACCCGTCCGCATCGACGGCCCTGATCCCACCGGCATCGAGCTTCAGGCGAACGTTCTCGAAGGCGATCTCGTCACCATTCATCAGCGCCACGAACGCCTTGCTGCGCTGGAACGCCACCGGCTTGCCCGACGCGGTGATCACGCCGATGATGTCCTCGTGGACCGGCAGGCGCGGATCAACATCGCCGACGGGAAAGATCGGGCCGTTCGCGTCCCGGTTGTTGCGGAAATCGAAGTCGCGGCCAAGCGCCAGCTCCTCGACCAGCACCGTGGTCTCCGGGTGCGCCTCTTTCCACCGGCCCCAGTCGGTGGTCACCACCGTCGCCTGTTCCAGCTTCAGGTTCTTATCAGCCAGCGGCCCGGTCACCGCGTTGCCCCGGAACGTGTCGAACACCGAATACGTGTTGACGTCGTACATCACCTTGTTGGAGCGGATGAGCAGGCCTGAGGTGCGCAGGACCGGCCGCTCGACGCCGCCGGGCAGGTCGTCGGTGAAATAGGCCTGCGCGGCGCCGCACAACGTGCAGTAGGGGATGCCGAGATGCCGTCCGCCCAACGTGTCGTTGACCATCTCGCGGACTTCCATGATGCGCCTTGGATAGGCCCGGTATTCGCCGTTCACCTCGATGCCGAAGACGATGTCGTCGTCCTTCAGCCAGGTCGCCTCATCCGCCGTGCTCACGTCCGGGTTGTCGGCGGCGGGAATGCAGTTGCAGGGCTCGTCCGTCGTGTCGTAGGCGCGGTCGTCGATCAGCACACCGCCCCAGGACACATGCCGCCAGTCGATATCGCCTTCCACGAAGATCCTGTCCCAGCCGGGCACGACGCTGGTGAAGATCGCCCGCTTCACCGCCAGGTAGTCCGGCGGCGCGGGAATGTCCCAGGCGATGAGATGGTCCGTCACGATCCCCCAGGAGTTCACCTGCGGCATGTCCTTGCCCAGCAATTGCGAGGCGGCGGCGGTCAGCAGCGCGTTCAACTGGGGCTGCGAGACGAAACGCATCAGGTCGGTGATCATCCAGACGATACGCGGGTCCTTAGCGTCGACGATCTGCCCCAAGGCGGTTGTCTGCGCTTCGCCCCAGGTGCCGTTCTCCATGCTGTCGACAAAGGCCGCCTGCACGGCTGCCTGCAACCCCTCGGGCAACGGGCCGTCCGGCACCGTCGGCGGCGTACCGAAGCTTTCGACCACATAGTCCGGCAGCGGTTCGCCGTCCTCGGCCCGCAGGTCATCGAGCCAGGCCAGCGACAGCATCGCCGCCAGCGCCGCGACAAGGGCGATACGGGAGAGGATTGGCGGTGCCATGGGAGGGCCTTTCGCTTGCCTGCTTCATCCTCGCGCGCAGCCCGGCAGGAAGCGCGCGCCATCACAGCATTTGGGACCGCAGGGCGCGGCGGCGCCAATCACGATTCATCAGTGTTCGGTGAAGGCGAGGTTCGGTGAGGGGGGGGGCGGGTCGCGGCCGGTGGATGGCTTTACCGCGCGTTGACTTGGGTGTTCCGGATGCTTATCTGGGCCATATAACGACGGAGTTTTTATGTCCCGGTAAGGTGGGGCGGCCGGATGGCCCCCCGATGCAAGACACCGCCTGACCAACACCGCACCCTGTGCGGTGGACGCTGTCCTGCACCTGTCCAACGGCACACCTTCAAGCCCCGGATCGCACCGGGGCCGGAACATGAAAGTCCACCAAAATGACACGGGACTATTCCCGCTTTTTGCCGCCGGCCGGCTCGGCCGGCGTGCTAGCGTCTGCGCGCTCGCCGCTTCAATCGCTCGGCTGGCAGCATTTTTTCGCACAGCAGACGAGCATCGAAGCCATAGCCGAAACCCCGCCGGTCCGCATCGTGGAAGTGCATCGCAACGGGTTGCATGTGCGCGGCGATCGCATCGACGCGCTGATTCCGCCGGGGCCGGGCGCCACTGTCGGCGATTGGCTGCTTTACAACGCCGACCGCCCCGCCGACAGCCGGGTTCTGCAGCGCAAGAGCCTGTTCAAGCGGCGGGCGCCGGGCACCGGCCGCGATGTGCAGCTGATCGCCGCCAATGTCGATACGGCCTTTATCGTCTCCTCCTGCAACCAGGATTTCAACGTGGCGCGGCTGGAGCGCTATATCGCGCTTGCCTTCGAGGCCGAGGTCACCCCGGTTGTCGTGCTCACCAAAACCGATCTGTGCGAGGACGTCTCCGGCTATGTCGCGGCGGCGGCCGGGATTTCGGATCGGGTCGCGGTCATCGCGCTCGACGCGACGGGTGCCGAGCCGGCGGACAAGCTCGCCGACTGGTGCAAGCCCGGCCAGACGGTGGTTTTCCTGGGCTCGTCGGGGGTCGGCAAGTCGACGCTGATCAACGCCTTGTGCGGGGCTGACGACATCGCGACCGCCGCAATCCGGGAGGATGACGCCAAGGGCCGGCACACGACGACACGCCGGCAATTGCACGTCACGCCGCAGGGCTGCGCGGTGCTGGATACGCCGGGCATGCGCGAGCTTCAGCTTGCCGATGCCGGACAGGGCATCGCCGATGTGTTCGCCGATCTGGCCGACCTGGCCACGCAGTGCCGTTTCGGCGACTGCGAGCATGAAACCGAACCGGGATGCGCGATCCTGGAGGCTCTGGATAAGGGGACGGTCGATCCCTCGCGACTGGCGCGCTGGCGCAAGCTTGCCGCCGAAGAGCGCCACAATTCGGCCACGCTCGCCGAACGCCGGGCAAAGGACAAGGCGTTCGGCAAGATGGTGCGTGCCGTCATGGACCACAAGCGGCAGTCGCGGCGATGACGGCGGGCCGGCGTCCGGACTGACCGTCGAAACGACAGGCCGCCCCGGTCGGGGCGGTCTGTTGTCGGCGATATAAGTTGCACGGCATGGTGTTCTGTCTGTCGCGCTGCGGCGAAGGTCGAGTTTGAGCCCAAACTGCGTGATGCTGCGCAACGCGTCAATGGCGGCTATAGCAACCCATGTGACCCGTTTCCCGTTAACGAATTGACGAAATTGGCAGCAACTCACCAACCCTGAACGTCCCTAGAGGTAACGGAGTCGGGCGCGGCCACGGGATTCTCGCACCTGCCCTATGCGAGATGGGTCAGCGCTTCCCGCGCAAGGGCCGAGGCTTCTTCGGGATCATCAAGGGCGCTGTCGGGCAATGTCCAATAAGGCATTCCGGACTGCTTCTGGCCTGCGCTTTCGTAGACCCACTTATCCATTCCAAGCGCCTCGAAGCGGGCAATCATACCGCCCACCCCTTTAAGCCGGATCGTGCCATCGTTGGTCATTACTGCGAAAATGATGCCATCAGAATAAAGTGCAAGCGCCCCAAACATTCTTCGTGCTGTGATGTCAGGCACACCCGAAAAGAGCTCTCGATAATGCTCGATCTGTTCGTTTGACAAGCTCATTGTGCAGAAGAAGCCCTATTACGGGTACGCGTCAAATGCGTTTTCCGCGTCTAGCTGAGGGCACCATGTTGGTCGATACTGGTTTTGCACGGTGCTTGAAATCTTGAACACCGAGGGATCGTCGAGGCACCCAAGGGAGACTAATCGCATCCCCGGGTACATCTTAGGGTTCACCCAATGCACGTTCGAATAGCACTTGGGGCAAACGTATCGTTTAAGCCCTGGCCACTTCTCCATCTCAGGGTCAAGTTCGTGAGCATCTGTCATTGCCACGACGTCTTCTTCTCGAAAAAGCGCAACAGCATTTCCGACTGAACCGGTCATCCGTTGACAGTAGTCGCAATGGCACACAAAACATCGGAGCGGTTCGTTGGCCAATTCTATCGATACAGCTCTGCAGGCGCATTGTGCTCTGAATGGCAATTTTTCACTCCAACTCTGATCATTGACGGACCAGTTCTCCATCTCAAGAAAGACCATGAGGAACCATTTGTCTATCCGATGAACCCGGTAGACGGATACGACCACCTATCTGGGTTTAGCCCAAAGCGGAAATTGATGCGACTACGATGAGTATCTGTTTCGTCCCGCATCGCCGACATCTGCGCCTGTTTCAGCGAACATCCACCTTCCGCCCGTTGCCAGACCGCCCGCCGCCACGCCAAGCACAGGGGCCGCGACGAACCCCGTACAGGGAACGTTCACACTGGGCATGGAATATTCCCGACCGGTCGGCCCGCCGCGCGAGACATATGGACGGCGCGGGTGCGATGACGGCTAACCTTAAAGGGCATGCCGTATGGATACCGTGCCGCGATACTGGCACAGTAGGCCGGCGGTCGATGGCGAAGACGAGCGGGCTGGAGGACAGGCGATGCGATACGGATTGACGGTTTCGGCGGGCGTGGTTGCGGGCGTGATCCTCGCCGCACCCGGGGCCAGCGCCCAGAACGGTGCGCAGAATGGCGCGCGCATGGATATCGAGCTTGGCCCGCCGCTGCTGCTTGAGGATATCTCGCCGGCCGCCGAGATCCGCATCGCCATCCCGCGCGCCGCTGAAATGGTGCCGCCGCTGTTTCGCCTGGTGCTCGATGGCGCCAGGATCGGCATGGCCGAGTTCAAGCGCGAGGCGCAGACCGAATACAAGGCCGCCAAGGGCGAGAAGGACTTTCACTGGTTCACCTGGTCCTACGATCTGAGCTACCTGGAGACCTATGCCCGCGCGCCGCTCTACAGCCTGCTCGAAAGCCAGGATTCCTTCACCGGCGGCGCCCATGGCAACACGACGCTCTACGCGATCAATTTCGATACGCGGACGGCCGCCTCCTTCGGGCTCTACGAGCTGTTCGACGACATCAGCGACAATTCGCCTGTCCTCAAGGCGATCCAGGCCTATGTGAAGACGGATCTCGGCAGGCAAAAAAAGGCCCGCATGGGCGCGGACTATTACGATCCGGCCTCGCTCGACGACGTCAAGGCGACCGCCGACATGTTCCGGGTGTTCACGCTGCTGCCCGCCGCCGATCAGCCGCGCGCGTCGGGTATCGTCATCCATTTCGCGCCCTACGAGGTCGGTGCCTATGTCGAGGGCATGTACTCCATCCTGGTGCCGGTCTCGGTCTTCCAGCAGCACCTGAAGGAGGATTTCGCGGGCTTTTTCGGCGGCAAGCCGATCAAGCTGGAACCGGTGATGAGCTGGGAGTCGCCCCGCGCCGTCGTCTATACCGAGAAGCCGAAGCCCGATGCCAGGGTGTCCTCGCCGGTCGCCGTGTCGGGCGAGGCGCCGGCCTACTGGTTCTTCGAGGGCGGCGCTCCGGTCGAGGTGCGCGACGACAACGGCAAGGTGCTCGGCAGGGGCACCGTCCGCTGGAAACCGGCCGCCGCCACCAGCGGCATCGCCGTCGGCATGGTGCCCTATTCCGGCAAGGTCAAGTTCAAGAAGCCGAAGACGGAGGCTGGATCGGTGGTGATCGGCATGGAGCGGGAGACGACCGGCGCCAGGAAGTCGGCCGAGGAGGTCGGGATCTATGTGACGTTCAAAGGCTCTGGCAAAGGGGCTGGCAAGGGTTCTGGCAAAGGATCCAACAAGTGATCCGGATTTACCGGTGGCGCTGATTGCCCCGACTTGCGCCCGCCGAAGGCCTCGGCTTGCGCCCGCCGAGAGCATTGTGTACCGCTCTCGGGCTCCTGTGCCCGGATGCTTCGGGTTCGACACCAGCGTATGAGAACGGATTGTTATGCGTTTGACGGACTACCTGCGGCGCCGGCCGCTTGGCGCCCTTGTGCCGCTTCTAGCCTTGATGCTTGCCGCCTGCGGCGGTGAGGAGCCGCTTTCGGCAACGGCCGTCGTGCCGGTTTCCTATGCGATCACCACGCAATCGGCCGGCCCGATCACGGTGGAGACGGCCTATTCGGCGGCAACCATGCGCAAGCTTTTCCCCAACGAACGCATCGACGTGATCTCGACGGCCGACGAGGACGGGGTCGTCAACGCTTTGACGGTCTTCTCCGACGGGCTGCAGGTGATGATGGTGGTGCCCGACGGATCGGGCCGCAAGATCAAGTCCGTCCACGGGTCGGGGTTAGCGGTCGCGGGGCCCAACGGCGAGCGGCTCGGCATGACCTTCCGCCAGGCCGGCCTTGATCGCGGCAATTGCACGGTCGGCACCGGTCCCTGGCTCGGCATGGCGGTCTGCCCGGCGCCCGGCACGCCGAACATCCGGCTGGTCTTCGACAATGGCGGCTGGACCGGCGCGCCGACGGAGCTTGCGCCCGCCTCCAGCCTGGCGAATGGGAAATTGCAGCGGATCGTCTGGGTTCCGATCCGTTCGGCCTGACCGGAACACGCCGATGACCGATCCCGCCCGTGATATCACAACGCTGCCCGGCGGGCTGTCGGTGGCCGAGGCCGTCGAGCGGCTGCGCGCCGGCGACCGGGCGATCCTCGCCCGGGCCATCACGCTGGTCGAATCGCGCAAAGCCGAGCACCGGCGGCTGGCCGCAGCCCTCCTGCAGGCGCTGCTGCCGCTCACCGGCAAGGCCTGGCGCGTCGGCATCACCGGCGTGCCCGGCGTCGGCAAGTCGACGACGATCGACCAGCTCGGCATCAACCTGACCGGCGCCGGCCACAAGGTGGCGGTGCTCGCGGTCGATCCCTCGTCGTCGCGCACCGGCGGCTCGATCCTCGGCGACAAGACGCGCATGGCCCGGCTGGCGATCGATCCGGACGCCTTCATCCGCCCCTCGCCGAGCGCCGGCACGCTTGGCGGCGTCGCCGCCCGCACCCGCGAGACCATGCTGGTCTGCGAGGCGGCCGGCTTCGACGTCGTCATCGTCGAGACGGTCGGCACCGGCCAGTCGGAGACGGCGGTCGCCGACATGGTCGACGTCTTCGTGGTGCTGGCGCTGCCGGGCGCAGGCGATGAGTTGCAGGGCATCAAGAAGGGCATTCTCGAGATCGCCGATATCATCGCCGTCAACAAGGCCGATGGCGACAATGCCGGCCGCGCCCGCATCGCCGCCGGCGAATATCTCGCCGCGATGCGCATTCTGACCCCGCAAAGCCGCGACTGGACCCCGCCGGTGCTGGCCGTCTCGGGGCTTGCCAATATCGGCCTCGACGATCTGTGGGCGCGGATCGGCGAGCATCGCGAGGCGATGCGCGACAGCGGCGCCTTCGAGGCACGCCGCTCGGCCCAGCAGGTCAAGTGGATGTGGGCGATGCTGGAAGAGCGGCTGCTTGGCCGCCTTCGGGCAGACCGGGCGATTTCGGAGCGCCTCGATGCGCTGGAGACCCAGGTCCGCGCCGGCGCACTGGCCCCGACGGCGGCAGTCGAGGAGATCGCCCCGCTGCTGGGGGCGTAACCGCGATGCGGCTCAAACCCCGCATCCTCGCAACCGGCTTCTCCGCCTTTCCCGGCGCCCGGCGCAATCCGACGGAAACCATAATCGGCGGCCTCGATATCCGCCGTCTGGCGCGGCGCCTCGATATCGATCTCGCGACCACGATCCTGCCGACGGAATACCGCGCCGTCGACGACCTGCTGCCGCGTCTGTGGGCCGATATCCGGCCCGACGCCGCCCTGCATTTCGGGCTGCATGGCCGGGCCGGGCAGGTGCGCGTCGAAGAGCGCGCGGCGAACTACATCCGGACCACACCGGACGCGGCGGGCAGGCGGCCGGAACGGATCGCGATTGAGCCGGGCGGCCCGTTGTTCCGTAAGGCGCGGTTGCCGGTGACGCGACTGGTCACCGCCCTCAAGCGCGATCGCCTCGCGGCGACCGCCTCAAATGACGCGGGCGGCTATCTGTGCAACTACGCGCTCTATCGCTCGCTCGAACGGGCAGGGCCCGGCGCGATCGTCGGCTTCGTCCACGTGCCCTGGCCGGCGGAGGAGCGCGCGCCGAATGCGCCGGCCCGCAGGCCGGGGTGGGGCGATCTTATGCGCGCGGTAGAGTGCACTCTCCGCACGGCCGCGATGGCCGTACGGAACGGGTAACAGGTTGGCCCGAACAGGCAAGCCGGACGGGCTAGCCCGTCTCAGAAGAACGCCTGCAGGCCGGTCTGGGCCCGGCCGAGGATCAACGCGTGCACGTCATGCGTGCCCTCGTAGGTGTTGACCGTTTCCAGGTTCGCCATGTGGCGCATGACGTGGAATTCGTCCGCGATGCCGTTGCCGCCATGCATGTCGCGCGACAGCCGGGCGATGTCGAGCGCCTTGCCGCAATTGTTGCGCTTGACGATCGAGATCATCTCCGGCGCCATTTTGCCGTCGTCCATCAGGCGGCCGACGCGCAGTGCGCCCTGCAGGCCGAGCGTGATTTCCGTCTGCATGTCGGCGAGCTTCTTCTGGATGAGCTGGGTCTGGGCGAGCGGCCGGCCGAACTGCTTGCGGTCGAGCGTGTATTGCCGCGCGGCGTGCCAGCAGAATTCGGCAGCGCCCAGCGAGCCCCAGGAAATGCCGTAGCGGGCCCGGTTGAGGCAGCCGAACGGGCCCTTCAGGCCCGACACGTTCGGCAGCAGGTTCTCTTCGGGCACCTCGACGCCGTCCATGACGATCTCGCCGGTGGTCGAGGCGCGCAAGGACAGCTTGCCCTCGATCTTCGGCGTCGACAGGCCGGCCATGCCGCGCTCCAGGATGAAGCCACGGATCTTGTTGTCATGGGCCTCCGACTTCGCCCAGACCACCATCACATCGGCAAAGGGCGAGTTGGAGATCCACATCTTCGCGCCGGTCAGCTTGTAGCCGCCGTCGATCTTTTCGGCCCGCGTCACCATGCCGCCGGGATCGGACCCGTGATCGGGCTCGGTCAGGCCGAAGCAGCCGACCCATTCGCCCGAGGCGAGTTTGGGCAGATACTTCTTGCGCTGGTTCTCGTCGCCATAGGCATAGATCGGATACATCACAAGCGAGGCCTGCACGCTCATCATCGAGCGATAGCCGGAATCGACCCGCTCGATTTCCCGGGCGACCAGGCCATAGGACACGTAGTTCGCGCCGACGCCGCCATACTCCTCTGGGATCGTCACGCCAAGCAGGCCGAGCTCGCCCATTTCGGCGAAGATCGACGTATCCGCGATCTCGTTGCGATACGCTTCCAGCACCCGCGGCATCAGCTTGTCCTGGGCATAGGCCTCGGCCGTGTCGCGGATCATCCGCTCGTCTTCATTCAACTGGTTGTCGAGCAGGAACGGGTCGTCCCAGACGAAGGTGGCATAGCCGCCGGCGGCTGGCTTTTCGGAAGAGGCAATGGACATCGCGTTATCCCTGGGCTGGATCCTCGGATCGTGACTTCACGCACTGGCGGACCTTCTAGCCCACCACGGCGCTATTGGCGAGACGGGGGAGGTCCCGATCGTTTCAGCATTCCATAGATCTGGCCACAGATCTGGTGCCTGAACACGGTTCGACCAGTCTGGCCGCCCGCCAGAAGCTTTAAGTTTAAAATAAGTATAGAGCCCGCGCCCCGGTTTGTCACCCGATTCCTGAGGGATTGAATTTAGTTCATCGTTGAACTATATAGTTCATCATTGAACCAGTTGGAGCGCGTAATGAACAGACGATCCGTACTTGCACTGCTCGGCACGACGGCGGTCGCAGCCGCCATCGGAGCAGGCGCCTATAGCATCAGTCGAAAACCGGCCCTGGCGCTTGAACCCTGGGGGACGGCCGGCGCGCCGGAGGATCCGCGCCTGTTTGCGCTGTCCTACGCGATCCTCGCGCCGAACCCGCACAACCGCCAGCCCTGGATCTTCGAGCTCGTCGGTGACGACACGATCCGGCTCTATTGCGATCTCGGTCGCCGCCTGCCGGAGACGGACCCCTATGACCGGCAGATCGTCGTCGGCTTCGGCTGCGTTCTGCATCTGTTGGAGATGGCCGCGGCGGAAGCCGGTTACGCCGTCAAGACCGTTGCCTTCCCCAGGGGCGAGCCGGCGCCACGGCTCGACAAGCGGCCGCTCGCGCAGGTGACCTTCTTCAAATCGGCTGCCGTGGAGCGCGATCCGCTGTTTGCGGCCGTCCCGCACCGGCGGACCAACCGGGAGCCGTTCGACACGGAGCACCCGGTCGCCCCGGACGCCGCCGCCGGCCTGATCGCGGCGGCCAGTCATCCCGGTGCGATGGCGACGGTCGACGCTGGTCAGGTCGCGGCGCTGCGGGACCTGACCTGGCGCGCCTTCGAAACCGAGATCCGCACGCCGGCGGCCTATCAGGAGAGCATCGACCTGATGCGCATCGGCGCGTCCGAGATCGACGCCGATCCGGACGGCATCTCCCTGTCGGGACCGATGATCGAGGCGATGCGCTTGGCGGGCCTCCTCAATCGGGAGAGCCTCGCCGATCCCGCCTCGCAGGCTTTCGCGCAGGGACTGGCGATGTACCGGCCGGTGATCGACACCGCGCAAGGCTATGTCTGGATCGTCTCCGGGCCGGGCAGGGCGGCCGAACTGGAGGCCGGCCGTGCCTGGCTCAGGCTCAATCTGGCGGCGACCGCGATGGGGATCGCCATGCAGCCACTCAGCCAGGCGCTGCAGGAATATCCCGAACAGGCCGATCACTACGAAGAGGTGCACGAGGTGCTCGGTGTTGAAAGCCCGCGCAAAATCCAGATGCTTGGACGGATCGGCTACGGACCGCAGGTCGGCCCGAGCCCGCGCTGGCCGCTGTCGCGCCACATGCGAGAATCATGAGGATGATTGGATGTCCACCGAGCCGCCGGTCCCGTTTCAGGTCCTGAACGAGATCGGCATCATTGCCCAGCTCGCCGGCAAGCGGCTGGAGCGCACGCTGCCCGACGGGCTGTTGTTGCCGCATTTCAGCGTCCTCAACCATTTCGTCCGACGCGGCGGCGAGGAGAGCCCGGTGCAGCTTGCCCGCGCCTTTCAGGTAACCAAGGGCGCGATGACCAACACCCTGCAGCGGCTCGAAGCGCGCGGCCTGATCGAAATCCGGCCCGACCCGAAGGATGGCCGCGCGAAACGCGTCTCGATCACCGATGCCGGCCGCAGCCTCCAGGCCGAGGCGATCGCCGGGCTCGCGCCCGCGCTCGAGGCCCTGCGCGCGGCCTTTCCCGACGAACGCTTCGCGGCCGCCTTGCCGTTCCTGCAGGAGCTGCGGGTCTTCCTGGACGCTGAACGCGATTCTGGCTGATCGCCGGGAGCGTGCCTCAGGCACTCACGGCCGGTTCGACGCGCCACCGACATCTTCCGGCGCGATCGCCACCGTTTTGACGACCGCGTGGCAGGCAAGGCCGGGCGCAAGTCCCATCGCCTCGGCCGAGCGCCGGGTGATGCGGGCCAGGATCGCGCCCGCCGGCGTCCTCAGCGACACGATCGTCCCGGGCCCGTCGCCGAAGCGGATCGCCTCGACCGTTCCCGGCAGGATGTTGAGCGCCGACAGGCCGTCCGGCGTGCCGCGCGACAGGAGGACGTCCTGAGCGGCGATGCGGATGCGGATGCGGCGGCCCGGCGGGTGGCCGTTCTTCGGCAAAAACAGAGGGATCCCGCCGGCATCGAGTTCGGTAAGCCCGTCGTCGTGATGGCGCACGACAGTCGCTGTCAACACGGCGCCTGCGGCGCGGACGCCGGCCGGCGTCACCATCGGATCGCCCAGCACGTCGGCCGCCGGTCCCTGCCGGACGACCTTTCCGTCTGAAAGTGCGATCACCGTGGTCGCAAGCCGCGCCACCTCGGCGGCGGTATGGCTGACATAGAGGATTGGGATCTCGGTCTCGTCGCGCAGGCGCTCGAAATACGGCAGGATCTCCGCCTTGCGCGCTTCGTCGAGCGAGGACAGCGGTTCGTCGGCAAGCAGCAGGCCGGGACCGGCCAGCAGCGCCCGGCCGATCGCCACCCGCTGCTTCTCGCCGCCCGACAGCATACCCGGCCGCCGCGCCAGCAGGTGGGACAGCCCCAGCATGTCGACGACCTGGTCGAAATCCGGCCGCGCCGTCTGCTTGGGCGCGAACCAGCGCCCGTAGCGCAGGTTCTGGCTGACGCTCATGTGCGGAAACAGCCGGCCTTCCTGGAACACATAGCCGATCCGCCGTTTGTGGGCGGGAAGCGAAACGCCCCGTTCGGTGTCGAGCAGCACGGTATCGCCATTGACGATCCGGCCGCCCTGCGGCTTCAGCAGCCCCGCGACCGCGTTGATGATCGTCGTCTTGCCGGACCCGGACCGGCCGAACAGCACGGTGACGCCCGGCGGGGCGTCGAAGGTGACGTCAAGGGCGAAGCCGCCGAAATCATGTGCCAGTTTGACGGTGAGGTTCATGCGCCCGCCACCCGTCTGGCGATCCGCCGCGAGACGGTCTCGGAGAGAAACAGCGCGCCCGTCGCGACAATGATCGAGATGATGACCAGCGTCACCGCCGACGACCCGCCGCCGGGCACCTGCAGGAAGGCGTAGATCGCGGTCGGGATCGTCTGCGTCTGGCCCGGTATGTTGGAGACGAAGGTGATGGTGGCGCCGAATTCGCCCATCGCCTTGGCAAAGGCCAGGAGCGCGCCGGCAATGATGCCCGGCAGGATCAGCGGCAGGGTGATCGTCGCGAAAACCCAGGGCGCTGGCGCGCCGAGCGTCGCGCCGGCCTGTTCGAGCTTCGGGTCGACCGCCTCGATCGACAACCGGATCGCCCGCACCATCAGCGGAAAGGCCATCACGCCGGCAGCCAGCGCCGCGCCGGTCCAGCGGAAGGCGAAGACGATGCCGATCTCTTCCAACAGGCTGCCGACCGGCCCGCGCGTGCCGAAGGTGATCAGCAAGAGGTAGCCGGTGACGACCGGCGGCAGTACCAAAGGCAGGTGGACCAATACGTTCAGCGCCTGCTTGCCCGGAAAGGACCAGCGGGCGAGCGCATAGGCGGTGAGTATCCCGAGCGGCAGGCTGCACACCGTCGCCCAGACCGACACGCGCAGCGACAGCGCAACGGCGCTCCATTCCTCGGGGCTCAGCCAGTCCATGGGCAAAGTCTATCCCGGATCGCGAAAGCCGTGCCGGGCAAAAATCGCCCGCGACGCCGGTTCGCGCAAAAAGGCCAGGAAACGCGCCGTCTCGGGCCTCGCGGCATCCTTGACGGCGGCGGCGGGATAGACGATCGGCGGATGGGAGCCCGCCGGAAACGCGCCGACCACCGACACGCCGTCCTCGGCGCCGGCATCGGTGGCGTAGACGATCCCGAGTGGCGCCGCGCCGGTTGCGACGAGTGCCAGCGCCGTGCGGACATTGTCGGTCTGCGCGATCTTCGCCGACACCGCGTCCCACTGCCCGAGCGATTGAAGCGCCGCCTTGCCGTAGATCCCCGCCGGCACCGCGTCGACCAGGGCCATCGCCAGGCGGTCGTCGCCGATCAGCGCGTCGAGCGCCGGATCGCCGGTCAGGTCGATGGCCGGAGCCTCCGCCCCGCTCGCGATCATAACCAGCGTGTTGCCGGTAAGATCGAACCGGCTGTCGGCGTCGATCAGCCCGTCCTGTTCCAAAAGGTCCATCCAGTCGGGATTGGCGGAAATGAAGATATCGGCCGGCGCGCCATGCCGGATCTGCCGTGCGAGGACGGAGGACCCGGCAAAGGACATCACGATCCCGGTGCCGGTCTGCCGCTCATATGTTTCGCCGATCTCGTCGAGCGCGTTCTTCAGGCTCGCCGCTGCGAAGACGGTAAGGGAATCGGCCCGCGCCGAGGGCGCGCCGAAGGCCATGACCGTCGCGACGGCAAGGATCGCGGCGAGGCGGTTGCGGCGTTTGCGATGCGGCACGTCCTGGGTCTCCGGCACGGTAGGGTCGGCGCGGCGGACTATCGCAAACCGCCGATAGACGGCGCAAGTCAGAGGGCAAGTCGGGGCGCAAGTCAGGCTGAGATTGACAGGGGCAAGGCCAGTCGGCTAGCCGGGGCTGATACGGAGGGGCCGGTCCTTGTGTCGCCGGTCCTTCCTTTGATCGAGGCGCGGGTTGTTGTGCAGACCGACATGATCAGACCACAGCGCACGGCGCTTGGTATCGGATTGATCCTCGGTTCGGTCCTGCTGATGGCCTTCTCCGATGCGGTCGTCAAGCGCGTCAGCGCCGATCTGACGGTCTGGCAGGTCTTTGCGGTGCGCTCGGCCTTCGCCATTCCGGTGATCTATATTCTCATGAGGTCGGCGCGAATCGGGCTGCGGATGCGCGCGCCGCGCTGGGCGATCCTGCGCAGCGTCCTGCTCGTTTTCACCTGGCTTGCCTTCTACGCCTCGCTGCCGGTGCTTAATCTGTCGGTCGCAGCGGTTGCCGTCTACACCAATCCGATCATCACGGCGCTTCTATCGGCGCTCCTGATCGGCGAGCCCGTCACCGCACGGCGCTGGGTGGGCGTCCTTCTGGGGTTTCTCGGCGTCGTGGTGATCCTCAGGCCGGGCAGTGATGCGTTTTCCTGGTACGTGCTGCTGCCGCTGCTGGCCGCCATCCTGTATTCGCTCGCCATGGTGATCACCCGCGTCAAGTGCCAGGAGGAGGCGCCGCTGGCGCTTGCGCTGGTCCTGAACCTGGCGTTCGCCGTCACCGGCCTGGTCGCTGCCGCGCTGCTTGCCGCGATCGACCTGCCGGCGGGCCTGGCGGCGGCGCATCCGTTCCTGTTCGCCGACAGAGGGCTGCTGGGCCTGGAGGGGATGGGTTTGCGGGACTTTGCCGTCATGGCCGGGCTCGCGGCCCTGTCGATTGTCTATTTCGTCGGGGTCGCGCGCGCCTATCAGGTCGCCGAACCCTCCCTCGTCGCCGTCTTCGACTATGCCTATCTGATCTCGGCCGCGTTCTGGGGCTTCGTCTTCTTCGCCGAGCGGCCGGACGCGTTGACGGTGGCCGGCATGGTGCTGATCACGGCCGCCGGCCTCACGGTCGCAAGCCCCCGGCCGCGACGGCGTGCACAAGCCTAGTCGGCCTTGCCTGCGACCTTCAGCGCGAAGGAATAGGCAAGCGCGACTTCCTTCAGCCGGTCGAAGCGGCCCGACGCGCCGGCATGGCCGGCCTCCATGTTGGTGCGCAGCAGGATCATTGGATCGTCCCGCGTGGTTGCCCTGAGTTTCGCGACCCATTTCGCCGGCTCCCAATAGGTCACCCGCGGGTCGGTCAGGCCGCACAGCGCCAGGATGTTCGGATAGGCCTGTTCGGTGACGTTGTCATAGGGGCTGTAGCCGGCGATCGTGTCATAGGCCTCCGGGCTTGCGATCGGGTTGCCCCATTCCGGCCATTCCGGCGGCGTCAGCGGAAGCGTGTCGTCGAGCATGGTGGCGAGCACATCGACGAAGGGCACCTCGGCGACGATGCCCAGAAACAGGTCCGGCGCCATGTTGGCGACCGCGCCCATCAGCATGCCGCCGGCCGAGCCGCCATGGGCGACGATGCGCGCCCGCGACGTGACATTCTCCCTGGCGAGGAATTCGCCCGCCGAGATGAAGTCCTGGAACGTGTTGGTCTTCTTCTCCGCCTTGCCGTCGGTGTACCAGCGATAGCCCTTGTCCTTGCCGCCGCGGATATGGGCGATCGCATAGACGAAGCCGCGATCGACCAGCGACAGGCAGTTGGTGTTGAAGGCGGCGGGGATCGAGATGCCGTAGGAGCCGTAGCCGTAGAGCAGGCAGGGCGCCGAGCCGTCGAGCGCGGTATCCTTGTGATGGATCAACGACACCGGCACCGTCTCGCCGTCATGACCGGGCGCCATCAGCCGGCGGGTGACGTAGTTCTCCGGATCGTGGCCGCTCGGCACTTCCTGGATCTTGCGCAGGCGCCGCTCGCGGCTCTCGACATCGTAGTCGAACACCTCGGTGGGCGTGCGCATCGAGGAATAGTTGAAGCGGATCCGCGTTGTTTCGAACTCGTAGCCATGGGTGAGACCGAGCGAATAGGCCTCCTCTTCGAAGGCAATCGCGTGCTCGGCGCCGTCGTTAAAGCGGTGAATGACGATGCGCGGCAGCCCGTCCTCGCGTTCCAGCCGCACCATGTGGTCGCGGTAGCACACGCAGTCGAGGATCAGCCGGCCCGGCTTATGGGCGACGAGATCCGTCCAGTTTTCCGGCCCCGGCGTGTCGATCGGCGTGGTGACGATCTTGAAGTCCTCGGCGCCCTGGTAATTGGTGAGGATGACCAGCCGGTCGCCGTGATGCTCGACCCGGTACTCCACATTCGGCCGGCGCGCTACGACGAGGGCGGGCGCGCTTTTGGGCCGGTCGGCGGGAACGAGCCGGATCTCGGCACTCTCGTGGTCATAGGCGTTGATGGTAATGAAGCGGCCCGACTGGGTCTCGCCGACGCCGACGAAGAAGCCCGGATCGGCCTCCTCGTAGATGACGGTGTCCTCGGCCGGATCGGTGCCGATCTGATGGCGCAAAACCCGGGTCGGCCGGTGGTTATCATCGAGCCAGGTGTAGAACAGGAAGCGGCTGTCGGCCGACCAGACGGCGCTGCCGGTGGTCCGCTCGATCTCGTCTTCGAGATCCTCGCCCGTGGCGAGATCGCGAATGCGGAGCGTGTAGAATTCCGAGCCCTTCTCGTCGACGGCATAGGCGAGTTTGCCGTGGTCGGGGCTATGCTCGGTGCCGCCGAGCCGGAAATAGGCCTTGCCGGCGGCCATGAAATCGGCGTCGAGCAGCACGGTCTCCGCGCCCGTCCCTGCCTCGGCGTCCTCGCGTGTCTTGCGCACGATCAGCGGATGCTGCGCGCCGGTCTCGTAGCGCAGGTAATAGGCGTAAGGGCCATCGGGGGAGGGGACGGAGGAGTCGTCTTCCTTGATGCGCCCGCGCATCTCCGTGAACAGGTGTTCCTGCAGCGTCTCGGTATGGCTGAGCTGTTCGGCGGTGAAGGCGTTTTCGGCCTCCAGATAGGCGCGGATATCGGCGTCGAGCACGCTCGGGTCGTGCATCACCTGTTGCCAGTTCTCGTCCTTGAGCCAGGCGTAGGGGTCGATGCGCTCCCGGCCGTGATGCTCGGTGCGCTGAAGCCTGCGGTCTGCTATCGGTGCGGGCATTGTGGGGGCTCGCTAATGCGGTGGGTCGTAATGTGTCCCCCGCATGTAGCGAGCCGGCGGAGCGTCAGCAAGGGGCGCGGCGGTAAGACGAGCCTGTGATCGAGGCCGAGAGAACATCGAACCGTCGGGGTTCTCCGATCCCTGTGTGTTTGTTTTGTGAGATGCTTGTTGCGGGCGGGAGATCGTCCGATCCCCGGTTTGATCAAGACCGTTATCCGGCGTGGATCCCCGCCCGCGGTACCACTCCCGCAACCTGAACAGTTGATCGAGGCCATAGCACCGGACCTCGCAGCACAGGGACAGGCACAATGATCATAGCCCCAGGCGTTATCGGAATCGATATCTCCAAGCACCATCTCGACATTTTCGACAGCAACACCAACCAGACGACGCGGATCGCCAACACGGCAGAAGCTGTGTCAGCGCTGATCGCGGACCTTTGCGAACGCACCGTTTCCGTCACCTTCGAGGCGACCGGCCGCCACGACCGGCTCCTGTACGACGGCCTCGTAGCGGCCGGCATCCGCTTCTGCCGGGTCAACCCGGCCCGCGCCCGCAACTTCGCCAACGCCATCGGCGCACTGGCCAAGACCGACGCTGTCGATGCCCGCATGCTGGCCGCCTTCGGGGCGCTCCCGCAGACAGCGCGGGTGCCGGATCAACGTGAGGATCAGGAGACAACGCAGAGCCGTCGCAGGCTATGCCAGGTCCACCGCCGCCGCGACCAGCTCGTCGCCATGCGCCAGCAGGAGAGGCTACGCCTGGGCGAGGCGACGCGCGACGAACGCCACAGCCTCGAGCGGCACATCACCTGGCTCACCGACGAGATCCGCGACCTGGAGGCGCAGCGGGCAGCCCTCATCGCCCAGACCGCCGCAATCAGGAACCAGCACCGATTGCTGCGCTCCGTGCCGGGCATCGGGCCCGTCGCAGCCACCACGCTGATCGCCATGATGCCAGAACTCGGCCAGCGCCCGCCCAAGACCATCGCCGCCCTGGCCGGCCTGGCGCCCTTCAATGTCGACAGCGGCAAGTTCCGCGGCAAGCGCACCATCCGCGGCGGGCGAAAGCGGGTTCGCGATGCCCTCTACATCGCCGCGTTGACAGCCTGGCGAACCAAAAGCCAACTCGGTCGCTTCGCTGCCAATCTGATCGACAAGGGAAAGCCCTTCAAGCTCGCCATAATCGCACTGGCCAGAAAAATCCTCACAATCGCAAACGCAATCATTAGAGAGCAAAAAGCCTATCAGCCATAAAAACAAACACACAGTTGCCGGATAGTCGCTCACGCGAATTCCGGGATGACGAGGGAGAGGTATGGCGAAAACGTGCCCCCCGCTCCGCTGTCATTGCCGGGCTTGTCCCGGCAATCCATGAACACAGGTGCTGGCATCCTTGGTCATGAATGCCCGGAACAAGTCCGGGCATGACATCCGAGGGGGTGGCCAGGCTGAAAACCAAAAGCCCCGTTCCCGCTGAACCGGACAGCAGTGGAACACGTCCAGGCGTGACAGCCGATAAGGGCGCGCCACTCAGACGTCGTCCGCCGACTAGATCGGCGCGCCAAACACCTCTCGACGCCAAGACGCGGCAGGGTCTACGCCCCGCCATCCTTCTTCAGCGCATGCCCGTTCAGGCAGTATCGCTGGCCGGTCGGCTGCGGGCCGTCGGGGAAGACGTGGCCGAGATGGGCCTCGCAGGTCGCACAGCGCACTTCCACGCGGCGCATGAACCAGGAGCGATCCTCGTGCTCGCTCACCGCGCCATCGGCGATCGGCTGATAGAAGCTCGGCCAGCCGGTGCCGGAATCGTATTTCGTTTCCGCGTCGAAGAGCGGCGTCCCGCAACAGATGCAATGATAGGTGCCGGGCGACTTGTCGTCCCAGTAGGGACCGGTAAAGGCGCGCTCGGTGCCGTGCTCGCGGGTGATGCGATACTGTTCGGGCGTCAGTTGATCGCGCCACTCCTGATCGGTCTTCGACACTTTCGGTTTCGTCGCGGGCTCGGACATCGTCACTCTCGCATTTCGCCTGCACTTTGATTCGAACGGATATCGGTCGGATTGGCTCTTTGCCAAGGCTAACCTGGGGATATACGGGATTTTAATCGGTTTTGATTGACCTAGGCAGGCGCATATCTATGTTCGTCCGGAGCGATTGAGGGGTCTTGGGGGGACATGATCGTGATTGACTATGCGGCAGCCGGTCCGGCGCCGTGTCTGGTACGCCCAGGTGGGAGCGAGGCCCTGGAATGCGGCTGATCGTGCTGTCAGCTTCCCTGTTTGTGTTCTGGTTCCTGCTGTCGGGGGAAACGAAGACGCTGCTGCTGTTCTTCGGCGTGGTCTCGGTCGCCGTCTCCGTGGCGTTCGCCTGGCGTCTCGATGTCGTTGATTCGGAAAGCTTTCCGGTCGGCAAGGCGGTCGGTGGCATCACCTACTGGCCGTGGCTGATCGTCGAGATCGTCAAGTCGGCGATCGACGTCGCCAAGGTCATTGTCAATCCGAAACTGCCGATCTCGCCGAGCCTCATCCGCGTCGCCTCCCATCAGAAGACGCCCGTCGGCATCACCACATTCGCCAATTCGATCACCCTGACGCCGGGGACGATTTCCGCCGTGGTGCTGGAAAATCGCCACGAGATTCTCGTCCACGCGCTGACCGATGACGGGGTCGAGGGGCTCGAGGACGGCGAGATGGACCGCCGGGTCTCCGATTTCGAGGGTGGGGCTTAAGTGTTCGTCGTCGCCGCAATCGCCGTCCTGATCGCGCTCGGCCTCGCCGTCATCCGCGCCATCGCCGGACCGACCGTGTTCGACCGCATGGTCGCCGCCAATGCCGTCGGCAATGGCGCGATCCTGCTGCTGGCCGTCGTCGGCTTTCTGACCGGGCGTCCGGAATTCCTCGATCTGGGCATCCTTTACGCGCTGCTCAACATCGTCGGCACCCTTGCCGTGCTCAAGTTCTTCCGCTTCGGCTCGCTGGGCCATCGCGGTGGCGAGGAGCCGAAGGCATGAGCGTCGATCTCCTCCTCGATATCGCCAGCGGTATCCTGATTGTCGCCGGCAGCGTGTTCTACGTGATCGGCGCGATCGGTCTCCTTCGCATGCCCGACGTGTTCACGCGCATGCACGCCGTCTCCGTCAGCGACACGCTGGGGGTCGGCCTTCTGATCCTCGGCATGATCCTCCAGGCCGGTTTCAGCTTCGTCACCGTCAAGCTGCTGTTTATTCTGGCGATCTTCTTCTTCACCGGCCCGATGGCGACCCATGCGCTCGCCCGCGGCGCGCTTGCGGTCGGGCTCAAGCCGGTTCTGTTCGACAAGAACCGCATCCCCCGTACCAGGCCGCTCGCCCTGATCGGCGAATTCACCACCGTCCAGCAGGTGTCGTCGCCGGCCAGTCCCGCCGGCCTCGAGGAGGCGGATCAGGCTGCGATTGACGCTCCGCCCCCGATGCGGGACGAGCCTGGGAAGGACCGGTGATGGAAGCGTTCATCAACATGGTGCTCCTGACGATGATGGCCGCGACCGTCGTCGCGCTCGTCCGGCTGCGCAACCTGTTCGCGGTCGTCATCCTGTTCTCCGTCTACAGCTTCCTGATGGCGAGCGTCCTGGTCGTGCTCGACGCCCCCGACGTGGCGATGACCGAAGCCGCCGTCGGCTCGGGCGTGTCGACCGTTTTGTTCCTGGCCGCGCTCTATCTGACCAAGACGGAGGAAGCGCAGCCGCGCCACACCCCGCTTCTGCCGATGTTCGTGGCCGTCGTCGTCGGCGCGGCCCTGGTCTACGGCACCTACGACATGCCGCCCTTCGGCGCCGCCGACACGCCGGTCAACACTCATGTCGGTGCCCAGTATCCCGGCCGCACGCCCGCCGAGATCGACATTCCCAACGTCGTCTCCGCGGTGTTGGCCAGCTATCGCGGCTTCGACACGCTCGGCGAGGTCATCGTCGTGTTCACCGCGGCGATCGGCGTGCTGCTGCTGTTGCGTCGCAACAAGCGCCGGCCCGGTGATGCGTCAGATGATGCGGGGCCAGAAGAAGAGGGGCCAGATAGAGCGGGGCCAGATAGAGCGAGGATGGAGGACTAGACCATGCGCCTCGATGTCGTCCTTCGCGTCGTCGTCAAGCTGCTGCTGCCGTTCATCCTGGTGTTCGGCTTCTTCGTACAGTTTCACGGCGAAATCAGCCCCGGCGGTGGCTTCCAGGCCGGCGTCATCGTCGGCGCCGGGCTGATCCTCTACGCCATCATGTTCGGCCTCGATTTGGCGATGCGGGTGGTGTCGGTGCGCGCCGTCGAGAAGCTGGTCTGTCTCGGCGTGCTGCTCTATATGGGCACCGGCTTCGCCGGCATGCTCCTGGGCGGCAACTTTCTCGATTACAACGTGCTGTCCTATGATCCCATCAAGGGGCAGCATCTGGGTATCATCCTGATCGAACTGGGCGTTCTGTTCACCGTCGCCGGCACCATGGTGGCGATCTTCTACGCCTTTGCGGGGCGCGAGAAATGAACGGGTTCGTCTCCAGCATCCTCGAGCACTACAACCAGTGGGTCACCATCTTCCTGATGGTGGCGGGTCTCTACGTGGTCGTCGCCCGCGGTAACATGGTCAAGAAGCTGGTCGGCCTGTCCGTCTTCCAGACGTCGGTCTACCTGCTCTACATCTCGCCGGGCAAGATCCTCGGCGGCACCGCGCCGATCCTCATCGATGACCCGAACGCGGTCTATTCCAATCCGCTTCCCCACGTCCTGATCCTGACCGCGATCGTCGTCGGGCTTGCCACCATCGCGCTCGGCCTCGGCCTCGTCGTGCGCATCAACGAGGTCTACGGGACCGTCGAGGAAGACGAGATCTTCGAGCGGAGCGACGACGAATGATCTCAAAGCAACTGCTGGACCAGCTACCGGCACTCCAGGTCTGCCTGCCGCTTGCCGGCGCGGCCCTGTGCGCGCTGATAGACCGGCGCTACATCGCCTGGGTCCTGACGACCCTGATCTCGTTCGCGATGCCCGTCATCGCCGTGATGATGCTGATCCAGGTGATGACGGTCGGGCCGATCTCCTATGCCTTCGGCGGCTGGGAGCCGCCGTTTGGCATCGAATACCGGGTCGACGTCGTCAACGGCTTCCTGCTCGTGCTGATCTCGGTGATGGGCGCGATCATCATGCCCTACGCGCTACGCAGCGTCTCGGCGGAAATCGCGCGCAACAAGCAGGCCTGGTTCTACTGCATGTATCTGCTCTGCCTTGCCGGCCTGCTCGGCATGGCGATCACGGCGGATGCCTTCAACGCCTTCGTCTTCATGGAGATCTCGTCGCTGGCGATGTATGTGCTGATCGCGCTGGGCCGTGACAAGCGGGCGCTGGTGGCGGCCTATCAGTACCTGATCCTCGGCACCATCGGCGCGACCCTCTATGTGATCGGCGTCGGCCTGCTCTATGCCATGACCGGCACGCTCAATTTCGGCGATATGGCCGAGCGCATCGTCGCGGTCGAGCAGTCGCGGCCGGTGCTGGCCGCCCTTGCCTTCATCACGGTCGGCATGTGCCTGAAGCTGGCGCTGTTCCCGCTGCATGTCTGGCTGCCGAACGCCTATACCGGCGCCCCGTCGGTCGCCACCGCCTTCATCGCCTCCACCGCCACCAAGGTCGCCGTCTACCTGCTGCTGCGCTTCTATTTCTCGATTTTCGGGGCGGCCTTCGTCTTCGAAGACCTGCCGGTGACGCCGATCCTGCTGGTGATGTCGGTCGCCGCCATGTTCGCCGCCTCGATCGTCGCGATCTTCCAGGGCAACGTGAAGCGGATGCTGGCCTATTCCTCGGTCGCGCAGATGGGCTACATCACGCTCGGCATCGCGCTGGCGACGCCCATCGGGCTCACCGGCGGCATCGTCCACCTGTTCAACCACGCGCTGATGAAGGGCGCACTGTTCATGGCGCTCGGCTGCGTGGCGCTTCGCATCGGCGGTTGCCGGCTCGATGCCATGGCCGGCATCGGCCGGCGCATGCCCCTCACCATGGCCGCCTTCGTCGTTGCCGGCCTGTCGCTGATCGGCGTGCCCGGCACCGTCGGCTTCGTCTCCAAATGGTATCTGGCGCTCGGCGCCATCGAGGCCGGCTGGTGGTGGCTTGCCTTCCTGATTGTCGGCAGTTCGCTCCTGGCCGTCGTCTATATCGGCCGGGTCGTCGAGGTCGCCTGGTTCCGGGCGCCGACCGGCATCGCCGCGGAGGCGACCGACCCGCCGCTGTCGATGCTGATCCCGACCTGGATCCTGGCGGCCGCCTGCATCGCCTTCGGGCTTGACGCGGGCTTCACCGCGGGCGTCGCGGCGCAAGCCGCCGACGCACTGTTTGCGGGGCTGAGGCAATGACGTCGAGCGATCTCATCCTCTACGCGCTGGCGATTCCGTTCGTTACCGCGATCCTGATCCCGCTCGCCCACCGGGTGCCCAACCTGCGCGAGGCGATCACGCTCCTGGGCGCCGGCGGACTGTTCGTCACGGTGATGATGACCCTTGGCCGGGTGCTGGCCGGCGAACGGCCCTCGCTCGGGCCGGTCGAGGTCATGCCGGGGCTCGAGATCGGCTTCAATATCGAACCGCTCGGCATGATCTTCGCCTGCGTTGCCTCGACGCTGTGGGTGATCAATTCGATCTATTCGATCGGCTACATGCGCGGCAACAACGAGCCGCGCCAGACCTCGTTCTATGTCTGTTTCGGCGTCTCGCTGGGCGCCACCATGGGCATCGCCTTCTCGGCCAACCTGTTCACGCTGTTCCTGTTCTATGAGTTGCTGACGCTGGTCACCTATCCGCTGGTCACGCACAAGGGCAACGAGAATGCCATGAAGGCGGGCCGGGTCTATCTGATGCTGCTGCTCGGCACCTCGATGCTGCTGCTCTTGCCGGCGATCGTCTGGACCGGCTTCCTGGCCGGCACGCTCGACTTCACGCCGGGCGGCATCCTGGCGGGCAACGCCTCGCCGGTGCTGATCGGCGTGCTCGCCTTCCTGTTCGTCTATGGCATCGGCAAGGCGGCCGTGATGCCGGTGCATTTCTGGCTGCCTGCCGCGATGGTCGCGCCGACCCCGGTCAGCGCGCTCCTGCATGCGGTCGCCGTCGTCAAGGCCGGCGTGTTCACCGTCACCAAGGTGGTGGTCTACATCTTCGGCATCGACGTTCTGGCGTCTGCCGGCACCGTCGACTGGATGCTCTGGGTTTCCGGCGGTACCATCCTGCTTGCCTCGCTGGTCGCGCTCAGGCAGGACAACCTCAAGCGCCGGCTCGCCTTTTCCACCGTCAGCCAGCTTTCCTACGTGGTGATGGCGGCCGCCATCCTGGCGCCGATCTCGCTTGTCGGCGCGGCCGTCCATATCGCCGCCCACGCGGTCAGCAAGATCACCCTCTTCTTCGCCGCCGGCTCCGTCTATACCGCCGCCCACGTCACCGAGATCTCGCAGATGAAGGGCATCGGCCGGCGCATGCCCTGGACGATGGTGGCGTTTGCCATCGGCGCGCTGTCGATGGTCGGCGTGCCGCCGACTGCCGGCTTCCTGGGCAAATGGTTCATCCTGCAGGGCGCCTACGAGACCGAGAAGTGGATCGCCGTGGGCGTCGTCATCCTGTCGACCGGGCTGAACGCGGCCTATTTCCTGCCGATCGTCTTTTCCGCCTTCTTCGAGAAGGAGCGGCCGGAGCATGTCGGCGAACACGGCGACCATGGCGAGGCGCCGCTGCCGATCGTCATCGCCCTGACGCTGACCGCGATAGGGACGGTCGCGTTGTTCCTGTTCCCCGACACCCTGGTGTCTCTCGCCCAATCCATGGTGGATGGGGGAGCGATGGTGGAGGGCGTGCCCGATCCGGACGCGCTTGCCGATCCGGGTGGGGTCGGTTCGGATACGGCTGTCGGAACCGAAGCGGCGCCGGCTGAGGAGGAGGCGCAATGAAGGACACGGATCCCTGGCTCGCGCGGCCATCCTCGATCCGCCTGATGTGGTGGATCTTCGCCGGATTGCTGATCGTGCTCGGCCTCGCCGATGCCGGCGTCAAGCAATACAATCACTTCGGCGTCGAGGGCATTTTCGGCTTCGGCGCCTGGTTCGGCTTCCTGTCGGCCTTCATCATGGTGATTATCGCCAAGGTGCTGGCCGCGCTGCTGAAGCGCCCGGACGATTACTACGGTCGGGACGGCAACGATGATTGAGACCGTCTTCCCGCCCGGCCTGATCCTGTTTCTCGGCGCCTTCCTGCTGCCAGTCCTGTCCGGCCATATCCGCTCGGTTGTCGCGCTTGCGCTGCCGCTGATCGCCCTGTTCCTCGTCTGGAGCGTGCCCGACGGGGCGGCGCTGACGATCCACTGGTTCGGCTACGAGCTTGTTCCGGTCCAGGGCGACGCGCTCGCCCGCCTGTTCGGCACGGTGTTCACGCTGATGGCCTTTGCCGGCGGCCTGTTCGCGCTGCATCGGGACAACCGGTTCGAGCTGGCGGCTGCTTATGCCTATGCCGGCGCCTCGGTCGGCGTCGTCTTCGCCGGCGATCTCCTCACCGTCTTCGTGTTCTGGGAGCTGATGGCGCTCGCCTCGACCTTCGTCATCTGGTGCGCCGGCCCGAGCGCCTGGGGCGCGAGCCTGCGCTACGCCATCATCCATCTCGTCGGCGGCGTCGTGCTGATGGCCGGCATCGCAGCCCATGTCGTCGCCACCGGCTCGATCGCCTTCACCGCCATGGAACTCGGCTCGATCGGCACCTGGCTGATCCTGATCGGCTTCCTGATCAATGTCGGCGCCCCGCCCGTCTCCGCCTGGGTGCCGGACGCCTATCCGTCGGCCTCCTGGAGCGGCGCGGTGTTCCTGTCGGCCTTCACCACCAAGACGGCGGTGCTGGTGCTGATGCGCGGCTTTCCCGGCACCGAGATGCTGATCTGGGTCGGGCTCTACATGATCTTCTACGGGATCATCTACGCGATCCTGGAAAACGACATGCGCCGCATCCTGTGCTACTCGATTGTCAATCAGGTCGGCTTCATGGTCGTTGGCATCGGCATCGGCACCGAGATGGCGATGAACGGGGTGGCGGCCCACGCCTTTGCGCATATCGTCTACAAGGCGCTCTTGCTGATGTCGGCCGGGTCCGTGCTCTACGCCACCGGCAAGAGCAAGACGACGGAGCTCGGCGGCCTGTTCCGGTCGATGCCGGTGACGACGATCTGCGGCATCGTCGGCGCCCTGTCAATCTCCGCCTTCCCGCTGACGTCGGGCTTCGTCGCCAAGTCGATGATCCTGCAGGGCGCGATCGACGCGCATATGGCGCTGGTCTTCTTCGGCCTGACGACCGCGTCGGCCTGCGCCTTCCTCTATGTCGGCCTGAATTTCCCGTGGTTCACCTTCTTCGACCGGGATTCAGGGCTTCGGCCGAAGGATCCGCCGGCCAACATGACGATCGCCATGTGGCTATTGGTGGCGCTGTGTATCGGCATCGGCGTCGCGCCGGGCCTGTTCTACGAGTTGATGCCCTATCCGGTCGACTACAAGCCCTATACGACCGCGCATGTCGTGCTGCAGCTGCAGTTGCTGTTGTTCTCCGGCCTCGTCTTCTTCCTGCTCCTCAAGCAGTTGCGCCATACGCCGACGATCACGCTCGACTTCGACTGGTTCTGGCGCGGGCTCGGCCGTGCGCTCGGCCGGGAGTTCGACGGACTGTCGGTCACAGCCTGGGAGCGCCTGACCGGGCGGATGCTGGAGGCCGCGCGGCGCTTCGTTGCCGGCATCTACCGCCACCACGGTCCGCAGGGCATTCTGGCCCGCGGCTGGCCGACCGGCCTTATGACGCTCTGGGCGACGCTGCTGCTCGCCGCCTGGCTGATCGCCTACTATGTCTGACTGCTGACCCCCGCGACCCGGACGCATGCGTATCGGCCCTGTCTCGGCTCAGGATTATCGGGCCGAGTTCGGCCCAGTCCCATGAATCTCCGGCCGAGTTCGGCCCAATCCCGCAAACATCGGGCCGAATTCTGCCCGGGCGGACAGTCCTGCAAGGCGCCCCTGGCGGCCATCCCTGGCTCGGGATTGACCAATGAGTTCTACGAAAACGCCGGGGAGGCACCGGCACGGTTCTGACCCTCCGGCAGGGCGCTGAATTCGCCGGCCGGGTATTTGGCCGTACTGGCCGGCGAGTCACTTCCGGAATTGGTGTTCAGGATTTCGTGAGATCTTATACAAATCACCGAAATAACTTCCAGCACAATGGTTGCGTTCAATTTGCAACTATATTATGTAAATTTCAGTCCGACGAGCCCTCCGATGATTCGGCATAGGTTCCGGCACCCGACCGGTGAAATCGTGTCATCGCCGATTGTGCAGTCGTTGACATATTGCACCGGATTTGAGAACCAGACTGAAAAGAGTATAGAAACAAATGGAACAGGCTACTCCCAAGACAGAGCTGATCGATCTCGCTGCCGATGTCGTGTCGGCCTATGTCAGCAACAATACTGTCCCCACCAGCGATCTCGCCGCGTTGATTGGCGATGTCCATCAGGCCTTGGTCAAGGCATCGACCGGCGCCATGGAGCCCGTCAAGGAAGAGCTCAAGCCGGCGGTGCCGGTGCGTCGCTCCGTAACGCCTGATTACATCGTCTGCCTGGAAGACGGTAAGAAATTCAAATCGCTCAAGCGCCACCTGCGCACGCATTATGACCTGTCTCCGGAGGAATACCGCGAGAAGTGGGGTCTGGCGCCCGACTATCCGATGGTCGCGCCCAACTATGCCGCCGCGCGGTCGGCTCTGGCCAAGAAGATGGGCCTGGGGCAGAGGCGCCGCCGCAAGTAAGGCCCGCGCAAGTAAAGCCCGGTTCACATCCGGCGCCGTTCGGTCCGCACTTCGGGGTGCGATGCGGGTGGCGGCGCCGGAGCCTCGTATCCGTTGATCGCTTTATCCCGATCGACCTATCGCGTGCGGCCTGCCCGCGCAGGACGCAAGCGCCTCCGCTCAGCCGCGATCGCCTGCATCAGTGCGATGTGCCGGTTGATGTCGTAGCTCCAGTGGCCGGCGCGGCCGCGTTGACGTTCGTGTCGCAAGGCCCGCATCAGTCTCGCAACGATCGTCCGGGCAACAGCCGGATCATCGCTGTCGAGTTCCTGACGTGTTGCTCGCGCCAGGCCGGGCAGATGGCGCCTGCGGTCATAGGCGACTTCTCCGGCGCGCACCACCGATGAAAGCGATCGGACAACAGCCTGTCCGGTAGCCTCCCCGCCACCTGCCCGCTCTTTGCCTGCCCCCTCTTTACCTGCGGTAGCACCACCTGCCGTCTGTCCGCCCGACGTCCATATGTTGGCCCGGTACCGGATAGCGGCGCCCGTGTCGTGTCCTGGCGGGCCGGCAACCTCTCCTGATTTCCGTTCTGATGTTCCAGGGGCATCGTCGCGCCTTTCGGCGATGCCTTGCCCCGTCTTGCCTTGTGACACGAGCCGTCCTCCAGTCCTGCGTCACAGGATAGGGGAACCATGCAGTTTGTGAATAAATTCACATCTAATAGTTGCATAAATGGTTGAATTACGGGTCAATTAACCTCATTGCGGGTGAAATCTATGCACGCTCAGTTTTTCCAAGTTAGAAATGGGAGAATAAATTCCTAGTTCCGTAGTGCCGGACAGAGGTAGACATGACAGCTTTTGATCGAGAGCAACCAATTACACGGTATGATTGCAGTCAACCGCCGTCCGAGAGGGGGATATACGCTGGTTCCGCGCTGCAGGGTGATCCATGTCCGATGGATATACTGTCCCGCAAGGTCGCGCGCAGTTTTCGCGTCCGCAGAGCCAGCATCTTTGCGTCGGACCGGTGTTCGGCCAGGGAATCGCTGGCGCGTCACTCGGCGATGTATCTGATGCATGTTGTTTTCGGCTGCTCCTATACCGATATCGCCGAACGGTTCCAGCGCCACCGCACCAGCGTCCTGTACGCCTGTCGCAAGGTCGAGGACCGTCGCGACGATCAGGTCTTCGATGCCCGCATTTCGCGGCTGGAACAAACCCTTCGCACCTTCAGGCGGGACAGCTGATGCAAACCGCTGCGGAACGGCGGCTCGCCGCCCGCGCCCGCCGGGTCCTGACCGCGCTGGTGCCGAAGGGACGGCGGCTCAGCGCACGCGACGATGGCAGCTACGCGCTCTTTTCCGGCACCGATCGCGCCCCGAAACTGGTTGTCGATCCGGCTCTTGCCGAAGCGTTGATACGGCGCGACTGGCTGCGGGCGGACGGGCGCGCGGATCTGGTGCCGACCGAGGCGGGCCGAGCCTTCCTGCGCCGCGCGGCCGCTCCGGACGATCCCTGGCGCGGCCAGCATCTGGTTGTCGAGGAGACCGTGCAGATTGATGCGGACGGTCGCCGCCACCGGCGCAGCCAGGTGGTCAATGAGAGCCCGCTGGCGTGGCTGCGGCGCCGGCGCGGGCCCGGCGGCAAACCGCTTTTGAGCGACGCGCAGTTTCGCGCCGGTGAGCGGCTGCGCGCTGAGTTCGAGCGCGGTCAGCTCAATCCGCGCGTCACCGCCGACTGGTCCGGCCAGCCCGGTGGCAAGGGCCGGCGCGGGCCCGAAAGCGGCGCCGTCGAGCTTCTGCAATCTGCCCTTGCCGCCCGCGGCCGGGTCGATAAGGCGCTGCAGACCACTGGTCCCGAACTGGGCTCGCTGCTGGTCGATGTCTGCTGTTTTCTGATCGGGCTCGAGGATGCCGAGGCGCGGCGCGGCTGGCCGCGCCGGTCCGCCAAGGTCGTTCTCGTAATCGGCCTTGACCGGCTCGCCGAACACTATGGCTACGCCGACACGGCGATCGGCGCGCCGCATGGCGGCGGAATCGTGCATTGGGGCGACGGTTCCTTCCGCCCCGCGCTGAATGGTGATTAGGCAGACCGCAACGGGCTAGTCATACCGCTTGAGCGCCAGCGCGGCGTCGGCGCGGATGCGGCCGACCATCGCGGTCAGGCCGTTTGAGCGCTGTGCGGTCAGATGGTCGCGCAGGCCGAGCGTTTCGAAGGTCTGAGCGGCGTCGATCGCCAGGACCTCGCTGGCCGTCCGGCCGGAATAGAGCGCATGCAGGATCGCGATCAGGCCGCGCACGATCAGCGCGTCGCTGTCGCCGACGAAGCTCAGCCGCGGATCCCCATTCCCCGAACTGCCATTACCGGAGCCACCCGACTCCCGATCCCAGGTCGTGGCGAGCCAGACCTGGCTGACGCAGCCCTCGACCTTGTTGGCCGGCGTCCGGTCGCCGTCGGCCAGCGGCGCAAGCGTCCTGCCCAGTTCGATGACGTAGCGATAGCGGTCTTCCCAGTCATCGAGAAACGCGAAGTCGTCGATGATCGTGTCGATCGATTGGATCTGATCTGTGTCGGTCATGGCGGCGGATATAGCGCTGAATGGCGATACTGCCAAACCGCTTTGTGCCGGGCGCTCGCGATCGCGGCCTATCGGGCGCCTCAGGCCGGCCGCATGTGGCGTTGGATAAGGCATGGGGCAGGGGGAGGGACCGGCCGCGAACGGCGAAGGGCAGGACGCCATCCGCGGCCGGATCACGCGGGCGACAGCCCGGTGACCTGCTTTATACTTTTCCGGGTCGGGTCGGTCCGGTCTCCCGACCCATCTCCCGACTCATGTCTGGGCCCGGGAACGGTCAGCCGCTGGTATCGGTGGCGGCCAGATGTCCGGATTCGTGCTGCGGATCGTGCAACGCGGCTTCCGAGCCCTGCCAGGGGATGTCGCGGTCCGACGCGCTCAGCGTGTCTGTACCGATGACGGCCGTCCCGTCGTCACCCAGGTCGAGTTCGGCGAGATACTCATAGAGCATCTTCGCGCCGTGCTGCGCCTTCTGGGTAAACACCTCGAGCGCCTCCGATCCGGTTTCGCAGGTTTCCGGATTGCGGGCGCAAAAGCCGGCCAGATCCGACACGGTGCTGCGCGCCGCCGTTATCGCCTCGCTGGTCGAGAGGTCGGTTCCGGTTTCGCCATCGGTGCGCTGTGCGTCCCCGAGCGGGATCAGCAGCACGACGATGGACAGCCAGAACGCGGTCCGAATGAGAAACATGGCTCTGCCCTTTGCCTCCAACGCGTTTTCGCGTCGATTGAGAGGCATCCTGGCACAGAAGCGTTGTGATCGGATTTGGCAATTGCGGAAAATTTGAACGAACTGGTTAAATCCCGTTCCTGCCATTGGGCCTGGCGTCATGGCCGGCACGCTTCGACGCCTCATCTTATCGTGTCGTTAACCCTGATGAAATCGAGGCGCGGTTCCAGCCCGTGCGTCCGGCTTGCGGCGACCCGGTTTAGGGTTCCCTTAAGGGGGCTCTGGAAAGATCGCCGACACCGCAGATCGGCGTGTCCCGGCCGTGAACCCCGCCCAGCCGTGAACCCGGTCGGCTGTCCTTAGGTTTTGCCGCGTTGTGTGGCTGGAGTACCGCGTGCGTCTATCTCATCTGCCATCGCCTCTGTTCCGTGTCGCCGCCTCGATGGTGCATGAGGATGTGCGTGGCGATCCGGTTCGCGCAGCCTTCCACGCGCGCTTCATCGCCACGCGCCTGATCGGCGGACTGGCGGCCGTGCTTGCCCTGCCGGTCTATCTGGCGGCGTGGGGCGCGCCCAGCCTGCTTGCGGCGATCTGTTTCGGCTGGCTGGCCGCGCCGCTGGCAACCGCGCTTTATCTGTCGAAGACCGGCCGTTTCGCCGTCGCCCATCTTCTGTCGGCCGCGACCCTTGCCGGGCTGGTGACCTTCGTTTCCGCATTCACCGGCGGCATGGCCTCGCCGTTCCTGCCCTGGCTGATCGCGGTCCCCGCCGAGGCCGCCTTGTCGGGTTCGGCCCGGATCGTGCTCATGGCGATGGCGGTCGCCGCCGTCTCCCTGCTCGGCCTCGGCGCCGGCGAGGCCATGGGCCTGTTCTCGGGGGTCGCGACCACGGCCTTTCCCACCTGGGCGTTCGGCCTCCTGGGAACGCTGCCGACGCTGATCTATGCCGGTGTGTTGGTGGCGCAGGCCGGCGGCCTGCCGCTGCGCCTGGCGCAGGACGAGCACACGGCGCGGGCCCGGCTGCATCGCCTGCTGGGGGCGGCCGGCGACCTGATCGTGATCGCGCGTCGCAACGGCAACGTCACCTTCGCGACCGCGGGGGGAACAGAACAGGGCAGTGCGGATGCGCTTGGCGGCGACGGGCTGTTCAACCGGGTCCATGTCGCCGACCGGCCCGCCTATCTGAAGGCGCTCGACGATGCCGCCCAGGGCGAAACCGTCTGCACCGAAATCCGCGTCGCAGCCCTTGGCGACGGCGATGGTTTCGGTGGCGGGGGCTTCGGCGGCGGTCGTTTTGGCTGGGTCGAGATCCGCTGCCGCCCGCTGCCGTCGGCGGGGCCCGGATCGCCGGATATCGTCGCGGTGATCAACCGGATCGAAACCCGCAAGCAGGCCGAGGGGGCGCTGCAATCGGCCCGCGAACAGGCCGAGCGCGCCAGCATCGCCAAGGGCCGGTTCCTGGCCAGCATGAGCCACGAATTGCGCACGCCCCTGAACGCGATCATCGGATTTTCGGAGATTCTCAAGGGCGCTTCGGCACCGCGACCGAAGGAATCGGAGGACCAATCCGTCGGTAAGACGGAGATGACGCTGGCGCCGGAGAAACAGCATGAATACGCCGCCCTGATCCACGACAGCGGCCTGCATCTGCTCGAACTGGTCAACGACGTGCTGGACATGTCGAAGATCGAGACCGGGCATTTCGAAATCTTCCCCGAACCCTTCGAGGCGAGCGAACTGATCGCAAGCTGCTGCAAGCTGGTCGGCGCGCAGGCCGCCGAGGCCGATCTGCGCATCGAGACCGATCTGCCCCACACGCCCTTCGAGATCCATGCCGACCGGCGGGCCTGCAAGCAGATCCTGCTCAATCTCCTGTCCAACGCGGTCAAGTTTTCCGAGCCAGGCGGCCGCATCGTCGCCGGCACCTATCCGGACGGCGCGGGGGCCGCCTTCTATGTCGCCGATGAGGGCATCGGCATTGCGCAGACCGACATCGCCCGGCTCGGCGCGCCCTTCGTGCAGCTCAACGATTCCTACAGCCGCCGCCACCAGGGCACCGGCCTCGGCCTATCGGTCGTCAAGGGACTGGTTGGACTGCATGCCGGTCAGATGCGGATCGAAAGCGAGGTCGGACGCGGCACGCGCATCACCATTCACTTGCCGCACTGTCCGGTGGAGACCGGTGCTGACGGGAAAGCGGTCGCACCAATTGTGCCGGACCGGGCCATCAATTCCGCGATTGATTCCGTGATGGATTCCTCCATTGACGCCGTGATTGATGCCTCAGGGCCGATCCGCATGAGCGCGTAAGGGAAACGGGTGTAGCGGGATGATTGGCAGGTTGCTCGGTGTCCTCCTTCGCAATCCGACGGGCGTGCTCGCCGCCGGCACGGTGGCGGTTGCCTGGGGGGCGATATCCGTCAATGCGGTGTTCCTTCAGGATGGTCCGCATCCGGCCCCCTTCCTGAGCGGCGAGACGACGACCGCCAGCCTGCCCGAACCGAACCCGGTCCGGGTCACGACGATCGATCCGGCGCGCGTTCCGAACGAACAGGAGCGGCTCGCCGCCGAAAGCCGGGCCCGGCTGACGCGTGACCTGCAGGGCGAACTGGCGGCCCGTAATTTCTACAACGGCGGCCTCGACGGTCGCTATGGCCCGCAGACCGAGGCGGCGATCCTGTCCTATGAACAGGCCGCCGGCCTTCAGGTAACCGGCGCGGTGACCGACGAATTGCTGGCGCATGTGCGCCTGTCGACATTGATGGCGCCGCCGCAGCCGCGGCGAAACCCGTTGCGCGACTATGCCGATATCGCGCCAGCACAGACGGCGGCACTGCAGACGGGGGCACTGCAGACGGGGGCACTGCAGACGGGGGCACTGCGTCCCGCCGAGACCCCCGCCAATGCCGACGATCTTGTCGGCGCTCCCGCCGGCGATCCTGTCGGGGACCTGTTGTCGCGCGCCGACGGCGACCCGGTGACGACGGCCGCGCTTGAGCCCGCGCCGCTTCCCGCCGCCGGTCCCGGCAACCCGCCGGCGAGCGATGGTGCAGCCGCGGCCGCGCCCGATCCGGATCCGCAGATCGTCGCCGTCCAGGAGATCCTCGCCGATCTCGGCTACGCGCCGGGTTCGATCGATGGTTTCATCGGACCGGCGACCAAGCGGGCGATCGAGGATTTCGAAATCGACCGCGGCCTCGACATGACCGGCCGCATTACGCCGGCGCTCCTGCAGGAACTGACCGCTGTCAGCGGGGTTCCGTTCACCTGACCCGGATGATGGGAGGTTCGAGATCGCCCTCGGCGCCCTCGAAGCCGCTTCGCGGCCGGCGCTCGGAGCCGGTTCCGTACTGGTGAAATCGCTTTGGCCGGCTCGATGCCGATCAAAGTGATACCGGCCCCAGGTTCGCCCAGGCCCGATAGCGTCTCCCGCGCCTCTGCTGCTATACGAGGAGCCCGATTCGGCGGAAAACAAGAGGCGATTGCGTGCGGCTTAAATCGGCTATCTGGGTGTCTGCCTATGTGCGGCGCCTGTCGGGCGAGGGCATTCCCGTCGTCGTCGTGCGGCGCGGCGCCGAGGAGGCCGGCGCGATCTTCGTCAAGATCGCCCGGCTCGACGGGTCGGCTGACATCTACGCGCCCGCCCCGCAGGCAGTGTTCGACGAGGACGGTCCGCCGGACCGCCGCTGGGTCAGGGCGACCGGGCCCGAGCCGGTACCCGAACAGGACGCCGAGGACTATCTGGCCCGCCAGTTTCGCTTCGATTCCGATCTCTGGGTCGTCGAGGTGGAAGACCGTGGCGGCCGCCATTTTCTGGAGACGGTGGACGGCTAGCGCACTTTCCAGTCAGAAAAGATCGACTCGCCGATCGCAAACCCTTCGGGACGGGTCCATTTGGGCCAAATCCGGCACCGTCATCCTCGACCATATCCCCGATATGGCCTTCGAATGCCGGCTTGACCCCTGAAACGTCACATGGGACCCAAATGGACCGCGTCAGAACGATCCTATCTGAGTGGAAAGTGCGCTAACCCTCTGTCGACCCGGTCCGGCGCGTAATGCGATCGCGCAGGCTTTCCACACGGCGCGATCCGGCCGCCTCCGGCCGCCGCGCGTCGCCGGGGCGGGTAACGGCGGGCTGGGCAACAGCGGGCTCGTGGCGCGCCGCTGGACGTGTCTTTCCCTCGCCCGCCCGCCACAGGTCGACGATGAAGCGGGCCATTGCCGGGGTTTGCGTTTCCGTCAGGCCGGCGAGCCGGCGCAAGGCCGGATAGGAGCGCCCGGCCTCCGGCACGGTTAGCAGCAGGATGCCGGTTGCCGTCTTCGCCCCGATCCCGGCGGCGTTGAGCGCCACGGCAAGCGCTTCGCCGGTGCGGTCGGCGACAATCCGCTCGCCCAGCGCCGGCGGCAGGTCGGTATGCGCGGCGATCCGGTGCGCCAGCGCGGCCCGCTCGCCGCGCGCGGCAAGCCCGAACAGGGCGTCCCCCGATCCGTCAGGCGCCCCCTCGGGCGCCCCGTGAGGTGCTTGGGAACGACCGCTGTCCGGCGCTTGTCCCGAATCCTGCGTCTCGGCATCCGATCTGGCCGGATGCCGCAGGTCCATCCGGTCGAGGATCCGGATCCGGGTGTCGGCATCGACGATCCAGAACAACCGTGCCAGGGCGGCATCCGACAGGCTCGCCCGATCGATCAGCCGGTGGGCCGATGAGCAGCCAAGGCCCGTAACGCCGGCGAGCTGTTCGCACAGCGGCTCGTCGAGCCAGTCCGCGTGGTTGCGCAGCAGCGAATCGGCGATCACCGGATCGCGGCGGGCGACGAGCGTTGCGACGAGACGCGGATCCAGAACCTTGCGCTCGGCGATCGCCCGCGCCTTCTCCGCCTCTTCCTCCTCGGCGATCCTGATGAGATCGACAAGGCCCATCGCCTCGCTGTGGCGCAGCATGGGAACCGCGACGACGGGCACGTCGTCGGCGAGAATGGCGGCGACCCGCTCCGGCAGATGGCCGCACGACGACAGGCGCCGCGCCACGTCGGCCCGGAGCCGGAGGCCGACTCTTGGCAGATGGGCGGTCATCAGTTCCTCGAAATGATCGGGAAGCCGCTGCCCTTCCCCGCGTTGATCACCATGGCGCTGTTCACCTAAACGGGCGCTTTCCACCGCAAGCTCGGTCAGGGTGGTGACGGCGGTTTCGCGAACGGCGTCGGTCTCGATGCCGCGCTCGGAGATGAGGTCGGTGAGGGCGCTGTGAAAGCGGGACTGGAACACGTCCGGCATGGCGGGTCCGTTGCTTGCAATGGACTGCGTGCCCCGGCCGGCTCCCGCGTGCGGGCACCGGTTCGGGACACGGTCCGTTTCGTCGCCGACAGAATAGTCGCCAGCCGTTAGCGAACTGTTAACCCTACCGAACCGTTAATACGCCCGTTCGGCGAAGCGGCGCCAAATGGGGGTCCGGTACGTCTGAGGGTGGTTTTGCATCACCATCACCGGTCCGGGCGGGGCGTCGGGCCGATCGCTCCGATTGGGGAGATCAGCGATGGCAGCGGTGCTGCAATTCCATACGGAAATCCGCCGAGCCCGGCGCGAAACCGGGGACGGCCGGGTTCGGGCCGACGGTAAGACGGGCGGCAAGACGGGCAAGGTCATCATCTTTCCGGGCGTGCGGGTTGAGCGGAACGGACTCGATCTGGCCCATCGGCGGGTCCGGATCGGATCCGCCAAACCGGAATCCGGTGACTCCGGTCCGGCAGAGAAGGCCTGACCGGCCCCTTGCAGGACGGTTGCGGGGACGGGAGGCCTTGATGGGCGCGCGGTTCCATTTGGCACGGGATCTGCCGGCCTGCGGCAGGCGCGTGGCCGGACTGCTGATGCTCGTCGTCTTTCTTGCCGGCTGCGCGGCCGAGCAGGGCGATTTCGGCCGGCCTGTCAAGAACTACGTCAACGATACCCTGTTGCCGGAGATCGGCGACCGCATGGCCCGCCAGCGCGGCGAGCCGGTGTCGGATTTCATGCTGACCGATGACGAGAAGGAGCTGCGCGCGCGCTCCTACCGCTTCATCATGCCGATCCATCGCGACGCCTTCCGCGCCCGCAACGAGGTGGAATGGGTGCGCACCCGGATCTGGCCTGATTCGCTCTATCGGCCCGATCCGACGCTCTATTACCGGCTGATGCGCAAGGACGACTTCCAGTCGAACTACGGCCGCTGGAACGCGATCCTCGACGATATCACCGCCGACATTCCGCTGATCCAGCCCTATTATGTGGTCTGGCAGGCGGTCTGCCAGGCCGATCTGCAGCGCCTCGGCGCGCTGAACCGGACCACCGGCCTGACGTCGCACGAGCTCGACGACGCCGAGGCCCGGGTCTGGGAGAACCGCCGGGTCGCGGATTGGGCCGTCGCCGCCCTGCGCTGGCGCATCGAATCCTATGACTATGCAATCCAGCGCACCGAGATCGAGATCCCGACGGGCGATGCCGAGCTGGAGGCGGCGATCGCGCTCGACCGGCTGGCCGCGGAGGTCGATTGGCTGCAGGCCGCCGTCGACGACCCGACCTGCGGCGGCGGCAGCGTTCCGATCACCAAGGGCGGCTGGCAGGAGATCGATGGACCGGTCTACAAACGATAGGGCCAACGCTAACCGGGATCCGTAGATGCGGATCCGCGACACCTTGCGCGAGGCGATCCTGCATGGCCGCGAGCCGCCGCCGGCCGAAGGGATCGCGCGCCGCGAAAGCTACCGCTGGATCGTCGTCGGCTGCGTGTGCATCGGCGCCTTCATGGGCCAACTCGACGCCAGCATCGCGCAGCTGATGCTGCCGCGTCTGGAAAAGGTCTTCGACGTCCGCCTGAGCACGGTGAGCTGGGTGCCGATCGCCTTTCTCCTGGCGATGGCGGGCTTCCTGCCGATCTTCGGCCGGCTCGCCGACCTGGTCGGGCGCAAGCTGATCTATGTCGCAGGCGCCGTCCTGTTCGTCGCCGGCTCGCTGGTCAGCGGCTTCGCGCCGAACCTGGAAATCCTCATCGCCGGCCGGGTGGTGCAGGGCATTTCGGCTGCGATGATGTCGGCGAATTCCGTCGCCATCCTGATCGTCGCGGCGGGGCCTGAGCAGCGCGGCCGCGCGATCGGCATCCTGGCCGCCGCGCAGGCCGCGGGCCTGAGCCTCGGTCCGGCGATCGGCGGCTTCCTCGTCGACAGTTTCGACTGGCGCTGGGTGTTCTTCCTCTTCGTGCCGATCGCAGCGCTCGCCGGTCTGTTCGGCTGGTTCGTCATTCCCACGACGAAGATCGCCCGGCCCGGCGGCCGGTTTGACCGGACGGGCGCTCTTCTGCTGGTGCCGGCGCTCGCCGCCCTGCTGGTCGCGGTCAACCAGGCGCATGCCTGGGGCCTGCTGTCGCCCTGGATCCTGGCGAGTGCCGCGGCATCGCTGGTGTTGTTCGGTCTCTTCTTCCGCACCCAGATGCGTCGTGCCGAGCCGCTGATCGATCTCGATCTGCTGCGCAGTCCGGGCTTTGCGAGCGGCAATCTCGGCGCCATGCTGAGCTTCGCCATGCTGTTCGGCGTATTCTTCCTGATGCCCTTCGTGCTGATCCGCGCCTATGGCGACAGCGCCTTCGAGGCCGGCCTGCGGCTGATCCTCGTACCGGTCGCGCTCAGCCTGATCGCGCCGGTGAGCGGCGCCCTCTACGACCGGATCGGCGCGCGGGCGCTGAAGGTCTCAGGGATGGTGATCGCCGCGCTGGCGCTCGTCGTGCTGCATGTCGCAATGGACGGCGAGGCGGCGAGCCTGCCGGTGGTGATGGCCGCGCTCGCCGTGATCGGGCTCGGGCAGGGCCTGTTCACCGCGCCGAACAATTCCGCGATCATGGCGGCCGCGCCGGCCCATCTCACCGGCGAGGCGGGCAGCCTGGTCAATGTCAGCCGCACGCTCGGCACGAGCCTCGGCGTCGCGCTCACCGCCTCCGTCCTGTCCTGGCGGGTGACGCTTCTGTCGGGCGAGGCCGGCCGCACCGTCGGGGTCGCGCCGGACAAGATCGCGACGGCTGCGAGCCAGACCGTGCTCCTGCTGGTCGCCTTCGCCGCGCTTGCCGCGCTGGTGTCGCTGGTCGGGCGCGGGGCCGGGCGGGCGAAGGCCTCGTAGTGCGGTCCGCCGCTCGAGGCGTCTACGGCGCCTCGAGCGGCCACATCGCGATGTGATCCTCAAGGTCCGCCTCCGCGATGTCCTGCTCGCGCACGGTGCGCCCGCGCACCGAGATGCCGGCTGTATGCACCGTCTGCGGATCGCCGGAGACCAGCGGATGCCACCAGTAGAGATCCTCGCCCTCGGCGACCAGCCGGTAGGCGCAGGTCGGCGGCAGCCAGGCGAGCGCTGGAAGCGTCTGCGGCGTCAGCGCCACGCAATCGGGCACGCGGGCGGTGCGGTTGTCGTAATCCGTGCAGCGGCAGGTTTGCCTGTCGAGCAGGGCGCAGGCGACATCGGTATACCAGACCTCGGCCGTATCCTCGTCCTCGAGCTTCATCAGGCAACACCGCGCGCAGCCGTCGCACAGCGATTCCCACTCGACGCGGGTCATCTGGCTGAGGGATTTGGTTTTCCAGAAGGGGGGCATGGAGGACGATGGGACAGGTCTGCCGGTCGGTATTGCGGACTCTATCACCGAAACGGGCACCCGTTAATCATAACCGGAAAACCCTTCAAACCACCGTGACCTTAATCACACGTAACTTGCGTTTCCGCGACAAACCGGGACATTAAGTGACGTATGGCAAAGCGTTATCGTGGTATAGGATAGTCGGCTCGGGAGCCGGTAACCGGCCCGGCGCCGGTCCCGCAACCGTGCCAGTTCGGAGTAGAGTGAAGCGTGCGCGACCCCTTTGAAGGTCAGAAGAAGAGCGGAGTGTGGACGCGCTTGCGGCGGCGGATGCTGGAGGCGGATTCGGCCATCGACGCCTTCTTCTATTCGATCCTCTCGGGCATCGGACGCTCCTACGAGGCCTATTCAGCCCGGCTCGAACGCTTCAACATCAAGGGCTGGCGGCGCGGCATCGTCGAGGTCACCTCCGACGGCCTGACCATGGGCATGGGCGGCGCCGTCCTGATGCTGGCGCTTGCCATTCCCGCCTTCGACGAGACCTCCGATGACTGGCTCACCCAGGCGCAATATTCGGTCACCTTCCTCGACCGCTACGGCAACGAGATCGGCAAGCGCGGCATCCTGCACAACGATTCGGTGCCGCTGGAGGAAATCCCCGATCACATGATCAAGGCGACGCTCGCCACCGAGGACCGGCGCTTCTACGAGCATTTCGGCATCGACGTGATGGGCACCTTCCGCGCCATGGTCGAGAACATGCGCGCCAACACGGTGGTCCAGGGCGGCTCGTCGCTCTCCCAGCAGCTTGCCAAGAACCTGTTCCTGACCAACGAACGCACCATCGAGCGCAAGATCAAGGAAGCGTTCCTGGCGATGTGGCTTGAGACCCATCTGACCAAGAACGAGATCCTCAAGCTTTATCTCGACCGCGCCTATATGGGCGGCGGCACCTTCGGGGTCGATGCGGCCTCGCAGTTCTATTTCGGCAAGTCGGTGCGCGACATCAATCTCGCCGAGGCCGCGATGCTGGCCGGCCTGTTCAAGGCGCCGGGCCGCTACGCCCCGCATATCGACTTACCCGCGGCCCGCGGCCGCGCCAACACGGTGCTGCAGAACCTGGTCGAGGCAGGCTTCATGACGGAGGGCCAGATCTTCGCCGCCCGCCGCAACCCGGCAACGCCCGTCGATCGGTCGGACTACGCCGCGCCCGACTATTTCCTCGACTGGGCCTTCGACGAGGTCAAGCGGCTCGCCGGCGGCCGCTCCTTCGTGCTGACCGCCAAGACCACCGTCGACATGACGCTGCAGCGGGTCGCCGAGGACGCGGTCGAATCGAACCTGCGCCAGTATGGCAAGCAGTATGGCGCGACCCAGGCGGCGATGGCGATGGCCGATCTCGATGGCGCGGTGCGCGCCATGGTCGGCGGCCGCGACTATGGCGAAAGCCAGTTCAACCGGGCGACCTCGGCGCTGCGCCAGCCCGGTTCCTCCTTCAAGCCCTATGTCTACGCGACCGCGCTGACCAACGGCTACACGCCGCAATCGATCGTGCCCGACGCGCCGATCACCATCGGCGGCTGGTCGCCGCAGAACTATACCCGCCGCTATCGCGGCAACATCTCGCTGACGACGGCGCTGCAATATTCGGTCAACACGGTGGCCGTGCGGCTGGCCCATTCGATCGGCCGGCAGAAGGTGGTCGACACGGCGGTGGCGATGGGCGTCAAGACGCCGCTGAAGATTTCCAAGTCGCTGCCGCTGGGCGCCTCGGAGGTGACGGTGCTCGACCAGCTTGCGGGCTACGGCACGCTTGCCTCGGGCGGGCGCAAGATGACGCCGTTCGCCATCGTCGACCTGCGCGACAGCGAGGGCAACGTCATCTACCGGCACAGCCGCGACGCGCCGCCGCGCGAGCAGTCGATCCCGCCGGAGGCCGCCTCCAACCTGAACCGCATGCTCTACGAGGCGGCCAATCGCGGCACCGGCCGGCGCTCGCTGTTCGACACCGCGCCGATCGCCGGCAAGACTGGCACCACCAACGCCTATCGCGACGGCTGGTACTGCGCCTATACCGGCAACTACGTCGCCACCATCTGGGTCGGCAATGACGACTTCCGCTCGACCCGGCGGATGACCGGCGGCAGCCTGCCGGCGATGACCTGGAAGAAGCTGATGAGCTATGCCCATAACGGCATCGAGATCAAGCCGATCCCGGGCGTCGGCGGCGTGCCGGACCAGCCGGTGCTGATCGCCGATGCGCAGGCCGCGGCCGCCGAGGGCGGCCCCGCGCTGGCGGAATCGCTGATCCTGTCGAAGGAATCGGAGAACCTGCTGTTCGAGATCGAGCGGCTGATGCGTCAGGCCGAGAAGCTCGAGGCCAAGGCGCCGCCCGGCCCGTCGGCGGAAATCCGCGCGCGCGAACGCGGCACGGTCGCCTGGCGCGCCGAACCGGCGCCCGAGACTGAGCCGGAGCCGCAGGTCGAGGATGCCGAGCCGGAGCAGGTGGTCGAGATCACCATCCGCGAGGACGGCTCGAAATCGATCGAGCGCGGCGTCGAATAGGCGGCGGTCGCGGAGAGGGGCGCTGCCCAAAGGGCGGCTTCGAGAGCGCCGGAGGCGCTATCGAACAGCAGCGGACGGCGTCGACCTGCGCATTCGTGAAGCGGGCAGTTTACCCGCACGCCAATTCGCGCTGTAGTCCGCCGGCATTCTTTTTGTCTCAAACGTGAGCGGGAACCGGTCCATGCGGCGCGCAGCGATCTTTCTATCCTCTGTTCTGTTTCTGTCGGCCGCCCAGCAGGCTCATTCCCAGACCATAACCGAGGAGCAGGTCGAGGCGGCGCTGCCCAAGCTGGAGGCCTATGTCGATGCGCTGATCGCCAACGAGGTCGTGCCCGGCCTGTCGGTCGCCGTCGTCCACAAGGGCCGGCTGGTCTATCTGTGGGGCTTCGGTGAGCGCGAGGCGGGAACGGGGCTCGCCGTCGACGGCGACACCGTCTTCCAGATCGCCTCGCTCTCGAAGCCGGTCTCCTCGAGCGTCGTCGCGGCGATCATCAGCTCAGGCGCCGTGCGCTGGGACAGCCGCATCGCCGCGATCGATCCGGATTTTCAGCTCAGCGAGGCCTATCCGAGCGCGCAAGCGACGCTGACCGACCTGTTTTCCCATCGCAGCGGCCTGCCGGGCCTTGCCGGCAACGACCTTGAGGAAATCGGCTATCGCCGCGCGGAGATCCTCAAGCGCCTCGCGCTGGTGCCGCCGGCCTCGAGCTTCCGCTCGGCCTATTCCTATTCGAATTTCGGCATGACCGCCGGCGGCGTCGCGGCGGCAAAGGCGATCGGCCTGGACTGGGAGACGGCCGCCGAGCGGCTCTTGTTCCAGCCGCTCGGCATGGCCGTGACCAGCTATCGCAACAGCGATTTCCTGGCCCACGAGAACCGCGCCGCCCTGCATGTCGGAGGCGTAAGCGCCTGGCAGGCGCTGGTGACGCGCGATCCCGACCCCCAGGCGCCCGCCGGCGGGGTCTCCTCGTCTGCCCGCGACATGGCCGCCTGGATGCTCCTGCAACTGGGTGGCGGCGAGATCGACGGCACCCGCGTGATCGACGCGGCGCCGCTGGCGGACACCCACCGGCCGATCATCGATCGCGGCATTCACCCGGTCACCGGCGCGCAGTCCTTCTACGGCCTCGGCTGGAACATCACCTATGGGCGGCATGGCCTGGTATACGGCCATTCCGGCGCCTTCTCGCGCGGCGCCCGGTCGGTTGCGAACCTGATGCCGCATCATGATCTCGGCATCGTCGTCCTTACCAACGCCTTCCCCACCGGCGCGCCGGAGGCGGTCGCCGACACCTTCTTCGACCTCGTCTTCTATGGCGCCGAGGGCCACGACTGGCTGAAATCCTGGTCGGCCCTGTTCGCCGGCATGTTCGGCCCGGCGATCGAAGCCTCAAGGGCGACCTACGGCACCCCGCCGGAACCTGCCTCCCCGGCGCTCGACGACAGCGCCTATATCGGCCGATACGCGAATGCGTATGTCGGCGAGGCGGTGGTCGCGGCGGGTGAGGGCGGGCTGACGCTGACGCTCGGCCCGGACGGGGCGAAGACCTATCCGCTTACGCATTTCGATCGCGACCTGTTCACCATCGTGCTGTCGCCGGAATTGCCGGAGCTGAAGTCGGCGGTGCGGTTTTCGATTGGCGCGGGCGGGCAGGCGGAGAGCGTGACGATCGAGGAGATGGACGGGGCGGGGCTGGGGACGTTGGGGCGGGTGGATGGTGAGTGAGTGGGGTGAATAGGGAGGGGGGAGTTCACGGTGGCCTGTGCGAATGGCAGGAAGCTGACGGTAGTTCTCATCAGGGAACAGACGAAAGCAAGCGCTCCGCTGATGGCAAAGAACACTGTCAGGTGCAGGCTCAGGTTCGACCCCATGAGAATGGCCGTACACAACGTCGACGGATGGTCGGTCACCTGCGGCCCACGGTCAAATCTCTTCGGTGGAATCCGCGGAATCTACCGACGAAATGTCTTTCTCCATATTGAAGCGTAGAACCTCTTCGAAGACGCGGTTCCGGGCTTTCGCATCCGTAATTAGGGATGATGCCGGCATCACATAGAGGTGCAGTGGAATCTCATCCTTCGATCCGATGATGAAGTCGTCATATACAACGCGTTCGCTCAGGGAAAATACGTCCTTAAAGCCAGTGCTCTTCATGTCTCTATAGAATTCGTCATCGATCTCGACGACGGAGAAGGCAAACACCTCACGTACTGTGTCGATCCGATCCACCAGCTCGCTGGCATAAAGTCGGCACTGGACCAGTGCCTTGTTATTCTCGAATATATCCGCACCCGGCTTCTTAAACTCTATTATAACGAGCTTGTTCGGATTCCCTTTGTCGTCTTTTGAATAGAACGCAGCCACGTCTGGCTTGCGTTTCTGCTTAGATTCCGTCTCTGTCCCGACCTCGCGAACGATCTTCGCCAAAGTCTCGTCACTGTAGATGCTGCTGTACGATAGAAATTTATCGTCGACAATCCAAACGTTGTTCTCGCGAATGTCGCTCCCGCCGCTATGCTTGCGAAGAATGGCATTGTGCAATACGTCTTCGGCGGACTCGTGCGGTGTGTTCGCCAAGGAATCGATGACCAGGGCCCGATGGACGATGAAGCGTGCTAGATCGTCGCTGGCGAGATGGGAGATGTCGTCGAAGGGGACATCACGCCCTTCTTCCAGCGCTTCTACAACTTGATCTTCGCGTCGCGCTTGCTGTGCCCGGTACGTCTTGACGATCTCGTCTGCGTCTAGCATTGCGGCATCCCCACTCAGCGAATCCAGCTTGATAAAGGGGTAGTATTCTCGGAGCTTCGTAACGTTTGCGACCTTGAAGGCATCAATATCGCCTTCAGCAGCCGCGTTGATCATAGCTAGGCATTCCTTGCGGATGCGCGGCATGAGCGTCTCGCGGCTGATAACCGACAACATGTCCGTCTCAGCCTCAGTCCTCGGAATCTCGAACTTCTGACGCTCGATGTTGGAGCGCCGGTTCAGGTAGTTCGATGTGATCGAGATTAGGTAACGGCAGATGTCGAACCGCTTGCTGATCTGATATTCCTCTACGCATAGCTCATCCGCGCACAACATGGCGACGATACCTTTGCTCGGTGCCTCGTCCCGAAATAAGTAGCAATCAAATATTTCGCCATTGACTTCAAAGCTTTGGGTTTTTCGTGCCTCTATATCCTTGCCGGAGAAGGTGTATTCGTCTGGAAATGGCTGTTTGCTATTGTGCGTAAATCTAATTGAAATGACATGGCCGGCCTTCTTTTTCAGAAATAGCAACAGGCGAAAGTCGTCACACATCGAATTGACAAGCTTGGTGACTTGGGTGTTGATCTTTTCCTTAAGTTCCGAAATTGTGATCGTTGTTTTCTGAGGACCAGTCAAAGTAGTCCTCTGTACATCGTCTGGCTTGAAATCTGGCGTGTATCTAAACTCGACCAACTCAGACGCCAGTTGGCTTTTGATCTCGACGCGATCAGCGTATTTCAGGAAAGCCAGACGCCCGACGCCCTTGCCGCCAATCTCGTCCTTATGCCCAGTGCAAATCTCATCAAAGTAGCTGAGATTATCTGACGTGAAACCTTCGCCGTCGTCGGAAATGGTGATCCTATCGAGTACATTGCGTTCGTCGTCACCAAGCAGCCCGGGTTGGCGGTCAAACGATAGGTCGACCGAAATTGATCGGGAGCCAGCGTGAATTGAATTTGTAACACCCTCGCGAATGACATCCCGCGCTGTGATGCCGCCCTTATAGTGTTCGGCGATGAATTTTCTAAGGTTGATTCGTGCCATGTGGGTTATCTACTAAGTATCTCAAGGGTGGGCAATTGTGCGTCGAACAAAGGCGCCGATCCGTAGTTAGTCTTTGGGAGACCGGGTTACCGAAATGGTAAAATGACTGGACTTAGGGTTGCCGGTCGTCGATGAGAAGGCCGTCCAATGTCAGCTTTGGGACGAAACCCCTCCCAGCGCCCCTCATCACCCCCCCCCCCCCCCCCCC